>Ga0299915_10000007_pt1 | contig 224852 bp, 188 predicted proteins | sample RVTome_13_FD_200263 | JGI IMG/M metagenome (GOLD analysis project Ga0299915, IMG submission 200263) | Soil microbial communities from uranium-contaminated site in the Upper Colorado River Basin, Wyoming, United States - RVT92D227 (version 2) ...
TCTTCGGGGCGTAGTCCGCCACGGCGGATAGACTTCGCCTGGTAGCGCGTTTTGGGATAACTTTTTTTCGGGGCGTAGTCCGCCACGGCGGATAGACTTCGCCTGGTAGCGCGTTTTGGGATAACTTTTTTTCGGGGTGTAGTCCGCCACGGCGGATAGACTTCGCCTGGTAGCGCGTTTTGGGATAACTTGTCTTCGGGGCGTAGCGCAGCCTGGTAGCGCATCTGCTTTGGGAGCAGAGAGTCGCTGGTTCAAATCCAGTCGCCCCGACGGAATGCAAAAAATGACCTGGCGCTGGCTCCACTTTTCTGAACTCGGCCTTGATCAGCTCTACGACCTGCTCGCTCTGCGCCAGGAGGTGTTCATTGTCGAGCAGAAGTGCCCTTACCTCGATGCCGATGACCTGGATCGCTACTCTTGGCATCTGCTGGGCTATCATGGAGAAAAGCTGGTTGCTTGCCTGCGCGTGACGGAGCCCGGCCGCAAGTTTGCCGAGCCGTGCATCGGAAGGGTTGTCTCATCTCCATCCGTGAGGCGGACGGGCGTGGGGCGCGAGCTGATGAAGGAGGGTGTAAAGCGCGCGGCGGAGCTTTACCCCGGACAGGGCATTCGCATCTCCGCGCAGGCTTATCTGGAGAAATTCTACGGGGAATTCGGTTTTCGCACCGTGCGCGGCCCGTACGATGAAGACGGCATTCCGCATCTGGAGATGTTGCTTTAGTTAGGAGGCCGGAATGCCCCATTCCGGCGAGCGCGGGGTTGGGGCAACCACGCCTCCTGCAAATATCGAATTGCGCCCGTAGCTCAACGGACAGAGCAACGGCCTTCTAAGCCGTGGGTTAAGGGTTCGATTCCCTTCGGGCGTACAAGCGTAAATGCTTGATTTATAGGCAGGTAACCCCACATTCGCCAAGGCCTGAACTGTTGGATCTTGGTGGATTTTGGGGTATTTTTGTGTCTCGACTATTGCAAAACTATTGCACGGGAATCAGCTAACACAGGTGAGGGCTTCGGCAACGTCGCGGAGGTCTTCGGGGAGGACGTGGGTGTAAATCTCGGTAACTTTGACGGAAGATTGCCCCAGGAACTTCTGGATTTGGATCAGATGCACTCCGGCGCGGACAAGATCGCTGGCCTCCGTATGCCGCAGGGAATGCAGCTGCAAATCGCGGGTGATCCCGACTTTGCGCAGGTAATGTTTGAAAAGGTGCGCGACCCAGCAAGCGCTGAAGTTGAAGGATTTCGCCCGGGATGAATCCAGTGCGAGAATGATTTGCATCAGCTCGAGATGGAGATGGAGAAGCAATTAGCCTCGGAAAGACAACCGGCCGGACTCGGTTACCCAAATCCGGCCTCTCCATGATGGCGTCACAGACCTGGTGGATCCTTACCAGGCGAAAAAGTTCGTCCTTGTCACGAAACTAAGCGACTATGCTCAGCGGATTCAATGCCCGATCGATCAATCGGCTCAAGTCCTCAACAAAAAAAGGCTTCGAGAGGATACCGTCAACCCGGGAGGTCCGAGCGGCCATAACCAAAGCGCCGCGATCGCCGGACATTAAGAACACGGGGATTCCAGGCAATTCTTCCTTGACCCGCCCAAGCAATTCCAAGCCTGAAATCCCCGGCATGTTGATGTCGCTGATGACCAGATCCACTCGATCCTTCGCAATTTCTCCGATGGCTGCGGCGCCATCCGATACCGCGATGGGACGATACCCGAAGGCAGCGACCATCTCCCCCATCAAGGTCAGCACCGAACGATCGTCATCGACAATCAAGATCGTTGGTCGTGCCTCGGGTACATCCGCATACATTTCCGGTTCCGCCGGATTTTCATATGAATTTGCCACCTTTTTTCGCCTCCCAGCTTCGTGATAAAACCATCCTAAGAGGAGCCGCGATAACGATTCCATTTGCGGAGCCTCGCGCGAGGATGCATCTTGGAAATTCAATTTATGGCGATGATCTGCAGGGGCGAACCGCGGCTCTCCCGCAGGCGATCTCTGATGAATGCCGTCAGACAAAAAGTTCACCGACCGGGCTAGGTTTGCCGATTAGCGGTTCCATCGGAGCATGAAGATTAGCCTTCCCATCCGGCTTTAATAATCCGGACCGATGCGAATCCACCATGGCATCCAGAATCTGCAGGTACAACCATAAAGAAAAATTCTTGCCCAGTTCATGACGCTGCGCAGCGCCATAGACGCGCCGGCAAACTTCCTGCAAAATATCTTGAGCCTGGTCCGCATTTCCCGTCATGCTGCCCACGAGTTCTCGGGCTCGCGGGCGAAATAGCTCCATCAGCTCTTGCAGTGCTTCGACATTGGCGCCTTGGGATCGCATGACCAAGGCATCCAATGCTTCTTCGTCCAGAGGTAACATCCAAATCCAATTATCTATCATATGCGTTTTGCCTTTATGCTCATGGCGGCACGGTTGTGCCGCCATGAAGCCTAAATCCCCTCCTCTTTGGTACGCGTTACTACCGCAGTCGTGCTTGAGCTTCATTTCACTTCGTGCGCTAATAGCGTGCTGTTTTGTATCATAGCATATGCCATGCCAGGCATCCGATTAAAGTCATTATTATAATATATTATTTATATTGCACTTAATTAATGTGACTAATCTTTCGATTGATCAATATTATACTTAGGGACATTTTTAACCGATCAGAATCGCTCAATTGGCTCAGAAAGAACGAATTCTTGGATTAGTTTGCGGGGACGGCTACAGGAGCTTCTGCAGGCGACTGCGGAGGGCACTGCGGGTGAGACCCAAGTATTGGGCAGCTTTGGTCTTGTTGCCGCCAAACAACTGCAGGGCTTTGCGTACGATTTCGCTTTCGAGGCCGGCCAGGTCCAGCCCTTGAGGCGGCAGGCCGATATAGCCCGGTTTGATTTCTGATCTATCCGCTTCCCAGTTCAAGGATGCATCTTGCGTCAAGAAGTTCAGATGTTCTTTGCGTAACTCTATATCGTCGTGAAGCAAAACAATCCGATCCAGCGTGTTCTGCAATTCGCGAATGTTGCCGGGCCAGGCATAATCTATCAGCCGTGCGCGCGCCTCCTGACTGATGAAGCGAAAGCGCCGCTTCCTCGCCGCCGCGTACTGATTCTGAAACATCTGCGCCAGCGGGATAATAGCCTCCTTCTGTTCGCGCAGCGGCGGCACGTGAACCCAGCCAACGTGGAGACGGAAGTAGAGATCCTGCCGGAAGCGACCTTCATCCACAAGGCTTTTAAGATTTCGATTTGTGGCCCCGATGATTCGCACATCCAGGGGGACCTTTTTCAGGCCGCCCACGCGATAGATTTCTCGTTCCTGCAGAGCTCGCAACAATTTGGGCTGCAAATCCAGCGGCATGTCGCCGATCTCATCCAAGAAAAGCGTGCCTCCCTGGGCCAGCTCGAGCTTGCCGATGATGCCCGATTTACGGGCGCCGGTAAAGGCGCCCCCCTCATATCCAAACAATTCGCTTTCGAACAGATTTGGCGAAATGGCCGAGCAGTTGATGGATATAAATGGAGCCGCGCATTCTTGCTCCCCATGATGTATCAAATGGGCAATGACCTCTTTTCCCGTTCCGGTTTCGCCTTCGATGAGAACGGGAATCGTGCGATCTTCATGCAGCCGGCGGGTCATGGTTACGGCGGCTTTCATGGCGTCCGAAAAGATGCCCACGCGCCCCATCCCGGGAAGCTCGATATAATTGGAATCCTGCAAGCGTGGCGAAGGCCCATTTGGCGGGATTTCGAGTGCCGGCGTCGCCAGAGATCCCTCGGCAGGCGCGGACGCCTTTCGGGTCCGGCTAATCCGCCCGATGGCCGCATCCAATTCCTCCAGATCCAGTGGTTTTTGCAGGTAATCATCGGCGCCGTGGCGCAACGCCTCCACGGCCGTCGCCACATTGGGCGTGGGGGTGAAGAGAATAATCCCGGTATTTACACCGTCCGCCAATTCGCGGATGCTCTTGACCAGATCCAGACCGCTCATCCGCGGAATTTGGATGGCGGACAGGACCAGTGGATAGGGCTTGGAGATATATTTCTCCAGCGCCTCCTGAGCATCATCGCACGGCGTGACCTCATGGCCCATCTGATCGTGCAGGAATGCCGCCAGAGCGTTTCGACTCAGCGTTTCGTCGTCAACCAATAGGATTCGCATTGGAAATTTCGCCGCTCGTCATTAGGCGTGGAAGTCGAACTGCGAAAGTCACGCCGCCCGTTGGATTTTTCATCACTTCCATCTGACCATTTAGTTCCTCGGTGAACAGCTTGGCGACAGAGAATCGGAGGTTGATGTCATACCATTCCGGAGGAACCGCAAAAGCGTCTTGCAGCCTTCTCAAATCCGCGTCGCTAACGGGGATGCTGCCGCTCTGGATATCCATCTGAGCATGTCGATCGCCAGCGCGGGCCGATATTCTAATCCACTTTTCAGGCGGGTTATGCGTTGCCAGGAGAGCGGCCAAGCAACTGATCAAATTCAAAAGGACGTGTTCCAGGCGCCCCTTGGGATCCTGAACGCGCACGTTTTCTTCCTGAATATCAATTTCCGTTCGAATGCCCTGCATCCGCAATTGCCGCTCCAGGAGAATCAATGCCCCCCTGACCGTATTGCCAACTGCCGCGGGATCCGCGGACGGTGTTACAGATGATATGTTATTGATGATGGGCAGGCTCTGGAGAATGCCATCAATCCGCCTGGCGTTCTCACTAATATCTTGGATTCTCCGGACAAAGGTTTCCGGAAGTACACCCTGATTTCGCCGGTGCCAGAATAGCACGCTGCTGGCGCTTACCAGGATGGCATGCAGGGGTGGAGTCAATTCCGCGGAAATGCCGGAAGCCATTACGCCCAGGCTCACTAACTGAGCCACCTGGGGCGCCATCTGGGCAGGTCTTCCATCGATCAGGCAGCATGTGATGACCATGCCAATGATAACGCCACGCTCATCCCGAATCGGCGCTATGCCAACCTCAACAGCTTTACGCTGGCCGCTCCGATCGGCAAGCCAATGCTGTTGGGATGCAATCAGTGTTCCGATCTGCATGTCAGCGAGGACCAGCTCACATCGTGATCTCCCTGCCTCATGGTCTTCCAGATTCAGCAGACTAAAGGCGTTCTGACCCAGACTCTCGGCTTGGCTCCAGCCGAGCAGCGCTTCGGCCGCAGGATTCATATAGGCGATCAGCCCGCGCACATCGGTGACGAACACGCCATCTCTCAAGGAAAAGAATGCCCCTGACAGGCGGCGTTCGCTTTCCTTAAGTTTTCTCTCCAAACGATGGCGCATCAACGCGATTTCGATGGCCGGCCCCAAATCCTTTTCGCCGAATGGTTTGACGATGTAGCCATAAGGGCTGGTCAGTTTGGCCCGCTGCATCGTGCCGGCATCTTCCAGCGCGGTCAAATAGACGACCGGAATATCGAACTCTCGACGAATTCGCTCGGCCGTCTCGACGCCATCCATGTCGCCGCGGATACGAATGTCCATGAGCGCCAGGTCGGGTTGCAATTGAGCGGCGGCTTCCAACGCTTCCGGCCCGGAGGTCACCACCCGACACGGCTCGTAACCTAACTTTTCCAGACTGCTTTGGATGAAGATGGAGACGATATGCTCGTCTTCGACGATTAGTACTTTCGGTTGTGCCATATTCGGCTTCTCCACATCCGCCTTTAGCTCATGTTAGGTGTTTAATAAAGGTCAGCTTGAAATCAGCGCTGGGTTGCTTTGCAAGCTCTAATCTGCCTCCTAACTGATTTGCCAAACCGAAGGCCAATTGCAAACCCAGTGTCTTGGATTCGACCAGATTGAAATATTCTGGAAAACCCACTCCGTCATCGGCGATGTGCAGCACTGCGTGCTCACCCTCGTGATCATGTAACTCTATGGAGATTTTTCCTTTTCGCCCATCGGGGAAAGCGTGCTTCAGAGCATTTGAAATCAATTCGTGAACAATCAGACCGCAGGGCAGTGCGATATCCACCGGCAGAGCGATATTTTGAGCATCCACCGCCAAGCACACCTGTTGGGTATCGACTCCATAGGAATTCAGCAAGTATTGCGTGATTGTTCGGAGATAGTCCGCAAAGCGAACGCTGGCCAGATCCTCGGAGCGATAGAGCTGTTCATGAACCAGGGCGATGGACTGAATGCGATCCTGGCTGTCGCGAAGCAGAAGAGCCGCGCCGGGATGCTCAATTCTGTCGGCCTGCAAGTTCAGGAGAGAATAGATAATCTGCAAGTTGTTTTTGACCCGATGGTGCACTTCCCGCAGCAGAACTTCTTTCTCCTTCAAGGATGCCTTGACTTTCTCCTCCGCCAGCTTGCGCGCGGTGATGTCTGTGCCATAGAGGTTGACATAGCCCTGCTCTCGAACTGGGACAACCGTGAAAGAGAATTGTCGTTGCGCGCAAGCGATATCAGCTTCGTGGGAGTAATTTCCCTGGAGGGCCATAAGCACTCTATCCTTCCAAGGTGCAGGGACTTCACTGCCTGTCGCCACTCCCCATTCGGTCAATACCGGCTGGCTGGCAGGGTTGGCATAGAGAATGATTCCCTGCTCATTAACCCGAATGACGGGATTCGAATTTTCCAGCGGAAATTTGGCCAGGCTGGCAACTTGCTCTTCCATCTGTTTGCGTGTGGTGATGTCATGGACCATGCCTATGGAGCGGACAATTCGGCCCGACGAATCCCGAATGTGCTCGCACTTCTCCAAGACCGTGCGAATTTCACCACTCGCCTTTCGCACGATTCGATGTTCGATTTCGTAGAAATCCCGCCCCTCACGCAACGAGCCGGAATAGGCGGCATTAACGGCTGCGCGATCATCAGGATGGACGGCCTCGAGGAAAGCTTCGTAGGTGGCGCCGAATTCCTGCGGTCGCAGGCCGAAAATGCGGTAAACTTCGTCGGACCAGGACAAGCGGTTGTTGACCAGATCAAGTTCCCAACTGCCCAGATGGGCAATCTCCTGGGATCGCCGCAGCCTCTCCGCGCTTTCCCGCAGCGCCTCTTCTGCCTGTCGGTGCTCGGTGATGTCCCGCCCAATGATGGCCAGACCATCCGCCGTTGGATAAATACTCAGATCAAACCAATTGCCGGCGCTGACTTCGCTCAGATTTTCAAAATGCATCGGCTGCCGTTCGGCCATGGCCTTGCGATACTGGGATTCCAACGGCGTGCCGACGATCTGCGGAAAAACCTCCCAGATCGTGCGCCCCAAAACTTGCCCTAAGGATTTGCCTGCAAATTGCAGGGCCCGGCGGTTTAGATAGGTAAAACGCCACTCGTGATCCAGCGAGATAAAGGAGTCGCTGATAGTCTCCAGTATTTCGAACAGACGTTCATGGGTCTTCACAACCTCCACTGTGCGCTTCTGCACCAACTCCTCGAGATGCTCCCTATGCTGCCGCAATTCCGCTTCCGCCTGCTTGCGCTCGGCGATTTCCCTCTGCAATGCGAGATTGGCTGCCTCCCATTGTTGCGTTCTTTCGCCAACGTGGATTTCCAGTTGGTCTTTCGCTTGGTGCAACGCCTGTTCGCCCCGTTTGCGAGCCGCCAGCAAGCGTGCGGCCATGACGCCCATGGCCAGCAGCGTAATAAGGAGTACCAGCCGGTCGTAGATCTCATGCGCCGGCGGAGCAAACAGCATCCTCCAAAAGGAGCCGTGATAATAAAGCCAATTGGCGAGGAAGGCATCGGCCATCCAGCCCAAAATGCCAATCACGATGGCGGCGAGAATGAGTCTGTATTCAGCCTTCAATTTCATCAGGGCTGGTGAGGCTATTATCCCCACAAAATGTCTCTGTCTGGCATACTGGGTTGATATTCCGCATCATACGGCCAGAGCCAATTTAAGTTATTCAAAATCTTTTCCAAGGGCAAGCAGAATATGATTTTTTACGGATTTGGGGCCTACGTGCTAAGTGTCACGGCGGCTCTGATCTCGCCGGAAAAATGCCCAAATGGCCCAGGAATTATCCCAACCTGCCCCCGGGGGCGATTCCGCATAGGCTGCGAAATTCGCCCATACGAAAATCGGGGATAAAGCCATGCCGCCAACAGCTTAAAAGGCCGCCGGGCGTACCAGCGAGTTTGAACAATACAGAAAAGCCCGTCCACTGGACGGGCTTTGATTTTCTGCGAAAGGCCGCTACTTTTCAATGAGCTTAACGAGCTCGACTTCGATCAGAATGCCCACCATATCTCCCACCACGACGCCGCCGGCCTCAATGGCTTTATTCCACAACAGGCCGTAATCCGTGCGGTTGATACGAGTTGATGCGGAAGCGCCCATGCGCATGCCGCCCATGGGGTCGGTTATCGGCGGATTCAGCTCCGTCACGTCCAGAGCCACCTCCTTCGTCACTCCGTGCATCGTCAAATCGCCGATGATATTCAGACTTTCACCGGCTTTTTCCACGCGCTTGGAGACGAACGTCAACTGCGGGAATTTCGCCACATCGAAGAAATCCGGGCTGCGCAGATGATTATCGCGCCGTTCGACGCCGGTGTTGATCGAGGCGGCGTCAATGGTCACGTTGACGCTGGATTTCGTGACGTCCTTTTCGTCGTAATTTACCGTCACCTCAAATTTCCCGAAGCTGCCGTGCACATTGGAGACCATCATGTGCTTGACCTTGAAGCCGACGTTGGAGTGCGCCGGATCCGCCGTCCAGGTGGAGGCCTGCGCCAGGCTCGCGCCGATAATGGCCGCGGTCATCAGGAATATCGAGAATCTGCGAATCATCGTGTGTTTCCTTTCGTTGGAAAGTTTTATCGTGATGTTGGGGAAAGATTTTTGACTGCCCCGAAGGGGTGGCTTCGCCACAAAGACGCAAAGGAAGCGCAGAGGGCGCAGAGATAATAGCCCAGCGTTTTAACGCTGGGGTGCAACAGACGGCAGGTCTGCAATGGCGTATCCAACGACTTCTTCCCAGCATTCCAAACCGAATTCCACCCCCTTTTTCACCAAATCGAGTTCATCCTCACTTAAGCTCCGTCCCAGTTTCCGCTCGGCGACAAATTGAACGTCGAGGTCGGTGATTTGAAAAATTACTCTATGGGGATCCTTCATCATTCCATCCCGTCATAAGTTGAATTCTTCTCGCATTTGGATCAGATTTATCTCGGCCGAATAGAGCAAACCAACTCGGTCTGGTATTATAAAATTGTACCGGCTTCTTATGTCAGGAAAGCTGTGCGATACCTGCTCAAATTTTTTGTCATCATTTGAGACAATGTAAAGTCGCGTATTGTACTCGCGTAAAGTGGCAAGCCGACCAAAGCCCGACCACACACCCGTTGACAGTTCGATTTCGAAGGCATATTCGGGATAAAAACCAACATTCAGTGACCTAAACCAGATAACATCAATATTCCTGAGTGAGCTGAAATCGGCGAATTGAAGTTCCGGGCACTGATCTACCCTGGCAAGTTCAGCTAGCTTTTTTCTATTAAATGTTTTGCTCTTGTTGGGACAATAAGTTTGGAATCCTCTGATATTTCCAATTTCGATAAGCCTTCCCTGAACAATGCTATGAAAAGTTTCATCGGGCATGAAATCTGCCGCTTTTTGATCTAATAAATTTGTGATTAAATCCCAATTATTCAAAAACATCTTACAATCTAGCGAGTTTCCTCGACCCTGCAGTATGAGTCTAAAATCCCGACTAAAGTTAATCTTGTATTCCCCATTTCGATCATGGCTTATATTTGGTAATGACTTCATTAGAATATCAGTAGGCATTAAGATGATCTTGTCCATGGCGCCACATATAAAGGCCACAAATGAATTGGTTAGATTGTATATTTCTTCTGCATTTATATAGTTCAAGCCGAAGAAATATCTTCGCCCTAGATCGGACGCTGTTCGAACAAGGATATTAGCTCCGCCGACAGTATATGTATTCGACCAAAGAATTTTGGTTGGTGCATCGCCGCGATTATGGTCTTTTGCTTTATCCAGAAAGGCATCCAAAAGATGTTTTGCTGCTGCCATATCAGGTTCTCCCTTCTCGGCCAACATCCGCTGCCTCTTCAATCCTTACGAGATCGGAGTTCTCTTTTTCCTGCAGCAGGCTTGTCGTATTAATTGTGGCCATTAGATGAGTCCACCGATATTTTCCCCGTGCCCTCGCAATGCGGGCAGGGGATAACTGTAATTGGTCTGATCGTCCAGAATCTCTCAAACCAATCCCCATCCCACCAGGTCCAGTTGTCAACCTTTTCAGGGTTCACTTTGCCAAGCTTCTTGATTTTGGCGAATTTCTTAAGAGCGGCCTTCTCGTCGCGGGCCTGGATATGCTCATAGCCGAATTCCGAATACTCGCGAAGTCGGCTCTTGTATTTAATCTCAAAGGTCATCATCTTCGATTGGAATTCCTCCAAAAGGCATTCAGAATATATGAATTCCTGCGGCGAATGTCAACCCCCTTTTACCCCTTTTCATCATCGCTGATGCGCCGCACCACCACCAAACTCACCCGCGTCTTCGAGGCCTCTTCTCTGGGGCGTCACGGCCCATGCCGTGACGCCAGCCATGCGGTCATGGTATGGACCATGACCGCCCAGACGGATTACGACTCCTCTTCCCCCACCCTCCTCACCACCACGAGGCTCACCCGCGTTTTCGACGCGCGGGCGATCTTGAATTCGATATCGCCGACGGTGTGCGTTTCGCCGACGGTTGGGATGCGCTCCAATTGGACGACGAGAAAGCCGCCCAGCGTCGTGTAGTCGCCTTCAGGGATGCGCAGATCCAAGTGGCGGTTGACCTCGTCAATCTCCATGCGCCCGGGGATGACGAAGCGGCCGTCGGCCAGGCGGCGGATGCGCCGCTCGCCTCGGTCGAATTCGTCTTCGATGTCGCCGGTCAGCTCTTCGATCACGTCCTCTAAGGTCACCACGCCCGCCGTGCCGCCCCATTCATCCACCACCACGGCGATGGATTGCTGAGCTTTTCTCAGATCGTGGAAGATGTCCACCGCCCTCTTCTGATCGGGAAAATGGGAGACGGGCTTGATGATGGAGGCCAAATCTCGCGGATAATCCAGCAGATCCCGCGCGTAGGCCACGCCGACGATGTGGTCGAGATCTTTTTCGTAGACGAGAATCTTGGAATAGCCCGAGGACAGGACAATGCGGCGCAGATCGTCCGGCGTGGCCGACGCTTCCAGCGCCACCAGGTCGGTGCGCGGCGTCATGATGTCATCAGCGCGCCGCTGCGGCAGGCGGAATGTGCGCGCGATCAGCGATTCATCGCGCAGCGGCAAAGCTCCGGTCTTGATGCCTTCGCGGATCAGGATTTCCAGATCCTGCCGCGTGAAAAAGAGCCGCGTTTCGTGGCGGGGAACGCCGAAGAGCGACATCACAAGATAGGTGAGGCGCCGGCAGATGACGATGGCGGGGTAGAGAATGATCTGGAAAAAGCGCAGCAGGGGCGACATCCAGAGGACGCTGCGGTCGGCCATATCTCGCGCCAGCGATTTGGGGATGACTTCGCCGAAAATCAGCGTGGAGAGCGTGCCGGCGGCCAGAATCCAGCCGGTGGGGACGTGGAAATGATCCAGATAGGCCGTCAGGATCGAGGAGAAGGTGATGGTGGCAATGTTGACGCCGACCAGCGTGGTCAGCACGAAGCGGGAGGGCTTGTCGAGAAAATAGCGGGCGAGCTTGGCGCGGCGCATGCCCAGATGAAGAAATCCTTCCAGGCGGATGCGGCTGACCGACAGGAAAACCGTTTCGGCGGCGGCGAAAAAGCCGACCAGGGCTAGCAAAATGATCAGGGTGATGGGCTCGAAAATCATGTCCGCCTGGAAAAAATGTCCGCTCCGAAGCGATTTTGCAACGCCTCGCGGCACGCATCGAACTGACTACCGGGCACCGAGAGGCGAATGCGTGCTTTGGTATCAAACGATATCGCTGCCACTGTGCCTCCGAAGCGCGAAGCGACCGCCTTGACGACTCCGGCCTGATCCGTTGGGGCGATCAGATCGAGGAATTTTGCGACCTGGATCTCCATTTTTTCGGCATTTTCCAGAGCCGTTCGGGCGCATTCCGAAAAAGCGCGGGACAGTCCGCCTTTTCCCAATAGCGTGCCTCCGAAATAGCGCACCACCACGACCTGAACGTCATACAGATCCGCTTGCCGAATCTGTTGCAGGATGGGATGGCCCGCGGTGCCGCGCGGTTCGCCGTCATCCGAACAGCGCTCGACGCCGTTGGCCAGTCGCAGGGCATAAGGCCGATGCCGGGCGTCGTGATACTCTTTCTTCAACCGCTCGCGAATTTCCGTTGCCGCCTCCTCACCCGCCACCGGGTCGGCGAAGCCGAAGAAGCGGCTGGCCTTCTCGCGCAGGTCAGAGTGGGAAGAAGTAACGATTGTTGAGAAAATATCGTGCATGCAATGCCCGCCCCGCCCTAAAAGGACGGGGCTACATCTATGAGTTCCCCTCGAAATGCTCGCCAACTTCCATTACATGGTCATTGCGAGGCGCGATAGCGCCGAAGCAATCTCCTGAAGCAAAGAGATTGCTTCGCTTCGCTCGCAATGACTTAAATTGCCCTCACGGGTAGGCAGAGCTGCGCGCCCTCCCCACCCCCGGTGGAAACTTGCACGGCTGATATTTCTCCACGTTGCTGTCGTCCACGGTGCAGATCAGCCCGCCGAATTTGTAGCACTGCTCTTTGGGATTGGGGAAGCGAGCTTTAATACAGTCCATGCAAAGCAGCTTGGATTCGTCGCGGTCAGCGGGCGTGGTTGCGGCGGCCATTGTTGGGGCTCTCCGAGAATTTGGGGGTCGGCGCCATGAGGCGCACGTTGCCCGGTCCAACCAGCTCTTCCAGCCGCGCCAACAGGCGGTCGGTGAGTTGCAACTTGAAACTCTCCACATGAAAACGGCTGTCTTCGCGCTCGCCGCCGCGCACGCGGATGTAGAGCGGCACGCTGCCGGGATTTTGAACGCAGAGGCGCTCCAACTTGTGCGCCATGTCCGGGCCCATCTGCGCCCGATCCAACGTGATCTGAATCCCCAACGTCAGCCGGTCGCGCGCGGTGTTCAGCGGGAAGGCCTCTTCCGCAATGACCTTCACCGCTTCGTTCTCTCGGGTTGAACAGCGGCCGATGATCACCAGCGAGGCGTCCTTCTGCGCCACCGCGCCATATTTTTCCAGCGCATCTGCAAAGAAGATTACCTCGAGCGATCCGCTGAAATCGGTCAAAGTGACAAAGGCCATCAAACGATTCTTCTTATCCGGAATTTTGCGCATACTACTGACATAGCCGACCAGGCGGATGGGCTGGGAATCGGCGGCTTGATCCATCTCGCTGAACGGCAGTTGCGAGAAACTGGCCAATTCGAGGCGATAGGCCTCCAGTGGATGCGCGGCGAAATGAAATCCCAGCGCCTCTTTTTCCAGCGTCTGGATTTCGGCGTTGGTCCAGGGCTCCACCTGCGGCAGGATGGGATAAGTAATGGGCTGAGCCAGTCCTGAATCACCGCCGAAGAGCGATTCCTGACCCCGGTTGCGATCTTCGCGCAGGGCCTGAGCGAACCGCAAGACGTCGTCGAGAGCCGCCTTTTGCTGAGCTCGATGCCCTTCGAGACCATCGCAGGCTCCGGCTTGAATCAGGCTCTCCAGCGTCTTGCGATTGACTTTCTGAGTGTCCACGCGTTCGGCGATGTCATAAAGGGAGCGATAGGCGCCGAAGGTTTTGCGAGCTTCGATGACCGGTTCGATGCCGCTGGATCCGACGTTCTTGACGGCTCCCAAACCGAAACGGATCCCGCCATCCTCAACCGTGAAACAGGCCTCGCTGCGGTTCACATCCGGCGGATGGATGGGAATCTTCAAGCGGCGGCACTCCTCGATCAGCAGAATGATCCGGTCCGAATTCTCCATTTCCGAAGTCAGTGAAGCGGCCATGAATTCAGCCGGATAATGCGCTTTCAGATAGGCCGTCTGATAGGCCACCAGAGCGTATCCGGCGGCGTGGCTCTTGTTGAATCCATAGGAGGCGAATTTTTCGACGTAATCGTAAATGGCTCCGGCGATCTTCGCCTCGACCCCGCGCTCACGCGCCCCCTGGATGAACTCGTCCTTCAGCCGCTTCATCTCCGCGAGCTTCTTCTTGCCCATGGCGCGGCGCAAAATGTCGGCCTTGCCGAGCGAAAAACCGGCCACGTCCGAAGCGATGCGGATGACCTGCTCCTGATAGACGATCGTCCCGTAGGTCTCTTCGAGGATCGGGCGCAGTTTCTCGTGCAAATACTCAATCTTTTCCTGACCGTGGCGGCGGGCGATGTAGGTGCCGATCATCTCCATGGGGCCGGGGCGATAGAGGGCGTTCATAGCGATCAGATCTTCGATGCGCTCGGGCTGCAGCCGCGCCAGGTTCTCCTTCATGCCCGAACTCTCGAACTGGAAAATGCCCACCGTGCCTTTCTCGGCGAAGAGCTGCCAGGTGTCCGGATCATTCAAAGGCAATTGATCGAGATCAATTCGGATCCCTTTATCGCGCAGAGCCAACAATGTGTCATCAATCACGGTCAGCGTGCGCAATCCGAGGAAGTCAATTTTCAAAAGCCCGATGGCGTCCAGCCATTTCATATCCCATTGCGTGGTGGTCGGCTCGGTATCGGAGGGCCTGAAGAGCGGCACGTAATCCAGCAAGTCTCCGGGTGCGATGACCACTCCGGCGGCGTGCGTGGAAGCGTTGCGGTTGACGCCTTCCAGCACCCGACTGATACTGATCAGGCGCTTGTAGATCGGGCTGGAATTCGCCAGAGCGCGGAACTCCGGCGCCTCTTCCAGGGCGCGGTCGAGCGTGATGCCCAGGGCTGGCGGGATGAGTTTGGCCAGGCGATCCACGTCGCTGTAGGGCAAGCCTAAGACGCGGCCAACGTCTCTCACCGCCGCCCGCGCCAGCATCTTGCCGAAAGTGATGATCTGCGTGACGGAATTCTCGCCGTACTTAGAGCGGACGTAATCAATGACTTCCTGGCGGCGGTCATCGGCGAAGTCAATATCAATGTCGGGCGGAGAGACGCGCTCGGGATTAAGGAAGCGTTCGAAGAGCAGGCCGTATTTCAGCGGATCAATATTGGTGATGCCGAGCGAGTAGGAGACCAGGCTGCCCGCCGCCGATCCACGCCCCGGACCTACGGCGATGTCCTTTGACCGGGCGAAATCCACGAAATCCTTGACGATCAGGAAATATCCGGCGAAGCCCAGTTTCTGAATGGCTTTAATCTCTCCATCCAAGCGCTCCTGAGCTTCCGGCGTCGGATTTGAGAAGCGGCTCAAAAGCCCGGCGCGAGCCTGCTTCTCGAAGTAGCCGTCCAGGGAACCGTTTTCTCCAGCAGGAAGGGGATATTGAGGAAAGTGAAATTTATTAAATTCGAGCTTGAGATGGCAGCGCTCGGCGATCTCTTCCGTAGCCTTCAAAGCCTCGGGAAAATCGGGGAAAAGCTCGGCCATTTCTCGCGGCGATTTCAAGTGATACCCCGACCCCGAGAATTTCATGCGCTGGGCATCGGCCAGAGATTTATTTGATTGAATGCAGAGCAGAACATCGTGCGCTTCGGCGTGCTCGCTGCGCAGGTAGTGCACGTCATTGGTGGCGACGACTTTCGATCCCAGCCGCTTACCCAACCTCGCCAGACCGGTGTTGGCCAGAGATTCTTCCGGCAGCCCGTGATTCTGTATCTCGAGATAGAAGTCCTCGCCGAAGAGGTCTTTGAAGCGCATCGCGTGGCGGTAGGCCTCATCATCGCGGTTCTGAATGACCAGATTGGGCACGCGCCCCTTCAGGCAGGAGGTCAGGCAGATCAGGCCTCCGCGATACTGTTCCAGCAGCTCCCAATCTATGCGCGGTTTGTAGTAGAATCCTTCGAGGTAGGCGCGGGAAGAGAGCCGAATCAAGTTGCGGTAGCCGGTTTCATCCTTGGCCAAGAGCACCAGATGGTAAGAGGCATCCTTCTGGCCGCCCGTAGAGGTGCGATCCTGGCGGTTGCCCGGAGCCATGTAGGTCTCCATGCCGATGATGGGCTTTAGACCGGCTCCGGCGGCCTCCTGGTAGAAGTCGATCGCGCCGAAGAGATTGCCGTGGTCGGTCAGCGCCAGCGCGGTCATGCCCATTTCCAGGGAAAGCTGCACCAGGTCCTTGACCTTGGCCGCGCCATCCAAGAGCGAGTAATCCGAGTGGGTGTGAAGGTGAACGAAAGGCATGGGAAGTGTATTTTGTGCGGGAAACTACTTAAGATGCTGATTATAATAGCACGATGCGCGACGTCGGGTATTCCCACCCGACGCCTTCCAATATAGGGCAATGGGGTGAAGGAGTCAAGGGAAAAGGGGGGATGGAATTGTGCTTTCTGCAAAATCCGGATCCGCTAGCTCCGCTTCACTTAAGGGTGGACCTTGGAACCTAAATTTTTCCGGAGCAGTATTAGAAGTAAGGCATTAGTGAATAATTGTTCCATAGAGGAGTGATGAAAATACGCAATCTAGTCCCAGAGACGGCGTTTTTAGCTATGATCTGCGGCTTTTGGGGGGCCGCCGCTGAAGAAGGAGACACCTTATGGAGTCTCACCTACAGGGGACCGGATATTGATCAAGCGCAGTCATTGGTTCAAACCGACAACGGCGGCTATCTCTTGGCAGGTCAGACTTATTCCTACGGCGCCGGTAGCAGCGACGCTTGGTTAGTCAGGACAAATAATATTGGTGAATCGCTCTGGCGCCATACTTATGGAGGAATTTTTTGTGACGTGGCTACCGCCATCATTAAAACCAATGACGGCAATTATGCGTTTGCGGGGGAGATAAATTATTATGGCACGCTCGATTACGATATGTGGTTGGTCAAAGTGGATACCGCCGGCAGTCTTCTTTGGTCCAGCTCCTTTGGAGGTCCTAGTTGGGATAAAGCTGATGCTCTGGTACAATCCGATGACGGAGGATACCTTCTGGCGGGATTTACCAACTCTTACGGGGCGGGAAGCTCCGACCTATGGCTGCTGAAAGCTGATTCGGATGGGGATTCACTCTGGTCCAAAACTTATGGCTGGATTTTCGGCGACGGTGCCAACGCCATAACTAAAACATCCGACGGGAATTTCCTTGTAGCGGGGTTACTAAAGATGGAATCTGGCGACTATGATTTGTGGATGATCAAGTTGAATCAAAATGGCGATTCGATCTGGGCTCGTACTTTTGGAGGCGATTATGAAGATTGGCCTGAAGACGTAATCGAAACTCAGGATGGATATTACTTGGTGGCCGGGAAAAGCAACAACGACGGTTGGCTGCTTAAGACCGACCTTCAGGGCAACCTCATTTGGTCGCGAACCTATGGCGGCTTTTACTACAGTAACTTGTGTTCAGTCATCGAGCCAAGCGGCGGCGGATATCTCCTGGTGGGCACGCGAGTTGTTTCATGGAATGATTATGATCTGTGGGTTCTGAAGACCGATACCAACGGCGATACACTGTGGTCGCGAACGTATAATTTCGGTCTGGATAATTGGGCTAATCAAGTATTGGAAAATCAGGAAGGTAACTACATTATGGCCGGAGGGACATACCCCTTTAGTCTGGGGGAAGACGATATGTGGTTAGTCTGTGTTCAAGGACCTGGGACTGCCGTCCAGCCACAGCCGCCAGCCCAACCCGCACAGTTCGCCCTCCATCCTGCGCACCCCAATCCCTTCAATGCTTCCACCGTTCTCCCCCACGAGCTGCAAGCCCCAGGCCAAGTCAATTTACGCGTCTACGACACGGCCGGAAGATTGGTGCAAACCTTGGTGGACGGCTGGCGGGACGCGGGAAGCCACGAGGTGACATTCGATGCGGGCGATTTGCCCTCGGGGATGTATTTTGCAAGGCTGGAGGCGGGAGAGTATGTGGGAGTGCAGAAGCTAATTCTGCTGAAATGATTTTCCCAGCCTTAAAAGGCTGGGCTATTTTCTTTCGCCCTTTCGGGCTTTCATCAGCTTATTTTCGAAACGCCATCGTGTTGCGAGGATTTTCGCGTCCGTCAGGACGCAGAGATAATAGCCCAGCGCTTCAGCGCTGGGGGGAAGCTGACCCCTGACTACTTCCCCGCCTGCCTCTCCGCATGATAGCTCGACCGCACTAGCGGCCCCGCCTCGACGTGCTCGAAGCCCATCTCCTTGCCTTTCTGCGCCCAAGCCGTAAATTCGTCGGGGTGAACGTAGCGGACGATGGGGTGATGATCCGAGCTGGGGCGCAGATATTGCCCCAGCGTCAGCCGGTGGCAGTTAATCCGGACGAGATCCTCCAGGACTCGCTGAACCTCATCCGCCTCTTCTCCCAGGCCGAGCATCAGTCCGGTCTTGGTCACCAGACCGAAATCGAAGGCCCGCCTTAGCAGCTCCAAAGATCGCTGATAATCAGCCTCCGGCCGAACCTTCGGGTAGAGCGACGGCACGGTTTCGAGGTTGTGATTCAGAATAACAGGACGCGCCTCGAAAACGATCTCCTGAGCCGCAGGATTACCGCTAAAATCGGGGATGAGCACTTCAATTTTGCAGTCGGGCAAAATCGCGCGAATCTCATAGATAACTTCAGCGAATTGCGCGGCCCCGCCGTCGGGAAGGTCATCCCGAGTGACCGAAGTGACGACGGCATAGGCCAGCCCCAAATCCTTCACGGACTGCGCCACGCGGCGAGGCTCGTCGGGATCGGGCGGCAGAGGCACTCCTCCCGGCACGGCGCAGAAGGTGCAGTTGCGAGTGCAGACGTCGCCCAGGATCATGAAGGTGGCCGTGCGCGCCGACCAGCATTCGCCCAGATTGGGGCAGCGAGCCGATTGGCAGACGGTGTTCAATTGCTGACGGCGCAGGAGTTCGCCGACTTCGCGGGCGGCGTCGCCCGAGGGCAGACGGACTTTCAGCCAGGGAGGTTTGGGGAAAGGAATTGCCATCTTTAAAAAAACCGCAGATGATTAAAGATAAGAAAATCGAACCGCCTTTGCAAGGCTCAGGCAAAGGCAAATTCATAGAAGTCAATCTTGACAATGACATGATAATGCCGTATATTTATATTTTCATGGTGCGTGTAGCTCAGTTGGTGAGAGCGCCTGACTGTGGATCAGGAGGTCGGGGGTTCAAGTCCCCTCTCGCACCCGAAGGAAAGCCTTGATTTTATGCGGATTACCCCAGGATCGCTCTGACCGATTTTGGGGTATTTTGCTGGATTTTGGTGGCGGCTTGATTGCATTCTAATTGCACGGCCCAGAAATGCCATCCACTAACCGCAGCAAGCCAGCAACTCTGCGGCTTCGCGTAAGTCTTCAGGTAGCACATGAGGATGCGTTCGGTGATTTGCGCCGAAGTGTGTCCTGGCAGCTTCTGCACCTTGGACAGGCGAACTCCCTGGCGCACCAAGTCGCTTGCCGCCGTGTGACGCAGACAGTGCAAATGCAGCCCATTATTCAATCCAGCCAGGGCCGCTATTTTCTTGAAAGCAGGCGTCACATAATCGGATTTGAGATTGAAAGGACGCGGCTGCTTGCTGTCCAGCTTCAATAGAATCTGCATCAACTCGAGACCTATCCGCATGATTCTATCCGATTTGCTCTTAGTCTTTCTGAAGGTGATCTGCCTGCGCTCCCAATCAACGTTATGCCATTCCAGATGCAATGCCTCATTGCGCCTGCATCCGGTCAGCACCAAGAGCTGGAAATAGCACCGGAGATCTTCGCGTCCAATTTTCTCAAAGAAACGCTTTTTCTCATCCGGAGAAAGGCAGCGCGGCAGATTATCTGATTCCTGCTTTAGAAATATATCCTTTAGCATAATTTGACCGCCCTAACCTCCTCGGCGGCGGGGCGGCGACCCAAGCGATACTCGAACAGGCTGCAATCCGGGCAGACGCACTTGCCGACTTCGCGCACGCTGCCCACACAGCAGTCCAAGCACTTTGCCCGAATGGCTTGCAGAGGGCCAAGCCGCGCCTTGACTCCAGCCCTGGCCTTGCGGCTTGCTCTGGGCTTTTCCAGGGCGATTTTTCACTGCACAGGAGTTAGGTCGGAAATCCCAGCCATTGATAGTTTTCAATTTTGTCATTTTTCGCGTCTGAGCTTGCTCATGAATAGGCATTCAGCAAGGGACCTGCCTGGGGGCACCCCAAGATACCCCTCCGCCGCAGATCGTCCGAAATTCGCCCGTTTTTCTATAGCCCGCAAATCTTCGCTTATCCCCAATCTCCTTCAGTCTCGCACGCATGCGCGTATAGCGCTACGCAAAAGTACCAAAGCATTCACTTCTGGATTTCGCGATAAAGCCCGCCCGGGCGCGGTCCAAGATGCCAAAAAAATCGTCTAAAAGGTCCTTCTCCATCGCGATACCCTTTTTCGTCGGAATCATTCTTCCTTTTTCGTCTAGAACAAAGAGTCGAATATCCAGTCGTTCCTTTTCCTGGTAGTGAGTCAACCGTACACGGATCTCCTGGCCGGCCTTGACGGGGACGCCACCCCTAAGCTTCGCCTCAGGCCGCTGATTGTGTACTGCCCTTTTAATCTCGGTTCTTAGCGCTCGCCTCATGGCTTTTCGCAGTCTTCTCTACGTTCTCAAATCTGCTCCAATTTCCTCGAGTCTCACGCACGCGCGTTTTTATAGGGGGACAAAACCCCACCGATTTTTGCGTGAGCCCAATTCTTTGGACCCACTCGGGATGGCTTTTAATCTGCGCCCAAATGGCTGCAATTATTGCGCTCATTTCCTGATCCTGAGTCTCACGCGCGCTCTTAGGGAGCAAAAACTCTCCAATTCTTATTCCAGTTTGTCAGAGAAATCATGGAAACTGACTTGAATCATCGTCGCTTTTGAAGTGAGACCGAGCATCTGCCCATGCCGGTTTTGCCGCCCGCTCCAGTCTCTTTTTCTATCATCTTGCGAGCGCGATCCTGCAACCTCGAAAGCAGGCCCAATTTCTCGATAGCTATGCCGACGCCTCGCTTCGCAGGGATCGTGTACTCCTGACCCTCTGGCCGATACCAGCAGCGAATGTCCAGGCGCCATTTGCTCCAGTTCGCGATCAGGCAGACGCGAATCTCCTCACGCTTGTTGCGGGGGATGGCGCCGATGTGGCGGAAGCCGTCTTGACTCATCATTTGACCTCCTATCACGATGGCCAATCATCTGTGCTGATTCGGGAATTGCAGAAATCCTTCTGCCCAAGCGAGAAGCAATCCAACATGCTTATAAGGCAAAATCGCTTCGCCTCGAGCCTTTTTTTCCTGGCGCCACTTGTCGAAGCGGCGAATCAATTCGAGGGCGGTGAGATTGCGATCTTTGAGAATGTGTTCAATATGCTTGGAACTGGCCAACTCCTGCAGCCGAGATTCGAAGGTACGACAGTCCTCGAACAAAAGACCGGGGAGCGTCTTAAGATCGGGCTTAAGGCGTTCAAGAGCTGCTTCCTGATTTCGTACTTGTTCATGTCGCCTGCGCAGAAGCTCCGCCCATAGGCCTCTTGCAGCTTCGCCGATGCTGATGGAGCGAAGCCCCAACCAACGAGAAGCACCGCTATGTCCTGATCCTTGCATTGTCATCCTCCCGTAATGTGGCAAAGAAAGTGACCAAAGAACGAAATAATGGATTAACACAACGATGTTGTGTAGTTCATTATTCTTTACTGCTTATATCCTAATTAGGTGCGGCTTTCTCACCGTTATATTCGCCGGCTGCGAAATACTGCTGTGCTCTATTTCGCGCTCTGCTGTGCCCTTTTTGAGACTTTGCTAAGCCCTCTTGCTACAAATTCAGAAAATCTTTCGAGATCTACTTGCTAGATTGCGCCGTAGCTTTTGCCCACCCGAATCATAGCTTTTAGTATCTTCTTCCGAACTAGAGTTGTGATTCGTACTCGAACTTTTTTGTGCCCAACCCGAAGCTGCTTCGCCATATCCCGCTCGCACAAGCAAATCTGCCCCTTCTCCAGATGCACTTCGTGCTGATTCCTAAATCGATCCCAGCAGTACTTGCTGTAGGCGTCCCAGGACGTGTTTTCCACAATGTAGGAATCAATCATTGCAGTCCCGCGCCGACGAGCATTATTGCTGCGTAACTCCGGCAAAATTGGGTAGGGGACTTTTGCGAAGCCTTGGCGATGGTTGCCATCTCTTCTTCCCAATCGATGCCTCTATAATCATGCGCATTCACGCTGAGCCCAAGGGGTTTCGATTTCCCCGCAGACGCTATGCTGCAATCTATTGCTGCTCTCGTCCAATGCGACGCAGGAAAGGACCCTGCCACTCTTTCTGCGAAACAGCCAAAATCCGCGTCGTTACTTCTCGCCGCGCGACGCCTTTCGAAAAGCTCGGAGCTGATTTTCTGGCGAGCATAGAGCTGGCAATGAGTTGATCATATCCTCATTCGCACACATTGTCGTTTCCCTCGCGCCGGCGTTGTTGGCGGCGCAACTTTAGCCGACGTCGCCAGCTCTTTCACGAGTTTTCGAATCTCTCGGATCACGTAATTGGCCACCGGTTTTCGTCCCGAAAGCAAATCCGAGAGACAGCCTGAAGAGACGCCCATCCGAACGGCCACATCGGCCTGCTTGACGCCGCGACGCAGCATGAATCTCTTTAAATTAAGCAATTTTGGGTTCATGCGAACCTCCTGCGACTTATTAGTCCATTAATCGCCTACAATTTAGATTCCCAGGCATTTCAAAGATAAAGGAAAATGGTAAATCGAATTGAAATTTCAAAACCGCCCAAAAACACGAAAACTCGAAATATTCGGGCTTTCCTTAAAATTAATATTTGGGCTTCGGCTGCTGGCGGTCAACTCTTCCTAAAATCCTTCACCTTTCAGAATCATCTGTTCACGAGATTTTATCAACCCCCTAATCCTTCGCTTATCTTCCGGCTTCAACTTGCTCTCGAGTTGAATCTTTCGCATCTGCTCGGCATCCCCTATGACCATAGCATCTGCCATCTTGGCACCATCTTTTTCGCTGAAAAGCGAAGTATAGACGGGCATTGTCTCCAGATTAATATCACCTTCTCCTAAACGGTATTCCCTGTACAAACCAATTTTGTCGGGCGCCACTTGTTCAAGCATTTGATTTGCAGATGGGCAAATGCCACCCATCAATCCGCTCAAACGCATGAGACGGCAGGGTCCATGGCGATGCGCCCTGCTTCAACCACTTCAGAGCTTTCGCCTCGTCAATGACGAGCTCGGGCGGAGCCGTCCGGGGATTATAATGGCCAATCTTTTCAATGCAGGCTCCATCTCGGCGCTTGCGGCCATCTACGGCCACATGATCTTACGAATCCGGAAAATCTCGTTAGAACCGGTTATTATTCGGGAGCCGGGACGGAAGCCATCCGGGATTTTCTCCTTCTTCTTATCAGCCATAATCCTCCCCTTTTCCCACCAAAATCAAAATCCAGACTGGTTCACGCTCTACCGGAGCGCTGGCGACCTCGCGGTCGGCCAAGTCTGGGTCTATTTCGCTGTATTGTATCCGGTAGATGCGAACGAAATCAGATTATGAAAAAACTCCTCGCACAGAATTAGATGTTTTTGCGACGATCTATTTCGACCCGCACCCTATTCCTGCCCGGAGCAGAATCATGGCCAAAACACGTTACTAGAAGCTTTTGGATGCAAAAAAGTATATTTCTGCAAGCGGTCATGGCCTTGGAAGGCATGCGGGCAGAATTTCTTAGGTGGCCGGGCAAAAAAAATGGATCTAGCAGGTGAAAGCAATCGCCGGCTGCCAGTCCTTCCGGTATCTGCCGCAAGCGGGGTCTTCTCGCATCTGCGGGCGCCCGGTCTTGCCTCAAGACGAAATTTAGCGTTACCGAGGCGCAAATTCAAGCAAAAACCGAGGCAGAGCGGCTTGACCAACGGCAATATCCGCACCGTGCAATCCTTCTCCGGCCACGCCGATCCCCAGACGGTGATGAAATATGACGACAACCGCCTGGATCTGGCCGGCGATGTCGCCAAGAAACTCTCCCGGCTGATTTCGTAAAGGCCGATCTACCACCCCAAGAAAAAGCCCGGAACTAAACCGGGCTTTTCTGTATCCACACTTGGGGGTAAATCCATTTTCTGTAAAGATAGCCTTATGCTATGATCTATCATTCAGGCTTGAAATCCCTCCACGAACCAGAGTTAGCTGTCCTTTCTCGCGCGAGCGAGCGTGAGAAAATCGCTTTTTAGCACCCAAAACCGCCCCCAAACCGATTTTTCGACTCCAAAAAATTCTTATGCTTATCATTATCAGTATGTTAAATAAAAAAATGGCCTCAAATGAGGCAGGAAAATGTTGGATTCTTCCTGTTATCCATGAGTATGAATCAAGCTCTGAATTGACTCTGAAATCCACTTTTCGCCTACCAGTGCTTGCTCCCTTGGTAGAATGCTCAAGCAAAGGGGATCTATACCACGTCCAATTGAAAAGAAATTTTTCAGAAAAGGCTTGATTTGTGGACAATCTTATGACTATATTAGTCACGTCAATTATTCATTCCACTTTTGGGTGAATGGCTCTGCATCGAAGAGTCATGCTTTGCTTGGAAGCGTCAAACGCTATTTAAAGGGGAAAATTGCCATGTGCTCCCGGACTGATCATCGGCACTGCGGCTTTGCACTGGGACTCTTTAAAATTTGTAGATGTGATCTGTTAATAAATAGAATTAGCCCTCTGGGGGGGTAGTGCTCTATTGCCTTCCCAGCAGGGCTTTCTCTTTTTCTTGGCGATTACAAATAAGCACTTGTGAATCTGCCGGCACCGCCTATCGCGAGGCTTGGTCAGAGATATCAAATGATTTTATGCCCTGTTAAACCTCACGCCCGGTGAGGCCGAGTGATAGTTAGCAGGGCATAAAAAAAAACCGCCGCGGGAGATTGGCTGGAACCTACACCTCCCAACGGCGGCCGCGAGAACCGACTCCCCGAACTCTGTCCAAGGAGCGGCCTCAACTTGTTAATCTAATACAAGATACGCGAAGTTTCAAGAAAAATTTGCATTTTACGAAGGATCTGATTTGCGGCGCTTCCCGGTCATAAAATTTTCACTGATCGTCTTCCTGCTGGGGATGGCCTCCTGCCTGATCCTGCTGGGGGCGACTTCGGCTGAGGCTCAGCTCCGCTCCACCAAGCCCTTCGAAGCCCAAAACGCCGAATCCATTGCCCGTTCGCTCCTCAGCGAAAACCGCTACGCGGAAGCCGTTAGCTACCTCGAACTGCAGCTCAGGATCCTCCCCGCCGCCGCCAACCGCCTCCCGCTTTTACTTTTGCTGGCCGACGCTCAATTGGGTCAGGGCTTTCTGGATGACGCGCGGCAGACGCTCTCCGAGGCCGAGAGCCTCGTCGCCAAGCCCTCCAATCAGCGCGCCGTCGAGAGCCGCAACAAGAAGCTCGCCAAATTGCAGGCCCGGCAGCCGGTCATCCTGCCGGACGTCTATATAGACACCACCGCCGCCTCGCTCGGCATCGAGATGCCCGAGTCGGCGGCGACAAACGCTCCCATCACCAACTCATTCTTCGAGACCGACCTGCGCCAGGTGCTGACCGACCTGTCCATGGAGGCCGGCGTCCCCATCCTCTGGGACGCCACTGTGCAGGGCCTGGTCACCTTCGAAGCCAAGGAGCAGCCCCTGGAATCCGTCCTGAAAGCCATCCTCCTGCCCCTGGGCTACACCTTCAGCTTCGAGGACGGCGCCTACTTCGTCGGATCGGCCAAGCCGGAAGACCCCGCCTTCGGTCTGCTGTCGAAGACCGCCGTCGTCACCATGGCGAATTTGGACGCCACCGAAGCCATCGGCCTGCTGTCCGAATACTTCAAGCCCTACGTCAAGGCTTCCAAGACGGCCAACCTGGTCTGTATCACCGCACCGCCCAACTGGATCGAGCGCATCAAGAACGATCTGATCGCGCTGGACGCCCCCCCCGATCAGATCCTGATCGAAGTCATCGTCACGGAGATTGCCAAGGACGCCCTGCGCGAGATCGGCATTGACTGGTCGCTGAACGGCACCGAGGGCAATCCCATCTGGAATATCGGCATGGATTCGGCCAACATCGCCGACCCCTCCCTGCTCTACAATTATACCGAAACCGCCCTGAAGTTAGGCGATATGACGGTGGACCTGACCGCCCGCTTAGAGGCGCTGGAGCAGTCCGGCAAGGCCACCATCCGCGCCAACCCGCGCATCACCACCATGAACGGCCGCAAGGCCGAGATCGCCATCACCAAGGATCAGTATTTCATCATCCAGACGGGGACCAGCCAGTATTACCAGTATAACACTCTGCAATCGGTCAGCTCCGGCATCAAGTTGGAGATCACCCCCTACACCGCCCCCTCGGGCGAGATCACCGTTTACGTCAAGCCGGAAGTGGGCGACGTGGTGGGCAAGGGGCAGAACGACCTGCCGGAGATCAGCAAGCGCTCGGCCAGCACCTCCGTGCGCGTGCGCGACGGCCAGACCTTCACCATCGGCGGGCTGTCGCTGCAGTCGGATAAGAGCACTCAGAAGAAGGTCCCCCTGTTGGGCGACATCCCCATCTTAGGGTACCTCTTCCGCTACGATAAAACGGAGAAGCAGGACACGGAGATCGTCATCTTCGTGACACCGCACATTTTGAAGAGCTAAGAGCTAAGAGCTAAGAGCTAAGAACGAAGAACGAAAAATGAAAAACAAGAAAAGCGAAAAATTGCCAATTTAGTTATTAGTTCTTAGTTATTAGTTCTTACTTCTTACTTGTTCTTTGAGATTCCAGCTAACCTGCGCCTTTCTCTCCATGGGGTGGGGAGGACGGGCGTTCTCGCCTGTCCGTCAGACAGGAATGTCTGACCTCCCCCAAAGAGGGACCGGGCAGGCGCAGGCCTTAACCATAAACAAAAAGCCGCTGCGGGAGCGTGGCTGGAACCTTCACTCCCAACAGCGGCGGGTGAGACGCGCCCTGACATGAGACGGGGCGGTCTCCCCCTGTTAACTCAATAAAAACAGGAGGAGTTCCAAATGAAACGTTTACTTCTCGCTTTAATGCTGGTTAGTATGGTTGCGATTCTGGTATATGCAACCGATCCACCGACAAATCCAGTTGCAACACCCCCGCTACCCACATACTGGGGCCATGACTGGGGAAATTGGGTTGGCTACTACGGCGGGCCATATACTTCCAATGAGCTTCTATGGCGGTGGGCAAATGACGCCATGTCGAGCGGCGATTATTACGCCGAAGGTGCACCTCTCCCCATAGTATGGCCAACCATGGTAATCGACCTGTTTGTGGAAATGGAAACCATCGTAACCTTCGATTGGACCCATGCACAGATTCACAGGGCCTCAAACTACGATGACTTCTCGCTAGTACTGGGTGGAACCATTTCCTCGAACTCAGGAAATGGCGTTGCATTTCTCCCAGTGGTGGGACATGACCTGAACAATTTGGAAGCGGTGACGTCCGTCTATGGTCCATTGGGAGCAGACATCCCATTGACCTATTACTACTGGGATGTGGTATCGGAATCCTGGGTACTCTGCCCCGCCCTCTGGGGTGGCTGGGGCATCACCTTCGAAGAATGCTTCAACGAATTCGAGTTCCTGATCGTCGGTAATGTCGAATTTCATCAGTTCGATGGATGGTATACAACAGAAGCCGAACTTTGTCCTTCTGGCGGGCTATGATCTAGACTTCTGAAAATAAATTCCAGTTGCTGCCCGGGCGACTGGAATTAATATATCAATAAGTGAGGATAGAAATGCCCAAGCCAATTAATAGGCAATATATGCGTGGCAAAATGGCAAGATTTGCCTTTTCCGCCTTGATAGTACTAGTCCAATTCCCTTTAAATAATATTGCACTTGCTGATATCTCTATAACACCAAAAATAAAAGAGATCATTTTAAGTAGAGGGGGATGGAAAGAATTTAGCCTAAATGTTACAAACCACAGTGACGGAAAACTTTTTCTTGAGATGGGAGCTGAGGATATGGATATTGACGAAACAGGATTTCCTCAGAGGGCAAGGGAAGGATATGATCGTGGATGTGCAGCTTGGCTAGCGTTCTCACCAAGGGAATTCTCGCTAGAGCCCTCATCATCCCAGGAGATAATGGTGCGGATCAAAGCACCAAAAGATGTTGAAGGCAGTTTTTTCGCAAATTTAATTTGCCGTGAATCGGCAAAGAAAAGTTTTGAAATGGGCACTGATAAGCAACAATTCGGGATTTCTCTTCGTGTTGCAGCTATGACCAACCTCCTCGCAACATTAAATAGCAGTAAATCAAGAGTTAGCATAGAACCAGATACAATGTCTTTGATCCCGGGTAATGCAAAATCAATAGGCCCAATGGGAAGCAGGAAGCAGGAGGACAACTGGAGAGTTGATCTTCCTGTATTTAATGGAGGTAATATTTACACCGTTCTCCAAGGCCAGATTTCTATTTTTAGCGAATCGGGCACCGCAATTGACAGGGCAATGTTGTCTGCAGGTAAAGGCTTCTTATTTCCGAATAGGAGGCGAATTTTTAGCGCCTCCGGGAATAAGCCTCTGGTGGATGGATCCTACCTAATTCGACTTAATTTGCGCACAAAGCATGGCAACACCAAAGGGGCCACGTTTGCCTTTACTGTTGATCAGGGCAATGTTCATAAGGGCTCCAGCTCAGAGAAGGTTCATAGTTTGCTCGCGGCATCGGCACCGCCATTCGACATCTCAAAGAAAAGCATCAGCTTTGAAATGGCGCCCAATAGCACACGCTATAATGGCTTAACGATTAGCAATCTAAGTGACGATACATTATGTCTTATTCCCAAAATGATTGATCTGGCAGAAAACAATGGGGAGCTTATTTTTCCTCAAAATAGGGATAGCAAATTGATTCCGTCTTGCGCAAGCTGGCTAAGCATAGCGCCGGATACAATTGTTCTTCAGCCGCGTTCCAAGCAAAATATTAAATTGAATCTAGCCACGCCGCAAAATGTCAGTGGCGAGTACTATTCGGCGATTCGTTTTGACAATAAAAACGCTACCCTAGGTAACCTGCCCAATGATTTTCAATGGCCTAGTTCTGTTTTTGTTAACGCATTTTTCAAGGCATCCCTTTCATATGCAGCTAAGATAGTTTCATTCACAATGACGAGTAATTCAAAGACCGACATTTTCGAATTGATATTAAAAAATGAAGGCAATGCGCATTGCTACGCGATGGGCGATTTTGAGATTAGCGATCAAAGCGGCAAAAGAGTTGGAGATAATATTGAGTTTGGTGGCGAAGACGAATTCATACTACCTGGTGTCTCAATAAAATATATAATTTCCTTTCCGGAAAACCTGCCAGCCGGCAAGTATGAGGCAGCCGCATCTTTGAAGTATTGTAGCACTGCGCAATCATTACACAGCTCTTTCATTTTTGACAAGAAATAATCTTTTATCGACGCCTTATAATAGAGGAAAAGAATGGAGTTGCGCCTATGGCGCAAATCGCAGAATGGTAGCATCGAGAACTAGGGCCCTTTTTGCGCCAATCGAGATTCTTCTGTTGGCTATGCTGGCTTTCGCGCAGCCGACGCCCAAGGGCTCTGCGCCCCCTATAAATGCCCCCCCAGTTCAGCAAAAATCCCTCATGGCCTTCTCCGAGCAGCCCGGCATTCATCCTCCAGGAGCCATTGATTGCATGCCTTGCCCTTATGAGCCCTCCTGGATGCAGTTTTCCATTGATTGGACCAACTGCCAATTTCATCGCGTGGATAGCTCGCCGCTGGAAGCTATTCTGTCGGGCACTATCAACGGATCAGACCCTCTCTTTTGGAATTTGACAAGCTCCCAGCCGCAGATGGGCGCGCCGCCTATTCTATACTACGTTGAGAATATTTTCGGCAACAGCAATCCCGCCCTCGGCACGAACATCCCCCTCACGTGGGAGATCGCCTTAGATGGCGGGCCGTTTGGCCCCATGACCCTTTTGCCGGATAATACGATCGCTACCATCTTTCCGCCCGGCCCGCACACGTTTCAGGTGCGCATCACGGGCACGCCGGAGTATCATCAGGCGGACGGGTATTATCATCTTGAGCTATCTCAATCTTTGGTACCACAACTATAATGATCCATTCCCAAAGGAGACAAAAATGAGAACGTCCGCAATTTTCTTGACATCATTGGTGTTGCTGGCCTTTTTTATTGGCTGCGACACGATGCAAAATCCAACCTCCCCTGATAGTGACCTTCGAGAAGTTGACACTGATCCTTGGGTGCCTCCTCCCCCACCACCTCCACCTCCCCCACCACCTCCGCCCCCTCCGCCCACCTCTATCCAGCCCGGGGATTTTAATTCAGATTCTCAGGGCGGTTGGGGTAGCAAAAGCGGCAGCACGGCGGTCTATCTTGCGGCCAACTTCGCCGCTGCATTCCCAACCGGTCTCGTGGTTGGCGGCACAAAAACGGCAACCTATACCTCTGCCGCTGGAGTGGAGCAGCAGTTGCCCTGCGGCGGCGGCAATGGGGCGCTCACCAATTCCATCGTCATTCCGCCCAAGGTCAGCAACACCGGCGCGGGCAATTTCCTCGGTCAGGTCACCGCCCTCAAGCTCAATGTGGCCCTTGATCTTTATGATCCGGCCTTCAGCGCCAGCAGTATTGCTCTGGGCGCGCTTAAAGTGGGACCCGGCAGCCCCTACCCCGCCTTCGCCGGAATGACCGTCGCGGCAGTGCTGACGGAGTGCAACACCGCTCTGGGCGGCGGCACGGCGGCGCACACCATTTCCGCTTTAGCTACCATCGCCAACGCCATCAACGTCAACTTCGTCGGCGGGGCTGTCGTTGACAGCACCCTGCTGGTCTATCCGTAATCATCTCCCCGCCCCTCGGCCCCCTTCGGGGGGCCTTTTTTATGCCCAGGTGCGCATCACGGGCACGCCGGAGTATCATCAGGCGGACGGGTATTACCGCTTGCAGCTTTCGCAGTGCCTGGTGCCGCAACTGTAAAGCATAGGAGTAGGGCGGACTAGCAAAGCGCCACGAAGTGGTGCCTTCGGCATAGTCCGCCCTTGATCGTTGCGTCAGGTCTCCGTCTGCCGGTGGCGGACTAAAGACCTGACGGAACGGGAATTTTGTGGAACAAACTACATCGCTTCCCCCGTCAGCACAAACGACGCCCAGGAGCGTAGACCGGGATATTTCTGGCGGGTCTCCAATTGGGCTTGGCGCAGGGCCTGGGCCTTGTCGTGGCTCTGAAGGTGGTGGTAGACGCGGCCCATCAGGTAGGCCGTGGATTCGTCCTCCACCATCCACAGAGAGGACACAATGGAAGGAGTGCCCGCGTAGATGAAGGCTCGGGATAGGCCCACAAGCTCGTCGCCGTTGGTCAGATGTCCCAGGCCCGTCTGGCAGCCGGAAAGCACGACCAGGTTGGCGTTCAGGTCCAGGTTGAAGATTTCATGCACATCCAATTCGCCATCTTCAAGCGAGTCCGGGGTTAGCAGTAGGCAGGAGTACATGGGGTAGGCGGAGTTCAGATCGCCATGGCAGGCTAAGTGCAAAATATCGCTCTGCGGAGCCAGCCGCTTGAACTCCGTTTCTGTAGCCTGGCCTCCGGTCAGCAGCCGGCTCTGGCGGTTGATCACCGCGATCTCAGCCACTTCGGTCTCCGTCAACGGAATGGAGGCGAAGCCCTTTCGGTCGGTGGCGGGATTACCCAGCGCCAGCAGCGTTTCGCCTCGGCCCCGGCGTTTGGAAGGCAAAAACTTCAGCACGGACGCCGAAGGCAGATAGCGGAGGCGATAATCCTCAAGCAGGTAGCGGCCTTCCGAATCTCGAAGGGCGGCGAATGGCAGGTAATGCAGGATGCCGTGCGGCACGATGATCAGGTTTTCGGTCTTGATCTTGTCGGCAGTCGGAGCGATCAGCAGATCGTAAAGTTGGCTGGAAAGCTCACCCGTTTCGCTCTGCTCCTGAATGGCCTTGCGAAACTCCATCACCAGAGCCTTCAGACTGTCTCCGCCGAGGTCCACCTGGAAGACCTCGGCGTTCTTGCGAGTGACCAGCCAGAGCAAAGTCTTCTTTTCGGTCAGGAAGTATTCCAACAGAGTCGTCGCTTTGTCCAGCAGCTTCTGCACTTCAGGCAGCGTCAGCGGATTGACGCTGACCAGTGAGGCCAGCTCGGGCTCCTGGCGTTTCTGCTCTTCAAGCGAGGTTAGGACTTCGCCCCAATCGCCCTCCAACTTGCCGCGCCGAGCGACCACCTGAGCGGTGTCCTCCCCGGCGGCGGCAATCTGCTGTTCGATCTCACCCTTTTGGTCAGCAATCTCGTTCTCTTTCGCCAAAAACTCGCGATGTTGCGGCTTGCCGACTTTGACCTGCGCGGAAGCCAGCAGGTCCAGGAAGGATCGGGCGCGGGCGCGTTCGGAGTAATAGAAGGCGTCGGAGATGTTCCCAGTTTCTTGCTGAACAGTAATCATGCCATTATAAGCCAGCCGTGTGCTCTCGGTCCAGCCACTCTTTTGGGATTCCGTCCCCAGTTTCTGGCGAATTTTGTCCGCCGTTTCAATAGATCTTTGATAATACACGATTGAAAGGGAATCCTTCCCAGTCAAATAATAGCAGTACCCCAGCTCGTTACATAAGATTTTTGCCATGCCGTGCATTCCGAGTTTTATAGCCAGCGTGTATCCCCTTTCCTGGACTTCGATTATTTCATCAAGTTTGCTTGAACTTATGGAAGCCGATAAACAAGTGAGTGCTTTCATTTCAAGTTCATCATTGCCCAGTTCTTGGGCAATTACCAATGCCTCCCTAGCTCGATTTTCTGCTAATGTCGAATCGCCGGAGAAGTTCAGGATAAAACTTTCCATGATTGCAGCCCTGCATACTTTATCTCGACGATTTAATGCAGTGAATATGTCTGAAGCTTCGCATGCACTTGCAAGGGCCGATTTAAAGTCAAGTTGCCCAAAAGAGGATTGTGCGGACATTAATAGGCAGTCAGCAATAAGCAGCGAATCTCCTACCTTTCTCGCCAATTCCAGGGTCCTCTCCCTTATTCTGTGAACTTCTTCCCTTTTGCCTAATAAGCTCATCACCGATGATAGATTATTGGTCAAACTGCACTCAATTTTCAAATCTTTTGTTTCTTTGGCCAAAGCTATGCCTTTCTCAAAAAGCTCCAGCGCTTTTGTAAAGTCTGCCTTATCTTTATAGATTATTCCCAACAAATTTAGTACGTAGCTGATTTTTCGCTTATCACCCAATTCTTCATAGAGTTTTAGGCTCTGCTCGTATAGAATCTTAGCGGTATCTGCCATCCCCAGTTGGTAATCGTAATGGTAACCTAAATCGCACAATCTATCCGCCTCCTTTCTCACATCCTCTTGTTTCCCCTGCCCAGAACAAAAGGCCGCCAGGAAGAGAATGGACAGGGCGGCGAAGAATGATTTCTGAATCCGGGATTGCATGGCAAACCTCCTCATTTAATGATCTCTATTTGCTTTAAAAGCGAATCCGCCCGGGCAGAGTAGTCTCCGCTCACGCTGCTTATTTCATGCAGATGCATTTGGGCCTGCTTTAGGTCGCCTCTTAGCAGATAAGCCTGGGCGAGATATCACCGGGCTTTTGCGCGGAGGCTCTCGTCGGGCGTGGACAGGGCGCGGTTCAGGGCTTCGATGGCGGGCCCGGAGTGACGAGTGAGATAGTGGCTGACACCAAGATAGAACCAGTACTGGCTTTCTTCCGGCGCTCGCTGGACGGCCCTTTTCAGGTGTTGGATGGCAAGATCGTAGTTGTCGCGCAGATATTCCGATATGCCGGTATCGAACGCCTCCTTGGCCTCCTCAGTGATCTGTCCGGCAGGGCCGCGGAAAGCGACGCGGCTGTAGGGAGCTTTCGAATAGTCCAGGTAGGGCAGATAGGGATTGGGGGAGGGCCCCCAGGGGAGCATGAAAATCAGGATCAGGGCTACGACGGCAGCCGGCGCCCAGACAACCGGGCGCCTGACATCTGTCAGGAGCCTCTTGATCATTCCATAGAAGGATTCAATCAGGCTTTCGCCGGCTCGGTCGCGAGACTTCTCCAGCAGCGCCTCTTCTTCTTCGGCAAAGCTCATCCCCTCCCCGGCCAGCGTCTGCCGGATTTCGACCCGGCTATCTCGCATCGTGGAAATCAGCGGCAGCATCTCCTGCAGCTCCTGAAGACAATGCGGACACGCCAGCAGGTGTTCTTCGAAGCGGCGGCGATCCTTTTCGCTCAATTGGTCCAGCTCATACAGGGTGATGAGCCTGCCGATTTCTTTATTTGTGCAGTCCGATGTCATCCTGCAGTCCGATTATATCTGATCCTGGATCAGTTGCTTCAAGCGTTTACGGCAATCAAAAATCCGTTTATCGAAAGCGCTGCGCTGCCATCCCGGTTCCAGGCGCTTGAAAAGCCTCCACAATTCCTGTGCGCTTTGACCTTCCAGAATGCCCAGGAAAAAGGCGCGGCAGAAAGGGGAGAGATTCCGGATGGCGGTTTTGACCAGATCAACGCGGTCGCGCGCCTCAATCCTGGCGATGAAACCATCATTTTCTTCAGGATGAATGGCCGGCGCGGGCACCGCTTCCCGGGGATGAGAATCATCCGCCGGATCGGTCTGGAGGGGTACTTTGATCATTTTTCTGCGCCGCAGCGCATCGCCGATTTTGTGCCGCAAGATCTCACCGGCGTACATCTGCGGATTGGATTTGACCTGAGGCAGCTTCTGCAGCAAGGTGACCAAGGACTCCTGCACAAGGTCTTCCAGCTCGTGCTGAGACCAACCCCATAATCTATATTGCGCGATCAGGCGTAATCTTACCGATAAAGCCTGGCAAAGCGCATTCCGGGCCTCGGTCTGTCCGTCCTTGACTTTCAGCAGAAGGTCATTCCAGTCGAAATCTGGCTCGATTGGCAAGAGCGCACCCGCGGAGAGCAATTAATGCCAATGGAAATGGGATTATGATTTCGATCTATCGGCAACGGCACCTAGCGCGGCGCCGGGACAGCCAGGGATTGTGAGGAGTACAGTTGTAGATGCAATCCAGGGAAGGAATCGGCAAGTCAGGGGGTGAGCATATGATTGCTGCGCGAAAGGAACAGAATCAGGTGCTACATCCCCGAAGTCAACCTGATCCTTTGGATTTTCGGAAGCGTGGCTTGATCCTTAGTTTATAATATTTGGCACACTTTTGCAAGTGAAATTTGAGGCAAAGTCGCATAAAAGGCACCGCCCAGTAGGGCCGCTACCGGGGTCATCGAGTCCATCTTTTTTGAAAAACAGTAAGGCCGGACCCGGTTGCCCGAATCCGGCCTTTTCTTGTATTTGCATTCGCTTATTTCATCAGCACCAGCTTATGCGCCTGAGTGTAATCCCCAGCCTTCAGCTTGGCGAAGTAGAGGCCCGACGGCAGCCCCGAGCCGTCAAATGTAATCTGATGAGCGCCGGCGTCGCGCCAGCCATTGACCAATTCCGTCACCAAGCGCCCGGCCGTGTCATAAACCCGCAAGCTGACGCGGCTGGCGACTGGCAACTGGTAACTGAGAACTGCGGAGGGATTAAAGGGATTGGGCAAAATCTCCATAGTCGGGGTCGTCCCCGACCCCGACGGGCGCACGTTGTGCGCCCCTACCTCCGGCGCGATCTCTTCGCCGGTACAGGACCAATCGCCCACGCAGGAGCCGCCATCCAGATCCGCCGATTTGGTGAATGTGAAGTAGGAACTATCCTCCACAACGCTGGGATAATCGCCCACATAGCCGATATACTGGTAGGAACCGGCGGGCGCCCTGCCCGGTATGGATTGCGTGCGAACGCGCACCAGCGTGCCATAACTTGGCATAGTCAGGCTGATCGGTCCCAGTGCCGGACCCCACATCACGCCGCTGGGCATGCCAATCATGATCCAAACGTCAAAGGTCTGCGCGCCCGTTGTATTGTTAATGAGCGCCACATTGAAGTTGAAACTGCCACCTCCGGCAGGGATGACGATGGGTGGATTGATCGCGCTCAGGGTAATTGACAACGTTGCCGGTGGACTGCCGCTGGGGAAGCCGGTGCCGAGGTAGGTGACAGCGGTTAATTGGCCCGTCGCGTCCGCTCCCCCGGCGCTGATGACCTTATCGGGCGGAACGAATCGTGCGCTGTTACTGTGATATGCCTCCGGCAAGGGCGTTTCCTGAGTCCAGGTGTCGGTTAGCGGATTATAGACCTGCACCGCATTGGTGTTCATTGAGATGGATCCGCCTCCAATCACGAACACCAAACTATCATTGGAGGTGGTACTGGCGTGTGGCAATTGGACTGCGGTTGGTGGGCCTGTCTTGGATGTCCAAGTATTATTTGCAGGATTGTACTCAAATAGCATGCTTGCAGTGGTCCAACCACCTACCACGTAGAACCTGTCCTGGACGAAAGCCCCACCGCAATAAGCCATGGGAACTGGCATACTGGCGATCTGCGTCCAGGTATTGTTGGCAATGTCATACCTGTACGCCTCGTTGTGCATCGGCGGTTCCATTCCGCCTGCGGTGTAGATGTAATTGCCGCCATCCCAAGCGGCGGCTATTCCCCAAGCCGGAAAAGGATAAGCGGCCATCTGGGTCCAAATTCCGGTGGGACCGCCGCTGATTGGGGTGAATTTCTGGACCTCAGGGCCAGAGGGCCCAGCGTGACCGATGAGGTAAATGGCGCTATCGGTGGTCGCGCTGCCGCAGTAGGTCCAGCCATACGGCGGAAGCGTGGATTCATACCACTGCTCGGTCATGAGGTTGAAGGCCTGAGCATGTGGGGCGCTTAAATCCGTACCAAAGCAGTAGAAATAATTGCCAAGAACGCCGCAGCCAGCGTAGGCGAAGGGGTACGGCGCGCTTTGCATCTGCGTCCAAACGACATCGCGCCCGGGCTGGGCGCTGGTTAGGGTGACCAGCCCGAGGATGAGAATCAGTACAAATAGTTGCGCTTTCATGTTAACCTCCTTTTTGAATTTTTTTCCCCATTGGTCGGGCATCTACCTATAATATTTGGCATTCGGAGGAATCTTACTTGAGTTTTTCACAATGATCATGGGGGGAGAGAAAAAGCCCGGCTTTTCACCGGGCTTTTGCAGTTATGCGTTCCGTCAGGTCTTGCCCTTTTGGGTGTGACCTGACGGCCTCGGAATATGCGTCAGGTCACGGGCTTGCGCCCTAAGACCTGACGCAACTTATGTTATCCCTTTCAGTGTCTATTCATGATCCCCAATCAGCACAAATGAGGCCCAGGCGTGCAACTCAGGGTATCTGGCACGGGTCTCCTGCTGAGCCAGTCTCAGCGCCTCGGCCTTGTCTGAGCTGCGCAGGTGCTGGTAGAATCTGCTCATCAGGTAGGCCGTGGATTGGTCTTCCACCATCCACAGGGACGACAGCACCGATGGGGTGCCGGCATAGATGAAAGCCCGCGAAAGGCCCACCAGCTCGTCCCCGGTGGTCAGATGCCCCAGCCCTGTCTGGCAACCGGACAACACCACCAGGGAGGCGCTCAGCTCCAGGCTGAAGATCTCGTGCACCTGCAGTTTTCCGTCCTCTTCGCCTCCGGGGGCCAGCAGCAAGCCGGAATACATGGGGTAAGCGGAATTCAAGTCCCCGTGGCAGGCCAGGTGCAGGATGTCGTATTCCGGCGCCAGATGCTTGAAGGCTTCCTCGCTGGCTTGATCCCCGGTCAGCACCCGGCTGTAAGAGTACAAGGCCGCGATCTGCTGCGCTTCGGCGGCCGCCAGAGGGAGGGGCGTGTAATCCGCTCCCCCGCCGGCGGGATTGCCCAGAGCCAGGAGAGTTTGCCCGCGCGATCCCCCGCATTCCACACATACCGATATTCCCCCGGCAGGTGAAAACCCGTCGGCAGGCAAGGGCGAGAAGTTGAAAAAGGCAAGAACTCGCCAAGACTGCCAAGCGGGGCGAGAACTCGCCACTCAATCGGGAAGAGAAGTTGCCCAGGTGACTAGAAGTTGATACTTAAGAATACAGGAGTCAGGAGAAAAGGGGCAGACAGCAGACAGCAGTCAGTAGACAGCGGGAAAAAGGCTGGGCGATGCACCTGAAAAATTGGCAGACAAATGGCGGACTACGCTGCGCTAGTCCGCCCTACCCTACTGGCAGGATGCGAAAAGTGAGAAATAATTGTTGCATATAGTAGATATTTTGTGTATATTATTAATAAGACCCGCTAATCCCCTCCGCCCCGGTTCTCCGGGCCAGCGAGCTTCCGGGCCATCAAGCTGGCCCGGCCACCCGGCCGCCGGATGGATTTCAATTCATAGTGATCCAGATGTGTCGCAATTCAATTTCACCGTAATTCCCGCTCCGTTGATGGTTAGAATGTAGTGTGCATAGCCCCGCGGAAATATCATCTTTTAGCAATTTGAGTGAATCTGAGGTGCTCCACAATGAGTCGGTTTCTAAGGAAAGACCTCGAATCCAATCGTTCACTTTTGTCTGCCAGTAGGAAAGAGTCTGATCCTGGACGTATGCAATTATACCACCGATAGTATGGTTTGCACCATGGCGACAATATTTAAATCGTTGTATGCCTCCTTTTATGCCAAATTTAGATACAACATATTCACGTTCATCCCTACCCTTCCTACCATTTTTCTCGGGTGTCGGCAAGCGCTTGCACTCGATTGGAAGGAGTATATTATCAAGCGCATATCGGCGGCCACCTATATAGCGCGGCTCACAACATAGTTTTGGAACCAGATCGATTTTCCCTTTGCGCCAAACTTCGTCATGAACTTCCGTGCGAAATTGGATCCAAGCCCAACCATCCGTGGTTCGAGTTTCTCTGTTCAGGTAATCACATAATTGGTCTGTTAATACTTCTTCTGCGATTTCCTTCACTCGATCTGGTTGATCACGCCAGTGGGGCAGTTTATCTGCAATGAACTCAAGCAATTCGTAACGAACTGTTCCCGGCAACTGGACGTTCGGGTCGAGTCTGCCTGCTTGAGTTGTTGATAAAAAATCTGCCAACATAATATCGACTAGTTAAAATCCCTGCTGCCATAAATCGGCCAAAGTTTCGTCGGCATCACGCAAAGCGATAGAGCGCAGCCAGTAGCGCAGGCGGTCGGGTTTAAGTAGGTAAATGCAGGGGCCATCGTAAATACGGGCGATGCGAGTAATGGTAAAGGTGCTGCCGCGCTGTTTCCGCAGTAATTTGTCGAGTTTATCCCTCAACTGGTCTGCTCCTGTCCAGTCTACCTCTCCTTTTCCAAAAATAAATGGCTGACATATGACACCAGGCCACTTATACGCATCAACCGCGTTCAGTGTTTTCTTCTTGTAGATGGCGTTTATTTGCTGAGTGTAAATGTAATTGAAACGATGTATAGCGGTAACTCCACCCTCCATCATGGCAGCGGAGTCGTCACCAAGACGAATTAGATCGCGGTAATAATCAACAATGTCATCCACGAGGATCTGCTCGTGGGGGGCAATGTCAAGCTCACATTCTGGCGAAGGCAAGGAAAGTATGTTTTGAAGGCCTACAGATGAGGCTCGTTGAGTGAACATAGTAGTTCCACCCGCACAAACCAGCGCTGAAAGGGTGCGACGGTTTGTTTTAAGCCACTTAGCTAGTGACGACGTAGAGGAACTAACGCCATCGCCAGCACAAAAACCGACTATCTTGTTTGTGTAAGTGTAATAACCGGTTGGAAAATATCTAGAAGTCAAGTCCTCATGCTCGTGAACAAGCACCATCGGAGACTGATAACGTTTTGGCGTATAAGGGGATCTAAAATTCCGATTCTGCACTTTTTTTAGGGAAGTGAGAGAAACCTGATCATTCAGATGACGTGGCTCAATTAATGCCTTTCCAGTGATGTGCGGTCCCGGAGTAAGTTTCCCCGAAGTTCCAGCAATAAACCCCTCTCCATAATCCCATTTCTGCTTCTCCGCATACTTTTCTAGTGTTGGGAATCTCTTCAAGCGATCCACCAACCCCAGTACACGCCCACCACCTAACAGATCACTGCGCCATACTCCATCATTGGCTAGTGCGAGTTCACGCGGTAGCCAATGCAGGTCATAGTAATCGATGTCAAAACCCTGTTCGGCGTCGGCGCGGCCGCTACGACGGAAGGTAGCGTGAAGAATCTGTTTATCTTGCTTCGGCTGGTTTGCTTCAGCCACCACAACCACAACCTTAGTGTCAGCACCACCTTTTTGGAAAAGCCCACGGATAGAAATGAAATCCAAAATTTCGCGGACATCCCAACGCTCAAAAAATTTTCGTCGGAAGTCTTTAGACTGCTGATTGTAAAGAAAATTGTATTGTTGGAGCATGGAGAGCACGCCACCGGGGACTAGCATTTGCATGGATTCGTGGAGGAAGAGATAAGCGAGTTGTTTATCGGGAAGTACGCCTTGTTCATTCTTATATCTTTTGTAGGCCTGCTTCGCGCCGTCTGTACCGAGTGTCGAAGTAAATGGTGGATTGCCAACGATAACACCGATGCGTTCCTCCGCCATTCCGCTCCGGCCATATTCGAAAAAGCAACCCGTGCGGACTGTATTCTCTTTTAGCTCCGGGAAAAGTTTCACGCTGGCTCGGATTTCCTCTGGCTTTAGTGCATCGCAGAGAGCCAGGCACAAGCTAAAAGCTGCGAGTTCAACGGCCCCCCCCTCCAAATCTACGCCGTGAACACTCATCAGAAGGTTTTTTAGAACGGTCTGACTGGGAGGATTCCAGTTGTTTTGGCTGCGCCAATAAAGCACGAGCCGTTTGTACGCCTCAACAAGAAAAATGCCTGAGCCGCAGGCGGGGTCGAGAATGATCTCTTTGTTCTGAGTCAGTCGATCCAGGCGCTCCCAAGTCAGCACCTCGCCGAGTATTAGACGAACAAGGAAAGGCGGTGTGTAAACTGCAGTTGCCGAGTCTGTAACGAAAAGCTGGTAAATATGGCTGATTAATTCTACTGGTAAGTCGGCGAAAGAGTAGCGTTCCCAAAGCGTGAGTTGTCCGTGAGGTTCTTGCTTCCCTTCAACAAAGCGGGCAAAACGCGCGAGTTGCTGACTCTTATACAACAACTTGCGGTCTGCCTCTTCGAGGGCAAATACATGGCCGTTAAATCGTTCTTCCAATTTATCCAACAAGGATACCAGCGCGCGACCATCACCAAGGATTTCAAAGAATTGCGTAGCTCCGGTCCGAAATAGGGTGAAGTAGTTATCCTCGAATACCCGTCGCTCCTCTAGATACTTGATGAGCACAGAGAGGATGAGCAATTTGCGCCGTAAGGCCTTGGGTAGAATGCCTTTCGCGTTGAGTTCTTTATGGAGGATTTTGACTTCTTCGATCAGAGTCTTGTGGGCTGCCTGCTTGGCCGAAAGGAGATCCTTGCAGACTTTCGGATCATCCCAAATCGTGCCGTTGCGGAGACGATCAGCATCCCACCACGGATTGTCGGCGATCTTTGAGGCGAGATTGAGAATCTCGCCTTCCTTGAAAGGCCTGAAGACTATCGTACCCCGTAACTCGAAATCGGCCTTGTGTGCACATCTAAACAATTGCACCAGCCCTGGCGTCACGCGATAAACCAGCGGTACGCCACCCCAACTCCAAAGCTGCTGATGCCGACGCGCAAACTCAGGATCCTCCTTTGGTCCATCGGAAACATAAATGAATGCCTGTGCCACGGGCGGTTTCCCATCACGCTCCGCCTCGAAGAACACGGCAGTAGCCTTATAGTACTCGGCCTTTTCCATGATGGAGACTACTTCGGAGGGGCGGCCGGCCTTGGGATATTCCTGCACGGGTACTAGGCTGCCATCAAGAGTAGGAATGCTACCGGTGCTAAGATCCTTTAGCCACTGTATGGGATTACTCATCCGCATAACCTGGGCGAATCAAAGAGGAAGGGTTCATATGGAATGCGTACTGGATTTTTTATGTGGCGTTGACAGGTTGGGTGGCCCGGCTTGATTGCCAAGCCGGGTTTATTTCCGCCTGCGGCGGATTCGACCCCGTTGGGGTCGTAAGATTTCTTCGTAATCACCTCCGGGGGTTTCCACGAAGTGGTCGCTTTGCGAAAAACCCCCGGCTATTCGCATCGCGCCCCTGTCGGGTCGGCGAGCACTGCCACGCGCATCTAACGAAATATACACCCGCATTTCATCAAAATCAACCAAAATCCCCCTCTTGCGCCATTAAGCCTCCTTTTTTCACCCCAACCCCAAAAATCCCCAATGTCAAGTCCGGAGCGAAGGAAAATCCTTCGGCGATGCTTGACAACGCCGTCTGGCTTGTGTATATTTAGGGTTTGCATGGTGCGTGTAGCTCAGTTGGTGAGAGCGCCTGACTGTGGATCAGGAGCTCGGGGGTTCAAATCCCCTCTCGCACCCCAGGGGACGCCATCCCCCTTTTTCGCTGCAGGGTACACTCTGCGGCGCGATGGAAACGGATAAGGCTTGACACCGGCGGTGTTATCATGTATCTGATTGACCTGCGCACCAACACCATCCACGACCTGACCTGCCCGCGCTACGAGTGCCATCTTCAGAAGATCCCCGAAGATCAGCGCAAGAAGGTCTATACGATGGAAACGGTGAAGCGGCTCTGCGATACCACGTACATCCCCCGGCATCAGGGCTGCGAATGGTGCATGCCCGATTACTTTACCTTCGACATGAATAAGATTTTCTGACCGGCGCAACTGCTTTTGTTCAGGCGGCCATCGTCCTGGATTGCGCCCCTTCTTCCGACGCCACCCCACCCCAAAAATCACCTCATCCCTACAGATTTTGCCGGTTTTTCTTGCCCTTGAAAGCAGGTGAAGCTATTTTATCTCAGATTAGGCAAATCCGACCCTTCAGGTCCAATTCCATGTCCGAAAGCACTGCCATAGACCTCGCACAACCGTACAAGATCACCCCCTTGAGCGAAGACTTGTGGAAGGTGCAGATTCCCGCTCTCGCCGTCAACGTGGTGGATCGGCAGTTCATGGAACACCTGCGCGAGGCCAAGCAGGTTATCGCCTCCCAGTATGGCGTGCCTGTGGAACTCCTCGAGTTCCGCGAAGTGCTGGCGCGCGAAAAGACCGCTCAAGGCGTCATCGTCAGCTTGACGATCAATCGGCTCGAAGTCGGCCAGGGCAAGACCATCCTGCGCTTGAAGCCCGCCAAATCGCCCTCGGGCGAGTTGTTCGAAGACATGATCGCCGAGGTGGATTTCTACTACTTGGATGAATTCGGAAGAGTCATCAACAGCCAGCATCTGTGGGCTTCCTTTGATAAATGGTGTTTGGCTCGCGAGCTGTTGGATTTTCCCGCCATAAACCGCGCCCTGCACCTGGTGATCGAAAACCGCAGCTATGTAACCAATCTTATTGTGGCCCGCGGCAAGTTTCCAGAAATCGGGCACGATGCCGAGTTCGAATACACCTTTTTTTCCCAACCTGATGCGGCGGCCAGTCTCAAGGACTATCAGACCAGCCGGAAGGTAAAAGCGGGCGACATTCTCTGCCAAAAGATCCCCCCCACCACGGGCAAGATTCCCGGGATGACGGTGCGGCGCCACACGCAGCCGCCCTTGAAGGGGTTGGATTTTCAACTGCTGGCGGGCGAGGGAACCAAATTGTCGCGCGATGGATTGCGCCTCACGGCGCTGCGGGACGGATTGGCCGTCATGAAGCGGACGATGAAAAGAGTGTATACGTCCGCCGGGGAGAAGACGATTCCGGCTGCCATCGCGATCTCGGTGGAGGAATTGGAAATCCTGGACGGCGACGCGACCTTAAACCTCAACGCCGATCATTCACTGGAAATCAGCGGAGATCTTAAGGAGGGCAGCAAAATCGCCACTCCGGGCGAGGTTTTGCTCACGGGAAACGTCTGTGACGGCTCGACGGTGACCGCCGGCCGGGATGTGCTCATCGAGGGGACGGTCGAAGGCGCGCAGATCGCCGCAGAAGGATCCGTTCGCGGCCAAAGCCGGGTGGATCGCTCCAGCATTCAGGCCGAAGGGGATATCGTGATCAGCGAAGCCGCCGAAAACTCAGACCTATCCGGCGACAGCGTCAGCGTGCTCGAGTCTTTGGGCTGCCGCATCGAGGCGCGCCGCAAGATCCTGCTGGAGCGCGCCGGCGACGACTCATCCGGTCGAAAGACGGTCATCCGCATCGGCCGCGGCAACTTCTATGCTCAAAAGCTGGAATCCGAGTTGAAAGAGATCAATCTCCTGAGCAGTAGCCTGGAGAGATTGCAGGAATTTTTTGGAAAGGAGACTCTGGAGCAGATTACACGCGACAGCCTGCAGGCCGTCGTGCTGAAGGAGCTGAAGCGGAGGCGCCAGGCGGGCCACGGCAAGCTCACCCCCGCGCAGGCTCAAGCCATCAAGATTCTCCTGGAATCCTTCAACCCGATGAAGGGGATACTGGCCGAAAAGAATGATGAGGTTCATTCGCTGATGAGAAAGGCCCACGAAGAGGGATCCGAAAAGCCGGTCGTGGTCATCCGCGAGAAGCTCAGCGCCCCCGTCGAAGTCACCATAGATTCCAAAACGCAATCCGTGGGCCCCACCGAATCCGGCGTGGTCATCAGCTCAGGAGATGGGCAGATCACTACCCAGCCGCTAGCCGCCGATGAGTCCTCCCCCACGCTCCAGCACGACTGAAAGCCGCCGAGTCCCCAAATCAACGCTGCTCTCCATTTTTATAACTTTTCCTCCGTAACTTCTTTGTAATAGGATTAGGCCGACTCGTATCTTGCGCGGCTGTGATAATCTTGATTGCTGCCTCACTCCCCCAGAACACCGGGGAATATCTAATCCACGGAAGCGGATCCATGCAGAGCCTGCACGAAGAACTAATAGCGGACAGCGGACAATCGCCGGCGCCCGACGGTTACAATCGCCTCTATCTCGAGAAAAGCCCCTACCTTCGGCAACATGCCGATAATCCAGTGGATTGGTACCCCTGGAGCGATGAAGCATTCGCTCGAGCCCGCGACGAGGACAAGCCCGTCTTTCTCTCCATTGGTTATTCCACTTGCCACTGGTGCCACGTCATGGAGCATGAATCCTTCGAAGACCCGGAGGTGGCCCGGCTCATGAATGAGGCGTTCGTCTGCGTCAAGGTGGATCGCGAAGAGCGCCCCGATTTGGACGATGTTTACATGGCCGTTTGCCAAATGATGACGGGCAGCGGCGGCTGGCCGTTGACGGTGATTTTGACGCCGGATAAAAAGCCCTTCTTCGCGGGGACCTATTTTCCCCGGGACACCCGCCTGGGCCGGACCGGCCTGCTTGATCTGGTGCCGCGCCTTCAGCAAATCTGGGCTTCGCGGCGGGCTGAGGCGCTGCAATCCGCCGAACAGTTCGCGGCGATGCTGCGGACAACGGCAACCGTGCCTGCCGCTTTGGGTACCGGATGGGATCCGACAATTCTGGACAACGCCTATGCCGGCCTGGCGCGCAGTTTCGACGAAAGATACGGGGGATTCGGCCAAGCGCCCAAATTTCCTGCTCCCCACAATCTGCTTTTTCTGCTAAGATATGCGCAGCGCAGCAAGGATCGCAGCGTTCTTCACATGGTCGAAAAAACCCTCGAGATGATGAGCCTGGGCGGGATTTTCGACCATCTCGGATACGGCTTTCACCGCTACTCCACCGACGAGCGCTGGCTCCTGCCCCATTTCGAAAAGATGCTTTACGATCAAGCCCTGCTGGCTCTGGCCTACAGCGAAGCCTATCAAGCGTCGGGCACGCCGCTCTATCGAGATACAGCCCAGAAGATCTTCGCCTACGTTCTGAAGCGGATGACGCATGCGTCCGGCGGCTTCTTCAGCGCCGAAGACGCCGACAGCGAAGGCGAGGAAGGGAAATACTATCTCTGGCGGGAAAGCGAGATCCAGCGCCTTCTGACTCAAGCAGAGGCCGACCTATTTTGCCGGATCTACAACGTCGAATCGGTCGGCAATTTCAACGAACCGATGAGCGGGCTCAGGACCGGCGAGAATATCCTGCACCTGAATCAACCGATTGAGGAGCTGGCCCGCAACTTTAAAATCCCGGAAGATTCGCTCCGCCAATTGCTGCAATCTGCCCGCAATAGACTTCTTGAGGAGCGCGACCGGCGCATTCCTCCTCACAAGGATACCAAGATTCTCACCGACTGGAACGGGCTGATGATTGCCGCTCTGGCGAAAGGGGCGCAGGTCTTCGATGAACCGGCTTATGCTCAGGCCGCCTCCCGCGCGGCGGACTTCCTCTGGCAACATCTGCGCCGTAAAGATGGACGCTTGCTGCACCGCTCGATGGACGGACAGGCGGGCATACCCGCCTATTTGGACGATTACGCCTTTCTGATCTGGGGCTTGATTGAGCTCTATGAGGCGACCTTTGATATCACGCACCTGCAGCGCGCCTTGCAATTGCAGCAAGATCTCATAGCGCACTTCTGGGATGAGCCGAGCGGCGGATTCTTTTTCGCCAGCGATGATGCGGAAGAGTTGCTCGTCAGACGCAAAGAAGTCTACGACGGCGCCATACCGTCGGGGAATTCCGCCGCCCTGCTGAATCTGCTGCGACTGGGATTGATAACGGGGAAGGAAGAATGGGAGGAGAAAGCTCAACGGCTCTATGCCGCCTTTGCTTCCGCAGTAGAGCGCTTTCCGGCGGGCTACACCCAACTTCTCTGCGCGGTGGATTTTGCTCTGGGGCCCTCGTCGGAGGTGGTGATTTCAGGTGACTTGAACAGCGCGGACGCGCAGGCCATGATCAAAGCGGTCCGAGCGCCTTATATCCCCAACAAAGTCGTGCTTTTCCGGCCTGATGGCGACGCCCCTCCGATTTCTCAATTGGCGCCCCTCACTTTGCATCAGAGTAGCCTTAATGGCAAAGCGACGGCCTATGTCTGTCGAAATCAGGCCTGCAGCCTGCCAACCTCGGATGTGGCTCACCTGGAAAAGTTGATGAAAGGCATTGACTAGTCCATCCGGAGTCGCTATATTGCATGGGATTTCTGGTCCTTCTGCCGATGGATTTTCGAATCGGATTATAAAGTAAAACCGGCGAGGGGACAAGGGGTCTGCCCCGGATGAGCCGCCGCAAAACGAGATAGAGAGAAGAAGCATGGATCTGGATCGCAAGACGCTGGGATTATTGACCTTGACGCCGCCACAGTCGAAGCGGCTGATCGCCGAAGCGGTTTCCATTCATCCCGCCGTGCGCCGGGCGCTGGAAGAGGGGACCATCATCATCGGGCACGGCACCACCAATTCCTATATCGCCGCCAAACTCTTAGGGCGTGAAATTGATGAACTTAAATACTCCGCCGGCATTATCCGCAACGGCGAATTGGACGTCATGCCCAAGGAACAGCGACTGCCGGCGGTGATCATCCGCCGGGGCAAGGAATTGCCCGGCGATGTGGATGCTGTCCTCCTGGAGTTTGGTCATGAGGACGTGCTGATCAAAGGCGGCAATGCCGTGGATCCTGACGGAGTCGTCGGTGTGTTAATGTCCTCGCGAGAGGGCGGGACTATCGGCCGTTCTCTGGGCATCATCAAGGCTCGGGGGGCCTACCTGTTGATGCCGATTGGGTTGGAGAAGTTGATCCCCTCCGTGCCGGAAGCAGCGCGCTACCTGGGGCAGGATAGAATCGGAGTTTCCACCGGCGAAAAGGCCGGACTGATGCCCGTGGTAGGGGCCGAAGTCATCAGCGAACTGCAGGCGCTTCGCCTGCTGGCGGGCGTCAAAGCGACCATGGTGGCTTCCGGCGGGTGGGGTGAATCCCAGGGATCGGTGACGCTTTCGGTAACCGGCCAGCCGCCGCAAGTGGAACGGGCTATCCAGTGGGCGCAGTACGTCAAGGGGCGGCGATCCGGCAGGCCGGTTTAGCAAAAAATTGCGCACCTCGAGCAACTTCTGAGCCTCCCCGCAAGTCTTATGGATAGAAGAGCATAATTGGGGGAGGCTTAATGTTTGTGCAACCGGAAGTTATCAAAATTCTTCGAGATCACTGCATCCCGTTCGATGCGGAGCTGAACGGCTCGCAGGTGCTTTTAAACCGAAGTCAAGCCGATCCCGAGGTCTTGCGCAGCCTCGGATTTCGCATCAGCCGGTATATCGGCAGTCAGATGGTGGTCAGTTTCAAAGGCCGGCGTATTGGGTTGCTGACATGAGAGCGGCAGCCAGCGTGGCGGCCATGGCCGTTGCGGGAATGTTTCTGTCAACGGCGTTGGCCCAGAATTCAGAATCGGCCGGCGGCGCGGCCAGCACACTGGCGCAGTGGCGCCAAGGCGTCTGGCTGCTGCAGGATGGCAGTTTTGCGATTTACACGGATTCCCATTATTTCGTGCTACTCGCCGAAGGAGGCGATGGGGACAACGCCAACATTTATTGCGGGGCTTCGCAAATCCGCTTCCATGACCAAGGCCTGGCGCGCAAGCAGATTCTCAGAGTGCGCAAAGTTCCCAGCGGCGAATTCAGCTTTTTCAAGGATAATGTCCTGACCGAGGATCATGGTGAAAGGCTGATGGAGATTGACCCGTCTCAGTTCAGTCCCGGAAACTGCAACATCAAAGACGGGATCATCTATGATTCCATCACCGAAATGGGGAATGACTACATCTTGCTGACGTCCTGCAATGGCGATCGCGAAAAAATCTTTTCCAACGGAGTGGCGGTATATCTGCCTGCCGGCGGCGGCGAGAGCCATCAGTATCGAATCGAGGAATTCCAGAAGTGACGAGCTATTTGGCGGGGGAGGGGAGAGAGAAAAGACCGGACAAATGTCCGGCCTTTTTTATCTATCGGGAGATTTAGCGATGCAAAGGGATCTTCCAGGCGTTAAAACCTCGAGGGGAGGGAAAGATTCGCAAAAGCGGAGGTGGAGGACCCCGCCCCGGGGATCGTAGCGAGCCTTTCACCTCCCACTCGACTGGATGACCCGCATGGTTCGTTAGAGCAAAAGCAATGCCTAAATATAAGCTTCTATAAGATCAACGATTACAATTATTAGGGAAATAGTGAATTTTTAGATTCCCTCATTAAACTGCCTCATATTAGGGGCAGTGCAACAAGACTGCTGCAGGAGCTAACATGTTAAAAGGCCGATTGGAGAAACGAATCCAGACGCGGCATCCCACGCCGCCCAAGGCCGGAGTCAACATTCGCGGCGAGAAGTATGATCTGGTGAAGTCGGTCATCTTGAAAGTGCTGCGGCGCCAGCAGCCGGTGACCTTTTCAGAAATGGTGCGCGAAACGGAGAGGATGCTCTACGGCAGGTTTGACGGCTCCGTGGCCTGGTATGTGGTGACGGTAAAGTTGGATCTGGAAGCTCGCGGCCTGCTGCAGCGCGTGCCCAACACTCATCCCGAGACCTACCGCCTGAGCAAGAGATAGCCCGATGCCCCACCGCTCTGCGGTGGGGCCTATTCCGTAGTCGGGGTCGTCCTCGACCCCGACGGCAAAGCCCTCGCCCCGCGCTACCACGAAGTGGTCCCTTCGGGAAAGAACGGGGCTGCGAACTTTGCAAGCCCGCTGAAGCGGGCTCATTTTTCAATTGTCAGAATCGCCGATTCAACAGATTAAACGGATTTCGCCGATTATTTTGTCTGAACCGCAGATTCCCGCAGATTATCGGATGACGCAGATTGAATACACCAGGTGGCCTCCGGCCGCCTGGCATCGCGTGGGGGTTTGATGAATCTCCGAAGGAGTCCTTACGGACAAACCCCTACAGGAATATCTCATTTGAGCAGGACTATTTTTTCCACCCCCACATGCTCCCCTGCCCAGAGCCGCACAAAATACATCCCCGCCGCGCGATCCCCCGAAGCCCACACATAGCGATATTCCCCCGGTGGGTGAAAGCCCGAGGCCAGATTCGCTAACTTGCAGATGAAAGACCCGGCCATTCCGCCTCGGCGGATCGCCTTCCGGCGGACGAGCTGGCTGGGCCACCCAGGCACCTTACTTTTTATAATAAACCCGACCCTAAAAGGGTCGGGCCACCCAGCCTTGGCAGAATGGGAAAAAAGAGAAATAGTTGTTGCATATATAAGATATTTTGTGTATATTATTAATAAGAGCCTCTCAGCCCCTGTTCTCCGGGCCACCGGGCCTTACGGTTATGAGACGTTCCCACAGCAGAGCTGTGGGGCACCCAGGCAAAAACGGAATAATTTGGATTGCGCATGGAACATCAAATGGGTATATTGTGTAATAAGAGTGAAAACTGCAATGCGCTATAAGCGGTATGGATTTTGGCGATTGAAGTCAAGCAAGATTGACACGCCAATCCAAAGTAAGTAGATCAAGGAGATTAAAAATGCCTATCAAAGAAATCTTCCCAAATCCAACAGTAAAGCAAGTTATTTTCCAGATAACGTTCACTGACCTTTTTTCGATCGAGAACAAGATCGGCGACATACAGTTGAAAATTATGGAAGAATTTCCTGAATCTGCCTTCCTGGTTAGGAGAAATCTTGTTTTCGCTGATGCTGGTTCAGAGTTCAAGCTCGACGATATACCAGAAAATTTGCGACCAGAAACAACCAGAAAAATCTGGCAATTTAAGTCCCCGAAGGGATTTAAACTAAATATTCAAACTAATTCATTAGACATAACCTCTGAATACCACAAAACATATAATAATGAAAATGGAGCTAAATTTCGAGATACAATAGAACTGGCTTTGAAGAATTTCTTCGGGATAGTAGGCCTGCAAAGGGTAAATAGACTTGGATTGCGGTATATTGATGAATGCCCCGCGACCAGCAAAGACAACAGTGCATACAAATCTTATTACAACACCTCTTTTCCTCTGGATAGGTTTAATATATCCCAAGCAATTGAGATGCATTTTCACACTGTCATCAAGAAAGGAGAATATTTTCTAAGATTCGTTGAAGATTTTAAGGAAACCCAAAAGGGGCTAGTCATGACTTTAGATTTTGATGGATTTGCCGCCAACGTTGCAGCACAAGAATGTCTTGATGTAACAGATAATATCCACGAATTCATTTCTGAGGAATATCAGGCTACAATCAGGGAACCGGTTAAAGAATTTATGCGAAGGAAGGTATCCTAACATGACAAAAATACAAAATATCACAATATCGCATGAGACGGGAAGCTCTGCCACGCCCCAAGATTGCGAGTTCGTACGATACCCATTTGACAAGTACGTGATAACAGTCAAAGTCGGCCCCAATAAGGAATTCTTGGATGTAATAGAAGTACAACTAAACAAAGAATTTCTCTCCTATCTGCAGAAAAGAACTCCTAAGGGTTATCATGATGTCGAGGAATTTTACAAAGAATAGGAATCCTGGATGTCCTATAAGAAATTTTTTGGCAATTTTGGTAGGCTAATTCGAAGCTTCACGCCGGGACGCCATAAGAGCAGTGCATTGCTGGAGGCAGCCCCTCAAAAAAGAGAGATTATAATCTCTTCCGCCCGAAAATCATTCTATCAAGATCGCATGAGTAACGCCCTTCGTTTTGGTGATATCTTAAAAGGATATATTTTTACCGCACCGCAATTTGAAAATCCAGAAGATCTGTCAAAATATATAATCGATGTAAGCATGCCCGAGTATTGCGTAATATTGTCACCCTGTTGTTCTATAAGAAATAATACAATCCTTTTGGCGCCCTTAAAAAAGGTCCTTATTGATTTTTATGATAACCCTTACTTCAAGGAGGATTTGACAAGAATCAATCGTGAAATGGAGCCGCAGGAAACCGTTTCCCCTGATAAGTGGAAAAAAATCCATGACGAAGAAAAACAACGCCGATTGGCCGAGGGGAGAACATACGCCCTCCATGATTATTTCGTTTTTTCCAGTCATGAATTATTGCCAGAATATCCATTAAATGTAAGGGGCATAGAACCAACCACCGGATTCTATATGATTGACTTCCGCGACACGCATAAAGTCAAGTGCAACCTGATTAAATCACCCGAAAAGTCGCCCTTGTCGACTAAATTATTGGAATTGACAGTTAGATCGCGAGAAGAATTGCGGCAAAAAATCAAATTTTATTATGGTCATCCCCCAGATGAAGACAAGCCATATTTGAACTATTGACTCTGGTTCTGCACAATTATACCAATTCGCAACACCCCGTGCAATGCCTATCCAATAGTCTAATTGAAACACCCCCATCAAGCACCCCCCCCCAAGATGCGTACTTCTTTGATCCTGACCGGGCGATCTTGTATCGTTGCCTAGACTAGATGGCAGACTACGCTGCGCTAGTCCACCCTACGCCCTGGATACATGCTACATGCTTCGCCCCGCTGGGGCAGAAGCATGCCACCCCACGAAGTGACCCTGGGGGCAGCGGGCGGACATAAAGTCCGCCCCTACGCGATTAAAAGCGATTGATCAGCCTGAAATGCACCTTGGTGGTGGCCAGAGCGTCGCCTTCGCCGAGGGCGAAATCGAAGCCGATGATGCCCAGGCGCGTCCCCTGGCGGAAGCCCACGCCGTAGCCCCAGGGCCAGTCGTGCATCTTGTTAAACTGCCCGCTGCCCGCGGGCGCGATTTCGGTTTCGCGCTCGTAGTAGCCCAGATTGAAGAAGGCGTAGATGCGCGACAGCTTGTCTATCCAGAGGCGGTATTCCAAGCTGCCCCAGCCCACCGTCTGGCCCAGGAACTGGTCTTCGCGGTAGCCGCGCAGGGTGCGCGATCCCCCCAGGCGGTAGAGGTCGGGCTGCGGGATGGGCAGTTCATCCGAATGCAGGACGCGGCCGTGCAGTTGCAGGTTCAATACCTGCCGCCCCCAGACGCGGTAGGACCAGTCGGCATCGGCTTCGTAGCGGCGCACGTCTATGTTGCTCTGCGGCGCGGCGCTTTCGTATTCCTTCTGCGCCGCCGAGACGTAGGAACGGTAGTAAAGCCCGCGCGTGGGATTTTCCGGGACGTCGCGGGTCTCATAATCCATCTGCAAGGCTCCGCCGCGAGCACGCGAACGATACAGCTCCAGATAGGCGCGCCCGGCGGAATCCGGCAGGGTCTCATCCTGAAAGAGGGAACCGGACAGGGTGAGGATGTCCAGCGCCGCCCAGGAGGCTCCGCCGGTGACCGAGCGGGTCAAATAGAGGGTATCCTGAATGTCCTGCCGGAAGCCCGCCCAGAGGTTGAACGGCAGGCCCGCCACCCAGGGCTCTTCGTAGTAAAGCTCAAGCGCCTGGCGGTATTGGTTCAGCCGTTCCCAGTGGATCTTGGCCTTGCGGCCGGTGCCGAAGAGGTTTTGGAAGGTGAGATCCAGCAGGCCGGTGACCTGGTCTTTCTGGCCTGCGCCGCCGGGCTGATAACCGATGACGCCATCGAAGGAGTTGGCTCGAGCTTCCTTGACATTGAAGAGCAGGTCGTATTGATCCGATCCCAGGACGATCAGCGCCGGTTCGGATATCTCTTCGACGAAGGGCAGCCGGCGGATGCGGCTCTGCGCCTTTTCGATGCGGCTGGGCTGATAGATGTCGCCCGGTCGGATGCGGGCTTCGCGGGCGATGACTTTGGGCTTGGTTTGTCTGAGTCCCGAGATCTGGACGCCGCGCAGAGTCACCATCGGGCCGGGCATGATTTTGGCTCGAACGACCAGAGAATCGCCGGTCATGTCCAGCCCCTGCAGGTCGAGGCGGGCGAAGGCGCGGCCGTTCTCTTCGCGCAGGCGCAGGTAATCCCACAGATCCTCTTCCAACACGCCGGCATAGAGCGGCTGACCGATGCGGCTCTGCGGGAGGAAGGCTTCCTCGGACACCAAGGAATCGCCATAGAGTGAAAGATCTTTCAGAATCAGGCGCTGACCTTCGCTGACGTAGAAGACGAGTCCGACGCGGGCGGAGTCGGCATCCCAGTTTTGCAAGACGCTGTCAATGCGGCAAAAGTAAAAGCCATCCACGGACATCCTCTGCAGCAGCTTCTGTCCGGCGGCTTCGAGCAATTGATCAGTAAAGGCCTGACCAGAGCGCAACTCGGTGAAGCTCAGCAGGCGGCGGGGAGAGAAATAGTGATGGCCTGAAAATTCGACGGAGCGGAGGGTGGGGTCGGCGTGAGCCATTCCGAGTGCCAGCGCGCTCACTAATAGCGCAATAATCCCCCTAAATCCCCCCCGAAAGGGCCCCTTTGGGGCTTTAAAAAAGGGGGACTTCCGCTTTCCCCCCTTTCCTAAAGGGGGGGAGGGGGGGATTATTCGAGGTTTTGGTAATCCCCCTAAATCCCCCTTTAAAAAAGGGGGACTTTCGGCTTTCCCGGCGTTTTGCCGGCTGAGCCTTCTATTCAGCAAAGGCCGACGCAACGATTTGGATCTAGGATTCATCAGAAAAACGCCCTCACTTCGGCGCGGCCGATATGGATGGCATCGCTGCCGGCATCTTTGCTGCCGTTGTAGGAGACGCTGGCGGTCAGATATTTCGACAGGCGGTAATCCAGGCGCAGATCCCAGCGGAAGTTGTCGCCGGGGGGATCGCCGGAGGCCAGCTCATAGGGCAAGTCTTCGGCGTCGGTGGCGACGTGGTGCCATTCTCCACGAACTTCAATTCGACCTTTTTCGGTGAAGCTGCGCACCACGCGGGGTTCGAGGCCGTAGCGCCAGGCCAGGATGTCTTCGACGGCGTCGCGGTCGCGTTGAGCCATGATGCGCAGGCCGAGTTCCCAGATGCGCTGCGGGCGATAAACCGGTTCGACCGATCCCGACCAGCTTAGGATGTCGCGTCCGGAGGCGCTGGTGGAGGGGTAGGTGCGCTGATCCGTTTTGCGTTCGATATCGAACTGAGTTGACCAGCGTTCGCTGAACAACCGGCGCAGGCGCAGAGATATCAGCCGCCGTTTCGACTCCTGGCCGCCGGACAGATACAAATTCGACACCGAATTGGACGTCTCCCCACGCAACCGCAGATTCAGGTCGCGGCTCTGGCGGAAGAGGAACAGGTCTTCGCGCAGGAGGATGCTGCCGGATAGGGTCGAATCGCCCTGAAACTTGCTCAGGTTTAGCCGATAGATGGACCAGACGTCCGGCTCCTTGGTCTTTTCCGTGATGTTTAGCAATGTCTCGGAAGCCAAATATTTCCAGGGCGAGGGCAAGGCATCTTTTTGAGCGGCGGGCAAACGGCCGGGATCGAGATCAAGAGAAAATGAAGTCTCCAGTTCCACCACCGGCTCGAATAATCCGGTGGATTGCGCCACGAGGATATAATCCCCGTCGGGATCTTCGAAGAAGAGGTCGCCGACCTTAACGTGCGTCCCCTGCCCCGCGCCGACGAAGATGGGCACCTGCACGATGCTGGACACCTGAGTATTGTTCACGCGATAATGCGCCAGCAGATCCACGAAGCGTTTCCAGGGTTTCCAGCCGAGGTTGATTTCAGCCAGATCGGTCAAAACGTCAGCGGAATCGGCGTTATCGTAGCTCTTGCGGCGGTGAGTGTAAAGCGCATTGCCGGATAGCGCCTGCCAGGATTTCAGATCGGCCTTATAGTTCTGCGTGCGCGCCCGGCTGAAAGCCTGCAGGACGTCCTGTTGATATTTTTGATCATCGCGCAGTTCCTGCGACGTGGCGAGCGTCAGCGGCCCCGCCGCGTAGTCAAGTCCGGCGCCATAGGCATTGAAGAGGAAGCCGGCGAGCGAATCGGAATAGGCGTCGTGCTTGTGTTCGCGTTCATAACGGAGGCTGGGCGTCAGACGCCAATAAGTGTAGTTGGCTGAAGTTAACCCTCGCGTCCAGAAGCCGTCGCGGTTGGACAGATCGGAATGGCTGCGAATCCAGTCGGCCTGCGCGGCGATATTGGGGAGTTTTGAGCTGGCAAGTGTGGTCTCCCCGCGCCAGCGTTCACTGCGGAAACCATCGGCCTCCTTATTCAGATAGCCGTAGAGGATTTTCGATGTCAGCGGCGATAACGGCCGCACGGTCAAGGCCGCCTCTTGAACGGATTCGCCGGTGGAGGCGGTATCATCCAGATTCCACTGCCGCGCATATTCGACCTGCTGAGTTCGGTCAATTTGGGTGAAACGGTCTTCGATGCGGCGCATTTGCGCATCCACCTCGACCGGCGAGGGACGGGACGACGCTTCCATTTGTTCCGGCGTCGCCAGCGACCAATGTCCGTCCGCCGCCCAGGCGAATCCGACGTTATCGCCATCTCCGATGGAGGAAAATGTGTTGGCGTCGTAGTCGGATGCCGCGCCTTCGACTTTCAGCCGCGTCGTTTTCGTCGGATTAGCCCAGATTTCGGCGTCCAATAGGCGGCGGCGTTCAGGCAGAGGCAGGCGCAGCACCGGATCGTAGTCACCCTCCCCCACTCCGACCCAGTAGTAATAAAAGCCCGAGGCAGAAGCCTGCCGAGCATAGCTCCCCTGACCCGATCCGACATAAGAAAAGGCAACATTCAGATAGCCGCTGGAATCGTCCCGCGCCCAAACGAAGATGGTGTCCTGCCCGACGACTTCGCGGCGGTAGTCGCCGGATCCGGTATCCACCTCAGTTACCTGCTGCACTCCGGCGAGAGCAGGATTATCGCCCGCGCTTGACAGCGCCGAGCGATTCGCATCGGTGAGCACGAAGGAGAGGGGACTGTTTCTCGCATCGGATTCTGAAATTACCGTTGTTCGAGCGCCGACCTTTTCGCCGAAATTGGCTTCGCCGCGCGCGGCGTAAATGTCGCGCCCGTAGGATTCCGCCGAATATTGGAAATCCACGGTGATGCGGGAATCGGAGGTGATCAGCCGCTGGGGAGTGAAGGTGATTTCGCCCAGGCCGTATTCGATGGTGTAATCGTTATTGGCGCCGCGAGACAAAGGTTGACCATCCAGCCAAACGCGCTCGGTGCCGGCCAGCACCAGAATGCCGGTGCGACCCTCCTTGTCTACCAGGCGATAGGGTCCCTGATTTCCTTCTTGGCCCAAAAAGAAGTTGCTGTGATATTGTCCTTTCGATACGGCGCCGGAGATCGTCAAGGAATCATCAGTGGTGCGGCCATCCAGCCGCCCGCCCTGCAATTTGCGGTAATAGCTGCCGAAGCGAGGGCCGGCAAATCCCAACTCATAATCCCCGAGCGTGGCAGCAAAATGGGTGCTCTGGAGCTGGATCAGGACCTTGTCAATTTCCTGCAAGGTGGCGGTATTGCCTTCCGGCTGCAACGGCGTGTTTTGATCGGACAGCAACGCCAGCACGTCGAGATCACGGCCCAGGCGGCCTTCCACTTGCAGGTTCAGGCCGGATTCGACGGAGAGATCGCGATCGGAACCGATGGTGATGCCACGCACCAGCGTGCCGCTCTTGCGCAGCGAACCGGTGTCGAACATCGTCGCCGTCGAAAGGGCGGGCGCCGGCTTCAGCGTATCGGCTTGCGCAAGTTGATCGGGCCGGAAAGTTTTGATGGGATGGAAGTAGCTAGAGTGCAGCTCGAAGGGGAAAATCTGGTAGGATATTTTAACGGTATCCGCGACTGAGAGGATGCGATTAAATTTGATCAAGCCGCGGATATAGTCCAGGCGATAATCCCGATCCCGCACGAGCAACGAATCGCGGAAATGTACCTGCTCGCTGTTTTCGATGAGAAGTGGATCCGGGAGCGGGTAGGGATCATCCAGACCGCTGCCGACGATAATCGCCTGACGGTGATATAGATTGCGCGAGGGAGAAGGCTGGCAGAACGCCGAGCGGGTCGCCGGATTACCCCAGATGCATAGGATGATGAGGATGATTCCGGCTGGGAACGATCGGCCCAACGGCTTCATCGCGGGAGAACAATCCGGTATCGGTAAATGCGGCCGCGCGCATCCAGAATCCAGAGCAGATCACCGCGCCCGAAAATATCCACCCACGGCGCCGGATCGAAAATGCCAATCTCGGCGGGATTGAAGTTGAAAATAAGTCGGTTCCCTGGATCCCAGGCCCACAAGCAGGAGTCCGAGCCTACCCAGATGATCTTGGCGCTGGCCGCCAAGCCCGTGGGGTCGCCCGCAAGCAGAGCCGGTATATCCTCAACATAGCCGCCATATTCGTCAAAATGGACGACATGGCCCAGCGCGTCCAGCACCCAGATGCCGTTGACTTCGTCCAGTTCGATCCGGAACGGGCGGGACAAAGAACCTCTTTCGAGACCGAAGGTTCCGAACGAGAAGAGAACCTCTCCGCCGGGAGCTATTTTTAAAATGCGGTCGTTTCCCTCATCGGCCAAAAAGAGATCGCCGCGCGGGCCTTGAACCACCGATCGCGGTTTTTCGAAAACGAGCTCGGGCGGGGTGTTTTCCAAACTGCGGAATTCCCAGAGATAATAAAGGCGACGATTCAAGCGCAGGATGCGATCATTTCCGCGATCGGCGACGAACAGATCCAGGCCGGAATTGATGCTCAGATCGGAGGGCTGGTTAAACTGGAGCAGTCCCGAGCCGGGACCGCCCACTTCATTGAGCAGTTGACCCTCGGAGCTGAGCATGACCACCGCGGCCAGTTGCGCGTCGAGCAAATAGAGGTTTCCATCAGGGCTGGCGCACAGCGCGACCGGTTCGCTGGGGGCAAACGCTTCGTAGGGTGGGGATAGCTGGGAGATCCGCTCCAGACGGGGCTGAGCGGCGATGGAGGCTGTGAGGAAGGAGAATCCGATCAGCGCGCCGGCGAAACGGCTCAGGCCTGCCGCGGGAAATCCTTTAGACCGACAGGCGCGGCTTTTTAAGCGCCAATTCGTAAATCTCAATGTATCTCTTCGCCGATTTGCGCCAGGAGAAGTCCTGAGACATGCCGCGCAATTGCAGCGCCCGCCAGGCCTCACGATCTTCGAAATGGCGCAGCGCCCGCTTGATGGCGTCCAGCATCTGGGCCGCATCATAAGGCTTAAAGACGAATCCCGTGCCGGTAGGCGGATGCAGATCCACGTCTATGACGGTATCGGCCAGACCGCCGGTGGCGCGCACGATGGGCACGGCGCCGTACATGAAGCTGTACATCTGATTCAGGCCGCAGGGTTCATAGCGCGAGGGCATGAGAAACAGGTCCGAACCCGCTTCGATCAGGTGAGCCAATTGGTTGTTGAAGGTCAGGTGGATCGAAAACTTCTGAGGAAAACGCGCGGCCGCATCGCGGAAAAGCTGGTGATACTTTTCATCCCCCGTACCCAGGACGACCATCTGCATTTTCAAGGAGGCGAGGGTGTCCAGCACAGCCGCGATGAGATCAAAACCCTTCTGGTCCGCCAGACGGGAAATGATGCCGATCACGGGCGTCTGGCGATCGAATTTCAGGCCGCACTGTTGCAGCAGCGCCTTCTTGTTCTCCTCTTTGCCGGACAAATCCCGAGGCGAGAATTTGAAGGGGATTAGATCATCCAGAGCCGGATTCCAATCGCGATCATCAATGCCATTCAGGATGCCGAAGAGATCTTGATGACGAACCCGCAACACTCCCTCCAGGCCCGCCCCATACTCCGGATCGCTCTGAATTTCACGGGCGTAGGTCTCGCTGACCGTGTTGATTAAATCGCTATAGCTGATGCCGCTTTTCAGGAAGCTGAAGGAATTGTAGAATTCCACAGGCGACATGGAGTAAAAGAGGCTGTCGGGCAGGCCGGCCTTCCCCAGCACATCGGGGGGGAAGACCCCCTGGTAGCCCAAATTGTGGATGGAAAGCAGCGTGCGCGTGTTCTGGAAGAATTCATCTTCGGCGTAGAGGGTCTTAAGGTAGAGCGGGATCAGCGCCGTCTGCCAGTCATTGCAATGGATGATATCGGGCGGCCAGAAGAGCCGTTTGGCGATTTCCAGCGCCGCTCTTGAAAAGAGGATGAAGCGGGCGTCGTTGTCCGGATACCCCTCGCCGGACTTGGCATCCGTATAGAGGCCGTCGCGGCCGAAATAGTCGGCGTCCTCCACGAAGTAAGCCTGAACCTTGCTATCCGGAATCGCGGCGGATTTCACCGAGATCTGGTGAATTTCGTCGCCGACAGGAACTTCGATGTTGCGCAGACGGCCGACATCGTGGAGTTTGAATTTGGCGTCCGGGATGGATCCGTATTTAGGCAGGATGACGCGAATATCGTGCCCCAGTTCTGCAATTTGCCGGGGCAATGCGCCGGAGACGTCCGCCAATCCGCCCGTTTTGGCGAAGGGCACAACCTCGCTGGAGGCGAAGAGAATCTTCATTTTCTTGTCGGCCATGAGATGGTGGAGAGTGATCCCCGTTGAGGGCGAGCAAAACGTGCCTTAGTATACGGCGGAACGACGCCCAAGTCAATGAAAAACCGCTATTTTGCGAACACACAGCGATTGCGGCCCTGGGTTTTGGCCTGATAGAGGGCGGCATCCGCCAGGTTGAACATTTCGCGGTGGCTTTTCAGATGAGGCGAATTCTGCGCCACCCCCAGGGAGATCGTCAACTGGCCATTGGGTTGCCGGCGCTCATTGCGGAAAGGCTGCGCTTCCACCTCGCGGCGAATCTTCTCCGCCACGATGACGCCATTTTCGCCGCTGATCTCCGGCAGCAGCAAGGCGAATTCCTCGCCGCCGTAGCGCGCCACCAGATCCATCTCGCGCACGCAATTCTTGATGGTGCTGGCGACCTTGCGCAGCACGCGATCCCCGGCCAGATGCCCGTTGGCGTCGTTATAGTGTTTGAAATAATCAATATCAATAATGATCAAAGAGAGCCAGTTGCGATAACGACGGGCGCGGGCGAATTCCTTATGAAACTGCTCCGTGAAAAAGCGATGGTTGGCGAGGCCGGTCAGTCCGTCCACGGTGGCCATTTTCTGGGCTTTCTGATAGAGGCCGGCCCGCTGCAGGCTGCGATCCAGAGTGGCCGCGGCGGTGGATAGCCATTTCTGCTGGCTCAGACTCCAGGTCGCAGGACGCTGGAAAAAGATTTTGATGACGCCGTGGACGGCATCACCCTGGCGCAGGGGAAGTAAAATGCCGGATTGGAGATTCATAATCCGAAGCAAATCGGGATTTTCCACCGGATTGGACTTCCTGGAAGGGGAAAGCAGCACCGGCGTGCGACGATGACGCATTTCCCTTTGAATCCCCGGCGTCAGAATAATGCTGAGCAGCTTGCCGCCGTAGCCGGTATCATTTCGAATCCAATTGGCCGTATCCGGCTCTTCGCCCAGAGCGCCTTCCGGGCGGCTGACCTCCAGATAATCATAATTCAGTTGCTGCTTCAACAGGTCACCGAACGCTTCCAGAATGGGCGCCGGATCCAGCAGCTCTCCCAGGCCTTCCTCAAGCCGGAAAGCGAATCTCGTCCAGTCAAGTTCGCGCCGGGCGTCCAGCAATCGCTCATCCGCTCTGGACGGCGTGGCTTTCTTAATCCTGGCTCTGGTCTTTTTCAAGAGGCACCCGCTTGCCGAGTTTATAGACCTGCCTGACGAGGTTTATGCCAAAATAATAAGGGATGAAGCGTTCATCCGGGCAATTCCAAACGACAAAGTCAGCCTGACAACCGGCAGCTAACGAACCGACCCGATCTTCCAGGCAGAGCGCTCGAGCGCCTCCGCGAGTTGATGCCCAGAGAGCTTCACGGGGCGACAGTCTGCAGAAACTCCCGGCCAGGGTCATCATGAGCGGGAGATTCTGGGTGGGGCTGCTGCCGGGATTAAAATCGGTGGCCAGGGCGAGCGATCCCCCTTTTTCAAGGATGCTCCGCGCCGGAGGATAGCGGTTCAAGCCGAGGAATATGACCGAACCGGGCAGAAGCGTGAAGACGACGCCGGCCGCAACCATCATTTCGATGCCGCGCTCGGAAATATAATCGAGATGTTCAGCGGATATGGCGCCGACCTCGGCGGCCAGCTCCGCCCCGCCGCCGCCAGAAAGCTGATCGGCGTGGATTTTGGGCTTCAGGCCGTGCTTTTTCCCCGCCTCCAGCACCCGCCGCGACTCCTCGATAGAGAATACGCCCTCCTCGCAGAAAACGTCACAGAACTTTGCCAGTCCTTTTTCTGCCGCCGCGGGAATCGTCTCGTTGACGACGATATCGAGATATTTTTTGCGATTCGAGCAAAATTCGTCGGGGATTTCGTGGGCAGCCAGAAGTGTGGGGATTAAGTCGAGAGGATGCTGATTGTGGCATCTCTTGATGGCGCGCAATTGCTTCAATTCGTGCTCGGTGGATAAGCCATAGCCCGATTTGGCTTCGATGGTGGTGATGCCGTATTGCAGGAAGCGATCCAAGCGCGGCAACATGCGCTCAACAAGCTCATCTTCTGATATGGCGCGCAAGGCTCGAACCGAGGAGCGGATTCCTCCGCCGGCGGCGGAAATTTCCCGATAGGTCTTGCCCGCGCAGCGCATTTCGAATTCGGTGGCGCGTTCTTCGGCGAAGGCCGGGTGAGTGTGGCTGTCCACCAGGCCGGGGGTGACCAGGCAACCGGCGGCATCCGTGATTTCCGCTCCCGAAGAAGTGGCCTGCGACAGAATGTCCGATTCCGGCCCGAGGGCAATAATCTTCTCGTCAAACAGGATCGCCGCCCCCCGGATTTCGTCGAAGCCACCGTCGGCGCGGGGGTTCAGCAATAGGCCGATGTTTCGAAGGCAAGTTGCCATCAAGCGTTACCCTGATTGCCTTGGGAGGCCGGATGGCCTCAATCCGGCATTCGCTAACCGCGGCATGGGGGCCACGCCGCCTCCTGAGGTATAAAAGTTATTCTCCGATCAACTGCGCCACGATGCTGCGCCGCCGTGAATGCGTGTCGAAATCAATTAAGACAATCTGCTGCCAAGTACCCAGGAGAAGCTTTCCCTCAGAAAAGGGGACAACCAGTGATGGCCCCAAGAGCGAGGCGCGCACGTGAGCGTGGCCGTTGCCGTCGCCCCAGGTGTCATCGTGATGATAGCGGCGTCCGGCAGGGGCGATCTTCTCAAAGGCTTCGGGCAGATCCTTGATCAGTCCCGGTTCATATTCGACCGTGGTCAACCCGGCGGTGGAGCCGGAAACGAACAGGGTTATCTGGCCCTCCTTAAAGCCGTGCTGGTGGACGATTTGAGCGGCTTGGGGCGTAATGTCCACCATGTCGGCATTTCCCCGGGTGCTCAGCGAAATGGTTTCGGTGATAACCTGCATGACCGATCCCTCTCTATTTCAGCCCCTGATGCTTCTCCGCGATGGACGCGGCCAATTGATCCAGCGCCTTGAGATCTGCCTCACCTGGCAATCCCTTGCACAGGACCGGCGAGATCATTTCGATTTTCAGGTTCGGCATCAGGGCGGCGATCTGCTCGACCATTTTGCCGCCCCAGCCGTAAGAGCCGACCACCGCGCCGTATTTCAGTTTCGGCTTCAGAATATTCGCCAGGTAGGCGGCATAAGCCACTTGAGGATGCGGCCCGCCGTTGACCACCGGCGCACCGAGGACGATGGTCGCCGCGTCCACCAGCGACGTGGCCATCTTTTCAATGCTGGCCGAAGCCATATCGAATTGGTGCACCTCGACGCCTCTCTCCACCAGCGCACTCACCAGGTGCTGAATCATCAACTTCGTGCTGCCATGCATGGAGGCATAGGCCACGACGGCGGCGTTGCGCAAACTTTCGCTTACCCAGGCGGCATAGGCACCGATAATGGAGGCGGGCTTGGCGTGGATGGGGCCGTGGCTGGGGGCGATCAGATCAATATCCAACCCCTTGACCTTCTCCAAGTTTTTCTGAATGGCCAAGCGGAAGGGCATCATGATGGTGGCGTAGTAGCTCTTGACGGCCTCGATGACGAAATCGTCATCCTGCGAAAAGAGAGCGCTGGTCGCCAGGTGCGATCCGAAGAAATCGCAACTGAAGAGGATGCGATCTTCCGGCAGATAGGTGCACATGGTTTCGGGCCAGTGCACCCAGGGGGTGTAGACGAATTTCAGGGTCTTGTCGCCCAGCGACAGGGTATCGCCGTCCGCGACGATCATCAGGCGGTCGGCGGGGATGCCCAGATGGTCGGGCAGCAGATCTTTGGCCTTGCTGGTGGCGATGACTTTGGCCTGCGGATATTTTTGGAGGATCAAGGGAATCGAGCCCGAATGATCCTGTTCGGCATGGTGCGAGATTACGTAATCCACGCTGGGAACGCCGCTGAGCTGTCCCAGCAGCAGATCGGCCATCGTCGGATCAACGGTGTCCAGCAGAGCCGTCTTTTCGCTGCCCTGGATCAAGTAGGCGTTGTAACTGGTGCCAGTGGGCAGAGGCATCAGGGAATCGAAAAGCCTCCGATCCCAATCCACCGCGCCGACCCAGAAGATATTATCTTTTATTTTTCGGGGATTCATTTGCCTTTACCATTTAAAGATTCAACCGCCCCGAGGGGATGGCTTCGCCACAAAAACGCAAAGAAAACGACAGAGGTCACGCCGATGCGCGGAGTCCTGCCTCTCAACTCATTGCCTTCGCCTTAGTCTTAGCCCATCGTTTAGTCAAGCGAACCATCTCTTTTTCATGCTCTGGCCAATCATGCAAGATCGCCGGGTCAAAATCCGCGCCGTTAGGCCAGACCAGAGTATGCGTTTCTGAGTCTATTTCAACCTGGTTGAACAGCGTGGCATCTTGCAGCGGACCGTACAATTCTCCCACCAGCAACGGACGAAAATCAATGACCTGAGCGCTGCCATCGTCGAACTTTACCTTTAACGTATAGGCGCCGACGATTTCGAAACTCAGGACCCTGCAAATCGGATGACTCATCGCTAACTTCCCTCCTATCTGAGCGGCGCGACTTTATAGGGTAGTTGCCCCGCCTGCAAACGATCCCAGTTTTCCAGCAGTTCGCCCTGATGCAATTCTGCCCAGGCTTCCACAAACCGCTTCTGCTTGGTAGGCAGATCTCCGCCGATCAATTCAAGAGAATCTATGGCATAGATGGCCACCTGGTTCTGGTAGTAGGCATGAAAATGGGGCTGGCGATGTCGCTCACCCGCTTCAGCGTACATGCGAATAATGATGCCGAAGAAACGAGAAATTTCAGGCAATGGAACTCCCAATTATTTCGAGTCCGTCTCCGGTTAGAAGGATCCGCCCCTAGGCGAAATTCTTCTCCGCGATACCAAGCACTTTTTTCACAGCATTCAAGAATTTCTCACCGTCGGCGGGTGTTATCTCTGAATCACTCTCCGTCAGATTCCGAATCTCATAGTCCGCAATTTCCCGCGCCCGCCTCGCGTTAATCAGCATACGATGGTAAGCAGAATCGAGTAGGCCGCTCTTCACAAAATGATGGCCGATGGCCGACTCCACCGCGGAATGCCTACGCAGGTGGATATTGTGCGCCTTCAGCAGAGCCTGAGCAGAATAAAACATGCCATAATAGGTTTTGCTCGCCGCGTCAGCCGCGAAGCCAAATTCATGCAGTTTTTGGGCGACTTTCAGCGCATGCACAGCTTTGCGCAGATAAGATTCCACTTCGGCGCTGAGCGATGAGCTCATAATTCCATACCTTCGGCGTCGAGATTACGATAAAAGGCAAAACCTTGCCGCAGAGCCTGGGCAAACTCCTCGTTGCCAAAAATTTTAAGAGAGATAATCGGCGAAAAATCATTATCCCACATGACCTGGTAGGCGGCATCATCCAATCGCAGTTGCAAAGCCTGAGTCCGGGTTTGCACGATTACTGCGACATCCAAATCGGAATCACGGCGAGCTTGACCCCGCACTCGAGATCCGAAACAGAGCACACGAAGCACCGCTTCGCCTCCCGCTTTGAAGAGCTCTTCCTTCAATCGTGCGGCAATCCGTCTGTCTCTTCCAGTCATGAACGAACCTTGCCTATGATGGCCGCCATTCACTTCGGTATTTTTATGCCTCTTTCTCGCGCCACCTTCGCCGCTTCCGCATATCCCGCATCCACATGACGCGCCACGCCGATACCCGGGTCATTGGTCAGAACACGCTCGAGGCGGCGGGCGGCTTGATCCGTGCCATCGGCCACGGTCACCTGACCGGCGTGGAGCGAATACCCAATGCCTACTCCCCCGCCGTGATGGAAGCTGACCCAGGAGGCTCCGGAAGCCGTATTCAGCAGGGCATTTAGGATGGGCCAGTCGGCAATGGCATCCGAACCGTCCTTCATGGCTTCGGTTTCGCGATATGGCGACGCCACGCTGCCGCAGTCCAAGTGATCCCGGCCGATGACGATAGGAGCTTTGATTTCGCCTTTGCGCACCAGCTCGTTGATGGCCAGGCCGAATTTGGCGCGTTCACCGTAGCCCAGCCAGCAGATGCGGGCGGGAAGACCCTGAAATTTAACTTTCTGGCCGGCCAGCTTGATCCAACGCGCAAGAGCTTTATTCTCAGGGAAAAGCCGGAGGACTTCTTCATCCGTGCGAGCAATGTCCGCTGGATCGCCGGACAGAGCCGCCCAGCGGAAGGGGCCTTTGCCTTCGCAGAAGAGCGGCCGAATGTAGGCGGGTACAAAGCCCGGAAATTCGAAAGCCCGCTCACAACCGCCTTTTTGGGCTTGCGCGCGGATGTTGTTGCCGTAATCGAAGACCACGGCTCCGCGATCCTTCAGTTCGACCATGGCCTGGACATGCTGAGCCATCGAACGATAGGCCATCTCGATGTACTTCTTGGGATTCGTCTTGCGCAGATCCAGAGCTTCAGCATAGGGGATGCCGTGCGGAACGTAGCCGCCTAACTCGTCATGTGCGGAAGTCTGATCGGTCACCAGATCGGGGATGACATTGCGCTTGACGAACTCGGGGAAAGCTTCTGCGGCATTCATCAGCAGGCCGATTGAGAGGGGCTGCTTCTTCGCCTTCGCGTCCAGCGCCATCTTCAGAGCGCGGTCGAAATTGGTCTCCATCACATCGAGATATTTGGTATCCAAACGGCGCCGGATGCGCGTTTCGTCCACTTCGGCAATGATGGTAACTGCGCTGTTCATGGTGGCCGCCAAGGGCTGCGCTCCGCCCATGCCGCCCAAACCGCCGGTCAGGACGATCCGGCCGGAAAGATCTCCGCCAAAATGAGTTTTGGCGGCCGCGGCAAAGGTCTCATAGGTGCCCTGCAGAATGCCCTGCGTGCCGATGTAGATCCAGGATCCGGCCGTCATCTGGCCGTACATGATCAAGCCCTTGCGCTCCAGATCGCGGAAGTAATCCCAATTGGCCCAGTTGCCGACCAGATTGGCGTTGGCGATCAGGACGCGGGGGCTGATTTCGTGAGTGCGGAAGACGCCGACAGGCTTGCCGGACTGCACTAGTAGCGTTTCGTCGTTTTCCAACTGCCGCAGGGCGCGGACGATGGCGTCAAAACACTCCCAGTTGCGGGCGGCCTTGCCGGAACCGCCGTAAACGATCAGCTCATTTGGATTCTCGGCAACATCGGGATCGAGATTGTTCATCAGCATGCGCAGGGCGGCTTCCTGCGGCCAGCCCTTGCAGGACAGAGTGGGACCGGTGGGGGCCTTAATAATGCGGGGAGACATGGAAGGAACCTCTAAGCAAGGGCGATAGAGCCTCGTGTAATTGCAAATTGCAAAGTTAAAATTTGTTGGGCTGTCGGGGTCGGTCCCGAAGGGACGGCTTCGCCGGGCGACCCCGACTACGGTTTCTTTATGGATTCCCGGAGCGCAGCCTCCCTGCGGGACTTTCGCGGCCCCGAGGGGGCTCCTTCGGAGGAATAACACCAACCCCCAGACCCTACGATTTCAGCGCCAGCTTCAACGCCTCATCTATGGTATCCACGAAGTGGAATTGCAACTTGTCTTTTATATGCCCGGGGATCTCTTCAAGATCCTTCTGATTCGCTTTGGGCAGGAGCACATGATGGATGTGGGCGCGCTGCGCGGCCACCAGCTTTTCGCGAATGCCGCCGACGGGGAGGATGCGCCCCTGCAGAGTCAGTTCGCCGGTCATGGTCATGTCTTCACGCACGGCGCGGCCGGTGAAAAGCGAGGCCAGCGCGGCCGCCATCGTGACACCGGCCGAAGGCCCATCCTTGGGCGTCGCGCCTTCGGGGATGTGCAGGTGGATCTCTTTCTTGGCGATAAAATCCTGCGCCAGTCCCCAATGCTTGGAGTTGGAACGCAGATAGGACATGGCGATGTCAGCGGATTCTTTCATGACCTCGCCCAGGTGGCCGGTCAGGTGAATGTGCTCGCGGCCGGGCATCCAGGAACATTCAATGGCCATGACTTCGCCGCCCACCGGCGTCCAGGCCAAGCCCCAGGCCAATCCCACGCGCGCTTTGCGGCTGATCTGTTCCTGCTGGAACTTGGGAACGCCCAGGAAATGGCGATAATTCTTATTGGTAATCTTGACCTGATCGAGTTCCCCCTCCACGGCGCGGCGCGCCACCTTCCGGCAGATCCGCGCCAGAGTTCTCTCCAGCCCGCGCAGACCCGCCTCGCGGGTGTATTCCGAAATAATATCTTCCAGCGAGCGGTCGCTGAAAGTGAGCTGCCCCACCAGCAGGCCGTGATCCTGGCACAACCGGGGCAGCAGATGCCGCTGCGCAATCGAAACCTTCTCCGGACTGATGTAACCCGACAGCGAGATCACTTCCATGCGATCTCGCAGAGGCAGAGGGGTCTGATAAATCTGATTGGCCGTGGTGATGAACAGAACCTTCGACAGGTCGAAATCCAGCTCGAGATAATGATCGCTGAAGGCGTGGTTTTGTTCAGGATCCAGAACTTCTAAGAGGGCCGAAGCGGGATCGCCGCGGAAGTCGGCGCCCAGCTTATCTATCTCATCCAACATGAAGACGGGATTGTTGAATTCGGCCTGGCGGAGCTTCTGGATGATCCGCCCGGGGAGAGCGCCGATGTAGGTGCGCCGGTGGCCGCGAATTTCAGCTTCGTCGCGTATGCCGCCCAGCGATATCCGAACGAACGGCCGGCCGAGGGCGCGCGCTATGGAACGCCCCAGCGAGGTCTTTCCCACTCCCGGAGGCCCGGCGAAACAGAGGATGGGACCACGCACGTCCTGCCGCAGCTTGCGCACCGCCAGATATTCGATGATGCGCTCTTTGACGTCTTCCAGACCGAAATGGTCTTCGTCCAGGATTTGCTTGGCGCGGTCAATGTCAATTTCTTCCTGCGAAGAGACCAGCCAGGGGAGGGAGAGGATCCAGTCCAGGTAGGTTCGGGAGACGGTGTATTCAGCGGCGGCGGGGCTCATCTTGGCCAGCCGTTCGAGCTCCTTCTGAGCCACCTCGCGGGCTCGCGGCGGCAGGGCGGTGCGGAGGATCTTCGCCTCCAATTCCCGAATCTCCAGGGAGAGGTCGTCTTCTTCGCCCAGCTCTTTTCGAATGGCCTTGATCTGCTCGCGCAGGTAGTACTCTTTTTGGGACTTGTCTAATTCGTCTTCAACGCGATCCTGAATCTTGCGCGTCAGCTCCTGCAACTTCAATTCACGGCTGACCAGCGCGGAAATCTTGCGCATGCGCTCTTCGAGATCGAAGGCTTCCAAAAGCTCCTGTTTCTTCTCGATCTCCAGATTCAGGTTCGAGGCGATCAGATCCGCCAGAACTTCAGAGTCGCTGACGTTGTAGAGGGCGACCTTCAGTTCTTCGGAAAGATTGGGGGAAACGTCAATCAGCCGACGAAAATCGTCCGTCACGGCGCGCGTGAGCGCTTCCAATCTCAAAGAGCGGCGACGGTCGCGCTTCCAGTCTGCGGTGCGGGCCAGCGGATAGGGCTTTTCGCGCACGAAGCCTTCGAGTCTGATCCGGGCCACGCCCCGCACCAGCAGCCGCACGCTGCCATCGGGCACACGAAACATCTTCATGATCTGGCAGCAGGTGCCGACCTTGTAAATGTCGGCCTCGCCGCCGTTGGTCTGCGGCTTCAAGGTGAAGCAGCCAATCAACCGGTTGCCTTCCAGGGCATCGTTGACCATGCGCACCATGGCTTCTTCGGAAATGGCCATGGGCATGATGATGCCGGGGAAAATAACCAGGTCTGACAAAGAGAGAATCGGCAGAACTTCAGGAACGACGACAGGTTCGGCCGCCTGGGCTTTCAGCTCTTCGCTGATGCTTCCCATGCTCCCCCCATTAAGATGATTATCGGCGTGGATCCAGATCCGCCGAGTCTATGACGCCGGTCGCGGGCTTCAATCCCGGATGAAGCTTGCGCAGGCGAATCAGGTAAAAACCCCCCAAATTCTCAATGCGCAGCGAATTGGCGTCCACCGGCTCGGGCAGGATGAGCATTCTCTCGAAGACGCCGAATTCGAGTTCCATTTTGTGGTAGTGGCGGCGCTGGAATCCAGGCAATTCGCGGCGAATGCCGTTGATCACCAGCGCCGTGCCCTCAAGCTTCGCGCTCAAATCCTGCGGCGCGACACCCACCAGATCCATCAAGCAGACGAGCTCCGTCTCCGTTTCGAAGAAATCCAACGGCGGCAAGAAGCCTTGGCCGATATAGGGCGCGGGGCGGCGCTTATTGCTGAAGAAGTTGCGCATCAGGCTTTCCATCTCCTCGGAAAGAGATTGGAAGTCCTTCAGCAAGCGCTGCCGGGTGTCTTCACTGGTGATTTTCGTCTGCATAGAATTTTTGAGGTCGGACGCGGTCGGAATCATTCAAATTCTCTTGGCGCCGGCCAGTCGGCGCTCCAGATTGCGCAGGATCATGGCCAGCATGTAGCCCGCCGCAAATCCGCTGTCAATATTCACCACCGCCACGCCGCCGGAACAACCGGTCAACATGCTGAGCAGCGCCGATATGCCACCGAAGCTGGCTCCATATCCGACGGAGGTCGGAACGGCGATGACCGGCACGTCCACCAATCCCGCCACCACGGAGGGGAGCGCCCCCTCCATGCCGGCAACAACGATCATCGCATCCGCCTGAGCGATCAAATCGCGGTGCGCCATGAGGCGATGGAGCCCGGCGACGCCGACGTCATAGAGGCGCTCGAAAGGATAATCGAAGGCCTCCAGAGTGGCCGCCGCCTCTTCGGCCACGCCCATATCCGACGTGCCGGCGCTGATGATCAGGCCCCGAACCAGAGTCTTTCGACGCGACGCGACTCGGCCAGTCTTATGAGGGATGAGGACGGTGCGCGCTTTGGGATTCGATTGAGCTCCCGGAAACGCCCTAAGCAGCGCAGCGGCCTTCTTATCATCCAATCGGGTGATCAAGACCGGGTTGCGGTGCTCCTTCAGCTTTCGGGCGATGGCTATGACCTGCTTGAGGTCCTTGCCTTCCCCGTAAATGACTTCCGGAAAACCGCGGCGCAACGCCCGATGGTGATCCACCTTAGCGAATTCGAGATCCTGGAAGGGAAGTCCCTTTAAGCGGCGGAGCAGCTCGGCTTCGCTCAGGCGGCCGACTTTAAAAGCCGACAACCAGGATTTAAGAGTGTCTTCGTTCAAAGAAAAGAGAAATCAAAGTGCAGAGGCGAGTCGTTGTTGATTCGATGGCGATTAATCCGCGAGGTTCAATCTGGTGGAGCCCGCGCTACGTGAGGAAGAACTCGCGAGAGATTTTCAAGACTTCGTCGGGATCATCCAAGCGAAAGACTCGAGCTCGAAAGTCAGCGCTTCCGATGAGTCCTTTGCTGTACCAGGCCAAATGCTTGCGCATTTCATATACGGCTCTTTGTCCGCAGCGGCCCAAGGCATCAAGGTATTGAAATTCGATATCCGACCAAATCTGCTCCGGACCGGGCTTGCTCCATGATTGACTTTCCAAAAGCGCTCGGCAAGCGGCAAAGATCCAGGGATTGCCCAGCGCGCCCCGTCCGATCATGACCCCATTGCAGCCGGTCTGCTCGAACATGCGCCGCATGTCCTCCGGGCTGAAGACATCGCCATTGCCGATGACGGGGATTTTGACCGCCGCCTTGACCTGGCCAATCACACTCCAATCCGCCCGGCCTCCGAAGCCCTGTTGCGTCGTTCGGGCGTGCACCGTGATGGCGGCGGCGCCTTCGGCTTCGGCGGCGCGAGCCGCCTCGACAACCGTCAGCCTCTGGGCGTTTGGCCCGGATCGCAATTTCACGGTCACGGGACGCGGTGTGCAGGCCGTCAGCGAGCGAACGGCCGATGCCACTCGCAGGGGATCTTCCATGAAGCTGGCGCCGGCGCCGGTCTTGACGATCTTCTTGACCGGACAGCCGAAATTAAGGTCAATCAGGTCAGGCTGAAGTTCCTCCAGCCTTTGGGCGGCCTCGGCCAGAGTGTTGGGATTAGCACCGAAAAGTTGAATCCCGATAGGCCGCTCCGGAGCAGTGAATTGGGCCAACTTCCAGGTTCTCTTCGACTTACGTATGATCCCTTCGGCGCTGACCATCTCCGTATAGACCAGCGCCGCCCCGTTACGACGGCAAATCAGGCGAAAAGAGCTGTCACTGATGTTGGCCAGCGGCGCCAGAATCACCGGCGAGTCAAGCTGCAAAGAGCCAATTTTCAGTAGGGGAATATACACGGGGTAATCGTAAGTTGCAACGTTTTTTTTACTTATTCTAACTGTTCCCTGAAGAATTGGGCAGGACGGCGACCATGTGTCCCGAGACGGCCAAACCTACCCGGCTCCGGCGCCGCCATGCTCCGATTTTGGGGGATCCTGTTCTGGGGATTCGGACACAGTCGGTTTAGAGGCCTCCTCCACATAATTCAGCTTTAAATGGCTGATCGTCTCCTTCAAGAAGTGCTCCTCATCGGGCTGCAAATTGCCGCGCGTTTTTTGGGCCAGCATGTCCAGCATATCAATGGAGGAAGAAGCAGCTTCGAGGTTGCGTTCCGATTTGCCGGTGTGGGGGCTGACCAGCTTGCCCAGATACTGCAGTGCGCTCACTTGAAACGAGACGACGAGTCCCATAAATAGGTCGGAATGCTTGTCAGCCGTGTCTGCGGTCATAAAGTTACCTCTTTTCTGTTATTTTTTACCGTCCGCCGGAGAGAAAAAGGATCATTTCCGGCTGGAAATGATCCCCACGAGAAGGCTTCCGCACCTTGCTTTACCTCAAATTTTCCTTCTTCTCAAGCTCCCGAATGCGATCCCGCAACTTGGCAGCTTCTTCGTAGGATTCGGAATCCAGGGCGTCCTGCAACTGGCGGCTAAGCAGGGCGATTTCATCCAGATTGCTCGGTTGAGCTTCGGCCCGGTCGCCGGTGATGCCAGCAGAATTCATGACTTCTTCGGCGACGAGAATGGGAACTTTGGATTTCAAGGCAAGGGCGATGGCATCCGAGGGGCGCGCATCAATCTGTTGAGCCCCTTGTGCCGTTTTCAAGTCCACCAAGGCGTAAAAGGTGTTGTCTTTCAATTCCGTAACGGCGATGCGCTGAACCTGCGCGGAGGCCGCCTTGATAAGGTTATGGAAGAGGTCGAAGGTGAGGGGCCGGGAATAATGGAGATCCTGCAATAGAAGCGAGATGGCTTGCGCCTCCGCTGCGCCGATGAAAATCGGCAGCCAGCGCTCCCCATCTTTCTCCCGCAAGATCACCACATAGCCCTGGTAGGGCGGACAAACCGATACTCCTGTCACCTCGACTGGAATCATATTCCCCTCATAACGAATTCATCATCATTTATCAGGATTTATCAGGCCTGAGTATAATATAACAAAAAAATGTGCCAAGTCAATGACCTTTGCCTTTAAATTCAAAAGAGGCTTGGTGCGCGAGGCCACATGGAGCTTCATAGCAGTTTTGCGATTTCGAGCTTGATTCATTGAGCAATTTTTAGTATAATAGGTGTTCCTTTGAAGATGCGAAGAACCATGTCCAAACGTTGCGAAATCTGCGGTAAAGAACCCCTGGTCGGCCATTCCAAGAGCCACGCCCATAACCTCACCAAGCGCCGCTGGTACCCCAATCTGCAGCGGGTCCGGGTGATTGAAGCGGGGACCGTGCGCCGCCGGAACGTCTGCACGTCCTGCATCCAGGCGGGTAAAATCAAAAAAGCAGGCGTCGGAAGGGCACAGAAGACTCCTTAATGCGCCTCCTGATGCGCTTCCCCGAGCGCTTGAAGCAACCCCTCCAGATCTTCTTCCTGCCAATCCCCCATATGGCCGATGCGCACGATCCGCGCCTTTAGTCTGCCGTAGCCTTCGTCCACCAGATAGCCTCGGCGGCGCAAGGCTTCGACAATGGGAGCAGTATTCCTGTTTGTCAGAGGAATCAGACAACTCACCGAGGCCAGGAGACTGCCGTTCTCAGCAAAAGTTCGCCAGCCGTGTGCAAGCGCCCATTCTTGCGACAGAGTTAGCATTCGGGCATGTCTCTGCCAGCGCGACGCAAGCCCCTCCGCTTCGATCCGCGCAAGCTGATAATCGAGCGCATAAAGCTGCGGGAGCGCCGGCGTAGCGACGACCTCGCCTTCAGCCCAGCGATCGTGCCACAGGGTGAAGTCGTAAGCATAACCCCTTCGGCGGCTTCGTTCACTGCGTTTCAGCGCTCGATCGGAAACTCCCACCGGCACAATTCCCGGCGGCAGGGCCAGGCATTTTTGCGAGGCGCCCACCAAGACGTCAATCCCCCAGCGATCCATCTCCAGCGGAACGCCGCCCAGCGTAGCGACGGCGTCCACGAGGAGAAGCACGTCTTCCTGATTCGCGGTCAGGGCAGAAATCGGTTCAATGGGATTCAGCATGCCGGTCGAGGTTTCGCCGTGAACCATGACGACGCTGCTGAAGTCCCCTTTCTCCAATATGCGCTTGACAAGCTCCAGATCGAAAGGCATGCCCCAACCAAAATCCAAAAGCTCAGACTTCATCCCCAAGAGCCGCGCGGCGAGGCCCCAGCGTTCGCCGAAGCCGCCGTTTGAGAGTATCAGAGTTTTCCGGCCTCCGGCATTTGCCAGCGCCGCCTCCATGGCCGCGGAGGCGGTGCCGGTGAAGCAAAAGACTGGATGCCGGGTACGGAGCAGCCTTCGCAGACGGGGATTGATCTGCCCCATCAGCTCGCGGAATTCGGGCGTTCGATGGCCGATGATGGGCCGTGCTAACTGGGATAGTACCTCAGGGCGGACCATGGTGGGGCCGGGGAGGAAGTTTTTCAGATCGGCGGACATAGGATAAAACGGGGGTCAGATACCGATTGCGTTAATTGCTATGTTCGCTGGAAGGCGCGCCAAGATCGCGCCGGACGGAGGAGGCGGCCGGAGATTTAAGATTAAACCGAGTTCAATATTTCGATGACCTGTTCGGCGGATTGCGCGCTCAGCAGATCCTTGCGAAAATTCTTCTGCTTGAGCAGGCGGCAGAGCTTGGCGACGAGTTTCAGGTAGTCGTTAATTTGATCGCTGGGGACGCCGAAGAGGAAGACCAGGCGGGCGAGTTCATGGTCGCCGGCGCCAAAGTTGACTCCGCGTTTCAGTCGAGCGAACGCCATGACGATATCCGTGACGACCTTTGAGCGCGCATGCGGCAGCGCCGCCCCCATGAGCAGGCCGGTCGGGATCTCGCGCTCGCGGCGCTCCACCTCTTCGGCAAAGACGGCGGCATCTCCGACATTCGGCTGGTCCTTGAGGCGCTCGATGATCTGGTGAATGACGTCGTATTTATCCTTCCCGGCCAGATCCAGAAAGACGCCTTCGGGGCGGATCAAATCGCGGATCTCTTTCACAATGTCCTCTATCAGCCCAGTTTAACGGCAGTTCCGGAGGTCGAGACCATGAGCATCGAATTCCCCTGCCCCAGAACCTCATAATCCAGGTCCACCGCCACGATGGCATCGGCGCCCAGGGCGGCGGCGCGCTCCTGCATCTCCTGCAAAGCGATTTCCTTGGCGCGGATCAATTCCTGCTCATAGGCGGCGGATCGCCCGCCGACGATGTCGCGGATGGAGGCGAAGACGTCCTTGAAGATGTTTGCTCCCATGATGGCTTCGCCCGAGACGATGCCCAGGTAGCTCTGGATTTTTCGGCCTTCAATGTTCGGTGTCGTTGTAACGATCATAGATAGAGTCCCATTGATTCTGGCATTATGGTCTCTCTTTTTTCAGCTCAAATCCGCCGAAAAGAAACATCTCTTCGGCGAAGCCGGCCGGTCGTTTAAGCTGCACATCTTCGATGCCGCCCATCGGGTTGAAATCCGCCTCGATCAGGGGCAAGATGAACGCCACTCGTTCGATGGATTCTCGGCGATCCCGATCTCGGGCATGGCTGTCGGACCGGTCCGGCAGCAGGTTGTCGGGCAGCGTCGAGTATTTTGCAATAAATTCAGATGCGGCGCGCCGATCCCGCTCGCGATTTAACTCCTGGGTTCGCTGCAGGAGTTCCATCACTCGGTTTCTCATAAGGTCTCCATCCACCAATTGGCAGAAAGAGCGCTCGTTCGCCTTCTCAAGTTTCAGAGCGCCGCTCGCAATCAAGAAATTGCCAATCACGCGGCGCGCCTGTTCGCCCCTATCGAGATCCGTCTGAGCCCGCTCGCTGAGGAATTGGCGAGCGAAACGGCGATACGCTTCATCCTGCGACGCCGCATCCGGCATTAGTCCCACCGAAATTAGGCGCGGTTCTTGCGAAAGCCAAAGCAAGACCAATTTGCTCTGGACGGCAGCGAGGATCCCCGGCGGCTTGTCCGGGAGATTCCGCCAGTCTGGGTGAAGCTCATCGCTATTGCCAGCCAGGACTTCCCGCAGGGCAGCTTCGACAAAGGCAATTTCGCCGGCATATTGCACCGCTCGGGCGCTGTCCGCGCTACTGGCGTAGAATTCCAGCGCCGATTCGGCGCGCGCCCGCGCCACGAGGACGTTGGTGAAGATTATGCTCTGTCGCGGAGAATCCATCTTCGCATAGGGCGGATCGCAATAGACGTCTGGACAGAGTGGGCCGTTCGCTCCGATGGCCGTCAGAAGCTGCGCCGCTTTTAATTCACACTGACCCAATGACGGAGCAGCGCCCTCCGGCAATTCCGCGAGCAGTTCCCCAGCCATCTCCCGCAGCCTATCCAGCCTGGCCTGGGCGACATCATCGGGCACGAAAAGCAAACCCGTCCACAGGCCCTTATTGCCCAGCGGATCGAAGCGAGGATCCGCGAAGCCCAGAATGAAATCCAGCGGCGCGGAACTGCTGCGCCAGATCGCGGCGGCGCTGTCGAAGGCCGATGTTCGGCCGGTGCGGAGATGTTGAATCAGAAGATCCGCGGCTTGAATACGATTGGGCGGGAGATAAGGACGAGCTTCTTCCAGATTGCCGACGACTTTTCCCAGCTCCGGAGCAAAGAGACCGGGCGCCAGCTCATCATCGCCTGTTCGATAGACCGTCTCGTGCAAACCGTCGGCGCGCTTTGTCAAGCGCGAATTGAAGGGATACTTCGCCTGAAAGGTGATGGCTTCAGCGGTCGTGATACCACCATAAAATCCTTGCGGAAAGTCCAAATTAAGATTATGGGAAGCAGCATCGGCAGGAAGAAGGAATGTCGAGTCGAACGACGGATTGAAGAGTGTATCAATGATGTAGGCGTATTTCAGATTGATATCCAAGAGACTGGCCAACTGGCCGCCTGTGTTGGCCAGGGCCAAGAACATCAACTGGCTCAATTCACGGCCGCCGAACGTGGGCTTCAGCTTTCGGCCGATCGTCAGATCGTAGAATCCGCTGTGGATCCAGACCATCTTGAGGTAATCCTCGAAAGGTTCGACGTAATACTCGGGCGCCGCGTAGGTAGCATTCAGCCTGATCTTCTCTAAAAAAGTTCGGATCTCAATGGATCTCAGGTTGATCTGATTATAGGGGATGTCGCGGCCGGCCAGGACGGCCTGGGATAAATAATAGGCGGCGCGCTTCATATCCGGCGTCAAACCGTCGAATGCGGGAGCATCCAGATGCAGGAGGGCGACATCGCCGGCCTGTTCGGCCATTTGAGCCGAGCTGACCGTCCTCTCAGGCTTTTCACGCCCGCCGCCGCATCCCGCGAACAAGGCGGCGGAGAGGATGAAAACCTGCAAATACTTGTAAAGATGATTTTGTAGTGGTCTCATCGCTAAATTGTAAAGGCTTTCAGCATATTCGCGGCAGCAGATCCCCGGCCGGAAGGTCTATCACGCGAAGGCCGCCAATCAGTGTTTTCATGACCACGCGCCCGGAGGGTTTTGCAACGATGCGACCGACGACAGCGGCATCTCGGCCCAACTCATTCCCGCGCAGCAGGGCCAGGGCCTTATCGCAGTCTTTCCCACGAACCACCATCACCGCTTTCCCCTCGTTCGCCAGGTGCAAGGGGTCGAAACCGAGCAGTTCGCAGATGGAGCGCACCGCCGGTTTGATCGGCAGGGTAGACTCTTCAAGTTCGATGCCGAAGGGGCGGTTCATCACAAATTCATTCAGGATTGCCGCCGGTCCGCCACGGGTAGGGTCGCGCATCCATTTGACTCCGCGGCAAATCTTCAGGAGCGGCATCAGCAGATTCGAAAGCGGCGCACAGTCGCTGGCGATGTCCGCCTCAAAGCGCAGGCCTTCCCGGGCGTTTATAATGGCCACGGCGTGATCGCCAAGCGTTCCGGTGATTAAGACTTGATCTCCCGGCTCCGGCGCTTCACCGCACAAATCTTCTCCTGCCGTGATCAAGCCGATGCCTGCGGTATTGATGAAGATCCCATCTCCCTTGCCACACTCAACTACCTTGGTGTCGCCGGTGACAACCTTGACGCCGGCCTCGTCGGCGGCTTGCGCCATGGAACGAACGACGCGCTGCAAATCATCCCGCGAAAAGCCCTCTTCGATAATCAAGCCGCAGGACAGATACAGCGGCCGGGCTCCCATCACCGCCAGATCATTCACCGTCCCAAAAATGGACAGCCGGCCGATATCGCCGCCCGGGAAGAAGATGGGACTGATGACATGGGAATCCGTGGTGAAGGCGAACCGGCCGGCAGCGAGATTCAGCAGGGCGGCGTCGGCCAGGGGAGCCAGGAGCGGATTATTGAAGATCTGAGCGAAATCCGCCACCAGGCGGTGCGACAGGCGGCCGCCAGCGCCGTGGGCCAGAGTCACCGGCCCTTGAAAAGTCGAAAATTCCTTCACCAGATTCCGAATCCGAATGCGCGCCGCGCCTCGGGCTATGACTCTGCCAAATCGAAGCTCCTGGCCAAATGACGCTGAAATATACGGAGGCGGTTTGCCAAAATCAACCAAAATCGGACGCGAATCAGCATGCCCAAAAGAGAAAGCCGACTCCGGTGGAGGACGGAATCGGCTTTAGAACGGAGAGAAAGCCCCTCCGTTACACACAAGAAGATCTATGAAGGATCGGCCTGGGGCGGGTTCGTCCCCAAGCCGTAGTGTGTTTGGCTGAACCGGCAGATGAAATCAAACAGCTCTTCGACGTCGTGCTGCAACTTGGCCAAGGCGATGCGCGGATCGTGTAAGCCATCGCGCCGGGTCAAGAGTACGTCCCGCGGTTCCCGGGATCCCATCAGGTAATGATAATGACTGATCGGATAGGAGCGAATCGAACGTCGCAGGTTGGCGCGATCGAAGTTCGGTCCGAACTCCTTTTTCCCGATGCGCAGGGCTTCATCCCAGAGCCAATCCGCGGCGTAGGTCATCCCTTCGACACGCCGGCGCACAGACTCATGACGTTGTCTTTCAACGGGCAATAGGCGGCAAAGTTCCGACCATGATGCGGTGGAGGCGCGCCCAGAAACGGTTCGCTGAAGCACCTCGTCAACGCCCTTCCGTGTTTGGGAATCCAGGTAATAAAACCGCGCCGCTGGCGGCGCGGCATGACTTTCATGGTGAAGGTTGAGATTCATCATATCCTCATCTCTCTGTTCTCTTATGGGGTTCAAGCAACATCCAGGCGGAAATCATGAACATGCTTACTTTTCAAGGATGTTCTACGGAAATAAATACTAAGATATTTGACCCTGAGAATCAACTCCTCCTTCAACTTTTTGCACCGTCCTGCCCGGTTTTCCGAATAAACGGGACGGCGAACGAAGTTGGCGCCAAAATAGTCCTATTCCACCCGATTCAATCGTTCGTTTGCCGCCAAACGCCGGATGTGCGTCACATCACTTTTTGGGGCCTTTGTTAACCTACCTCTTGACTGGGGACAAAAATTTGGTTATATTATGGAGATGCGAATCCGACCTGACCGGAGATTGCCTAACATAGGCCATAGAGTGAACCGTCACCCGGAGGAATGAAGATGAAAGCGATTGCCCCTCTGACCGTTCTGCTAATCGTCGTCCCCGCTCTGCTCGGCGCGCAGCAAGCGGCGAGCGACGCGAATAACCCCTGCGCCATTTATGATGGATCAGGACAGAAGATTCCGGCAACCTTAAGCCGTTATTTTCCCTGCTCAGGCAATGCCTCCCTTCCCTGGGGCGATGAGAGCGATGAAATCGCTCTCCAGCAGATCGGCCGATTGGTCGGGCCGATGTACAACACCATGTCCGGCGGAGACTCCGACGAGGATAGCCTCTATGAAGCCTACATGTATATCAAGGATAACGCCGGGGGAAACTGGACTTTCACCTACCGCATCTACGAAAACGACGGTTCGGATCATTATCCACTGGCTTTTGCGGCCACCGAAGGAATGATCCCCTACGCCTTCGGCGATCAGGACGGCGATGGGCTGCCCGAGGTCATTGGGCAGTGGAGCTCTTGGGTTTACGTCTACGAATCGCCCGCTGCAGGACGGCTGGCGACGCAGATGGTCTGGCAATCTCCAGCCATGACCAACATTACGGGATACACCGCCATCGGCGACCTGGATGAGGACGGTCTGGGAGAGATCATTCACACTCAAAACGGTTGGGGCAACGACAACCGGCTGGTAATTTATGAAAAGACCGGGAATAATCAGTTTCAGGAAATCTTCAACCAGCCAGTGTCAAACGACAATCTGGGGACGAAGGCCATCGGCGATTTCGACGGCGATGGGTTGATGGAAGTGGCTTTCAGCAGTGGAGGCGGAGACGTCTATGTATATGAATCTAATGGAAATAACTCCGTCCAGCAAATCTATCGCGGCAGCATGAACACCTGGAATGCTTACGCCTGCTCCTACGCCAACGACATGGACGGCAATGGGCGGCCGGAATTCATTTGCGGCGGGTCGGACTCCAATCGGGGGTGGGTGACTCAGATCTATGAGGCGGCGGGCAATGACAGCTTCGTGGTGCGGCAGGAAATCATCATTTGGGATGGCTATTTCGGCGTGCCGGGCAATTGCGTCGGAGATTTCGACAATGACGGCGCGGACGAATTCGTCATCCAATGTGCGCAATCGCTGCGTGTTTACGAATGGAACGGCCAAAGCTACGCTCAGGTGCAGAATATCCCCGAAAATTTCGGATCGATCCTGCATGGAGTCTTCTCCTATGATGGCAATTACAACGGCTACGACGAAGTCTTCTGGCTGGGCATCGGGGATGGAGGCTACTGGACGAACGAGACCATTCTGCTGGAGGATGAGGCTTCCGCTCAGCCGCCGAATGTGAATATTACACTGCAATGGCTGGGATGGGCGCCAAATGGATTCAACTACAACATCAACCTGACAAATGGAGAAACCACGCCGGAAACCTTCGACACGTGGATTATGATGCAATTTCCGAATGGCACTTGGCACGGTCCGGTTTTGGGGCCGGTGAATTTGACCCTGCCTGCGGGGAGCTCCATCACGCGGATTCGTCTGCAGGCCGTTCCGGGCAGCGCTCCGGCAGGAACCTACTGGTACGTCGGCCGCATCGGAGACTACCCCTCGGCGGTCTGGGATTCTTCCGGCTTCAATTTCACCATCACTGGATCGGGAGATTGGGGGCGAGGGGTTGGAGAATGGGCGAATTCCGGGGAGGATTTGGCTAGAGGGACGCGCTCTGTTGCGTCCTTATCGGGGTCAGGAGCGACCCCGACTATTCAGGTTATGCCCAATCCTTTCAATCCCACCACCGTTCTCAGCTTCGAGCTGCGAGATGCGAGCCGCGTCAGTTTGCAGGTCTATGACATTTCCGGGCGGATGGTGGCGACGCTGGTGGAGGGCTGGCGGGAAGCAGGAGTGCATGAGGTGACGTTTGATGGGTCGGGATTGCCATCGGCGATCTACATTTGTCGCATCAGGTCGGGAAGTTGGTCTTCGAGCGAAAAGATGATCCTGACCAAATAGGAATTGAAAACTAAGCGCGAAAAACCAAAAGTGTTTAGGAGGCGGAAATGAAGAGGCAAATTCATGCACTGTCGGCGGCGCTGATATTCCTCGCTGTGCTCCCCGGCTGGGTGTACGCCTCATGGACGCAGCACGGGATTGACTGGAGTTTTCCCGGAGCCTGCGACGTGGTGGCAAGAGACCTGGACGGTGACGGCGATCGGGATGCGGCGGGTCTCAGCACGAACGGCACGGTCAACTGGTACGAAAATGATGGAAATCAAGTATTCACCGAGCATCTGGTCGCGCAGCACATCACCAGCTCCTATTATCTGGAAGAAGGGGATCTGGATGGGGATGGCGATTGGGACCTGGTCGTTGCCTGTAGTTCCCCCTACACTCAGCCCGGCGGTCTGTACCGATTGATGAACAACGGTGCGATGCAATTCACCGTCGTGCAAATCCCCTGTGATCATAAGTTCTATGATCTCGTCGTTGAGGATATGGATGGAGATGGCGATCCCGATATCGTCGGGACGCACACCGTGCCTCCCTGGTTTGATTCGCTGAGCTGGTGGGAAAATACCGAGAACGGCCAGATCTACATTGAGCACAATCTGCTGAATTTTGTTGGCGACGGATTTGGCGCGGCCGATGTGGACTTAGACGGGGATTTGGATCTGGTTTGTTCGTCATATGATTCTCTTCTATGGCTGGAGAATAACGGAAATCAGACCTTTACAGCCCATGCAGTTGGGACATTGGCATTCTCCGATGATGTGAACGCGGGGGATCTGGATGGGGACGGGGACATGGACATCTTCGCCAGGGAATATCAAACCATCCTCTGGTATCATAACGATGGCAGTCAGAACTTCTCGCAGGTCAGCGAAATTCCCAGCGCCCTCTATATGAACGAAATCCAGGTCATGGATGTGGATGGTGACGGCTGCATGGACGTCAGCGGCATCAGCGGGACGTGGGGTTATGTAAGATGGATCGAAAACTTCCTCTGCCGGTTTTTTGATGAGCATACTATATCCCAACCGAGCGTCGGCACTGTCAATTATGACACCTGCGATTTCAACGGTGACGGGCGTGTGGATTTTGCCGTGACGGGCACCATGACTTCCAACAATATCCAATGGTACGAGAACACCAACGTTCCCACCGTGAAATTCCAGGTCGCCCCCGTGAACCAGCCCATTATCATACCACCCCAAGGCGGCGAATTCAGTTTCGACGTCTGGATGTGGAATACTACTGCAGACACCCTGGCGGCTGATCTCTGGACGGCTATGATGGCCGAATATCCACCCATATATCGCGAGCCAATCATGTTGATCGAGGATCATCTTCTCGCGCCTGAGTCTTCGATAAGCCGGAGATTGACGCAACGCGTTCCGGCCTTTGTCCCTCCGAACGAGTATTACTACCAGGTTAAAATCGGTGAATTCCCGCGGGTGGAAATTGACTACGCCGATGGTTTCTATTTCGTCAAGGATAGCGGCGATTGCATCATTGCTCGTGGGTTAGAGAATGGATCAGATGATGAATGGGAGCAGATGGAACGTCCTTTGAATGTCAATTGGCTGGCAGGAGAAAATGTGACCATCCGTCCTAATCCCTTCAATCCCACGACCGTTCTCAGCTTCGAGCTGTTGAATGCGAGCCTAGCAAATCTGCCGGTTTATGACATCTCTGGCCGTCGAGTCGCTACGCTGGTGGAGGGCTGGCGGGAAGCGGGAAGGCTTGAAGTGACGTTCGATGGATCGAATCTGCCTTCGGGAATATACCTATATCGCTTGCAGGCCGGAGAATTCACCACCAGTGGGAAGATGGTGTTGTTGAAATAAATTGGCGCTGTAGGGGCAGGTCTAAGACCTGCCCCTACGCCTACGCCACGGTCAATTTTGGAGGAAGCGTGAAGAATCTGACCATAATGCTTATCGGGACATGGATCTCTCTTTGGCTGCTGAGCCCCTCGAAGGCACAGACGCACATCTCCGGGCCGCTTTCCGGCGTGCTGGTGGCCGAAACCTACCTGGTGGATGATTCCATTTATGTGCAATTCGAGGATTCGCTCGCCATCGAACCCGGGGCCTCGCTGCTCTTCAGCGGCTATTTTAATTTTCGGATCTACGGCCATCTGTATGCCGTCGGCACAGAGGCGGACAGCATCTTTTTCGTTCCGGCGCCTGCGGGGGATTCTCTGCGCTCGATTACTTTCCAGGCGGGATCATCCGACTCCAGCGTGATGTCCTACTGCTACATCAGCGGCTGCGCCGAAAGCGCCATCAACATTTATTCGGCGCACGTGACGATCGCCCACTGCACCATCACGGGCAACACGGCCAACTGGGGCGGAGGAATCTATTGCTCAGGCTCTAATTCGGTCATCTCCGAATGCGTCATCACGGATAATGTCTGCCGCAACAACGGCGGCGGCATCTACTGCACCAATGCCAGCCCCACGATTACGAATTGTTTTGTCACGGGCAATCTCTGTAATACTCTGCCGACCACCAGCAGCGGCCGGGGCGGAGGCGGCATCTGCGCCAATCATTCGGCCAGCCCCATTATCACCGGATGCATCATCAGCGGCAATCATTCGATCTGGAACGGCGGGGGTTTGAGTTTCAACGACAACTCCGAGGTGAATATATCGGACTGCCTCATCGCTGACAACTCCTGCGATTCCAGCGGCGGCGGCATTTCAATTTTCGTTTACTGCGAATCCCAAATCACCAACTGCACCATCAGCGGCAATGCGGCGACGCTGAACGGCGGCGGCATCTACATCTACCAGTCCAGCCCGGTCATCGCCAATACCATCGTCGAAGGGAGCGAAGGGAATGGCGGGATCTTTTTTGAGCTGTCGCCCGCGACGAGCTTGCTGTACAGCGATCTCTTCAACAATGAGGGCGGCGATTTGGGCGGCGATACGATTCCTGCCGGCCTCGGTCAGTTGGTGAACGTCAACGCCAACGGCGATTCCTGCGATACCTACTATAACATATTCCTGAATCCCCTGTTCGCCAACGCTGGCGGAGGGGATTTCACTCTGCAGGCCGAGTCGCCCTGCATTGACGCCGGCGATCCCTCCTCGCCGCTCGACCCGGACAGCACCGTCGCCGATATCGGAGCTTTCTACTTCCATCAAATTGTCTATGCGCCAGGCGAAAACCAAATACCCAACAGCTTTGCCCTTGAGGGGCCGTATCCCAATCCGTTCAATCCCACTACAGTTGCGAGTTTCGAGTTGCGAGTTCCCAGTTACATCAGCTTACGGGTTTATGATACTGCAGGTCGCTTGGTGGCGACGCTGGTGGATGGCTGGCGAGAGGCGGGAAGGCATGAGGTGATCTTCGACCCCAAAGGGGCAGGCGGGTCGGAGTTGGCGTCAGGAATCTACATCTATCGGCTGGAGGCGGGGATATTCACGGCGAATGGGAAGATGGTGTTGATGAAATAGTTGCAAGATGCAAGATACAAGATGCAAGAACAAAAAAAGTTCTAAGCTAAACCTGAGGAGTGACGAAAATGAGAAAGCTGATTATGCTTTGTGCGATCCTGGCTCTGGCTGCGCTAGCGGGAGCCACGATTTATCATGTCCCCAGCCAATACTCCACCATCCAGGCGGCGATTAGCGCGGCGCCGCCGGGCGATACCGTGCTGGTGGCTCCGGGGATCTACTTCGAAAACGTGCTGCTTGATCAAGGAACCAACCTGTTCGGTTCGGGAATGGATCAGACCGTCGTGGACGGCGGCGGCCTCACCAACGTGATCGCCTCCCCCTACGGAGTTACCAATCTCGTCATTGCCGATCTGTCGGCGCTCAACAGCCAGCAGGGCGGCAGCATGCCCGGCTGCGGAGGGATTTTCTTAAATCCCAATGCGTCCAGCGGAGTCAAGACCGTGCGCAATTGTCACGTTTACAATTGCGGTTTTGGCGTAGTCCTTTGGAATGATTTCGGAGGCACGCTCTATGTCGAACACTGCATCATCAACGACAATCTCTACGACGGCTTCGAACCCTATCTGGGCACGGTCTATCTGACCAATAACACCATCGTGGACAATGGGCGCGACGGCTATTATGACTGGTCGGGCGGCGGCGCGGTTTACATCAAAAACAACATCATCGCCGGCAATGGCCGCTACGGGATTTCCAAGCACGTCACCACGCCGGTGTTCATCTCCTACAACGACGTCTGGAACAACGCCCAGGGCGCCTACATGGAAGGCTACATCGGATACAATCCTTTCATTCCCAATCCGGGCACGGGCGAAATTGCGGCCAATCCGCTGTTCATGCCGTCGCCATTCAATTTCTACATCGGCTGGGAGAATTTCCCCGTCGCCGATTCTACCAAATCGCCTTGCATTGACGCGGCCGATCCCTCAAGTCCCCTGGACCCAGATGCCACGCGCGCGGATATGGGGGCGCACTACTTCGACCAATCTTATTTCAATGTCTCCGTCTCCCTATCTGCGGGGCCCATTACGATACCGCCATCCGGCGGCACCTTCGACTACAATATTGCCATAGCCAACAATGCCACGAGCGCCGTGGGCGTTGACTTTTGGATTATAGTGACGATGCCCAGCGGCCTCTGGCATGGGCCAGTGTTGGGACCCGTAGATCTGATGCTCTCTGTCGGAGCTACCGTGACTCGGCTGCGCTCGCAGCATGTTCCGGGATCCGCGCCTGCTGGAAATTACCTCTACACCGGCTACGTCGGCGTTTATCCCACGACTGTCTGGAGTGAATCCGGATTCCCTTTCACGAAGTTGGGGGCCGGCGATGGGGAGGTCGGGATTGGGGATTGGATGAATTGTGGCGATTCATTTGAAGAAGCGCAGGCGCAGGATGTGACACTCCAGCGTTCAGAATCCATCATCCTTGCGTCAGCCCGTCCCAATCCCTTCAATCCCACGACCATTCTCAGATACGAGCTGCGGGATGCGAGTTTCGTAAAGCTGGCCGTTTACGATGTTTCGGGCCGGTTAGTGACGATCTTGGGGGATGGCTGGCGGGAGGCGGGTCTGCATGAGGTGACTTTCGACGGCTCGAATCTGCCATCAGGAATCTACATGTATCGGCTGACAGCCGGAGAGTTTATGGCAAGCGGAAAGATGGTGCTAATGAAATAATTCTGGACTTGTGGGGCAGGCTTATAGGCCTGCCCCAGATTCTTTGCGGAGGAACAAGATGCGAGCTACGATCTGCGTTTTGATTTTGTGGTGTGTGGCTGCCGGCCTGGCCTATGGCTGGTCTGACCCTATTTTGGTCACTCCGGACACGGCCACGAGCCTTCAATCCCGTGTCGTCTTCGACAACGAAGGCTATTTGCACGTCTTCTTCGCCAACAGACGCTACCAGACCGCCCCCTATTGGCCGCACTACGACCTGTTCCATTGCAAGATGACCCAGAACGGCGTGAGGCTGGGGGAAGACACCCGTATAGATACTACTTGCAGCCTGGATTGCCCCTACCCCTCCCCCATCTTCGGGTCCGACGGCAAATTGCATGTGGCCTGGAATGAGTTCCTGGCCGGCCCGTGGATGGATCAGAACGGCGTCTACTATGCCCGCTTGGACGTGCAAGGGCATATCGAGCGGGAGCCCACACGAATCGCGTCCGGCGGGATCATTTCGCCCCCGCGGCTACTCATGGACTCAGAGGGGAACCTGAATACCGTCTGGGGCAGGACCGGCGATAGTCTGATGTACTGCAAGTTCGACACCAGTGGTCAGATTCTCATATCGCCGGTACTGATTCATGCAGATATATACTCGAATCTGGAGGCCTGCATGGACAATCTGAATCGCATCCACATGACCTACCGTCACTATTGGGGTTCCTGGAACGACTTCAATGTGGGCTATAGCCGGGTGGACAACCAGGGGCAGGTGGAAGTCCTCTATTTTCCCTTGATCCCAGAGGAGCCCGGCACTTATGCAGGTCGCAGCGACATCGCCGCGGACGACCAGGGTAATCTGTATCTGGGATATATGTCTTATCAAAACGGCGCTCATCATCACCACTACCGTAAGCTGGATCCGCAATTGAACACCCTTTTTGATCTTCTGGTGGACACGGCCACCCTAGGCGGCACCCAAATTGGCAGCGGGGATCTAGTCATTGATGGCTTGGGGCAGGTGACCATTGTGTGGGCGCACAATTACAATCCTGTGCCGTTGGATTTCCGCAGTGCTGTTTATTCCACCAACGGGCAACTGCTGCAGGAAGCGCAAGTAGTCGTGACCGGGGATGAAAATTGGAATCCGGATTTGGCCGCTGGCCCGGATGGCTTCTTGGCCTTCACCTGGGCTGGGCCCTGGCCAGGAGTTGGCTCTGCCAAAATCCTCTACTCTTACGCGGGACGTCCCGAAGGCATCGGTCCGGCGGTGAGCTTAGAGATGGCTCCGGCCGGGGCAACCGTCCTGCCGGCTTCCGGAGGTGCGCTGCGCTTCACGCTGACGCTGCAGAATTACGAGGTCACTACCCAGAGAGCTCAAATCTGGACCGTGACGCGGCTGCCCGACAACAGTTGGTTAGGTCCGATTTGGGGGCCCATGGGCCTTACCCTGCCCGGAAATTGGTCCTTAACCCGCCTAAGGGTGCAGGTGGTGCCCGGCCACGCTCCGGCAGGAACCTACTGGTACGAAGGCCGGATCGGGAGCTACCCAGACTCCATTTGGGCCTGCGATGGGTTGGCGTTCACCAAGCTGGGGACTGGGGGCTTGGGTCTGGGGGGTGATGAATGGGCGAATACAGGGGAGGATTTCACAGTGGACGTAGGGGCGCACAGTTCGCCGCGGCGGACGCCCTTGCAAGCGGAGGAATTCTCAGTTTCGACCTTGCCCAATCCCTTCAACCCTTCAACCGTTCTCAGCTTCGAGCTGCGAGATGCGAGTTCCGTGAAGCTGGCGGTTTATGATATTTCCGGCCGCTTGGTGGCTACGCTGGCGGATGGCTGGCGGGAGGCGGGGGAGCACGAAATAATGTTTGATGGGACGGTTTTGCCATCGGGATTGTACATCTGTCGGTTTCAGGCGCGCGAGTTTGAAGCCGTGCAAAAGCTGATACTGCTAAAATGAGTCCGCCGCGGCAGAGCATCTGCCCAGTGGCGGATAGGGTCTAGACGCTGGGGTTTGCTCATGATATGCATACGCACATGGCCTTTGCTACTTACCCTGCTTTTATGCTTAGGCCTGCTGGCCCTGACTGCCTTGTTGGTTACCCAGTTTCTGCCACGGCTTGCATCAGCCCAAGGAATGACTTGGCATGACCCTATGCAAATCACTTTCACGACTGGAACGACTTTTCTTCCCGAAATGGCTGCTGGCGCGGACGGCCTTTTGCATGTGGTTTGCAACGATCATGAAGGTTATAGCCCGGATCACGCTTATTACCGACGCAGTACTGACGGGGGGTCGAGTTTTAGTGCAGGCAGACAACTGGACATATACCCGCACGGTTGGGCGAGCACGCCGGCGGTGGCGGCCAGGGGATGGATAGTGCACGCGGTCTATGAACAGCACATGCCCTCTGGACCCAATGTCAAAATCGCTTACCGCCGCAGCTCAGATGGGGGCTTGCACTGGGAACGACCGATCTTCTTGAACCATAATGCCTGCCTGCCCCGTGTCGCATGCCAAGGCGATTCGGTTTACGTGCTGTATAACATCTGGCAGGAGCCTCGCCATACTCGTTTTCGTTACAGTTATAACGGCGGCAGGACCTGGTCACCCGAAATTAGCCTTTATCCTGAATGTGTTTACCCCGACATGGCCACTAGCGACGGCAAAGTCTTTGTCGCTTACACTCAAATGGAAAGCGGCGTCATAGAGATTTATTTGCGGCGCAGCCTGGATGGAGGCCAGAGTTGGCAAGCACCTCAACCGGTCTCGGCAAATCCCCATGAGCACTCCCAAGATCCCCAACTGGCAGTACAGCCCGGAGGCCTTTTGGCCGTTTCCTGGTTTGATTATGAGAATTCACCCATGACGTGGACGGGGTATATCCAGTGTCGTGTGAGCGGAAATTATGGTCAGAGTTTTAATCCAATTCAGGTGGTAAGCAGTACATATTACTGCTCGTTCAACGACGTAGCTCTCTGCGACAACCAGGTGCACGTTGCTTACACAGACGAACGCTGGGGTTTGGATCACAGCGGCATCTACTACCGCCAGAGTCCAGATGGGGGAGCTAACTGGCTGGCCGAGCAAGCCCTGTGCGCGGACAGCCTTCACAGCCAGGAGCCCAGCATTGTGGGCTTGCCGGATCGGGCCTATGTGGTTTGGGAAAAGAATCAGCCCGCAAGCGGATACGATCTGTTCTTCATCGCTGGTTCAGAGAATCCCTCTATGCCTCTGGCATCATGTTCTGAGACGGATAGGGAATGGGGTAATCTGCTCCCCTACCCTAATCCTGCCAATCCTTCGACCGTCATTTGTTTCAAATTGCAAGTTCCGAGTTTCGTGAATATGGCGGTTTACGACGTATCGGGCCGGTTAGTGACGATCTTGGTGGACGGCTGGCGGGAGGCGGGAACGCATGAAGTGACGTTTGATGGGTCGGGATTGGCATCGGGAATCTACATGTACCGGATTCAGGCGGGGGGATGGACGGCGGCGGGGAAGATGGTGCTGCTGAAATAGGAATTCCATGGCGGCAGGTGGAAACACCCGCCGCCACAGAAAAAACTACACTGTGGCTGTAATGAATAACCTAAACTTTGCCCTACTCATCGCGCTGGGATTTCTATCGTTCGCTCTCCCGCCGCCGCAGGCTGCCCATAGTCAACAGGTCTGGGAAGAATGGCAAGCTCGCAACGGCAGTCGGGGTTATCTGGACGATAATGCTGAAGTCGTCCAGGTAGACACCGCTGAGAACGTCTTTATAGCGGGCACCAGTGCCATGCCCCGAAACGCCTGCGATTATGCGATCATCAAATACAATCCCCATGGCAGACTCCTATGGTATCGGACTTACAACGGGCCGGGCAACTATTACGACAATGTCTCCGACATGGCGCTGGATCATGCCGGAAATGCCATCGTGACGGGATTCAGCTATGGATCGGGAAGCGCGTGGGATTACGCTACGGTGAAGTACAGCGCTTCCGGCGACCAGTTATGGGTCTCCCGGTACGACGGCCCGGATCACTGGCAGGATTATGCGCGAGCCATTGCCGTAGACCTTAATAATAACGCTTACGTAGCCGGCAGCATCGCCAGCGGCGGGCACCTGCAGTGGTGCACGATCAAATATAGTCCCAATGGAGCGCAGCAGTGGATCGCGACTTACAATGGCTCAGCCGGTCTGGGAGCCCATGCCAATGACATCGCCGCGGACAACTTCGGAAATGTTTACGTCACCGGGCATCAGCAGATGCCCTTCGGACCCGCCCCCTGGGATTGGGCCACCATCAAATACAACTGCGAGGGCGTCGTGCAATGGACTGCTTCCTATAACGGCCCTGGAGATGAATATGACGAAGGCATTGCTGTGGCGGTCGGCTATGACGGCAGCGTTTTCGTGACGGGGCGCGCTGACTGCGGCGAGCCACTTGAGGATTACAGCACCATTAAATACAGCCAGGACGGGGACCAGCTTTGGGTGGCGGCTTATGGCGCTCCCGGCTATTCCGAGGACTATCCTGTTGATATTGCCGTTTCTCCGGCCGGAAACGTTTTCGTCACAGGTTACAGCGGGGTCTTTCCCAACTATGATTACGTCACGATCAAATACAGTTCCGCAGGGCAACAACTGTGGATGGATGTCTACAACGGCCCCGGAAATAGCTACGATGAAGCCTACGACTTGGTCCTGGATAAATTTGATAACTGCTATGTGACGGGGATTACCACCAACGCCACAGGCAATGGGGATTATGCGACGATAAAGTATAATGCCTACGGCGTCCGGCAATGGATTGCCCTGTACGATGGTCCCGCGCGCTCCGGCGATGGAGCCAAATCCATCGCGTTGGACGGAGAATATCACGTCTACGTAACCGGAAGCTCCGCCGTGAGCCATACAGGCGTCACCGACTATGTGACGATCAAGTATAGCCAGTCCGGCGCAGTCGAGTCCCCCCAGTCATCCGCCGAAACCGTTTGCCTGTCGGCTACCCCCAATCCCTTCAATCCTTCCACCGTCCTTAGTTTCGAGATGCGAGATGCGAGTTTCGTGAAGCTGAGCGTGCTTGACATCTCCGGCCGGCTGGCGGCGACGCTGGTGGATGGCTGGCGGGAAGCGGGAGTGCATGAGGAGATTTTTGACGGGACCGGGCTGGCGACGGGAATCTACATATATCGCGTCGAGGCCGGGACCCAATCCGAGACAGGGAAGCTGATCCTGCTTAAATAAGAACCAAGAACTGAGAACTAAGAATTAATAGAGAAAAGCTGTCGAATCTTTGGAGGCGGCGATGAAGAAGCAAGCTTGTGCACTGATGGCGGCCTTGATCCTTTGTTCGGGGACCGCCTATGGCCAGGGCTGGCGCATCGAAGCGACCGGCAGTATTTATGAAAACTGGGGCTCGGCACAGGTCGTCACTGCGCAAGGCGACTACGCTTGCCTGGGTATGATGCAGGACGTGGACAGCGGACTGCTTTCCGTGGTGGACGTTTCCAATCCGTCTGCTCCCGTGGAGCTGTCGTCCATTCTGTTGCACGATGAAATCGGAGCGCTGGCCATGCAGGGCGATTTCCTCTACGTGGGCCTTAAAAATCTCGGCCTGCTGACAGTGGATATCTCCAATCCGCTGCTCCCGACCCTGCTCTCTACCCTGACCACTCCACCCGGCTTTCGCGATCTGACCCTGAGCGGGGATCGGATGTATGCGGTGCACTCGACCTATTGGTATCATACGGCTATGGCCATCTACGATCTTTCCGATCCCACCCAGCCCTCGCTGCTGGGCAGCTACATGTTCGATGCAGTCGTCATGGATGCGGACGTGGCCGGAAACTATGTTTATGCAAGCAGCTACACGGGCGGCTTCTGGGTGCTGGACGTTTCCAATCCGGCTATTCCAGTCCTGGTCAGCCAGCTCATGATTCCGGATAACGGCTTGAGCGTGGCGGTGCAGGGCAATTATGCGTACTTCGGAAGTTCGGATCACATCTTCACTCTGGACGTATCCAATCCGGCCAATCCGATTGTAATCGGGGATGTCGCCGTCGGCGGTTGGTTCGCCGATCTGATAATTTCCGGAGAATTGCTTTACGCCAACGGCAGCTATAGCGGTGTAACCACGTTGTCACTTTCTAATCCCGCGCATCTCAGCGTCCTCGGCAATTGCCCCAACAGCGACAATCTGGCGGATATGACTCTAACGGGAAATACTATCCTGGGAGCCAGCGGCGGGAATGGAATCAAGGTCCTGGATATGACCGTGCCGCAAAGACCAACCCTGCTCTGCATCTACTCGGCGCAACGTAATTTCCAGGAAGTGGCGGTGCGAGACAATCTGGCCTACTTAGCCGCTCAGCCGGGCGGTTTCCTGATTGTGGACGTCACGGATCCTTCCACGATGGTTCAAATCGGATGCCTGAACACGATCGGCTCGGCCACCCATCTGCTCCTCCAGGGGGATTACGCCTATGTGGCGGGGGACTGGCAGGACAGTTCGACCATCGTGGATATCTCAGATCCGGAGCATCCATTCGTGGCGGGGCAGTATTATCTCGTCGGCCACTTTGCCGATTATGTGGAGGCGACCGGCCTTGCTTATGCCTGCGATACCTGGTATGGTATTAGGATCTTTGATCTATCCATGCCCACCAATCCTGTCCTGGTCGGCTCTTACCAAGATCCCTCAGCAGGAATAGTGTGGGACCTAGCGGTTGATGGCGACTTCCTGTTCGCCATCGCCGGTTATTACGACGATTTGGATGATTGGTATGGAGACAGTCTGATCGTGCTGAACATCGACAACCCTGTTACTCCCGTTTTGGTCAGTATGAGCAATCTGGCGCAAGACCCGAAAAAGATTGAAATAGCCGATGGATATGCCTACGTCGCGGGAGTTAATCCTGACCTTCGCGTCGTGGATATTTCCAATCCTGCCGCGCCCATTACCGTGGCTATGGTCAATTATGCTGGAATAGCCACGGGCTTGCAGGTGGTTGGTGATTACGTCTATCTGACCGGCTATGGCTTCTTGCGGGTCATCAACGCCGCCAATCCCCCTCACCTGGTCCCGACAGGAAACTACAAGCTGCCACAACAGGCGCCGCTGGATGTGGTGGCTCAGAACGAAATGGCCTTTGTCTGCAACGGTGAGCACTTCGAGGCATACGACTGCTCCGCTGCCAGCCCAAGAGAAGAATTCTCCAGCATCGAATTGCCGCAGGCCGGTAGCATCGCTCCGGAAATCTGCAACCTAATGCAGGTCCGCCCCAATCCGTTCAACCCATCGACAGTTGCGAGATTCGAGTTGCGAGTTCCGAGTCACGTCAGTCTCTTAGTCTATGATATTGCGGGGCGGCTGGTGGCGACTCTTGTGGACGGCTGGCGGCAAGCGGGAATGCATGAGGTGACGTTTGATGGATCGGGTTTACCATCGGGGATCTACATTTACCAGTTGGAGATCGGAGACTTCAGCACCACCGGCAAAATGGTTTTGATGAAATAGACCTCCATAATCGTGATGCGAGAGGGCGAACCATCGTTCGCCCTTTTTATTTGCCAAAACCTATCGAATCGTTATTTCTTTCATTAGGGCTTGACTCTCACCTGCCCTTGAATTAGATTTGGGCGATTGAGATGCGTCCGCTCGATCCGGCTTTTTCTTCGGCCGAATCAACCGGAAATTGCCGCAGATCCGTTCGCCATGCTTCAACCTTTTGCATCATCTCGTAGGCCGTCAATCTCACGCCAGAGGAGGTATGCCGGATGAAAAGGATCGCCCCAGGAGTGATCGCCACTGTCGTCGTCTGCTCCCTGTGCTCGGTTTGCTGCGCCCAACAGAGCGGAAGCCCTTCCAGCCCGCCCTCATCAGATACTCTGCTGACCGCTCCTGCCCCGGTTTCGCCCGCCGTCCAGCAACAAGTCAATCAATTAAGCACTCGATTGGATAATCTCGGCTGGTCTCTCGGCAAGGTGACGCAGTTGTTGCGAGATGACCTCACGGAATATACTGAACGCGCGGCCCTCGAAGCCAATCAGAATCAGAATCGGCTGAGCGAACTGGAGGAGAAGCAGCTTCAGGTGCAAAGGCGCCTCGATAGAATTTCCAGAGAGCAGCGGGGATGGGCCGATTCGCTGCGCCGGGATATGGATACCCTTCGTGGACAGGACGCCGAACTCCAGTTCCATCAGGAAGCGCTGGCGGATACCTTTCAGCAGTTCGCCCAATCCGCGAATGAGGAGATCGAGAATATCCGACAGAACCTTTTTACCTATCGGTTTTTGATCGGGCTGATCGTTCTCATCGCGGCGGCCGCCGCCATCGCGATTATTTTGGGCATTCCCAAGGATCGCAAAAACAAGACTCTCATCGAGGAGAGCCTGAAGCTGAACGCCCGGATTCTCGCCTTGTTAGATCAGCAACTGCAGTTGATGAGTCTGATGGGGGTGGAGCACGGAGAGGAAGAGAAGGTCGTCAATCATGCGCTGGCAGTACGGGTCGGCATCGAGATTTTCCGGATGCAGAAGGGATTCGAGAAGATTGATCCGGAGGTAAAGGGCATTAACGCGCTCAAGCACGCTCTCGCGCTCTTAGAAGAGGAGTTCATCCGGCAGGGTTACGCCATCCACGATTTAACCGGACAACCCTATCAGAAGGATTCGGATATCAAGATCAAGAAATCCGTTGAAGACGACACCATCCCACCGGGCAGTCCCATCATCGAGAAGGTGATCACGCCGCAGATCTTGTATAAGGGTGAAGTGGTTCATGCCGGCGAAGTTGAGATCGCGGTTTCGCCCAAGGATACTTAGGCTGCACCTTACCCACAAAATAAGAGTTCTTTGTAATATTCGCTTTTTTGTCATGCCAGCGAAAGCTGGCATCCAGTTAACTATCTAATATCTATGGATTCCGGCTTTCGCCGGAATGACAAGGATGTTGAATGTATACAATATTTCAAAGCACTCAAAATAAGCGGGGCAGGTCGAAGCTCAGCAGAGCATTGGGACCTGCCCCTATTTATTTCGGATGACACAGCACGAAGGCTTATTGCCTCTTCCAGCGCGTACCTGTCGGCGTATCCTGAAGAAGGATTCCCTCTTTTATCAGCAGATCGCGAATTTCATCGGAACGCTTGAAGTTTTTCTCCCCCCGAGCCGCATCGCGCTCCTGCACCAGAGCCTCGATGCGCGCGTCGTCGGTTGAGGCCGGCTTTTCGGGCTCGACGATCCCTAGCACCGAATCCCACTTCTTCAGTTTGGCCAGAGCCGACGTAGCATCCGCCGCGGTAATTTCGCCCGAAGCGATGAGGCGGTTGGCCTCCTTGACCATTCCGAACATGGCTCCCAGCGCGCCGGAGATATCCAGATCGTTGCCCAGCGCTTCCTGAAATCCCTGATCAGCCGCATCCAGGATTTCGCTCACCTTGCGACTCAGCAAATCCCCTGCCGCCGAATGCTTCTCGATTTCGGCCAATTTCACGCGCAGTTCATCGAGCCGATCCAGCGCGCCCTTGGCCGCCGCAAAGCTCTCGGCGTTTCCAGACATCGGATCAAAAATCAGGTTGAGCGGCTGGCGGTATTGAGCGGACATGAGAAAGTATCGCACCGCGCGCGGCGAGAAGCCGGCGGACGAGACGTCGCGCAGCGTGTAGAAGTTCTTCAACGATTTGGACATCTTCTCGCCGTTGACCACCAGGTGCGCGTTGTGCAGCCAGTAATTCGCGAATTTGTCCCCATACCCGCAAACCGATTGGGCGATTTCGTTTTCGTGATGCGGGAAGATGTTGTCCACGCCGCCGGTGTGGATGTCGAAATGGGCGCCCAGGTATTTGGTGGACATGGCCGAACACTCGATGTGCCATCCGGGACGACCTTTGCCCAGAGGAGTCTCCCAGAAAACTTCGCCGTCATCGGGCGTCCAGGCTTTCCAGAGGGCGAAATCGCGCAGGTCCTCCTTGTCGTATTCATCCGAATCCATGCGCAGGCCGGGTCGAAGTCCTTCGGGATTGACGTTCGCCAGCCGCCCATAGTGAGGAAAGCTACTGATGCGGAAATAGATGGAGCCGTCGGCTTCGTAGGTATGGCCTTTGACTTGCAGCTTTTGAATCAGGTCCACCATTTCCGGAATGTGCTCGGTCGCGGCCGGATAGTATTCCGCGCGCTCGATATGCAGGGCGTCCAGATCCTGGAAGAAGGCCTCCTTATAGACGCGAGTATAATTCGCGATGGATTGGCCGCTTTCGCGGCTCTTGCGGATGATCTTATCATCCACGTCCGTCAGGTTCATGACCTGGGTGACCTGGTATCCGAAGAATTTAAGCGTCCGGCGCAGGAGGTCTTCAAAGAGATAGGCACGGAAGTTGCCGAGATGGGCGAAATCGTGGACGGTGGGGCCGCACGTGTACAGGCGGACTTCCCCCGGGATGATCGGATGAAATTCCTCTTTCAGGTGGGAATAGGTGTTATAAAAACGAATCGGCGGCATGATCACTGACCAGCATTATTGCGCGGAGTCTGAGGCGCGCCGCCCCCGGCGTTTAAGACGCGGGATCTGTAGGCCGTCCCCTTGCCCTGCGCCAGGAGCCGATAGAATCGTCTGGCGTAGCTCAGCGTGGATACCAGCATAAAGGAAAAGGCCAGCCAGAGGACAAACTGATCCAGGCGCGACGGCAGCCAGGACAAAAACGGGGGATTATGATGAAATTGCAGAGTGTAGATAATCAGCATGGTCGCCAGCACGCCGGACGTAGTTTTCCCCCAGATGTTGGAAGTCGTAATGATCCTCACGCGCCGGTAGAGGTAATACCCCAAACCCACCACCGCAACGTCGCGCGCGATCAAGAGAATAAAAAACCAGGGGGGAAGCGGATTGGCGCGGTGGGGCGAGCAGAGGAATAACCCTACGCTGATTAAGCAAATTTTATCCGCCACAGGATCTAGCACCTTGCCCAGATCGCTCACTTGACCCATTCGGCGAGCCAAGAAACCGTCGAGAAAGTCTGTGAGAACCGCCAGGGCCATGAAGAATAAAGCCCAGACGTTGCCGGAAGGCGTATTCCTGGACAGAACCCAAAAAATGGGCGCCAGCAGAAAGATTCGAGATACGCTTAAGAGATTTGAAACTGTGAGGATTGGGATCTTAGACATGGCCGAGTCCCTTTCATTTCAAAAAGCTTCGAGCGATGTCCAGCAATAACCTGGGATGATGCGCCAGGGTTGTGCGAAAGATATTTTGCATGGTGCGCTGATCCGGAGGCAATTTATTTAAAATTTTTGCCGCATCGTTCAGAATCTTATCCGTCAGACGATGAACGGCCTCTTTCAGGCGGTAATAGCTGCGCTGTTCTGATCCCCAGCGTTCCTCCCAGCGGTCGGTATAGCAGGAAAGCGCCTTTTCGCTCCAATCGCCGGCGTGAATGCATTTGGCGGCGGTTGATCCGGCCAGATCGCCTGCCGCCATAGCCGAAATAATGCCGCCGCCCGTTAGCGGATTGGCATGAGCGCCAGCATCGCCCGCTAAAAGCACGCCCGGGCCGTGGATTTGCTTGAGAGGCTTCGCCGCTGGCACGCCGCCCGCCACGCAGGCCAAGATGGATCCTCCGGGGTAGTGCTTCTCCAGAAAGCGTTCGAGATAGCCCTTGGCGGACAGGCCATCTGTGCGATCCGCGGCCACGCCCACGCCCACATTAGCGATGTGATCCCCCTTGGGAAAGATCCAAACATAGCCCCCCGGCGCGACCTCTTCGCCGAAGTGGCATTCGACGGAATTGGGATCTACCTCTATACCGCCCAGGGTCACCTGATAGCAGGTCTCGAGGTCCTTGAGAGCGAAGTTGGTTCTTAGTCCTGCCCAGCGTCCGACCCGGGATTCCACCCCATCCGCGCCGATAACGACCTTCGCGCCGACCGCCATTTCGCGATCGGGAAACTTGACCATCACGCCGGTCACCCGGCCGTTCTCCAGCCTCAGGCCATGCACATAGGCTCGGGTGATAATTTGGGCGCCTGCCAATGCCGCCCGATGCCCCAATTCGGCGTCGAAAAGGCGGCGGTTGAGGACATTGCCGACTTCATCGGTGTTGACTTGAACGACCGAGCCGTCCGGCGCCACAAATCGCACATCGCTTACCCGGTGAGCGATCCAGGGGCCGGGATCCGCGATGAAGCGATCCAACGATTTGCGCCCCACGGCTTCGGCGCAGCGCACCGGCAGCCCCAGCTCGCGGTCTTTCTCCAGAAGCAGAGTGGATGCGCCGCCCTGCGCCGCTGATTTGGCCGCCATCGCCCCGGCGGGACCGCCGCCCACCACTATGACATCGTAGGCTTCGCGGATCATGCGGCCTCTCCCACCAAGGCATTCACAGGGCAGGCTTTGGGGCAGAATCCGCAGAGGATGCAAGTCTCCATATCTATAAAGAGCTGGGCTTCGTGCAGATCTATACAGTCCACTGGGCAGACAGCCACACAGCAGCCGCAGAAATCGCAGCGCTCGTGGAGAAAGCGCAGGCTCTTGATATTTTTATGTTTCTTCGCTTCCCGATCAAACATCATAAAGGAGATGATCCGCGAACCTTATCGCCGAGGACAATGCGGCCCTCCGAGAATGGGGATGCTATCGCCGGAGCAACCGGATGCTTTGCAGCCGATCCGAATGATGGATAGTCCAATCCCAACCGCTCGCGGTGATACCAGCGGGCCAGAGGATAATAGAGCGCAATCATGGCCAGAAAAGGCGCCCAGGTCGTCCCCACGGCGACCGCCAGGCCGAAAATTGCCGTTTTCACCGCGGTCTGGGCAGCTTCCATGTTCAGCTTAAGACAAAACCGAATAAATAGGGGAAGAGCCACGAGCGCCGCGAAAAGCATGACGAAATCTCTCAGCCATAAGGAAGATAGAAAGGCGGCGAGCACCATGAAAAGAGCGAGCCAGGCCGTGGCGCGCACGCCATATTTCGAGGCGAAGGTGGCGGCGCCGCTCTGACGATCGCCTTTGATGTCGGGGACATGGGTCAAGAGCGAGGCGGCGGCGCCGGCAAAGACATACGGAAGGCTCAGTAAGAAAGCCGCTCCATAATCAAAACCGGCCATGCGCGCGCCCATCACAAACAGGATCGAGCCTCCGGCGGAGCAGGCCGCGATGCCCAGGATCGGGCGGCTTTTCAGCCGAAACGGCGGAACGTTATAGAGAAATCCCGAGATGATGAAAAAGAGCGTCAATAACGCCGACTGCTCCCACCCGGCCCAAATCCCCCCCAAAATTGTGACCAAGCCCAAGACGCCGAGTTCGACGCCGACAAAGCGGCCCGAGACCAAGCCATCCCAAAGAGGCAGGAGCTTGCGATTGAGGCTGTCTTCGCGGCGATCCACTAATTGATTCAAGAGGAAGGCCGCTCCGGTCGCCCCGGCTAACCAGAGGAGGTAAGGGATGAGGTCAGGAGTGAAGGCATCCCGGAAGCGATACCCCGCCAGGAAGGCTGTCCACGCCGGGAAGAAAAGAGTGGGGCGCAGAATGAACAGCGCATCAAACCAGGCCGGCTGGATTCGCAACGGGCGCTTCCCCCTGATGGCTATTCTCCCTTGCTAAAATCGAGCTGGAGGATTCGGGCGGAATGTTCATGCAGGAATTTATCATACGCCCCCTCAATCTTGATGGGATAATCTCCAGTGAAGCAGCAGGTACAATAACCGCAGCGGCCCGTCGGAACCGCTTCCAACAGCTTCTCCACCGAAAGATATTCCAGCGAATCCACGTCCAGAAAGGATCGAATGGTCTCGACGTCATTGAAAGCGGCGATGAGCTCTTCGCGGCGCGGGAAGTCCATCCCGAAGAAGCAGGGATAGCGCACCGGCGGCGAGCTGATGCGCACGTGCACCTCGGCGGCTCCGGCGGAGCGGATCATACGCGTCAGCTTCTTCAAGGTCGTGCCCCGGACGATGGAATCGTCCACGACGACAACTTTTTTACCCCGCACCACCCCGCCGACGGCGTTGAACTTGATGCGCGCGCTGAAATCGCGCATGGCCGGCGAGGGGTGAATGAAAGTTCGGCCGACGTAGTGATTGCGAATCAGGCCCAGCTCATAAGGCAGACCGGCGCGCTGAGCATAGCCCAGCGCCGCGGTATTCGAGGAGTCTGGAACCGCGATGACGATATCGGCTCCCGGAGCGGGCTTTTCCTCGGCCAACGCTTTCCCGATCTTGCGGCGCGTTTTGTCCACATACTCGCCGAAAATGCGGCTGTCCGGGCGCGAAAAATAGATGAATTCGAAGATGCACTGAGTGACTCGGTCGGCCGGAGGCAGGAAATAGCTGCGCAATTCCGAAGAGGTAATTTCGATGATCTCGCCGGGCTCCACGTCGCGAACGTAGTCGGCTTCAATCAAATCCAGCGCGCAGGATTCGCTGGCGACGACCACCGCGCTGCCCCGGCTGCCCAGGCAGAGCGGCCTGAAGCCATGAGGATCCCGGACAGCGATGATGCGGTCCTGAGCCAGAAAAATCAGCGAATAGGCGCCTTGCACAATTTCCAGAGCCTCCTGAATCTGATTGACCACCCCATCGCGTCTCGACCGCGCGATCAGGTGCAGGATGACTTCGCTGTCGGTCGTGCTCTGGAAAATGCTGCCTTCGGCCTCAAGCTGACTGCGCAGAGCCAAAGAGTTTATTAAATTGCCGTTATGGCCGATGGCCAGCGGGCCGGAATGGTAGTTGATCGCCAACGGCTGCGCATTGGCAATCAGGGTTGAGCCGGTGGTGGAGTAGCGGTTGTGACCGATGGCCATGTGGCCCTGAAGGTTCTTCAAGAATTGGGGGTTTCGAAAAACGTCCGCCACCAAGCCCAAGCCCACGTGCCGGTAGGTATCCTTGCCATCCGAGGTGACGATGCCTGCCGATTCCTGGCCGCGGTGCTGGAGGGCGTAAAGACCCAGGTAGGTCAGCTCCGCCGCGCGCGGGTGGCCATAGATGCCGAACACGCCGCAATGTTCCTTCAGCTCTGGTTCAAAGTCCATTTTCTGGAGTGATTTGGGAAATTCGTCCCAAAGACCTCATGTAACCAAATCTCTAAGTAATACGAATTCAATGCTATTATATAGCATTGGGACGGCAAAATCAATAGAAATTTGGGGAAGTGCGCGAATTCAGAAGATCGGGCGGATGGGTAGCGAATTTTGGTCCTTAACAATTATTCTGATAGCGTCATTGCGAGGCGCGATAGCGCCGAAGCAATCTTTCAAGGTAACGAGATTGCTTCGCTTCGCTCGCAATGACCTTGTCCCGCGTCGAGCCAATGGATTAACGACCATAAGTCCGCAATCTTCGAATGGTCGCGCTAACTGCTCTCAATAACGATAGGATTGGAGTAGATGAAAGCGCGGCGCCGGCGCCGGACTTCCATGCGATAGACGCCGGGCTGGGAGCTGCGGTGCGGAATGGCGCTCTCCTTGCGTTTCCAAATGGGGCGGCTGTCTTTGATCAACACGACCTGATCATGCTCGGCCGGCAGTTTGACATGGAATTGTAGATCAATGCCAGCCCGAACGCGATCTCCCGGAAGGAAGAGCTTGCCCGAGTTTACATCCTCCGCCCAAAAGCGAAATCCGCGGGCGTCGCCCAGGAAATTGTTGGAAATAAACAGCCGTCCGCCGCGAAGCGCTTCAAAGAGTTGGCGCAGGGCAGATTTTCCATCGCCCCGATCAAGTGGGCGCTCGAGCAACACATGGCTGAGGATGGAGCGGAAGTGGACTTTATAAGGGAAGATTCGGACTCCAAGATTGCTCCAGATGGGATAAAAATGCGCGTGCGCGTCCACTCCCCCCGCGCCCACCACGCGGCGCTGGAGATTCAAGCGATCCCATAATTCGAGCGTCCATTTGGTCGGAGAGACGACGCTGCGGCGCGGATTGATGTAGAGCCAGAGTTTGTTCCAGCGGCTCAGCTTCTCCATCCATTCCGATAGCTGGTTCCAGATTTCCAGAGCATGGAAGTCTTCCGTGTCCCAGCTCGTCCAGGGATAGGGGGGGAATTCCGGCAGGCGGTGGCGACGTTCATCTGGGTGAGCGATCACTGCCCAGCCGCCCGATTCGACGACGCGGCGGGCGTATTCTTTCGGGGAAAGACCCCTGCCGACCTCCTTCTCTAACTCAAAGGCCAACAGGTGATTGCGGTTGTTTTCGTCATTGATTTCATAGCCGATGCCTACCAGCACTCCATCGTGAAAACCCTCGCGACCCAGCCGCTTCGGCTCCAGAGTCCCATGATCGCTGAAGAGCAGAAAATCCAGATCCAGATCCGAGGCGGCGCGGATGATATCGGCATAATGGCCGGTTCCATCCGAGAAGGTCGAATGAATGTGCATGGCGCCGACGATTTCGTGCAGTTCCATCATGCTTGAGTCTGCCTCACAGGGATCGCGCCACCAGGGCTCCGAGAAGGGCGCCGACCGCATCGGCAGCCAGATCCTTCCAACTCGGATGACCCGGGTGGATGACGTCGTAAAGTTCCTTGCCCACGCCCAGAGTGAGCGTCAATCCCATACTGGATAGGAGTGCCGCGTTGGGCTCGTTGTGATGCACTTTCAGTTGCAAATAGGCTGAACTGGAGAGCATGGCGCTTAGCAGCAGATGGTCGAACTTGTCCGGCGAAATCCATTCACCACGCACGGAGAATGATGCGCGGGGGTGCGGTAATGTATCGAGCTGGGCGAGAGGAATGCCGCTGATTGGAGAGCGGGCAGATGCGGGCAAGGCAGCAAGGATTATCCAGAAAAATCCGAAGATAAAAAACTTCATCCCGTCAGAAACCCAATTGATCCGAGACCGAATTCATGCCCTCCAGCCCCAATTGCAGAAATTGCTCCAGCGAGAGCCCAATTGCTTCGCAGGATTGAATCTGTTCGCGATTGGCGCCGGCGGCAAAACGTTTTTCCCTGAAACGGCGCAAAACAAAGTCTGCATCCAGCGCGGCTAGCTTTTTCTGCGGGTGCATAAGAACGGCCGCCACGATCAGTCCGGTCAGCGGATCAATGGCATACAGGGCCTTGTCCATCAGCGTTTCGCAGGGGATGTGTCCTGTGTGGGCCAAAATAGCCTGCCGAGCCTCCCCGGGCAGATCTTGCTCCTTCAGAATTTCCACGGTTCGGTAGCCATGGCGAGGGAAGTCATCCACTGTCTCATCGTAATCCAAATCATGCAACAGGCCGGCGACGCCCCAGATCTCTTCATCTTGGCCGAAATGCCGCGCCAAACGGCGCATGACGCCTTCCACCGCGATCATGTGCTTGATCAAATTGCGGTTGGAGACGTGCCGCTGCACCAATTCAAGGGCTTGAGGACGTGAAAGCATCTTAATTCAGCGATAACCTAAGCGATATTCCGGCGGATTTCGATTCGGGCGCGTAGTGCGGGTAAATCGAGAGCTTTTCGGAGACGTTCCAGTCGCGCAGATGGCAATCCACGAAGGCGTCGAAGGCGCTGAAAAGGGCGATGCCTGCCGACCACCAGACCAGGCGGTTGCGGTCGCTCTTGTAGAAACTGGCCTTGTCCACGTCGCCCAGCGCATCGTAAAAAAGAAAGCGTTCATGCTGTGTAAACGCTCCGAAAGCAAACCCAGTCTGAAGCAGAAACATCCCGGCGGCCTTCCAGCGCTTGCCATTGGATAATTGGCCCCAGCCCGGGAAGAAGATGGACTTAAAGGCTGCCAGAGTAGGCTTGATTTCCCGCTTTTTCGACGTTGCGTAACCGGCATCCGCAGCGCTCAACACGGCGGCCATGCCGTACCACACGGCCAAGCCGTAAGCCATGTCGCGATCATAGATCCGCCCTGCGTCTTCTGATGCAGGACGGTTGTATTGATTTTCCCAAAAATGCAGAGCATCGCCGGCCAAGAATGCCGCGCCGGCGAAGTACAAGCCTCCGCGAATCCACTCACCCCTCAGCGCCTGCCCCAGTCCCGGCAGCGCCGCCGATTGCAGAGCCCGGCCGCCGGGCGAAGCCATCAGAGGGACGTGCGGCGGCGCGGCTGGCTGCAAAGTATCCTGAGCCTGAGCCGCCAGCGCCATCAGCGCCGCAAAAGTCAAGACCGCGAGCTTCACGATTCCAGCAAAGCGATGGCTTCGATTTCAACCAGGGCGCCGCGGGGCAGTTTGGCGACCTGCACCGTGGAGCGCGCCGGCGGCTTATCCTTGAAATATTCGGCGTAAACGGCGTTCATGGCAGCGAAGTCTTCGAGGTTTTGCAGGAAAACAGTCGTCTTGACGACCCTTTTCAAGGAGGAACCGGCCGCTTCGAGAACCGCGCTCAGGTTCTGCAGGATCTGCCGGGTCTGTTCGGCAATGCCGCCCTCGACAAATTTCCCGCCGACCGGCTCCAGCGGAATCTGCCCGGCCGTGAAAATAAATGCGCCCGCGGCCGCTACCCCCTGACTGTAGGGACCGATGGCCTGAGGCGCTTTTACGGTTTGGATGATCTTGTGCATAAGTCTGGTCAGTTAAAGCGAAATTTGCCTGCTGGCTATTGGCGCGGTGCTTTTGTTTCATCCTCGGGCGGCAATTCGGTGAATTTGGCCTCGACAATGTCCCCTTCCTTATAGGGCCGCGTTCGCGAATTTTTCTCGTTCGGCGGGGCGGATCTGCCCGGCTCTTGCCGTTTGCCCCACAGCCAGCGCAAGACTAGATAGATCAGCAGCCCCAGGATGATGTATTTCAATAGCGCTCCCATACCTCTTTCAGGAAACGTTGGGATTGAAGAAGACCATGCCTCCGGGATGACGGTCCACCTGCGATAGCAGCGCCTCCAAATCCTCTTGATGATTCACGAAATCCAGACGAGTCGCATTCACCACCAGCAGCGGCGTCTCGTTGTAATGGAAAAAGAAATGGTTATAGGCCTCGCTGAGCGATTGGATATACTCCTCGGTGATATTCTTTTCATAGGCACGGCCGCGCTTGCGGATATTCTGCATCAGGCGTTCCAGTGACGATTGCAGGTAAATCACGAGATCGGGCCTGGGCAGATTTCGATCCATGCTGGTGTGGATGTTCTCATAGAGTTTCAGCTCGCGCTCCTCTAAGTTCAAATAGGCAAAGATGCGGTTCTTGGCGAAGGTGTAGTCCGAGACGACGTGAGGAAAGAAGATATCCTGCTGACTCAGTTCCTGCAATTGTTGATAGCGCCAGAGCAGGAAAAAGAGCTGCGTTGACAAGGCGTAGCGCGCCGGGTCGCGGTAGAAATCGGTCAAAAAAGGATTCTCGTCGTGCTGCTCGAGGATCAGCCGCCCGCCGAGGCGGTCAGCAATGATGCGAGCCAAGCTGGTCTTCCCCGCGCCGATGGCGCCCTCGATAGCCAGAAAGTGAATATTCTGAAGAGGCAGAAAACCTCCGCTATGAAGGCTGGATGGGGCATCAACCCACTACCAGCCGAGAATCTTATCAGGGGCTGAACCGTCCCCAGAGTCGCACGCGACCCGGATCGGCGCATGATTCGAGCATCTGTCGAACGGTTAAACCGGTGATGGTATGCGTTAGATCCGGGGCAATTTCGAACAGCGGAATCAGGACAAAGCGGCGTTCAGCGAGGCGGGGATGAGGAACGGACAAGATTTCGGTGGCGATCACGTCCCCGCCCCAGAAGAGCAGATCCAGATCAAGTTCGCGCGGACCCCAGCGCTCATGCGTACTCCGGCCGGCGTCATTTTCAATCTGCTTCAACTCCCGAAAGAATCCCTCGGGATCGGCAAGGTTCGGCTCTACCGCGCAAACGGCATTCAAAAAGTCGGGTTGATCTTCGCGGCCCCAAGGCTGGGATTCATAAATGCTCGAAGTGCGCCGAATCCGACCGGATCCGCCCATTCTCGACAACGCCAAACGCAGAAATGCTTCTCGGTCGCCGAGATTCGATCCCAGCCCGACGAAGATTTCCAAGCTCATGAGGCGGCTTTCGCCGGGCGTGTCAGTTCCACCTCCATGACTCCCTGGATCGCTCCGGAAAAAGGAGGCGAAAGCTTGCGCAACCTCACCGTCGCGGCCTTGACCTTATCCAGCTTGAGGAGATCGCCGAGGATTCGATAAGCCAGCGTCTCGATTAGTCGGCAAGGCTTTCCTTCCACATGACGCCGAACCGCATCGTAGACCAGCGACAAATCCACAGTCAGATCAATGCGGTCAAGCCTCGCCGCCCGCGCGGCATCCACCTGCAATTCGACGTCCACTTCGAAGCGGTTGCCCAACTCCTGCTCGCTGGGGAAACAGCCATGTCGCCCCCAGAATAGCAGATTGTTCAGTCGTATGCGGTCCGCCTTTTCGGGCATGCGTGAATCCTCCGGATCTACTTTAGATAGAGGATCTTGCGGGTCTCGATCTTGCCGACGTGTTCCAGACGCAACAAATACAACCCCCCGGCCTGGTGATCCGGCATCCGCCAACTGATGGAATTGTAGCCGGCATTCAAACGCTCGGCCTGCGGCTCGCCGATTTCTCTGCCGGCGATATCCCAAACCGATAGCGCGGCCTCCCCGCCCTGGGGCGCATACAGCAGCAGCCTGAAGGCCGCATTAAAAGGATTGGGAAAAACGGAGACCAGTCGGAACTCCGCAGGAATTTCAGGCTCAGGCTGAACAAAAGTATCCGTGTCTGCCGCGACCACCTCGACATTATCAAAGCGCCAACCCTGCTCGTTCAGGGTGGTATCACTCCAGAAATACCAGCGCAAACGCACATCGTTCTGGCCGCAGTAAGGGGTCAAATTGCCGTAGGCCGTTCCCCAACCGACATCCTGACGATCAAAAGGCCCCGCCAACAACTCCCAAATGTTGCCTCCATCGGTGCTCACCTCAACCTGCCCGTGGTCGTATCCGGGCTCGAAATATTGCCAGTGTTGAAAACGCAAGGAGGCAGCCGCACGGCTGCTCAAATCCAGAGGCGTGGCTTTCTCCAACCAATTCTCCGATAAAGCCAAGTAGGGAGCATTGGGACTCTCCGTGGCGACCATGCCACCCGACCAGAGCGAATCGGCGGATTCGGTTCCCCAGCGATCGTTCGTTCCGCCGCTGATCCATTGCCCCAAGCCGGATTCAAAGTCGTCTTGAAAAAGAGTAGTGGGAGCTGCGAGTTCGAATGTCACATAGAGATTCTGATCAAGATGCAGTTCATCGAAGCGCACGAAGTATCCGGGACTGTCGAAAATCAGCTCATAATCCCCTTCCGGCAGCGAATGCAAGAATTGTCCGTCCATCCCAATGATGATGGTGTCCGCCACGTCCTCGCCGCTCACGAACATCGTTCCGGGGATGGGCTCGCCGGCCAAGGCTTTCAGCAGCCCATTAAAGTTGTAGATCGGTTTGGGTTGCAGCGTAAAATTCCGGGTGGTCTTCGAGCTCGGATTGGCATAGATGCCAGAAGAAGTCAGCGGATAATATCCGCGCAGGCTGATGCGCAAATCATAGCTGCCGGGCATGAGGTAGCGGCGGTAGCGGCCGGTAACCGGATCGCAGATTCTGGGCGCCAGATAGGGCCCATCGGCTTGCAGCACGGTCACTTCTGCGGGGATGGGCATTCCTGCGGCGTTTTTTACGACGCCGGTGATTTGAGCATGATTGGCCAGCGTATCATACCCCGAGGCGCGATTGAGCAGGTAGTAAGACCCGGGGAGATTAGCGGCGATGACCTGGCGCGCCGTGGTTTCCGGCGGCTGGAGGTTTGCATTGCCGCATTCGATCAAGAAGCTGAAGGCGCCCAGGGAGGCATAGAAAGAATCGTGCTGGTTGCCGCGCGGGGAATCAGTGGGGAAATAATTGTAGGTGGTGCCGCCTCCGCCGAGCTTGGGGGTGCGGGTGGCAATCTGGATGGCGGTATATTCAATGACGTCGAAATCCGGAGGATATTTTCTGGAATCGTCCCAATCCCAGGGGTAGAAGACCTTCTCGGAATTGATGCCCGATCTGGAACTATGCCAGACGATGGAAAAGGAGAAGTTCTGCTGGATGCCAAAATCCCAGAGCGCCTGAGCTTCGGTTTCTGAGAAGGGATAGAATCCCCTGAAATAATCGTAATATTCTTCGCCGCCGGGCTGCAGGAAGGAATCGCCATGCACCCAGTTCAAGGGAAAATTGCGGTTGATGTCAACGCCGTCAATGTCGCCGCCCATGCCGGGCACAAAATTAAAGATGCCGTTGTTGTTCAAGTCGTGCTTGTTCTTGCGAAAGGCAATATCCCACTCATCCATGACCACCTGATGGCCTTCCGGATTGGCGGTGGGGACGAGCCACATCTCCAGCTCCTGCAGCCAGGCGCGATAGGGGTACTGCCAGCGCTTGGTCAGAATGGTGTCCATCAAGGCCAGGACAATTTCCACTCCGAGAATCTCCTCCGCATGCACCTGCCCGACGAAGAGGACGGTCGGTTCATCTTCGTCAATATTGACGTGATCGGAGATCTTCACCGCCCAGATGGGCAGAGAATCCTCATGCGACCAGCCGATCGTGTCCACGCGCACCGAATCGGGATAGACTTGCGGCCAGGCCGTTATGGCGTCATAGATCTCTTGATTGGTGTGGTAGAAGGGATCTAAGGCCTGGGCGGGAAAGGCAGCGGCCAACAAAACGGATGCGATGATCAGTCCTGAGCGCCAATTCATTGTCATTCCTTGCATAACCTTGCTCTATAAGATACGAATTTCGGCCTTCAAAGTCAAGGCTGGAGGGCAACAATGCAGCAAAAGAATCCAGCGGCGCAAGAACAGCAAAAAAGGCGGCCTGATGTCGCCTGGCCGCCTCCGTGCCACCCCCCAGAATCGAACTGGGCACACCCGCCTTTTCAGGGCGGTGCTCTACCTACTGAGCTAGAGTGGCTTTGGAAATTTGAAAAATAAGGAAATTCCTGCCCAAAGTCAAGCGTTTTTAGGCCTGCATTAAAACGGCTCGTCGAAGGTCGGGCCGGGCTGACGCAAGTCCTCCAGACGCTGGAGTCTCCCGATCTTGTCAAAATATTCAAGCAAGACGATGGCATGCCGCCGAGGCAGACCCAACGCCTCGCGCAACTGGGAAGCCGATTTCGATTCGCCTCGCGATAGCTCAGCTTTCGTCCTCCCCCACGCCTCTCTCACTGCACCCACCGACCAGACCGCTCCATCGCCCGTGCGAATGGCGCGCTTCTGCAAAATCATGACGCCCAGGATTCGATTCAGATCGACGTCATTGATCCTGAAATGACTCAGCATATGGTCGCAAGCCAAGGGGGCGCGCCCGGCGGCCGTCAGCTCGGCTTCGATTCTGCGAGCCAGTTTTTCGCTTTCGGCATTCAGACTGAGCTGATGATCCCGATGGCGCAGGCAGCCCATCTCCAGGTCAATCTCCGAGCCGAGGGACTCCTCGATGATGGCCTCCAGCGCCAGGGGATGGTACTCCTCCTCGAGCTCGCTCAGGAGTTGCGCTCGGGCCAGGCCCAACTGATCAGGATGCTCAGCGTGATACGATTTGATGCGATCCACCACGCGGATCTTCGCCCCTTTGAATTCCCCTTCCGATATCAGCAGACCAGCTGGGGGCGCGCCGATGGATCGTATGGCTCCTCCAGTCTCCAGATCACAAATAAGCGGACTGAAGGTCTCCCGGGAGAGATTCAGGAAGGCGCGGGCCTTGTTCATGCTCAATCCGGGATTTCCCGCATCCAGGATTTTGGCTTGAAGCGCGCCTGCATCATCCGCCGATTTCAAAACTCCCAAATATTCGACGGTTCGGAGATCTCTGGGGCGCCTGTCCGACGGGTAGGGATCAAGGATAACGCCTCCGCCCAGAGTCAGCAAAGGCGAATAGCGGCGTATGATGAAGCGATCCCCGCGCGCCGCGATGATGGGCGCCTCTAAATGCACCCGAGCGAAGCCCTCCTGCCCCGCCAGAAGAACATCGCCCTCGAGCAATAGAATGCGCCCCAGGACGTCTCTCGTGCTGATGTGCAGGCGGACGCGCTCGCGGTTCTTCAAGGGCGGACTGTCGGAGAGAAGCTGCAGAGACGCATCGAACGATTGCAATGGATAGTATGAGTCCAGCTCGCAAATCCAGTCGCCGCGTTCGATTTGCCGAACCTCGGAGCCAATCAGGTTCAGGGCGGCTCGGTCGCCGGCGCTCAACTGGTCGCGGGTTTCGGTATGGCTCTGGAGGCCGCGCACGCGCACGCTAAAGCCCACCGGCATCACAGCTAATTGATCTCCCACATGCACCCGGCCGCTCAAGATCGTGCCCGTAACCACCGTCCCGAAGCCTTTTAAGGTGAAAGCCCGATCCACCGGCAGGCGGAAGACGCCGCTGTCGGGGCGAGGAGGCAGTCCGGGAAGAAGATCCAACAGCGCCCGCTTCAGCTCATCAATGCCCATGCCGCTGATGGAGTCGCACCGGAAAATGCGCTCGCTGGGCTGATAATTCGCAGGCAGGATCTTGCGGAGCTCGTCTTCGACCAGATTCAGCCAGTCAGGTTCCTGGCCGCCGCATTTGGTCAAGACGATATATATTCGCGGGATGCCGAGGAGATTCAGAATAGCGAGATGTTCGCGGGTCTGCGGCATGATCCCTTCGTCGGCGGCGATGATCAGAAGCGCCAAATCCACCGTGGCGACGCCCGCGACCATGGTCTTGATGAAGCGTTCGTGGCCGGGGACGTCAATAATCGTGATATCGTCGCCTAAGAAGGCGAAGCCCAGCTCAATGGTGATCCCCCGCCGCTTCTCCTCCTCTAACCGGTCCGTCTCCATGCCGGTCAGAGCGCGCACCAGCGCCGTCTTGCCGTGGTCAATATGTCCGGCGGTGGAGATGATCATGTGGCGCGCACGATCTCTCATTTCACACCACCGCTTCCACCCTTCCCGCCCACCAATGCCCCTTGATGATCCCCCAGGGGCGTCCGGTCAGCTTCCAACCGATGTAGGGGCAGTTGGCCGACTTGCCGAAGAACTTCTTCACGTCCACCTCCCAGGTCTCTTCGGGATGAAAGATGGAGAGTTCGGCGGGCGCGCCCTTTGCGATGGCGGGAATGGGCAGCCCGACGATGGCTCGCGGGCCGTGGCAGAACAGGCTTATCATCTGCGCGGGGGTGATGAGACCTTTCTGCACTCCGCGATCCCAGATAAGCGCGACGGCCGTTTCCAAGCCGATGGCGCCGAAGCTGGCCTCGTCATAAGGAACCTCCTTGTCTTCGATGGCGTGCGGAGCGTGATCGGTGGCGATGGCCGACAGGACGCCGCCTTTCAGCGCCTCCCAGAGGCTCAAGCGATCGCTTTCTTCGCGCAGAGGCGGCTTCATCTTGGTTGAGGTATTATAGCCCGCCACGGCCTGGTCGGTCAGCGTCAGGTGGTGAGGAGCCGCTTCGCCGCTGGCATGAACGCCGCGCCCCTGCGCCGCCTGCAGAGCGGCTACGGCTCCCGCCGTGGAGACGTGCGCCAGGTGCAGTTTTCCTCCGACGTATTCGGCCAGAAGCAGATCCCGAATGGTGGCTGCGTCTTCGGAAATGCGCGGGATGCCCGGCAGGCCCAGGCGCGTGGACATCTCGCCTTCGTTCATGGCTCCGCCAGACGACAGGCTGACGTCCTCGGCGTGAGATATGATCGGAGCGCCGGTCAACTGGCTGTATTCCAGCGCGCGCCGCATGATACCGGCATTCTGCACCCAGCCGCCATCGTCGCTGAAGGCGATGGCGCCGGCTTCGCGCAGTTCAACCATCTCGGTCAACTCTTCGCCCTTGCGTCCCCGGGTGATGGCGGCGACCGGATGTACCGCAACGGGGAACTCTGAAGCGCGCTCGATTACCCAGCGCACGATGCCGGCTTGATCCAGTGGAGGATTGGTGTTGGGCATGGCGGCGATAGCCGTGAAAGCCCCCGCCGCGGCGGCCTCCTGGCCGCTGCGGATGGTCTCGGCGTCCTCGTTGCCGGGTTCACGCAAATGCACGTGCAGATCGAAGAAACCCGGGCAGACGATGGCGCCATTCAGATCCCATCCTTCAGACGATCCCGGACTGGTTTTGACCTCCGCAATTCGGCCGTTTTCGATTAAAAGCTCGCCGCGGGCGTCGAGTTTAGACGCAGGATCCATCAATCGAGCATTCTTCAACCAGAGTTTTTTGGGTAACTTAACGGATTCCATACTCTCCTCCTCAAATCGTAATATCCGGCGCCGACAGCAGCACTAACACGGCCATGCGCACGGCGACTCCGTTGGTGACCTGATCCAGAATGACCGACGAGACGCTATCGGCCACGGCGCTCTCGATCTCCACGCCCCGGTTTATCGGGCCGGGGTGCAGGATGACCGGCGTCCGTTTCGCCTTCTCCAGCCGTTTCAGAGTGATGCCGAAGGTCATGTGATATTCCCGCAGGGACGGCAGGAAGGCGGCCTGCTGGCGCTCCAATTGCAGGCGCAGGACGTTCAGCGCATCCGCCCAGGCGATGGCCTCGTCCACCTTATGGCAAATTTTCATCCCCAGGGCGTCAATGCCGCGTGGAATCAAGGTCGGCGGCGCGCAGATCATCACCTCGGCGCCGAGGATTCTCAGGCCGTGAATGTTGGACATGGCGACGCGGCTGTGAGCGATGTCGCCGATGATGGCGACCTTCAATCCCTTGATCTGGCCGAACTTTTGGCGCAGGGTCAGCAGGTCTAACAGCCCTTGCGTGGGGTGTTCGTGAGCGCCATCGCCGGCATTGATGACGACCGATTTCAGGCGGTCGGCCAGAAAGCCCGGCGCTCCGGGGCTCTGATGCCGGATGACGACCACCTCGACGCGCATGGCTTCGATGTTGCGCGCCGTGTCCAGCAGCGTCTCGCCCTTGGCCACGCTGGATCCGACCTTGGTGAAATTCACCAGATCCGCCGACAGGCGCTTTTCCGCCAGTTCGAAGGAGATGCGCGTGCGCGTGGAGGCTTCGAAGAAGAGGTTGACCACGGTGATGCCGCGCAGCGTCGGCACCTTCTTGATGGGGCGGTCGAGAATCTCTTTTAGCACTTCGGCGGTATCCAGAATGTGGGTAATCTCGGCGACGGACATCCCTTCCAGTCCGAGCAGGTGCCGCGAGGCCAGAGGGCGATCTTTTTTAGGCTGGTGCATCGCCAATGCCCTCCTCTTCATCGCTGACGCTGCCGACCAGCAGAATGGCGTCTTCGCCGTCATGCTCCATCATGCGCACCCGCACCTCTTCGCCCAGGGAGGTGGGCACGTTCTTGCCGACGAAATCGGGCTTGACGGGCAGTTCACGGTGGCCGCGATCCACCAGAACGGCCAATTGGATGCGAGCCGGGCGCCCCAGATCCATAAGGGCGTCCAACGCGGCCCGAGCTGTCCGCCCGGTATATAGGACGTCATCCACCAGGATAATGTTCTTCTCGTCCACGTCGAAATCAATGTGCGTCACCTGCACCTGCGGTTGCTTGAATTTCAAGCGGAAGTCGTCGCGGTAGAGGGTGACGTCCAGAATGCCGATGGGGACGTCGCCGCCCTCGATCTGGCGGATGAGTTCCTTCAAGCGCTCGGCCACGAAGACGCCGCGGGTGCGCATGCCGACTAAGGCCAGATCCTTGAGTCCTCGATTGCGTTCGATGATTTCATGAGCCAGCCGCGTCAGCGTTCGACGCATTCCTTCGGCATCGGCCAGCTTCGCTTTTACCTGAAATTTCACTTCATCCTCCTCTCACAAAACAGCCCCCGCGCGAGGCGGGGGCTGTTGAAGTTCACAATCCTTGCCGACCTCTCGGGATCAGCTTAAAGGGCATAATTGGGTAGATTTTGCCTGAGGCGGCCTGGCCGCCTCAGGCGTAGTTTCATTTACTTCACCAGAATCATCTTGCGGGTCTGCACGAAGTTCTGAGTTGTCAACTTGTAGAAGTAGACGCCTGAGGAGATCTGGGAAGCATCCCAAACCGCCACGTGCGATCCGGCATTCAGATTGCGATCCAGCAACCGCGCCACTTCCTGACCCATGGTGTTGTAGATGGTCAGCTCGACGCGGGCGTTCTCCGGCAGATCGAATCTAATCTGAGTGAACGGATTGAACGGATTGGGATAGTTCTGCTCCAGGCTATACTCCTTGGGTATAACCGGCGTGGGCTCGGAAGGTTCCACGCCCACCGAGAAGCCCTGATGTGTATCCCAGTAAGTGATGACATTCTCGATGAACTGCTCGCGGTTGGCCGTCTCCATGGTGTAGAGGCAGAAGCCCAGGGTGACGATGTTATTCTGCGCCGAATTGTCGCGCACCGCCCCGACATCCTGATCTGAAGCAGACACCCAACCATCCATGAAGGTAAAGGTATTGGCCGCCTGCGGCACCAGGTAATCGGCCCAGTAACCGTTGCCCAAATCATTCAGAGCTACGGTGGCGTCCATCTGCAAGGTCATCGAATCCGCGAAGGTTACGACCTGTTCGTAGTTGGGATCGTTGATGGTGCTTTCCAGTTTCAGCCAGTCATAGGCGAAGTCGCCGGGGACGAAGTCCGTGTTCGCCCAGCCGGTCCACACGCCCATCTGCTCATCCGAGGAGAAGAGCAGAGATCGGCCCATCCCCAGGAAGAGGCTGAAGGGATTATCGGCGCTGGCGTAGGGCATAGTCACGTTGTAGTCCGCATAGCCGACCCAGAAGCACTGGTTGTAGTGAATTAGCACCGTCCAGTAGTCCGGCGTCCCATAGGAACCCGCATCCCACACGCCAAAGTTTACTCCCATGCCCACCAGTTTGTCCGTGATGGTCGTGTCGAAATTGCCATAGACAAAGGCATAAGGCTGATCGGAGCAGTAGAGGAAGTTGTCTCCGGGATTGTACGTCAGCCCGGTGTACCAGCAATCGTAAATGGTGGGGTCAACGGTGACATTGCCCAAGTTATCCTTCGCCAGAACGCGCCACTGAACCGAACTCCAGCCCACCGGGGCGTAGAAAGGCCGGCGCCAGATATTGCTGCCCTGGTCTATCATCGTGTAGGTCACCCAATTACCATCATCCCACTTGAGTTTCAGATAGACCATCTCAATGCCGTCGGGATCATTCACTTCCACCCAGACGGGATCCGGATCATCGCCGTAAATGCCATAGCGCGAGCCCCGTAGCACAGTCACCTCAGGACCGGCACCATCCCCGAAGTAAGCCAGCACGTCCAGCAGAATGCCTTCGGCAATCGCCGGATCGGAAGCTTCTAGAACCCAGGGCAAGAAGACCATCTTGAAATTGCCGTCATAGCGGATGCCGGCGGGCTCAGCGTCAATCTCGGTGAAGAAGCAGTCCACCGCGCCCGAGCGGGCGTAAACGAAGTCGTTGTAATTCGGGCTGGGATGATTCTCAAACGGAGTCACGAAGTTTCCGGAGACCGGATCACCGCCCAAGCCGTAATAGACGGTATCCCGTGACACGTACTCTCCCCCTATGGAATCCATGTGCGCATCGGACCAGCCATTGTTCACCATCAGGTACTCATACATGAAACTGCCAGAAACAGCGGTGAATTCGGTCCAGACATCGGGATTGAAGGCGCCTCCGATGTAGTCCGAGCTGCTCAGGAAGAAGTTGCCACCAAGTTCCATGAAATCCGCCACAGGATCGTCCCAGAGATCCACGTCGTTGTCCGGCAGGCTGCCCGAGTTGGCGGTGCCATTGAACCAGAGGACGGTGTTGTAGTAATTATGGCTGATCACATCATGGCCTGGATATCCCATATCCTCGGAGTTTCCGGGGGCGATGAACCAGTAATCGTAGGAGAACCCGTTATTTTCGAGGCTTGAGCGATAAATTGCGGCTTCCTCCTCCGTCCCCGCATCGTTCACCAGCAGGATCTTGGCTCCGCTCCACATTTGGCGGGCGAAATTGTAGCCGGCCAGGCTGGGGGAGATGGAGGTGTGGTTGGCATTGTCGTCCGCTTCAACGCGGAAATTGACCGACGAACCCGGGCTCAGATTGGGAATATCGCCCACGTATTCGTCGCCCGAGGTATTCGTCATGAGAGTGGTATCGGGATCGCCGCCATTGATCGCGTAGATCAGCCGAGCCTCAGTCACTTGCCCAGATCCCGGCAAGCCGGATTCGTCGTAGTCGTAGATCGTCGCCGCGATGGTATACGGGCCATTGGCGTAGGTATCCGGCGGATCAGTCAGCCCTTCGACGAAGGGCGGAGGATCGCCGTACATGTTCACCTTACAGCGCAGCATCCAGTCAATGCCATAAGCCCACCAGCCTGGTTCCGTGGGGTGGACGCCGCCAGGAGTGGTCAGGTAGCAGAGGCTGTGGTAGGGCCTATCGTCGCCGATATCTCCATTGATCGAGGGATTGAATCCGCCGCCATGCAGCACATAGCCGAGGAAGAAGTTGCTTGTCCCGACATCCAGGTCTCCCGGAGGCACTCCCCAATCCTCAAAGATGATTTCCTGCCAAACTCCGGAGTTGTCAAAAGGATATTCGATGGGTCCCGCGATGATCGTATCCAGAGGACTGGGACCCGGTACGCCGCTGACCTCATCCGTGTCCCAGTAATCTTCCGGATCGAAACTTGAAGTCAGACCCCAGAGGTAAACGTCGGCCAGGCCGCCCATGCCACTATTGAATTGGAACAATCCCGAAATGATCTGCGATTCTGTGGGCGGTTCAAACCAGACGCCGCAGGTATCGTTGGGATCCGGGCGACCGGAGTAGTAGAAGGAACTGCCGTCGTCGTACTGGATGATGTACTCCACGCCCTGGCTGAAAGCCAACGAGCAGGTCAACAGCAGAGCGATCAGCAAGAGTACGGGTAGGTAAATCTTGCGCATGACACCTCCTGTAAACTTAATTTTATTTTTAGATTTTCGGGCGCCAAGGTGCTTGATCTTTGTCCAGCCAGACCCTCTCGATGCTGTCAAGCCGCCGCGCCTATTCATTTTAGAATTCGATCAACTCTTCGATGCGTTCGATCAGTTTGTATAGATATTCAGCGAAATCTGGAATATACACATAGCTCACCACAAATTCCATTTCCTCTATCAGCGGATGGTAGAGACGAATGCGCTTTCCCGAAGCGGGCTCCAATGGACCAGTGCCATTGTAGGTCACTTGAACGGCGCGCTCACCCAGGGCATTTTCAAATCCCGCCGTCGCAGATGGAAATGGGGATAGCGTGCCCGCCACGATAGATTTGTAGGCCAGGTCCGCATTCCCATTAGGATATAAGACCAGTTCAAAGGTAAAGTATTCTCCTGAGGCGGCTGTATCGGCGTGGGCAACGCTATCCCACTCGGCCACGAAGCGTTCGGACGCTTCGTCGAAGAAATAAAAAACTTGCCCGTGACCCGGGGATGGGCTCAATCTGAAATCATCCCAGTAGGCCGCAATTAAATTATTGGGGGATATAGGCTGGGGGATTTGTTGATTGACGGGGGAAGCGGAAGCATCGCCAAACGTCGCAAACCCATTTGAGCAGATCCTTAGACCGTTAAAGGCTCCCCCAAAGAAAGGGAAACTGAAGCCAATGGCAAAAGGCCCGAGATTCTGATTATCTCCATTAAGACCCGTGTTTATGCCAGGCGAACCTTCAGGCCGCGCCGGATTGATCTCCACCCAATCGAAGGGGATATCCTCGAATTCTTCAACTGAAAAAACTTGAGCCTTGTTTTCGCTATACACCACGGAGTATTCCAGAGGCAAAGTTATCATGTAAGGCGGTAGGACCTGGATGAGATTGTGAAGACCGGGGTGGATCGGGGTTAAAAACCAACTGATTGCCCCGCCCTCCTCGAGCATTTCCAGCGAAATCGTCTCGTCCTCAACGATAACACCATATCCCGCTTGGAACAGCAGAGAATCTACAAAACCGGGATCTACGAAGTCTAATTGCGCCTCGGCGTCTTCAAATTCCAGCAGATAGAAGTAGTTTTGCGCGCACAGCAGATGCAAGCCCTCGGACCCAAATCCGGTGTCATGCTCCGGGGGGTTGTAATTCTCGCCCACCAGATCGAACACGATGTTGGCGCGATCAATGGATTGCTGTGCCAGGGCGTTGAGCTCCGCTTGGTCCGCACCTTCGGTGATCTCCATAAAGGAGCGTTCAATCGTGGCGGACAGACTTAAGCCGGCATACGCATCCGCCAAGAGGCTTACCTCGCTCTCGGGATTCGCCAACGTGGTGATGAAGGAGAACTGCTCTTCGGCCTCGTCGAAATTCGTGAGGCGCACGGCGCACCATCCCAGTCCATTATAGGCGGGCAGATACTGGGCATTGCGCTGACCGGCCGCCTCGAAACTCCCTTTGGCCCCGAGATAATTGCCGGCTTCGTACTCAGCCCAACCCGTGGCCATCAGCTCGGATATTTCATCCCACTGGACGGGGATGTTCTCGCTCTGATCCTCGCATCCGAGGACGAAGAGGCTCAGCATAGCCAAAGCCAAGCCGGCCGCGAGGCTGTGAAGGGGTGCACTTTTCATCCGGAGCTCCGCTTGATTTACTTCAAATAAAGCATCTTGCGGTAGAGGACGCCTTGGTCCGCCCGCAAACTCAGGAAGTAGACGCCGCTGGCGAGTTGCTGCGGCAACCAATTTATGACATGCGAGCCGGCGGAGAAGGCTCCATCGGCCAACCGGGCGATGAGTTCCCCCCGGACATTGTATATTTCAAGTTTGACTTTTTGATCGAATGCGAGTTCGAATTGAATCCGGGTCGAAGGATTGAAGGGATTGGGATAGTTCTGATCCAGTTTGAAGCTGTAAGGCATTTCCGGCGCGATGTCCCCCAGCGGCCCGGCCATGGCCCGAAATTGACCGAATTTCCAGCTATAACTCTGGATCAGACCGGTTTCTGGGTGGATCTCGCCGCCGATATAGGTCCAGCCGCCGCCTTCGGCGCGATAAACGCCCACCGCCTCGCCCCCGGCCAGGATCGGGTCAAAGGGGATTTCAATCAGCATCGGAGCATTCAACTCGACCCCCGCGCAGCCGGCGCTCACCAGAGGACCAACGGATCGGTGAGAATCATCCCAGGGAGATGCGATCAGACTGATACCGGATTCGGGAGTTGAGGGAAACTCGGAGATACTTAGCAAAACATAAGCATCGCGTGTCAGCGCCCCGGGCGGGACGGTCAGATTTGTGCCGGTGGCGACATCGCTTAGGCTCCCCCCCGATTCACTTTCCATGAAATCGAGCGAGACAGCCGCCGTGTCGGTGGATGCTTCATTGCCCCCGGCATCTTCGGCATAGGCCACAAACTCGAGATTGGCGGGAAATTGTATCAGATCCAGATGATGGGCGATGTGATAGACAAAGGTGGAAGCGTCTTCGTTGGCGAAGAAGATGTTCTGATCGAGCGTAATGGTGGTATCATTGCCGGAGACCGTTGAGGTCCCGCCGGAGATAGCAACTCTCGGGCCTTCCAGTTCGGTCAGGCCCACGGTTTCCACCTGGTAAAGCAGTCCGCCGTCGGGATAGAGATGCTCGTCGGCGAAGCTGTAGATATCCAGATAGCGATCGTCTATGGGATTTTGAGAGATCGTTTGAAAGAACTGGACGGGCGGGGAAGCGTCATCATCCAACACATAGCAGGAGCCGGCGTTGCCCGCGCTCGATGTGCACACGGTCAGCAGGCGCATAAAATTGATCGGCGAAGTTTCATTGCCCAGGCGAAGCGTATCCGGCACCACGATGACGCCCTTCTGGTTGGCAGAATCTGAATCCACTTGAATCACCGTCACGGCGCCCAAGCTGTCCCCCGGCTGCACCCATTCGGAGAGATTCGTCGGCGAGAAGATAAAGGTGAAATCAAATTGGTTGTTATTATCGCCGTTCACCAGCAGGGTGTCCACAGGATAGGCCTCATTGAAGGACGGAATGTCCTTAATGTGGATTGCACGGCCGCTCCAGAAGGGGATATCCCATTTATAAGGGGGGAAAAACAGGGGATTGGAGGGAGGCGAATACCAGCCTGCGTTGTCGGACGGCATCCGGACTTCCTGGTTCTTAAATCCATAGCGGGCCTGGTAAAAAGCCGAGTCCGGCATGTCCAGGCAGCCGGCCATCACAAAATCCGCGAAAATGTCGGCGAATTCCTGAGTGTAATCAACGGCATCCGATGTGATCGAGTCGGGGTAGTTCTTTTCCGCGATCAGGCGGCCCAGGCCGGCGAGACCCTGATAGGGAGAGGAAGCCACTTCGGTCAGGGTGTGATAGACCTCCGCGCCAGTTGAGTCGTCCGGGAAAATCTGCTCGTACAGATACAACACGAGCAGGAAAGAGTAGGCATATTCATCATCGCTAAAATTATCGCCGTCAATCCACGCGGTCAAATCATTCATCCTGGGAAAGTCTAAGGTATCTGGACGCTCCGGATCCAGGGGATAACCAGCCGCCCATTGGGTGAACGACGCCAGCCCGGCTCGCAACCAGAGCGCTTCATTGAAATCGAGGTTGAAATTGATCAAGTTAAACATCTGGTTGCAGGCCGCTGGACCGGCGTCATTGATCCACTGGGGATCGGTGTCCAGATAGAACATTTCGCGCAAGTTGCTGGTTGAGTACAGATACTGGCTGTATTCGTTTTTGCCGTCATAGTAACCGTTGATAAAGGTGCCATCGCCCGTGGAGAGATAATATTGGTCGTCAATGTCCAGGAAGAGAAGGCCGACACGCGGATCCCCATCAATGTCTTTGTCCGCGGGCAGATTCCCCCACCATTCCTGCGCCAATTCAAAGATGCCCATGGTCGAGTCCGCCGCCGTGCTGTCTTCAAAGACATCGGCAAAATCCGCGATCTGCTCCAGCGTGCCATTCCGGTGCATCATTCCCAGATTGGAGGTGACGAAGTTTTCACCATCCTCCGATCTCAAGAATCCGCCCAAATAGCCGCCTGTGTAAATTTTATCGCCGGGACCGAAAGCGACCGTACGTGTGTCCACCCACATCGAGTCCGTGTGATCGGAATTATAGATGTAGGTGGTCAACCGCTGCCACGATCCGCCCAGATCCGAGGTTTGGAAAAGACCTTGATTGGCGGCAATATAATGCTCGCTGCCTTTCGAGGCGATCTTATAGATGGCCAGCGAATCATGGCTGCTGCCGATGGTCAAAGAATCGCTTTCGTAGCGCTCGAGGATGTCACCGGTGATTTGATAAGACAGGAGACCGTTTTCGGTGCCGAGCCAGAAGGTCGTCTGGTTCTCTTCGAATTCGACAACGATTGTGCTGCCGGCGGTGCCGCTGAACGCATAGGCCACCAGATGATCGAGATCGAGTTGCTGGTAGTTCACAGCGGGGGCGATCGAGCCGCTGGGCCAGTAAAAAATGCCATCATTCGTCAACAGGGCATATAAGCCCGTCGGCGACGCATCCACGAAGGCCGACCAGTGGATCCCGCTGCTGGTGTCCAAAACGGTGATGCTCTGACCCGCTCCAATGGCTACACCGAGATCGCTGGAATCAGGGACCGTTAGCCGCAGCATGTCCGTGGTGGGTGGAAATAGAGTGTCGCCGGCGATAGCCACTTCGCCGCCCAGAGGCTTCCAGGAGACGATGATTTCGGCCGTTGCCGAGGTACCCAGAGGCCGAGATTGCCCATAAAACACCCCCTTGCTGCTGGCCACGGCAAGCTGATTGCTCGACGAATCATAAAACACCGCATAAACAGGATCATTGGTCCAGGTTGTGCCTTCGCTGGGTGGCAGGCCGCCGGAGATGTGCTTCCAGTTCTTGGCGTTGCGGGTCATATAGATGCCGTCCTCCGTCCCCGCCCAGAGGACCTGCGTCTGGATGGGATGCCCCAAAATATCATGAACGGCCGGTTTGAAACCATCCTCGTCCGTCGCCATCAGGCTGGCGCGCAGTTCCAGAGAATCCCCGACGGTGGGACTGCGCCAGAAAGGCCCAAATTCCGTCCCGACCCACATCGTGTCATAGGTTCCGCCGTATTCGGCTCGCGAAAACAGGCAGTTGATGAGACAGCGATGGTTGTATTCCGACAAACTCAAAGCTCCAATCTCGCCCGTAGCCGTCGGCAGTCCGGGGATGTAGCGTTCCCAGGATTGGCCCCAGTTGAAACTGCGGTAAAGCCCGCCGTTGGCCGCCGCATAGAGGGTGGAGTCATCATCGAGGGTGGAGGCGGTGAGGTCGTTGATGTAGGCGTCCTCCGCGAAATAATAGGCGTTGGCGCTGGTATCCTGGCAGGTGGCGGATAGGATGTAATATCCGGTGAAAAAGCCCTGAGCAAAGGCCCAGAAAAGCTGCGTCTCGCCGACGCTTGTGGCTTGAACCGACGCCCGTCCGATGCCCTGGGCCGCCGGAGCCCCGGGCGGGTAGAGGCAATCCGGAACGCCTGTCCCGGCATTCGCCATCACGCCGAAATTCCCCCCCAAAAGGCACAGCAGGAGCATCCAGAAAACGAAACCTGGAAGCGCGCGCCTCGAATTAGAAATCAACTGAGTCAAGGTCACCTCGCTGAAAGACTGAGACTTCGCGACGATTCTCAGGGCAAGCTGATTTGATCGGTTTTTCGTACTGAGCAAAGCTCGAATGGTCCGGGCGCCTCCGCTCAGGGCCCGCCGAACTGAAATCTAAGGGTGAATCGGTGAACGTTGTCAAGAATCGTGTAATTGGAGAATGCGTAATCAATGCCGAGCCTGTAGCCGGAGAGGGGAAGGAGAACGCCCGCGCCGGCATTCAAGCCCGCGGTGTCATGGCGAAAGATATAGCCGGCGCGAAGAAAGGCGGTCTCCAGGTAGGCGTATTCGGCGCCGACGTGAGTGCGTTCGATATTATCGGAAGGGTGCAGATAATCGGCGGCCAGCGATATGCGATGCTCCGGGGTCTGATACGGCTCCATCGCCAGGCCGAAGGCAAATTCGACGGGCAGATCATACGCTAGATAATCGGAAGGATCGGATAGAGCGACGCCGTTGTCATAATCCTGATAGGCGCCCGGATCGAGGTTGAATTTGCTGCCGAAGTTCTTGATGCTCATCCCCATGCGCAGGGTCTTGAATCCGGTATCATACAAGAAGCCGATATCCACAGCAAAGACCGACGCCTTTGATACATAGAGGTCTTCATGGATCCAACGGACATTGCCGCCGATGGAAAATTTGTCGGTCAGACGTCGAGCGTAGGAGGCTCCGAAGGCGAAATCGGACACGCTGAACATGTTTCCCGTGCCCTGCTGCTGATCCACGGTGGTCTCTTCCATTTCGCCGGAATTCAAATATATGAAGTGTATCCCGGCCACGCCGTAAGGACCGAAATTTCGAGCGAAGGAGGCGCCATACAGGTTGATATCGGCAAACCAGGGGGCATATGAGGCGATAAAACTCGAGCCCGGGATGTGAACCAGGCCGGCCGGATTGCGAAAAGCCGCACCGGCGTCACGGCTGAAGGCCATGCTGGCGCTGGCCATGGCCACCGATCGGGCGTCGAGGTCTATTTTCAGGAACTGAGCGCCCATGGTGCCGACCTTGGCGAATTCCTGACCCTGTGCCGGGATGACCAAAACCGCCAGCAGGATGATCAGAAGCAATCTGCGCATCATTATTTTCCTCCTCATTCTTCCGCTGATCCGCGGTTGAAATGGGCCGCCCGCGCCTTATCGGGCGATGACGAATTTGCCGATTGTTTTATCCGACGTCGTTTCGGCGACATAGATGTAGAGCCCGGATACCACCGCCTGAGTGTTCATGGACAGCAGATCCCAGCTCTCTTCATTGGTGCCGCTGTTATGATCCAAGACCCGGACGATGTCGCCGGCGAGGGTCAAGATGGTGATCTTGCAGGCCGGCGGCAAATTCATGAATTTCACCACCGATTCGTACCGAGCCTCGAAGAGATTGGTGCCGCGGTAGGGATTGGGGACGACGATGACATGCTGAACGTCATCGAAGACGCCGCTCGAGGGATCCGGATTCTCCTCCTCGCCATAGTTCGTCAGCGGATAGACGGCCATCGGTGCGCCGCTGCCGGGATCTTTTAGGTAGTTGGAGCGCGATGACTCCTGGGGCATAAATTCCGGCGAATTAGGCGTCGCGGGCTTATAGGAGTCGTAGGCCACCAGCACATAATAGTAGGGCACCGCATTGACGGGCTGATCGTAGGCGCCCCAGAGCAAGGTATCCGGATCATAGAGCAACGTATCCAATCCTTCAAACAGCACATTCCCGCCATCATCCATGAAGGAATGGGTGATATCCGGTAGATCTATCAGAACGAAAGCCGAATCGCCGGCGCGACGGGGATTGACCGTATCGCCCTCGGTCGTCACCACGTAGACCAGACTATCCGTCAGGTTGTCGCAAGCGTAAATCAAATGCCAGTTGGACGGCGCGTAGGCGGCTCGGTAGATTTTGTATCCTTCGAAATCGGAATAACCCAGCAGCGGATCCAATTCATATTCCGCATGATTATCCCACGCCATGCTGACGCCGCCATTAACGCCGGTATAATTAAGATTAGGAATCGGCGGCGGGACCGGCAGAACCCAATTTTGTCCTGAAATGGGTGCGCCGGGATTCGAGGGCGAATACCCCATGGCGCCCTCGTAATAAGCCCCCATGGCCTGGTCGGCCGCGGCGCGAACACCCTTGAGCCCTTGGTCAAGGCATAAGGCATAGACGAAGCGCAGGGTATCTCCGGGAGCCACGGTGAAGGGCCCGGTGGAAGTCAACCAGCGATAATCGAAAACGGGCGCGCCGATTTCCCGTGGATTCGGGATGAAATGATATCCCAGACTAGCCTGATGCGAAGCCGCCATATAATCGAATTTCTCGTCATCATTGCCCGGATCGCTGTTCCAGTTCCACCACTGATGGGCAAAAGGCCGCGGCAGGGTATCATCCGGTGCCGTATAGTAGGGCGCGTGAGGCGTATAGATCAACCGCCCGCCCGTCCAACCATCGCAGGGGACGGGCAAACTCCGTTCGCCGGTGTCATTTCCTGGAGCCGCATTATCATCGCCGTCATAGATGATGGACATATCGCGGCTGATCAGCCACCCGTGAAGATAAAGGGTATCGCCGACGACGGTTCCGTCTGCTTCATGATAGTACAGCGGGTTTCCGGCCCAGTCCCCAGCCTGTCCCAGAATCACCGGGCCGTTGGGATCCAGATAGATTTGATATTCATCATAGACTCCGTCCGGTTCTTTCAAGCTCTCAGTATAATTCGGATTGTCAGGATTGGACCAGCCGTAGGGGATGCCCCATTCATCATAGCCGTCCTGACCGTCATTGTCCAGATCAAGGGGATCCACCCAGTCCTGTTCGTCGGTCTGCGAATCCGTTCCATCCCAGCCGTCGTAATCCACATCATCGTCAATGTTCGGATTGAGGGGATCCAGGGTGGCCACGTCATTATCGAAGACCCAGGCCACATACAGGTTCGACAGCGTGTTGGCGCTGGTATTCACGACCTGGTATTGAATGGCGATAAAATCGTCGTAATCGGGCATAGACCAAGTGAGGGCCGTCTGATGGATCCGTAATCCCAGGGAATAGTGATTGGGATTCGGATTCGGGGGCTGGAGATCGTCAAAGGTCACACGCGAATCCTGAATCGAGATCCCTGCGCCCAAGAAAAAGGGATCTACCGGAGGGCCTGAGGAATGGAACTCATAGTCGCCATAGTCCGCATGAGATACTCGCTTCTTGCCCTGCACAAGCGAGGCGATCCAAAAGCGTCCTTCCCAAACATAGTCGTTGCCGGAGCCGGCCGGCCACTGACCCGAAGGAAGCCCGGTCTGGGGAGCATTGGGATCCCCGTAGTTGCCGAAGTTGGACATCGCCGACCAGATGTTGCTGATCTGCATGACCATGTACGCGTCGTCGTTGGGATCACCGGCCAATTCCCGCACCGGCCCGATCTTGGAATTGCTGGGAGGGTTTTTCGACTGGGCAGAACCAAGGAGGATCAAGACGCTCAGGAGGGGTAGAGCCCGGCGAGTCCATCTGTACAGCATCGAAACTCCTTTCCGCTTATCGGCGGATGGTCAAGATAATACCGGAGGGGCAGTGCCCCATAACCGGAGGGCTCTTCGCAGGGAGCCCTTCGGCTCTTCGGCAGAATTAGAATTGTATTGCCGCCCCCACGCGGACCATCAAAGGCAGACCGTACACGGTGGGATCATCCAGCGGCCCGTCGGCGTCGTAGGTGCGATTGCCCTGAGAATCCACGTTCAGAGCATACCACTCTTCATCGGCGATATCCACAATATTCCGGCGGCTTTGGATCTTAAAGAAGGGGAATTCGTCAATGCTGAAAAACTCGGGCAGGCCGATGTTGCGCACTTCGAGGAAGGCCTTGGTGTAGAGCCTTTTCCAGCGGTAGCCCTTATCCAGAATGAAGTCCCAACTGAAGGTGAAAGGCATGCGCTCGCTGTTGGTGTATTTCCATTTATCCCGGTCGCGCGTTGGCGGGCTCCAGGGCATCCCGCTGCCATAATTGAAAATGAAGTTAAAGCCCAGGTTCTCCGTGTAGGCCAGGCCGAAGAACCTCTCCTTGTCCATCGTGCGCAGGTCAATATCGGCCGAAAGCGTATGACGCTGATCCCAGTTCAGGAAGGTCTCGGTCGTGGGGACGTTGTTGCCCTCCCAGATCGTCACATAGTCGGCGGTGGGAGTCGAGTTTTTGCCGCGCGCGAAGGAGTAGGTATAGCTTAACTGGCCGGTGAAATAGCGCACCCGCGGGCGAATCAGCGTCAGTTCGAATCCGCGCACGTTGCCGTAGTCGGTGTTGTCATAGATGCCGTACCAGTTGGAGGCGGAGTAGAAGATCTGCCGCGTATCCGTCAAGCCCGTGATGTCCTTGTAGAAGCCCGTGACGTTCAATACCAGATCGTTGGCAAATTGGTGCTTCACGCCGAGCTCGTACGCGGTGGTCTGCTCGGGCTCGAGATTGGCGTTGCCCATGCGCGGGAAGGCGCCGGTGAGCTGGAAGGTCAGGTTTTCAAACAGGAAGTCGAAACGCGGCACCTGGAAGTAGCGGCCATAGTTGAAATACAACACGTCGCGCTCGGTGATGGGATGGGACACTCCCAGTCGGGGCGACCAGGCATACTTGGCCGGAACGGATTCGGGGTTTCGGATCACGCCTCCCGTCGTATAGTCCAGCACCGGGTCCGTGATGTCCGAAGGATAGTTATCATAGTTGGCGTTGAAATAGTCGAAGCGCAGGCCGGCGTTGACGATCAAGCCCTCGAATTCCATTTTGTCCTGGGCGTAAGCGGCGAAGGCGTGCGGGAAAACGGTGTAATCCTCGCCATAGATGTTGCCGCCGGAGGCGGCGTCCACGTCGTACATCAGGATGTCATAGTAGGAGCCTTCGACGCCGCACTTCAGTTGATGATTGGGATTGATCTGGCTGGTCAGATGGAATTGGGCGTTGTAGGTGAACTTCTCGTCTTCATGCCAGCGATCGCGGTGATAGGTATTGCCCGATCCATAGACGAAGAAGTCGTCATCATCCTTGACTCCGACCTGGAACATCGGCAGTTCGGTCATGGGGATCCAATTGGAATCGGGCCCGACTTCCGAAGCGTCCACAAAACCATTGCGATTGTCGTCTTCGTAGAGATCGTGGTCGGTGCCGTAGAAGATATAATCCCAGATGCTATTGCCATTGAGATCTTCGTTGGTCAGCTCGATGCGGCCGTCGCCGTCCAGATCTTCGGTGGTCGTCAGACTATCGCCTTCGCCAAAATCCCATCCCGGATATTCCGGATTGGGATCGGTGGTCCCGGGCAAATACGGTCCGATGCCATCCAGGCCGAGGTCCTGGTTCTCGTCGGGACGGCCGTTATGATCCGCGTCGGATTCGAAATCGGCCTCACCGTTGCCGTTGATATCTTCAGACAGCGAAATGACTCCGTCGCCGTTGAGATCTACCTCCTCATAGCTGCTGCCATCCTCCGTGTAGACTCTCTCGCCCATATCGAATCGTCCGTCGCCGTCCAGATCTTCGTTGGTGTTTTCGATGATATTCCACTTCAGGTAAGTGCGATAGCGGTTGAGGCGGACCTCATAGAAGGTCCTTTGGTTTAGGGTATGAGTGAGAGTGAAGCCAAATTGATCGGCGCGGGCATTAAAGTCCGGCGTGTGATCCATCATGTCAAAGGCATCGAGACCGCCATTGTTGTTCAAATCTTCGGTATCTATGACATCGTCTCCATCCAGGTTATTCCATTCGCTGGCTTCTTTATAGACGCCCTGACCGGCGCTGTCCAGATCAACCCATTGATCAAAAAGGCCGTTGCCGTTCAAGTCCTCCCATTCCGAATCCATTTGACCGTTATCATACCAGGGATCGCCATTTGCATCCACGAGCAGCGGATTCTCATTGGGCAGAAAATCCGCGTTGCGGTCTTCGATCGTGATGCGCCGCCATTCATTATAATTATACGAGCCCATGTCGAACGAATGATAATCGTTGTGATAGTACAGGCCGCTCAAGGCCAGTTTGACTTTGGGCGAAAGGCCATAGGTCAATTTGCCCTGCAGCGTCAGCGGCTCTTCATCATCGTGGGAATAGTCGCCTTCATTGGGGCTGTATTCACCGGAGGCGAAGAAGCGAAGATTATTGACCATGGGAACAGGGCCGCCGAACGAGCCTTCGACGTTCCAAAGCTGTTCATGCCAGGGATCGCTGCGATAGCCGCTGAAATCGGAAGTCTTGAAACGCAGACCTCCGTTGAACTGCGGACCCCCCTCTTTCAAGACCATATTGACGATGCCCGATTGCGCCGACCCATATTCGGCTCCGAAACCTCCCGTTTGCAGGGAGATCTCTTCGAGCGCCATTTCCGGGACGTCGCCGTCAAAGGCGCCCGTCAGAGGATCCATTACCACGGCGCCGTCAATGAGATAGGCGACTTCCTGGGTGCGGCCACCGCGGATATGAAGGACGCCGTCTTCTTCCACCGCGCCCGCCGAGAGCGCCAGAATCTCCTGCATCTGATCTACCGGCATGCGCGCCAGATTCTCGGCCGAGGTCGTCACGCGGCTGCCGGTCACGTCCTTCTCAATCAGCGGTTTTTCGGCGACGACGACGATCTCTTCGCCGGCTTCCAGCACCGTGGGTTCGAGCCTGAAATCCAACTTGGTGGTCAGGTCGGTCTGCACCAACACCTTCTGAACCAACACCTCTTTATAGCCCACCATGGTGGCCCTTATCGAGTAGACGCCGGGCGGGACGTTCAGAATAAAGAAATCGCCATCCAGATTGGTCGTCCCCCCCAGAGTGGTATTGACCACCACGACGTTCACGGAAGGCAGTGGATCCTTCGTATCCGCATCAATAATCCGTCCGGCGATCTTGCCGGTTGTTCCCGCCAGAGCCAATTCGCCGGTAGGGAGCAGAGCCATTCCAGCCAACCAGAGGCAGGCCGCCCGGATCAACCATCTCACATTCCTCTCATGCATATTCATAGTAACACTCCTCAGAACCTGAACCTGATGCCAAGTATTACGGCAAAGGGATGACTCATTTGGTGCGGCGGATTCATGGAGCTGATGCAATTTCCTGCATAACATTATGCATAAAACTGCATAAAGTCAAGCAAAAATTGAAGAATTTCTGCAGTAAGTACTTTTTCTCCGGTTGGACGTTTGGGAACTCGAACGGCCTTGGCATACAGGCACAAGAAGTGAAGGCGAGAGGGGCTGGCGCGGTTCGCGGCTTGAGGTCAAGGAAGATTGATGCGCTGCAGTTTCGTCGCGCGGCCGCTCGAGACGTCCAGCGCAATGAGGATGGCATTCAGTCGGAGATTCTCTTCGGCAATTTCATAACGCTGGGGCGTGCCCAGCAAGAAGCGCTTCAGGGCCACCCGCCGGTTCAGGCCGATGACCGAATCGGCCGGGCCGGTCATGCCCACGTCGGTGATGGCGGCCGTGCCATTCGGAAGAATACGCTCATCGGCGGTCTGCACGTGCGTGTGAGTGCCGATGACGGCGGAGACCAGACCGTCCAAGTGCCAGAACATAGCCTGCTTCTCGGCGGTGGCTTCGGCGTGAAAATCCACGATGATGATGGGCGTCTGCGGGCGCATGCGCTCGGCTTCCTGCTTCCCCAAGCGGAAGGGACAATCAATGGGGTACATGAAGGTCCGCCCTTGAAGATTGATGACGCCCACCTTCTCGCCGCGGCGCAATTCGTAGACGCCCGCGCCCATACCGGCATTGTCGGGAGGGTAATTTAGCGGTCGCAGAATCTGGCTCTGCTCGCCCAGCAGCTTATGCCCCTCTTTCTTGTCCCAGGTATGATTGCCGCCGGTGATGACGTCAATGCCCATCTGACGCAATTCGAAAAATTCGCGCGGGGTGATGCCTTTGCCGTCCGCAGCGTTCTCTCCGTTGGCAATGCAGAAGTCCACATCATACTTGCGCAGCAAAGCCGGCAACAATCTGGCCGTGATATCCCGTCCGGGCCGGCCGACAATGTCGGCGACGAATAGAACGTTTACCGTTGAAGGGTCGCTCATTGGGGCTGTCGGCTACTTGGCAAAGTCCACGGCACGGAACTCGCGGATGACGGTCACTTTAATCTGTCCGGGATATTCCATTTCCTTCTGAATTTTCAGGGCGATGTCGCGAGCCAAATCCTGCGCCGCGCCGTCATTTACCTTCTCCGATTCGACCATGACCCGGATTTCGCGGCCCGCCTGTATGGCGAAGGAACGCGATACGCCGGTGAAGGAGGTCGCCAGGTTCTCCAGACTATCCAGCCGCTTGACATATCCTTCCAGCGTTTCGCGGCGGGCGCCGGGGCGCGAACCCGAAATGGCGTCGGCGGCTTGTACCAGCACGGCGATGGGATTGGTGAAATCCACGTCATCGTGGTGCGCGGCGATGGCGTTCTGCACCACCTGGCCTTCGCGGTATTTCTTCACGATTTCCAGACCGATGGTGGTATGCGTGCCTTCCGTGTAGCGATCAATGGCCTTGCCGACGTCGTGAAGCAGCCCAGCCCGCTTGGCCATCTTGGCGTCTAGTTCGAGTTCCGCGGCCATCAAGCCGGTCAAGAAAGCCACTTCAATCGAATGCTGCAACACGTTCTGCCCATACGAAGTCCGGAAAGCCAGTTTGCCCAGCAGCTTGATCAGTTCTGGATGCAAGCCGTGTACGCCGACCTCGAGACAGGCATGCTCCCCCGTCTGAACCAACTGTTCCTCCACCTCCTTCTCGACCTTCTTCACCACCTCTTCGATGCGGCCGGGATGAATGCGCCCATCGCTGATCAGGCGCTCGAGGGAGATGCGGGCCACTTCGCGGCGCAGCGGATCGAAACCGGACAGCACCACGGTTTCCGGTGTGTCGTCCACGATGATTTCGACGCCGGTGGCATTTTCAAAGGAGCGGATGTTGCGCCCTTCGCGGCCGATGATGCGGCCTTTGACCTCCTCAGACGGCAAATTGACCACCGAGACCGTAGTTTCAACTCCGTGCTCGACGGCGGATCTCTGGATGGCCTGGATGACGATCTCTTTGGCTTCGCGGTTGGCGGTTTGGCGAGCTTGTTCGCGAATCGCATTGACCTCTTCAGCGGCCTCCTGCCGCGCTCGGTCGGTCAAGTTGCGCTTGAGTTGTTCCAAGGCTTCTTCGGAAGACATGCGTGAGATGCGCTCCAACTGTTGGGTGGTTTCCCCCATTTTGGCTTCCAATTGATCTGCCTTGCTCTTCAACTCCTGATCGCGGGCGCGCAGCCGGTCCCGTTCTCCCTGAAGTTCGCGGGAATTCTTGTCCAAATCCTCCGCGCGCCTTTTCAGCGACATCTCCCGTTCGGCCAATTTCCGTTCGTGAGCCTCCTGGCCTTTGCGGCGCCGCTCCATCTCGGTATCATAGCGGGCTCTGAGCTCGAGCTGGGCATCCTTCGCCTCCAGCAGTTTCTCTTTTTTTAGATTTTCGGCCTGCTTTTCGGCTTCCTGAAGAATGCGCTGGGCGGCTTGCGTGGCGGATTCGATTCGTTTCTGATCGGCGATGTGGCGCAGCGCCCAACCGATCAATACTCCCACGAGGGCGGTCAGAGAGGCAAAGAGGATGGAGTAGAGAGATAACATGGCATCTCCGCTAGTCTATATTCAAATTCCCCCGCAGAGCGAGGTGGGGCGGGGGAATTTTGCCAGGGTGTTGAATATTTAGGCCCTGCGAACCGCCTGGAATTCTAAAGAGAACCATGTCGCCATGGTGGGTACCTCCCTAAGCGTTTCTTACGTCCACTGCCCTATTCGGGTCCGCCGTGAGGCGGATGAGGCCTGTATTACGCGCTTTAAAGTCAGGCTCCCTCTCTTTAACGTGTTGGTTCTTTTAAAACACGCAGGTCGGTCCGCAGGGTTTTCTATAGCAGCCGATGAACGATTTCAAGAACGCGATTGTGCTTGCGCGCAGCGCTGCGCCAGACGACGGGCGCGTTGGGCGATCTGCCGGCTGAAATCCGCCGCTTCGCTCTGATACTGCTCTAATTGCCGGCGGGTCCGCAGCAGTTCATCCACCAGATTTAGAGCGGTCAAAATGGCGATCTTCAACGGCGGGGTGTCTTTCTGCGTCGCCAGCAACTGGCGCATACGCCGATCCACCATTTCGGCGACCTGGCGCAGGTACTCTTCATCCTCGTATCCGGTAAGCGCATATTCATCATCCAATATCGTGATGCGCACCGGCGATTTGAATTCTTGAGACAAGGGTTCCAATGCCCTGGGAATCAGCCGCTCGAAATTATACGCCTTCCAATTTGCTCAGCAGCTCGCTGACTTTGCGCCGAATCTGCTCTTCCTTCTTGGGATCGCGCTGATTGGCGAGAAGCTCGTCGCGCTCGGCCATCAACCGCTGGGCCTCTTCAGCGGCGGCATTCGCCTGGCTCTCCAGGCTGTTGACGCGGGCCTGTAATTCGCGATTGTGAGCTTTCAGCTTCTCTTGAGAATCTATCAGAGCCGAGACTCGCCGTTCGAGTTCGTCGAATTGGGTTATATCCATAAACAGGGATAGTTCGAATTGACCTTCGTTCTCCGTGAGTGCTTCTGGCATAGCCCTCAAGACCGCAGTTTGGCATCATAATTCTCAGCCATCCGCTCGATAAGGCGCTGAACGGCTGAATCGGTTTCGGCATCGGTCAGGGTGCGCTCGAGCGACTGGAATTTCAGCCTGAAAGCCACGCTTTTCTTGCCTTCCCCCGCCTGTGCGCCGCGGTAGACGTCGAAGAGGTCGCAGCTGACCAGGTGAGGCCCGCCCCATGTCTGCATCTTCGTTAGCACTTCGCCCGCCGGCAGATCATCGGCCAGCACGAAAGCCAGATCGCGCTGCACCGGCGGGTATTTGGGGAATGGGCGATAGTTCAGGCGTTCGGATATTTCGTCAACCAGAGCATCCATCCGGAATTCGAACGCAAAAACCGGAACTTCGACCTCAAAGCGCTGAGCGATGGCCGGATGGACCTGCCCCAAGAATCCCGCAAACTGACCCGATCGTCGCACTCCGAGGGCATCGCCCGTGCCGTATCCTATATCATAGCAAAAAAAATCGAATTTGTCAAGGGATATTTGCATCAACATCTCCTCGACCAGGCCTTTCAGGTCGAGGAAGCTGGCCGGCTGGGGTGACTGATCCCAGCGGCCAGGCTCATGAAGCCCGGCCAGCAGGCCGGCCAAAGCGTCCCATTCGCTGTATTCGCCGTCCTTTCGACAGAAAACCCGTCCGACATCGAAAAGGCGGAAATCCGCTGTGCCGCGATGCAGATTGTGGGCGGCAACTTTCAATAGACCTGGGAGGAGGCCATTGCGCAGGTAGGCCATATCTTCGCTGGCGGGATTCTTCAGCTTGACCGGCACAGGGTAGTCCGGCAAGTCCACCTCTTTTTCCGCCAGAAGCGAAGTAGTCTTAATCTGGGTGAATCCCAGCCAAATCAGAATGTTACTGAGCTGTTGATGGGCCGCGTCTTTGAATGAGTAGGGCACCGCGAGGGGCACGCGAGCCGATTCTGCGGTCGGGATTTGGTTGTAACCATGCAGCCGTGCCACTTCTTCGATTAGGTCTATTTCCCGTTCCAGATCGGGGCGGAAACTGGGAACCTGAACCTGAAGAGCCTTCTCCGGGGGCGACTCAGATACTTTGCATTCCAGAGCGGCAAGCTGCTTTTCGATTTCGCGCTTCGGCACTTTCACGCCGAGGATCTGCTCGACGCGTTTGGGCCTGAGACGGACCACAGGCCGCGGGATCGGTTTTGGATAAGCATCATATACGCCTGCAGCCACCTGGCCACCCGCGAGCTGCAAAATGAGTTCAGCGGCTCGATCCAGCGCCGCGACGGTTGCTTCCGGGTCAGCGCCTCGCTCAAAGCGGCGCGAAGAATCGGTTGACAGGCCGAGCAATCTGGAGGTGCGGCGGGTGCTGATCGGATCGAAGTAGGCGCTTTCCAGAAGCAGATCGGTGGTATTTTCGGAGATTTCGCTGTTCAGCCCGCCCATCACCCCCGCCAGTGCCACGCCGCGCGCACCATCGCAAATGAGAAGCATGCGGTCATCGAGTGTGCGCTCCTGCTCGTCCAGGGTGATGAATTTTTCTCCCGCCTGCGCGCAGCGAACGCTGATGCGCCTCCCCTCCAGCCGATTGAAATCGAAAGCGTGCATGGGGTGCCCCATCTCCAGCAGCACGTAGTTAGTCACATCCACCACGTTATTGATCGAGCGCAAGCCGACGGCTTGCAGGCGCAGTCTCATCCAATCCGGCGAGGGGGCGATTTTTGCGCCGCGGATGATCCTGGCGCTGTATCGCGGGCAGAATTTTGGCTCCAGAATTTCTATGGAGGTCAGGCTCCGGATCGGCGGGCCAGACTCCACGACCTTGGGCTTCGGAACACGCAACGGTTTTCGCAGCGCGGCGGCGATTTCCCGCGCCATGCCAACATGGGACAGGCAGTCGGGGCGATTGAGGGTGATTTCCAGATCGAGCGCCCAATCCTGGGGGCCGAGGACTTCGCGCAGGGATTTGCCGATGGGGGTTTTGGGATCCAAAATCATGATGCCGTCGGCATCTTCTGAGAGGGACAGCTCCTTGCCCGAACAGATCATGCCGTTGGAGACCACTCCCCGAACGGGCCGCGCCTCGATCAACATGCCATTGGGCAGTCGGTTTCCAGCTTCGACGAAGGCGATCTTCTGCCCCTTGGCAACATTCGGCGCACCGCAAACCACCTCCAGGCTGCGCCCACCCAAATCCACGCGGCAGAGAGTCAGCTTGTCGGCGTTGGGGTGTTTGCGCACCTCGAGAACTTGGCCGACGATGATGCCGTCCAGCGCCGGGCCGACCGGTTCGAAGTTTTCCACCTCAAGGCCAGCCATAGTGAGCAGATCGGCCAATTCCGGCGGGGTCAGCGAAAAATCAATGAAGTCTTTCAACCAGAGATAAGAGGCGCGCATCTCCGCCTTTTAGATATGATGATTCCAGCCGCAGTTGCCTATTGTTGGGAAATAAGCCGGATGCAAAGCAGCCCCCCGATAAACGACCTTTCCCTGTTCCAGTCGGCAAATCCACAAATACCAATTCCAAAATAGGGACTCGGCGTCCAAAAAATACGGCCATCAATCGGGATTCCCACCGCCCAAAAAGTTTGTTCCTCATAAGTCTTTGTCGCGAAGAATAATCCACTGCTTCTCAGAAGCTCTCCTCGTCGCACACCTCCAACGAGGCTAATCCCGGCAGACATTGAAACTGAACCGAATGACGCATTTGCAATTCGGCCATAAAGCAATCCGATATCCCAGACCGACTCCTTAGGAGTAGTTCCCCCGGGGAGGCCAGTAGCGATTGAAACTTCGGAACTGCGAATAGCGCGAATTGAAAAAAGGTTTTTTCTAGTTTGATAGGCGAGGTTTGCCCCCAGCGATAGTATACCTAAATCACCGGAGCCGCCTTCAATGGAACTAGAACCAATCCCAAAGTCAAATAGGAAAAACTTTGCGCCTTCATCACGAGGAAGATCTTGCGCGCAGGCGCAGGAACCTTCCAAGTTCCATATCATGCCTGCGAGACCAATACATAGGGGAAGACAACGAATTCTCGGCATAAATTATACCCCTCAGGCAAATCTCTGCTGTGGGTCTCTCGATATATAAAGTAACCGAAAGCCATGCGGTCGGCACCTCGCGACCTCAGGCCACGTGAGCCTAAAACTGCTCCAGAAAGCGCAAATCGTTTTCGTAGAAATAGCGAATATCGTCCACGCCATACCAGAGCATGGCGATGCGCTCGATACCCAGGCCGAAGGCGAAGCCCGTCCAGATTTCAGAGTCTATACCGACGCCCTCCAGCACGTTGGGATCTACCATGCCCGATCCACCCATTTCCAGCCAGCCGTTATTCTTGCAGACCCGGCATCCCTGGCCGTGGCACAAGAAGCAGGTCACATCCACTTCCGCGGAAGGTTCCGTAAACGGGAAATGATGAGGCCGGAAGCGAATCTGGGTATCTTCGCCGAAAAGCGAGCGATAGAAGGCCAGCAACGTGCCTTTCAGGTCGGCGAAAGTCACGCCGCGATCCACATAAAGCCCTTCCACCTGATGGAAAATGGGAAAATGAGACGGGTCGGGTTTGTCTTTGCGAAAAACGCGGCCGGGAGCGATCATGCGCACCGGTAGCTTGCCCCGCTCCAGGACGCGGATCTGGACCGGGCTAGTTTCCGTGCGCAGCAGATGCTCGGAATCGAGGTAAAAGGTGTCGGCTTCATCGCGAGCGGGATGCCATTCGGGCGTATTCAGCGCGGTGAAATTATAGTGGGTGGTCTCAATCTCCGGCCCGGTTTCGACGACGAAACCCATAGAGCGGAAGATGCTTTTGACGCGATCTTCGACTTGAGCCAGAGGATGTCGGCGGCCGATTACCGGCCGGCGCCCGGGCAGGCTCAAATCCAGAGTGGGAATACTGGACTTGGCGGATTCGAAAGCGTTCAACCGCTGGGCGAGGGCATCCTGAACGTAGCTTTTCAGGCGATTCAGTTCGGCTCCTCGAATCGGCTTTTCCTCCGAAGACAGGTTGCCCAAATCCCTAAAGAGAGCCGTTACCAATCCTTTTCGACCCAAGTAGCGAATGCGCAGCTCCTCAAGCTGCGGGGCGTTGGAGGCTTTGGCTAACTCTGAATCGAATAATCCAGTCAGTTCGTCCAGATCAGACATGATGAAGGACGGTCTCGGTAATGAAACTTGTCTCGGTTAAGAGATAGTCGGGGTCGCCCCAGACCCCGACTCTCCACCAAGTCAACCGATAGGGTTTCTAAGCCCGCACGGAGGCGACAATCTGAGTGAAGGATTCTGGATCTCGGGCGGCAATTTCGGCCAGGGAACGGCGGTCGAGTTCAAGACCTTTCGCCTTCATGGCGGCGATGAACGTCGAATAGCTCACGCCTTGCAGACGCAGGGCGGCGTTGATGCGGGCAATCCAGAGACGCCGGAAATCCCGCTTTTTGCGGCGACGATCGCGGTAGGCGGATAGACGGGCGCGGCTGACGGTTTGCCGGGCGCTGGTGATCAGACGGCTGCGCGCGCCCCAGTAGCCCTTGGCCGCCTTGAGAATCTTTTTGCGCCGGCGCCGTGATGCTGGGGTATTGGTAGCTCGTGGCACGGGGGACTCCTACTTGTTGTTAATAATCATGCGGCGAACGCGCGGCGCGTCCGTGGCATCCACTGTGCCGGACTTGCGCAGATTGCGCTTACGCTGAGGTGATTTCTTCGTCAGAATGTGGGAATGATAAGCTTTCTTCCGCTTGATTTTTCCCGTGGCGCTGAAGCGAAATCGTTTCTTAGCGCCGCTCTTGGTTTTCATTTTGGGCATATTTTTCTCGATTCAAGACCTTATTCAAAAGCATACTCCCCCTGAGAAGCTTGGATACAGATTTACTTTTTGGTCAGGATGAGCACGAGATTGCGCGCGCCCTCCATCTTGGGGGCGGATTCCACTTTGGCGATATCCTGCAATACCTCCGAAAATTTCTTCAGGACTGCTTCTCCGAATTCCTTATGCGTAATCAAGCGACCGCGAAAGATGACGGAGACTTTGACCTTGTTCCCCTGGGCCAGAAATTTGCGCGCCGCCTCGGATTTAAAACCGAAATCGTGGTCGCTGATTTTCGGGCTCAGCCGAATGCCCTTAATCTGGCCGGAAACATGCTTCTTGGAGCCTCTTTCACGCTTGGCTACTTCATACTGATACTTGCCGAAATCCATGATCTTGCAGACCGGCGGTTTGGCCGTGGGTGCAATCTCCACCAAATCCAATTCGGCCTGCCGGGCCAGAACTTGGGCTTCCCGGATGTCAATAATACCGACCTGCGATCCATCGGCGCCGATTAAGCGCACCGGGGTGACGCGAATCTGCTCATTGATGCGGACATCTTTACCCGGAACCACGGTCTGCCGCGGTCTTCTCTTATTAATACCCACTCTCCTCCTAATTTAGACTTCGTTTCCCTTCGATGGCGTCTCGCATAAGAACCATCACCTCCTCGAGGTTTTTGGACCCCTGATCCCCTTGCCCCTTCACCCGCAGGGATACAGCTCCTTTTTCGGCTTCGCGTCCCCCCACGATGAGCATGACAGGGACTTTATCCAGTTCGGCCTGGCGAATCTTGTAGCCGATCTTCTCGTTGCGCGAATCAACTTCGACCCGCAGGCCCGCCGCCTGCATCCGCGCTTGGATCTGGCGGGCATATTCGTGCTGCTTGTCGGTAATCGGCAAGACCCGCGCCTGCACCGGCGCCAGCCAGAGCGGAAAATCGCCGGCGTACTGCTCGATCAGCAAACCCAAGAAGCGCTCCAGAGACCCGAACACGGCGCGGTGAATCATGGCCGGGCGGTGGCGTTCGCCGTCGGCGCCGATGTATTCCAGTTCAAAGCGCTCCGGCATGGAAAAATCGAGCTGCACAGTTCCGCACTGCCAGGAACGCCCCAGGCAATCGCGGATGTGAAAATCAATCTTCGGCCCGTAGAAGGCGCCCTCGCCCGGATTCAGATCGTATTTAATCTGAATCCGCGCCAGAGCCGCGCCTAAAGCCGCCTCGGCGCGCCGCCAGGTCTCATCGGAACCGATGGATTTTTCCGGCTGAGTGGAGAGCTCGACGCGATAATCCTCAAATCCGAAGGCGCGATACACCTCGAGAATCAGGTTGATGACGCCGACCACTTCATCTTCAATCTGCTCGGGCAGGCAGAAGATGTGGGCATCGTCAACTGTAAATGCACGCACCCGGATCAGGCCGTGCAGTTCGCCCGACTTTTCGAAGCGGTGCACCAGACCCAATTCGCCCATGCGCACGGGCAGATCGCGATAGGAATATTGATAGGATTTGTAGATCAACAGGCCGCCCGGGCAGTTCATCGGCTTGACGGCAAAGTCGCGTTCCTCGGCCTTAGTGAAATACATGTTCTCGCGGTAGTGTTCATAATGCCCGCTGCGGCGCCAGAGCGTGTCCGAGAGCACGATGGGCGTGCGCACTTCATGGTAGCCGTCACGAGCATGTATTTGTTTCCAGTACTCCACTACCTGTTCATAGAGCACTAAACCCTTAGGATGCCAGAAGGGAACGCCTGGCGCCTCGGGATGAAAGCTGAAAAGATCGAGCATCTTGCCCAGTCGGCGGTGATCACGCTGCTTGGCTTCTTCGTGGCGGCGAAGATGGTCGGCCAGCGCTTCGGCGGTGGCGTAACTCGTCCCATAAATGCGCTGCAGCATCGGCTTGGTTTCATCGCCGCGCCAGTAGGCTCCCGCCAGAGAGAGAAGTTTGAAGTGCTTGATGAGTCCCGTGCTGGGTAGATGCGGGCCGCGGCAGAGATCAATAAAATCACCCTGCTGATAGACGGAGACGCCATCCTCCATCTCCGGAAGCAACTCTACTTTGAGATGCTCGCCGCGCTCTTTAAACAATTTAATCGCGTCCTTTTTACTGACTTCTTTCCGGGTGACGGGCAGATTGCGCTGAGCGATCTCGCGCATTCGGCCTTCGATTTTCTCCAGATCTTCCGGCGTCAGGAATTGCGGCAGCAGCATATCGTAATAGAAGGAATCCTCCAGAGCCGGGCCAATACCCAATTGCGCACCCGGGTAGAGTTCGCGCACGGCCTGCGCCATCAGGTGGGCGCTGCTGTGGCGGAAGACTTCACGGCCCTCAGGATCCTCGAAGGTGAGAAAGTCAACTTTCGCATCCCCTTCGATGGGCCGATTCAGATCCACCGCTTCGCCGTTCACTTTCGCGGCGAAGAACCGGCCATCGTCCGCCGGATACTTTTTCTTGATAATATCCGACGGCGTGACACCCTGCGGGAATTCCGCCCGGGAACCGTCTTTGAAGGCAATAATCATGTCGTGGGCGATGCTGGACTCGAACCAGTGACCTCCTGCGTGTCGAGCAGGCGCTCTAACCAAGCTGAGCTAATCGCCCCGGAATCAAATGTCCTTGGATTCGAACCAGAGACCTGGCTCAAGTCGGATCTTCAGCCGAATAAGTTTCAAAGTCGGCCTAGCATGTGGAGCATAGCGGGATCGAACCGCTGACCTCTTGAATGCCATTCAAGCGCTCTCCCAGCTGAGCTAATGCCCCAAATTACAATTTGCTTTGGCGAGATTGACCCACTGATCTGGCTCAAGCCCGCTCTCCAGCCGAATAAGTTTCAAAGTCGGGCTGACTTGTGGAACATGGCGGGATCGAACCGCTGACCTGGCCCAAGCCCGCTCTCCCAGTTGAGCTAATGCCCCAAATTACAATTTGCTTTGGCGAGATTGACCCACTGATCTGGCTCAAGCCCGCTCTCCAGCCGAATAAGTTTCAAAGTCGGGCTGACTTGTGGAACGTGGCGGGATCGAACCGCTGACCTGGCCCAAGCCCGCTCTCCCAGCTGAGCTAATGCCCCAAATTACAATTTGCTTTGGCGAGATTGACCCGCTGACCTGGCCCAAGCCCGCTCTCCCAGCTGAGCTAATGCCCCTAATTACAATTTGCACTGGCGGGATCGAACCACTGACCTGGCTTAAGCCCGCTCTAATCCCCCGTGGCGGACTGGGCTAATCGCCCTAAAAATGCGCCAAACGGAGAACTAATCAAAGCTGTACCGAGGGCCGGAATCGAACCGGCACGGACATTTCGGTCCGGGGGATTTTAAGTCCCCTGCGTCTACCAATTCCGCCACCCCGGCCTAGCCCCAAAGGTGAAAGTGCACAACAAGAGCGAGGCGGCGATCGGATTTGAACCGATGAATAGAGGTTTTGCAGACCTCCGCCTTGGGCCACTTGGCTACGCCGCCGATGACGCCGGGTTCAAGGGATGCAGAGAGGTTTGAAAAAGAGCGAAATCCACCGTTGCAAGCCGCCAAGGCGCCTCGCTTCCGGCGACAGCCTATGTTCCGTTCGAGCGGGAGACGGGACTTGAACCCGCGACAATCTCGTTGGCAACGAGAGACTCTACCACTGAGTTACTCCCGCGATACTCAATCTGTGGAACGAAGCGGAGCTAAGCCGCTTATCCGGCCTGAACTCCCTCACCCAATTTAATCGGATGCCGTCTCGAACCGCCAGATTCACCAAAAGCGAACTTTAAATATAAATAGTTCCCCGGTAGTAGTCAAGCCTTTTTTAAAAAAGCATTTGTTGGTAACTATCTATTTTTTCTAATCTCCCCGGCCAATATCTCCAGTCCAGACGAGCATGACCGAACGTCTGGCTCGCTTGGCGACATAATCGGACGTACTTCCAAGCAATTTCTCCTTAATCGTAGCCCCGTGCGAAGCGACTACGATCAAATCTACGTCCAGTTCACGGGCCACATTGATGATCTCTTTGGCCGGCTTCCCTTCGCGCAGCAGGATTTGAGTCGAAACGTCCTGTCCCTTGAGGTCGGCCAGGTCGGCTTCGATGCGTCGCCGCGCCGCGATGGCCTTCTCCTGCATTTTATCCTGAAATTCGCTGACGTCCACGCGCAGCATGACCATCTCGTCCTTGTCCAAAAATTCTTCGTGGACATTCAGTATGATCAATTCAGATCCGTGGGTGCGTGCCAGATTCAAGGCCGCATCGAGAGCTTTGTGCGCCCGTTTGCTCAAATCGTCGGCGAGGAGTATCTTTTTGTACATGGCAGTCTCTTAGAAAAAGATAAAGGTGATAATTAGGAAGAGCGGAACCAGGATTCCCACCGACCATATCATGTATCCGAAGAAGCTGGGCATCTGAATCTTATTCTCCTCGGCGATCGAGCGCACCATGAAGTTGGGGGCGTTGCCGATGTAACTGTTGGCTCCCATGAAGACAGCTCCGGCGGACACGGCCTTCAGACTCAGAATGAAGGTATTCCCGGCTTCGCTCTGAACGGCTCCCCGCAGGATTTCGGACGCCTGAGCTTCGGTCAGCCCCAGCCGTCCCAAAGCCAGATTGAAATAGGTGAGATACGTCGGGGCGTTGTCCAGGAAACTGGAGAGACTGCCGCTGGCCCAGAAAAATTGCCAGGGCTCCTTTACAGCTTGGACAAAAGCCGCCAGATGGCCATGTTCGCCCGCTCGCAGCATGGCGAGCGCGGGAATGATGGTCATGAAAATGCCGAAAAATAGGATGGCAACTTCCTTGATGGGAAACCAGCTAAATCCGTTGTCGTTGCGCACCTGCTGGGAAGTGGTCTTCCAGGAAAGCAGCCCAAATAAAATGATGAGCAGATCTCGCGCGAGGTCCTGCCAGGCCACCCGAATGCCGAAAATTCTGAATTCACCGGCATCCCAGAGTCCGGACAGCAGGACGGCTCCGATAATGCCTCCCAAAAAGAAGAAATTGTGCCACCCCTCGATTTTCAGCGGTTCGCGCGCCGACTCATCGAATTTCGGCGACCCTTCCCGCTTATAGAGGAACGTGTCCAGGAGAAACAGGATCAGCAGCAGCAGGCCGCTGACCAAACCCATCAGCGGAATGAGATTCAGTGTCCAGAAAAAGGGCACGCCGTGCAGAAAGCCCAAGAACAGCGGCGGATCGCCCAGCGGCGTCAGCGAGCCGCCGATATTGGATACGAGAAAGATGAAGAAGATGATGACGTGAATCTTGTTCTGGCGGGCTTTGTTGGCGCGCAGAACGGGGCGGATCAGCAGCATGGAAGCGCCGGTGGTGCCGATCAGGCTGGCCAAAAAAGTGCCGATCAGCAGCAGCAGCGTATTTACCGCCGGCGTTCCGGCAAGACTCCCGCGCAGGTAGATACCGCCCGATACCGTGAACAAACCGCCCAACAGGATAATGAAAGGAATATAATCAATAATATAAACGTGCAGGATGGAATGCAGGGCAGCGCCCTGATAAGCAACGAGAAAAGGAATCGCCAGAATCAGCGACCAGGCCAGCGAGATCTTGCCGAAATTGTGATGCCAGAAGACTGGAGCGAAAAGAGGAAAGAGAGCGATGGAGAGGAGAATCCCCACAAAGGGCAGAGCCGACCAGACCGGCAGCGTTTCGCCGATGGCATCCGCCTGATGCTGCGCGCTGGAGGGCAGCTCGGTGGCAAAAGCGGCCGTGCTCAATATCCAAAAAAACAAAACCGCCATGAAAATCCAAGCGAGTCGCAGAAACCAGAGCTTCATCTGATCAAACCGTTAAGATTTGCATTGGGTGAGGGTGAAAATGACAGGTCTTTGCGATCTTTGCGCCTCCTTCGCGTCTTTGCGGTTAAGAGTTTTATGGCAGCGACGCCCGCGCCAGATCCAGCAGACTTCCGGGCAGAATCCCCAGCAGAACGATGGCAATGCTGCACACCGCCGCCGTGAAAGCCACCGACGGCGCGTGTTCGAGATCCCGCAGGCCCTCACCTTCACGCATGTACATGATGACCATGATGCGCAGATAGTAGAAGACCGCCACCACGCTGTTCAACACGCCGATCACGACCAGCCAAATGTAGCCCTGCTGCACCGCCGCCGAAAAGACGTAGAATTTGCCGAAGAAACCCGCCAGCGGCGGAATGCCGGTCAGCGACAGCATGAAGATGGACATAATCGCCGCCATGACCGGATGGCGCGTGGCCAAACCGGCGTAATCGGCGATAGCGTAGTCGCCGGCGCCACGACGGTTGACCAGGTATGCCAGAGTAAAAGCTCCGACGTTCATGAAAACGTAGCCGCCGAGATAATAAAGCATCCCCGCTCCGGCCAAACTTCCGCCCGCCGTCAATCCCACCAACAGGTATCCCGCGTGAGCGATGGACGAATACGCCAGCATCCGCTTGAAGCTGGACTGAGTCAGCGCCGAGAGGTTCCCCAATGTCATCGTCAGGACGGCGATGACCCAGAGGATCTGCTGCCAGGGCAGGCCCAGCGACATCGCCGGTTCGTAAAAGATGCGTAGCGCGGCGGCGAAAGCGGCCGCCTTGGGAGCCGCCGACATGAACGCGGTCACCGGCGTGGGAGCTCCGTCATACACGTCCGGCGACCAGAAGTGGAACGGCACGGCGGCCATCTTGAAGGCCAGACCGATCAACAACAGCGCCAGAGCGATCCCCATGTAACCGGCAAAGGGATTTGCGGCATTCTGCAGATACGCCGCGAAATCGGAGAGATTCAAACTGCCGGTCTGGCCGTAAACCAGGGCGATGCCGTAGAGCAGAAAACCGGTGGAGAAAGCTCCCAAGAGCAGATACTTCAGCGATGCCTCATTCGAACGCGGCCGTTCGCGGTGAAAACCCGCCAAGACATAGAGCGACACCGACATGGTCTCCAGACCCAGAAAGATGATCAGCAGATTCGTCCCCAGAGCCATGAAGGACATGCCGAGCGTAGCCAGCAGGATCAGGACGTAATATTCCCCGTAATGGATGCCGCCGCGAGCGAGATAATTGGGGCTGGAGAGAATGACCAGAAAGGTTACGGCCAGAAAAATCAGGTTGAAGAACGACGCGAAGCCGTCTCCGGACACCTGACCGAAGAAACCTGAGTCGCCCTGCCCCCACGCGGCGATCGTGACCGCTCCGGCGATGGCCACCACCGCCAGCGCACAGACCTGCGTGAGCCTGCGATCCTTTCCCGAAGGGATCCTTTCGGACTTGCCGAAAAGCAGATCCACAAGGAGGACAAGCAGTATCCCCGCACCCAGGACGATGGGAGCGGCGATGGAGAGGAGGTTGAAGGGGGATGAGGTCATGTATTTGTGCTCAGGTTATTCCGTAGTCGGGGTCGTCCCCGACCCCGACGAGCTAATTTCGTTTTCGCCAATAGAACGGGCGACGCCGATGATGCATAACGGCGAGTATCCGAATCTGATCCCCGCGCAATTTGTACAGGAGCGAATAAGGATATTTGCGCAGCACTTTGCGGCGCACTTGGAATTTTATGAGCGATCCACTATTGGGATTGCGGCGGATTTGGCTTACCGAATGTTCCAGCTCCTTCAGAAAGTCAACGCCTAAACCCGGAGACGCCTCTTCATAGAATTGCGCCGCTTCATTCATCTCGGCATTGGCGGCGGGATGAAAGTGGACCGTGTATCTCACTGCAGGCGCTGCCGTGCTTGCCGTAACGCCTTATCTGCCGGTACAAGCTTAACCCTTCCAGAGTCAATTTCCGCCTCGCGCCGGACTGCTTCCTGCGCCCACAGTTGCTCGATTTCAGCTTCCGATAGAGAGTCCAGGCTTAGCAGCAGCTTGCGCGCCAAGCGGGCGCGTTTCTTCGGCGTTAATTTCAGCGCTTGGCTCTCAAGCTCGTTGGGTTTCATGAAAGCTCCTTAATGTTCACTGACGCTCCCGCGCCATTCCCCACACGCCCAGGACGATGGGGGCGGCGATGGAAAGGAGGTTGAAGGGAGATGGGGTCATAGGGTATCTTTACCTTACTGGCGCATGTCATTCCCGCGAAAGCGGGAATCCAGTTCTGTTGCGTCAGGTCTTATCCGCAGGCCCAACTTAACGCAGAATAATTCGGCGGTATGTCCGACACTTTAGGGCAATTCTGCTCAAAATGAGAAAATGCTAATTTAAGCTGCCGTTGACCTGGTATGTCATCTCAAAATCAAAAGAGAAATGGTCGCTGAAAAGATACCACAGGTGCTCGCGCGGATATAAACTGTCGGGATTTACATCCGACGAATATCTCGGTTTTATCCAATAAACAGTGTAATTGAATAGTTCTTGATCCTGAAAATAATAGGTGGCGACTAAGTGTATATTTGGAAGTTTTTGAAATCCGTACCCTTTATAAGGAACGCTGACCATAACTGTGTCGTCCTGACCAGGTTTCAACAGATTATATTCAATGGAATCAGGGAAATTGATCCTTATCTTCTCCTCCTTTGACAAGTAGTTTTTCACCGTCAAGTTGAATGCAGGACGATCACTGATATTTTCGTATCTAAACACTGCAATAATTGTAAGGCTTAGACTCCCCATGAATTCTTTCAGCTTTACTTTGTCTTTAGACATGACCACTGAATCGGCTTGGAAATTTTCAAATGACCACCTTCCATCCCACGGATTATAAGACGAGAATAGATATGGTCGATTTGCAGCAAGACGCATTTTCTGAGTCTCCTTAAGAAGACCCCATGTGAACAAAGAGTACACCGCGCCGACAAGGAATAGAAGACCTGTAAATATGGCGACCCATGTTTGAGAATCTTTCCACAATTCTTTTTTCGCTGGCGAATTCTCCATAATGTCCTGCAGGTTGGGTCAAGCGCGGCGCGACCCAGCACCGGCTGGGTGGCCCGACCCTTGAGGGCCAAATTTATCATAAATCTCTATATGATACATCTTGCCAACGAGCTGGCCAAGCCATCCACTCAAAATAATTTTATTCATTTAAGAAATCTATTTATCTTAGAAAACAATTCATCAATCTTTTCTTTGCTATAATCAGGATTTTTAAGTCTAATCTCCTCAAACTGCTGCTTCGCCTCCTCATACAACCCATGATTAAAATAACAAAGACCAATATTATACTTGCAGGAAAGCGCATTTTCGTTTGATCCAGCCAATTCAAACATTTTCAATGCATCGGCATATTTCTGTATGGCCGTATTCCACAATTCCTCATCGAAAGCATGCGAAGCTTCATTAAAATATTTGGAACCCAAGTCGTAATATTTCATCTTTTCCACATCCTTGGCAAAATCTTGTATTCTGCCTTCATAGTAATTCGGATTTAGAAGTTTTACCTTTTGCAACTGCTTCGAGGCTTCAGCATATTTGTCTTGATCATACAATGCGGCAGCGATTTCATAACGAATTGCCATTGAAAGTGTGGAAGTATCAGAGTCTGCATCGCTATTGTTGGAATAGGCCGCGAAATCCAATGCGGCTTTTTGCAGCTTAATGCCATCTTCATATTTCTTTATCTTGCATAAATCTGAGCCCTTGGCTGCCAATGCCCAGGCAAGATCAGTGCAACTGGACACCGAAATAGAGCTATCCACCATAGTAGTCCTAAACAAGCCGCCCAAAGGATTAGCAAAAACTGTTACCTCCAGCCTAGCCTCCAAAGTCCTATCAAGCATCCAAAGACAATAAGCTCTTTTCGACCGCATTTTAATTATGGCATTTATTATTTCTGTTTTATCGGATACTCCAAATACTCCTGAAAAATCTCCTGAATCAAGATAGGATACCTGTCTGCTAACACAAGTAATTCCCTTGCTGCCATATTCTAATGCATCATCGTATTTGTTTGTCTTTATTGCTTGATCTAATGAATCTAGATAAGCATTAGCTGATTGAGAATATAGATTACTGACTTCGCGCCGCAATAAATCTCTGATAAGCGAATCAGCGCCCGCCATTGACTCCTTTAATATTTCTATTGCTAAATCATTTTGCCCAAGCTCGCTTAAGGCAGATGCATACCCCATCCGCGCTGGAATACTATGGGGGTTTTTTACCAAATATGCTTTGTAAGCATCAGCAGCTTCCCTATAAGCCTTTATTGAAACAAAGGCTCTTGCCCTGTCAAAGTCCCTTTCTTTTGCCTTGTCTATTTGGTCAATCGTGAACTTAATGGATACCACGCATGCTGCCATAGCAAGAATTGCCACAAGAAGCCACTTTGTTGTCCTCCCTTTCATAATATCCTCCAATTGACTGGGTGGCCCGGCCAGCTTGATGGCCGGATTGAATATATCTCCGTTATTTATTCGACCCCCTCCGGGTCGTCCGGGTTCCGCTGGGGGGCTTCTTCCGTAGTCGGCGTCGTCGAGCCAAGCCCCCCTTCGGGGCCCGACGCCGACCCGACCAATCCTCGTCGGGGTCGAGACGACCCCGACTACAGGACCAATTTCATCTCAGCGCCACCCCCAAAAACCACGGCCAGAAGACGATGGCGATCAGCGCCTTCCACCAGATCAGCTTGGCCAGGCCGATGGTGAACCACCAGCCGATAACCCAGATGGCGCCCGCCGAAGCTGGCGCACAATTCCCTGAGCAGGTTTTTTGATTTTCTTCGCTCATGTTCTCCTCCACGTCCGTCTCATCCGGACGATTTAATCACGTTTATTCTTTTCGGCGGCAAAATTTGTGACTCAGCGCAGCAGCGGTATTCCGGTAGCAGTTTCATCCAGGCTCAGCTCGTAAATGGGCATTAGCTCCTGGCTGCGTGTTGGTTGTTTCAGGCGAAGGATCGCCTTTTCCTTGATTTGCCGGACTCGTTCGCGCGTCAATCCGAGGAGACCGCCGATGTTGTCCAGGGTGAATGGCCCATGGCCGTGAATGCCATAATACAATCGCAGAACCAGGGCCTCGCGGCGCGGGATGGTGGACAGGACCCTCTCCAGGATCCGGTTCTTGCCCGGGGTGATGCCCAGGCCGCCGTGCTTTACAGCAATGACGACTTGGCGTTTTAATTCCTTGGTCAATTGACCCAGGGTGAACGCGGGATAGTGGGGCTTTGAGGAGGGAGCCTTGCGCGACGCTTCGAACTTTAGATAGCGGAGATAGAGCATTTCCGCAAATCGGACCGTCAGCACCTTTTCGGCGGTTCGGGGCCCGAAGACGTCGTTCAGCAGGACTTCAATTCCGGTATGCGGCTCCACGTAGCAGTGCATTCCCGTTTCTGCGGCGATGTTTTCGACGAAGGGCTTCACGATATCGCTGCACAAGGCCTGATAGATGTCCCCGTCTCGGGCGGGCTCCACCAGCTCTTTTCTCTCGATATTTTCGCCCTTGTAAGCCAAATAGAAATGAGCAAAATTCGGAATGCTCCTCCCCCGGGACCGGTAAAACTCCAGCAGGGGATCTTCCCAATCCACGGATCGGACGTTCAGAATGGTATTGGCCACGGTGATCGCCGCGATGTTCCACTTGGCCCTGAAATAGTCATGGCCGGCGCAGCACAAATAGGCGATCGCCACATCGCGTTCTTGTTTGTCGCTGAGGATTCTTGGGGGACTCATGTTATCTTCTCTATTTCGAATTATTTAAGCCGCGAATGCGGGTCAGGTCAGGCGAGGCTCCTTAACGGATCCCGGCCGGATCATAAACCGACACCCGGCATTTTCTATTTCCTGGGCGGCGGGAATTCCCTTCCTGTCGCCCGTTCGTTTTATTATTCGCTCCCATCCGGGTCGTCGAGGGGCCTTTGCTTTCGCAGGTATAAAACCTGTCCCGTCGGGAGGCTCAGGTCCCAACTATTTATACTTAATCCCTTCGGGATCTCGCTCTTTCTGGATTCCGGGAGCCCAAGCCCCCTTCGGGGCTTTCGCCGGTCCGAGGGACTCCTGCGGATAATGACATCTCATAATTGCACCAGCCCTCAGCACCCTTAGATCTTATTCCACTCCCAAATATTCCATTTCAGCGCGTCGGGAACCTTGTGGCCGGACTGCTTCATAGTCAATAGAATATGGCCGCGGTGATGGGCCTCGTGCCAGATGTAATAGCCGATCATGGGCACGACGCCGCGCTTGAAATTGGATACCGCGCCGCCATTTTCGATGGCCTGCTGGATATATTTGTCTATCACCTCGCCCGACTGGACGAAGGCTTTTAGGAGCTTTTTCTTGCTCGGGTTCTCGCCCTTGGCGAATTCAGCGAGCTTTGCGCCGATCTTCTTGGCGAAGACTTCCAACCGCCAGACGCGGACGTTATTCACGTGCGCCAATTGACGCGCCACGTCGCGGCCGCCGCGAGTGCTCAAGGTAGCTTTCAGCGCCTCGTCGGAGATATGCTCGATCAGGAAGATCGTGCTGCGCTGATGAATCCGCCAGGTTTCTAAAATTTGGCTTTCGAGTTCGGTCATGAGGTTCGTTTTGTAGTCGGCGTCGTCCCGGACGCCGACTCGCCCAGCCCTTGTCGGGATCGTGACGACCCCGACTACGAGATTGCCTGCTTTTTACCAGCCCCTAACCCCTGACCCCTAATCCCTAATTCGACGCCTTCACCATGACGGCGACCTGCTGGGCGGCGCTCTGGTTGGCTTCGAAGGCCAGCTTCTGATAATTCACCAGGTCAATGATGGTACCGATCAGGCACAAGCCGCCGGTGAACAGGTAGAGCAATCCCATGCCGATGTTGCCCAGGATAAAGCGCTGTACCCCGGCGATGCCCAGAAAGCCCAGAATCGTCGTCAACAGAATCGTTTGTGGATCCTTGCGACGCGCGTTGTAAAGAGCGGCAAACTGCTGCGCCTGGTTGTCGTTCAGGTCTTTGATCAGACCCTGGACGTAAACCATTTCATCGCCGGACAGGGTGGGCATGAGCTGCATGACATTGGCCATAGTGGACTCCTAGGATAGTGGATCGGGCTGCAGAGCCCGAGCTCGATTCAATAATCTATATGACAGTGTGATGATGCGAGTTGAGAGGATCAGAAACGCCGCGGGACCCAGGGGATGAACCTGCAGCGAGCGGATGAGATCGCCATGCAGGAGAAAAGACACCGAACGACCGAGGCCACATCCGGGACAAAAAGGAAGGCCCAGTTTCTTGAAGAAACAGAGATCGAACGGAGCCACGACCGCCGGACTAATCGCGGCCAAGAAAATCAGACCAGCCACCCAAGCGATCAGCTCCAGGGGCAACCATCTCATGAAATTTCTATGCCGCAGTTTCACGCCCTTCCTCCTGGCGGAGTTCTCGATCAATATTTTTCACCCACTTTCCCATCCCCCAGAAAAACATGAAAAAAAGTTGACAATCAAGGAATAAATATGTAAATTCTCATCGCGTTTTTGCAGACGAGGCGCGGGACGCGCCGAAAATCCCGATCATCCGAAAGGAGAAGGAAATGCCGGTAAAGAAAGGGCACAGCAAGAGAGTGAAAGCCAAGACGACTCACCGCAAGGTGACGATTCGCCGGAAAGCCAAACCGAAGGCGCGCAGGCGTTAAGCACTCTTTTGCGATTTCCCGAAGGGATTCCTTCGGAGCTGTAGCCCGGCTCATGATCAAATGGCCGGGTTTTTTATTTGCCGTCCCCCTTATGGAAAGGGGGACAATCCGCCGCAGACGGACGCCCCCCTCCGATATCTTCCTCACATTTCCGGCCGCGGTTGATTCACTCGATGGTGAGCCCACCCGCACCGGACAATTCTAATGTGCCTTCGCGGGCAAGCTAGCGGGCGCAGAGCCGACCGGTTGTTCGCCCAGAATCGTGTTGACCAGCGTGAATTCGCCTGTGGCGCCGTTCACCGTGCCCACGTACCACCACCAGTAGTCCTCGGACGGCGTGGTGGGCACGCTGTAGGTGCCGATCAGGTCGCGTCCATCGAACACCTGCACCTGCGCCTCTGAAGTCGTGATGGTCCCATTGCCGCTGTATTCATAGATGGCATAGGCGTAGGTCCCCGGATAGAGATCCACGATGGTGACAACCTCGGGCCCATAGCTGGTGACGTCATCCACGTCCAGCCAAGCGTAGGGCGGCGAGCTTTCCGAGCCGGGGTTGGCGTAATAGACGTGATGAGTTATCCCCCCGATTTCCGGCGTCCAGAGGTGCGAATCGAGATCCCAGGGGTCCTGCCCCCAGGTGAGGATGAACTTGTAATCTGAGGCACTGCTCTCGTAGGTCAGCTCGCTGATGTGGATCTGCGGCAGGTAGTAAGTCTCGTTGTTGAAGTCCATCGTGTAGTAGCTGAACAAAACCGAGTCCGTGGGGACCAACCCGGCCAAGTCAAAGACCAGTTCGTGGAAGAGGTCCGGATAAAGACCATCGCCGATGAGAATGGCATTGATGGATGGTAATCCCCGCAGCTCGGCTGCCGATCCATAGATGCGCAGCGAGCGACCGATGACATCCGCCGGGAAGAGCGAAAAGGCCTCGTAGATATCATCCAGCGTGCCCGTCATGCTGTGCTCCTGAAACCCTTCATCGCCGTAGAAGTTGGCGATATTCGGCGGATCGGTCTCGATTTCGTAGATGAAGCCCTCAACGGCCGCCAGATCAAATGAAAGATTGACATCCGCCGCGCTGACGCCGCGTTCCGCCTGCGGATTCAGGGGATATTCTCCCGACCCGCCGCCGGAAGCTGCAATGCCCGCCAGCGAGATGAGTTGATAGGCCGAATAGTAGCCCGCGCCTTCAACCCAGACGCAAGCGGTATTCTGTCCCTGGAAGGCCAGCACATCCGCGCCGGCGACCGGCTGATTGCCGGTATCCTCGACATGCACGTCGAGGTTATAATTCCCCATGGCGAGGGCAACATTACCGTCCGCCCCAGTCTGACCCGAACCATATTCCGGCTCATAGGTCGGCGGATTGGTGGTCTGCGATTCATCGTCGTCTTTTGAACACCCCCAAATGCCCAGCGCAAGGCTGAACGCTGAGATGGCAAGCAGGAAAGGCATGAATTTCTTTAGCATAGGTAAACCCCTTGATTGATATTGGATGGAACTACGGGAAAATTGTCCCGCCTAAACTAATGTATTTACCGTCCAATGTCAACCTTTGTTTGGGCTTTTCTTGGGGTATTGGGGAGCAATGGCTCACAGCAGATGAGTCGCCCTCCGCCCAATTTGTCAAGGAACACGATTCTACGTCGGACTGCCGCGAGGCGGCCATTTTATGGCGCTCAGTTTCGCCCGCCCTACTTTGGCATATTCTCGAGAAACACGCGGACCGACTCTTCCATCTTCGACAGGAAGATCTGCGGGAAAATGCCCATGATAATGGTCATAACAACGAGAGGATAGAGGAAGAGCTTCTCGCGCAGCGTCAAATCACGCAAATTTTCGTTCTCTTTATTGTCCAACTTGCCATAGAAGACGCGCTGGATCAGCCAGAGCAGATAGACGGCGGCGAAGATGACTCCGGTAGCGGCAAAAACGGCGTAGATCCAATTGGATCTGAAGGCGCCGAGTAGAATCAGGTATTCGCCGATGAAACCGTTCAAGCCGGGCAAACCGATAGACGACAGCGCGATCACGATGAAGGTGGTGGCATAGACCGGCATCACCTTGGCCAACCCGCCGTAGTCTGCGATCATGCGGGTATGGCGGCGGTCGTAGATGACGCCGACCAAGAAGAAGAGCGCGCCGGTCGAAACGCCGTGGTTCAGCATCTGCATAATGCCGCCGGAGACGCCTTGCGGATTCAGCGCGAACAGCCCCAGCATCACGAAACCCAGATGCGACACCGAACTGTAGGCCACCAGCTTCTTCATGTCCGGCTGCACCATGGAGACCAGCGCTCCATAGATGATGCCGATGATGGCCAAGATGGATATTACTGGAGTAAACGTAATGGTCGCATCGGGGAAGAGCGGCATGGCGAAACGCAGAAAGCCGTAGGTTCCCATCTTCAGCAGGACGCCCGCCAGAATCACCGACCCAGCCGTGGGGGCTTCCACGTGAGCGTCCGGCAGCCAGGTGTGGAAGGGGAACATCGGGACTTTGATCGCGAACGCCAGAGCGAAGGCCGCAAAGAGCCAGAGCTGAGCCTGAACGGCCGGCGGGCCAGCCTCATAGATCCGCAGCAGATCAAACGTTCGCGCTCCGGCTTCACCGCTGTTGAAATAGAGCCACAAGATCGCCACCAGCATCAGCACCGAGCCGACCATAGTGTAGAGGAAAAACTTGACGGCGGCGTAAATGCGATTGGCTCCTCCCCACACCCCAATCAACAAATACATCGGCACCAGCATCACTTCCCAGAAGACGTAGAAGAGCACCAGATCCAGCGAGCAGAAGACGCCGATCATGCCGGTCTGTAAAAAGAGAAAGGCGAAATGATATTCCTTGATCCGCTTCTCGATTGGCCCCCAGGAGCCGAGAATGCAGAGCGGCCCCAGAAAGGTCGTCAGGAACACCAGCCAGAAGCTGATGCCGTCAATGCCGACGTGATAGCTCGAGCCGATGGATGGGATCCAGGGCAGGATCTCTTCGAACTGCGGCTTGGCGGTGGATGCGTCGAAGCCGAAATAGAGCGGAAAGCAGAGAGCGAAATCCACCAGCGTGGTCAGCAGCGCCACGCCGCGGATGGCGAATTTGTTCTCCTTCGGCAGCAGGAGGATGATCCCTGCGCCGATCAAAGGGATGAAGATGATCCAGGAAAGCATTTAATGGTTGTTGGTTAGTCGTTAGTAATTATTTTGCTGCCGATTCACCGCGGTCAGCAGTAATAGAATTTCAGGCTGTCGGGGGGGGAGACCCGACGACACAGGAAAAGCATCTGTTAGAAACGCCATCAGTAGGTGTAATAACTTCACGTCACCTATGCATGAGATCCTCATCATTTTAATTAGTTGGCTGTTGTTTAATATTTGTTTCTATTTTGCCCATGAGCTTATAAAGAACAAAACCTAAAACCAACCCAGTGCCTATTCCTTTACCCAAGTTTCGTTCTAAATCACCTGATGTGATCCCCCAACTTACAACAGGAATAACAAGGCCGATAATGAAAGAGATTATTTGTGCTTTGCTACTCTTTTTGCCCACCTTTTTGCGCCTTCTTAAGGCCCTGATTACTAACCATGACACCCCAACAAGAATCGCGAGGTTAAACAGGGTAAAATAAATTAAGTCCTTTTTCATATCCATTGTTGATCTCCTTCTGATTTATTCCAGATTCTCAGAATAATAAGACCAAATTGTATGGTTGCAAGGTGCCCCACCGCTTTGCAGTAGGTATGTCGCTAATGCGAATGCTAAGCCAGATTTATTCTTTCTTACCTATTTTCTGATTCTCCGCGCTTTTCTGCACCACTTCCATTCCCTGGCGGATAATGGCACGAAAGCTCTCGTCCGTCGCCGCCCAATCCACCACGTCAACTTTGATAGGCAAATTGGATTCAGAGAAGGCCTCCACCAGCCGCCGCAAGCGCCTGACGGGCAGGGGCTGCGTGGTCATGACGACCAGATCGAGATCGGAAAATTCCTTGACTTTTGAATTTACTCGGGAACCAAAGGCCGACACGTCAAACTCCGGCACATGGTCAGCGAGAATGCGCTTTACAATTTCCAGATAGCGCGGCTTGAGGTTAATCATGGCTTCTGGCTTTCAGTGCCTCTAATAAAGCCCGAGCATCATCGTAAAATTCAATCGCCGCATCATAGACGTTCCGGGCTTTCACATCATCATAGGCGTGAGAGGTGATATTGCGCATTTCGCGGTAATCCATCCAGCGCTCCACATCCTGAAGCATACCGACCTGAGCGGCCTCCCGCAGGAGGTCGCGAAACGACATACCATCAATCAGCGCCGGGGTTGGAGATTCCAGCTCGAGCTGGCGCTTGAGCATCTTCCAGCAAAGCTCATAGGAGTACTCGAAACGCTGAATGACCGCATCTCGCAGCTCATCGTCTTGCGGCGTCGCTTGAGATCGCTGGATGGCGCGGCTCAGGCTGGCCAGGGCTTTTTCCAGGGAAGTAAAATCTAATCGCATTCGCAACTGATTCCTTCTACTGAACACGCAGTTTGGACGCCACAACCATCAGGCCTGGCCGCTTCGCGGCCAAGACCGCCAAAGGGCAAGCCTGACGGAGCTTAGATTCACCTGCTGGCGACTGCGGATCCCGCAAGGGAGGCTTGGCCGAGTCGCCAGCACATGCTTTTGGCGGACCGGGATTAGAACCGCCGGCCACCGCCACCGCCGCCGCGGCCGCCGCGCCGGTCATCGGTGCGCGGGCGAGCCTCATTGACGATGATGTTCCGCCCTTTCAGATCCTTGCCGTTCATGCCGTCAATAGCCGCCTGGGCTTCCGCTTTCGCCTGAATTTCCACGAAGCCGAAGCCTTTGGACTGGCCGGTGAACTTGTCCTTAATCACGCTGGCGGATTCCACCCGACCATACGCCTCAAATGCCTGGCGCAACTCGTCATCGGTGACATCGCGCGACAGATTGCCTACGTAGATGTTCATTCAACTCTCCCTTGACTATGATGATGTGATGTGCATAAGGGTGGATTTCCCGCGCTTTAACCAACGCGGCCGCCTCTTAGATGATAAACGATTTTATACGATGGAGCGCAGTCTTCCGCCCAGAAATTGCCCCGCGAAGAAAGCGCCGATCCAGAGCGGCAGCAAGTAGAACCTCCAGCCAAGGTGGACCATCAGGCGCAAACCCACGGCCACCGGAACGGGCAGATGCACCGCCAGAAACCACGGTGCTGAGAATTTCCTGACTCCAGCCCTCCAGTAGCCGAAGGGGACATTGATCAACAAGATCATGGAACCGACGATGGTGATTGCTGAAGTATTGGACATTGTTTGACATCTTCCGAATTTCTACGTCGCCTAAAGAACAAACACCGCCACAATTACCAGTACCGCCGCCGCGAAAATCAGAGCGTAGTTCGAGACCAGGCCGGTCTGCAGGCGGCGCGCGACGGAACCCATCGAGCCCGTGAGCTTGGCGATCCCATTCACCGATCCATCCACAAACTTGACGTCGAAGACGCGCCACAGCAGGAAATCCGATGAAGCGCGGATGGGCTTCACAACGGAAGCTGCGTAGATTTCGTCCACATAATACTTATTGAAGACCAGATCGTAAAGAGGGCCGACGCCCTTAGAGATTTTCTCCGGAAGCTCAGTCTTCTTGCGATAGAAGGTGTACGCCAGCCAGATGCCAAACAGGGCGATCACGATGGATAAGAGCATCACCATAAGCTCCTGGCTGCCGCCGTGTTGGGCGGATTCGGCGGCCTGCGCGACGATAGTCTGAGCAGGTTCGAAGACCGGATCGAACCAGACTTCGATCTGATTGCCGCCACCCAGCACGTGGGGAATCCCCACCCAGCCGCCGATCACGGATAATACCGCCAGGACAATCAGCGGAACGGTCATTACCGGCGGTGATTCCTGCGGATGCGCCTGCCCTTGAGCGGAGCGGAAATCGCCGTAGAAGGTCATGTAGACCAACCGGAACATGTAGAAGGCGGTCAGTCCAGCGGCCAAGGCGGCGACGGCCCAGATGACCGTGTGGCCCGATTCGAAGGCTTTCCAGAGGATCTCGTCCTTGGAAAAGAAGCCGGACAGTCCGGGGATTCCGGCGATGGCCAGAGTCGCGATGAGAAAGGTCCAATAGGTTCTGGGGAGATGTTCCTTCAGGCCCCCCATGTAACGCATGTCCTGAGCCGGATCAATGCCGTTCAGCGGCTCTTTGTGAATATGATGATGGTGCAGATAATTATGCATCGCATGGATGACCGATCCCGACCCCATGAACAGCAGCGCTTTGAAGAAGGCGTGCGTCATCAGGTGGAAGATGCCGGCCCCGAAGGAGGCGACGCCGCAGGCCAGAAACATGTAGCCCAACTGCGAAACGGTCGAATAGGCCAGCACCTTCTTGATATCAAACTGGGTCAAACCGATGGTGGCGGCGAACAGAGCGGTGGCCGCTCCGATGGCGGCAACAACGGATAAGGAAACCGGCGCCAGAGCATATAGGATATTTGAACGCGCCACCATGTACACGCCGGCCGTAACCATCGTGGCCGCGTGGATCAGAGCGGAAACCGGCGTGGGACCGGCCATGGCATCGGGCAGCCAGATGTAGAGCGGGATCTGCGCCGACTTGCCGCAGGCGCCGACGAAGAGCAGGAGTGTGATGGTTGTGATGACCGCCGATCCCATCGGAAATTCCACGGCGCGTTCGAAAACGGCGGCATAATGAAGCGAGCCGAACGCGGTATACATTAACAGCATGCCGAGCAGGAAGCCGAAATCGCCGATGCGGTTGACGACGAAGGCTTTCATGCCCGCCCTGGCTTTGTCAATATCCTCGAACCAGAATCCAATCAGCAGGTAGCTGCAGAGACCGACTCCTTCCCAACCGACGAACATCAAGAGATAGCTGTCGGCCATGACCAGAATGAGCATGAAGAAAGCGAAGAGGTTCAATTGCGTGAAATAGCGCACCACGCCCGCATCGCCCTTCATGTAGCCGATGGAATAGACATGAATCAGGAATCCGACGCCGGTGACGACCAGGATCATGATGGCGGATAGCGGATCCACCAGGAAAGAAATATCAAGATGAAAATCGCCGACCGATAGCCAGGTATAAAGGGTTTGCGTTAGACGACGGGCTTCCGGCTCGAGGGCCGTGAGCTGAAAGAAGCTGATGCCAGCCACGACCAGGGCCGCAAACATGGCCAGGCTGGCGATCGGGCCAGCCCATTCGGGCCTTTGGCGGCGGCCCAGCAGGCCGTTCACCAGCATTCCGAAGAGGGGGAAGGCGGGGATGAGCCAGAGGAGGGAACTGTGGGAAGTGATCAGAGCTTCTTGATGCATAGAGTCGAAAAGCGACAGCTCTCTGCCGCTCTACCATTTCAGAATATTCACCCGGTCAATATTCACCGTCTCTTTATGCCGGAACAGCGCCACGATAATGGCCAGGCCGACGGCCACCTCGGCGGCGGCGACGGCGATGACGAAGAAGACGAAAATCTGGCCGCCAACGTCGCCCCAGTGGCGAGCGAAAGCGACGAAAGCGAGGTTCACGGCGTTCATCATCAGCTCGATGGAAGCGAAAATGATGATGGCGTTGCGCCGCGTCAGCACTCCGGCCATGCCGATACAAAAGAGTGCCGCGGATAAGATCAGGTAATGGTTCAGTGAGATGACCATCGTTTTATGGCGAACTGTGGAAAGTTCTTCTGGCTATCCAATTCTGGAGTCTGGAGTGCTTAGAGTCTTTTCTTCGCCAGGGCGATGGCGCCAATAATTCCCGCCAGCAGCAGAAAGCCGGTAATTTCAAACGGCAACAGGTAGACGGTGAAGAGATTGCGGCCCACGTTTTCTACCGATCCCAGGTCCGACGGCACGGATCGGACAAATCCGGAATCGGCCGGGATGGCCACGGATCGCAGCAGAGCGGCCGTGACTACCAGGAGCAGCCCAGATACGACAATTCCCGCGGCCTTGAGAAGTGAAAATCCTCCCTCCTCGCCGCGTTTGACGTTCAGCAACATCAATACGAAGAGGAAGAGGACCATGATGGCGCCGGCGTAGATGATCAACTGTATGGCGGCGATGAAGGGCGCCGCTAACAGCACAAAGAGCGCCGCCAGACAGAAGAACACCAGGACCAAAAAGAGGATGGCCGAAAGGGGATTCTTCTGCAGGATAACCATCAGCGCGGCGAAAACCGAGATGGCAGCTAAGAGCAGGAAAAATAAGGATTCCATGCCGAGGGTTGCAGGGATTTCAGGGTGCAAAGTCCGAATCCAAAAATAACGATTTCAGGCTGCTAAATCAATCAATTTATGCCCTTTTTTTCTCAAATGGGAAGCGACGCGGTTGGTCTTCAGCTGGCAAAATTGCGCAGAGTTGGGAATGGGCTATTTGTGCGATAAGCGAGATTTCCCTTGACTTGGCCGTAATAATTGGACTAAATTGTTTTCTTATCTTCAGTGGGATTCTTGCACTGAAACGGTACTTTAGGGGCTTTTCGGATTACCGCTAATTTAATGAGACAGGCAAAGCCATCGCCGGAGGGCGAGGAGCAGGTCCGAGACCTAATTCTGCGAGCTCAGGGTGGAGATCAGGAAGCCTTCACCGAGATCGTGGATATGTACCGCACTCGGGTCGCCTCGATTGCCTACGGTCTGGTCGGTAACTTTGAGGATGCGCGCGACATCGCGCAGGAGGTCTTCATCAAGGTCTACCGGGCCTTGAACCGATTCGATACCAATAAGAAATTCTTCACCTGGTTGTACCGTCTGGCGGTCAATGCCTCCATTGACTTCCTCCGCGCCAATCGCAAGCGATCCTTTCAGGAATCCATAGACTCCGAACAGAACTACGCCCAATATGCTGATCGACGTCTGGAAAGCGATTTGGAATATTACATGGAAAACACTGAGCGGCGGGAGATTTTCCAGCAGATTGTGGACGAATTGAATCCGCGCCAAAAAATGGCCTTCGTGCTCTGCGATCTGCAGGGATTATCTTCCACCGAAGCTTCGGAAATCATTGATTGCCCACAGGTCACCCTTCGCTGGTATCTCCACGAGGCGCGCAAAAAAATCCGCAATACGGTCCAGACCCGCTTCCCCGAATATTACGTCAAAGGTAAGAAACAGCGCAGAACGACAGTCAAGACGAGGAAAGCTGGAGATGGAAATCAGCATCGCAGTTAAGGGAATGAGTTGTGGCGGATGTGAAAAAGCCATTGAGCGGGCGTTGTTGACGCGCGATGGAGTTCTTAAAGCCAGGGCATCTCACCGAGAGGCGCAAGTTCGAATCGAATTTGATCCGAAGCGAATTGGCGAGACTCAACTGCGGCAGGCCATCGAAGGAGCCGGCTATCATGTTCCCTAAGATAGATGTGATCCCCAGGCGGCCTTTTGAGGCCGCTTTTTGATTATGGGCGCGCATGATCTTAATGGTATTCATAGACGGTCTGGGGATCGGAGAAGATGATCCAGACGTCAATCCACTGGCGCGGGATCCGGACTTATGGCCTGCGGGACTGCGGTCACCGGGCCATCCTGACTTGCACTGCCAGCCTTTGGATGCCTGCCTGGGCGTGGAGGGTCTGCCGCAAAGCGCCACCGGTCAGACTGCTTTACTGACTGGTGTCAACGCGCCGAAGTTGATCGGCAGGCATTTACAGGGCTTTCCTTCCCGACAACTAATCGAGATACTGGCAACCCAGAGCATATTCATCAAGCTCAAAGCTTGCGGCTTGCGCGGCACTTTCGCCAATGCCTACCGCCATCCCGAGGACATCCATGCCGCCAGCCGCCTGTCCGTCACCAGTCACGCTTTGAAAGCCTCGGAACAGCCGTTTCGTTCGCTCGATCAGCTTCGCCAGAAAGACGCACTTTGTCACGACTTTAGCAATCAGTTTTTGCGTGAAAAGGACTATGAAGTTCCTCTCTTCACGCCTGAGGAAGCCGCGCAGATATTGATTTCCCTCGCCAGGCACCACGACTTCACACTCTACGAGCATTTCCTCACCGATATCCTGGCTCATCAGGGTAATGAACAGGCGATTGCCCGGCACCTCGCCGAGTTGGGCCGATTCATTCGTGCTCTGATTAAAGGCATTGAGGACAAACCTTTGACATTGATTATAACTTCAGACCACGGCAACATCGAAGACGATCTCTCGCGAACGCATACACGCAATCCGGTTCCCCTGCTCTGGAGCGGGGCGGGTGCACTGGAAGTTGATCCGCTGCCCGTGGACATTGCCGGAGTCACGCCCTGGGTGCTCCGCCTATTGGGATGCACGCAAAAGGCCTCTGCGACCAGGCTGCCTCAAGCATGAAAAGAAGATGGATAGTGGATGGCGCTCTGATCGCCGTCATCGCCTTGGCGGTCCGGCTCATCTACGTCCTGCAGTTGTCAAAAACGCCCTTCTTTGAACACCCGGTCGTGGATGCGCAGTACCACGACGCCTGGGCGCGGGAAATCCTCCGACTGGGCATAGGACATGAAGGGGTCTTTTTTCGAGCGCCGCTTTACCCCTATTTCCTCGCTCTGGTCTACGCGATGACCAATGGCAGTTTCCTCTGGGCTCGCCTTTTTCAGGCTTTTCTCGGCAGTCTGACAGCGGTCTTGACCTATGGGCTCGGGCGCGAGATTACAGGGCAAAGGCGCGTGGGGCTCGTCGCCGGATTCGGCGCCGCGCTCTATGGCATGATGGTCTATTTCGATGGTGAGCTTCTTGTTGAGACGCTGTTTATCCCGCTACTCCTCGCGTCTCTTTTAGCTTACGCAAAGTTCCGAAATAGGCGCCGTCTCGGCCTGCTGGCCCTTACTGGTCTATTTCTGGGCCTGGCGGCCATTACTCGACCGAGCGCCCTGGTTATTCTCTTTATTTGCATCGCCGATTTACTCCTGGCTGACCATCAACTTAAGACCTTGTCGTCATGGAAAAAGCGCCCTGCCAACATCTTATTGCTTTTGGGCTGCTGCTCAATGCCCATCCTCCCGGTGGCTTACCATAATAGCCATACAGGAGGTGACGCGGTGCTCATCGCCGCCTCAGGCGGGATCAATTTCTACATCGGCAACAATCCTCAGGCTGATGGCCTGCACTCCATCATGCCGGGATTCGGGGCGACCTGGGATGTGCCGGAGGTGTCTTTGCCAGCCTATCAGGCGGCGGGCCGCACTCTGAAGCTCTCTGAAATCAACCACCATTATTCCAGGTTAGCCTGGCAATATATTTGGCAGAATCCACTGGCCGCAGGCGGGCTTTTTGTCAAGAAGATTTTTGCGTTTTGGAACAGGCTGGAAATCAGCAACAACCGCGATCTTTACTTTTTCAAGTACGAAACTCGAATTATGCCCCATTTGCGGTTGTTCAGTTTCTGGATTGTGGGGCCGCTGGGACTGCTGGGACTTTGGATCGGATGGCGCCGGCGGCTTCTGCCGGGCTGGTTCTTGGGGATCATTCCGGTTTATATGCTCAGCGTCGCCGCTTTTTTTGTGACGGCTCGTTTCCGCGCCCCGATGATTCCACTGCTGCTGATCTGCGCGGCGATGGCGCTGTTTCAACTGATCGAACGACGAATCAAGATCCTCGATCATCAGAGGCTAATTGATTTTATCACTCTGTTGCTGCCCTTCCTGTTTGTCAATTCAAATCCGTGGAGCCTGCGGACGGAGAATCCGGCACACGCTTATTTCTGCCTGGGGAATGCCTATTTGGATGCGGAGAAACTGGAGCAGGCTCGGGACGCATTTCAATCAGCCCGGGCCGCAGATTCGCTCTATCCGCGAGCCCATCTCAATCTGGGGGTGATCGCTTATAGGAGCGGCGATTCCGCTAAAGCCGAGGCCGAATACCAACGCGAGCTGGTTCTCTATCCCCGAGAGTTTCGGGCGCTGAACAATCTGGGAGTCTTGCGCTATAATGCGGGACGTTCGGTGGAGGCGGCAGATTACTACCAGCGAGCCCTTGACATGGCTCCCTACTTTTCCGACGCCAGAATTAATGTGGCACAGTGCCGCTTCAAGCAGGGGATGGAGGAGGCTGAGAAAGGCCATCTGGAGTCTGCCGAGATTTACTTCCGTGAAGCTATTGAAGGGGAGGATGACAACGCCCTTTATCACTACAATTATGCTTTGACTTTGGGGAAGATGGGAAGGGCGGAGGAGGCGCGGACGCACCTGGAAGCCACCCTGAAGCTCAAGCCCGATCTTGAGGAAGCGCGGAGACTGCTGAGAGACCTGCAGGAGATCTTAGCGAGACGAAGTCAGACGACGCCGTAAGTCCAGGCCCGCCTCATGGTGCGGATTTAGAGACAACACGCGGTTCAGGGCGGAAATCGCCTCAGCAATTCGCCCCAGTCTGCCGAGACAAACGGCGGTATCATAGATGAGGTCGGGATCCTGGGGAAGAACATCCGCCGCTTTTTCAAAATACCACAAGGCTTCCCTCAAATCATTGGATTCGGCCCGACGTCGCGCGGCGTGCCAATAGAGCTCGCCCCAGCGCCCATCGGAGGGAGCCGCCAGCGCAGCCGTCAACAATTCCCCTCCCCAGCCCGCTCGTTGGGGCAATTCGATGCGCCGCTCAATTTGAAGAGGCAACTGGGCGGCGTCGAATTCGACCTCCTGCCACAGACAACCCAGCCGCAACGGCTCCACTCTTTGAGATGCCGTAATCAACAGCTCCTCTGCCGCTCCACGCTCAGGCGTCCAGGCCACGGGCAATTCCGCCCAGAGCGGTTCAAGATCCGCGCCCATGTGCCAGCGATTGACGATGAGCCAATCGAGATTTTGCCCCCGGATAACCGAGACAATTTCCGCGCCGGCGGCGCCTCTCTGAGCCAGCGCCGCGACCGAGGCCGAACCGCTCAGCAGTGCCGCCAGAGTCGTGAGGATCATCAGGGATCGCTGTATCTTTAAATCGGATATCGCCTGCAGGACGCTCACCGCTCCGATTAAAAGCGGAAGAACCGCCGGAAATAGGAAGCGCGGGCCCCAATGCATCCCCGGCTGATTGGGCGCCAGCAAATAAAGCAGGATGACGTATCCCACGCCGAGGATCAGAAACGGCTCTCGTGGTTGTTGCTTCCTCGGGGCCCCGGCGAGGAGGATGCCGATCCAGGGAAGCGCGATGAACAGCCCCTGACTCTCTGCTACCAACCCAAAAGCGCCTTTCGTGCACCATCCCCAGACCCAGAGAGCAATGGCTATCACCGGCAGAGTGTAGGCCGGAAGAAGCGGGATTCGCCTGATGATGGAAATCGCAAAAATAAACAATACAATTAGTCCCAAAAGCCGCTCGCTCATCGGCGAGTTCAGCAGCATCGAGAAAGTCTGATCCAGGCGTTTCACCAAATCATAGTCCTGGGTAGCCAAGCCCCAATTAACACTTGCTTGAGCGGGTATGAAGCGGCCCGACACAACATATTCGAAAAGGCCGGAAACGGCAAGAGCGGCGGCCAATCCCAGCATCAGGGAAAGGAACCTGCTGGGAAGTGAGCGCCCGCCATGGGCGGGAATCGAATCTGGCATCAACAGGACAATTGCGAGCGGCGCCAGAAGCAGAGCAGTCTCAGGCCGCAAGCAAATAGCGATGCCGAGAGCCACGCCGGCCCCAAGCCATGCCTTCCAGCCCCGCCGCTGGCCGGGGATGAGCAGGTTCATAACGGGCATCAAGCACAGCAGCGCCGGCGCATGCTCCCAAAATGTCAGCGCATAGAAGAGTAGGCTGGAACCGAGCACCACTGCCGCCCATAACCGAATTCTGCTATCGGCCATGACGCGCAACGATTTCGTGAAAAAGAAAAGCAGCAGCACAAAACCAAAGGCCGGCAACAAATAAAATCCCGAATCGCCAAGAAGCGCTTGCAGCGAACCTCCCAAAGCTGGGAAGAAAGCCGGAAAAACGGCCGTGAATCCCCTTCCGTCCGATTCGACGAAGGGCGAGGGGATGGGGAAAAAGCGTCTGGACTGCGGCGAAGCTTCATCAGGCAAAATGGAAACAGAATGGCCGCCGGTCTGGATCCACTGCCGAGCCGTCAGGCGTTTGATGCCGTCATCAATCCCCCAGGGCAATCCCCCGGAGAGGGCTTCCGCAACGGCCCCAAGCGCAATCCCGGCTGCGATCAAAATAAGAAGAGGCCAGATTTTCATCCGGCCTCTCGCTTCTCCTGCAGTGCGCGTTAAAGTGCCCAATGGAGCGTGGGATAGAAGAACCAGTCCAGCATTTCCTTGACAACCGCTTCCGCATCTTCTTGATCATCCATGAAATAGAATGGGAATCCAAAGAGGGCGGTGCGGTAGCCCAGGGTGTAGGTATAGTACGTGATCGTGATCCCCTGATACTCAATGGTACTGGTAATGCGCGGTTGATTCTCGTAACGCAGAGCGACGGGCTTCAGGTGCTTTTCTGAAACGGGATCGTACTTGTAGTCCACTTCCAGGATATGGGTGTTGCTCCAGGGTTGTCCATAGGGATAGGATACGAAGATCTCCGTCGAATTGAAGATGTTGATATCCGCTTCAATGTCCAGGGTGACATTGTAGACGCGATAGACCGCCAGAATGCCCGTCTTCAAAGGATGAATGGTGCATTGCGTGGGAGTTGCAAAACTGGCAACGGCCGCGTCCTCATTGTAGACATAAGGGAATGTGGCAACCGTATCGGCCGTGACGGAATTATAGGCAAAGAGGGTGGTGGCATTGTCGCTGATCGTGTAGTAATCTATTTCGGGAAGCCGGGTTCGGTCCACCGGCGCAGGCAGCAGAAACAGCATATCCACTTTGCTCGAATCCACCATGAACGCCGGGAGACCGGGAAGCACGGGAATGGCCCCGATGAATTCACCATCCTGCGCTCCCTGCTGAACGGCGAGATATCCACTCTCGATCTGCACGTACCGGCGCAGTAAACTGGTCGTGGAGAGCTCGATTAAGGAATCCGCGGTGCCGGGGTACCACCCCCCTAGAATCTTCCGCCCCTCGATCCAGAGATTTCCCCCCACGTCGAGATAGTCCATTAGAACCAGGTCTCGATTGGTGATATAGGTGGGACTCGAGGGGCTGCTGTCATCATTGTAGATGATGACTAAACGATATTGACCGATTAAGGCGTAGGGAAGGGGACTGGAATTGACGGCCTGACTGCTGGTATTGGAATTGTCCTTGAAGTAAACGTCAACGCCATCCAGGACGTAATTCTCATTCTCCAGCGTACCCTCGAGATCTTGCAGAATCGACAGCCAAAAAGCATCAATGACATTGTCACCCACGATTTCAAAAGGACCTGAATTCGCCGTCTCATCCACCATCAGGATATGATGTTGGAAGGTGGGACGAACCACTCGAAATGAAATTGTGGCCGGCTCTTGACATAAGGTAAACGCGTCGTCGCGAACCCAAACGTGGAAAACATAGGATCCGGTTTCCAGCCCAAAAAGCTGGATTTGTTGAGTCTCCGACCAGGTGGGATCGCTCCAGCTCCAGATGGTGTCGCCCGGCGCTTTGATCAGAAAGTAACTGAATTCGAGCGGGATTTGATAAAGCTCCTTATCATCCGGATCATCGCTCAACCAGTTGAACGAAATGCCCTGCCATTGACCGGTCAGGGAGTCAAGGCTGAAGAGAGTATCTGTAACCACGTAATTTTGTGTGAAGGCCGCGTCCGGCTCTTCGATCGGCTTAATTCGCGGGTTGTTGGGCAGATTGTTGGAGCGATAAAAGGTTTTGAAGGCGATGTTTTGGCTTTCGGCGCCCCGGTTGTCCGTGGCCCGCACCATGAAGATGTGCTCCGTGGTGTCCCCGGCTTCCGTCAGCAGATAGATGCGGGCTTCCATGGCGGTGGTATCATACCAGACGATGGAGGCTTCGTTTTGACGAATGTAGAGCTGGGGATCTTCGGCCTCGCGGAAGGCGCTGATAAACGCGATGTCCGTCACGTCGGCATAGCTGTAATGATCCACGAAGCCGTCGGCATCATATCCGACCCAGTGGATCTGGGGGGCGTAGGAGAAAACGTAAAAGTTGTCCACCAGGAAGGAGAAGTCAATCAAGTATTCGGTGGCCAGTTCCATATCTCCGCCGGCCAGCGCCGTGAGGGTTCCGGCCGTATAATCCATGGTGTAATCCACGTCCCGGGCAAAGCTGTGAGTACCGGCGCTGTCGAGATAATAAACCGCCTCGGAGTTCGCCACCATTTCCGCACCCTGCATAGAGAGAATCCCCACCGGCTGGCCGAAATCGATGATGTCGAACGGCATCGCATAGTGGTGGGTCGTATCCACGCCCCAGGCATCTCCCGGCACGTTGACAATCTCGACCGCGGGAAGCTGGTTGGTGTTGAAGTCGCCCGTGACCTTGCCGCATCCCTGAATGAGCAGGAATCCGGCGATGATCCCCGAAACGAATCCCATGGCGATGGTTGAACGATGGCTTTGCATATTTCTCTCCGACGAAAGTCGCTTACCGCACGTCCATGACTCTGCGACGATTTCTGGTTCCGGCACTCCGTGCGCGGCCCGGCTCCGGCGGCCCGCTACGGCCAGATCCCATGCCGGATCCCGGGTCTCGCTCCCTTGCGCCCATTACTGGCTGCCAATCCCCAGCGTGAAGAATTGATTGCTACCCAACTTGTCCACGTTGGTGAAGGCATAGTCTATTTTCAGGGCCAACGTGGGAAGCTTAATTTTCAGCCCGGCGCCCAGCGTCAGACCGTCGGTGGATAGGGCGCCGTCCTCATTGATCATCGGATACTCGACGAAGGGGTCCTTGTCATTATCCGCCTGGTATTCAGTCCAACTATAGCGTTTGGCGCCGTTGATCTTTTTGCCGACTCGCAGGAACGCCATGTCCATGAAACCATATTCGATCCCGACATTGAACTGTTCGAGGTTGTCGTTGGGATGCCAGCCTTCCGCCGCGATGATCAGGGCATGGGGATGGCGCTCCAGGGCCCGAATGGAAGTGGCGAATTTGAAATTGATGGGCATGGGAAATGGAGAATCCACAAAATTCATGTCCGGCCCGAAGTTGGTGATCACCATGGCGATGGCAATCTTTTTCCAGCCCGTGTTGTAATACGTTCCCACATCGAAGGCGAGCCCCGTGGCCTTTTGATCCGCCAGACGCTCCTCGATGAACTTGATATTGCCGCCGACGGAGAATTTGTTGGTCAAGCGCTGGGAGTAGGTGACTCCAATGGCCAGATCGGAGGCGGTGAAGGTTCGGCCAGTGCCGTAGGGCTGCTCGGGAGTGGTCTCGTCCATCTCGTCGGTATGCAGGAGGGTGACGTGAGCGCCAACGGCCGCCTGCAGCTTGGGCACGGGCCAGGCCGTCCCCAGGTATTCGAATTGAATGCCAGCCGGGTAGACAATGTGGGTGAACATGTGTTCGGGCTTCTGTAGCTGCAACAGACCGCCGGGATTATAGTAAAGCGCTCCGGCATCGTCGGCCACCCCGACGAAGGCCTCCGCCATGCCCATGGCGCGTGCACTCACACCAACCTTCAGGAATTGCACGCCCGCCGTTCCCACTTTAGCCTGGCTCCAACACAGACCAGGAATGGAAAGCAGAAGAATCAAGAGGATGAAACGCTCTTTTCGCATTTTATTGCTCCCGTAAACTCGTCAGAGCCTTTCGGCCGGTGAGTCCTTTCGCCTTGGGCGGATCGGTCCGCCGCCGGCAGATCAGATCAGATCGTCAAGATCCTCGATCAGCTCAATCAGCAGGGTGCGCCCTTGAACGGTCGCCAGATTGAAATCCTCTTCGCTCAATTGGGGATTATAATCGAGGATTTCATTTAAATCCAAGGCCACGCTCAGGCTGGCCGAAAAATCCGCCAAATAGTAGTAGTTTTGCGCCGACATGAGGCGCAAATCCAGGAAGTTGGTGGTATTGTCGTGATCGAAATCCCATCCCGAATCCATGAGCAAGAGTTCGGCGATCCTCTCGTTGGATTGCTGCCAGAGCTGCAGAAGTTGATCAAGACACGCATAACCTGCCAGCAATTCGGCATGGAGGCGGCTGACCTCGGCGCTATCCGGAATGCTCATCGCCTCCAGATCCTGCGCCAGGGCGATGCCCACATCAAAGGTCAGCGCACCCACCGCCGTATACTGCGGATCTTTGACGGAGGTCCAGCCGAACCCTGAGGTGATGGCCACGATCTGCACGCGGGCGATATTCATGCGCGCGACCGCGTCAGCCAGGGCCGCGGAATCCGGGAGGGAAGCCGCCACCATGGAATCCGTCATTGCCTCCAGCAAGTCCGCGTCGGCCAGATTGACGGCCAGTTGGAAACTTTGAACGGCATCCGACGTATTGCCGGCGCCATACTGCATCCAGCCCTGATTGAGGTACCCCTCGATGTCCGTGGGCGGAGCGGGACCCACGCCTTCATCTTTCTCACAGCCATTGAGAATCACCAAGCTCATCATGATGAGCAGGGGGATGGACTTGATCTGGATCTTCATTCAGAAACCTCGATTACCTCATTAGAATCGTAGCATACCTCTCGTGGGCGGTGACAATTACGGGCACGAAGCCGGACCACGGGTGACGACTACCTCATCAGTATCATCTTCTTCGTCAACTGGCGGCCACCGATCTGCAGACGGTAAAAATAGATGCCGCTGGAGGCGTTCGCCGCAGCCCAAACAATCCGATGCACGCCGGCATCAAATCTCCCATTCGCCAGATCCGCGACTTTGCGTCCCATCAGGTCGAAGATCTCCAGCGCAACCCACCCTGCTTCAGGCAGGGCAAAAGCGATGGCCGTCTCAGGATTAAAAGGATTGGGATAGTTCTGGAAGAGTTCCAGAGTCTGCGGCAGCATGGCCGTCCTCAACTGCTCGCCCCAAACCACTCGATAGGTGCCTTCCTGCGAAAGCGCGGCGCGAATAGATGTCGCATTCGGATCCAGGTAGGAGGACAGAGCCACCCAGCCTTCACCATCCCAGCGCGCAATGGCACAATTGCTGGCAGGCAAATTATTTAGGAGTTCGCCGTTGATCTCAAATTCAATTTGGCCATCAGCAAGCTGGTCCACCGAGGTGAACAACTGATAAGCCTGGCCGATCGCCAATAACTCGGTATCGAGCGGTTTTGCTGAAGCATAAGTCTCAGGCATCAGGCCCCAGAAACCGACTCCGGAAGGCGCTCGGGCGGCAACCGTGATCTCCTCATTTATGGTGAGACTCGATCCGAATGAAGCCAGCGGCGCGCCAACGTAATTTTGCAGCAGCGTAGAATCCTGCCCGAAGATATTCGCAACTGTGATCGTTATGCGGCTGAGGTAGCCGCTGGTATTTTGGCCCACCGGAAGTTGATAAATCATTGGGGCCACCGCCACCATGAAGGCGCTGTCCGACGGAGTGTATCCTACGGTATCGGGATAATCCGTCTCGATATAAACGTAGGGCGGCGATAGTAGCGGGATCGTGCTGGTCAGGGTGAAGTATTCCTGGTAGATCTGAACCGGATGCTGGATGACGGCCAGGAAGACGTCCCACTCCAGGCCGGAACTGCCGCCAAAGGCGCCAATCTGGCCGCCCGTTTCCGATTTATCCATCAGGGGAGATAAATCCTGCAAAACATAGCGCTGCCAGATGTCGCCCGTGCCCATGAAAAGCGGATCCTCATTGACATTGTTCAATCCCGGATACCCGCCTTCGCCAGCCACATCGCTGTAGGTGACGGAGAGACTTGATCCAGAGGCGTAAACAGGGGCCGAATTCGAAATTGAGGAGCTGCCCCACAGGATAGAGTTGGTGATCATGGATTGATCGCCCAGGACGGAATTCAGAAGCCAGCCCGGCGGCAGACTATCATTCGCCTGAGCGACGAAGGTGCAGTAATTGATTATCGCTCCAGAGCCCTGCAGGTGCACCTGGCCCGTCCCTTCGGCCTCATTCTCCGCCACAATGGTCTTGAGAATCACCGGATTGCTGCCGTTCTGGATGAAGAGTCCTCCCCCATTGGCGGTAAAGCTTGTGTCGCTTATAAAAGCGCTGTTCCCATAGATCGCCTCATCATGGATGAAGGGCTTGGTGTACCAGACTATGGCCATGCCGCCGCCGTTCGCTGCCTGATTGCCATAGATCTTGTTCCCAAACATCTCGGTCGCGGCGCCATCGTTCAGGTAAATTCCTCCCCCCAAACCGGTCGAGAGGTTGGGTATAGTCCCTATCATGGAATGGACGGCAGCATTATCATGAATCTCGCAATTGGAGATGCTTCCCAGAGCGCCGGCGACATAAAGCGCCCCGCCGTTGCTCGCCGTATTATCATAAAAACTGCAATACTCAATCCGCGGCCTGCTGAACCAGTCAGCATAGAGTGCTCCGCCGGACCCGGCGCTGTTGCCATAGAAACTGCAACTGCTGAGGAGCAGTTCAGAATTCCCTTGAATGGCCATGGCGCCGCCCTGGCCGGTAGACGCAGTATTATCGTAGAATTCGCACTCCTCAAAAGTCGGCGAAGAGTTGATGATCCTTACAACGCCACCAAAGGCATTTTCGCCGCGGTGAAATCCACAGTAACTCATAACCGAAGCGGAAGAACCGGGCTGGAAGGACATTCCCATCCAGCGGCCGCTATCACCGATGGTGGTGAATTCGATAGGGTCGGGGGACGTCCCGAGCGCTTCCAACGTGCCATACACCGAAACTTCAAAATCGCCCTCAAATTGAACCTCGACCCCAGGCTCAATCGCCAGTTCGCCGCCGGCCGGAACGCTGATGTCACCGACCACATAGTAGGGCGATTGATCGGCTTCCCAAAGTCCCGTCGCTTCGCCGATCACCCAATTTATCTGGTTGGTGCCGGTCCCAAATAGCCATGCCAATACCGTCAGGCGTTGCCATGATCCCCCTTGAAGGCGATTCGTGGGTTCATTGGTCGGGATTTGAATGGTAGTATTATGAGGACCCGAGCTAAGAGGACGGAAAGTAATCGGAATGCTGGCTTCGCCGTTGGGGGGTACAATGATCTCCGACCCGCTGAATTCGAAGGAGTAGTTTATCGAATCCACCAAGGTGGGTCTGTATATCGTCAGGTCAATCGGCCCTACATTCTTCAGGATGATCTCCTGGGTGGAGTCCTGCCCCAGGGTAATGACGCTGAAGAAGAGCGAATCCTGGGCATAGTAAAGCGAATCCTTTAACAAAACAGGCTGCGAGCCCGTACCCGTAGCGTGCAACAGGGCCGAACCGGCATTGCGGCTGCTCACCGTCACGTTTTCGGCAAAATCGAGGCGGTCCGTCGGAGTAAAAAAGACGGGATAATATTTCGTGCTGTCCACCTTGATGGTGTCCAGGATCTGCGTCGGATTCCCCGAGGTATCGGGATTGTTGATGACAAAATTGACGGTTGATGGGAACGTGTAGAGGTACAGGTCAGATTCGATTCCGCCCTGATTTTCACCCGCATTCATGATCCCCAGCCAGAGAGTATCCGAACTTTCGCCCACGTTCGTCAGCGGGAAATGGAGCGTATCCGGGATCAACTCGATGACGGGATAGACCCCGACGCCGGAAAGATCTATCAGGGGATTGGAGGTGGTATCATTGTCGAGCAGGCTCATGCTGCCTTCGACAGAATCAATGGCCGTCGGCAGAAAAAGCAGAGAACAAAGAACGCTCGTGTCGGGCAGGACGACCACTTCGCCGTAGACCGGATCTATAATGCTGAAGAGGGTCCCGCTGAATTGACTATTCGTGAAAAGCAGGCTGTCCAGGATCAGCGGGATGCGGCCGACATTATAGAGACTGAAAGTATCCACCAGCGCCGTCGTCAAAATCTTCTGCGATCCAAAATCAAAGGAAGGCGCCTCCAGATTGCGGACGTTAGGGGCAAAGGACAAAAGTGGGAGCGAAATGGTCGCTTTGGAGCTGTTGCCATAGGCGCCTTGATTGGCTCGCCCGCCATTAGGTTCCGGCTCGGCGGAATAGGGAGAACTGAGCGAGGCGGCATCTATCGTCTGGCTGTATTCTTGGACTCGCAGATCCCCATTCTCCGGATCAAGGAAAAAGGGATCAAAGTCATCTGCCCCGAGATTTCCCGCGCCAAACACCAGCAGGGAATCCTCAGTTAACAGAGAGGGCGGTGACGGATCAATGCAGTTGTAGGTGATGGAGCCCGGCACGAAGGAGAAGAACCGAAAGCTGTCCCAGAGGATGGAGTTGGTCATGACGAAGTTTGATCCGTCATTGGCCATGAAGAGGCTGTAGCCGGATCCCGATCCGTTATTCGCGACGGTCAAATGGTTTAGAACCAATCCATCGCAATCGCCCAGATAGAGGGCGTGCCCCTGGCCGTTGGAGCTGAGGTTGTCGGTGAACAGATTGTAGGCGAATTCGGGCGCGCCGCCCCATAAAAAGATCGCGCCGCCGTTATAAACAGCGCGGTTGTTGACAAAAGAGCAATGGGTGATGGCTTGAATGGAGCCGTACAGGTAGATGGCGCCTCCGCAGTTTTCGGGCCAGTTGCCCTGCGCCCAGCCCAGCTCAAAGCGGCAATAATCGAGGCGAGAATAGACCTGAGCGTTCAGGAAGCGCAGTCCGCCCCATCCTTCAAGCGAATTGGTGGCTGTGAAGAGGATTGAATCCACCCCGGTCCCCGAAGCCACCAGGCGCCCTTCGATTACAAACTGATAGTTGCCTTCGAACAGCACTTCCACGCCGGGCTCAATGGTGAGAAATCCATCTTCCGGAAGGGTGATTGTCCCCTGCACCCGATAAGGCGATCCACTCGCCGGCCAAACCGAATCCTGGATTTCGCCGCCGGGGATGATAGTGTCGGCCCGGGCCGCCGTGAGCGTCACCAGGCAGATGAAGATCGCAGCCAGAGCGAACCGCGAGAATTGGTACATGGATGGCTCCATATTTTGCACCGTGCACGGTGCACGAAATTATCGTATAATGACGAACTTACCGACTTCGATATCCCCCTCGTGTCCGGGGGTCTGGTTTTCAACGCTGAACAGATATAGCCCCGAGACCACCTGCTGCCCGTTGCGGCTGTTGAGGTCCCAGCTCTCGGAATAGCTGGAGACCCATTTCAGGTTGGGATCGCCCAGATCGTTGAAGGTCCCTTCATCCGAGTGGGGGATGATCTGCACGAGATCGCCGCTCAGAGTGTAGATGCGGATCAGGCACTGGGGCGGCAGATTGATGAAATCTATGCGCCGATCGGTCTGCGGGAAAAATTCCGGAGTGCCGTCATCCTGATTTTCCCACGAGAGCCCGGATCCCGGACTGGTTTCCACGTAGGCCTGCGTATAATCGAGATAGGCCCGATAGGGATTGGGCACGACTACCACTTTGTTGTTCGGATTGCCCGAGGGAGCCACATAGACGCGGTTGGCATTTCGCGCCGTTTCCAGCGGTTCGGTGCCCGATTTGGGATCGCCGTAATCGAATGCGGTGACCGCATAATAACGGGGGAAGAGAGCGTGTGCGTTGTTGATCATGTACACGTAGGTGGTGTCCGTCTCTCGAATGGCCTCTAGTCCGCTATTGGCGCCGACCGGCTTGCGATAATAGGTCTGCCCATTGGAGAAGGTCGAATCCGGCGGCATGTTGGTCAGATTATCCGGATAGCTGGCCAGGGAGTCGTCCAGGCTGTAGTAAGCGAAATCCACCTGGTCGAATTCGGCCAGCAATTCGTAATCATATTCCAAGCCCGTATTGGAAACGTAGACGCGGTAGCCTTCGAAATCCTGCGCCTGAGAGAATGGGTCGGTATAGTTGGGATCTTCGGAGTTATCTTTCCAGCGCAGCAATACCTCGTTTTCCAGCGTTTCGAAGTCCAGAAGGGGGATGGGCGGAGGAGGAGGCCCCTTGAAGTCGGGAATGCCATCGCCGGGATCCAGAACCCCGTTATGCTGGGTGTAACCGATGTTCAGGTCGCCGTAGCGCGGATCATAGACGAATTCCGGCCGCGCGATGTCATCCTCGCCCGTATCCAGCCGCCCGTTGCGCTCCGTGCCATCGGCATCCGGACCGCCGTAAATGCCCATGAACTGCCCGAAGTAGATGACGGAATCCCCGATTTCAGCCGCATATTCGAGGTCTTCGCCGACGTCCTCCCCGTACCAGCCATCGCCGTTGGAGTCTATCATTTCATTGTCGTAAACGCGGGCGGCCCAGGCGGCGTTGTACTGCAGGTTGGCGAAGTTGAACAAGGTCGGGTCAATCAGGTTGTTGCCGCTGACGTCGCCCTGGTAGTTTTGCGGCGTGTGGAAGTTGGCGCCGGCGATGTAGCCGATAGTCATGTGAAACTTCTCGCCGGGATTCAGGCGGTAGATGTCGTTGCCGTTGCCATCGGTGTGGTCGTAGATGCCCAAGGGACCCCAGGAGAGCAGATAGCGGGTGTCGTAGCCGTTGGCCAGGGTGGGGGCGTAAGTCAGATTCTCCACCCGCCATTCGTGCACTTCGGTGGTATCGCCGGTAATGGGATTGAGGATCACTTGCTCATGGTTGGTGATGTAGTCCTCATCGGCCACCCAGACCTGGTCGTAATCGAATTCGCCGTTGGACATGACGAAGTACTTGCGGACGTCGCCATCGGGGGTGCCGTAGGTGGCGGTCCAACTGCCTTCCGAGCCGTCGTCCTCCCATGAGGGGCCGAAGTCTATCGTGGGATTGCCATTAGAGATCCACCAATTGAAGCCGGTGCGCAGGCGGGGATTGGGGGCGCGCACCACGCGCACGCCGGTGACTGCGGGACAGGTGAAGGCATTGCCGGAGTTATTGCCCTGCGGCCGGCCGTCATTGTCGGCGATCCAAGCAGTGTTGATAATCAGCGAATCGGGGATCATGTTCCCCTGTTCGTCGCGCCGTTCAAAGTAGTACCACTGTTGGAACCCGCAGATGTCATCTTCATGCCAAATATTCTCTCCCAGCCAGCCTACGTCCGCGTCCACGTAGAGCGCGACATAGAGGTTTTTTAGGAAATTCGAGGCGATGTTCTCAAATTCGTAGTCAATGAGGATGAATTCCTGGGCATAGTTGTAGGACCAGGAGTAGGAACTCTGTTTGATGCGGACGCCCAGCGGGAAGTGCGGCCCGTCCACGATATCGGTCCCGGTCCAGAACTGTTCGGTCAGGGTGTCGCAATAGACGGCAACGAAATCCTGTTCGCCGATGGCCAGCGAGTCGAAGACAAACTCGCCCAGGCGGTTGTAGGAATTGGGAACCGTGCTGCGCTCGCGGATGCCATGCTCTTCCTGAGGCAAGCCGCCGATTTCGCCCGGCTCCATTTCATAGTTGTTGTTATTCGGTCCGGTCCAACCTTCTGAGCCCACCGTGACTCGAGGAAATTCGAAGCCGCCCTCCTGCACCAGCGCCCCCAGCCAGATGGCTCCCATAAAGAGGTATTGGACATCCGAAGCGCCGGGATATTCGCACTGTGGCGCCCAGGTGCCCGGATATTCCGGATCTTCCATGGCATCCCCATCGCCTGGGCCGAGGTTGCCGAAGAAACCCCAATTCGTCACCGTCAGCCAAATATTCCCCTTGCGGTGCGTCCGGTTGTAGCGAGCGATATTGGAATAGGCCACCTGGGGAGGCTGATACTTCTCAATGACACTGCGGTTATCGCGTGCCGGGGCAGGCCCCGATGAACCGAGGCTGGCCAGAGCCGCGGCGGCAACCAGAGTGAGGACGGAAGTGAAGCGCTTCATGGGATTTGCCATTTGACCTTTGATATTTGACATGACTGCCAATCTCCCAGATTCTCCGAAAAGAGTCTTTCGACCTTCGGATTTTTAGAAATGGAGGGGGCCACCCGTCGCAGATGCCCCTCCATTACCAGGGCCCCAGCCCATAGGCCCCTACTTCTCCGCCATTTGAGCCGGCCGTCAACGCAGGCGATCCCGGCTGCAGGTGGAAGTCGCCGCCGGCGGCGTCCTCAAAGAGAGGATCGGCCAGGATGTTAGTGCTGTCCGGCCAGGGCGAAATCTCGCTGCTGAAGACGGAGCCTTCCGGCTGGTAGAAGACGTTGAAGGCCAGATCGGGGAAGGACGATTCGGCGACACTCAAACCATGGCCATGCGTCGTATCCGGCCAAGTGACGGCGGAGCCATTGAAGGCAACGATGTTATCCAGAACCAGCGGATTCGAGCTGGTCCAGCACAGAATGCCGGCGTAGGCATTCTGCACAATGGTGTTGTAGAGGATGTCCGGGGCCGAAAAGTTATCGCATTTGATGCCGACGTGTCCGGTGTTATAGATGACGTTCTCCTGGATGCCGGGGGAGGAGAAGAACTCGCAGAGGACGCCGTAGCCCAAGCCGTTGCGGATGATGTTGCGGTAGATGGAGGGCCGCGAGTTGTCGAAGCAGTTGATGGCCACGGGGCCGAATCCATCAATGAAATTATACGAGATGCTCGGCTCGGCCAAGTGCAGACAGCTGACGGCGGCGTAGGTGCAATTTTCGAAGGTATTATGGCTGATATCGGCTTCCGTGCCCTGAACGGTGACGGCACCCCCGAAGGGATAGGATTTTTGATAGGTGGAAGCATTGACCAGACGGCAGTTGCGGATGTAAGACAGGGGATCGGCCTCGTCGGTCAGCTCGATACCCAGCCAGTCTATGGCCTGATTGGTGGAATCTTCGGGGATGAAGGTGGCGCCATCAGCTTGGATCAGGCCGGATATGCGCATGCCATAGACGCCCTGAATGATCAAGAGCGCTCCGGGCTCGATGGTCAGCGTCTCGCCCGGATCCACGAAGACGTCGCAGGTCATGGTCCAGGGATTGCCGGCAGCGGTAATCAAGCGCCCGCCGATATCGCCGCGCAGTTCGGTGGCGCCAACGTAATAAGGAATGGATCCGAGCATGGCGGGGTCAGCGCCCTCGCTTAAGCCCGCGGCGATGCAGGGAGAGCAGGCATCCAGCGAATAGTCCTGGGTCAGGAAATCGAGGAACATCGGATCTTTGATCATATTGAATTGCAAATCGCAGGAATCGCCGTTGGCATTGACGCGAGTGATTTCCCCGATGCCGGCGGGACAGTCCGCGAACTGGCGGGCGTTGTTCTCTTTGCTGTCGTTGTACCAGATCTCGGGCGTGGCCAAAACAGCCTCTCCAGTTAGAGGTTCGCAGCGGATGCCGTCTCCGTCATTCTCAAAGACGATGTTATTCAGCAAGTAGGGGCGGCTTTCGCTGCCGATGCAGTAAACGCCGTGATAGCCGTTGTAAAGGACGTTGCAGTTGCGGATCGTGGGGCTGGAATTCCAGCAGATGACGGCGCCATTCATCCAGAGGCCGGTGGAATCCGGATAGCGCTCGGTGGAATCCCAGACGGCTCCGAATTTGATCTGGCAGTAGGCCAGTACCGAGGTATCGCCGGCCGCTTCGCGCTCCCCCGTGTCGAAGACGATGGCGCGCCACTGGCCGAAATCGCCGGCGCCCAGAGACCCCTGGCCGGAGGTGAAGATGATATTCGCCTCGGGAGTTCCAATGGCTTCCAGATGACCCAGAACGACGAACTTGTGGAGTCCGTCAAAACGCAGTTCGACGCCGGGTTCGATGATCAGGTCGGCGTCCTGCGGGACGACCAGACTGTCCGTCACGCGGTAGGGGCTGGAGGAGGCGAAGAGCACGCCGGACAGCGGACCCGCGATGGGCGTTCCCGAAACCGGCGGCGGGCCTGTGGGCGTTTCCGTATCGCTGGTTGTGCAACTGGACGAGAAAAGTAAAAACGAAAAACTAAAAAGTAAAAGCAGCAAAGCGCTGGCCGATTGCGACGCTTTGCGCTGGCCGCTGGTCGAGGATCGGGCGACCTTGGATATTGCAGGCCTCATTGGCGGAATTCTCACAAGCAACCTCTTGCTTTTCAGTTCTTACTTTTTGGTTCTTAGTTTTTAGTTAAAACGTCACGCCCAGGGAGAACAGGATTTGCCGCGGGGAATCGTAATTACGTGGATCGTGATCGTAATCCGTTCCCACATTGTACGGTCCCGGGAAAGGCTCGCTGTAGGCGCTTTCCAGATGGTCGGGGTGAGTGCTATCGTAGGTATTTCCGGTTTCCGCATAGAGGGCGCGGATGTTTTTGCTGTTGAATACATTTTCCACCTGCATCCCCGCCACCAGCTGGGTGTTGCCGCCCAGGGTAAAATATTTCTCGAACTTGAGGTTGGAGGTTTCATGCCAGGGGTAGCGGGCGCTGTTCTCGGGAATCTGATTGGTCGGTAGACCCGTCGTGTAGCGGCTGGGAGTATAGGGCTCGCCGGAGCCGTAACGCCATTCCAGGGTTAGCAGCCAGGCATCCGGCAATTTCAGACCGAAGAGGTAGGGATGTTGTCCCTTCTGGTAGATCATCGTGCCGTAAATGTTGATCTTGTGCGTTTCATCCCAGCTCAGCGGATGCTCATCCCGGTTTACCGGCACGTTATTCAGGCGGTAGGTCTGAGCGGCCAGGGCAGATGAAGCCTTGCCGTAGGCGTAGGAAAAATCCCATTTGACCGAAAGCTGGAAATTGCGCGTAAAGTTGTTGTCTATGCTCACCTCAAAGCCGCGCACCCGACCATAATCTTTATTGGTATAGCGGTCCAGAGTATATCCCTGCACGATAGGAACGGACAGGGTCGAGATGAGACCATAGATATCCTTATAATAGCCCTCGACCGTAAAGGTCAAGTCCTCGGTGACCTGGGTCTGGACTCCCAGAGCGTATTGCACGGTCTTCTCATGCTCCAGATTGGGATTCCCGACAAGATTGCCGGGCAGGATGTTGCCTTGATTGGATCGGAAGAAGTATTGATACTGCGGCGCTTGATAGAAATGCCCATAGTTGAAGTATAATTTTGAACGATCCGTGATGGGATGCGAGATTCCCAGGCGCGGGGCGATCTGATAGGTGCCGCGATTCGCCAGAACTGCCCCTGGCTCCCCGGCCGCCACCATGTCTTCCGACTGCTGAACCAGGTTCGGATCGTGGATGATGAAATCCGCTCGCAATCCGGCATTGACGATCAGACCTTCGAACTCCATTTTATCCTGGAGGTAAACGGCGCCTTCGTAGGGACGATAATCATAAAAGTCCCGCACGTCGCCGCGATCCGGCCAGGGACTCCCGGCCGGCAGAGGCACTGCGATATTGGTATAAGGCTGGTCCGGATTCTGAATGGACTGCATGGCCATTTCACGATATTTGACCTCCGTGCCGGTCTTGATCTCGTGATATTTGGAGACCTGACTGGTGAAGTCAAACTTGGCCGTGTATTCCACCGTGCTGCGATCGTACCAGTAGGCCGCCTCGTCCCACTGACCCGGATTCAGAAAGAAGTCAATGCCATCGCGCACCCCGTTGCCGTTGTAGTCGGTGAACGGCTCACCCTCATTATAGAAATAGTTGGGTGGATTGAAGGCCCGGTGCTGATACGCCGTCGAGCCTTCGGCGATGTCCTTGAGACTATACCAGGTGGAGTATCCCGGTTGGTAAAGCGCGAAGCTATTCGGCCAATCCTGCCCATGCAGGGTGGGATCAAAGGTGTAGATGACCGGAGTGGCCGGGTCATATCCGAAGGTCAGCTCGGCGGGGTATGTGAACAGCTCGTATTCGTCAAAGTAGCTGTTCGGTCCGTCATAGAGGCCGTTGAGCGTCGGGTCGCCAAAGGTGAAGTCGCCCGTCAAAGGATCCGTGTAGGAACTGGGCAGATCGTAGAAAATTTCCCCGGGATCCCATTGCCCGTTGTAGAAGCCATTTTCGTCGGGAGTATCAATGAACGGTTCGCCGGTGTCGTGGTAAAAATCGCCGTCGTAGAAGGGTTCGCCCTGGTCTTCCGCATCAGTGAAATTCATCTTGCGGTCAACGTGGCCGTTCAGGTTGGCGTCGTAGTAGCCCTCGCCGGATCCATCATAGGTGCCATTCTCGTCGGCATCCCAATAGCGTTCGCCATCCCACCGGCCATTGCGATTCCAGTCCTGCTCCACCAACTGGGGTTCGTCGCCATCCCAGATGCCATTCCCGTTCAGGTCTGAATAGTCATCCCAGGGATCGAATTGCGCGACGTTATTCTCCCCCGTGTCAGGATTGATGCGATCAATCCAGGGCTCGGCGTAATCGAAAATTCCATTACCGTTCAGATCAACCCAATCCTCGCCCCGATCCCACTGTCCGTTGCCGTTCAAATCCTCATAGCCTTCGCCCTGCCCGTCATAAAGGCCATTCAAATTGGCATCCACGAAGCCGTCGAAGGGGACATGCTGCTCCAGGTCCGCCGCGTCAATGATGCCATCGCCGTTAAAATCGGAGTAGAAATTGTAAACGTCCTCGACGTCGTCCTCAAGGGTAAAGCCGCCGGGGTCCACTCCGCCGCCCGGTTCCACACGACTGCGGTTGGCGGTGCGGCTCACTGACATTTCGTAGAAACTCTTCTGACTGATCTGGTGCGTGAAGTTCAGACTCAGCCCGCCCCGTTGATTGGTCGCGAAGGGGCGGTTTTGGGTATTGTATTTATACTGCCATCCGTAATCGCCGCCAACCCCAGCTTCCCCGTCGGGGTAAAGACTCCATAAGTGATAGTATTCATTGGCCGTAAAAGTCAATTTTTGGGTGGCGCCCAGTTGGTACGCCAGCTTGATGGAACCATTGTATTCGTTGGAGGTGCGCTCCGGAAGCTTAATCCCCAGACTCATATAGTCATTGGACGACCAGGACTGATTTAACGGCGCGTAAGTGTCGCTGATATCCGCCGTGCCGGACAGGAAGAATGTCACCGGCTTGCCCAACACGCCTTTGCTGCCCGGGATCGGTCCGCCCAAGGAGAGTTCCAAACGATCGGTATTGAAGGAGGTCTGGTCCACCAGATTATCCGTGAGGTATTTGAGCTGGCCGTTATAACGATCCGATTCGCCTTCGCGCGTGGTGATGTTGATAATGGCGGATTGGGCCCGGCCATATTCCGCGTTGAAACCTCCCGTTAAAACCTGCAATTCCTCGATGTTCATGCTGTTCAGGTCAAAATCTACCTTGGTGCCCACCAGAGGATCGCGCACATCCATGCCGTCCACGATAAATAGCGTCTCCTCGGAGCGTCCGCCGCGAGCGTGGATATTGCCCTCGGCGTCAATAGTAAATCCTGTCTGGCGGGCGATGACGTCCGTGATGCTGCTGACCACCATGGTGGAGAGGTCTTCCGCGGACATGATGCGGGCGTTGGAAGTCTGGTCGAGGATCACCTGCGGCTTCTCGTACACCACGGTGATCTCCTCCGCCGATTCCAGCACCGTCGGCTTCAACTGCATGTCGAGCTTGGTGGTGAGGTCACTCTGCACCAGCACGCCGGTCTGACGGGTCGTGGTATAGCCCATGGCCGTCGCCTTGATGTCATAGCGGCCCGGCTGCAGGTTGATTATCATGAAGAAGCCTTCGATGTCCGTCGCCGCGCCTTGCTGAGTTCCCTCGATGGTCACATTCGCCCCAAAGATCGGCTCTTTGGTATCGGAGTCAATCACCGTCCCGGATATCTTTCCGGTGCCGGCCAGCGCCAGCGGCGCGCCAAGCAGGAGGGCGATCAGGATCAGGGCTATCGGGCGGATGCGCTTGTAAGGCCACATAGGACTACCTCTTTGAAGCGGCGGGAGTGAAGGTGCCGCCGGTTGGGAAACGCTCCAGGTGATGAAAGGCGTTCTTGGAGTTCGCTGTCTGGTTAACTGCGCTCGGGAACTTATCTCCGCTATTGGCATTGTATTAAAGATAGCGCAGAATGATGGCTCTTCCGACAAGGCGGCGCTCAGCATTAAAGCTTCATTAAATCTCTGCCGAAAGAAAAGAAGACCACTTGACCAGCCCCGGAATTCCTTGATAATTTTGACGAAACGGCCGATGCTGTCTTCAGGGCAAAGCGCCGCCGAGTTAAAAACTTGCTAAATTTATGATATTTTGAGATGGAAGTCAAGCGTATTTTTTTGCATATTTTTAAGAAGATAAGGCATAACCCACTCGACGACGGCCAATATTCGCCAGCTTGATCCCGTATTCTCAAGAGATGACCTAAAAGCAAACTTCCGCGCTGCCAGGCAGCGGTCTTGCCGAAAATCTCGATTAGATGTAACCGTTGAGGTGTGCAGGTGGAACCTGAAAAAAACTCCAAAAGCGAAGAAATCCTCGAATACCGTTTCGCCAGTGAAGATACTGAGGAGAGCGATTTCTCTTACAGCGAAGCCTTGATGAACGAAGCCTTGACCAATTTGCCGAATGAGCGATCCGGCATGAAGCGTTAATTCGGACGGGTATCGCGTCGGGAAGGAGAAGAGCGGCCAGTTAGGCCGCTCTTCATTTTCCGTATCTATTCTTTGAGCGCTCCCTTGCGAAGCGGCTTACCTTCCCTCAAGATGCCTCAACCAGAGCCAGATGGCCAGAATCAACAGAGAGATGAATATCGTGGCAATGCCCAGACCACGTTTCCGGTATTCAAAAGCGGCCAAACCGGCCCGGCCCATCTCCTGCGCCGCAGCAGCGCGTTCGATCCCGGCATGCGCCGCTTCAGCCACCTTCCGTACGTCGGCGGTGTGGATGATGGTGCGAGACTTCAGCAGCGCCTCTCGCGTCTCCGCTAGCGCCGCCCGAACCTCTCCAACTGGAATCCCCCGCCTCTCCACCTGGCCGACCAATTCGACGGCGTTCTCCTCCATAATACGAAGTGAATCCACAAGCGCCTTGATTTGCTGAGCGACCTCAAATCCCCTGTCCCCCTGGGAATGGCACTGACCACAACTGTGCTCCCCAACCGCTCCCAGCCAGCTTTCATCCGGAGGGAGAATCCGATGGTTCGCGTGGCAGGCGACGCATTCCGGTAATTCTGCCGCATCGAATGCCGCCTTATGCGGGCTCGCCATGAACATTTCCGCATTGTTAACATGGCACTGGCGGCAAACTTGTGCTACGGATTCGAAGCCCGGTGGCGCCGCTCCATGATTTCCATGACAGTCGTTGCAGGCCGGCGCGCCGGTATCGCGCCTCTCCAAAAGCGCCTTGCCGTGAACGCCCTCAGAGTACTCCTTAAAGGAGTCAGGCTTCAGGCCGAATTTCCCCATCAATTCGGCGTTGCCGTGACAGTGATTGCAGGTCTGAGGAACATTCGTGGGCCACACGGATGATTTGGGATTATTGGCGGGATAAATGGCATGGGAGCCGTGGCAGCTCGCGCAGGTGGCGACTTCGGCATTGCCGCCCTTCAGAGCCTGGCCGTGCTGGCTGGTCCAGTATTTCTCCAGTTGATCTGTGGGAACGGAGACGGAATATTTGCGCATGATTTGCGGATCGGCGTGGCAGCGTCCGCAAAACTGGGGGATCTCGGACGGTTTGGGAACGCCCACAAATCCCCGCGCCTTGCTCATGGCGGCCTCCTGGTCATCGGCGCCGGGATCGCCGCCGTGGCAGGCAGCGCAGGAAAAACCGCGGCTGGCATGGACGTCCTCGGTGTCCATCGCATGAACCGGCGCGGCAAGTTCGTCGCCGGCCTCAAGATGGCATTCGCGACAACTATCCTTACCCGCACTTGCGGCGGCAAAGCCCAAGCCAAATACAATAAACAAAACCGAGATGGCGAAGACTCTTTTCATGGTCTTGGTCGCTTGAGGATCATAGGACAAACCCGACGATGGTCATGACAACGATGAAGGCGACGATGATCCAGCCCATCAGTTGAAATACCGGATTGCGCTGGTTCTTCTGTCCCCGACGATCCAGGAAAGGTATCAGGATCCAGAGCAGTCCCGCCAGACCGAAAACCAGAATGCCGAGCAATTCGCCTTCAAGGAATAAAACGTGGCCCGGAATGAACTTCAGCGTCTGAAACATGAACAGAAAGTACCATTCGGGCTTGATGCCCGCCGGTGCGGGGGCAAAGAGGTCAGCCTTTTCACCCAAATCCCAGGGGAAGAAGACCGACAAAATGGCGACGATATTCAAAACTACCAGCCATAACACGACATCTCGAAGCACAAAATTGGGGAAAAAGGGCATGGTGCGCTTTTTGTCCGAACCCAGCGCCTGATGCGACACCGGTTCAGACATCCCCTGAACCTGAACGAATAGAACGTGCAATCCCAACAGCAGAGTGAAAACCATCGGCAGTACGGCCACATGAAAGCCGAAAAAGCGGGATAACGTCGCGCCGGTGACGTCTTCGCCGCCGCGCAAGAAGATGAGCATGGGCTTGCCCACGATAGGCACCGCTCCGACGATATCGGTGCCGACCTTGGTGGCAAAGAAAGCCAATTCATTCCAGGGAAGCAGATAGCCTGAAAATCCGAATCCCAACGCCAATAGGAACAAGACCATGCCGGTAATCCACGTCAGTTCGCGCGGCCTGCGGTAGGATTGAGTGAAGAAATTCGAAAACATGTGGATGAAAGCGGCCAGCACCATCAGATTGGCCGACCAGGAATGCACCGATCGGATCAGCCAGCCGAACTCGACTTGGGTGAGGATGAACTGGAGGCTTTCGAAGGAGGAATCAGCACCGGGACGGTAATAGAGCAGGAGCAGAATGCCGGTGAAGACCTGTATTATAAATAGGAAAAGAGTGACGCCGCCAAAGTAGTACCAAACCGATTCCCGATGAACCGGCACAACCTTCTTCTTCCCGAATGCTACCGCCGCGTCAATTCCAAAGCGCTCATTTAGCCAGCCGTAAATCGCGGCCAAAAGATTGGGCGGGTTTCCCATTAACCCTCCCTCTCGGACACGTAAACTTCGCCGTCCTTGATGTTGACGTCAAAGGGCGTCAAGGGGCGAGGCGGCGGGCCGGCGATGTTGCGACCGGTTAAATCATAGCGTCCGTTGTGGCAAGCGCACCAGATGATGCCCCAATCCGATCGAAACTGCACTGTGCAATCCAAATGTGTGCAGACAGCGCTGAAGGCGCTGAATTTGCCTTCCTGCGTGCGGATCAGAATACCCGGCTTGCGGCCATAGCGGAACATGAGCGCCGTATTGGGAACCACTTCATCTACCCTGGCAACTTTCAGCGTCGTGAGTTTCGCTTCGGGGATCTTGGGGGGGATAAGGTAACGCGCCAGTGGATAGAGCAGCGATCCCAGCCAGCCGATGAGCGCTCCGCCCAAGAGCAGGCTCAGGAATTTCCTGCGGCCATTCCGGTCTGAATCAGGATTCACCGAGCGATCCATGGAATCATCAGGCTCATCAAAAATCTTCGGCGGATATCGCCCATAGGAGCGGAAAGGGCGGGGAGGTCGTCCCCGCCCTCGCGGGATTTATTCGGTCTTCGGGGGCACTTTATGGGCAATCTTTTTGCCATATTCGACGAAATCGAAGCCCTTGAAGGTGGGGCTTTTCTCATTATGGCAAGTCTTGCAGGTTTCCTCGGTGGGCATAATCAAACCCGCCTCTTTGGCTTTCGCCTTGTCCTTCATGATCGCCATGGCCTTATAATCCATGCCGGGTCCGTGGCAGGCTTCGCAGCCGACATTGGCCAGTTTCATCTTGGTCGTATCACCGACGGCAAAGCCGCTGGGCTTGCCGAAGCCGGTGACGTGGCAGGTCAGGCATTCGGCCTTCATCTCGGAACTATCGCCCTTGGCGACCAAGCTCTGATAAGCTTTGGCGTGAGCCGAAGCTTCCCAGATTTCCCAGACCTTGCCCTTGGGCTCGCCCTTATGGCACATCTTGCACTTTTCCGCTCCGGCGTAATCATGCGCCGCCGCGACGCCGCCCAGGTAAAGCAGAGCTGCGATGGCGATGAGGCAGACGGCTGATTTGCGCAACATATTCATCCTCCTTAGGGTATTGATCGCTTAGTTTGTGCTTATTATAACAATATGAAACGCACCATGCAACATCTTTTTTATAAAATTGAGATTTGCCCGAAAGCCGATTAAAAACCGGGCTACGATATAAACAAAAATGGAGGGCGGCGGGTTCCGGGCAGCACGCACAAAATAGGGGTGCGGCATGCCGCGCCCCTACCAGACCCTAGACCCTAGCCCCCAGACCTTATTTGAGAAGCATTAGCTTCTGCACCGCACTGCGGCTGCCGGCGTCGAGGCGTGCGCAGTAAATCCCCGAAGGTAGTCCGGCGGCATCCCAAATGACCTCATGGATGCCCGCATCTCTAAAGCTGTCCACCAGGCGGGCCACTTCCCGACCGGAAATATTGAATACGGACAGCTTGACGCGAGCCGCAGCGGGCAGGGTGAAGGTGAGGGTCGTGGATGGGTTGAAGGGGTTGGGGGAAGCAGGCTGAAGGCTAAAGGCTGAAGGATGAAGCACGATCTCCTGCATCCCGTTGCCGAAAATGACATTCGGCGTGGTCAATGGGATGACGCCGTTGGCCACCATTTGAGCGTTATTTAGCGTTTCGGCGATATTCTTGGCCAGTTCGTTGTTCACTCCCAGCAATTGGTGGATGTACACCACCGCCTGTGAATGAGTCACCCCATCGGCAGAAGCCAGGGTCAACTGCCCCACCTTGTTGGCGGCCAGGTTCAGCAGCAGCGTCAGATACTGCTGGCAGGCGCGTTCATACATGGTTGAACCGTTCTGATTTATATTGAGCATCGTGCGCATATCGCAAATGCTCAAGGCGCAACTGGAATCCGCCGCGAAGGTTACCCCATCCACCTCAATCGCATGAACCGGATTTCCGTAGAAATGGTCGTAGATCTCCTGCGACAGATCCAGCATGCCTGCCTGCGAGTAATCCGTGTTGCCGTTGGCATTGACCTGGTGCTTCCAGTAGCCTTTGGAACGGGCGGTATTGGAAGTGATTAAGGAGGTAAGGGTGAAATCCGCGATAGCGGTTTGACCCGCTGCGACGTTGACTAATTTGGGATTTTCGTCAACTGTGAAGCCCAAAGGAACTATCAGTTCGACGGCGTAATCGCCCGGCTCGAGGTCGGAGAAGGAAAAGGCGCCTTCGGACGTGAGGGTGGAGCCGCTTGGGGCACCGTCCTTGTACAGGTCAACGGTTAGACCGGAGAAGGTTGGAGAAATGGCCCCTTGAATAATGCCGGTGGGGGGACCGAGACAACAGAGCCAAAAATCATCGCTGCCACTGCCATAGGAACTCGTCCAACCAACAATGACATACCTGCCTGTGGCAATCTCCGCGACAAACCTCGCTTGATCATTTTGAGAGCCGCCAACGGGAATATTCCACGATTCCAAGCCCTCAGTGTCGGTCTTGATAATCCAGGCATCATAACCACCGGCGCCATAGTATTGAGTGAATCCTGCCACGATATAGCCGCCTTCTTGCGTCTGTTTGACTGAGTAGGCCATCTCATTATTGGCGCCGGGCAGATCCCCGAAACTCCTATCCCATTCCTCCAAACCATTCTCATCAGTTTTGAGAAGCCACATATCGCCACCGCCGCCCATACTAGAACCGTAACCCTCATGTTTATATCCCGCGGTGATAAATCCCGCTTCATTGGTCTGGCAAACACTGTGACCTACATCATTAAGATTACTGCCTGCAAAAACCCTATTCCACAGTTCATTCCCATTCGCATCAACTTTAATTAGCCACAAATCGTAAGCACCTGTTACTGCCACATCGTGCAACATGCCGGTAACTACATATTCCCCACCAGTTGTTTCTATTACATCAAATCCGTGTTCGTGGCCCAACGAGGTTCCCCAACTATTTCTCCATTGCTCAATTCCCGCCGAATTGATTTTGACCAGAAGCAATTGAAATGGTCCCCAATAACTGTAACCCCATTCCCCACTCGAGTATTCGCCTGCTATGATAAAGCCGCCATCGCTAGTTTGCTTGATGCTCTGAGAATATCCCCAGTCGCCCGCGAGTGTTCTATCCCAATCAAGATCGCCATTCTCATCCAGTTTCAGAACCCAGATTTCACGGTGGCCTGCGGATTGGCTCCCACAAGCGCCAGCAGCGACGTACCCCCCATCATTCGTCTGTGCAATGCTCAAACCTTCTTCATCGGCAGGTCCTCCATGGGTGCTTTCCCATTGAACATCACCAAGAGCGTTTGTCTTTATGATCCAGATATCCTTGCCCCCGGCCCCATAGGAGGTGGTATAGCCTATCAATACGAAACCACCGTCGGTGGTCACTTCCGCTGCAAAGGCCTTTTCAGAGGCACCGCCGCCATAAGTATGGCTCCATAGAACCGTGGGCGGTTGGGCATTTAAACCAGACATGATTAAAAACATAGAAGCACAGCAAAGCATATAAGTCACATAGATTGTGGATTTCATGGCTGACTCCTTTCAAGTTAGGATTTGCCTCAGATTGGGCTTGATTTTTGCTTCCCTTAAATGTATAATTATTTCAGACAACCTGTCAAGGGCATAGTGAGGACATGTTGGGATTTTTCGGGATAAAGCGGTCTTTTGCGGAGGTGCCTGGTGGCGATTGAGATCGGCGCTGAGATCGCCCAGCAGTTCATAAAGGCCCGTCAGGATCTTAAGATCACCCAACTCGAGCTGGCTGAGAAGTCCCGCATCTCGCTTCGGCTGATCAAGGATCTGGAGAGCGGGAGACGCAGAACCTTTAATGAGGATACCCTGATCCGGCTGTGCCGAGCCTTGAATCTCAATTACAGAGACTTGATGAGGCCTGCGGCTGCCGATGAAACCAATCCAATAATTCGACCGAAGGCGAAACGCGTCTTGGGTCTCTTTATCCTTGCCATAGCCGCCGTAGCAATGGTGTCTATCGGAATAAACTTGTCGCGTAAGAATCCGACGGAGCATTTAATAAGAAGAGACTGGATTAGGCCAGTAGATGAACTAGTTGTCCACATTGCCGACCCGGTCTGGCTAGGCAATGACTCCATATATGTCTATTATTACAGATTAAGGTCAAATCAATGCCCGAAAGCAGGTCAAAGGGACACCGTGGAAATCCAATGGACATACCATTTCGCCCCGGGGGCTCGTCCTGTTTACTGCATCAACGCCTATGGCTCATGGGCTCCTGACGAAGAAATTCGATTATTCAAAAGAACTTTTTGGGGTGATAGCACCGAAACGTTTAAGTTCTCTTATACTGCACCTGGCAAACCGGGGATGCACACGATGAGAGTTTTCTTTGCCACCGCTTATGATTTTATCCCCAGCTTTTACGGCAAGCCCCCAAAAAGCCAGGTAGTCGCTCCCGGCTGCGCCAATTTTATTCAGATCCCCCTCGAAGTCCTCCCCAAATAGCAAAAGGGCGCACCGCTGTGCGTCCCCTCTAATCCCTAACCCACCTTTGCGCCTTTGCGCCTTTGCGTGAAACTTTCTACGCCCAAATTCCCAAAATTTCCCTTGCTTTTGCACGATGCAATGTTGTATATTATATATATAAGCTCGCCTCTCTCAAAGGTTCTCTAAGCCTATCCGCCCCAAATCATGCCGCCCATACCCAACAGTCCCTTTTTCCTTTATCCTTCTTCCTTTTTCCTTCCGCGACAGGATTGTCGCCTCTCTTCCCCGTTCATGCGGCGCCCGCATGTCAAATCAAGCGGTCAGCCCCCTTTGGCGGTCAAGTCTTACCGGATCCCAGCACATCGCGCCCCTACTCTTTGCCCCTTTGTCCCCCTGCCCTTTGACCCTATCCTACAATACCACGCTCTTATGTCTCGCCGCATGGCATTAGGCTTCCCCGTAAGCTTTCAAGAACTCCTCGCGCGAAATCCGGGTCTGGCTGCAAATCGTTCTCAAGGTCGAGAGTCTTGACGACTTGGCCCTTGGGCGCATCAACAGGAAACTTGCTCATGCGACGGCGACCCCGGCTTCAGCCACGAAGACTTCCAGCACCGGCGAATCAGATTCTACGACTTCCAAGCCGAATGTCTCGATGTGGAATTGGATGGCCGATTTGACATCCGCCATCGCTTCTTCGTAGGTGCCGCCCTGCCCCACTACAACGCCCTTAAGTCCCAGCGGATAGGCCACATAGCCGTCAGAGTGCTTTTCCACCACGATCTTAAATTGTCGCATATTATTCTCCGGTCTTTTCACAGCACCACACTCTTATGCCGCGCCGCATGGCATTGGATATTCACCGCCGCGGGCAGCGAGGCAATATGGCAGGGGTGAGCCTCAACAAAGACCGCCAAGGCCGTCGTTCGCCCGCCCAGACCCTGCGGACCTATCCCTAAATCATTCACGCGCTGCAAGAGCTCCTCTTCCATGGCCGCATAAAAGGGGTCAGAATGCTTGGAGCCAATCTCGCGCAGCAGCGCTTTCTTGGAAAGCTGAGCGCACTTGTCATACGTCCCGCCGATACCAATCCCGACGATTATCGGCGGGCAGGGATTGGATCCCGAACGCTTCACCCGATCCACCACGAAATCCTTCACGCCCTTGTCACCTTCGGCGGGCTTCAGCATCTTGACCTCGGACATGTTCTCCGACCCGCCGCCTTTGGGAGCGATGGTGATCTTCAAGTTGTATCCCGGAACAGTCTCAATCCAGACGATGGGGGGCGTGTTGTCGCCGGTGTTCTTGCGGCGCAGCGGATCTTCGACGATGGATTTGCGCAGGTAGCCGTCCTTATAGCCGCGCCGCACGCCGTCGGTGATGGCCGAGGTCAGGTTGCCTTCGATGATGACCTGATCGCCCAATTCCACGAAGAAGACGGCAAAACCAGTGTCCTGGCACATGGGCACTTTTTCGTCATGAGCGATCTTCGCATTGACGATGCACTGGTCGAGCAACTCTTTCGCGACGGGTGATTCCTCTCTCTCCTTGAATTCCTTCAAGGCCTTCAGGACGTCTGAGCCTAAATTGTAATTGGCGTCCATGCAGAGTTTAGCGACGGCGTCGGATATTTGGTCGGGGCGGATGGTTTTCATGGGGTCTCCGAAATTACAGCTTGCCTAATTCCCTCTCAAATTGCACTGGGGTTATATCTATTTCTCGCAAGATCTCTCGAATCAACGGCCGCGCTAGGTCGCGCCCACGATGCTTTGGCAGGGTCGTCGTTCTGCCATCTGGATGGCGATAAAAGATGTGGCTGCCTTTTTGCCGCACGACCCTGAAGCCCAATCGCAGCAACAATTTCTGCATCTTGCCAAAATTGATGACGTGCAGCCGCGTCATACGGCCACCTGAATCTGCTGTAGGCCAACAAACTGCGGCAGATCATCTATGGATCCCTTGTACTCTTCGAGGCAGAGATCCAGAACCTCACGCAGGTTTTTCTGCAATTCGTCAAGAGTCGCGCCCTGAGTGTGAGCTCCAGGGATTCCAGGCACAATACCCACATACAATTCTGATTCCTGATCCCATTCGACGTAAGCGGTAAAGCTGCGGGCAGTTTTCATTTTCATTTACATCTCCGGATAATGCTCTCTAATTGACCGGCATGCCATCTTCAACCAAGGCGGCGATATAGCCCATTATGGCTTCACGGATATTGGCGATAGCCTTTTCTTTCGTCTTGCCCTGGCTGAGACAACCTGGAAGGCTGGGACATTCCGCCACCCAATAGCCGTCTTCGCCGCGATAGAGAATTACCTCTCGCATCAGTTCTCTCCTTGCTCTTACGCCAATTCCAGCACCTTCTTCACCAGCTTCTCGATGCCTGCGGCGACGTCTTTGATTCCCGGCCCCAGCATGTAGGCGGGCGTGGAGACAACCTTGTGAGCCGTATCCACAACGATCTCGCCCACCTCGCAGTTGACGTGCTTGGCGCCCATCGCCTCCAGAGCCTTGGCCGTGCCCTCGTCGTTGCCGATGGTCAGCTTGACCTTGACATTTTTCCCCTTCAGCGCTCTCGCCAGCACTGCCGGAGCGATGCATTCCACGCCGATGGGCTTCTTGGCTTTGATCATCTCGTTCAGCAGCCGATCCACTTCGGGGTGGATGGTGCAGTCGGGGCCCTTGACGGCAAAATCGGTCAGATTCTTGGCGGCGCCGTAGCCGCCGGGGAGAATGACTCCGTCGAGGTCTTTCGCCTTGACTTCGGCCAGATCCACGATATTGCCGCGAGCGATGCGGGCGGCTTCGGTCATCACGTTGCGCATCTCGCCCGTTTTCTGATCGCTCTTGTGGTTGATGACGTCCATCTGCGATTTGTTGGGAGCCATGATCGTCACCTTGGCTCCGGCGCGATCCAACGCCAACAAGGTGATGACCGCTTCTTGAATTTCGGCTCCGTCCTTGAAGCCGCAGCCGGACAGGATGACGCCGATGCGTTTGGACATAGTTCACTTCCTCTGCCGTTATGAAATGGTCATAGCTTTATAATATCACCTTGGTAATACAGATGCAAGAAGAGAAGTAAATAATCGCGGATGTGTCGCGTGATCAGGAAATTTTGGCGAATGTGCTCCTTGCCGTTATGGCCGAGCTTGTTCGCGTAGTTTTGGTCATTCAACAACTGCTTCAGGTAGAAGGCGGTTCCCTCGATCGAATGTGACAGGAGGCCCGAGTGCTGATGGGTGATTTGCAGCGGAATGCCCCCAACGCTGGAAGCGATGACGGGCTTGGACTTCCAGAGAGCTTCTGCGACGGTCAGGCCGAATCCTTCCTTGAGAGATTTTTGTAAAACCACAGTGGAGGCGCGTTGCAGAGCATTGATCTCGACATCGCTGGAAGGAGGCAAGAAGATGACGTGTACGTCCGGATCATCTTCCGCCGCCGCCCTCACCTTTGCCAAAACTTCCATGCCTTCCGGATCATCGGTGGCGCCTCCGCCGGCCAGCACGAGCTGGCAATCCACATAGTGCTTCACCAGCCGATAGACCTTAATGACCCCCAGGGGATCCTTGAGATAGTCAAAACGGGATATTTGTGTGACGATGCGCCGTTCCGGATCCAAATTGAAGCGCTGAAGAATCTCCTGAATGTCTCTGTCGGCCAGCTCTTTGTTCTTATCGCTGAGCGGATCAATGGAGGGTGAGATCAGCACCTGCGGTATGGAGAGTTGCTGGGTGAAGGCGGGAGCGGAAAAGACGGCGCAGTCATATTTTTCGATGTATTGCTTTAGAAAATAGATAATCCCAGACATGGGCTCCGTAAAATCAATATGGCAGCGCCACAGCCATTTCTTGTCCATGGTCGGTTTTCGATCCACCAGAGCGATGGGCTGTGGATCGTGGACGAAGATGATATCGCCGCAAAAGTTGATTTCGGCGGCATTTTGAGCGTTGACTTCGCGGAAATATTGCAGGTCCTCAAAGGAGATGGGGGCCTGGACTCCGTGCAAGGCATTGTGGATTTTCTTGGTAATGCTGAAAAATCGCTCATCGCCCTTAATGACGTCCCAGCGGGCATCCACGCCCAGCTGCTTAAGTATGGGAACCATGCGCGTGAGAATCTCGGCGACTCCACCGCCCACGGGCGTCGAATTGATGTTCTGCACGATCCTCGTTCCCACTCTCTGCGCCAGGATGTACAGCTCATCCACCCCGCTTTGCCCCACAATGGGGACATAGTCTTCAATTGCGGGCATATCGCTTGACCGCTCCAATGATCTTTTCTCTCAATCCTTCCAGGGTGTGAGTGTAAGGATCGAGATGCGCCAGTTCACCGGCCAATTCCACCTCTCCTAGGGCCTTAAACCAAGCGGTGAAGTCGTTTTCATCCGTCCCCAGCCGCTTGGGGGCTTCGAAGATGTGATAGTACAGGCTGTTGATGGAAATTTTGCTCAGCGCCTCTGCAAACTGCGTCAGATTACGGACCTTGTAAGGTGTGGGCAACACAAAAGTGACGCAACTCATAAAATGAAACTCCTGCCCCTCCTGGCAGTAGGCCATCGGCCGCGATTTCTCCACATGGGACGCCAGAATCCGCATGAACTCTCCGCGCAATTCCTCCATGTGCTTGAAGCGGATGATGTCCACGCTGGCGATGAGCTCGCCCAGCTCTCTCAATTGGAGAATATGCGTCAACCAGTAGGCAAAGTCATTGGGGGGTTCGGGAGAGAGATAATTGTGCTGCTCAATGTATCGGTGGGTGTGATAATAGATGGAAGAAGCCGGCACGACCTTCAGTCCTTCCAGCAGCTCGCGGGGACTATGCGCCTTGATGCCCAGCAGGCGAACCAGATTCAGGCGGGTGAGAAAGTGAAAGGGGATCTCGCTGATCATGCCGACATCCTCGAGATGAGATCCAGCACCTCCCGCGGGCTGTAAAGATTATATCGCGCCTGGGTCGCGGTCAAACCCACGCGAACGGTGTGCGCCTTTTCGGGTAGAGCCTTGAACATGTCTTCGTCCGTCCAGTCATCGCCGACGGCCAGGATGAAGTCATATTCACGAGCGCTGGCGAAATGCCGCGCCGCAGCCCCTTTGTCCACGCCTACATTGCGAATTTCGACGATCTTGTGACCGTGGAGGACTTGAACGTTTAGATTGGCCGTGAGTTGGATCAGGTCATCCGTCAGTTCCTTGGCGCGCCGCTCGGCCAGTTCTGGTTCAGCGCGACGGAAATGCCAGACCAGCGAAAATTCCTTCTCTTCGACGAACGACCGCGACACCAAGTCCGCGTAGCGCTGAAAGATGGGTCTCAACTGATCCTTCCAATCGCTGCGCAGCGGGCCCAAGGTGCGCCAGGCTCGACGGCGCTCCTTGATCCAGGCCCCATGCTCTGCCACAAAGGCCAGATCCAGATGTCCGAACCACTTTTGCAGGGTTTCCCGGTCGCGTCCGCTGATCAGCACGACATCCGTTTCCTTCGGGGCGCTGATCTGCTCCAAAAGCGCCAGAACCTCCCGGCTTGGCTGCGCCAACGCTGGGCTTTCTTCGAAGGGGACCAACGTTCCATCGTAATCAATAAAGAGCAACCGAAGCGGCGATGCCCTAAATTGCTCGACCAGAACGGTCTTTCCCTGCGCCAGTAGCATATTTGCCTTCAAGCGCTGTTGTTCCTGTTTGACCTTCATGAGACTTCCGATGAAATCATCCGCCCAGCGAAAGACATCGTATTGTTTAACGCGCCGCTGCATGATCGTGTTTCTGCGGATCTGCTCCAAGGGGGGCATGTCCAGTGCCTCTTTCAGCCCCTCCGCGATCTCCCAAATATTATTGGGATTGATGATGATGGCCTCGCCCAACTCCGTGGCCGCGCCCGCCATTTCGCTCAAAATCAAAACCCCGGTCTGATCCGATTTGCTGGCGATGTATTCCTTGGCAATCAAATTCATGCCGTCGCGAAGGGGTGTGACCAGACAAACGTCACTCATCTGGTAAAGCGCCGTAAGAGGGCTGAAGCTGAAGGCGGTGTATTGATAGAGTATTGGAGTCCACTCCATGTTGCCGAAGGTGCCGTTGATTTTTCCCACCATCTCATCAATTTGCCGCTTCATCAATTGATAGTGCTCAACGCCGGTGCGGGAAGGCACGACGACCAGCATCAGCACCACCTTTTGCCGCCACTGCGGATTCTTGGTTAAAAACATCTCGTAGCCGCGCAGACGGTTGAGAATCCCCTTGGAATAATCCAGACGATCTATGGATAGAACGATCTTGAAGCCGAGCAGATTCTTGGGCAGCTCCAACGTGCCGTCGCGGAGCTGATCATCCTTTTGGGCGCTATGAAACTTCTGAAAATCAATCCCCATGGGGAACACATCCACGCGCGATAAATGCTCGCCCACGGTTACGCGCCCCAGGTTGTGTTCATGGCCTAGGATGAGTGACACGGAACGCAGGAAATATTGCGCATAATGATGTGTATGAAATCCCACCAGGTCGGCGCTCAGGAGACCATCTAAAATCTGCCGGCGCCAGAGAGCGGGCAACATTCGGAAGATCTCATACGAGGGAAAGGGGATGTGCAGGAAAAAGCCGATGGATGCCTGCGGAAGCTTATCGCGCAAGAGCTTGGGCAAGAGCATCAGATGATAATCCTGCACCCAGACGATGTCTCCCGGCTGGATGACTTCCAGTGCGGCGTCGCAATAGGCTTGATTGACGCTCTCGTAGGCTCGCCAATACTCTTCGTCGAAAACGGCGTAGGAAGGGAAATAATGAAAAAGCGGCCAGAGGGTTCGATTGCAAAAGCCCTGATAGAATCTATCCATATCTCCGCCGGACAGGAAAACGGGGAAAGCTTTGTATTCCTTGAGGAGGCTATCCCGAAGCGGATTCTGTCGCCGATCCTGACCCGTGAGGCCTGGCCATCCCACCCAGACGCAGCCGTCCTGGGCGAATAGTCGGCTTTTCTCAACGTAAGAGCTCAAGCCCGTCGCCAGACCGCCCACGCTGCGCTCAAAACGGTATTCGCCGCCCTCTTTCCTCACCGTCACGGGCAGGCGATTGGAAATAATCACCAATCTCATAGGATCTATGATATTATACGCAAGCAAATCAAAAAGGCTCCATCAAGAATGATGGAGCCCGTAAAAATAATCACCCGCCACCAGCGGATATGTCGGCCGGCGCCGGATTACAGCTTGGCCTCGCCCATGATCTTGCGGATGGCACTCATTTTGTCTGCATCGCTCACCTGTACGCCTCCCGCCGATGTCTGATCCGCGTTATATTTACCACTCTATCTTTATCGCTGATTTCATAGATCCGCCGATAATCGCCGATCCTAAGACGATAGAGCCGCTGATGTCCATGTAGCTTTCGGCAATTTAGGGGTCGGGGATTTTCGGCAAGGGCATCAATGGCAGATCTCGCGCGCCATTTGACATCATCGGGCAAAGCGCGAAATTCTTTGGCTGCCGAAGCGGCAAAATCAACGCGATACCTTTTTTCTGCCCCTGGTTTCACTGCCCATTTCCCGCTTCAGCACAGACCAAGGCACTCTCGGTTCGCCTTTGCGCGATTCGGAGATCAGGACGTCGTAGATGTCCTCCCAAATATCGCCCCAGTCCTCCAGGTTGATCTGCACCGCGGTTCGCTTGCCCTTGGGATCGGTGACGAAATGGATGCCCTTCATCATTGGCTGCCTACAGCTTCGCCTCGCCCATGATCTTGCGGATGGCTTCGGCGGATTTCTCGAAGGCCATTTTCTCTTCGGCATTGAGGGATTTGATTACCACGACCTCCTCCACCCCATTCTTGCCCAGCATGGCGGGCACGCCCATGAAGAGGTCTTTTAGGCCGTATTCGCCGGTCAGCCAGCAGGCGCAGGGCAGAATGCGTTTCTTGTCCTTGGCGATGGATTCGCACATCTGCGCGGCGGCGGCGGCCGGAGCGTAATAGGCGCTGCCGGTCTTCAAGTAGTTGACGATTTCGGTGCCGGCTTCCTGCGTGCGCTTGACGATGGCGTCAATGCGCTCCTTGGGCAGCAGGTCGGTCAGCGGGACGCCGCCCACGGTGGTCAGGCGCGGCAGAGGCACCATGGTGGGGCCGTGGCCACCCAAAACGACCGCCGCGACGTCTTCCACCGACACGTGCAGTTCCATGGCGATGAAGGAGCAGTAACGCGATGTGTCCAGAATCCCCGCCATGCCCATGACGTGCTTGTGAGGAAATCCCGAGACCTTATAAGCCACGTAGGTCATCGTATCCAGCGGATTGGAGATGACGATCAAGATGGCGTTTTTGCTGCGCTGGATGACGGATTGAGTGCAATCCTTGACAATTTCGGTGTTCTTGGCGACCAATTCGTCGCGCGTCATGCCGGGCTTGCGGGCCAGGCCGGCGGTGATAACGACGATATCGGAATTGGCGGTATCCTGATAGCTGTTGGTGCCGGAAACAAACGTGTCGGAACCGGCAATGGGCGCGGCTTCCCACATATCCAGACCTTTGCCGATGGGCACGCCCTCTAAAATGTCCAGCAGCACGACTTCATTGGCGAAGCCTTTGCTGGCCAGAATGTGAGCGCAGGTGGCGCCGACGTTGCCGCCACCGATGACGGAAATCTTCATGGCTTTCTCCCCGTTATATGTGGATTTATTTGAGGCATTATTTTGGTGCGGATACCCTTAAAAACTCGATTGCCCGGTATGGCGGTCGCTTTTCCAGAGGTAATTTCCTTGATGCGTTTTTCTGCCTCTGCCGCCCAAAGCCTATCAACTTCCTTCTGCGTCGGGACATTCAGGCTTTCCAGCAACTTGTCAACAAGGGCGGAGCGCATGTCCGAGGGAAGCGAGAGCGCCTCTTTTACGATCCTCTTATTTAGATTAGCCATCGCCGCACTTGCTTAGGCCTTATTAGGCACCACATCCACTTTGCGATTGCGCTTCTGGCCGGATGAAAATTTCACCACGCCTTCCGCCAGCGCGAAAAGAGTGTAATCCCGTCCCATCCCGACGTTGACTCCCGGATGGAACTTGGTTCCCTTCTGGCGCACGATGATCATGCCGGGCTTGACGGCCTGGCCGCCGAAGGCTTTGACGCCCAGAAATTGGGGATTCGAATCCCGGCCGTTGCGCGACGAACCGACGCCTTTTTTATGGGCCATCTCTATTTTCCTTTCTTGGCTTTTGGTTTGGCGGCCTTGGCTTTGGAGCTGGTTTTGGCCCTGGGTTCGGCCTTGGGCTTGGCCTTCGCCTTGGATTCAGCCTTCGATTTTGACTTTTTCGGAGGAGCTTCGGCTTTGGGCTTGGCCGCAGGCTTTTGGGCTGCCAAGTCGCCGATTTTCTCGATATGCAGCAATGTGTACTGCTGCCGATGCCCCCTGGTGACCTGAAATCCCTTGCGGCGCTTCTTGCGATGCACGATGATCTTGTCATCGCGACCGTGCCGAATGACCTTGGCAATCGCCGTCAGCCCCTTGGCCTCCGATCCGATTCTGGCTTTTTGGCCGTCGGTCAGGAACAGGAGGTCGTAAATCTCATAGGTATCCCCAACTTCAAGAGGCAACTTGGGCACCTTGATGGTTGTATCCGTTTCCAGCCGGAACTGCTTGCCGGCGATGCGTGCGATGGCATACATGAGATAATTCCGTTTTTAATAGAGCAGTAAATCTAATAAAATTCGACATAAGTGTCAAGGGATTTTTGGGAATTCAAGCGAATGAAAACGGCAGGAACAATAAAAGGGGCGCACAGCTGTGCGCCCCAATGTTTAATGTCATTTGCGGCGCCGGATAGCGAAGCATCCGGCGATATAGAGTAGCGACAGCTACTTCATGAGCATCATCTTGCTGGTGGCGTGGAAATCGCCGGCGGTTAACTGGTAGACGTAGAGACCCGAAGCCAAACCGGTCGCATCAAAGGTGACTTCGTGGTTTCCGGCATCGCGCCAACCATTGACCAACGTTGCCACTTCCCGTCCCGTGACGTTGTAAACCGACAGCTTCACCGATCCGGCCTGCGGCAGCGCAAAGCTCAGCGTAGTGGTTGGATTGAACGGATTGGGAATGGCGCCACGCAGAGCATATTCCGCCGGCGTCAGCCCCACAGAGGATTCGTTTCTGGCCCAGCCATCATCGCCTGCTGCGGCCTTGGTGAAGGGGAAGGAGTCCGAATCCCAAATCACGCTCGGATGGTCGCCGATATTGGCGGTATAGGTGTAGGCTCCGGGCGGATAGCGGTCGCTAATATTCTGAGTGCGAATCCGATTGATGGTCTGGCCCGCTACCATGTTTAGGTTCAAGTAGGGCCCCCAACCCGGACGGGTGCTGCCACCGGGCAGCGTAATGATGGTCCAAACGTCCAAGGTCTGCGGGGTGGTTTCGCCATTGTGCATCGTAATGTCCCAGTCGAAGCTGCCGCCGGTCGGCGGGATGATGATGGGCGGATTGACGGGCAGCAGGGTGACGGTGACGTTGGGAATCGTCCCCGGCGAAGTGATCCGCGCATGGATCATCGCGTCCACAGTTTCGCCGTCACGAGAGATGGTCCAACCGCCGGTGTATTCGTAGCACTGCCGTGATCCCAACTGGCCCGTGCTGTCCATCCCCAGGTAGGCCGTCGAGTCATCCGTCATCAGCCAGGCCACATAGAAGGCGCCGTTGTTGATCGTGACGTTGGCGACTGTTCCATACCAACCCGCTGCAGGAGTGGCAATGTTCTGGCTAAACAGGATCGTTCCAGGCAGACCATTGGGGCCATCATCATCCAAAACCCGGGCAATGAACGGGTAGGATCCAGCCGCCGTTGAGGATATGAAGTAGCGAATGCTATCCACCACCACGGGATAGGAGGGCGGCACAAAATGCTGGGCAAAACCGCCATCGTTACCTTGCCATCTGGTGCCATATTCCGCCACGTTGTCATCAAACAACAATGTCCCCGGCACAATCAGCACGTGGACTTCGCAGTTCTTGATATTGTTGGCGGGGTTCATGTCGCCCGTAAGGTTTACGGTAGTTATCATGATGTACTGGGCGTTGACCGCGGGCGTCCAATTGGGCGAGAAATTGATCGGCAATTCGGCGCCTGGCGCGAGTGGGCCTTGAGTCACCGTCTGGTTGTAGACGATGGGGCCAGTGAGGGTGTTCTGCCGGATCGTGCAGTTTATCGTGAAACTGCTTTCAGTCTGATTGCCGATGTTTTTGACCTTGCCGTAGGGCGTCACCGCATTCCCATTGGTCACGAAAAATCCCTCGGAATTGGCGTTGCCGCTGGCCGTAGCCGCCATGTCATGTGCAATGTAACTGGTGGTGCTGGGAGAATTCCAGTAGACGGCATAATTGGCGGTCATGTAAACATCATGGGCGCGCTCCAAACCGACCAGCCCATTGGAATTCTCGATTCCCACCAGGATGTCGTTGGCCTGAGTCGTACCGGTCTGGCTGCCGTATTGGTAGGTGAGTGAGCTGTCCAAACGGCTCAGGATCACTTGGAAGGTGTGAGAACCGGTATAGCCCGGAGGGTTGGGATCCCAGGCCGGGACATTAATCCATGAGACCACCAGACTATCCGCATTATTCCAGCGATAGACTTGGCCTGAAGTCCCCTGGATCAGCCAGTCTGCCGCATAGACGGCCGCGAAATCATTGGGCACAGCAGCCAGAGGGATGCTGGCAGGAAAGGTGGAGGACATGGGGCCCGGCGTTCCAAATTTGAGGAAGCCATTTGCGCCCAGCCAGTACTGGGTGATATCGTACCAGTAGAAATGGAAGGGGAACCCCACGGAGAAGGGGCCGACCCAGTTGTCATCGGTCAGGCCGGTCACCAGCGTGCCGATGGTGCTGATGTCTTTCCAGGTGTAAACGGGGCCGCCCGGCTCATTGGAATCAATCCACGTATAGCCGTAGGCGTCTGGGCCGCCGGTGGCATCAAGGCCCGGTGGTTCCGGTTCCACCACAGGCGCCCAAGGGCCCATGGTCGAAGCGGCAAAAGCCGCAGCCCCTACGCATAAAATCACAAAAAAACCGAATGCTAAGCGTCGCATGCTTCCCTCCTTTGGGTATGGTTTTTGAGGTGAGAGAGAAGTCCTGGAGGCCGGCCTTGCGGCTCTACAACACCCCCAGGACCAGTTTGTTATATGAGATAAGAACTTCTAGGTACTCAAGTGCCTAAATATATGCAAGATTCTGCAGCAAAGCAAGCGAATTCTCGCGGCTTTGCTTGAGCTTGGAACAGTCAAATGCAAAACAAGAGGGGCGCACCGATGTGCGCCCCTAAACCTCACGACACGAATTTTGCCACGAAGTGGCCCCTTTCGGGGCAACACGGAACTACTTCGTAAGCATCATCTTGCCGGTGGCGTGGAAATCGCCGGCGGTCAACTGGTAGATGTAGAGACCCGAAGCCAAACCCGTAGCATCAAAGGTGACTTCGTGGTTTCCGGCATTGCGCCAACCATTGACCAACGTCGCCACTTCCCGTCCCGTGACGTTGTAAACCGACAGCTTCACCGGCCCGGCCTGCGGCAGGGCAAAGCTCAGCGTAGTGGTCGGGTTGAAGGGGTTGGGAATGGCGCCATGTAGAGCATATTCCGCCGGCGTCAGCGCCGCGGAGGACTCGTTGCTGGCCCAGCCGCCATCGCCCGCTGCGGCCTTGGTGAAGGGGAAGGAATCCGAATCCCAAACTGAGTCCGGATAGGCACCGATCTTACCGGTATAGGTGTAGGCTCCGGGGGGATAGCGGTCCACGATGTTCTGGGTGCGCACCCGATTGATGGTGGCGCCCGCCGGCATGGTCAGGTTCATGAAGGGACCCCAACCCGGACGGGTGCTGCCACCGGGCAGTGTAATGATGGTCCAGACATCCAAGGTCTGCGGGGTGGTTTCGCCGTTGTGGAGCGTGATGTCCCAGTCGAAGCTGCCGCCCTGCGGCGGGATGATGATGGGCGGATTGACGGGCAGCAGGGTGACGGTGACATTGGGATTGGAGGGGCCGGCGAAGGCGAAGAAGTCGAACATCGCAGCCAGAACTTCGGCGCGAGAGTTTGAACCCGGCAGTCCATTGACCGCTTCAAACGGGAAGGAGAAGAAGACCAACTTATGACCCGTCACGGCATCATCATAGGTCAAGCCGCCCTTGTAGGTGGCGCTGCCCTGATAGATGAAGGCCTCCTGAGCGGGCGCCAGAACCCCGATGCCGTCCGGAGACGTGGCGCTTCCCGAACCTGAGCCGCCCGAATTGATGTTCAACGTCAGGCCATTGCCCACCGGATTTCCAGCGACTCCGGGCAGGATGCGGATGCTGGGATCATTGATGAGATAGCTGGCATGGAGGACCTGGCTCAAGAAGGCGGGCGCCTGTGTGCTCAGGCCCCAGGCCAAGTTTTGCCCGTTGATAAACAGGCAGCCGCCTTGGTTCAGATAACCCTGGATGAGCGCCTGTTCCGCCGCCGACAAAACGCCGCTATACTGGTAGGCGGTAAACCAGATCACCGACGCATAATTGGAAACCAGAGTCAGCGAGGGGACTCCCTGGGTGGCGATCTCCCAGGATTCGTACGGCTCGTTCATGGCCTGCAACGTGGAGAAGTAGTATGTCTCCATCGTCGTGCCCTGGCCGCCGTCATCATCAATCAGCAGGACGTTCGGCCAGCCGATGAAGATGGGGATATCCACGTCATAAGCCGTCTGGCCCGGATCCGCCAGCACATGCAGATGCAGTGACGACAGATGCGCGGTGGCCGATGAGCTCACCTGAAATACGAAGGGATTGGCATTGGTGCCGGTTCCGCCATTCGGGATGTTGGGGAAAGTGACGGTGGGCGTAGTAATCGTCAAGGTCGGATCCGTCGTGCTCAACGTGCCCACCACGTTGGTGGCCGACTGGAAGGCTTGACCGTTCGCCAAGGTGATATACATATAAGGTGTCTCACCCGGTTCCGCTCGGCCGTCATTGTTGCCATTATCCTGCAGCGTATAGCTTTGATAAGTCAGCCCGGGGAAATTGACCGGCACCTGTTCGCAGCGGGATTGCATGACTTCTTTGGAGGTGTTGTTTTGAACAAAACTCGCCACGTCCAGATTGGCAACGTTCCAGGATGGATTCATCGGAAAGCTGGCGGTGTAGGTCATCGTATCGCCTGCCGTGGCCGTGAAGTTCTGGCCGTTGCCGTTCGGCGCCATGTCCAACATGGCATGATAATGATGCGGCTGCCCATTGGGCGAACTCGGCAGATAGGAATACCGATCCAGCAGCACCGCATGGATGACCGTATTGTTCGTGATCGTTAGCGTTGAAACCACCTTGATGGTCACATTGACCGCGCTGGCATTGGCGGTAATGATTTCGTCCATCCACAGGGGCGAGGTCACGGCCATTCGGGCCTGAATGATGGACTGGATCGAGGGCCAGGAGGCCGTCGTGCCGTCGCATTTCATGGAGGGCGTGCCGGTGATGTTGTAGTAGCTCTGCCGCGCCGTATTCTCGACCGTATTGGCCAGATAAAACGGATCGGTGGGGCTGGGCCACCACATGTGATAGGCAATGTCAAAGGCGTTATTGGGAGTCCCTACATTCAGCAGGGCTGTATGCAGAGCCGGGTCGCTCTGCACACAGTAGGGTCAGCCCCAGTTGGTGAAGTTTTCAACCAGCACGGTGCGCGGGTAGGCCAAGGCCAAACTCGCCAGGGCCAGCAACATGCTGAGAGTCATAATCAAGCCCAATGCTTTGCGCATGATTCCTCCGAATTAGATCAATCGGCTTCTATTCGTTCGTATTTTCACATTCGCATTAATATAACAAAATGCGGCCCCAGAGTCAAGGCAATTTTGGGCGGGTTGATGAAAGAACAATTATTTCACAACCGTGATCGTCCGGACGCAAAAGGCTATCGGCGTCCTTAGTCACACAAAATACATCCCCGCCGCGCGGGCCGATGCATCTCGCCAAAAACCGACGGCAGGCGAGGGCGAGAAGTTGAAAAAGGCGAGAACTCGACAGGCCGGCCAAGCTTGGCGAGAACTCGGCGCTCAATCGGGAAGAGAACTCGCCCAAGTGACGAGAAGTTGGCAGGCAGAGAGACCCCGAAGGGGCAGGCAGGAGCCGTGGAGGGTGGGCCGGGGCGGAAAAGAGCGGGACACCCACAAAAAAAGCTAACCGCCAAGACGCAGAGGAGGCGCAAAGAGCGCAAAGATAAAATAATTGTGCAAAGGATTGAACAAACTACGATAAACCCGGCCATCCCGCCGCAGAGACGCAAAGGAGGCGCAGAGGACGCAGAGAAAAAATGTGTAAATCGCTATGATTATAATAAACCCAACCCTGAAGGGTCGGGCCACCCAGTCAGCCGCCTTTCACGTTTGACATTTGACGTTTGCCGTTTGACGTATGACATGAAATTATTTAAGCATCACCACCTTCTCAATAATTCTCTCCTGCCCCGCCCTGAGCCGGATAAAGTACATCCCCGCCGACTTCCCCGACGCATCCCACACATACCGATATTCCCCCGGCAGGTGAAAAATCCTCGCCCCGCCATAAATGACGGGGCTACGTTTAACTAGCCCGCTAAAGCGGGCATAATCTATTTGGGGAGGTCAGACATTGCTGTCTGACGGACAGGCAAGAATGCCTGTCCTCCCCTAATTATTTGAGCATTACCACCTTCTCAATCATCCTCTCTTCCCCCGCCCGGAGCCGCACAAAATACATCCCCGCCGCGCGATTCCCCGCATCCCACACGTACCGATATTCCCCCGGCAGGTGAAAGCCAAACTCGAGGGCAGCAGGCTGGCGCCTACAGCAGCTTCAGCGTTTTTTCCTTTTCCCGTATTTCGCGGTTGGCGCGTTTCAAAGTGTCCCGGATGTTGGGCAGATCCAGCTTGCGGCCGTCGAAAAGCTCCTGAATAGTGATGATCTGCAGGACCGGATATTCCAGGTCCACGCCGGGCATTTTCCATTTGCCCATGGCGGCGGCCTCGGACATCATGCCTCGTGAGGGCGGGTGCAGGGCGATCAGAATCCCCAGCGGCGCCTCCTCCCGCTGCATCACCTGCTTCAGGGCCCGCATGTCTTTGGGGTGGTAGCCTCCGCCCTTGACCTCGATGATGATGCGGTGAAATTCGCTGGCGGCGTCCTCAAAGTAGAGCAGCCCGTCCACGCCCCGGTCCCCGCCGCCCTTGCTCTTGTATGGCTGCCCGCCGATCAGCGACACCGCCCAGCTCTCAAATTGGAAAGGCGACTGCTCGAACAGCCTGGCCGCGTCATCGGCTGATTTGGGTTCGCCAATTACCTCAAATTTGATATCCGGGAAATGGTCGGCCAAACGCTTTTTGATGAGTGCAATGGCAAGGTGAGTGATATCAATTCCCATCCATTTCCTTCCCAGCTTTTCCGCCGCCACCACCGCTGTTCCGCAGCCGCAGAAGGGGTCGAGCACTACGCCGCCCTCGTTGGAGGAGGCCTGGATGATGCGCTCAAGCAGAGCCACGGGTTTCTGGGTGGGATAGCCGAGGCGCTCTTTAGCCATTGAATTAATATCGAATAGATCTGACCAAATGGCCTGCACATACTCGCCTTTGGATACATCGAGATACCGTTTTAGACGAGGCATGCCACCTTTTGTGATGACTATCCTGCCTTCTTTAAATGCTTCATCTATCCGTTCTTGAGACCATATCCAGTGTTTTCCCGCTGGTGGCTTCAAAGACGATTCTCCAAAACGCCGCGCTTCGCCATCGCCACTTTGTGTGAAATCCCAAAGGCCATAGCGTCGCCCTGTTTCAGGTTCGATAAGATTATAATGGCTATTTTTATAGCTTTCAGGATGCTCTGTGAATTGTCCATTGAATGTGAAATCTTGACTATTAGTGTAAAATAAGATATTATCGTAATTCTTTCCCCAAAAGTTGCTTTGACGCTTCGCGACTCGGGTTCTTTGCCAAATAATCTCATTTCTGAAATTCGCAGATCCAAAAACATAATCCAACAAGATTTTTAAGTAATGATTCGCTGTTGGATCGCAGTGCAGGTAGATGGAACCGGTATTTTTCAGCACGCGGCGCAGTTCCACCAGGCGGATGGCCATCATGGTCAGGTAAGCCATCAGGTCGTTGCTGTCCATGAACTGCCGGAAGGCGTTCATCATATTCTTCAGGTCGTTGGGGTAGTTGCCCGTCATCATCTCATCGAAGGCGCTTTGGGTCTCCGGCGACCAGTGCCAGGTGTCCTCGAAGGCCTGGATCTGCGCGGCGGAGTATTTGCCGGTCTTGTCCTGGAAAATGACGTTGTAGGCGCGGTTGGAGTTGAAGGGCGGATCGAGGTAGATCAGATCCACCGATTCATCTGCGACGTACTTGCGCAGGATCTCCAGATTGTCGCCGTAGTAGAGAGTGTTCATGGGTCTCCATTTTATGAATCCAAGCTCTCAGCGTTATATGCAATAACTTTTTCAGGATCAACACTAAAGCCAGAATTTAGATGCACAATATTTTTGGAAAAGTTGGTCTTTAATTTGCCTATATTCAAATCATACTCATAATTCAAACGCAACCAGCGATAAGTAAAATGGCTATTTATATTGCTGATCGAGCCTGTACTCTTGCTAATCAAACACATTAAGTCTCCTATCGCAATGTACCCGATCCCAGTTTTTCTAAGAAGTGCTACAATATCATCTCTAATTTCTAAATTCATTCTAAAATGTTTAAGTCTGTTCGAGCCATTTAGATAATCGATCACATCGGATTCAATTGGTATATTCCGTTCTGCGAGGCGACAGCAAATATGTTTAACATAATATCTAATTAGATCAGCTATTTTTATTTTCCATCTTAAATTAAAGACGTTTTTAAACATGATCTGTTTAATTTCAATGATTGAAATTTCATTTTCTTTAATATACAAGCAAAATTCATCGTAAGCCATATCAAAGGGTTGGCTTTTAATATTATTGCAGGCTGCGCAAAGGCTAGGTTGAAATTTTGCTTGCTTGGAATCTGGTCCGTGTATAGGGTATTGTCTACCCTTAAAAACACGTACAAGCGAGCTTGTGCCTAAATAAGGTCCTTTGCCAAACTCTCTTGTCAAATCAGTTTTTTTGTATTTATGCTCTCTTGAATCCGCATCATCACCGCACCACCAGCATTTCATTTCATTTTCCTTTGCTTAATCATCCCACCGGCTTCTCCGGTGGCTATTGATGTTCGACCCCGTTGGGGTCGTGAGGGAGGGTGGCTTCTGTCTCCGGGGGTATCCACGAAGTGGTCGCTTCGCGAAAACCCCCGGCCACTAAAGGGTCCCTTCGGGACTATTCACATCGCGCCCCTTCAGGGCTGAAACCACCGCCACGCGCATCTAAGGAAATATACACCCGCATTTCATTAAAATCAACCCAAATCCCGCTCAACGCATTATGAGGCCCGGCGCAAATAAGAACGGGCGCGGCACGCCGCGCCCCTACTAATTCCATTGTTATTCCGGGCCACTAAAGGGTCCTTTCAGGACTATTCACGTTCGACCCTTTCAGGGTCGTCAAAAAGTGGGGGCGCTTCACACTCTCTCTCCCCGGGTTCGCACCCGGGGCTACTTTTGTGGCGCCCCGTTGGGGCGCAAAGCACCGCCACGCGCATCTAAGGAAATATACACCCGCATTTCATTAAAATCAACCCAAATCCCGCTCAACGCATTATGAGGCCCGGCGCAAATAAGAACGGGCGCGGCACGCCGCGCCCCTACGAATCCATTTGTCATTCCGGGCTTGCCTGCCCCTTCGGGGACCCGGAATCCATGTTCTCTGGATTCCCGCTTTCGCGGGAATGACAGACGAAAGGCTATTTTAGCAAGAGCATTTTGCTCGTTGCCTGAAATCCCGCTGCCTTGATCCGATAGAAATAGATGCCCGACGGAAGCTTCGAAGCATCAAATAATGCCTCATGCGTTCCCGCCTCAAGCCAGCCGTCCTCGAGCGTCGCTACTAACTTTCCAGCAGTATCATATACTCGTAAGCTGACGTGGCCTGGAGTTTGCAGCTTGAAGCTGATCGCTGTTGTAGCATTGAAGGGATTAGGGAAGTTGCCTCCCATCCGGAATTGGTCGGGCAGGGGGCCTGACCCAGCCGGGCGGACACGAAGGTCCGCCTCTACGTCAAATGATTCCCCATCATTTTTCCATTCACCAGCCTCCAGGCCCAAGCCCCCAGTCCCCAGTTTTTCGAAAGAAAAACTCGAGCTGTCCCACTTGACGGCGAAACCGGGGCCGACGTAGGCGCAGTAGATGTAATTTCCCGCCGGAGCGCTGCCGGGGATCGTCTGGCTGCGCTGGCGGGTCAAGGCGCCGCCGCCCGGGAGCGTCAAGTTGACCGGCCCCAGGACCGGCCCAGACCAGCGCCCATTCGGCAACCTCACCATGATCCAGATGAAGAAATTTACGGGATTCAATTCCAGATTGTTTATTATTGTGTAATAGCCAAACCGACCACCGCCGCCGGGGATGACAATGGGTGGGTTGATGGGCTCTATGGCGATGGTGACATCGTGGGATTCGGGGAGGAAGACGCCGCTGTGTCGTTCATCGTGACGGAACATGGGCCAGCCCGGGCCGTTTCCGGCGCCTGCGGTCAGAGCATACGCCCGCCCATGATTGCGGGTTGGCTGCGAGGAGGAGCCGTAACCGCCGATGACGAACACATCCAGCGAATCGTCGCCGTTAAAGTCGGCAATGACCGGCGCGTGATCCATGTTGAACGTGAGGCCGTAATGCGCCTCGAGGTTGATCGTCCAGATCACGGCTCCATCGCCGCCGCGCAGCGCGCGCAGAATGCCGTCATCCGATCCGAAGAGCACGTCGAGCATTCCATCGGCGTTGACGTCGGCAATGGCCGCTCCGCGAAAGACGCTGCCGCCGGTAGTGTACGTCCACAAGGGCGCTCCGGTGTGCGAGAGCACCTTCACGCTGTTGTAGTAGGCAAACACGATTTCCAGATGCCCGTCGCGATTCAGATCCGCGATGGAGGTGGGCGCGCCGATGTAGAGAATGCCGGTGTATTCCCAGGCCAGACTGCCGTTCTCCGCGTTCAAGACGTAGAGATCGCCATCGTAACTGCCGATGACGATCTCGGGGAGGTTGTCTTCGTCAATATCGGCGAAGGAGGCTCCGTGGTACATGTAGTCTTCCGGCAGATCGGAAAACCAGAGCGCGGAACCGTCATTTCCCCGCAGGGCATAAATTCGTTCATCGCCTGCCCACTGCGCCACCACGACGTCCAGTTGGCCGTCGGCGTCGAGGTCCAGGATGGCTGGATCGGATTGAATGTAGCTGTTCGTCCCCAAGTTGACCTGCCAGACGGGGCTCCCATCCTCGCCGTTCAAGCAATAGACGTAACCATGAAAGGCGCCGAAGACGACCTCGGGCCGGCCATCGTTATCCACATCGCCGACGGCGGGAGGCGAATCAATGCTATGGGGATAGGTGTTATAGGACCATTCCACCGCGCCGGTCGCTCCCGTGAAGCAGTACACTATGCAGGGCGATGACGCCGGAATGACCACTTCCAGAGCTCCGTCCTGATCCACGTCGTAGATGACGGGCGAAGCGTCGTTGCAGCCGCCGGTGTCGAACGACCAGAGAAGCGATCCGTCCTCGGCGTTCAGGGCATAGACGTGCTCATCGTTGAAATAAGTCCCGAAGACAATTTCCAGATGCCCGTCGCCGTCAATATCGCCGGTGGCCGACGATCCGAACGAGGGGGCCATCAGATCATGCCACCAGAGGATGTTGGGGTCGCGGTCTTGAGCCGATGCCGCGCCAACCGTGAGCATCCCGGCGCAAATCGCGGCGAGTCCTGATGCTTTCAGAATTCGATTAATCCGGATCATCATGCGGTCTCCATTGCTGCTGTTTGTCTCTGATGTCCCGAAGGGATAGCTTCGCCGAACTGTGCGGGCGGCAGCGCCCCAGACGGTAGGGGCGCACAGCCGTGCGCCCCTACTCGTATCTCGCTACTCGGATCTCCAAACTATTTCATCATCACCATTCCGCCAGCGGGCGGACTATTCTACTGAAATGCCATCATTTCAGCAGCATTAGCTTCTTGACGGCGCTGAAGCTGCCGGCAGTCAGGCGATAGACGTAAATGCCGGACGCCAAAGCGGAGGCATCGAACGTGGTTTCATGCGTCCCCGCCGGCCGATAGGAGTTCATCAGGACGGCGACTTCGCGGCCCAGCAGATCGTACACCGCCAGTTTGACCCATCCATCTTCAGGCAGACTGAAGTTGATGGTGGTGATGGGATTGAAGGGATTGGGATGATTCTGCCCCAGCGTGTAGGATTCCGGAACCGCCGTGGCGATCGGCGTCATCCAGTCCGCGAAGGATTCGCCGCTGTTGTCCCAATTATCAATCGCCGGCCCGTCGCCGGTGCTGGATTTGCTGAAGGGAAAACTATCCTGATCGTAAACGGTGCCTGGATAGAGGCCGACGTAGCCGTTGTAGGTGTAGTTCCCCGGGGGCGCCGATCTGGGGATGTTCTGGGTGCGATCGCGATTCAGACTGAATCCCGCCGGGAGGGTCAGGTTCACCGGTCCCAGGGTGGGGCTGGTTTGATGACCGTTGGGCAGGGTGATGTCGCACCAGACGTCCACCGTCGCCGGCGATGATCCGCTGTTGGCAATGGCGATGTTGTAGCTGAAGCTGCCTCCGGTGGATGGGATGATTATAGGCGTGCCGTAGGGGACCAGGGTCACGCTCAGGGCTGGGCCGGAGGTCGGCGTGCTATACATGACGGCGAAGCCGTCCACCACGGGATGAGCGTGGATGTCATAGGATCCATCGAAGCAGTACTGCAGGCCGATGGTTTCGGATTCGTTCTCGATGCCCATGGTGCCTTCGGACTGAGCCGATGTGGACATGTCCTTGTACTGGAATTTGATCCGTCCATTGCCACTGATCGTCTGGTAGTAGTCCGGATCGTAGAGGATCACCTGGAAGGTCTCGAAGCTGTTCGTCGGCGCGAATTGTTCGATGTGGTTGTATTCCACGATCAGCCGATGGTTGGTCGCATCGAACCATTGCCAGACCTTGCCGGAGTTAGTGCGCTGCGGAGACAAATCTTCCCAGTAAGCCGCGATCATGCGCTCGGGGCCGTCGGGATCGGGGATGCCCGAGTTGTTGTAGTCCTCCTGCGTCACGATGCCCGTGGCGATCCAGCCGTTGGTGGCGATGGTGAAGGAATCGTAATCCACTCCATAGTAGCGGAAGGTGAAGGGCAGCGCATATTGGAAGGTCTGATCATCGAGGGTGAAAGGCACCATGATTCCCGGTCCCCCGGAGTCGGAGCTGATCTCGACCCATTGATAGACCGGCAATTCGGGAGCATCATAGGGATCGTAGGCTGAATAGCCGAAGGCGTCGGGTCCCGTGGGCGCATAGAGGATGTCGCCGACGGTGATTACGAACTCATCCGCGCCGGTGTAGCCGCCGCCGTTGAAAGATAGCTGCAGCGTAGCGTCATGCTCTTGCGGGCAGGAGGCGGAGGCCGAGATGGCGAACGATGCGATGGCCGAGGCTCCGGCAGTTAGAGTGCCCACATTGACGCCGCCTCCGGAGACGGTGACATAGGGATCGGAGGCGCTTAAGGTTACCAGGAGATTCGAAACCGTCGAGCTGCCGTCATTGGTCACCGTCACGTTGATGGTGGCCGATTCACCCGGATCGAGATTTCCATTCTGATTTCCGCCCGGGGGCGGATCGGAAATGGTGTTGCTGGTGTAGATGCATTCCGGCGCATGACAGATGACCGCGAAGGGACTCTCCCAGAACTCGCTTCCCGAAACGGCGCGCAGAGTGAAGATGCAGGGGTGCAGATCGGGCGCATTGACGGCCAATTGAACCTGGAAGCCGTGATCAGCGGTCGCGGTGTTGCCGGCGGGGATGTTGCCTACGAACTGGGTGGAATCCTGAATCGTGATCATAGGATCCGCAGATGAGATATTCAGCGTGACGTTATTGGCCGTTTGAATGCCGACGTTTTGGGCGCGGATAGTCAGGTGAGACGTCTCGCCGAAATCCAACTGCGCATTGTTGTTGCCCAGCAGGTCGTCGTCCACTTCGAGCGAATCGAAGATGACATAGGGTCCGGAAGGCGGGATGATCTGCACGTCGGCGATATAGCGATAGTAGTTCGCCAGAGTCACCGTGACGCGCATGTTGTTGCCGGGAAGCTGCGGAGGAATGGCGATGGCGACCGGCGCTCCGGTGCCTTCGCCCGTGCCGATAATCTGGCTGTTGACCGAAAGGCCGATCAGGGCGCCCGCATTGGCGGTGACGGTGAAACTGGTAACGCCGGAGAGCAGCACGTTATCGTGCAGAACCATCATGTTCTGCGGCACCTCAGAGTACAGCGTGATGAAGGCGTCTCCGTGATGGTGGAAGAGGTGGTAGGTCACGTCCTTGTCGCCCGGATTGTAGGGCCAGGACGAGGCTGCCAGATAGTACTTCCCGCTGGCGTTGCCGAAGCAGGGGCGCAGATTCCAGGAGGCGTTCGGGTTGCCGTAGCCCGGATCGAAATCCGGCCACATGCAGTCATAGACGCCCCAGGTATAGGCGTCGTTTACAAAGGAGTAGGACACCTGGGAAGCCGCGAGCAGGCCGAGCGCGCCATAATTCGGCAGGCGGTGGAAGGCTTCGGTGAAGCACTGGCTGGCGGAATTATACTGGCCGGTTAAGCAATTCATGGAGAAGACGAAGGGATGGACGGTATTGATCAAGCCGCCGAAGTCCGTGATGTGATAGGAGGGGCTGGACCAGCCGGTCAGTTCGCCATGGTCGCGGTGCTGCACTAAGAACGTGCCGGCATTGATGGCATTGTTGATTCCGGTAGCGCTGCCCGACCAGTCCGTCAGATAGGAGGGCGTCGCTCCGATATACCCCAGACCGGTGGGTCCAAAATAATTCACGATCATGTAGGTATTGGGATTGCTTGACCACGAGGCTGGCGGCCCCGACGCTCCGGCGTACTGTCGCGTCGGAGTCTTGCCCAGCTCATTCTGGAAGTAGCCGTAGATCACTTCGCAGCAGAGGATGAACCAGCGATCCGACTGCCAGCCGCCGGCGATCAAGGGGCGACTGTAGACGTTGGGATTGGTGCTGGGATTGCGCTCCCAATTCAGCATCTTGCCGATCATCGTCTGCAACTGTTGATTCCCTTGCGCCGTGATGCGCGCCATGGCGACATCCGGTAGATCGTTGCCATCCACATCGCCGTAAATGTTGTCGGACACGCAGTAGCCGGTCCACAGGGGCGATGTGATGCCGTAGACTTCGGAACCACTCGCCTGATAATCAGACAGCAGCAGCACCGCCACCGGCGGAATCTGCCAGTTCCGGTAAGCATCGTTAATGTAGTTTTCAATCAGCGTGGCGTCATTGCCGCCGATTTCGGTCAGCGTGGTGATGCCGGTGAGAATGCCCTGCTCGTTGCGCCATTTCTTGAGCGTATCCGCCCAGGCGATGAAGACCGGATCGTCCGGCACGATGATCACATATTCGACATTGTCCTCGTCCGTCATATTGGGCCGGCGGCGGTTGTAATTCACTTCGGGCAGAGTGGTGTAGTTGATCAGATTTTGTTCCAGTATCGGATCCCACCAGCGGCTGCGCAGGCGGTCCTCGCCGAAACGTCCCGTCCCGCCGATGAAATTCACGCGCACCCGCAGATCCTTGTAAACCGTCAGATCGCGCGTCACGGGATTGTACTGGAAGGGCGTGATCCCCACGATGACCACGTCCACGCCGCGCATCTGGTCGGGAGCGGAGATCATCGCCGGCTGGGCGGGGTAGAGAGCGTCAACGCCGTAAATATCGGTGTTTTTGAAATAGCGCAGCACCGGATCGGTGTCCAGCGGAATCACCGGAGCGGGCGCGATGTTCAGATCGTGGAAGGTCTCGGTGCGATATTCGACGATTTCCAGCTCGGCCCGAGCGCCTTCCGGAATGGCGATGTAACGCCCCATGCCGGGAAGATTTGGAGCGCCGGCATCATTGGGCAGGATGACTCCGGGGATCTGAATCCCTTTCATGTCCTCGCCGTTGACCACCTGGTCGAAGATCTCCATGCTGCGCACGGAGAAGACGATTTCCACTCCCGCGGCGTCCTGCTGCGCCAGGTTGAATCCGGCCTGGCCCCAGGAATCCTCGAAAGTGTAAATCTCTGCGCATTGGCCCTGAAGAGCGACAAAAGCCAGTCCGATCGCTACCCAGGCGATAGCGCCGAGCCGGCTCTTGCATTTTGCGCCGAAAGCATTGATTTTGCGGATCATAAGCTTACCCTCGGTTAGTGTTTTTTTCGGCTGTCTATTGTTTTAGTGAGATCCCTTGAGGGTCAACGTTAAGGTGCTGCCACCTCTCCGTGGCGAAGCCATCCCTTCGGGACAGGCGGCAGCCCACATGCTGCCGTCGAGTGCGGAGACTCGACGGCACGATAAGGGTTATTTTATAAGATAAGCAAAAAAAGGTGCAAAGTCAAGGAGAATAACGGCGAGAGGCGGAAAAAGAGGATAAGCAATGGGGCAATCCCAAAGCGATTGGGAAGGATTTCGCTTGGAATTCGGGAAGGGATTTTGTATATTAGGAACGATAGAGGCTTTTTCATAAAAAGGAGGCTGAAATGAAAAAAGTCATAATCATACTCCTTTGCTTGAGTCTCATGCCCGCCTATGCGGCGCAAAAGGCCCAATCCCCCAAGTATCACCCTCAGAACCTGCCGGTCATGACCGGCTCCGAAGAATTTCACGGTCCCGTTGCTTATCCCCCCTATTTTGAATTGCCCGGGCTGGACGAAGTGGATCTAATCGGCGATACGATCACCGTCGGCATGACCTGGTATGAAAACCAGCATTATGGCACCATCGGGCGCATGGTGGAAAAAGGCTCGGATGGTTATTTGCATTTTGTCTGGACAAAGGGTTATCAGGCCAGTGGTGTGGATCGCCATGTCTGGTACAACAGTATCACGCCGGCAGGTTCTAAGGTCTTTCTGGACGGCATTGTGATGGACTATTCTTACCGAGCCGGATTTGCCGTGGTGGACGCAGACTACGGAGGCATCGCCTTCCCTGCTTTTCATCAGGTGACCAATGATCCTTCCGGGAATCCACACACGGCTGCCGCTTTCGATATTGCGCCGCATCTCGGGGCGTTTACCGCCTTCGAAGTGCCCTGGCTTTATGATCCCTACGGCAGTCCCAGGGAAATCATCTGGCCGAGGATGCAGATGGACAGTCAGCAGCGCCTGCACATTCTGTCCACAGAATATCAGGTTGTCGCCGGCGATCCGCAGATGCAGTACTATACGCCGGGCCAATATGACCCTCTGAGCTATCTGATAACCTATCCACAGCCGCCGGATTCCTCGTTCAGGACGGTTGCCTGGACGATGACCCTCGCCGGTGAAGTGGCCACATCGGATGTCTCGGATCGAATCGCCTTCGGCTGGACCTACTGCCGGGATGAAGGATTTCCGGGCGGGAATCCATCGCAATTGAACAATGACATACATCTACTGATTGACGACGATGGCCGGGCTCCTGATTTCAGCCAGGCCTTCAATCTGACGAACTTCATCCCGCCGGATCCAGCCTTTCTGCCGGACACGCTGCTGGCCCAAATGGACACTCTGCGGGCCTACTGCGATTTGAACCTCTTCTTCGATCAAGACGACTGGCTACATGCCGCCTTCACCACGCGATCCTATTTTCAATTTGAAGAAACCAGTTACTGGCATACATCCATTATCTGGCATTGGACAGAGCAGTATCCGGATAGTTTCCAGATGATCCACAATGCCTTCGACGATTGGTGGGTGGGATGGTATCCCGGAGGTCAAAGTGGATTCAGCAATGTCTACTGCGGAGCCTGGAACCTCAAGGCGCAGAGGCCATCGCTGGGACAGGACACCACGACGGGATACCTCTACTGCATGTATCAAGTGTACGACTGCGATACGACGCACTTGAGTGCCTTCATCGGCCAGTCCGGCTGGGGCATGCCTTCCGGTGAAGTCTATATATCCGTTTCCACGGATGGCGGGATGAATTGGTCGGTCGGCACGAACGTCACGAGCACGATCACTCCCAATCATGCCCCGCCGGGGCAGTGCAAGTCAGAAATCACGCCCAGTTTGGCGAAACTGGTGGATGCCTATTGCCACATCCTGTATGTATATGATTTGGATGCGGGGAATTGCATTCAGATGGAAGGTTCCGCCACGAACAATCCGGTGAGATATCATAGGGTGCCGGTCAACTTGATCCCCACAGCACCGCTGGTGCCGCAGAATGTGCCTTTTCACGTTGAGCATTACACCGAGTGGGTCAACCTGCAACTGACCCCTTCCGGATTGCCCATCACCATCCCCAGCTCCGGCGGGAGTTTCAACTATGCCATATCCGGGCAGAATAACTCAAGTATGCCCCAAACGCGCGACGCCTGGTGCAAAGTCCGGCTGCCCAGCGGCATATGGCACGGCCCGGTTTGGGGACCGGTGGCAGTTACAATCCCAGCAGGAACGACGGTAAGTCATGACCATGTGCAGTATGTCCCCGGCTGGGCGGCTCCGGGCAGCTACCTGTATCGAGCTTATATGGGTGAATACCCCTTCTCCGTGGCCGACCAGGACAGCTTCGCCTTCACCAAGCTGCCCGGCGAAGGGCGCAGCTTGGTTGATGACTGGTTTCTCGTCTGTCGCGGCTGCCAGGAGGGCGAGACGCCGGGCAACCTTCCTGCGCCAGCGAAGTTCGCCATTAAAGCCTCGCCCAATCCCTTCAATCCTACGGTGGCTCTCAGATTCGATTTACCAGTCGCGAGCCGGGTGAAGCTGGGAGTTTATGATATTTCCGGGAGGTTGGTGAGTGAATTGGTCAACGGCTGGCGCGAGGCGGGTTTACATGAGGTCGCCTTCGATGGATCGAATTTGGCGTCTGGGATTTACCTCTACCGGCTGCAGGCGGGAGCGTTTGCGGCCAGCGGCAAGATGGTGCTTATCAAGTGACAAGTTAAAAGTAAAAGGGAAAAAGAAAAGGCGGCCGGTGGCCGCCTGTATTTTTGCTAAGCTGAAAGTGTAACTATTGCGAAGTTACTCAGCACCGTTCTCAATGGCCTTTAATACTTGTTTAACCACCTTCGGATGAAGCGTTCTGCCGGGATGGAATGGCACCACAACTCTCCTCTGATCCTTCATGTAGATTCGGTGGCTGCCCTTGCTCCGCACCAGATGAAACCCCGCCAGCAAGAGCATTTTCTCGGCTTGCTGAGCGGTTAACTGAGGCAATTTAGGCAACCTGCACCTCCAGCGAGGTCGTGAGAATCTCTTGGCTCAGAAAGGCTTTGCGCTCCTCCTTGGAGAGGGTCTCCAGATACAGCTCAATGGCCTCCTTGATATTGGCCATCACTTCCTCAAAGGTATCTCCTTGAGTTTGGCAACCCTCCAGCTCGGGACAGTAGGCATAATATCCGTATTCATCCTTCTCGATGACGACACTAACTTTGGCGGACATGATTCTGACTCCTTTCAGACAACTTAATATACAGAATTCGGGTTTGCATGTCAAGACTCAATTGTTGGATTACGCGCTGAGGGCTAAGCCACCCTACCCCCATGCTTTTTCCGTATTCTGTCCGAAGGACTCCTTCGGAGAATTCTGGATTCGCTTAATTCAAGCCGATAATCGCTCCAACAGAGACGCCTCGAGGAAAGTATCACCTGCGCATTTCAATGAAATAGAAAACCCATGAAACATCTCCCTGAACCGTTTCGCATCAAGACGGTCGAACCGATCAAGATGACCACCCGCCAAGAGCGGCAAAAAGCCATCGAGGAGGCGGGCTACAACACCTTTTTGCTGCGCAGCGAAGACGTCTATATTGACCTCTTGACCGACAGCGGCACCTGCGCCATGACGGACACTCAGTGGGCCGCATTGCAATTGGGCGATGAGGCCTATGCCGGCAGCCGCAATTTTTACGATTTGGAAAAGGCCGTGCAGGAGGTTTACGGCTACAAATATTTCGTGCCCACGCATCAGGGGCGCGCCGCCGAGCATATCATGTCGAAGCTCCTGATCAAGCCGGGCGATTTCGTTCCGGGCAATATGTATTTCACGACGACTCGGTTGCATCAGGAGCTGGCCGGAGGCGCCTTTGCGGATGCCATCATTGATGAAGCTCACGATCCTTACAATACTCACCCTTTCAAAGGTAATTTCGATCTGCACAAGCTGCAGAAAATCGTAAATGAAGTCGGCGCGGACCGAATCCCGTACATCAGCGCGGCCACCTGCGTCAACATGGCCGGCGGCCAGCCGATCTCGATGGCGAATCTGCGGGAATTGCGGCGCTTCTGCGATAAGCACGGTTTAAAGATTATGCTGGACAACACTCGCACGGCGGAGAACGCCTACTTCATTCAGCAGCGCGAGCCCGAATTCAGGGAGCGCTCCATCAAGCAGATTGTCAAGGAGATTTGCTCTTTCACCGATGGCTGCACCAGCTCGGGGAAAAAGGATGGTCTGGTGAATATGGGCGGATTTCTCGCCATGAACGACGAAGAGTTTTACACTCAGGCTAAAGCCCAGGTAGTAATCTACGAGGGTTTGCACACTTACGGCGGCATGAGCGGACGCGATATGGCGGCTTTTGCCGTAGGCATCCGCGAATCGGTGGCGGGCGACGAATTGATGCGCTATCGCGTGGAGCAGGTCAATTATTTTGGAGACTTGCTGCTGGAGGCCGAGATTCCGCATGTCATCCCTCACGGCGGGCACGCCATATTCTTGGATGCACGAGCCTTCCTGCCCCATGTGCCGCAGGCGCAGTTCCCGGCGCAGGCGCTGGCGGCGGCGATTTACGCCGAAACCGGCGTGCGTTCCATGGAGCGCGGCATCGTATCCGCCGGCCGCGATAAAATCACCGGTGAAAACTATAATCCCAAGCTCGAACTGGTGCGGTTGACGATTCCCGCGCGAGTTTACACTCAGAGCCATCTGGAATACGCCGCCGAGGGGATCGCCCGGCTATATGATCGGCGCTACGAACTGCGCGGCCTGCGCTTTACCTATGAGCCGCCAGTCTTGCGCTTCTTCCAGGCGCGTTTTGAACCCATATAGGGCTGTTCGACCAAGAGGAAATAACTTCATTTGGTTACGCCAAAGCCTTAAAAAACCCTTGCATCGCTGCAATATATTGCCTATATTAAGGCGTTAGAACACTCAGATTTTAGCTTACACTCAAACAAGTCCTGGGGGGATGTCGAGCGGCTTTGGCTGACCTCCAGGACTGCTCTCTCTCACCCAAAAACCAAATCCAAAAGGAGGGAAGTATGCGACGCTTAGCATTTGGTTTGTTTGCGATTTTATGTATCGCAGCAGCGGCTTTCGCCGCTTCGACGATGGGCCCTTGGGCGCCGATCGTAGAACCGGCGGGAGTGGATACCGCCGGCGGCCCCGATCTGTATGGTTACACTTGGAAAGATACTTACGAACCTGGCGGTCCCGTTTACAACTGGAAGGACATTAGCACCACGGGGACTCTGGTCACGGGATTAGGGGATGATAACTACGCAGGACCTTTCCCGATCGGTTTCCCTTTTCACTACTACTGGTATGACATCACGCAGTACTGGATTGGATCGAATGGCTACATCAAGTTTGGAACTGCCCAGAACATAGCGCCGACATTCCCTGCCAGCATTCCCCTGGCTGCTACTCCCAATGATTTCGCCGCGATTTACATCGCGGACTGGGATGCGGGCACGCCACCGGGAGCCTGCCAGGTTTATCGCTGGAATAATGCGGACAGTTTGGTGATTTCTTACATCAATCTCCATCCCTGGACGGGACCTGGGGTAATTGATGGAGCCCATACCTTCCAGGCGATCTTCAGCCGGCTGGACAGCAATATTACCTTCCAGTATGGCGCCCAATCCGGCACCGTCTACACCAACACCATCCTGATTGGCATTGAAAGCGTTAACGGCGTACCCGGATTGGAGCACTCGCATGGCGTGTATCGCTCTCCCAACACGGCGGCCAAGTTCTATCACCCCGCCACCTCCTCCTACATCGTGCACGACATGGCCGCGGTCGCCAGCGCCAACGCTAACTCCGAAGGATTCTTCCTGTTAAACCAACATACCCCCTACGGGAAGGTGAAGAACGTTGGAAACCAGGCGGAAGCCACCTTCGAGGTGAATTGCACCATCCGGCAGGACTCCCCGACCGGTCCCATCGTTTACAATCAGACAGTGACGGGCGGGCCTCTGGCCCCGAGCGCCGAGCTGGAAGTCAACTTCCCAACCACCTGGACTCCGACGGTCATCACGCAATATCTGTACTATATCAACGTGAACTTGGTCGGGGACATAAATCCCGCCAACAATCAGAAGCTCACCGAGGCTCGTGTCATGATCCTGCCCGGCACGATGATGTTCGACGACGGGAGCAACAACCAGGCGTGGAGCTGGATCGGCGGCAATGGCGGCTTGGGTATGCGTTTCGTTCCGCCCAGCTACCCCGTGACCCTGGACAGCATTCGCTTCTTCATCCCTACGGCCAGCGCGTCGTCCCATCCCTTCGTCGCCCAGGTGCTGGATGACAATGGTCCCGCCGGGATGCCCGGCGACGTGCTCTTCACACAGAACATCAACACGCCGACGGGGAGCACCTGGTATGGCACAACGACCACTCTCAGCATTAACAGTGGGGCTGTCTATGTGGCCTGGCAAATGGTGGACTCATTGACCGCGGCGTTAGGGACTGACAACACCTACTCGTTGGGTTCACGCCAGAGTTATGAATACACCGGCGTGTGGGCGGTTTACCGCAATGCCGAGACGTATGACGTGATGATTCGGGCCAAGATCAGCGGGGCGGTAATCCCTCCCAACGTCACCGTCACCCTGCTGCCCGTCAATCCGCCCATCATCATCCCGCCGACCGGCGGCAGCTTCGACTGGGACATTACGATGCACAATGGCGAAACCACCCCGCAGACCTTGGACGTTTGGACCATCATTACGCTGCCCGGTGGCAGCACCCGTCCGGGTTGGGGGCCCTACTTGAACCTAAACATGGTAGCGGGCCAGACCATCAATCGGATTCGCACTCAGAATATTAGCGACCGCTATCCGCCCGGAGCCTACACCTATACCGCCAATATCGGCGACCATCCGAGCGTGATTTGGGATTCGGACTCCTTCCCTTGGACGAAGGCCGCGGCGGGCGATGATGGCTGGGCCAGGAACGAATCCTCTGTGGGGCTGACGCCGGCGGAATATGCTCTGCGTGGCGCCATTCCCAATCCGTTCAATCCGACCACCACGCTGAGCTTTGAGCTGCCGCAGGCTGGATCGGTGAAGCTGTCGGTTTACAACGTCACCGGGCGCGAAGTGGCCACGCTGGTGAACGGTTGGCGCGATGCCGGAAACCACGAAGTCACCTTTGATGCTACGGGTTTGGCTTCGGGTCTCTACGTCTACCAGTTGACCGCCGGCGATTTCCACGCCATCGGCAAGATGATGCTGCTTAAATAGTTCCGAGTGGCGAGTTGCGAGTTCCGAGTAAGTAGGGGCGCGGCATGCCGCGCCCCTTTTATTATTGCTAATTGCTGAGAGCCGTTTATTTGACCAGCATCATTCCGCCAGTAGGCGGATGGTCCGTCAACTGACGGACTCACTTCACCAATATCATTCCGCCAGTGGGCGGACTATTCTGCTGAAATGCCAAATCATTTTAGCAGAATTAGCTTCTTGGCCTCGCCGTGGCCGTTCGCCTGCAGGCGGTAGAAATACATGCCGGAGGGCAGATGCGAGGCATCGAATGTGGTTTCATGCGTCCCCGCCGGCCGATAGGCGTTCACCAAGACGGCGACTTCGCGGCCCAGCAGATCGTACACCCTTAGCCTTACCCATCCATCTTCGGGCAGACCGAAATTGATGGTGGTGATGGGATTGAAGGGATTCGGATGATTCTGTCCCAGCGTGTAGGATTCCGGAACCGCCGTGGCGATGGGCGTCATCCAATCCGCGAAGGATTCGCCGCTGTTGTCCCAATTATCAATCGCCGGCCCGTCGCCCGTGCTGAATTTGCTGAAGGGAAAACTGTCCTGATCGTAAATGGTGCCAGGATAGAGGCCGACGTAGCCGTTGTAGGTGTAGTTCCCCGAGGGCGCCGATCTGGGGATGTTCTGGGTGCGATCGCGATTCAGACTGAATCCCGCCGGGAGGGTCAGGTTCACGGGTCCCAGAGTGGGACCGGTTTGATGACCGTTGGGCAGGGTGATGTCGCACCAGACGTCCACCGTCGCCGGCGATGATCC
>Ga0299915_10000008_pt1 | contig 208219 bp, 216 predicted proteins | sample RVTome_13_FD_200263 | JGI IMG/M metagenome (GOLD analysis project Ga0299915, IMG submission 200263) | Soil microbial communities from uranium-contaminated site in the Upper Colorado River Basin, Wyoming, United States - RVT92D227 (version 2) ...
TTTTGATGCTGCCCTTTTAATTTTTGTCCTCCACCACACAAGAGACTCTCTTTTGGTGCTTTCTGAAGCAAAAAGAGTTACCAAAGATAAAATTATTATCTATGAAGATATCATAACCAGAAATCCCTTTGATACGATTGATAGTTTTTTGCATGGTTTTGCTTTTAATAAAACCTGGAATTTACAAAATGAGGCTTCGTTCAAATCCAAAAATGAATGGCTGGAAGTATTTAAAAAGCTGGGGCTAAAAGTCATTAAAATATACCCACTACCTATTCGAGCAAGACTTTTTTATCCAGCCTGTAGGATGCAATTTGTTCTTCAAGTTTAGTATTATAAAAATGGTGAAATCAAAAACTTTTAAACCAAATAATGTCGATCAAGAAATCATCGAAAAATTTCTTCAAGAGTTAGTAAAAGAAATCGTCTATCGCTACCCTCAAGATATTGACTTTATCATTCTTTATGGTTCTGCTGCCCGAGGAGAATTTAGAAAAGGCGTTTCTGATATTGATTTAGTCGTTCAGCTTAAGAATGAAAACAATTATAAAGAAATTGAGGAATATGCGACTAAAGTTTTTTGGGAGTTAAATAAAAAATATCAAACAGAATTTGAGAAAGTTTTATCTACGACAGCGTCAAAGAAAATCCTTGATAACTTCTTAAAAAAGATGGAGAAAGGGGCCCAACTGTATGTTCCAATTTTCGTTTTCCCTCCAGGTTGGTTTGATTGGGAAAAAGGCCGAATTACTCGCCCGCTTTGGAAACCGGCAGCCATTTTTTTCATTCACCAGGCTTTTCTTTTCGAGAAATTCAAAAATGAGGGCAAAATTTTATATGGTCGCGATATTCGTCCACAGATTAATCCTCAAATTACCTTTTGGGAAAGATGGAAGGCTCTCCAAATCCCATTTTGGCTCTCATTATTTTCTGTTTTAGTTTTACCTCTAACCTTAAAACAAGCGGTTAAATATGCCACAAAAGCAGTCTTATATGAACTAGATAACGCTTTAGATTTTATTGGCGCAAAAGTGAAAGAGAAAGAGGACAAAATTCGACTATTAAAGCAAGGGGCTACGGCTAGCTTTGACAAGAGATTATTTTATCTACATTTTAAACTGGCATTTAGCCTACTTTCCGAGAATGATTTAGGGATTTTCAACAAAGCTTCCTTAGTAAAATCAGGGAACCTAATTTTGTCAAAGAAGAATTCTGTAAAATTTGTTCTGCAGGCCTTTTGGTTCATTGTTCGAACAAACTGGTCGGTGGCCATTAGAAACTATCTCACCAAAAAAAGCCTATTTAAAACGGCAGTTGGCCTTTTAGTCGCAGTTATCATTGTCTATTTTTCGATTAGTTTTTATGCTTTATACAAATTAATTCATCCGAAACCAAAACCATTAAATTTCAATCCAGCCCAAATAAGTCAAAACTATGATGACATCTCCTTTAAAAGTCGGTTCGGTAATTTAAATATTTCCGGCTGGCTTTTTAAAACAGACTCAAGCGATAAAACAATTATTCTGGTTTCCGGAAGTGACCAAAACAGAATCGATCCAGGCTATGGCACTGATAAGGTCGCCAAAGATTTATTAGGGTCTGATTTTAATGTTTTGGTTTTTGACTTTAGAGGAAGAGGTAATTCTGATTATGCAATTTATTCAATTGGCCACTACGAGAAATACGATCTTGCCGGAGCTTTTGACTATCTTGTACAACAAGGTTATAGCCCAAATCGAATTGGGGTAATTGCTATTTCGCTTGGGGCAGGTACGTCCATTTTGGCGTTGCCACTAATCCCCAACATTGGAGGTATAGTTGCTGATTCCAGTTATTCCGATATGTACACCCTAATAGCCCGAGAACTTCCCCGTCGATCTAGTCTTCCTAGAGAACTTTATTGGGGAATTTGGTTTTGGGCAAAAGCTTTTTACAAAATCAGATTTGACGAGATGGTTCCCAAAAATACTTTAAAACTTTTTCCAGACCGAAAATTTTTATTTATCCATGGAACTAAAGACAAGTATATTCCCATCGAAGATTCAGTCGAACTTTTTAGGAGTAGTCCCAACAGCGAATTATGGGTCGTCGCAGAAGCAGACCATGTTAAGGCTTATCAAATTAAGCCACAGGAATACATTAAAAAAGTCACTGATTATTTTAACAGAGAATTTAGGTAAAATTTTAGTCTTCTTGTCTAGGCCTATATTGCAAGGCTTCGGCTATATGAGTAGAGTTTATTTCTTTTTCACCGGCTAAATCGGCAATCGTCCGCGCTACTTTAATCATCCGGTAGTAGCTGCGGGCAGAAAGATTCATTTGTGTTACTGCCTGACGAAGAAGCGCTAAGCACTCAGAAGAAAGAGGACAAAAATGTTTGACATCACGAGTTGACATCTCCGCATTATTTTTCAGCTTGGTCCCACGAAATCTTCTTGTCTGAATATCTCTGGCTTTTTGCACCCTCATTTTTATTTTCTTTGAACTCTCACTAGCCGCTAACCGCTCTCCGCTAATTGCTAATTTTTCTACCTTGACCGCCGGCACATCTAAGTGTAAATCAATCCTATCAATAATCGGCCCAGAAATTCGCTTTTGATAACGTTGCACCTGTCCTGGTAAACATCTACATGGCCTGACCAAGTCTCCTAAATATCCACAGGGACAAGGATTAGCCGCTGCTACCAAAATAAATTTAGCCGGAAAGGTCAAAGTTCCGGCGGCTCTGGAAATGGTCACAATGCCATCCTCTATTGGCTGGCGCAGGGCCTCAAGAACATGGCGAGGGAACTCCGGAAACTCGTCCAAAAATAAAACGCCCCGGTGAGCAAGGGAAATTTCCCCTGGCATCGGATGAGTCCCGCCACCGATTAAACCATTTCGTGAAGTGGTGTGATGAGGTGCTCGAAAAGGACGAGATTTAATGACCGAATCGCCAGCCGGCAAGTTGCCAGTTACGGAATAAATTTTCGTTACCTCCATTGCTTCCTCTTCCGTCAAATCAGGCAAAATGCCCGGTAGCGCTCGAGCCAGCATTGTCTTCCCCGCTCCCGGCACACCTTTCATGAAAAGGTTGTGTCCGCCAGCGGCGGCTATTTCTAAGGCGCGTTTGGCGTGTTCTTGACCCTGGACATCAGCCATATCAAATTCCGCCAAGATAGCGATGTTAATTTTTGAGAATGGTGTATATGTTTGAGGAGAAATTTCTTCTCCACCAGATAAATGATGAAAAAGCTGCAAAAGGGAGGTGACCGGATAAATCTTAAGTCGTCTAACAACCGAAGCTTCACGAGCATTGATTTGCGGCAGGAAAATTGTTTTAAACTTCCTTTCACGCGCCAAAAGCGCCATTGCCAAAACGCCGTTAGTGTGCCGCAGTGAACCATCTAGGGAAAGTTCTCCCAAAACTAAAGTTTCTTTTAAATCCGCCTGAAGTTGCCCCGAGGCAATTAAAATTCCCAGAGCGATGGGTAAGTCATAAGAGGGACCAGCTTTTGGCAAATCAGCTGGGGCCAAGTTAACCGTAATCCGACGCGCAGGAAAATCCGCCCCCGAGTTTTTCAAAGCCGAGCGGACCCTTTCTCTTGCCTCCTCCACCGCTTTATCACCAAGCCCGACAATAGTAAAAGAAGGCAAGCCTTGGGAAGCAATATCCACCTCAACCTCAATCGGAACAGATTCCAGTCCTACAGTTGCTCCAGAAAAAATGCGGGCAAGCATAAATTAAGAATATCCATTACTTGAGGATGTGTCAATCATTAAGAACGGACCTAAATATAAGGTCCGTCCTTAACCAAAACGGTTAAAATTAATTAACGTTTGTTGGAATTTCGTAGAAACGCAACTGTACCAACTTTAAACCCTGGTTGTCATATTGCCAATAATAGTCAACCAAGCGAGCATCGAATAATGGCATTCTTTCAGCTACGCCATCAGCATTAATATCGGCATAAACATAAAGCAGCTGTTTAGAAACATTATCAAATGTACTCTTGCCTTTACTCCTCACTTGAATCATCGAGGAAGTAGAACAGTAAGTTTCTAAGGTTGTCGGATCGGTGGCACAAGGCGTTGTCTCTGATCTACCGCCCGGTTTACCCAAAGCTCGGGCCCAGACAGAATAGGTGGTGACACCATCATTGTCTGGATCTGGATTTGGCAACTGGAATCCTCCCTTCCCATCAGTACAATTACCGTCAAGAACGGAGAAATCTCCCATCGAAAGCATAATCTGACAAGATCCGGTTAGAGGAACGAAAATGCGATGTCCAGAACTCCCTGTCATATCAGCTGTTTTTCCCTTAGGAACACCAATAATATTTAAATTATAATGGGCTCCAGAAGGAGAATTATTACCAGTTGCTTTACTATTTAGTTCTGTTTTTTGTCCTACCAACTGTGTGCCAATAGCAATTCCCACGACCATTACTACAAGAGTTAATAAACCAAGAACCACTCCGCTGATTTTCATTTTCTTCACTTTTTTCACCCCCTTTCTCATAAAATTTGCACAAAAAAACTCGCGTCTAGCAAGTTTATTGGATTGTTCTTTTGTGGCATTAATTAAACATTAACAACTTTTTCACAACTTGTCAAATCCTTACTTATAAATCACAAGGAAACTGCTTAAAAAAATATCGGCTCTTGACTTTCAGATAAATTCCATTAATATATCTTTGGGGGCGGTTTAGAGGATGGAGCAGTTTCTTCACCAGATATTGCGACAACTTCGCCGCCCCCTTTTTATACCAATTAAATTATGAATAACAGATATGGTGGGGTGATTTGGACTAATCATGCCATCCAAAGACTTTATGAGCGCAGAATTACCCAATCTGATGCCTGGTATTCTTTTCAGCACCCGGATGGACAATTGCCAGGAACCGCACCCGGCTCAATTAAATACTTTAGAGATTATGGCCCACAAAGTATTGAGGTCGTCGCTACCAGAAACGAGAAAAAGGAGTGGATAATCATTTCCTGTTGGTCAAAACTGATAGGTACAGGACAATCAATTTTCCCAAAGCAAGAAAATCTCTTTTTAGTTCTTATAGAGAGAATCATAAAGAGTCTCTGGCAGACAATTAGCAAAAAGAGGTCAAGCCAGAAGAATAATTAAGCCCAAAGCTAAACAATAAAATCCAAACCAGAAAAACTTAGCTGATTTTAATACCTTTTCCAAAATTTTAAGGGCAAAATAACCAATAACTCCTGCAATAACCATTCCCGCCAGTCCCTGAATTAAATTATCGGTGGGAGAAACCAAAAGTTCACTGCCTTTTAAAACTAAAGCGCCTAAAATCGCGGGAATCGCCAAATAAAAAGAAAAACGGAAGGCCGTTTCCCTTGTCGCTCCCTGCCAAAGTCCACCAACAATGGTTGAACCAGAACGAGACACTCCCGGCAAAATCGCGACCGTCTGAAAAAGACCCACAAAAACAGCATTATGCCACTTTAATTGACTAAAGTTCTTATTTTGCGGTCTTAAAAATCGCGTGGAGAAAAGAAGCATTGCGGTTACCAAAAAGGCCAAACCAACAACCGCCAGTGAATTAAAGGTGAACTCTATCTGCTTCTCAAAGAGCGCACCAACCAGTGCGGCTGGGGCCGTACCCACCAAAACCAACCAAATTAATCTTCTTCCCCCTTTTAACCTGAGCGCAACCGAAGGGTTGATTATCCCCCATAAATCATTCCTGAAATAAAAAATGACAGCCCCCAATGTCCCAATATGAAGCAGAATATCAAATAAAACCGGAGGGTGGGAAAAAGCAAAAAATTTCTGAAAAATCACTAAATGTCCTGAGGAAGAAACAGGCAAAAATTCAGTTAAGCCCTGAACGATGGATAAAATCACTACTTGAAACCAATCCATAATTGACAGTTTACCCTACATATTCTCTTATTTCAAATAATAAAAAATCCCGACAAGGTCGGGACTCTTTTTGTTTTCAGGAAGCCCGTAAGCCAGATTCTGTCTTGCCCCGCACCGTCTGATGCGGGGTTGAGGTAATCATCAATCTAATGCTTTCAAGCTTCGACCCTCGGGGAAGCATCCTTTTACCCCGCCAAAGGCGGGGCAAGCGGGTCTTTCGGAAATTGCAGCGAGGAGGGTTGCCCTTCGACTCGCTTTGCTCGCTCAGGGTAAACCCCTTGCAAACTAGCTAATCAAATACCCAGACACTTGGTCGTTTCACCCGGCGTCACCCGGTTCGTCACTGTGGCCCTATCTTTATCCCGCCTTTAGGGCGAGATATCCCGGTATTGGTCGGAACACCCTGCTTCCTGCTGTCTGGACTTTCCTCCCGCCTAATTTTTGCCTTTCAAGGCGCAAATTTTGGTGGGCGATTACCCAGCTTCCTGAAAACAAAGGAATTGTAGCATAAAAGGGGCCAAATTACAACTCTTGGAAGCGTTTTGAGTGAAAAATCTCAAAGATTACAATCTGAAGAACTAAAACTATCGGAACTGCTAAAATGGCTCCTATAACTCCAGCTAATTTAAACCCAATCGCCAAAGAAAAAATGGCGATTAAAGGATTAACTCCTACTACTTTCTGCATCACCTTAGGAACAATGAGACTATTTTCAAGTTGTTGAACTAAAAAATAAAGCGCTGCTACTGCCAGTCCCATAAGTGGAGATACTGTTAAACCCATCAGAACAGCTGGTATAGCCGAAATAACTGGTCCAATGTTAGGTACCACTTCTAAAATACCAGCAAATATTGCCAAAGGAAGAGCAAGCTCAATCCCCAAAAGTCTCAGTCCAATATAAGTCATGAGTCCAATTATTGTCATTAGAACAAGTTCTCCTCTAATCCAACCCCCAAGTCGTTCTTCGACCTTATTGACCAACTCTTCTGCTTTTTTCTCTTTACCTTCACCAAAAAGAGTGAAAAGATAGCGATTTAAATTTTTGCGTTCCAGAAGAAGATAAAAGGTAATCATCGCCAGAAAAAAGAAACCCAAAAGATTAGAAAAAAACCCGACGGTGATTTTTAAAATATTGGTTGGTAAAAGACCAAGCTGGGAAATCTGAGATGCAATTAAGTTTGGGTCAAGCCCAAACGCCCTCACTGCTCGTAAATAAAAACCAATTCTATTAATAAAAGCGGTTGTCTGGTCAACCAAAAGAGGGGTAATGACCCCTAAAAGGGCACCGAAAATTCCAAGAATGAGAATGTATAAAGATAAAATTGCCAGCCAGCGAGGAAAATGAAAGCGTTCAAGGCGATCCACCAGAGGATTTAAAGCAGACATTAAAACGACTGCGATAAAAAGGGCTAAAAGCATTTGCCTGACCTGATACAAAAACCAAAGTCCCAATAAGAAAAGGACAGTAAAAATAATGGTCCTGTGAGAAATTTCAATTTTTCTTGTCATTTTATTTTTTCTTCGTCCACCAAGAAACCAGTTTTTCTACCCTATTTTCCCATTTCTGCCCGGATATGTCAAACCAATGAATTCTTTTATCTTTCTTAAACCAAGTCATCTGTCGACGAGCGTAGGCATGTTCGTCAAATTTCCATTTTTGTAAAACTTGACTTAAGTCAGTCTTACCCTCAAAATACGGTCTCCACTGTCGATAACCTATCCCCGACATCGCCGGTAAATTCCAAGAATAGCCCATCGCAAGTAACTTCCCCACTTCCTCTACTGCACCACCTTTTACCCATTCATCAATTCTTCGGTTAATTCGTTCATAAAGTTTTTGACTAGAAATCACAAGACCAAAGCATAGAACATCCAAATTCCGCCACTCTTTCATTTTTTTTGTTATCTTTACTCCCGCTTGAGCAATTTCAATCTTTCTGATAAGTCTTCGTTTATTCTGGCGGTCATCATTATTAAGTTTATTGGCTGTTTCCGGATTAAGGTGAAAAAGAATGTCAAAAAGTTCTTGGACGCTTTTACCTGTATAGGCCATTCTTAACTGAGGGTTTGGAGGAATACCCAAAGTTTCGATACCATCAATCATCGCTTTGATATAAAGACCTGTGCCACCAACGATAATGGGCAATTTTCCTCTCCGCCAAATGTTTTCAATAATCCCATGGGCAATTTCGTGAAAGTCTGCTACAGAAAATGGATGGTTTGGTAAGACAACATCCAGCATCCAAACTGGCACTCTATCGAAAAGATAATAACCTATCCCAAATTTTGTTTTGCCCAAAACTGAATGAAATTTCGCTTCTGAAGGCAAATCTTTACCGGTGGCAATATCCATCCCTTTATAAATTTGTCTTGAATCGGCCGAAACAATCTCGCCACCGAATTTCTTAGCAAGATTTACTCCTAATTGCGTTTTTCCAGTAGCGGTAGGACCACAAATAACTAATAGTTTATTTCCCATTCCAACAGTGAAGGCAAAGTTTTTCTTCCGGTAAACCAATTGCCTTAACCATATCCTTTATACTTTGGTATCGAAGGGAAGTTGCCCCCAGTTCTTTTCTAATCCGCTCTACCATTTTTTTATATTCAGGAGTTGTTTCATCAAGAAACAGATTAAGATTAATCTCTTTCCTTTTTGAATTAAAAATCTTTCTAATTGCCCGCCTGGCCGCCAACTCTTTTCCTGCTCTGGTAGAAAAAGTATATTTGCAAGGAAACATGAGAGGTGGGCAGGCAATTCGGACATGAACTTCTCTGGCACCATACTTCCAAAGCTTTTTAATTGTTTGATTTTTAAGCTGGGTCCCCCTAACAATAGAATCGTCACAAACTACAATGCTTTTGTCTTTAATTAATCCTTCTATCGGAATTAGTTTCATCTTCGCAATCCGGTCTCTTGTCTTTTGAGAAGGCGGAGTGTAACTTCGGCCATAACCGTCAGTGTATTTAACCAGCGGTCGACGATAGGGAAGTTTTGAGGCCATCGCGTAGCCAATAGCATGACCTGTTCCAGAATCAGGAATACCAGCGGCTAAATCGGCTTTAATTTTGTCTCCCCTGGCCAAATTTGCTCCGCAGCGTTCTCGAACTTGCTCTACAGAAACTCCTTCGTAGGCAGAGGCAGGATAACCGGTATAAATCCATAAAAAAGCACAGATTTTCCCTTTGCTCGGAAGGCGCTTTTCTTCTTTTATTCCCCTTCTTGTCAATAGAACTGTTTCTCCCGGGATAAGCTCTTTTACTGGTTCAAAACCCAAATTAGGAAAAGCGCAAGTTTCCGAACTCACCGCCCAGTTATTTCCATTCTGTCCAATCACGAGGGTTGACCTGCCGGAAACACCACGTCCGGCGTAAACCCCTTCTCGAGTTAGAACAAGAACCGAAATAGAACCGTTGATTTTTTGAAAAGCATACTCTATCCCCTCCAAAATATTTTTCTTTTGAGCAATAAGCTTTCCAACCAATTCCGCAACATTAATCCTTCCTCCACTCATCTCTGAAAAACTTTCTCCACTGTCCATAATTTCTTTAGCTAATTTTTCTCTGTTCCCTACAAGACCGGTAATCGCTAAGGCAAAATTTCCAAACGAAGAAGAAATAATAATTGGTTGAGGATCAAGGTCGCTAATTACACCTATACCCATTTTCCCTTTCATTTTTGGCAGCTCATCAATGAATTTTGATTTAAATTGAGAAGTAGAAATATCGTGAATACTCCGATAGAGACGACGATTTAAGGCTGCTAAACCTGCTTTCTCTGTTCCTAAATGAGAATTATAATCCGTCCCATAAAAAAGGGTTTCACAACAATCTTTTGTAGAAACAACACCAAAAAGCCCACTCATTCCATCTAAATTGTACCACTGAATTTCCTAAGGTAAAGGGGGAAGATTTGAGACTACTTGTTAACCAGTTCCTCTAAAATCCTCCATCTTCTTTTTTTCTCCAAAGGCGAAACATCGTCTTTCAGCTTAAAAGCGACCGTGCCGGGTCTTGGAGAATATTTAGAAATATAAACTTTTTCGAAATTCGCCTTTTTGCAAAGTTTAACCGTATTTTCAAATTGTTCTTTTGTTTCTCCCGGGAAACCAACAATAATGTCTGTCCCAATTTTAATCTCCGGAATTCTTTCTCTAATTTTATTAATCAAACTAATGTATTGAGAAGCGGTATACGGCCTATTCATCTTTTTTAGAATTTCGTCGTCGCCCGACTGAACTGGCAGATGAAGATATCTATCAATTTTGGGCAGTTTCATTGATTGAATTATCTCGTCCGTTAAATCCCAAGGATTAGAGGTTAAAAAAGAAACTTTTTTAAGTTTTGGAATCTTATCTAAAACCGCTAAAAGTAAAGCGAATGGAGTTCGATATTTTCGAACAATTTCTTTTTGATTTTTAATTTGTATTTTTGATATTTGCTTTTTAATATTTGCTATCTCTAAGTCCTTACCATAAGCGTTAACGTTTTGACCAATTAAAGTAATTTCCCTGTACCCCTGTTTAACTAATTTCTCTACTTCACAAATAATTCCTTCGAAGGGTCTTGATTTTTCCCGTCCTCGGGCATAAGGAACAACACAGTACGAGCAAAAATTATTACAGCCCTCCATGATAGGAACTAAAGCTTCTTTTCTGTCCTCTCTTAGTGGCTGCAGATCAAATCCAACTTCCTCCACCCGTAAAAATTCATCAATTTGTGGGTATCTTCTCATTAAATCAGAAATCCCATATCTCAACATGCAACCCGCTAAAACAATTTTAGGTTTTATTTTTTTTGATTTTTTATTTGTCTTTTTGATATTTGATATTTGATATTTAATATTGCTCAATAATCCTCCAACCCTGTGTTCCGCCGACTGCCTCACCGAGCAGGTATTAATAATCACCACATCCGCTTGCTCCAGATTTTCGGCTGGTTGATAACCTTTCTTCTGATAAAGCGCCGCAATTCTCTCTGAGTCCGCTTCATTCGCTTGGCAACCGAAAGTTTTAATAAAATAAGTTTTCATCAGGGATAATTATAAGCAAAGCTTGTAATTTTCGCTACGCTCAAATTATAACAGTTTCCGAGGCTAACTGGAAGCTGAGGAATATCTTTTCAAAGCAAAATTCCAGAAACGAAAAGAAAGAGCAAGTAAAATGAAAGCCAAAACAAATGAAAAAATTACCATTTGAGGCGACAAAAGTCCCATTAAGGCTTTAGCCGGAAAAGTCATCATCACTCCTACCGGTACGACAAAAATAAAGAAATTTCTTAGCCACTCGCGATAGACATCGACGGGAATTCTCCCCATTCCTGAAAGATCTCGATAAATCCAGATTAAATGGTCGACTTCTGTTGTCAAAATTCCCACCGCCAAAACCATGATGTGAAGAGCCAAAGCAATAATAAAAGAGCAAACAACTAAAAAAGCATAAAGTAAAATTCCCGTTAAGCCAACGTTTATTTGCCCACTCGCCAAAAAGTAAATCATATAACCTAAAAGGGGGATGAGAGTAATCAAGTCCAAAAAATCGGCATGTGAGGCAAGACTAGTGAAAAGTGGATGAATTGGTTTAACTAAAAGTAAATCAAAATTTCCATTTACTATCAATGGCCGAAAATGATAAACCCCTCGCAAAAGAAGCTGAACAACGACATCTATGAGATTAAAAGTTAGAAAGAAAAAAATAATTTGAGAAAAATTGTAGCCGGCAAGGGTCCTTGTCCGACCCACCAGAAGGGCTAAAAATCCCAAGAAAAATAAGAAGCGCAACAATTTTCCAAAAATAAAAATAACGGCCACCGAACGATTAGCAACATCGGCTCGAAAACCCATCAGGGTCATCTTCCGCCACACCCTCAAATACTTCGTCAAAATTGGAAATTGGAAATTGGAAATTGGAAATTTATTCTTCATCTTCCCCACGCGGCGTAATTTTTAAGACCTAGACGGAAAAAAATGCGTACTGCTTGATAAGCGATAATAATCCACAAAAAACAAATACCAAAGCCTATAAAAATTTCTCCAAGATTTAATTTCCCTAAATAAATATCAAGAGGAAAAAATAAAAGATAAGAAAAGGGCATGACTCTTAAAACCAAAAAGATGCCTTTTGGTAGAATATCTAAAGGGAAAAGTCCCCCAGCAAAAAAGCCAACAAAAATATCAAAGAGAAATCTGACAGGCCAAGGATTTTCCGGCGACCAAAAAGCAAGTAGTGATAAAAGAAAGGAAAGATAAAAATAAAGGATTATCCCCAAAATCGTCGCCAATAAAGCCAGAAAAACCAAAGACAAATTCGTTTGTGCTAAAAGAGGTGGTTTAAGGATGATGATGATTAGTGAGACCTCAAAAAGGGAAAAAAATAAGTTTAAGAGTTTATCCGTTACATCCTTGGCAAACCAGTATTTTAGATAACTTAAGGGTTTGAGGAGAAAATTGGAAAGGTCGCCTGAGGCAATCTGGCCGGCGACATCAATACTTCTCGAAGAAAGGACGAAAGAACGAATAACCGAGGTTCCTAGAATGTAGGTCAAAATTTTCGCTTGGTCGTAACCAAAAATCGTCACCCCTTCAGGAATCGCCGCCTGCCAAAGAAAATAAAGAACTAAAAGTTGAACAACGGCCCGAAAACGCCAAAGCAAAAAATTTAGCCGGTAAACAAAATATTCCTGAAAAGTAACTTTAAAAACTTGAAAATACTTGCTCATTTCATTACCCCGTAAAATCATTTCGCGGATCATATAATCTGCGGAAAAATTCTATCGGGGGTCTCCCCTCCTTTTTAGGACTAAACTGGCGCCAGTATTTTAATCCACTCTCCTCAATTTTCTGATAAATTTTTTCTGGTGGACGCCAATCTTCATTATAAAACTGGAAAAATTCACGAAACATAAAATAATAAATCTCTATCCCTCTGTGGATAATTTCTTGCGGTGACAAAGCCTCAATTAATAGTACTTGCTCCCTGCGTTTTTTCGAAAAGTGCTCATTGATTTTCTCGATTTCTCTCAACTTGATAACACACTTACCATCCACCAACACCGCATATTTTTTTAACTTCTCCCATAGTAAGTCTTTATAAAATAAGTGAGACATAAAATCTATTTCTACTTTAATTCCACCATTAAAAACAAACAGTAAATCGATATGGGAATAATTCACTTTACTTTGCCAGACCTCAGAATCAAGATCAAAAAATTTTTTAACTAAAAGGGTATTCCCATCTGATAAGTGATATGGCCCATGCCAGAAAACAGCATAAGCAAAAATGTCGAAGTTAATCGACCAAACATAAGACTCCAAATCAAGGCTTAGGTAGTTAACCGTTCCCCTTTCTGATTGGTGTTGGCACTCTACCCACTTTTTATTCAGTAAAAAATTAGTCAATTCCTCCCTTGTAAAAATTCTATTTGCTCTATCAAGACAAAACGGGTGACTAACAACCTTCTTCCGAAGAACCTCATAAATAATTAAAAGAAAACTCACCATTTCTTCTTTGGTAACTGGATAATTGTCATACCTACAAGCGAGTTTTAAACCAAGAATTACAAATGGACACAAAAACCAACGCAAAACAGTAACGGGAAGATTTAAAAGTGCCGTTTCACATCTCTTGGGATTCTTTTTGAATTTATCAAAGATACTTTCTGACAAAATATCGATAAAATAGGAGTTAATCTGGCTCTGTGCTGCCGGCCAAAAACGAGTTTCCCCGCCATTGACAATCGCTTTCTCCACCGCCGCAAGATATTCGTCTATGATGACGTTTTTATCCTTCATTAGGAAATCAAAGCATACCAACTATCTGCTCCCGGTAAAAACCTGCCTAATCACATCTTCTATTGGTACTTCTCCGATATTTAAATCAGCTACTGGAAAATGGTGGAGAAGTTCGGCCGCGGCGGCGTTGGAAGTTTCACGAGGAACTAAAATTTGGGCTTTGGGGAAATTTAACTCCTTCACTTCGCCGATTTCATCTAGCTTTTTTAAATCAATCTCTTTGGCAAAAACGACCTCAAGAATTTTAAAAGGGGCGTATTTTTCCACAATCTCCGAAAACTTCCCATCAAAAATCATTCCACCCTTATTAATAATCATCACCCGTTCACAAAGCTCCTTAACATCACCCATGTAATGAGATGTTAAAAGAATAGTCGCTTTATATTTCCGATTATATTCTTTAATAAAATTCCTCATCTTCTCCTGCATGACCACATCTAAACCAATCGTGGGTTCATCTAAAAACAAAACTTTAGGTCGATGGATTAAAGCGGCTACAAGTTCACATTTCATTCGCTGACCTAAAGAAAGTTTACGGACTTGAATCTTTAAAATATCTTTTATCTCTAAAAGTTCCGTCAATTCATTTAAGATCTCTTCATAATCTTCCTTGGAAATATCATAAATTTCGCGGTTTAAGGCAAAAGTCTCCAACGGCGGCAGGTCCCATAAAAGCTGATTTTTCTGACCAGCCACCAGAGCGATTTTCTTTAAGAATTCTGCCTTTCTTTCCCAAGGTGTAAAATCCAAAACCGAAACTTCACCTGTAGTAGGATATAAAATACCGGCCAGACACTTTAAAGTGGTAGTTTTCCCCGCCCCATTGGGCCCAATAAACCCAACTAATTCACCTTCTTTAATTTCAAAGGAAATCCCATCTATTGCCCTAACTTCTTTATATTTTTTTTTAAAAAAAGATTTTACTCCTCTCAGAAAACCCGGTTGGGTTACAGGTATTTGGAAATATTTTTTAAGCTGAAGAACTCTAATGGCCGCCATGCAACTTGAGTATATCACAAAAAAAGAGGGAGATAAGAAGTTTTAGCCTCTAATGAGCTTTTTAAGTTCTCTGCCTGGAGTAAAACGGGCCGCCCGGTGCGATTTGACGATTTTTCTCTCTCCGGTTTTGGGTATAATCACTTCTTTGTCTTTAACCGAAATTGCTCTGAAGGTACCAAAACCTGAAAGAATTACTTTTTCACCCCTCACTAATGTCTTTTGAACCTCGGATAAAAAGGAGTCGATTGATTCTGTTGAAGCTTTTTTGGTTAAATGGGCTTTCCGCGCCACAATCTTCACTAAATCGCCTTTCCTCATGCCTCTATTAAAAGGTGATTTTGTAAAGATGTCAAGACCCAAATTTGATTTGGGTCGCAAACCCGCCGAAAAGTGCTCTTTGAGCCGTGTACGAATAGTACCAAAAGGCGAAAAGTAAGCTTAGGTGGGTCAAGGGTCAATTTTTAGATTACCGTTTCGCTGGCTCTCGTTTCCCGAATAACAACGACCTTTATTTGACCGGCCAGTTTAGCATCTTCTTCAAGTTTTTCGGCAATTTTTTTAGCCAAAATCGTCAGCTCACTATCAGACACTTTTTCCGGTTTAACAATCACTCGTACCTCACGACCCGCCTGGTAAGCAGCCGCTTCATCCACTTCTGGAAAAGAAAGAGCCATCTCTTCAATATGTTTCATTCTCTTCAAATATTCCTCATGTGGTTCATAGCGGGCTCCCGGACGACTGCCGGAAACTGCATCAGCCACCCAGACAATCGCTGATTCAACCGAGGAAAATGGTTTATCTTCATGATGTTCGGCCACAGCGGCAATTACTTCCTCGGGAAGTCTATGTTGACGAAGAAGCTCCACTCCAAGTTCCACATGGGTTCCCTCTTCCTCGGTAACCACTTTACCAATATCATGAAGAAGACAACCCAAACGGACAATATCAACATTAGCGCCTAACTCTCCCGCAATGGCCACGCCGATCTTTGTCTCTTCAATTGTATGCAGGGCTAAATTTTGACCATAAGAAAATCTGTACTTATAGCGGCCGACTATTTTAACCAGCTCTATCGGCAAATTATAAACACTAACGGCGTGGGTAATTTTTGTCCCCTCATCAAGGAGAATTTGTTCCATTTGGGTTTTGGTCTGATTAACGATTTCCTCAATTCTTCCCGGCTGAATCCGACCATCACGGATGAGTTTCTCCAGAGAAAGTTTGGCAATCTCCCTTCTTATGGGATCAAAAGAAGAAATCCTAAGGTCTAAAGTCTCATCAAGCTCTATCTCCACTCCGGTAGTTTGCTCAAAAGCCCTAATATTTCTTCCCTCACGACCGATAATTCTTCCTTTAATTTCCTCATCAGGCAGTCTAATGGTTGAAACGGCGTACTCGGCCACCCAATCTGTAGCTCCATGCCTCATCGCCTCCACCAAAATCTCTCGCGCTCGCTCGGCGGCTTCGGTTTTAATTTTTTCTTCCGCCTCTCGAATCTTCCGGGACACCTCATCACTCAATTTTTTTTCAGTGGCCTCCAAAACTAGTTTTTTAGCTTCCTCGTGTGAAAGACCGGAAATTTTTTCCAGTTGCTCAAGCTGCTTTTTCTTAAGAGCCTCTATCTCTTCCAGCTTTTTATTCAGTTCCTCTTCTTTTTTGATTAAGTATGAAGCGACTTCAAGGTCACTTAATTTTTTCTTTGTTTGTCCGGTAAAAATAGGCATTGTTTTAACTTAACGAAGTAGTAAGAACGATGAAGAAAACGCCTTTTTAGGCGTTTAATTTAGAAAGAATCCCCAAGTACATAAAATTCATGGATTTATCTTCCATCATCCGTATTTCTACTTTCGTCTACCTTTTATTATAATCTTCTGCTATTTTCCCGTCAATATGGGAAAAATTGGCATGGAAAAAGACCCTTCATCGGAAAACCGATAACTACCCTGACAAGAGGTAATTGTACATTCAATTATGTACTCGGGTCTTTTTTGTCGAATTGTAGTGTTGGCAACTAATCGCTAATGAGCTTTAATAAGCTTCCAACCTCCCCCAATAAGAACAGCCGCTCCGAGAATCAGCGTTGCAAAAATAGGCAGAATTGGTAAAGCTTCACCGGTTTTGGGAAGAACAACTGGTACAGGTATAGGTGTGGGTGTAGGAGTGGGAGTAGGCACTGGTGCAGGAAGAATGTTGACACACTCAAAGCGTGCCTCACTTCCTGAGGAAACAGGTAGAGTTATCTCGACCTGCTCCCATGGCGCAAACTCCTTCCAATAACCAGGCTTTCCTTTCTCAGTGATAACCCAAACCCTTACGTAGTTTGGATCATTCGCTGGGCGGATGAGTCTTACCTTGTAGCCGATTGCCTGTGCTGTAAGGATTAACTCTGCCCTTCCATCTGCCCCGGTTTGGACTTTGACTGTTCCCGTCTCGAACCAGACACCTGGTTCGGGAACTTGCCGTCCACTCGCATCGAGCCGCCACTTACCAACAATAATCCTACCTGGTCCCGGCTTTGGTGTTGCCGTCGGCGGTACTACCGTTGCCGTTGGCACGACCGTTGGCGATGGTACTACCGTCTGGGTTGGCGGAACCGTTGCCGTTGGCACCGGGGTTGGTGTCGAAGGTGGTGGGCAAGGACCATGGGAAAGATTGAACTGTCCGTTTCCTTCATCCCAACTCCCATAGATTTGGGCGTAGGCGTCGGTGAGCATAGAACCGAGGTGGTTTGCCGTCACGTAATGTGCGACACCACCGGTAAAGGCACTTCTAGGAATCACCTCTGATCCATCTCCCCAAACCCCAGTGATAGACGCCGGCGATAGACCCTCAGAATCAACCTGATTGATAACAAAGTGCCACTCTTCTGAGTTGCACTCGTGATCAGTCAAAGTTGACGCCTTGACATGGATTGTATCCAGTCCGCTCGCCAAGGCTACACCGCTCAATATCAGCGCACCCAAGACAAGAAGCGCTACCACAAAACCTAAACGTTTCAAATTCTTCCTCCTTACTAAACTAAATTTTTAAAGAGCCAACACTACTTTATCTTCAAAGAACCCTACTTTTAGGGTAGAATTCTTAGAAAACCAAAATAAAGGAAAACTGACAAAAAAAGACTCTCAATTTGAGTCTTCTTCATCCTATAGTGGCATATAATAGCAGAATTAGGTTATTTTGTCAAATTTCCCGACCACCTCTTTAATCGTCTCCCAAGAAAAGCCACGGCGGGCTAAGAACGCACCTATTTTTCTTCTGGCTTCCTGGTGGGATAAACCTCTTAACTTCTCCCATTTTTTCTGGGCAATTTTTAACGCCAGGGTACGTTCAGTAATTAGTAATTCGTTATTAGTAATTAGTAATTTATCAATAATTTCTCGAGAAATTCCCTTTTGCCGCAATTCCATCGCTAACAATCTGGTTCCGGCTGGCCGGAAAGTTGTTCTTTGTTCAATCCACCACCGGGAAAATTCTTCATCATTGAGGTAACCCAGTTGTTTCATTTTTTGCAGAATCATTTCCTGAGTTTCCTCACCAACCTGCTTTCTTTTAAACCAGTCTTTCAGTTCTTTTCCGCTTCTTGGCCGATAAGAAAAGAATTTTAAAACGCGGTCATAAACTTTAAGAAACTCGTTCTCTTTAACTAGTTTATCGATTTCTTCTTGGGAAATTTGTTGGTCGATTTCAAGCCCCTCCTTCGCCAAGGCTTCGAAGGGTAAGGCGAAAGCAAACTTTCCATCAACATAAATATTAAAACGCTTGGGGTCTTTTTTTTGAGGTTTAATATCGGTTATCTGTGACACTTCTTGTTATTCTTCTTCGTGGCCTTCACCGATTTCGCGAGGAACTTGGGTTTTCCCGGAATTAACCTGATCCCAAATTTTTTTGGTTATCTCCTCTATGGTTTTGGGGTGTTCGTCTAAAAAGATAATCGCGGCTTGCCGTCCCTGGCCAAGTAAAATCTCGCCGTATTTGAAAAAAGCCCCAGATTTGGCAACAATCCCCAATTCTGTTGCCACATCCAAAACTCCTCCGTTTTTGGAAATGCCAGTGGTCGCCAAAACATCAAGTTCTGCCACCCGAAAAGGAGGCGCCACTTTATTCTTTACCACTCTTACCCGGTGACGCGAGCCAATCACTACCTCTCCATCCTTTAATGTCTCAATTTTACGCGAGTCAAGTCGGACAGAGGCATAAAACTTTAGCGCCAGACCGCCGGGAGTTGTCTCGGGATTGCCAAACATCACGCCAATTTTCTGTCGCAGCTGATTGGTAAAAATGACGACCGTTTTTGATTTGGAAATGGCTCCTGTTAACTTACGAAGGGCTTGGGACATCAGGCGCGCCTGGAGTCCGATCATGGCGTCTCCCATCTCACCCTCAATCTCCGCGCGCGGGACCAAGGCGGCAACACTGTCAATGACAACCACATCAACCGCGCCCGAGCGAACTAAAGTTTCGACAATCTCCAAAGCCTGCTCTCCGGTATCCGGTTGGGAAATTAAAAGGTCATCAATTTTTACCCCAATCGTTTGGGCCCAAGTGGGATCGAGGGCGTGTTCCGCATCAACAAAAGCCGCTGTACCACCAGCTTTTTGCGCTTGCGCTATCACGGAAAGAGCCAAAGTAGTTTTCCCCGAGGCTTCAGGTCCGTAGATTTCCGAAATTCTACCGCGCGGCAGGCCGCCAATTCCTAAAGCCAAATCTAAAGCGATGGAACCAGTCGAAATAGCCTCAACTGCAAATCTTCCGGCCGGCTGTTCGCCAAGACGCATAATGGAGCCTTTGCCATATTGCTTTTCAATCTGCTCCATGGCAACTTTAATCGCCTGAAGTTTCTCGTCGCCCGCCATAGTGCTTCATTTCTATCATAAATTTTGCTACAATACAACTACCCATTTATAATTTTTAATTTGAAATTTGAAATTTAAAATCAAATTTTAATGACTAAATTAATAGATGAAAAATATGATTTGGAAGAGAGAACAGCCAAATTTGCTGAAAACATTATCGAACTTTGCAAAAGGGCGCCGAAGAATACAGTTACAATTCCCATTATCAATCAATTGATAAGATGTGGTACAAGTATCGGAGCAAATTACTGCGAAGCAAATGGGGCAAGCAGCAAGAAAGATTTTAAAAACAAAATATTTATTTGTAAAAAGGAGTCGAAAGAAACTAAATATTGGCTTAGAATGTTAGCTAAAGCGGTAACAAATTTAAAAGAAGCATGTCGTGTTTTGTACCAGGAGGCCCAAGAACTGACATTAATATTTTCCAAAATCGCTTTTAATACGAAATAACTTCTAATATTAGAAGTTTTAATCATTGAAAATTAAGATTTTATTAAAAATTGAAAATTGAAAATTTCAAATTAATTAGTGTACGGGGTGTAGTATAGAGGTAGTATATGCGCATGGCCCTGTAAAAGTTTTCGGGGTGTAGTATAACGGTAGTACGCGCCCTTGGGGTGGGTGTAACCTCGGTTCAATTCCGGGCACCCCGACAAAAATCTTAACCGAAAATTTTTACAGGGTAAAGGTGCGCGCTAAAATTGGGGGGACAATTCTTCGACTCTTGACTTTTTGTTAATCCAGACTTAGAATACCCCTTAAAGACGACGCAAAATGAAAATTTCAATTCTTGTTGCTGTTATTATTGCTTTTCTTCTTGGGGGAATCTTTCTGTGGTCTCGAAGGGGAGAACAAACCACTTTTCCGCTGGGAGGCAAACAAAGCGAATCAACCACCACACCTTCACCAACTTCCGCCGTATCTTCTTCAACAACTCCCACTCCCGCAAATTCCAATGCTAACCAAGAAACTACAAAAGATACACCCGCAACAGGAGTTAACTTATTAGTTCCTCTTTTGGCCAGTGCCAGCTTAGGCCTTAGTGGTTGGTACTTGTTCAAAAAATCCAAAGCCAAAGTTTAATCTTCTGCACTACTCTCTATATCTGTGTTAAAATTTGCTCAGGATGAAAAGAACGATAATTGCTATATTGTTGATTGTTATATTGCTGGCTGTTGGTAAAAAAGAAGCTTCTGCTACCTTTGAAAAAATTGACCCGCAAAATAATAAATTTGGGATTCATTTGGCGGTTGTTTCAGACGAGGATTTAGAGGATGCCGCTTCCTTAGTAAATTCCTCAGGTGGTGACTGGGGTTATGTTACCGTCGTGATGGAAGAAAAAGATAGAAACCGAGAAAAATGGCAGAAAACTTTCGACCGGATGCGGGAACTTCATCTTATCCCTATTGTCCGACTGGCCACTTATCTGGAAGATGACCATTGGCAAAAACCAAGCCCAGATGAGGCTTCCTCTTGGGCAGAATTTTTAAACTCCTTAAACTGGGTTGTTAAAAATCGCTATGTTGTTTTATTCAACGAACCAAACCACGCCAAAGAATGGGGTGATAAAATCGACCCGGCCGGATATGGGCAGGTCGCTTTAGAATTTGCCAGAAAACTTAAAGAGAAAAACCCGGATTTCTTTGTCATGCTGGCTGGTTTTGATGCGGCGGCTCCTCACAAATTGCCAGACTTTGAAGACGAGGAACTTTTCTTACGTAGAATGTTTGTTTCCTTGCCCAATTGGGGTCAGGAATTGATAAGCTTACTGGATGGTTGGGCTTCGCATTCTTATCCTAATCATGGTTTCATCGGCTCCCCTTACGATTGGGGTAGAAATTCAATCAGGACTTATCTTTGGGAAATCAATCTTCTAGGAAAATTTAATGCTGGCAATAATTTACCTGTTTTTATTACCGAAACCGGCTGGCCGCATGTGGAAGGAATCAGTCTCCAACGCGGCTATTATTCTCAAAAGCAAGTTGCAGAAAATTTCCGTCTTTTATTTACTCAGTTAATTCACGATCCAAAAGTCATCGCCATCACCCCTTTCATCTTAAATTACCAAAGTGATTTATTTGATAATTTTTCCTGGCGTAAGCCCGCCAGCCGCGAATTCTATCCACAATTCGAGGTTGTCCAGCAACTAAACAAAACCGAAGGCAAGCCAAAGCAGGAACAAAAACTTCTCGTTCTGGAGGACTTACCCCAAAAATTAGTCAGAGGCTCTACTTACCAAATTAACATTAAAATAAAAAACGAAGGGCAGGCAATTTGGAGTCAAAAAGAAGGGTATCATTTAGATATTTCCAACATTCCTTTGGATTTTAACTTCTTCTTTTCAGAGCTACCGAAAATCAAACCAAGTGAAGAAGAATCAGTAAAACTTCACTTAAAAACTCCAGAAAAATTAACCAAACTGGACTTATCACTGGCTATCACCCAAAACCACCAGTCCGTTTCCAATCAAATTCCCTGGTCGCTGGAGATTGTTCCCGCGCCCTCTTTGGAATTTAGCGTCAGTCTTTTCCCAAAAATCAAGACCGCCGGCTATGACTTTAAAATTCTCATTTACAACGAACAGAACGAAGTAGTTTTTGAAAAAAACAACGTTGAAGTGCAAAATAGCCAAGGGTTAATTGAGGAGGTTAATAATCTGGCACTTGGAGAAAAATATCGGGTAGTGATTTTGAAACCGTATTACCTACCAAGACAAGAGTTCCTGGTTTTCAGAGAGAGAAAAAATCAAATCACTTTCAAACCAATGCTACCTTTAGATTTTAATCTTGATGGAAAATTTTCACCCAAAGATATATTGAGTTCCCCTATCAAACCCCAACTCCATCGTCTTTGGTGGCCATTTTAGCGTTATCGTTTCGGGCTTTGTCTCTTGCGCCTCGCCCTCCTAATCTTACTTCAAGTCTTTTGGGTATTATTCCCTCCAGAGGCGGGCAGGCATACACGACTTGAAGAGCGATTTCAGGAGGACTTCGGCGAAATTTTATCGTTTCGGGCTTTGTCTCTTGCGCCTCGCCTTTCCGCCCATCCCTACTTTACGGCGTTCTCGAGTTCTCGAATCGCGAGTTAAGAGGCCTTTCTTTTTAAGAACCGGTCTAAATTTTTCCCGATTATCAGCCGCTAAAGCTCTGGAAACTCCGTGGATGAAGGCAGCCAGTTGGCCGGCTTTTCCTCCACCGGTAATTCTCGCGGTAACAAAATACTTACCTAAAGTTTCGGTTTCCATAAAGGGCTGAAGATAGTTAACCTTAGCTCCCTCTCCAGGGAAGTACTCGCTTATCGGCTTACTGTTCACCACAGTCTCTCCCTTTCCAGCAAAAAGTCTAATTCGGGCAATTGATTCTTTGCGCTTACCAACGGTAAAAGTGAATTTCGGCTTAGATGGTACTTTTTTAGTTCTTGGCATGGTATTATTTGATTTTATCCCCATACGGGTGTTCTTCTCCGGCAAAAACTTTCAACCTGGAAAGCATTTCTTTCTTCAGTTTATTGTTTGGCAGCATTCCCGCTACCGCGTGTTCAATGATTCTCTCAGGATGAGTCCCTCTTAACTCCCGCAAAGTGGTGCTTTTGAGTCCTCCCGAATAACCGGAATGGTGGTAATAAATCTTCAGTTTTTCTTTTCTGCCCGTAACTTGAATCTCTTGGGCATTGACTACCACCACAAAATCTCCACAATCAAGGTTGCGAGCAAAATACGGTTTTTTCTTACCCATTAAAATTTCCGCTATCTGGGTAGACAGTCTGCCTAAAATTTTCCCCCGAGCATCAAATAAATGCCAGGAGCGATTTATAACTGTTGGTTTCGTGACAAAGGTCGATGTCATTTGAGTCTAATTAACTTTTTTAGTTTTAGTTTTTATTTTTCTCTTGGTCGTTTTACCCTCTTTGATAAGAGGGCTTTTCTCAACCGACTTTTCGCTAACGACTGGTTGGGTCGGCGGCTGAATGGCGGGTTTTTTTGGTCCAACTTCTACCATCTGGACAAACTCAATTCTAGCCATCGCGGCCCCATCTCCCCGCCTTCTTCCAATTTTTAAGACGCGCGTAAAACCGCTTTGGCGATTTCCTAGTGCGGGCGCAATTTCATCAACTAATCTATTTGTTATTTTTTTATCGCCAAGCACAGCGGCAATTTTTCTTCTTGATGAGAGACTTTTCTTTTGGGCATGATGAACCAGTCGATCCACCAAACCCCTCATCGATTTTGCACGCGGTTGGGTCGTCTCGACTCGTCCATAGTAAACTAATGCTCTAACAAGATTTCTTAAAGAATAGGAAATCATTTTGAAGGAATTTCTACTCCTTTCTCAGCTAGCGCCACATCAATAATCTTCACTGACTTCTCGCCTAAATTTTTAATCTTAGCTATCTCTGCTCTTTTGCCTTGGACTAAATCGGCAACGGTTTTATAACCACTATTCTCCAAAGCGTTAGTAATTCTTGTCGGCAAAGAAAGTTCCTCTATCGTTAACTTCAGGACATCAGCCGATAACGTCAACTTCCTTTCTTTTTCTTTGGGAGCCAGTTTTGGTTCGATTATTTGGTTAAAATACGAAACTAATATCCGAGCCGATTGTCTTAAGGCATCGCCTGGGGTGATTGTTCCGTCGGTCACAATCTCCAAAACGAGTCTGTCGTAATTGGCAATCCGGCCAACGCGGGTTGTTTCAATGTTATAATTAACCCTCACAATTGGAGAGAAGGTTGCATCAACAGGAATAACTCCCAGGGTTTCACTTTTTCTTTCCTCAAAAGGTGAGTACCCCAATCCTCGTTCAACTGTCATTTCGCAGGAAATCTTTGATTTTTTATCTGCCAAATTACCTAAAATCAAATCTTTGTTGACTACCTGAACTCCAGCTGGTGCCTTAATTTTGTCAGCCTTAATTTCGCCAGGCCCGGTAGCTTCAAGAGTAATTTTTACTGGCCCTTCAACTTTAAGTTCGATTTTTAATTTTTTGATATTTAAGATAAGTTCGACTATGTCCTCTTTTAGCCCCGAGAGAGTCGTAAATTGATGCCGAACGCCGGCAATTTTTACAAAAGTAACGGCAGCCCCGGGTAAAGAAGTCAAAAGAACCCTTCGCAGGGCATTGCCTAGTGTTTGGCCATATCCTGCCTCAAGTGGTTCTAAAATAAAAACTCCCTCTTTGCCATTCTCTTTTTCTTTTTTAAGCTGAAAAATTGGTTCGTTCATTTTTTATTAAGTTCAAACTTTGTTTCACCTCCTTTGCTTTAACGCGAATAATATTCTACCACAGCTTTTTCATCAACATTAATATCAATTTCATCTTTTGCAGGCGGTCTCTTCATTCTCCCCACTGCCGCTTTCCGCTCAAGCCAGGCAGGTAAACTTTCTTTTTTTCCTAAAGTGTCCGCAATTGAAGGGATTTTAAGCGCTTCGGCTGTCAAACTTATCGTCTGCCCTTCTTTAACCAAATAAGAAGGAATGTCAACTTTTTTACCATCAATTCTTATGTGACCATGAGTGATAATCTGTCGTGCCATTCTTCTTGAGGAAACAAAACCCAGTCGATAAACAATATTATCCAATCTTGATTCCAAAGTCTGGATAAAAGATTGGGCTGTTTCTCCCTTCAATTTCTTTGCTTTAGCGAAATAACCTCTAAATTGTTTTTCGTCTATTTCGTAAAACCTTCTTAGTTTTTGCTTCTCACGCAGTTGTTGGCCGTGTTCAGAAAGCCTTCTGCGTGACTTTTTGCCTGTCTGCCCTCCGGGAGGCACAGCTCCCTTGCGATCAATAGGACATTTTGGGGAAAAACATCGTTCCCCTTTCAAAAATAATTTCACCCCTTCTCTTCTGCAAATTCGACATTTATTTCCAATTGAGTTCGGCATCTTTTCTAGACCCTCCTTTTTTTCTTCGGTCTTACTCCATTGTGGGGAATTGGCGTCACATCAGCAATTAGGCTCATTTTAAGACCTGCCGCCCGAATTGCCCGTAAAGCAGCATCGCGTCCCGGTCCTGGACCCTTAATATACACTTCCACCTCATGAATTCCCTTTTCCATAATTTTCTTAATTAAATTCTCAACCGTCGCCGTGGCTGCATATGGTGTTGATTTTCTTGTTCCTTTAAAACCAGCACTGCCCGTGGTTTCCCAAGCTATCGTATTCCCTTCCATATCCGTCACCGTCACCAAAGTGTTGTTAAAGGTAGCAGTCACATAAATTTTCCCCATTGTTAGTGTTTCTGATTTTTTCTTTGCCATTTTTCTCTTTTTATTTTCCTTCTGTGACCTGTTGTACTCCTGGTTGTCTTGAGCTCGTACGAGACATTGCTTCTTTCTTCAAGGCACCAATCGTAATTCTCTTTCCTCTTTTGGTTCTCGCGTTCGTACGTGTTCTCTGGCCCCTGACGGGCAAACCTTTGCCATGACGAATTCCGCGGTAACTTCCAATCTCTTTTAGTCTTTTAATATTCTCCGTTACTTCTCGACGCAAATCGCCTTCAATCTTCCAGTTCTCAAGTACTTTAGCAATTCTGCTTACTTCGTCTCTTGACAACTCTGCCGTTTTTTTTTCCATCTCGACTTTCGCTTCCCTGAGAAGTTGAACCGAATTTTTCCGCCCCAATCCATAAAGTTGGGTTAGAGCAATCCAAATTGATTTCTGTTCTGGTAAATCAACTCCGGCAATTCTCATAAACTAAATACTACCAATACGTACCAATACTACCAATAATCCAATATTTAAATATTTGTAGTATTTGACATTTGTAGTATTGGTAGTATTCATCATTCCTATCCCTGTCTCTGCTTATGTCGAGGGTTAAGACAAGTGACATAAAGTTTTCCACGACGTTTAATAATTTGACAATTACGACATCTTTTTTTTATTGACGCTTGAACTTTCATTGTTTATATTGTTAGATTGTTAAGTTGTTATATTGCTATATTGTTTTCTCCAATCTAACAATCTAGCAAACTAGCAATATAGCAATTTATTTATATCTATAAATAATCCTTCCTTTAGTTTCATCGTAGGGCGTCATCTCCAGCCTCACTCTATCTCCGGGTAAAATTCGAATATAATGTATCCTCATCTTCCCCGAAAGATGACAAAGAACCATCCTCCCATCATCAAGCCTGACTTGAAAGAGAGTATTAGGTAGTGACTCAATAACTTCACCCTCAACCTCAACTGTTCCTTGATGAATCATCTCGTTAAAATTAAAGGGCCGTCTCCCATTACGGCCACACTCTCTTCAAATAGCCCTGATATTTTACCATCAAGCGTTGAAATTGTCCAGCCATCATTTTCTAAAACCACCTTGTCTGAACCCTGGTTATAAATAACTTCAATCGCTAAAGTCATCCCTTTTTTAATTTTTACGGTTTTTTTTCTACTTCCCTTGAAAAACATCGGGATAGACGGCTGTTCATGTAACTGCCTACCAACACCATGGCCAGTTAAGTTCTTGACCGTTGAATAACCAGAGCTTTCGATTTCATTCTGTATTGCCAAGCTTATATCTGCCACAAAGTTGCCCACCTTTGCCTCTTTAATCGCCCTTTTAAGTGCTCTTTCTCCCGCCCCAAGAAATTTCTTTTTTCCCTGTATCTTTCCATTTCCTACCACAACTGTGGTAGCCAAATCTGTATGAAAACCCTTATAATAAATACCGATATCCACACCAACGATATCTCCGTTTTCTAGTACCTCCTCTTGTGGAATACCATGAACCACTTCGTCATTTATGGTTATGCATGTCGCCCAAGAATATCCTGGAACCATTTTAAACGAAGCCTTTCCTCTCTGTTTTTCAATTTCTGCTTCGGCTATTTGATTAAGAAAGGCCTTACTTGCTCCTGGTTTAACTTCGCTCAAAACCTTCTCTAGAACCTCCCGTAAACGCCTTCCACCTTCACGCATAACCTTAATTTCTTCCTCATTTTTAAGCGCAATCATTGCTTCAGTCTTCTAAGAATATCCTCAAAAATTACCTCAATCGGCCTTTCGCCATTTATCTCTTCTAAAATCCCCAACTTTCTTGAGAATAAAACAAGCGGCGTAGTCTGCTTTTGATATTCTTTAAGTCTTGCTTCAATTCGCTCGGGAGTATCATCACTCCTTTGAACAAGTTTTCCGCCGCAAGAGGAACAAATTCCGGCCAACTTGGGCGTTTTGGTAATTAAATTGAAATTCTCTTTACATTTTTCACAGACTCTTCTGCCCGAGAGTCGACGAATACTTTCTTCTTTGCTCAAAGTCAAAAAAAACACCTTATCAATCTTTTCTCCTTTCCCCTGAAGATATTTCTCCAAAACTTTAAATTGAGCAACATTTCTTGGATATCCATCGAAAACAACACCCCTATTGTCAACCAAGTTTAATTTCTCTTCCATTAAACTCGCCGTTAGCGCGTCAGGCAAAAGCTCACCCCGAACATTGGCAATTTCATTAATCCTCTTCCCTAAAGGTGAATTTTCTTTCGCCTTTTGGCGAATAATTACCCCTGCCTCAAGATAAAAAAGGCTGAATTTTTCTGCCACAAGTTTTGCTTGCGTGCCCTTACCTGAACCCTGTGGACCAACAAAAATAAGATTCATCTTCTCACCTTTCTAAAAATCCTTCATAACTGCGCATAATCATCATCGCCTCCAGGCTTTTTACTGTTTCCAAGACTACGGAGACAACAATAAGAATTCCCGTTCCACCAATCGTCATTGTCGCCACTCCAGTTACCCCTTGCATAATCGAAGGCAAAACAGCCACCAGCCCCAAAAAAACAGCCCCGGCTAGAGTAATTCTTGTTAAAATCCAATTTAAAAACTCCGCCGTCGGACTCCCCGGCCTAATCCCAGGAATAAAACCGCCATATTTTTTAATCTCATCGGCAATTTTTACTGGATTAAAGACAACCGCCGTATAAAAATAAGTAAAACCAACGACGAGCAAAAAATAAATTACATTGTAAGTCAGTCCACCAGTTTTGAAGAAAGTAGAAAAACTCCGAGCAATACCGGCCAAGGTTGAATTTGGCACTTGGGCTAAAAACTGACTCATCATCGAAGGTAAAAGAACAACGGAAATAGCAAAGATAATCGGAATAACGCCCGCCTGATTAATTCGCAAAGGAAGATAGGTGGCCTGACCACCATAAATCCTGCCGCCTCTCACTCTTTTGGCATATTCAACACGAATTTGCCGCACCGCTTCATTAACATAAGCAATTGCGCCGATGACTAAAATGGCCATCGCGGCAAAGATAACTAAATTTAAAATGTTCGTCGCCTCCAAAGTTGTTAAAGTTTGACCAATCACCACTGGAAATCTTCCCACAATACCGGCGAAAATCAGAAGGGAAATGCCGTTACCAATTCCGTTTTCGGAAATAAGCTCTCCAAGCCACATTAAAAAGATTGTTCCACAAGTCATTGTGACCACTAGAGAGAGCAAACTGAGGGGAGAAAGCTGACCCATAATGCCCTGATTTTTTAAAAGGGCATACATACCAACTGCCTGCAAAGCCGCTAAAGGAACGGTCAAATATCGAGTGTATTGATTAATCTTCTGCCGTCCGTACTCACCTTCTTTGGAAAGAGCCTCAAGGCGAGGTAAAACCATCGTAAGGAGCTGAAAAATAATTGAAGCATTGATATAAGGGTTAAGACCTAAAGCCATCACCGAAAAATTCGCCAGGGTTCCACCTGAAAAAATATCCAAAAGTCCTAAAAATTGATTACGCGCGAAAAGTGATTTTAAAGCCACCAAATCAACGCCTGGGACGGGGACATGGGCGGCGAAACGAAAAATTACAAAGACAAGTGCGGTAAAAATAATTTTACGACGTAGGTCTGGAATCTGAAAAGCATTGACAATAACTCTAATGATTTTATTCATGACTTTGTCTTTTTACCCTCTTGGGTATATTGGTAGTTTCTACTTTTCCGCCAGCCTTTTCAATTTTTTTCCTCGCCCCACCAGATACTGGTACTTTAACATTGAGACTGATATTTATTTCTCCTTCCCCTAAAATTTTTACCCCAGAAACTTTGGCTTCCCGACCAACAATTCCATGCTGAACTAGGGTCTCAATATCGACAGTGTCGCCTTTTGACAAAAGATTAAGATATTTGAGATTAACCACAACTGGCTTTGCCCTTTGGGGTTTAAGTTTTCCTTTCCCCCGCAAAAGCGGCAATCTTTTAAGTAGTGATTTTTTAATTTTTGTGCCTTCGAAGACTAAAGGGACTCTGCTTCTCGACTTCTGGCCTTTTTGACCACGACCGACCGTATGGCCGCCACGACCAGAACCGCGACCACGACCAACTCTTTTTTTACTTTTAGCAGTTATTTTTGTTAATTTGTCCAGCTTCATATTTTCAAATTTCAATTTCTTACAAGGTGAGTTTCTTTAAAGCCTTCAGTGTGGCGTAGACATTAGAAATTTTATTTTCCGTCCCTAAAATTTTTGAGACAATATCCTTAATTCCTGCCGCCTCAACCACTGCCCGTACTGCACCTCCAGCAATTACTCCCGTTCCGGGAGGTGCGGGTTTAAGAAGAACCTTGGCTGCCCCCTCTTTAACGCGAATTTCATAAGGAATCGTTGTTCCCTTCATCGGAACGGTAATTAAATGTTTCTTCGCAAAAGCAATCCCTTTAGCCACTGCCGTGTTGACACTCGGCGCTTTTCCTAAACCTGCTCCAACTTGGTTTTTTCCGTCACCCACCACTACTAAAACGGAAAAGTGAATCTGATTTCCGCCTTTAGTTTTTTTGGAAACTCTGTTAACTTGAACTACTTTTTCAACAAATTCTTCTTCCATAGATTAAAAATTTAAACCTCCCTTTCTAGCGCCTTCGGCTAAAGCCTTGATGCGACCATGAAATTTATAAGCACCTCTGTCAAAAACAACTTTTTCAATGCCAACCTTCAGTGATTTTTCCGCCAAAAGTTTCCCTGCCAATTCTGCCTGTTCAATTCTATTTTTGCTCTTGTCTTTCAGTTCAACGGTAGAAACTGCCGTTTTAGTTTTTCCCGCTTTATCATCAATTATCTGGGCATAAAGATACCTACTGGAACGAAAAACAGATAACCTTGGCAAAGTTCTCTTTATTAGAATTTTTGCCCTATTTCGGGTTTTTCTTCTTGATTTTCCTATTAGATATCGTTTAGCCATATTTTACTTTTTTTATCTACCGCCGCCAACCGCCGCTCCAACTTTTGTGGCTTTACCTGGTTTTGTCCGTATTCTCTCTCCCAAATAACGAATCCCTTTCCCTTTATAGGCATCAGGCGCGCGCAACTCGCGAATTTTGGCGGCAGTCTTTCCGACGAGTACTTTATCTGCCCCCCAAACGGTTACCTTGTTTTCCGCGACAGAAAAACTAATCCCCTGCGGAGGCTCCATCTCTATTTTATGAGAAAAACCCAAGGAAAAAACAAGTTTTTCTCCTTCAAGAACAGCTCGGTAGCCAGTTCCAATTATCTCTAGTGTTTTTGACCAACCCCCAGTTACACCCTTAAGCATATTAGCAATCACCTGACGGGTTGTTCCCTGAAGAGCACCAGCAACTTTTGCACCACCAGCTATAACTCTAACTTTACCATCATCTATTTTTACTTCCACTTCAGGTCTAGGGGTAAATGTAAGAGTTCCTTTTGGGCCAGTGACAGTTATCCTTCCCTCTTTAGACTCAAATGTTACCCCTTCTGGAATAATAATTTCTTTTTTACCTATTCTGCTCACATTCGTTCCTTTCACCAAACTTCACAAAGAAGTTCGCCTCCAATATTTTGTTTTTTCGCATCGCCTAAACTCATCAGCCCCTTCGGTGTGGAAAGAACCACCAAACTCCGACCGCTCCGGCGTAGGCGAGACAAATCTTTAATTCTTATGTATCGTCGAAGCGAGGGTTTAGAAATTTGTCTTAAGTCGGCAATCGCCGGTTTTTTACCACTATATTTCAAATCAATCTTTATCTTTCGTTTCGGCTCTTTTCCCTCAACAGTCACTTTCTCAAGGTAGCCTTTTTCTAGTAAAAGAGCAGCCAACTTTGCCCCTATTGACGAATAGGGCACTTCCAGACTTAAATGTCTGGAAAGAGAGGCATTTTTAATTCTTATTAAGATATCACCAATTGAATTATTCATTTTTTAAGGCGTTTGACGCCTACCAACTCGCTTTCTTTACCCCTGGCAATTCTCCCTTGTGAGCAAGCTCACGGAAACATAAACGACAAAGACCGAAATATCTAATAAAACCCCTCGCTCGGCCGCAAAGACGACAACGATTGCGATACCGCACGGCAAATTTCAGCCTTTTTGGTTTTTCTTGTTTAACAATTTTTGATTTTTTTGCCATCTTTCGACTCCCTTCGGTCGCTCAAGACAAGTCCTTTTTATTCTTTTTTAAAAGGTACTCCCAACAGTTCTAATAATTTTCTCGCCTTTTCATCGGTGTCTGCATTAGTAACAATCGTCACTTCAAGACCTCTTGTTTTTTCAATTTTGGTAAACTCAATCTCAGGAAAAACAATCTGCTCTTCCAGACCAATTGTATAATTGCCTTGGCCATCAAAACTTGAAAGAGAGGCACCACGAAAATCTCTGACTCTGGGTAAAACAATATTTAAAAGTTTATCCAAAAAATCGTACATTCTTACTCCCCGCAGTGTCACGGTAAGCCCTATAGGATTGCCTTTGACAATCTTGAAAGCGGCAATTGATTTTTTAGCCAAGCACACTTTAGGCTTCTGCCCTGTAATGGCCGCTAACTCTTCAACGGCCTTAGCTAGTACTCCTTCATCATGAGCGGCTTCTTTAAGTCCAACATTTACGTTTACTTTTACTAACTTTGGCACCGCCAAAATATTAACCAGCCCAAGTTCCTTCTTTAAGGTCGGAACGATTTCTTCCTGATATTTTTTTGCTAAATGAGATATCTTCATATTTGTTCTCGACATTTACGACAAAATCTTAATTTCGGCTGTAGCTGGTAACCAAATCTGGTTTGTTTGCCGCATTTCGGACAGATGGGAGCAACACTTGAAACTGGCAATGGTCTGACAACATCGATAATGCCCCCCTTCTTATCTCCACGACCCGAACGGGCGTGTTTTTTGTAGATATTGACCCCGGGAATTAAAACTTTGCTTTTCTTCACAAAAACTTTTTCCACTATCCCTTCCCTTCCTTTGTCTTTACCCTTTGTAATTTTGACTTTATCGCCTTTTTTTATTTTAAGTTTCATCTTTTCTCCTTTTAAACTAATTCAACTGCCTGCGAGGCAATGCGAGAAAATCCTCTATCTTTAACCTCTCGAGCCACTGGCCCAAAGATTCTCGTACCCCTTGGATTACCATCTTTATCAATAATTACCGCCGCATTATCATCAAAGCGAATAAAACTACCATCTGACCGCGAATTTTCCTTTCTTGTTCGAACAATTACCGTCGAGACTATCTCATCGTCCTTAACCGCACCATTGGGATCGGCCTCGAGCACAACACAAGTCACCAGTCCGCCAAGGTAGGCAAAACGCCTCTTTGAACCAGGCTTAATACCAATCACCATAAGTTTCCTGGCTCCGCTGTTATCAGCCGCAACTATAATTGAACGCAGTTGAATCATTTTTTTCCTAAGATTTTAATCACCGCCCATTTTTTGGTCTTGGAAATCGGCTTCACCGGCAAAAATTCCACTTGGTCACCCGGCTTAACCCCAAGCTCATCATGGACATGAAATTTTGTCAACCTGGTAATTCTTTTTTTATAAAGCGGGTGAATTTTTGTCCGCTTGACAGCAATGATGGCCGTCTTTGCCATCGCGGCAGAGATAACTTCTCCTCTTATTGGTTTCATAAACTTACCTCCCTGTTTTCTTTCTCCTTAATGGTTGTTAAAATTTTGGCAATATCATCCCTTGTTCTGGCTAGAGCTCGAATATTTTTCATTTTTTCGTTTCGCTTCTCCATTCTCAATTTTACAAGTTTGTTGCGTGTCTCATCAAGCAACTTCCCCAACTCCATTAAATTTTTGTCTTTAAGTTCTTTTACTTCTTTTCTTTTCATTGTCCCTCCTTCGCCACAAAACGAGTCTTAATCGATAGTTTATGCGCCGCTCGAGAAAGTGCCTCTTGAGCAATCTCGTGAGGGACTCCAGCAATTTCAAAGATAATTTTCCCAGGAGTAACTACGGCGACATAGTTTTTAACATCACCTTTACCTGCTCCCATCCCTGTTCCTGCCGGTTTGCCCGTCACCGGCTTATCGGGAAAAAGTCGAATCCAAACTTTTCCGCCCCGACGGGTAAAATGAGTAATTGTCCGTCTGGCTGCCTCTATTTGCTGTTCTGAGAGCCGGCCGCGGCCCATACTTTTCAGACCATACTCACCGAAAGCTAGAGTTATCCCCCGAGAAGCCATTGCCGTGGCTCCAAGTCTAAATTGTTTTCTGTATTTTGGTTTTTTTGGTTGCAACATTATCTTTTACTCCCTCTTATTCGATGTATATCCAAACTTTAACCCCAACATAACCCGATTTGGTTAAAGCTGGAACTTGGGCAAAATCAATATTGGCCCTTATTCTTCCTAAGGGCAGCTTTCCCTGAGTAAATGTCTCTCGTCTGGCAATTTCAGCTCCGCCAATTCTTCCTGATAAGATAACTTTGACACCAGCTGCTCCCGCACCAATCGTTCTCTCGATTGCCCGAGCCACCACCCGACGATGAGGAAGACGCCTTTCAAGCTCGCCGACAATACGACCCGCCACTAAATGGGCGGAAAGATCACTATTTTTCACCTCGACAACTTCCAATTGAACATTCTTTTCAAAATCAGGTAAGGAAATTTGTGCCGCCAGCATCTTTTTTAAATCTTCAAGACCACTACCTCCGCGGCCAATTACCACCCCGGGACGGGTAACATGAATAATAATTTTCATTTTATGAATCAACCTTTCAATCTCCACGGCCATCAACCCCGCAATTTTTAGTTTTTCCGCCAAAAAGCGGCGGATTTTAAAATCCTCTAAAAGATTTCTCGAATAGTTTCTTTTCGTCGAAAACCAACGAGACTGCCAATCCAAACCCTGACCTAAACGAAAACCAATTGGATGAATTTTCTGACCCATACTATTTTTCTCCTTCCAGTATTACTGTTATATGACTCGTTCTCTTCTTGATGGCGTGGGATCGGCCGCGCGAGACAGGCCGCATACGTTTATAAATTGGCCCTCCGTCAACTTCAATCTTTTTTATCTTCAATTCCTCTTCTTTAAAACCATGATTATTAGTCGCATTGGCAAGCGCGCTTTTTAGAGTCTTGTTCACTGGCAAAGCCGCCCCTTTGTTAACTTGCGCCAAAATGACTTGAGCTTTCGCAGGGGAAAGACCTTTTAAAGCACGAACCACAAGGCGCAATTTGCGCGGGCTGGTTCTAATAAATTTTGATTTTGCAATAATTTCCATGTTTTTTACTCTATCTTTATGTTTTCTCCAGAATTCTCTTAACCACTTTTCCGTGGCCTCTAAAAGTTCTTGTTGGAGAAAACTCACCCAAACGGTGACCGACCATTGGTTCCACCACAAAAACTTCTTTAAAATCACGGCCTGTGTGCACTAAAAAGTGATGCCCGACAAATTCGGGTGGTATTTGACTCGCTCTTGCCCACGTTTTTATCGGCTCTTTTTTGCCAGATTCCTTCTGAGCCATCACTTTTTTTAATAATTTTTCGTCAATATATGGACCTTTTTTAGATGACCTCGACATTACTGTTTCCTCCTTTTAATAATAAACTTATCTGACCATTTTCTCTTTTTACGCGTTTTTTTACCCAGAGTTTTTTTACCCCACGGACTTTTTGGCGAGGGCATGCCAATACCCGAGCGGCCTTCTCCGCCACCATGCGGGTGGGCATGAGGATTCATCGCTACTCCTCGAACCGTTGGTCTAATCCCCAAATGCCGCTTTGCTCCCGCTTTGCCAAAAACTCTTTGTTTCGCCTCAATATTGCCCACCTGGCCAATCGTCGCCCAACCGTTCACGGGCACCAGGCGCACCTCTCCTGAAGGCAAACGAACAGTGGCAAATTTACCTTCTTTAGAAAGAATGGTGGCGGCGCTGCCAGCAGAACGGACAATTTGGCCTCCCTTGCCTGGAGTTAGTTCTAAATTATGGATAGGCATTCCCACTGGAATAGCGCTTAAAGGCAAATTATTACCAACCCTTGCTTCTGCCTCTAGCCCAGCCATAATTTTGTCACCAACTTTTAAACCTTCCGGAGCAAGAATGTAGCGTTTGTCTCCATCAGCATAAAATAAAAGGGCAATATCAGCACTCCGGTTAGGGTCATATTCTATTTCCACTACCCGAGCAAGCATGTTTTTCTTGTCTCTTTTAAAATCTATCTCACGTAGTCTCCTTTTTTGAGCCCCGCCACGATGGCGCACAGAGACTTGGCCATTTATGCCTCTACCTGAAATTTTCCTTTTAATACTCGTAAGTCTTTTTTCTGACATAATTTTTGTTACCTCTTATTTTGATTTGGCCTCTTCTTGACCAGGAACAGTGAAAAGATCGATTTTTTCTCCTTGGGTAAGCTGAACAACTGCCTTTGTTAGCTCTGAGGTAATCGCCGTTTTTCTTCTTGGGCCGACGCGACGCTTTTTGCCTTTTAGATTTACTGTTCTGACGCTTAAGACATGCACTCCAAAAGCCTCTTCCACCGCCTGTTTAATTTCTCTTTTTCTTCCTTTGCCGTTAACTGCAAAGGTATATTTTCCCAGTGCCGCCTCCGACAGCGATTTTTCCGTAATAATTGGTCTTTTTAAAACTTGGTCAGTTCTCATTTTCTTAAAACCTCCAATGTTTGGGGAGTCACTAAAATTTTTCCCCCATTCAAAACCTCATAGGCAGTCAGTGAGTTAATCTGTGCAACCATTAGTTTTGGAATATTGCGACTGGCTCGCACAAGTAAATCACTCTTTCGGGGTAAAATTAACAAAAACTTTACTCTCTTTTTCTCCTTCTTATCGGACAAGGCATTCAAAATACCGGCAATCTCCTTTGTCTTTCCTTCTATTTTATCCAAACCAGCAATAACCATCATTTCTTTGTCTTTAAATTTACTCGTTAAGGCACTGGCTAAGGCTTGACGTCGAAGTTTTTTGGGCATGGTTTTTTTCCAATTCTCTCCCCCTGTCGGCCCATGGGCAACGCCCCCACCAACAAAAATTGGGGCAGAACGGGCACCATGGCGGGCACGACCCGTCCCCTTTTGTCGAAACCATTTAGCGGAAGTTCTGTTTACCTCACTTCTTGTTTTTGCTTTCGCGCGCGAACGCCGCTGATTAGACAAATAAATCCGAACCGCCTGAGTTAAAAGCACAGTGTTAATCTTGACACCAAAAAATTCTTCCGGTAAATTGACTTTACCGGTAACTTTGCCCTTTGTATCATAAAGATTGGTTGAAATCATTCTGTTACCTTCTTCTCTTCTTCTTTCTCCTGACTCTCCTCGTTCCCTTGTCTCTCCTGTTTTTCTACAAACTTCTTATCTTCGCCCACTTTTTCGATAAAAATCAGGCCTCTTCTGGCACCGGGAATTACCCCTTTAACTAAAATCTGATTTTTCTCCTCGTCTGTTTCTATTACCAGTAAATTTCTGACTGTCACTTGCTCTCCCCCCATTCGCCCCGCCATATGCTTTCCTTTTAAAACCCGGCCGGGGGTAGTGGCCGAGCCAATTGAACCGGGGGCTCTCTCCCGGTCAGACTGGCCATGAGTTTTGGGTCCTCCAGCAAAACCCCACCGTTTGACTCCTCCGGCAAATCCCTTGCCTTTGGAAATACCCATCACATTGACAACATCTCCAGGTTTTAAAACATCACCTATTTTAATTTCATCCCCAGGTTTAAATTCCTCGCTTTCCCCAAGGCGAATTTCGCGTAAAAAACGCGGGATTTTTTGAATACCCGCTTTTTTTATATGTTCTCTCACTGGCTTAGGGGTGATTTTTTCGCGACGCTCACCAAATCCTAATTGCAAAGCATCGTATCCGTCTTTTCCCTGTCTTTTAACTTGCACCACGACGCAGGGACCAGCCTGAATCAGGGAAACCGGTATTCTTACTCCCTCGCTGGTAAATTTCTGCGTTTGGCCAATTTTTGTTCCGAGTATTGTTTGTAACGTCATTTTTCCAACAAAAAAGTGCCGGAGGCACTTTCAAAAAATCCAAAACCAATCAGTCCTGATTTTTAAGTCGCCAAAATCACCTCCATTTAACTGGGAAATATTATATAGAAATCAAGGGGAAAATGCAAGCAAAAACCAAGCCTGTGAAACAGGCTACATTTTAATTTCGATGTCAACGCCTGCTGGTAAATCGAGGTGCTGGAGAGAATCAATCGTTTTATCGGTCGGTTCTACGATATCAATTAGGCGTTTGTGGGTTAATATTTCGAAGTGTTCACGAGCGTCTTTGTCGGCATGAGGACTCGTCGTCACCACAATCATCTTGCGCTCGGTGGGTAAAGGCACTGGCCCAATCACTCGAGCACCGGTTTGAAGCGCCGTTTCCAAAATTTTAGCCGCCACATCATCGATAACTCGATAATCGTAGGATTTTAAACGTACCCGAATTCTTCCTTTAGGCATAAATTAAAGTGCTTCTTAAGACAAAAAAGCCTGATTATCAGGCTTTAAAGTATTTTTCAATTAGGCAATTACCTTTGCGACGACACCAGCACCCACTGTATGTCCACCCTCACGAATGGCAAAGCGTTGACCTTCTTCAATGGCCACTGGTTGAATCAGTTTTACTTTCATTTTAGCGCTATCTCCAGGCATAACCATCTCCACACCTGAAGCAAGAGTTGTTTCTCCAGTCACATCGGTCGTACGAATGTAAAACTGCGGTCGGTAACCGGTGAAAAATGGCGTATGACGACCGCCTTCCTCTTTAGTTAAAATATAAACTTCTGCTTCAAATTCAGTGTGTGGGGTAATTGTTCCTGGTTTGGCCAAAACTTGTCCTCTTTCCACATCATCTTTTTCAATCCCCCGAAGTAAAATGCCAATATTGTCTCCTGCCTGTCCTTCATCAAGAGATTTTCTGAACATTTCAATACCCGTCACGACTGTTTTTTTGGTAGGACGAAGCCCAACAATTTCAATTTCCTCGTTTAATTTGACTTTGCCTCTCTCCACCCTTCCTGTCACTACTGTTCCTCGACCTTTGATGGAAAAAACATCTTCAATCGGCATCAAGAAAGGCTTATCAAGGTCTCTGACTGGCTCAGGAATGTACTCATCAACTGCCTTCATCAGTTCAATAATTGATTTTTCAGCCTCAGCATCCCCCTCAAGGGCTTTTAGGGCACTTCCTTTAATAATCGGAATCTTGTCTCCTGGGAATTGATATTTTGAGAGAAGCTCTCTAATCTCTACTTCCACTAAATCGATAAGCTCCGGGTCATCAACCATATCAGTTTTATTAAGAAAAACTACAACCGCCGGCACATTAACCTGACGAGCCAGAAGAATGTGTTCTCTTGTCTGTGGCATAGGACCATCTGGTGCAGAAACAACTAAGATTGCGCCATCCATTTGCGCCGCGCCGGTAATCATATTTTTCACGAAATCCGCATGACCCGGACAATCAATGTGAGCATAGTGGCGATTTTGGGTTTCGTATTCTGAATGGTGAATATTAATCGTTACTCCGCGTTGTCTTTCCTCTGGAGCATTATCAATATCATAAAAATCCTGTGCTTTTGTAGAATTATCAGGCTGTTTGGAGAGGACATGGGTAATGGCGGCAGTTAAGGTTGTTTTACCATGGTCCACATGGCCAATCGTCCCAATATTCAAATGGGGTTTGGTTCTTTCAAATTTTCCTTTTGTTGCTTCTGCCATAATTCTAACGATAAGGAAGCTACCCACACGGTAGCTTGCTTGCTATTTTAAGCAAATTTTACTCTCATGTCAAGTATTAATTTTATTAATTTCTAAAGGGTAAGGTAAAATTAACTGCGTTTACTTAAAATATTTTCTTGGATATTTTTCGGCACTTCCTGATAATGGGAAGGTTCCATATAATAGCTGGCTCTTCCCTGAGTCAGTGAACGCAAAATTGTCGCATAACCCGGAATCTCAGCCAGGGGTACTAGCGTGGTAATTACCTTTACCTGGCCGCGTGTTTCTGAACCTAAAATTTGTGCTCTTCGGGAAGAAAGGTCACCAATGACCGTTCCTAAAAATTCATCAGGAGTTGTCACTTCAAGCTTCATTATAGGCTCCAATAGAACCAAATCTGCCTGTTTAACGGCATTCTGAACAGCCATGCTCCCCGCTATTTTAAAAGCAATTTCCGAGGAATCAACGTCATGATAAGTCCCGTCATAAACTGCCACTTTCATATCGACGAGTGGATAACCGGCTAAAACTCCCTTTTCCATTGCCTCTTTGACGCCCTTTCCAATCGCCGGAATAAATTCCGCCGGAATTGCTCCACCTTTAATTTCAGAGACAAATTCTACCCCTTCGCCGCGACCTTTAGGTTCGACCCGCAGTAAACAGTGACCGTATTGGCCATGCCCTCCAGTTTGTCTGATATATTTTCCTTCTCCTTGAGCCGTTTTTTGAATCGTCTCTTTGTAAGCCACCTGAGGAGCGCCAGTTGAGGCCTCGACAGCAAATTCGCGTTTAAGCCTGTCAACCTTAATCTCTAGTTGCAGTTCTCCCATGCCGGAAATAATTGTTTGGCCTGTTTCGGGATTAGATTTTACGCTGAAAGTTGGGTCTTCTTCGATAAGCTTTCCTATAGCATAACCAAGTTTTTCCTGGTCAGCTTTAGTTTTTGGTTCAATCGCCAAAGAAATTACTGGTTCGGGAAATTCTATCTGTTCAAAAACAATCGGGTGGGCCGGTTCCGCTAAAGTGTCTCCAGTCGCAGTTTTTGCCAGGCCGATGGCACCCACAATTTCACCCGCATATGCTTCTTTGACTTCCTCTCTTTTGTTAGCATACATGAGGAGAATTCTCCCAACTCGCTCTTGTTCGGAGCGTGCCACATTTAAAACGTTTGCTCCCGCACGCAATGTACCTGAATAAATGCGCAAATAGGTCAGCCTACCCACATGAGGGTCGGTTTGAATTTTAAAAGCCAAAACCGCAAGAGGGGCATCATTTTTGGCCTCACGGATTTCTTTCTGGCCAGTTTTGGGATTTACCCCTTCTGCTGGCGGAATATCCAATGGTGAAGGAAGGAAGTCGACGACTCCGTCAAGAATCGGCTGGACGCCTTTATTGCGCAGGGATGAACCAGAGTAAACAGGGACAAGTTTCCCGGCGATTGTCGCTTTGCGCAAAACTTGTTTTAGCTCATCTAATGTCGGCTCCTGACCGTTTAAAAACTTCTCTGTTAAAGCTTCATCCTCCCCACAAATTTCCTCAATAAGTTTTGCCCGGTATTTATCAACTTCCGCTGTCATCCCAGAGGGGATTGGCTCTTCAGTGAAAGTTGAACCCGTTTGGTCTTTTTCGTCCCAGATAAGCGCCTTTTTCTCAAGGAGTAAAACTACACCACGAAAATCTTTCTCTTTCCCGATTGGCAAAGTCAGAATTGCCGGATGAGTCCCCAAACGATCACGAATCATTCCCACCGTTCTTTCAAAATCCGCTCCGAGTTTGTCCATTTTGTTAATAAAAACAAGTCTGGGAACATGGTACTTGTCCGCCTGATGCCAAACTGTTTCCGACTGACTCTGAACACCTTCTTCGGCGTCAAAAACTACCACACCACCGTCTAAAACCCGCAAAGCCCGTTCGACTTCAGCAGTGAAATCAACATGACCTGGAGTATCAATAAGATTGATACGACAATCTCGCCAAAAGGTTGTAATCGCCGCGGAAACAATCGTAATTCCCCGTTCTCGCTCCTGTTCCATCCAGTCAGTAACGGTCGTTCCCTCGTCAATATCGCCGATTTTATAAGTCCGGCCTGTGTAAAACAAAATCCGTTCGGTCGTGGTCGTTTTTCCGGCGTCAATGTGGGCAATCACACCAATGTTGCGGACTTTGTCCAAAGGAACAACCCTCTCTTTAGTTATTTCAATTTTTAGTGCTTGTTGGGCCATAGTTTAGATAATTAGATAACTAGATAATTAGATGACTAGATTGCTATATTGTTAATTGTAACATTTTGGGCACAAAAAACTGCTTCGCAAGAAGCAGTTCACGCTTCAAAACCAATTCTAACAAAATTCAGCCAGCAATGCAAGTAAAATTGAAAACTATAAAGTGATTATGGTAAGATGCAAAAGAAATGGCAGCAGAAAGTCTCAAGGAGGCGACAAAACGTTGTTGCGAGGCCTCAGAAAAAATAAACCAGGTTTGGAAGGGGCAACCAGATGAAGAATACCGAAAAGCAGTTGATGATTGGCAAGAAGCTAATAGGATATGGATAGACGCGGTAAATCCCCCCCATACCCAAGAAGAGTGATTTCAGGTTGCCAAATCTAAAACCTCATCAATTTTCTTTATTCTTTCTTCCAAATTACCACTTATTAATTCATAGGAAATTCCTGTCTCGCTGAAGAAATCCAAAAAAGCCTTATGAAATCTCTGTCTGGTCTGTTCATCTTCCTGGCGTACAGAATCTTTCCGATAGGGTATGTCGGCAGGGTCAAATAAAAGAAATTTGTCGTACGTGGGAAGCCAAAATTGAATTTTGCGAAGAAGTTGTTCTGCACCTTGTTTGTCTCCCTGGGCTCTCACATAAACCACCGCATCAATCACAGAACGATCGCAGAGGATAATCGCTGACCTCAACTTGTGAGCTTCTTTTTCATTTTTAAGAATTATCTCTTGAATTTTACCTTGTGTTTCTGCGGAAAAACGATTATCAACGGCATTTGTTTGGAAAAACAATCTCGAAGCCTCTTTTACAAAGGCAATTTTAGAATCATTACCCAATTTTTGGCGATAAAACTCAAATAATGTCGTTTTTCCTGTGTGGCTCGTTCCCACAAAGGCAATTTTGACTGGCTTTTCTCTTTCTCTCATCGCCAGAAGACCATTATTTTGGCTAGACACTCCCAGAAAATAGTTGTTTGTTCTCTCTCAAGATAGCCGCTAACTCCTTCCAGTAAGGTAATAAATCCGAAGAGACAGAGATTTTATCGTTTTTGGCTTGAAAAAGCTGCTCAAGTGTAATGCCTTTCTTTTGCCATGTTCGGCCTCTATCAAGATAAATATTTAAGACAGGTAAGAGTTTATCGAGCGCATAAACAAATTTACTTTCAGGAGTTTTGCGAGCCTCATATTCGGCCATTAATTCATGAAGCGAGGAAAAATCTGGAAAATTTTTCTTAAGAAGTTGTACTGCCTCTGCCTCTCTTTTTTGTTTACCGTCTAAAACGGCTTGCTCGTCAAAAATATAGGTATCGCCAGCGTATGTCTCTGGTAAATCATGAACTAATGCCAACAAAACAATTTTGTTTAAATTTAGATTTAGTTTATTGTGTTCAACAAGATACCAAGCTACTAGGGACAACTGATAACTATGTTCCGCATCATTTTCCCACCTCTCTTTACCATTAACCAAAACTATTCTTTCCACCTGTTGGAAATTATGGGTAAACTCCACGAAATCAAGTAGTGATCTAAGACTGTCACCTTCTTTGCTTCTCATCTTACATTGGCTATTCTATATAAGCGAGGGGAGAAATTCAACCATCTCTGCGAGCAAATTACCACCTGAAGTGAGCAAAAGCTTTGTCCCACAGAGTCTTGCCGTTCGCCTTTACAATTCTATTCGAATACGGCTCATGGCGCGACTTTCGCGGGACTGCGGCGTTTGAACTTATTTTACCATCGAAAATGTGCAAACGCCTTGTTTGCCTCCGCCATGCGGTGAACATTTTCCTTTTTCTTCACAGCGTTGCCGGTATTTTGCACCGCATCTAAAATTTCCGCCGCCAGCTTTTCGGCGAAAGTATGATATTCCTTGCTCGGTCGTCCTCGAGCCGCCTCAATTAACCACCGAATCGCCAAAGACTCGCGTCTGGGACCGGCAACCGGAGCAGGAATTTGATAAGCAGCGCCCCCAATCCTTCTAGGACGCACTTCCATGCGCGGCTTAATATTTTCCAAAGCTTGATTGAAAACCACCAAGGGCTCCTGTTTTTGTTTTTCTGCCACTAAATTTAAGGCTCCGTAAATTTGTTTGGCCGCCGCAGTTTTTTTGCCCGACTTCATCGATTGATTAATAACTTTGGTCACTAAACGACTGCCAAAAATGGGGTCTGGTTCAATTTCTCTTTTTTTTGCTGGTCCTCGTCTTGACATAACTTAATTTTCTCCCATCTCTTCGCTAGCCGCTGGAGCTTCGGTTGGCACAGCCTCCGTAGTCGCCGCTTGAGCGACAGGCCGAACGACGCCCTCTCTCTTTGTTCCATATCTTGAGCGTCCTCTCTTACGTCCCACGACACCGGCCAAATCATACTTTCCTCGCACTAAATGATATTTTACTCCCGGCAAATCTTTCACCCGGCCACCCCTGACCATCACAATCGCGTGTTCGGCCAATTCATGACCAATACCAGGAATATAAGCGGTTACTTCCTGTCTATTTGAAAGGCGAACTCGAGCCACTTTCCGCAAGGCCGAGTTGGGTTTTTTAGGAGTCATTGTTTTAACAAGTAAAACCACTCCCCGTTTTTGGGGATTGATTATCTCGCGAGCCTGCCTCGTCCTAGCGTTAAAGGATTTACGCAGGGCCGTCGCCCGAATCTTTTTAACAATTTTTTTCCGTCCTTTACGGATAAGTTGATTAATCGTTGGCATTGTGTTTTATGATATCAAAATTTGAGGCAAAACTCAACTGGCGGGAAGTCTGGCCCTCTCTGGGGTAACAGGGATTAATCTACCGATAATCACGTTTTCCTTAAGCCCTAAAAGCTTATCTTCTTTGCCATATATGGCCGCTTCGGTAAGAACGTTGGTCGTAGACTGGAACGAGGCGGCCGAGAGCCAAGAGTCAGTGTACAGGGAGGCGCGCGTAATACCCAAAATAACAACCTGGCCTGTAGCCGGCTCTTTACTTTCCTTCTTGGCTTGTTCATTTTCCAGTTCAAAGCGGACTTTACTCACCAGTTCCCCTGGCAAGAAAGTTGTATCACCGGCAGTTTTAATCCTTATTTTATCGCTCATCTTACGCACAACTACTTCGAAATGCTTGTCATGAATTGGGATTCCTTGGGACTCATAAACATTTTGAATTTCCTCAATTAAATATTCCTGAGCGGCCCGCAGTCCTTTAACCATTAAAACTTCTTTAATATCTAGTGCTCCTGAGGCCAGTTGAGTTCCCGCCGAAACCTTTTCTTTATCCTTGACGCGCAAGGTGCTCATCAAAGGAATAAGATATTCTCTTTCTTGCCTTGTTTTCCCCACTGTCCCCTTAACCGTCACTTTATAGCCCTCGTCTGTCTCCACCACTGAAACCCGACCTGTGATTTCCGCCAAAGGAGATAAAGATTTAGGTACTCTGACTTCACAAAGTTCTTCGACTCGAGGCAGACCTTGAGTTACATCAAGACCAACCACGCCTCCACTGTGTTTTGTTTTAAGAGTCAATTGTGTCCCAGGCTCACCAATCGACTGGGCGGCAACCACACCAACAGGGTTACCAACTTCGACCATAACTTTTGAACCCATATCCCAACCATAACAAGCAATGCAAACACCATGTCGGGTGTTACAGGTTAGAGGTGAACGAATTAAAACTTTTTCAACTTTGCTCGCTTCTAAAAGATCCACATTTGCCTCGCCAAGAAGTTCCCCTCTTTTGATTAGGACCTTTTTCGTCTTTGGATCAACGACATCCTTAGCTAAAATCCTGCCCAGAATGCGACTGTGGAACATTTTCTGCCGCGGGCCTTCATTGGCAATTTCTATACCTTCTTCTGTGCCACAATCTTCCTCACGGACAAGGACATCATGGGCGACATCAACAAGCCTGCGCGTTAAATAACCAGCATCTGAAGTTTTAATTGCTGTATCGGTTAAACCTTTCCGCGAACCTCGGGCACTGGTGACATACTCAAAGACATTTAATCCCTCGCGGAAATTCGACTTTGTGGGAAGGTCAACAATTCGTCCTAATGGGTCAACCACCAAACCGCGCATAGCGGAGAGTTGTTTAATTTGGTCTCGCGAGGCCCGCGTTGCCCCAGAGTCAACAATAGTTTTAATAGATGAGTCATCAGGCAAAGCCTCCCAAGTAAGGTCTGCTAAATGCTCTGTTGTTTCCATCCAAATCTCACGGGCTAAACGTCTTTTCTCCTCAAGTGTAATCAACCCAGCCTTATAATTCTCTTCTATTTGTGCCACTTTTTTATTGGATTGACCAATAATCTTCTCTTTTTCGGGGAGGATTTGACAATCAAAAACCGAAACAGAAAGCCCAGAGTTGGTGGCAATTTTAAACCCAATATCCTTGAGATTATCAATCAGTTTCACTACCTCTGCCTGTGGACAAACCTGAAGAGCTCTTGTAATCAGTGCCCGCACCTGCGACAAACGGAGCTTTTCGTTAATATATCGCAAACTGGGAGGAAGAATTTCATTAAATACTAATCGACCCGCTGTGGTCTCGACAATTTCCCCATTCATTTTCACTTGCATCTTCGCTCGCAGTGGAAGACTGCCACTCAAATTCGCAAAAATTGCCTCTGCTGGATCGGCATAAATTTGGCTGACGGGTTTTAAATCCTCATCAATTGAGGTTAAGTAAAAAATACCCAAAACCATTTCTCGGGTAGGAATACTGGCAGGAGAACCATCAGCTGGTTTAAGTAAATTTTTCTCCGCCATGATTAAATTTTCCGCCTCTTCACAGGCTTCACGCGAGAGAGGAATATGAACGGCCATTTGATCTCCATCAAAATCAGCATTAAAACCGCCGCAAACACAAGGATGGATTTGAATAGCATTGCCTTCAATTAAAACTGGATAAAAGGCTTGAATACCAAGCTTATGCAGCGTTGGTGCCCGATTTAAAAGCACAGGGTGTTGTTTGGTAATCTCTTCTAAAATATCAAAGACCTCGGGCGGTTTGTGCTCGAGCATATTTTTCGCACTTCGTACATTAGGGGTCAGACCACGAATAATCATTTCTCGCAAAACATACGGTTTAAACATCTCAAGAGCCATTTCTTTAGGCAGTCCGCATTGACTTAATTTAAGTTCTGGACCAACAACAATAACGCTACGGCCGGAATAATCAACTCTTTTCCCTAAAAGGTTTTGTCGGAAACGGCCTTGTTTACCCCGAAGCATGTCCGAAAGCGAACGTAATACCTGTCCGGTACGACGACGTCTTTCTGCTGTCTTCCCAGAGCTTGAGTCAATTAAGGCATCTACTGCTTCTTGAAGCATCCTCTTCTCGTTTCGCAGAATTATTTCCGGTGCTCCAAGTTCAATTAAATGTTTAAGACGATTATTGCGGTTAATGACCCGGCGATAAAGGTCGTTTAAGTCTGAAGTGGCAAAACGGCCTCCAGAAAGCTGCACCATTGGTCGCAAATCCGGCGGAATAACAGGCAAAATTCTCACAATTGTCCAAGCGGCTAAAATGCCGGCTTTATACATCCCTTCGATAACCCGAAGGCGCTTGGCGGCTTTAAGATATTTTTGCCCAACCGCCTTAATAACCTCTTCGCGCAAACTTTTAATCAGCTGTTCAAAATTAATCTCGGACAAGACCTCAAGAATGGCCTCTGCTCCCATGCCCACTTTAAAAAACGAGGTTAGACCGTACTCTGAAAGCTTCAAATATTCATCTTCGGTCAAAAGCGAGAGCGTTCGCAAACCTCTAACTTTTTCGCTTAAATTTTGGAAAATACTCGCCGCTCTTTCTTCTTCCATCACCTGTTCATCGCGTAAAGTTTGAATTTTCTGCTTAATCTTAAGATCAAGCTCTTTAAGAGCAAAACCCAACTGTTCTTTTCCTAAAACTTTCCCTTTTATCTCTTTTTTCTCTTTTTCTTCCTCTTTTTTGGCTTGGACAATTTTTTCTCCTTGGTTACCCTTAATCTCTTTTAACTTCTCTGCTAATAATTTCTCCAGACGCGTTTGGACATCCTTTTTCTGGTCCTTATCCACACTGATAAGAAGATACTGGGCAAAATAAATAACTGCTTCAAGAGCTCGCGGAGGCATATCCAAAATTAGAGAGAGAACCGAAGGAGCGCCCTTGAAAAACCAAACATGAGCACACGGCGTCGCGAGTGTAATGTGGCCTAATCGCTCTCGTCTTACCCGAGCCTGAGTCACTTCAACACCACATTTGTCACAAACAATTCCTTTATATCTTATTCTTTTGTATTTACCGCAATAACATTCAAAGTCGCGGGTGGGTCCAAAAATACTCTCGGAAAAAAGGCCATCCTTTTCCGGCCGCAGGGTTCGGTAATTAATCGTTTCCGGCTTGGTCACCTCACCGTGTGACCAACTTTTAATTTCCTCAGGTGAAGCCAAGGCCACTTTAAAACCAGAAAAGTCGACAATATCTTTCAAATTATTCATTTTCTCCTGTTGATTCGATAATATTAGGTGTTGCCCTTTGAGTCTCTGCTTCTTCGGCAACAACTTCGGCGCCCGCTGCTTTAGCTAACTCACCAGGTTCAATAGGACTCTCTTTTTCTTCGCCCATTGGTTCTTCTTTCTTCTCGACCACACCAGTCGGTGTTACCGAAAGACAAAGGGCATTTAACTCTTTTACTAAAACTTTAAAAGATTCCGGCACTAAAGCTTGAGGAATGTCCGTTCCTTTTACGATTGCTTCAAAAGCTCTACCCCGACCGACAACATCATCCGATTTAATGGTCAACATTTCCTGCAGTGTGTGGGCGGCGCGGTGAGCCTCAAGGGCCCAAACTTCCATCTCTCCCAATCTTTGACCTCCCATTTGGGCTTTGCCTCCGAGCGGCTGTTGAGTCACTAAGGAATAAGGTCCGGTGGAACGAGCGTGAGTCTTATCCTCAACCATATGAATAAGCTTCAAGATATAGGCCACCCCGATACAAACTTTTTGATCAAATGGTTCGCCGCTGCGGCCATCATAAAGAACAGTTTTACCATTAACCGGCAAACCAGCTAAAGTGAGGAGTTCGGTAATTTTTTCTTCGGGTATTTTTTCAAAGACTGGCAGGGCATATTTCTGCCCAAGCTTTAGGCCAGCCAAACCAAGATGTGCTTCATAAAGCTGGCCTAAGTTCATTCTCGCCAAGACATATAAAGGAGAGATAATGATATCTACCGGCGTGCCGTCAGGAAGATAAGGCATATCAGCCGCAGGGATAATCCGAGAAATTACTCCTTTGTTACCATGGCGTCCGGCAAGTTTATCTCCTACCACCACTTTTCTAAGCTGGGCTACCTTAACAATGACCTTTTTATTCGTCCCCGCCTCAAGTTCATCACCCTTATCCCTATCTAAAATAGAAACATCAATCACAATCCCTCGCTCACCGTGAGGCATCCTCAGTGAAGTATCCCGAACCTCTCGGGCTTTCTCAGAAAAAATTGCCCTTAAAAGGCGCTCCTCCGCTGTTAGCTCTGTTTCGCCTTTTGGCGCAATTTTCCCCACTAGAATATCATTCGGTCCGACTTCACTGCCGACGACCACAATACCATCGGAGGCCAAATTGGCTAAATCGCTTTCAGAAACATTAGGAATATCCCGCGTTAATTCTTCTGGGCCCAACTTCGTCTCCACCACTGAGGCCTCATATTCCTCAACCGTAATCGAAGTTAAAATATCCTCACGAACCAATCTTTCAGAAATAATAATCGCATCTTCGTAGATAAGGCCACCAAAAGGACAATAGGCAATCACCAAGTTTTGTCCGAGCGCCAACTCTCCGCCCTCTGTCGCCGGCCCATCAATAACAAGGTCTCCTTTATATACTCTATCGCCCAAATTTACCGCCGGTTTTTGAGAATAACAGGTAGAACCAGGATTTGTTCTTTGGAATTTAGTAAGAGAATAAATTTCTGTGTTCCCTTCAATCCTTATATTTTCCTGCTCCTCGGGCACTTCTTTAAGTTTCTCATCCAGTTTCACCATCACTTTTTGAGCGTCAACATAAATTACCCGGCCTGCATGTCTGGCGCGCACTGTCCGATGCATTGCGTCTGCGACCACTTTCTCCATGCCTGTTCCTACGATAGGAGAGGCTGGTTTCAAAAGCGGCACAGCCTGACACTGCATGTGCGAACCCATCAAGGCCCGATTGGCCTCATCATGGGCAATAAAAGGAATAAGAGAAGCAGAAGTGCCCACAATTTGCCAAGGAGCAATGTCAATAAAAGCAACCTCTCCGGTTGAGACTTCTAAAAACTCCCCCTGATAACGAGCGGGAACCCAATTGTCAAGAATTACCCCATCTTTATCAACTTTTATGCTGGCATGAGTAATGTAATAATTCTCTTCATCATCGGCCTGGAGGTAAACAATTTCATCAGTTACCTTCATTTTGGTTTTACCGTGTCCGCTAACTTTTACAACACGCCGATAAGGAGTTTCTATAAAACCGTATTCATTAACCCGAGAAAACAAAGTCATATAAGTCACCAGACCAATATTCGGTCCCTCTGGGGAACGGATTGGACAAATACGACCATACTGCGAGCTGTTAATATCACGAATAGAGAAGGAGGCACGTTCACGCGTTATACCCCCCGGACCCATTACCGAAAGACGGCGCAAATTATCAATCTCGCTTAAGGGATTAATTTGATCAAGAATTGTTGATAACTGATTAGACCGGAAAAATTCATTAAGTGAGGAAATAATTGGTCGGGCATTAACGAGGGCCATTGGTTTTACCTCTTCATCGGTTGCAACCAAACTCATTTTCTCTCTCACTGTCCGCTCAAGCCTCAAAAGGCCGGTCCGAAAAGCCACTTGAGCGACCAACTCTCCTACTCGTCTTACTCGACGATTCGCTAAATGGTCAATATCGTCAGTTTTTCCCTGACCTTTTTGTAAAAGGATTAAATAGGAAACTGTGGCTAGGACATCTTCTTTCTTAAGAACCCAATTTTCTGGCGTATTGGGTAGGGAAAGACCTAATCTTTTGTTAATTTTATAGCGTCCTACTTTACTTAGGTCATAACGCCGAGAGTTAAAAAAGAGATTGGCAATCGCTTCTTGGGCATTCTCTAAAATCGCCGGCTCACCCGGACGCATTCGACGATAAAGTTCAATTAAGGCCTCTTCTCTTGTTTTTGTGGAATCTTTCTCAATCGTCGCGGTGACATATTGGTCATCCTTATTTCCAGCTTGAGCAAAAACATTTAGAATTTCTTCATCAGAGGAAACTCCAATCGCCCGCAGGAAAGTTGTCACCGGATACTTTCTTCTCCGGTCAATGCGCACAGAAATAACATCATTTCGATTAACGAAAAATTCAAGCCACGCCCCCCTTATAGGCCTGATTTCGGCCATATAAAGCATCCTGCCAGTCACCGGATCAACCTTACCGGTAAAAAAGACGCCCGGAGAACGGACAATCTGATTAACTACCGCTCTTTCGATGCCGTTGACGATAAAAGTTCCCTCGGTGGTCATTTGAGGGACATCACCCAAGAAAACTTCTTGTTTTACCTCTTTACCAGTTTGTTTATTGGTTAAAGTTGTTTTGACTTTAAGGGGAGCATCATGAGTTAAACCTTTAACACGGGCTAGAGCCGGAGTTCGCGAGGGTTTACCAAAAGAATGTTCTTCAAAACGGAGCACCCAGTTTTTACCGGTGAAATCTTCAATCGGAGAAATCTCCGCTAGGGCCTGAGCAATGCCTTCGTTTAAAAACCACTGCCAAGACTCACGCTGAACGACTGTTAAATCTAAAGGGGGCAGGTTAGAATAATTTTTACCTAAGAAGACGCGTGGGTCTTTATTCATTATAGGTCTTTATTTTGAACGACAATAAAAAGGCGCAAAAAAACTACGCCTACCTTCTGTTAGACTTACTGAAGATTTATAACACAAAAAGTCAGCTTCTGTCAAGAGGCAACTAAAGCAATTGTTTCAATTCTTTTGTTAAAGCAATGCGGTCAAGACTGGCTTTTAAACGGCCGTTCTCGGCCAGACTAACCTCACCTCTTTCTTCCGAAACAATCAAAACCACCGCATCCGTATCTTTAGTCACAGCCAAACCGGCCACATGCCTTGTCCCAAAAGGAGGATCAAGTTTCACCTTACTCGAAACCGGCAAGAAACATCCAGCGGCCACAATTCTCCCGTCTCTGACTATTACCGCTCCATCATGAAGAGGGCTTGGAGGAGTAAAAATTGTCTGTAGAAGCCTGGACCCAAATTTAGCATCAATATCCACCCCAGTTTCTAATATCTCTCCTAAACCAGTTCTACGTTGTAGAGCAACAAGTGCCCCGAGATGATGCTCTGCTAATTCAAAGGTAGCCTCAACAAGATTTTGAATAAAAGTCGTCTTTTTTTGACTTTCAGAAAACTCTAGAATGCGTAAAAACGGAAATCTGCCTAATTTCTCCAAATAATGACGAACCTCAGGAGCAAAAATCAGCGGCAGGGTCACCAAAATAATGCCACCCACAAAGCCAAACAACAAAGAGGTAAAAGTAAAACCGGAAACAAAGAAAATAACTGAGCAGGCCAGGAGAAAAAGAATTCCCAAAATTACTCGAAAAATGGGGAATCGACGAACATAAATTAGAAAAACAAGGATAAAAAATAAGCCTAGGAAAAGATCTACCAAGGCCAACGGATTGCCAAAATCTAACGTTGTCGAACGGGCAAGAATCAACTCAAGAAGCGATCTCATACTCTAAGCTTAGCTCTCTGAGTTGTTTTCTGCAAGTAAAATAAGAAAATGAAGCTGCAGTAACCTAAACTAACGGAGATATTTGGCGATATTTTGGTTGTGTTCCTCTAACGTTTTAGCGTAGTGCATTTTGCCTTCCGAGTCGGAAAGATAATATAAATAGTCTGTTTTGGTAGGGTTTAAGGCTGCTTTAATCGCCGCCAGCCCGGGACTACAGATAGGCCCTAGAGGCAAACCAGGATTTAGATAGGTATTGTATGGCGATTTAACCTGTAAATCTTCTTTCATTAAGTTCTTCTTCCACCAATTTTCGCAGGGGCTAGCGGACAGCGGACAGCGGCTAGTGGCAACCACATACTGCACCGTCGCATCCGTCTGAAGTGGCCAGTCGCGCTCAAGCCTATTTAAAAGAATCCCCGCGACAATAGGCCTATCAGCCTCATATTTAGCTTCTCTTTCCACAATCGAGGCTAAAATTAAATCTTTTTTCTCGGGCTTAAGATTGGCTGTCTTCTTTTCAAAATTTAAAGTCAGCATCGAAACCACACGCGCCGCATCGGCCTCTTTGGGAAAAAGATAGGTATCGGGAAAAAGTTGACCCTCAAGACCAGTTGTTAACTTAAGAAATTCTTCTTTATTAAATTTCGTTTGTTCGCCACCAAGTTCCACCGCCAGTTTCTCGGCGATTTCCTCTCTTCTTAAGCCCTCGATAAGTGTCACCCAACGGTCCAGTGTCCCATGAGTCAGTTCTTGAGCAATCTCTGCTGGCTTCATTCCCGGATTAAGCCGAAAATCACCGGCCTGGATTTTACGACCTAAACCCTGCTTAACCACCAAAATCTGAAAAGTCACTGAACTGCGAACCAAACCTGCTCTTTCCAGTCTCTCAGCAATGCTCCCTCGACTCTCACCTTTGGCAACCACAAAAATTTGGGATTGGCAATTAATGCGACATAATGCGCTAGTTGTCCACGACCACCCTAACCAACAGAAAACAACCAGTAAAAAACTTATAACAAGAAAAGCTGATATTTTTTTAATTCGCATTCATTCGCGAGGACAAAAACGCTCTTTAGACAAAAATACTCGCTGGCAAACAGTATAACATTCCTTAACCAACGAGCAAAATTTGCTAAATTAGCGTTTCTTACACTTCCTCAAAGAGGGCACGGCGGTATTTCTTCGTCTTTTTATCATGAATAAAAATACGGCCGCATTGACAGGTTACCCTTTCTGTTCCGTCTCGCCTAGCGATTCGCTTGCCACTTGCTAGGGGACGTCCGCAACCAACACATTTCCCCTGAACCAAAAGCCAGGCTTGAACTGGAGCGATAATTCTTTTAAACATAGTAACCGCAAAAACGCTAAATTGGCAAAACCGCAGAAAAATTTTGCGACTTTGCGCCCCATTACGATGGGGTTTTGCGACTTTGCGTATCAAGATAACTTTGTAAAATCAGAGCCGCGGCAATCGCGTCTTCGTCTTTTAATTTTTTACCTATCTCTCTCATTTTAGCAACTGCTTCCTGACTCGTCAAGGTTTCATCTTGAAACTCCACCGGCAAATCTGTAAGTTTCCCCAGCTGGGAAGCGAACTTTTTCACCTCGGTCGCCAATCTTCCTTCCGGCAAACCAACCACAATTTTTTCGATTTCCTGTCTTTGGCAAATATTTAATATTTTATTGCGAAGCAACAAGCTTTGCTTATTTTTAATATTTGATATTGAAACGATTCCCAAGGGTTGGGCCAAAAACCCTTCGGTAATTGCCAGGCCAATTTTTCTTTGGCCAAAATCGATGCCCAAAATCTTCATTCTTGAAAAGCCAGATGTCCTTCCACAATTAAACGCCGCAGATATGTTCCCGGCGGCACGCAAGTCACCAAAGTAAGATAAGAATCATCAAAACGTTGTTCTAAAACAGAAATATCATCGGGTTCAACTTCAAAAATATTAGTGATAACATACTTATAGCCAACACCGTCAAAATCAATCAAAACTACATCTTTTTTCTTAAGGCTAGGCAAGGTCGAAAAAATAGAAACATAATTGGTGGGGCTGAAAAATTGCGGCAGAGCCGAATGGCCAAAAATCACTGTATTTCCGAATTGTCCTGGGAAAGCCGTCCCTTCATATTGAATTAAAGTTTTTTTAAGGTCTTCTCCCCCTATCTGCACAATAGCATTTTTTATCCCGAGTTTGGGGATAGAAAGTGTATAGTGGGTAATTTTCGAAGGTCGCGGCAAAAAACGAGGGGCGGAATGAAACCAATTAGATGGCTGGCTCATATCCAAAACGGCCGTCTGCCCTAAAACTTCGGTTTCTGGTTTGGGTTGGCTTACCAGGAAATCATCCTGAACAGGTTTAGCTAACTTGGCAATACGCGGAGAAGAAAATAGTTGATAATAGGCAATCGGAACAATCGCCGAACTCAATAAAAATAAACCGGCGCTTAAAAAAAGGGCCGGCAAAAGCCGTCCAAACCATTCCGGCCAACTGGTGACCGTCTCGGGATGATAACTAACTGGTGCCTTGACATAAAGATAATGCATTACTGGCTTCTTATCTCAATTTGGATATTTTTCGCAACTCTTGGTAAGGTTCGAATTTTCCCTGGTAAAAGCGGTCTAATATCAATCTCTGAATTGACATATCCAGGCAATGTCGCCAAATATTCTTGGGCAAGTTGCGGATATTTACCTCTGATATTTTTCGCAATTTCCTCCGTGTCAATTACAGGAAGAAGTCTGGCCGAAACTAAAACGCGAAAGAGAATGCTACCATCTTTTTCCTGTTTTTCAACTTCAAAATTGGAATTGACTTCTTCCTTTTTAGCTTCATAATCTTCGGGAATTGAACCGGCAATTTGTTCCTGAGCCAGGCTAAAAAATTCATCCTGAGAAAAAGTAAGAGCACTTACTTTAATTTTTAAAGACAAAGTTAAAGTTTGAGCCTCATCCCCCACTTTATTGTCAAAATTTCTTGAAGTTTCCTTGGCTGTAATTGACTCCTCTATCAATTTTTTACCGCTAGGGACGGTGGCCAAAAGTTCCTCTTTCGCCTTTTCCTCTAATTCTTCTGTGAGGCTGTCTAAAAGACTTTTTTGATCTTCCTCAGAAACAGCTTGAATTTGCCTGCTTGTTCCACCGGTTAAAGCCGAATCATTCTTTGCTCCAATAGTTGATTTATCCAAATTGGCAATGCTAAATTGTGAATCTGCGGCAAGGTTATAATCGGCCCCAATATCAGCGGCGCTAACAGTAGTTTTTACCTCTTCTCTATCCACCGCACTACCTGAACCAACAGAAACATCCCCATCTAAAGTAAATTTCAAGCCTCCCGGACCAGTCAAAATTGTCCCAGTCGCTAAATTCTTTGTCCCGCCTGTATTAAAAATCGTTACCTCCCCTTTAGCTTTATCCCCAACTGTTTTTTTGCCCGTGGTCCCTGCCGTTTTTTCGCCTGAAGACTCACTTTCAATCGCTTTGGCCGGCAAAATAAGATTTTGCCTATCAAGTGCTTCCTGGTTTGGGTCAACCGTTAAGGAAAAATCTTTTTCCAGCGGTTTGGGTGAAACATAGACCACTACTTGGGCTTTGGGTATATACCAAAGAAATAAAACACCCGCTGTAGCCAATAGCAAAATCATCACACCTGCAAAAATCCCCCAAAAAGGAACACCAGAAAAAGAGGGCAAGGAAAAACCGGAAATTTTCTCTTTAATAAAGAAAAACGGAGCCAAAAAAGTTTTCTTTTTTCCTGTGGCAGGTAACTCCTCTTTGATCTCTTCCGCTTTTTCAGTTTCTTGTGTCCCAAGCTCAACAGGTGGAGAAACAACTTCTTCAACTTTCTCTTCTGGAGAAACTTGCTCTTCGGGAACTTCTTCCTTAATATCTTTTCCCTTAATAAAACCAAAATCAGGGACTTTTTCAACTTCCACTTCTGGCTTTATTTCAACTTCTTCTGTGCTCACTTTAAAACCCATACTCTTAGCTACTTCTGTCCCGCCGGCCAGGCAAATTGAGCTAATATCAAATTCGACTGGCAGAATCTCCACTTTAGGAAAATGTAAAAAGGGAAGTTTTTGTTCCCAAGGAAAATCAATTAAAACTTGTCTTGAGTCTTCCATGTCTCCACCATTAAAAAGAAGCATCCGAGAAGGCAATGTTTCTATCTCTTTGGTTCGCAAGAGCCCTTCATAGACATCTTCCGCTAGATTTTCGCTGCGCTTTACTTGTTCCACTTTCTCCACATCACCCCGATCCGCCACTGCGACTAAAACTTGCTCTTTTTGCGGACTGACCAAAATCGCCGAAGGAGGCACTCCTTCAACTTCTTTTAAATGGTGGACAAGCGCATCAACTGTCAAAACATAACCGATAGCAGAAAGATCTAGTTTTTCACAAATAGTCTGAAGCGTCTGCAGTTTTTCCTGCTTAATCTTCTCACCTTCAACCCAATCATAAGGCAGGCCAAAAATAACTTTTGAGGGTTCTTTCTCTGGCTGAGGAAAACGCTCTGAAGCGGTGGCTAAACTCTTATCAGCCGCGGTCACTAAATCTTCAACCGTCTCTTGCCAAACCTCATAGCTTCCTAAAGAAATGACTTTTGTTTTCTCATCTTCAATTGTCCAAATAGCACTTTTAACTCCATCATCCCAAACTTGAAGAGCCCAAAAATATTCCTTTTCTTGCCCTTCTTGGCCTTTTATTTTATTTAAAACGTCGGACAGTTCCATAATATTAGAACATAGGGCATACAACATAGAACATAGGGTACCCTTGACTATGTTGTATGTTGTTTGTTGTCTGTTGTATTTTCAAGGACAGCATAAATACGCCGCACGCACACCCCAGCAGCTTCCTCTTTTATTATCTTAAACTTTCCCAACTTGCCTGTAAAGTCAGTGTGTGGTCCGCCGCAGACTTCTTTAGAGAAAGAGCCGATGGAATAAACTTTTACTTTCTCTCCATATTTGGTAGTAAAGACCGCCATCGCCCCTTTGGCTTTGGCTTCATCAAGATTCATCATTTCCATCTTTACTGGCAAGTTCTCTTTAATTTTTTCATTCACCAAATTTTCTATCTGCCTAATCTGCTCTGCAGATAATTTCTCCGGGTGAGAAAAATCAAAACGCAGCCTTTCGGCGGTGATATTTGAGCCTTTCTGCCCCACATGCTCTCCTAAAACTTCTCGCAAGGCCGCCTGCAAAAGATGAGTCGCCGTATGATATTTAGTTACAATTTCTGAACTATCTGCCAATCCGCCCTTAAACATTCCCACCGAAGCAGTTCGAGAAAGTTCCTGATGTTTTTTAAATTCCTTTTTAAATTCCCCCTCGAGTTTTTCTCTATTTTCTAACCTGCCCCATTGCTCCAAAAGCTCTAACGATAATTCGATGGGTAAACCTTGGCTTTGGTGCAAATCAAATAATAATCTACCTGTGATAGGTTGTGTTTGTAAAATCTGTGTACTTTTATGCAAGGTGTTTAAGAAATTATCAACTTCTTCTCCGATAATCAGGTGTAATACATAAGATGGTTTAGTGAAGTAACCCCCACCATAGATTTCTATTGTTCTTTGGCAAATTCCAGGAACTGCTTTTGGGGGGACAACTCCCAACTGCATCATTTTTACCACTGATCTTCTGATTAAACGCCGCAAAACATAACCCCGCTGTTTATTGCTGGGTGTTAAACCATCAGCGACCAGAAATACCGCGGCTTTAAGATGGTCAGCGATAATCCGAAATTCTTTAACATTCTCCTGGTATCGTTTTCCAGAAAGTTTCTCGAGTTCCTGAATAATTGGTAAAAATAATTCTGTTTGGTAGTCATCGTCCAAACCATTTAAAACCGCCAGTGTTCTCTCTACCCCCATCCCCGTATCCACATTTCTCTGTTTGAGTGGTACGAACTCGTATTCTTTTTTTACTCTTCCATTCTCTCGCTCTTTTACTCTTTTCTCGTACTCCATAAAAACATCATTCCAAACTTCCACCCAATTAGTATCTTCCGGGTCAAAAGCTACTGGTGCTTTGCCCCTGCCTACCCAAACAAACATCTCTGTATCCGGACCGCAAGGACCAGTCTGGCCGGCCGGGCCCCACCAATTATTTTCCTTGGGTAGTTTAGCAATTCTTTCTTTGGCAATGCCCAAGGAAAGCCAGCATTGATAAGACTCCTGGTCAAAATGTGCATCAGAATCTCCGGCAAAAACAGAAACGGCTATTTTTTCTTTGGAAATTCCCAACCAATCTTTAGAAGTTAAAAATTCATAACTCCAATTAATCGTCTCTTCCTTCCAATAATCACCTAAAGACCAATTCCCCAACATCTCAAAAAACGTATGATGAACACTATCTCCCACCTCATCAATATCACCAGTCCTCAAACAGCGCTGGTTTGAAACCAGTCTTTTCCCCTGTGGATGGGGCTCACCTAAAAGATAAGGAACCAAAGGATGCATCCCCGCAGAAATAAAAAGCGCGGTCGGATCATTTTCAGGAATAAGAGAAGCATTAGGCAGGATTTTATGTCCCTTTCCCACAAAAAAATCCAAATATTTTTGCCGAAGTTCCTTTGCCGTCATGCTCAAATTATATCACAGGCTACGGAGAAAATTTTTGGAGGAGATTAAATTTTGATTGATTGTACTTTAACGCCTTTGGCAAAGACTCGCCTTTGTTCCCTATCGCGCTCTGTGGCTTCTTTCTTCTCTTTTTGGGCCGCCAGTTTGCGGTCAACAATAGCCTGACAGGCAGGATCTGGACAAGTCATGGTTGTACAGGTTATTAAAGAAGTACCAGAATATTCTTTCCAGGTTTTAACCACAATACGCTGTTTGCCGCATCTAATACAAGGATTGCTTGGTTGAGTGTCCATTTTTTAATCTATTGCCTAATTAAGAAGTTGTAGGGGTAGAGGCTCAGGACAATTTCAGATTAAGCAATTTTAACCTGACCCTATTATATCACACTTGAGCAATTAAATAATTTTCCTTTTAGGCTTTCTGTAAAATAAGGTTAAACCATTTTTCGCCCCTAAAGTCCTGGATGTCCCGATAGACACTCCCCAATCCCGAGGGCAATAAACTTTCAATTTCGTCAGGTGTATAGAAATAATAAGTTTTTGGGCCATGGCCCTCTTTATCTATTGTTTCTTGATGATACTGACCATATTTTAAGGAAATAAAAAAGACTCCGCCGGGATTGAGAGCCAAACTGGCTCTTTCAAGAATCTTTCTAACACTTTCTTTATCCGAATGAAGCAGTGAGGCAAAAGAAAAAATGACATCTACGCCCTTGGGAAATTGAAAGGTCTCAATATCCGCTAATTCAAAATTGGCTTCGGGGATATTTTGTCTGGCTATCTGCAGCATTTCCCTGGAGAGGTCTATCCCTAGATAGTCGTTTGTCTGTTTTATGATTTCTTTAGCATCTCTACCGTTTCCGCAACCAAGTTCAATGGTTTTTGGGTTGGATTTGTGGATGTAGGAAAAGGCTTTTTTAATATCTTCGACCCGAGCGCCAATATCATCAAATTTTTGAGCATGCTCCGCCGCCGATTTATCATATGTTGCTATGGTCTGTCTCTTTTCGCTGTCTTCAGTCACGGGCCAATTATAACAAAAATTTTTTAGCTATACACCTTCGGTTTTTTTGCATTTTTCTTTCTCCTGATTTAAACTGCAAGCACGGTAACCAGATGGATAAAAATATAGATTATTCCAAAATTTATTCCCCAAGTAAGCTGGCCATGTTCTTTCAATGTCCGAAGTCCTATCATTTTTCTTATCTTGACCCGGTTTATAGCCCGATGAAAAATGACCTCAAGAAACTTCCGCAGAATATCTGGGGTTTTCAAACTTTAGGCAAGGCCGTTCATAACGCAATTACTCTCTTTTATCACTCGCCTGTTGATCAAAGAACAAAAGAGCAATTAAAAAATCATCTTAAGGTAGCTTGGCAAGCCGAGGCCATGCCGAACAAAAAACCGCCTTTGGAAAAATGGGGCGGGTTTGAAAATCTGGATGAAGAAAGAGATATTTATCGGCAGGGATTACAAATGCTGGAAAATTTTATGGAAATGGCGGAGGCTGAACCGGAAATTGAATATTTGCCAACAGATGACTTTAGACACTCGATCGATGATTATAAAAACTTAGTCGCTCCCTTAAATGAAGATTTTGATATCAGCGGTAAATTTGATTTGGTCGTCAAAAATGACAATGGCTCTTTACATATTATCGACTTTAAAACAGGCAAAAAGGAAAATGGTGACCATTTTCAATTAAAATTCTACAAAGCGCTGGCAGAAGCAAAATTTAAAAAACCGGTTAGGCAAGCGAGTTTTTATTATCTTTTGACCGGCAACAAAGGAGAATTCGATTTGGAAGAAGAAACAGAGGAAATCAAAAAAGAAATCTTGGAAAAAATTAATCAAATTCAAACAACGGAAAACTTTGAAGCAAAACCCGGCAAGCTTTGTAAATTCTGTATCTTTAAATCCTTCTGCCCGGAAAAAGAAAAAGTCAATGAGATTATAAAAGAAACAAGGACAGAAGACTACTCGGAAGATTTACCTTTTTAGAGCTGCTTTTTGATGACATCCTCCCAGTCTGAAGAGCGAGGTTTCTCTTTGAAGGAGGATGACATATCAGTATTCAATTCATCTCCCGACTAAAAGTCGGGTGTTTTCTTGAATACTGTTATAAACTCTTGAAAGTCGTCCCAGTTCCCATCGCCAGCTTTGGGGACGAGAATAAATTGACCTGTCGGGCTTTTTGAGGGAGTCAGAATATTTTCTTCGGAAGGAATAATTTGGGAAATTTTATATTCTTTGGGGTTAATAATTAAATCAGCGATTGATTTGGTGGTCTCCAAATCCAAGTCTGTTTTAACCAGTTTTATCATTTTGCCAAACAACTTATCTACATTTTTTAAAGCCTCAAGGCTTATTAATTTATCTTTAACACCAAATAAAATTGCTTGCTGCCGTCCCCCTCTGGCAAAATCAGATCCACTTTGGGCCGAATGGCGCGAACGAGCAAATTTTAAGGCGGTTGCTCCATCCATATGAGTTTTACCCGCATCAAAATAGAGATGCTCATAACGGCAAGTGTATTGTTTCTCGAGTTCAAATCCCGAAAGTTTGGCGTTAATTTCCGCCAGCTCTTCGTTGGGCTTGCCGCAATTATCCAATTCCTTGCCGGCAATCGGATAATAGTAATCATCAAAGGCTTTTTCGACATTGACATCGACACCTCCCAAGATATTGATAATTTGAGTAAAGCCGTTGAAGTCAACCAAAATGGCGTTTTGAATTGATAAGCCCGTGGCAAAACCCACAGCCTGCTCGACACCTTCAAATCCCTTTTTTGTATAAGTCTCATTGATTTTCAAACCAACCCAAAGGTCGCGGGGAATAAAAATCAAAGCCGCTGTTTTATTGGAAGTCTCCAGATGAAGGACCATAAGCGAATCGGTCAGACTGCTTCCCTCATGGGCTGGATCGCCCCGGCCCAAAAGAAGAATATTAAACTCTCCTTCCGGGGCCGGAGTAGGAGAAATATCAAAAGAAAATTGACTTTCAGCTGGCTGGGAGGCTTGCGGACTAACCAAAGGCTCGGTTTTTTTAAAAAAGAAAAAATAGGCAAAGACAATGTCGACGAGGATAAAAAGAACTATTAACGAAATCAAGAGAATTTTTTTCTTCATTTCCCTATCTTTCTATTATCACACAATACAGTAATCATTCTAAAATTTGGTAAAATTAAGCGATGAAAACATTAAAATTTCGCTCCCAATTGGCTGATTTAGTTTTACAAGGAAAGAAAACTAAAACCTGGCGAATTTTTGATGAAAAAAATCTTTCTGTTGGCGATAAAGTCCAGTTAATCCGCTGGGAAACTGGCGAGCCGTTTGGCGAAGCGATAATTGAAAAAGTTGTAGAAAAGAAAATGGGGCAGCTAACCAGTAAAGATAAGGAAGGGCACGAAAAATTTTCCTCAGACGGACAGATGTATAAAACTTATTCCAAATATTATGGCAAGCCGATTACTAAGGATACTCTGGTTAAAGTAATTCTCCTCAATGGTATACTAAAAAGATGAAATTTGGTTTCAGGCTCTCTCTTTTTTGATTAATCTTCTTAAAAGAATAATTGGATTAAAAGGATGAAAAAAATCGCTTTTATAATTTTAGGCTTTATTCTCGTGTTGGGTATCGTTGCCGTCGTTGGCAGGCTGTGGAGTGGTGAGGATGATTGGATGTGCCAAAATGGTCAGTGGGTCAAACACGGCAATCCCGCTGCCCCCAAACCAATTACTCCCTGTAAAAGTAAAAAGGCCAATATCTCACCTTCCCCCCCAAGTTTTGTCCCCACACCAACTGTCATTCCCACCTCTTCTCGACTGATTAATCTTGATATTCCTTTTACCTCTCAGGCCCCTTTTGGAGATTGGGCCGACCCCCGCCAACAAGATGGCTGTGAGGAAGCCGCCTCATTAATGGCTGTTTATTGGGCTAAAGGAAAAAGTTTCACCAAACAAGAGGCGCTGGTAGAAATTTTGTCTATCTCTCGATATGAGGAAGAAAAATTCGGCAGTTTCCATGACACCTCGGCCCAAGACACGGCCGAGCGGATTATCAAAGGTTATTTTGGCTACACGAAATTTGAGGTCAAGAAAAACATCACTACCCAGGACATTATCCGAGAAATTATGCTTGGCAACGTAGTCATCGTTCCCCTTAACGGTCAAGCTAACGGTAACCCTTACTATACGGCTCCCGGTCCGGAAAGACACAATCTGGTTATCCGCGGTTATGACCCGAAAACTCAGGAATTTATCACCAATGATAATGGGACAAGAAGAGGCGAAAACTATCGCTATAAGCAGGAGGTTTTATTTAACGCCATTAGGGATTATCCCACCGGAGACCATGTGCCAATTACTAAGATAGAAAAATCAATGATTGTCGTTAAAAAATAAAATTAGGAGATTTTTTTACCAGAACGAGTAAAAAAGCGACGCACAGAATCGCCAAGGCCTGATTGTTTTTGAGTTGGTTTACTATCAGCCGATTCTTCGGCAAGAAGGGGTGTTTTTTCTTTTTTCATAAATGTTTTTACCAGTTCAACCGCATTTTTAGCGGTGACAAGAAGCTCTGACAAACTATTGACCTGACGAGAAACAGACTGGGAAACTTCCGTCACGTTGTCTAAAATGTTGTTAACCTTTTTCATTGACTTATGAAACTCGCGAAAAATAAGGTAAACTTCGTAACCTACCAGCGTCAAAATCGCAGTAAGAATAGAAATCGCAACAACTAAAATAATTCGTGTAACATCCATAAAATTATCCTTTCTTTCAGTCTACAATTTACCAGTTTAACTGTCAATTGGAATCTTTTAAAGTGGTCTATACTCGACTTGGCGCGTTAGTTCTGTTTTCTTGCCGCGGCGGGAAATAGCTTCAATCTTGATTTTATTTTCTCCTGGGAAAAGATTTAATTTCATCTCAAAATTACCCTCCCTGTCCAGAGCCACCAAATCCCCATTTACAAAAACACTGGCGTCAGCATCACTTTTTCCCAAAACCTCAATTTCAGTTTGGTACACAAGTGCTCCTTCTGTTGGCGCGGAAACGGTCAAACGCGGCGCCCCCAAATAAGAAGAAAACTGATATAAAAGATAAGTCCCCAAAGAGATAACTAAAAGGAAAATCCCCAAAAAAATAGTTAACTTCGGATTCCAAGAAAATTTTGACCGATTGAGCGGCTCCAGGTAACCTTGGGGAATAATCTGGCCCGTTTTACTTTCCCGAAAATCACGCCTGAAAATCGCCAGGAGATCCGTCGGTAAAAGACTTAAAAATTGAGCATAATTTTTGATAAAACCTTTGGTAATCGGTGCCCCGCCGGGGATACTGGCAAAATCATTTTTTTCAACTGCCTCTAGATATTTAACTCTGATTTTCGTTGCCTCTTCTATTTCTTCGAGGCTCAATTTTTTTTCCAGTCTTTTACTTTTAAGAATTTCACCAACAGTGCGCATAATACCAATCAGGGGCAGTTTTATTGTTCAGTTTTTGCCGAGAGGAATTCTTCTGGATTTCTAATTAAAACATCTCGAGATTTTGAACCCTCCCCAGGCCCAACAACGCCGGCCATCTCCAGCTGGTCTAAAATCCGCGCCGCCCGAGCATAACCAATTGAAAGCCGACGCTGCAAGAGCGAGGCAGAAGCCCTATCGTATTGGCAAACAGTCCGCATCGCCTCCTCAAAAAATTCGTCTCTCTCTTCCCCTGCCCCACCTCTAATTCCATGTTTGGCGGCAGCACCGACCGGCATGGTCATTACTTCCTCAGTGTAAACCGGTGCTTCTTTCTTACGCAGGAAGTCAATCAGTCGCCCAATTTCAGGCTCGGAAACATAAGCTCCCTGAATTCGAGTTGGTTTAGCTTGATCGGGCGGAATAAAAAGCATGTCGCCCCGACCCAAAAGTTTCTCTGCTCCCTGCTGGTCCAAAATAACCCTCGAGTCCACCATGGAGGAAACAGCAAAAGCAATCCGACAAGGAATATTGGCTTTAATCAGCCCTGTCAAGACATCCACCGAAGGCCGCTGAGTCGAAATTATCAAATGAATGCCGGTCGCCCGCGCCATCTGGGCAATTCGACAAATTGTATCCTCTACCTCAACCGGAGCAAAAAGTATGATATCTGCCAATTCGTCGATAATAATGACGATATAGGGCATGGAGGAAAAACCCGAAAGTTCATTATAAGCGTCAATATTGCGTACTCCTGTTTGGGCAAAAAGCTTGTAGCGACGATCCATTTCCGAAATCGCCCACTTTAAGGCCGATACCACTTTTTCCGGCTCAACAATAACCGGCGTTAAAAGATGGGGAACACCATTATATTGGATGAGCTCAACCCGTTTGGGATCAACCAAAATTAACTTTACTTCATTTGGGGTCGCACGGAAAAGAAGTGAGGCTACAAAAGTATTCAAGCACACCGTTTTGCCTGTTCCCGTGGCTCCGGCAATTAAAATATGGGGCATCCGGGCGATATTGGCAATAACTGGTTTACCAGCCACATCAAGACCCAAAGCCACCGCCAGCTTGCTTTTATTGTTTTTCAGTATGTCCGAATCGAGAATTTTTCGTAAAGTAACAAATTCTGATGAACGATTAGGTAACTCTATCCCCACTTGCGACTTGCCAGGAATTGGTGCTTCGATACGAATTTGACCTGTGGGTGCGGCTAAGGCTAGAGCCAAATCATTGGAAAGAGTTGTCACTTTCGAAAGTTTTGTTCCCAGAGCTACTTCAAGGGCATATTGGGTCACCGCTGGTCCAAGATTAACTTCCGCCACTCGCGCCGAGATACCAAAGGATTCAAGAGTTTTTTCGATAATGGCCGCGTTTGCCTTAATGTCACCCCTGTCGGCTTTACCAATGCTTCCTTCGTCAAGGAGAGAAAAAGGAGGATATTCCCAGACTTTATTTGGAGCAGAGGTAAGATCACCCAAGGGAGAAAATTCTTCTTTCGGCTGGACGACTCCTTTGGGACCTTCACGACCCGGCTCTTCAAGAATCCGCGGCAAGCCTCCACGCATAATCTTCGGTTCGCCTTTGCGCAAACCTATAAAGCGTTTTTTTGCCGCTACCAGAAAATTCGCCAAAACGAGAAGAACTTGATCAAAAGAGGTATTAAAAAGGACAACTAGGCCAATTAAAACCCCACCTAAAAGAATTAAGAATGCACCAATCGAAGTCGTCAGGGTGGCTACGTCCAACCAAATTTCCCGTCCAAGACTGCCAGCTTGGGTTAAACCCGCTAAACTTAAGAAAAGAAGAATCCCACCGACCAAAACATAAGGTTCATTAATCGGAGTCTTAAACTTCGTGAGCATCAAGCCGGCAACGATGAAAATAAAAGGTAAAAAAATTGTTGCCCAGCCAAAAGTCCCCAAAAGAAGAGAATTTAGCTTGACAAGAAGCACTCCCTGACGAGAGAAAGAAAGGATAACCAACCCGGCTAAAACCAAAAAAAGAACACTGCCAATAGAGAAAATCGTTGATTTTTTGAGATGAAGTCTAAAAGAACGACGCAAAAACCGGCGCGACTTTGGTTGTGGAATAAAAGGAATGGGCATGCTGGAGTTAATTATATCAGCTTTAATTCAAAAACCCAAACTAAAAATTTTCTATTATTAGACTCCGATGATGACCGGAAGAACCATTGGATGACGACCGGTTTTGGAAAAGAAAAATCTCTCCAGTGTCTCCTGAAGATCTCGCCGCAAGAAGCGAACTTCGTCTGTTTTCTGTCTGGCCACTACCTTTCTCACCTCCTGCTTTGCCTGGGAGAGGAGCGCCTTTGACTCTCTTTCATAAACAAATCCTCGGGTAACAATGTCAGGTTCAGCCGTTAATGCCACTCTTTCCTGACTGCCAGCCAGTTGAACCTGCTCTAATTGAACAATAGCCACCACGATTCCCTCTGAAGCCAAAACCTGTCTGTCCCGAAGAACAACATTGCCCACATCACCCACCCCCAAGGCATCAACCATTATTGTTCCCGTATGAACTTTCTTTTTAAGACTTACTCTCCCATCCGCCCAAAATTCAACGATTTGGCCATCCTCGGGCAGTAAAATATCTTGCTCCTTACAACCAAGCTGTAAAGCAATTTTTTTGTAAGCAATCATATGTCGAAGATTGCCGCCGATTGGCAAAAGATATCTTGGTTTAGTCATTTCTATGAGTTTCTTCAGGTCTTGAGCCTGACCATGACCTGAGACATGAATTATTGAGGTAATATCGGCATAAATTACTTCCGCCCCAAGATGTAAAAGCTCATCTATTAAAGTATAAATCTGTACTTCGTTGCCGGGAATATAGTCTGTGGAAAAAACAACTTTATCACCAGGCTTAATTTTAATCTCACGCTCTCCCGCCACAATCCGTTCCAAGGCCGAACCAGCTTGAGCTTGGCTACCAGCCACTAAGAGAGTTAAAGACGAAGGCGGAACCTTTCCTATCTGCTCTAAAGTAAGAAAAACATTCTCTGGGTACTTTAAATAACCCATTTTTAGAGCTAAACTGACATTTTTATCCACCGAGCGGCCAACTAAAACAATTTTCCGATTATGTCGCAAAGAAACATCAATGGCCTGTTTTAAACGAGAAATATTCGAGGACATGGTGGTAACCAAAAACTTTCCCGGACAATCGGAAATTTCCTGTTCAAAAACCTCCTCAAGTTTGGTCTCAGAAGGCGTAAAGCCCTGTCTTTCCGCCCGCAAACAATCTGAGAGTAAACAAAAAATCCCTTTTTCGCCATATTGCCTAACCAAGGTTTGATTTGTCGGTTTACCCATTACTGGGGTTAAGTCAAGTTTGAAATCCGCGGCATGATAAAAAACACCAATTGGTGTTTTAATCACTAGATGGAGGGTCTCGGGAATAGAATGGGTCACTTCCACAAACTCAACACTAAAATTGCCTAAATTAATTTTTTTGCCTTCCCCTACTTCTTCAAGACGAGCACTCATCCCCCGCTCTTTTAACTTTTCTAAGGCCAAGGCCAGCGCCCACCTTGAGGCGAAAACAGGAACGTTGGGAAAATTGGGCAGAATGAATGGAAGAGCGCCAAGATGATCATCGTGTCCATGAGAAAGAATTATTCCCCGGATTTTCTCTTTTTTAGGCAAAAGTGAGGAAACGTCAGGAATAAGCAAATCAACACCCAGCATTTCACCAGTCGGGAAACCAACGCCACAATCAACAATTAAAATGTCCCTCTCTGTTTCATAGACGAACATATTGTTCGTCACCTGACCAAATCCTCCCAAAGAAATAATTTTTAAAGAGTTCATCTTTCTAGCTAATTAAATTCAGCTGTTCGTTACTTTCTTCCGATTTTCCTGTTTCTTCAATTGACTCTGGCTGTCTAAGTAAAGCAGGAATTTTTTGAAAATCTTCTCTTATGGCCATCATCACTGTCTCCCCGCGCAAAGCCGCAGCCGGATGATACATTGGAACTATTATTCTTTTTTTGCCGGCAAAATTAACACACCTTGGCTGGCCGTGCACCCGAGAAATAAATTCACCCGGTAAAAACTTATTCAGCGAAAAACGGCCTAAAGTGACAATAATTTCTGGATTAATAGTTTCTATCTGCTTATCCAACCAAATTTTGCAAGCCTCAATTTCCAAAGGAAGTGGGTCGCGGTTTTCTGGTGGACGATGTTTGACAACATTACCGATAAAGACATCCTTCCTTTTTAAATTAATCAAGTTAAGTAGTTCATCCAACAGCTCGCCAGATGGTCCGCAAAAAGGAATTCCTTTTCTATCCTCCCAGTAACCTGGCCCCTCACCAATAAAAATAATTTTCGCCTCTGAATTTCCCTCACCTGGAACTGCCTGAGTCGCCGATTTATAAAGAGGACAGTACTGACAAGAGGAAATTTGTTTCGCTAGCTCTTCTAATTTCTCTGCTTTCATTAATTAAACCCCGCTTAGCGGGACAAATCACCACGTCGGCAAGAAATCTTTAATATTCTCCTCTGTTAGTTGAAATTGAGTGCCTTTTTTCTCCACCATCATTTTGGCTACTTTACGACATATTCCATTTATCGTCCGCTCTAAAGTCCGAATACCGGCGTCAAAACCTAAAGGCCGAACAATTTTCGGCCAAACTGCCTCCTGGATAACTAGATTTGTCTTGTTTAGTCCTGCCTCAATCATCATTTTCGGCAAGACAAAATCCCTTCCAATCACAATTTTTTCCTCATCTGTATAGGAAGGCATTTGTATTGGCTCAAGCCTGTCCATAACCGCCACGGAAATCGTACTCGTGTTATTACACGTGGCGATGAATAAAACTTCCGACAAATCAAATGGGTAATCAAGAAAGTGGTCGTTAAAGGCCATATTTTGCTCGGGGTCTAAAAGCTCGACCAAAACGCCCATAATCGTCGCCCGCGAAGCCTCCACTAGCCGGTCAATCTCATCCAGAAGTATTACTGGATTTTTTGTTCCCGCCCGACGCAAGGCCTTAATTACCTGCCCGGGTTCAGCATCGGGATGGACGCGCGACTGGCCACGCAAATATAAAGGGTCTCCCATTCCCCCGAAAGGAATTCTCTCAAATTTCCTTCCCATCGCCTCGGCGATTGAGTAGGCAATCGTTGTCTTCCCGGTCCCTACCAAACCGACAAAGCATAAAATTGGCGCCCGCATAAATTTCGCAATTCCTTGTTCTCCTGCTCTTTTACTCTCCTGCTCTTTTACTCTTTTTAATTTCAATACCGCCAGATATTCTAAAATTCTTTCCTTAATCGACCCGAGCCCATAATGATTTTTGTCTAGAACTTTTTTGGCCAAGTCAAGGTCAAGAATATCCTCACTCCGCCTGTCCCAGGGAAGACCAACTACCCAATCAAGATATCCTGCTACCTGAGTGTATTCCCGAGAATAACTATCACTTTTCGCCAAATACATCAACCTCTCTATCTCACCTGAGATTTTTTCTTTAAGCTCAGGGGGAAGAGTCACTGTTTTTAGTTTTTCTTCCAATTTTGATATCGTCGTAGAAACCTCACCGTCATTAGGCATGGTGTTCTCATCATAATACTTCAAAAGGAAAAAAGAAAGACCAGTAATGACTAGTTAAAATCCTTGTCCTTGACGGCGATCACGGGGAAAAGGGCGTCTAAATCGAGATCTGTCCTCACCGAACCTACCGCTCGGTCGTCCAAATGGCCTTCGCTCACCGCTTTGCCGAGGAGGTCTTGGTGGCTGTTGGGAAGCCTCGCTGGGATCAAGTATCATCGAAAGATTAATTCTGTGTTGTTCGTCTATTTCCACCACTCTCACTTGTACTTTTTGTCCTAAAGAAACTACCTCTTGAGGATTGGCAATATAACCCTTTCCCATTTGGGAAACATGAACAAGGCCTTCTTTACCCGGACCGATTTCTACAAAGACACCAAAAGGCTGAATTCTTTTAACCTCTCCTTCATAAATCTCTCCTGGCTTCACTTCACGAGTTAGACCTTCGATTAAGCTCACAGCCTTATTGACTGCTTCCTCCTCAATTGCGGAAATATTAACTGTCCCATCATCCTCAACGTCGATGGCCGCCTTAGTCTCCTCAATAATCTTCCTAATCATCCTTCCACCAGGACCAATTACCTCGCCAATTTTCTCTGCCGGTATGTGAACAACCGCCACTTTAGGTGCATACTGAGAAATACTCACCCGAGGCTTGTCTAAAACTGCCAGCATTTTTGTCAAAATAAAATTTCTTCCTTCTTTAGCACGTGCAAGAATTTCCTTAAACATCTCTCCTGAGAGACCATGATTCTTAACATCCATCTGAATCGCTGTAATTCCCTTTTCCGTCCCCGCCACTTTAAAATCCATATCGCCATAGTAATCTTCGATGCCAATAATATCAGACAGGACGATAAACTTTTTACCTTCGTCAATTAAACCTAAAGCAAATCCTGCCACAGGCGCGGTTATCGGTACCCCGGCATCCATAAGCGAAAGAGTTGAGCCACAGGTCGAAGCCATAGAAGTCGAACCATTTGAGGAAAGCACCTCAGAGACAAGACGAATTGTATAAGGAAAAACTTCCTCTGCAGGGACAACCGGCATTAAAGCTTTCTCCGCCAATGCTCCATGGCCAATCTCTCGACGCGAAGGCGAGCCAACCCTGCCCGTCTCTCCGGTGGAAAACGGCGGCATAGAGTAATGATGAATAAATCTTTTTGTCTCTTCTCCTTCCGGGCCTTCAATCAGCTGCTCAAGTGAGGGACCGCCCAAAGTAGTAACGGTTAAAACCTGCGTGTCTCCCCGCGCAAAAACCGCCGAACCGTGAGTCCTAGGTAAAACACCTACCTGAACACCAATTTCTCTAATTTGGTCAACTTTCCGACCATCAGGTCGCTTCCCGGCAATGATTTGTTTCCTCACTTCTTCTTTAATAATTTCTTCAAAGGCAAGGCTAACTTCTTTCTTCTTCTCTTCGGTGAGCTGCTCAGCCACGATAGCTTTTAGCTCATCATAAGATGAGTTGCCCCCTTCCTTCGAAGACATTTTCTTAATTAATTCCCCAATTTCCTTGCCAACCAGCTTTAAGATTGTTTTTTTAACCTCAGGAGAGACTCTTTTAATTTCGTAAGTCTGTTTCTTTTTGCCCACTTCCTGGACGAGCGAGTTGATAATCTCGATGATTTTTCTAATTTCTCCCTGAGCAAAGCTCACAGCTTTTAAAACCTCCTCTTCTGGTACCTCTTTCCCTTGCGCCTCAATCATAAGACAAGCCTCGGCGGTGGCGGAAACTGTTAAATCTAAATCTGAATATTGCATCTCGCCATTTACCGGGTTGGCAAAATAAACTCCATCCTTAAAACCAACCTTGACTGTTCCAATCGGACCTTCCCAGGGAATAGAAGAAATCGCCAGCGCGGCTGAAGAGGCCACCGAAGACAAAATTTCCGGAGTATTTTCGTTGTCAACCGACAAAATAGTAATCATTACTTGAACCTCATTAAAATAGCCTTTGGGGAAAAGGGGGCGGATTGCCCGATCGATTAATCTACCGGCTAAAATGGCCTCATCCGAAGGCCGACCTTCTCTTTTAATAAAACGCGAGCCTTTTATTCTCCCCCCGGCATAAAGCCTTTCCACATATTCCACATCCAAAGGGAAATAACCCAAATCTTCACGAGGTTTGCTGGAGACAACTGTCACCAAAACCATCGTATCGCCATAACGGGCTAAAACAGCACTATCTGCTAAAGCGGCAAACCTTCCGACTTCTAGAGTGAGAGTTCTTCCTCCTATTTCAACTGATTTGCTGATAATTTTACTCATTAATTTTGGAGTTTAAGTGAGGTTCACTTTGACAAATCCAAAAGTTCAATAATTTTTTTATAACGTTCTTCGTCTTTCCGACGAAGATAAGTCAGAAGTCTTCTCCTTTTAGAAACCGTAGAGAGAAGTCCTCGACGGGAATGAACATCTTTCTTATGGTCTTTCAAATGCTCAGTTAATTTCTTAATCTTTCCTGTGAGAAGGGCAATTTGAACCTCAGGACTGCCGGTGTCACCTTTAATCCGAGCAAACTGTTCAATAACTTTTTTCTTTTCGTCAACTGTTAAAGCCATAATATTTTGGGTTAATTATATCAGAGGCCTCTTTCTTAAGCAATGGGAGGTCAAGGCAGAGTGGAGCCTTTATAAATCTTCGGTTCGAACCAATCATCTGAAGGTGTTGGCGGCTCATCGGTCGAACCATCCTCTTCATTTCCTGACAAAGGCAATGGTTGCCCACCGGCACCTTGGCGGAGACAAAAAGCGGCTGCTCCAAAAGTCTGGGCGGTCACTGCTGAGCTTTGAAAATTGCCTGTCGCGTTCTTAAGACCCAAAAGTAAATTCCCGCAAATATCGCTGTCTGTCAGAAGTCCCAATCCCTCGATTAAACCAACTATAATCTCTGAACAAGAAGAAGCTGACGCGTCAATAATATTTATCTGCCCAAGTTTTTCAGCACGAGGAAAGTGACTAATGTTCACCAGTGGTTTTTCCGTAAATAAGCTCTGATTTTCCTGATAAATCTTCCCCAGGTTCTCCAGCTTTTTCGGTTCCACCAAAAAGAGAAGGTCAGCGTTTCCGCCAACGGAGGAAAAAATAATATCTTCCTGCTTAAGTGGTGTTGCTCCTGGTTTAGGCCTGATAGTTAAGTTTAACTTGCCATCTTCTTCGCTGGAGGAGACCTTTTCTACATTCTCTATAGGAGCATTAATCGTCAACACCAGTTCTCCGCCTGCGGCTTTGTTTCCAACTTTATCTACCCCAACCAAATGCGAAAATTCAACCGTCATCTCCTCAGGAGCTAAAACGGAAACCTGTTTTCCGCTTTTTGCTAGCGCCAGATACAAACTTAAAGCGGAAGAAACTTGGTCAAAATTTACAGAAGACGGAAGGAGAACATAAATACTTTGGGCTGAGGTCAAAAGTTTACGAAGCTCGTCAAACGGATAGTTCCTACTCATTAATTTGTGTCACAGATATTAGCACGTCTCCTATCTTAAAGTCAAGCGTAGAAGAAAGTAAAACGCCGCATTCATCTTTGTTTTTTGCTTCTTTGACCGATTTGGCTCTTTGCTGTAAAGAAGCAACCTGCGACTCGCCAACTACTTTACCGCCTCTTTCCAAATGAACTGTGTCATCCAATCTCAGTTTCCCTTCGGTAACCCGACAGCCAGCAATTCGCAAATCATCTATTTGAAACTGGGCAATAATTTCTGCTTTACCTAAAATTTTTTCTTCTTGTACTGACTCTCTCGCGGTGGCCAAAATTTCTTTCTCGATATCCTCGAGAAACTGATAAATTATTTTATAAGTCTTAATTACAATTTTTTCGCTTTCCGCTAGTTTTGCCACCTCAGAGGATACTTTTACTCGAAAACCAAAAATCTTTGCTCCAAGCGTCTGCGCTAAAAGAACATCAGAGTCAGAAATATCACCCACCCCTGCTAAAACCAACAGAACATCCTGACTAAGATTTGAGGAAAGAGCCTCAAGCGAACCGGTAGAGTCAGCTTTAAGAATGATTTTAAACTTGTTCTTCTCTTCCTGGCTAAATTGAGGCAATTTAAAAGCGAGCTCGCTCGGAGTTTGTTTTGTCTGCGCTTCCACTTTCACGACTTTGGCCCCCACAGGAGGAGGGGAACTAAACCCTAAAACTTCTGCCGGTTCCCCTGGACCAACACTTGTTAGTCTCTGATTAAATTCATCCATCAAGCCCTTAACTTTTGCAAAAACACCTCCGGCTAAGATTTCATCACCCACCGCCAACGTCCCATTCTTAACAACAACCGTCCCGACCGGCCCTGCTTTTTCTTTTTTTGATTCAATAACAATTCCCTGTAAAATGCCCTTTGGGTCACCACTGACTTCCCCCATTTGAGAAAGAAGAAGAACCATTTCTAAAAGTTCATCTATCCCCTCACCTGTTTTGGCCGAGACCGGCAGAGCAACAACCTCACCACCGTAACTTTCAAGTAAAACACCATTGTCTGATAATTGTTTTTTTACTTTTTCTACATCTGCACCCGGAAGGTCAATTTTATTAATGGCGACCAAAAAAGGTACTTTGGCGGCCTTAATGTGTTCTATTGATTCTATTGTCTGCGGCATTACGCCATCATCCGCTGCTACCACTAGAATGACTAAATCGGCTGCCTGGCCGCCGCGGGCTCGCATCTTTGAAAAAGCCGCGTGCCCCGGAGTATCGATGAAGGTAATTTTCTTACCCTTAAAATCTATCTTGTAAGCCCCAATTGACTGGGTGATGCCCCCTGTTTCTCTTTCGGCAACGTGGGTTTGGCGAATCCTGTCGAGAAGACTGGTTTTACCATGGTCAACATGGCCCAAAACCGCCACCACCGGCGGCCGCTCGCAAAATCCGTTTTTGACGTCTTGCTGGGTCATAAATTCTTGATTTTAGTTTTAAAGCTTCCACTTTAAGAGGTAGTTTTTGAACTCTTTTTCTTCCGTGATTTTGTTGTTTTGGTTTTTGTTTTTTTGACAACCGGCGCTTTTTTAACTTTTTCTTTCGCTGTTTTTACTGGCTTTTGTGTCTGACCAACAATGTCAATTTTATAACCAGTCAGCTTTGCCGCCAGACGGACATTTTGGCCGTCTTTGCCAATCGCTAAAGAGAGCTGGTCCTCAGGAACAGTGACGCGGGCTGTTTTTTTCTTTTCATCAACTGCGACTTCGAGCCCCTCGGCCGGAGAAAGAGCGGACCGAATAAATCGCTCTGGTCCCTCTTCATACTGAATAATATCTATCTTCTCACCAAAAAGTTCATTAATAATTTCGCCAACCCTCACCCCTTTTTGGCCAACACAGGAGCCCACTGGATCAATTCCCGCTCGGGTCGAGGAAACAGCAATTTTTGTTCTCACTCCCGGCTCACGGGCAATCACCATTATTTCCACCGAACCGTTACCAACTTCTGGCACCTCGCGCCTAAAAAGTTCTTTCACTAACCCTTCTGAGGCGCGGGAAACAATAATCTGCTGTCCTCTTACGCCTTCTCTAATACCCTCAAGATAAAAAGTTAGCCGTTGGCCTAATCTATAACTCTCACTTTTTACCTGTTCTGACGGTGGCATAACCGCTTCTGTTTTGCCGATGTCAACAACGATGCTGGGGCCATCAAAACGCAAAATCATGCCAGAGATTAAAGTCTTCGCTCTTTTGGAATACTCCTCAATAACCGCCGTTTTTTCTGCTTCACGAATTTTCTGCAAAATGACCTGTTTGGCTGTTTGGGCGGCGATACGGCTAAAGCCAGGCGGCGTCACATCTTCTTTTTTCCCTTTTTCTGTCTGGAGAATAATGGCTTCTCCTGTATCAGAATTCATCTGAACTTCAAGATTTTCTTCCTCAGGGACGACTAAGCCCCGTTCTCGACCATCCCTGCGATAAGCAGCCAAAATCGCGGCCTTAATTGTTTCCATGACAACTTCTGCCGAAATTCCTCTTTCGGCCGCAATTTGTGCCAAAGCTACGGCAAACTCAGTTCTTGGTTTATATTGAGCCATCCTTCGACTCCTTTCAGTCGCAGTGAATACAACAAACAACAAAGTACATAGGGACAAAAGTTTTTTTAAACCCTATGTTCTATGCACTATGTTCTCTGCTCTCGTTATTAATAAAGGTGGGTTTCCCCACCTCCAAATCTTTCAAACTCTAAGAAGAATTTTAGCAAGAAAGACAAAAGAAGTCAAACAAAAATCAAAACCGCCAATCGCTCTTTCTACTTTGGTGACTTGAAGATTTCTCAAATTCCTCAAGAATTCTCTTTTGTTCGCCCGTCAGTTTTTGAGGAATCTGGACATTAATCCTAAGATACTCATCTCCCCGGCCGTTGCGGTTAAGATGTTTAATCCCTCTTTCTCTTAAGCGAATTGTCGCCCCTGGCTGAGTGCCGGGCCGAATTTTAAGATTGACTTCGCCGTCGACCGTTGGGATGGAAACCGTCCCGCCTAAAATAGCCAGCGTAAAGGGAATTGTTATCTCGACCAAAACATTGGCTCCTTCGCGTTTAAAGACAGGGTCCGGCCGGACGTCAATCGTGATATAAAAATCCCGGAAATTAATCCGCGAACCATCATCAACTCCAGCTGGAATTTTAATCTTTCGTCTTTGGCCTTCAATGACGACTTCTTTTTCAACTCCCTTGGCCGCTTCCATAAAAGAAAGGGTTAGACCATAGCGGGGAACTCTTGCCTGACGACCAAAAGGAGAGCCGCCGCCGAAAAATTGTTCAAAAATCTCAAAGGGGTCGGAAAAATCCCAGTCAAAGCCTGGTCCCGCTCCGCGGGGAAAACCTTCCTCTCCACCGCTCGTATAATAAGTATAAGTAAAGGGTCCCTGGTGATAGGTTTGGGCTCCACCCGGTGCACCTTGCTCCCAGCCAGAGGCTGGTCCGCCTTGGGCGGAAAAAGCGGCGTGGCCGAATTGATCATAGGCCGCTTTTTTATCCGGGTCAGAGAGAACTTCGTAGGCTTCATTTACCTCCTTAAATTTCTGAGTGGCCTCGGCAGACTTATTGCGGTCCGGATGCCATTCTAGCGCTTGCTTACGATAAGCTGTTTTAAGCTCCTGCGCTGAAGCATTTTTCTCCACTTCTAAAATATCATAATAATCGCGTTTCGTTGTCATATTTTAAAAAGGCGCGTACCCGCGCCCAATTTAGCAATATAGCAATTTAGCAATATAGCAATTTAATTAACTACTTCTCCTTCTTCGGCCCCTTCGGCCGGCTCAGAACCTTTGGCTTTTTCTTCCTTGTCCTCGTCCGACGCCATAGGCTCTGGCCGACGGCTGTCCGAAGCTTCAGCGGAGGAGGATTTTTTCTCTTCCTCTGTTGTTTGTTGTTGTTGGCCTTGTGCTGATCCGCCTTGGGCGGAATACATCGCTGCTCCGACTTTCTGGAGTTCCTCGGAAAGTTTCTTGGCTGCTTCTTCAATTTCCTCTTTGGAAACATCACTCTTACCTAAAACTTCACGAACATTTTTAATTTCCGCTTCAACTTTTTCTTTGTCTTCTGATTTCACTTTATCGCCAGCGTCTTTTAGAGTCTTCTCGGCCGTATAGACTAAATTATCGGCGGTATTTCTGACTTCAATCTGCTCCTTCTTTCGCGTATCTTCCGCAGCATGAGCCTCGGCCTCCTTTTGCATTTTCTCAATCTCATCTTTGGAAAGACCAGTAGAACCCGTAATTTTAATTGATTGTTCTTTACCTGTCGCTTTATCTTTGGCTGTCACATTTAAAATTCCGCTGGCATCCAAATCAAAAGTTACTTCAATTTGAGGAATACCTCGGGGTGCCGGGGGAATCCCATCAAGAATAAATCGCCCCAGAGATTTATTGTCGGGTGCCATCGGTCGTTCACCCTGCAAAACATTAATTTCCACTTGGGTTTGATTATCGGCCGCGGTGGAGAAAATCTGGCTCTTGGCAGTGGGGATAGTCGTATTGCGCGGGATTAAAGGCGTGGATACTTGCCCCAAGGTCTCAATCCCCAAAGTTAAAGGTGTTACATCCAAAAGAAGAACATCTTTAACTTCGCCAGATAAAACCCCTGCCTGAATGGCCGCACCCACTGCCACCACTTCATCAGGATTAACTGATTTATTTGGTTCTTTCCCAAAAAAATCTTTAACCGTCTCATAAACTTTGGGCATTCTCGTCATCCCGCCAACCATAATTACTTCATCGATATCCTTTACCGTTTTCTTGGCATCCTTAAGACAAAGTTCTACTGGTTTAATCGTTTCTTCAATCAAATCACCGACCAATTGTTCAAGTTTGGCTCGGGTCAATTTAGTGACTAAATGAAGGGGGCCAGCCTCGCCTTGAGTAATAAACGGCAAATTAATTTCTGTTTCCATGGAGCTGGTTAATTCAATTTTTGCTTTTTCGGCTCCGTCGCGCAGACGCTGGAGCGCCTGAGCGTCTTTACGCAAATCTACCCCATGCTCCTTCTTAAATTCCTCCGCCAAAAAGTCCAGAATAACCTGATCGAAATCATCCCCACCCAGATGAGTATCACCATTCGTCGCTTTGACTTCGTAAACACCTTCCCCCAGCTCCAAAATAGAGATATCAAAAGTGCCTCCGCCTAAATCATAAACCGCAATCGTATGGGCGCCTTTCTTATCAAGCCCGTAAGAGAGCGCCGCCGCTGTCGGTTCATTAATAATGCGCAGAACCTCAAGACCTGCAATTTCTCCGGCCTGTTTGGTCGCCTGGCGCTGGGAATCGTCAAAATAGGCTGGTACCGTAATCACAGCCTGGGTAACCTTGCCGCCCAAATAAGCTTCCGCATCCGCCTTAATCTTTTGTAAAATTTTAGCGGAAATTTCCTGGGGAGTAAAAGTTCGACCATCAGCCTCAATCACAACCATCCCTTCCCGACCTTCGGCAATGGTATAGGAAAGAAGTTTGACGTCTTTTTGAACAGATTCGTCTTTAAAACGCTTCCCCATCAATCTTTTAACAGAGTAAATGGTTGATTTGGGATTGACAATCATCTGGCGTTTGGCCACATCGCCTACCAGATTTTTGATTGGGTCAACCACCGAAGGAATAACATTCCTACCTTCAGCGGAAAAAATAACCTTTGGCTGACCGCCTTCCATCACCGCCACACAGGAATTAGTTGTTCCTAAATCAATACCAATTGGTTTAGCCATTATTTCTCTCCTTGCATTTTTTTGCCCACTTTAACTTGGGCGCATCTTAATAGTTTATCATTAAGTTTATATCCGCTTCTTGTCTCTTCGATAATCTTCTCTTCTTCACCTTGGACCAACTCGCAACATTCCATAATCTCGGGGTCAAACTCTTTCCCTGTAACTTCGATTTTTTCCAGTCCTGCCTCTGTAAGTGCCTGACGCAGTTGCTTTAACGCCAGACCCAGACCTTCATCCTTCAAATGTTCCTCCGCCCTCTCTAGATTATCAAGAGCTGGTAAAATTTTCAAAATCAAGTCAGCATTGGCAAATCTAACAAAATCTTCTTTTTCAAGAGAAACTCTTTTTTCCAAATTTTGATAGTCCGCCAAAGCCCTCTTCCATTTATTGGTTAAATCGGCAATTTCCTCTTTGAGTTTTTTATCGTCTTTGGTCATCTTTATATTTAAGGTTACCAATTTTTCGTTATTTCTTCAATCAACTCGCCGAAATATCTCACCTGTGGGATGACTTGAGAATAATTGAGTCTTGATGGACCAATGACACCCAAAGCTCCTTTTTTTGTTGGTCCTGCCGTAAAATGGGTAAAAACAAGGCCGCAGGGCTCTAAGTATTCTTGTTCAAGTTCATCGCCTAAAAGAATATGAATAGGGTCTTCACCAAAGGCTTTTTCAAAAATAAGTTGAAGTCTTCGACCTTCGTCTAAAAGCGAAAGAACATTGCGCGTAACGTCGATATCGAAAAACTCAGGCATGTCTAAAATATAAGCCGAACCCGCTGAATAAGTATCTCCCTCATTGGTCGCGGCCACCGCCAAAGCCCGTGTTCGCGAAGCTAGGGCGCGAGTAATCTCTCGCATCAGGTGGTCAAATTCAAAACGGTAGTCCCAAACCGCTTCGCGGGCGGAAACTTCCTCAGTAACAGATAATTTCTTCTCGTCCATCAGTTGGCTAATATAAAACTTAAAACCCGTCGAAGTAGGCACCCGACCAGCTGAAGTGTGCGGTTGACGCAGATAACCCATTTGTGTCAATTTCGCCATCTCACTTCTGATAGTGGCCGGCGAAACTCCTAAAGAATATTTTTTATCTAAAGTTCCAGAACCCGCTGGCTCCGCCATCTCAATGTATTCTTCAATAATCGCTTTTAAAATTTTTGCCTGTCTTTCCGTTAAGTCTGCCATTAGCAGTATAATAGCAAGAGTGCTAGGTTTTGTCAAGTCCCAGCACCAAGCTCGCCTTTCGCGAGGTCTACGTCCTCGCCTTAAGGTGTCGCTGGTGCGGGACGCCGACCGCGTTAAAATCGCAGCACGAAGCCGTATACGAACAGTATTAAAAAGGCAAGTGCTAAGATTATACGGGGTCAAGGGGTCAGGTTGTGGTCGGACCGGAAGAATGAACTTGGGGTTCTAAAATTTCTTCCGATTCCCCTAAAATCTTTCGCCACTGGCCAAGTTTTTGAGCCAGGCCAATTAAAGTCTTCAGTTCTTCAATTTTTAAAAACCAAGATAAAATAAAATAAACTACCAAACCAACTATTGTTGCAATAATTGTGAGGATTAAAAGATTAATGGTGTAAGTTGTGTCAAGGATAAAGCGGTCTAAAACTCTCATGGGAACCCAAAGAAAGACAGCCGTGGCGAAAGCGGCAGACCCCATTTTAGCAAAAGAAACCAAAAGAGGTCTCTTGTCAAAATTCACTTTACGATCAAGATAAAAAAATAAAAGAGCCGCGTGTAAGAAACTCGCCACAGAAGTTGCCGTGGCCAATCCCAAAATCCCCCAACCAAGACTAAAGGTCAACCAAATACTCAGAAAAATATTAATCGCCGTGCAAACCAAGCCGATTAAAAGAGGTGTTTTAGTATTATGCAGGGCATAAAAGCCTCTCACTAAAAGTTGGACAATCGCTTGACCAATAATCGCCAAGGAAAAAATCGCCAAAGCCTGACCAGTCAAAATGGTCGCTTGCCAAGGAAAACCTCTAGCTCCAAAGGCCAGACGAACAATTGGTATTCGCAAAATCAGTAAAATCGCGGTTGCTGGCAAAACAAGATAAATGATTTGCCAAAATGAAGCAAGGAAAATCTTTTTAAATTCCACAAGCTCTTCCCTCCCTTGTTGGGATAAGACCGGAAGAGTGGCCTGTCCAATTGGAATACCCACCAGCCTTACCGGCAGTTGCATCAAATGCGAAGCCAGATAAAAAATAGTCAACGAACCAGCCGTCAGTGAGGTTGCTAAAAAGAGAGCCACTGTCGCCTCAATCTGGGCAATTGCTAAAGCTAAACTGCGTGGCGCCATGAGTTTCCCAATTTCGCGTACTCCCGGATGATGCCAATTAAAAGAAAGGCGATAAGTCATTCCTATCTTTCCCATCAGAGGAACTTGGACTAGAAAGTGGAAGAAAGCTCCCAAAACAACGCCTATTGTTGGGGCATAAATCCCCAAGGTTGAAGAAAAGGCCAAAATGCCAAAAATTATTCCCAAATTATAGACAACCGGAGCCAAAGCTGGCACGAGAAATCTCTGATGAGATTGAATCATCCCAGTCAGGAAATTCGAGAGAAGGAAAAACAATTGGGCTACAAGCATAATCCGTGTCAGAATAACCATGAGTGAAATTTGGCTTTGGGAGAAAGCGCCGGTAATCAATTCTGAAAATGGCCGGGCAAAAATAAAAATTACACTCACTAAAAAAAAGAAGATTAAAAGTAAAATATTAATTACCGATGAAGCGACCTGATAGGCTTCCTTTTTGTCCTTAAGGAGATATTCGCTAAAAACAGGAATAAAAGCCGCTGATAAAGCTCCAATCACTAAAAGTTGAAAAACCGTGTCTGGGAGCCTGAAGGCAGCCCAATAAACATCTAAGTCTGTCCGACAGCAGGCATAGAAACGACCTACTAACAACCGATCGCGGAAAATCCCCAAAATCATTGAGGCACCATAAAAAATAGCAATCACCACTGCTGCGGCAATGATGTTAGTTTGCCGTCGAAGAAGAATTACCTTGCCGTTTCTTAAGAAATCTTTGAACATTTAAAGTTATGATTTAATATGATATTATATAAGATAAATGCCACAAACCAAAAGTGCCAAAAAAGCGCTCAGGCGCGATCGAAGACGAGAAGCAACCAATAAGCTGGTCCGCCAAGGGTTAAAAAAGGCTTTAAAGTTGGCGCGGAAAAAAGTCAGTTCTAAAAATTTAACCCAAGCGGATAGAGCTCTCGATATGGCCGCCAAAAAAGGCGTGATTCCTAAAAAAAGAGCCGACAGACTGAAAAGCCGACTGGCAAAGTTGGTTGAAACAGACAAGCTTGCAACCGCCACAAAAGTAAAAAGGGCCAAAAAAAGAGGCTAACTTCTACTTTAGAAATCACCCCTTTGACAAATTCCTTTTTATTCAACTATACTGGAACTAGCAGACTGGGGAAAAAACATGCCCAAAAAAGAAATTAATCTTTTACCCCGAGAAGATTTTGAAAAAAGGACAATTGGCAAACTTCTTATCTGGATTTTGACTGTTGGTCGCTGGATTGTTATCGTTATCGAGCTTATTGTTATTACGGCCTTTCTCTCACGTTTTAAACTCGACCGCGATCTGGCTAATCTTTATGAGTCAATCCGAGCCAAACAGGCAATTATCCAGTCTTCTTCCTCTTTTGAAAAAGATTTTCGCTTGTTCCAAAGTAGGGTCCTAATGACTGGTAAACTCGTCAAAGGCCAGCTTAAGGTTGTAGATATTGTCTCTGCAGTCTCCGCAGTCACACCGGTTGAGGTGGCTCTTGACAATCTCGCCTATGAAGATGGGGAGATAAGAATGAGCGGTCTGGCTTTATCGGAAATGGGTCTTAAGATTTTTACTAGTCAGCTTAGTCTTTCTTCTCATTTTAGCGACATTAACCTTTCAAACATCACTAAAAAAGCAGAAGAAAGTGGAGGTATTAAATTTAATTTAAGTGCCGAAGTTAAAAAACAGGAGGGACAAAAATGATTCCTGATCCCAGACTTAATGCTCGCCGCTACCAGCGCTATTTTGTTGACCTGCGCGCTCTTTATCAAAGAAAAGATGTTGTTATCTATACAGGCCTGACGCTTTCTTTGTTTGCTGTTGCCTTCTTTGGCCTGTTTGCTCTGCGTCCAACTTTAGTAACCATTGCTTCACTTACTAAAGAAATAAGAAGCAAAAGAGAAACTGAACAGAAATTGCAAACCAAAATTAACGATCTGCGTCAAGCTCAAATAAACTATGCTCAAGTCGCCAGTTCCGTCTACCTAGTTAATCAGGCTTTGCCAACAAACTCCTCTCTCCCTGAGATTATTTATCAAATTGAGGGTCTGGCTCAAAAAAATAATCTTACACTTAACTCTTTGACCTTCATGCCAGTCGACATCATCGGTAAAAACCCCAAACAAAAATCTGTTTCCAAAACATTTTCTCCTGCTTCGGAAATAGGCTTTGATTTAACAATAAAAGGCAGCTATGAAAATATCAAAGCCTTTCTCGATTCTTTAGAAAAATTGCGGCGAATTATTCTTGTCGATTCTTTCCGTTTGAATCAAACCAAGGTGGAAGAAGAGACGACAATGAATTTAAACCTAGCCGGCCGGGCTTTTTATATTGAAAAATGAAACAACACAAAATTTCGCGTGAATTAGTCCTTTTAGCCACTCTCACTGCGTTGACTGTTTTTACCTGGCTTTTTTTTGATGTTTATCGAGCTCTGCGTAAACCAAGTTCTCTTGAAGTCCCAGCCGAGCAGTTCTTGCCTCTAGATCCAAAGCTTGACACGAAAGTTATTGAAAGTCTCTCCGGCCGTCAGATGCTCACTCGAGAAGAATTAACCCTGCCACCAGAGCCTTCAGCCCAAGCAACGAACAGCGGGGAAACCAGATAACTTATGATTAAAGAGCATAAAATCCCCACCATTTTGGGCTTTTTAATTCTTATTTTTGGTTTAGTTATTGGTATTTTTCTTGTTCAACGCGGACAGGTTTTTTTCTTAAAAGCCGCCCCCCAAATTACCCCTTTTGAGGTAAAAATTACCAATGTCACCGATTCCTCATTCTCTGTTTCCTGGCTCACTGAAAAGGAAGCCACTGGTTTTGTAAAATTTGGAGAAACTGATTCACTTGACCAAACAGCGGCAGATGACCGCGACCAAGCCAACAACCAGACTGGTCAATTTTTTACCCATCATGTTACCTTAAAAAATTTAAAACCCAAAGTTACCTATTTTTTCAAACTCGGTTCTCAAAACCGGCTGTTTGATAATTCGGGCAAACCCTACGAGATAACCACCGCCCAAACTATCTCTGGTCCTCAGCCAATCAGTGATCTTACCTCAGGCACCATCCTCACTAAAGCCGGAAAGGGAGCTGAAGGGACAATTGTTTACCTTTCTATTTCCAATATGACACCCCAGTCCGTTTTGGTGGCTGCGGACGGAAGTTGGTTTATTCCCCTGGGAACCGCTTATTCTGCTAATCTTGGCAGTTTTGCCAGTTATGACCGCAAAGCTCAAATTGAAGAGATTTTTGTTCAGGCAGGTCAGGAAGGTACAGCCACCGCCATTACCACTACCGAAAATGATAATCCTGTTCCCGAGATTACTCTTGGTCAAACTTACGATTTTCGTAAAAAACTACCCTCGCCGGAGGTAACACCCACTTCAACACCGACGCCCACCCAAGCAGTCCCCGCTGCCGAAAAAACTTCAAAGTTCTCTTTTACGGAACTCAAACCACCCACACCAGCGACTGAAACCGCTCAATTGGCGATTACTAATCCCCAGAGCGAAGGCGAGGAAATTAACGCCATAAAACCAGAATTTGCTGGTACTGGCCCGGCAGGAAAAACCATTCAAATTGAGGTTGAATCACCCAAATACACCGGCTCTGCTGTGGTGGAAAACGACGGCTCTTGGACCTGGACGCCGCCCGAGAATCTTGCTCCCGGAGAACACAAAATAACAATCAGCTATCTTGGTAAGAGTTTCACCCGCACTTTTACGGTTTTAGCCGCCGGCACCAGCGGACTGCCCGCTTTTACTGCCACGCCCTCAGCGACTCTCACCCCAACGCCAAAACCAACTGTCACGCCAACACCCACCAAAGCACCAACCCCAACGCCAGGTGTGACCATCACGCCAACACCCACTTTAGCACCAACACCCACTGCCACAGCATCCGCTCGCACCGCCATGCCGGCGACCTCGGCTGGTGTCCCCTCAGCTGGCAACTTGACACCAACATTTTTAATCTTCATAATGGGACTAACACTCATTTTGAGTGGGTTTGTTGCTAAAAAATTACTTGCCCATGATTGATACTCTTAACCAAGCGCAAATTCCTAACCCAACTCTTCCTCCAGAACCTCCACCAGGGATTCCAACTTCATCCCTAAGCCCGAAACCACTCCAAACACCTACAGCCCTGCCCGGCGAGCCGCCCATAAAATCAGTTATTAGTCCGATGACTCCAAATAAAAAGTCTTCTAAAAAATTAATTTTAAGCATTGTTGTTGTTTTTCTTCTGCTTGCCTCAATCCCCGCGGCTGTTTTTTTAGTTAGACAAAGGCAAGAATTTGGGAAAAAAGCATATGAAATACAATGCGAACCCGATGGATATATTGGTCCGGGAGACTGCGATTGTAATACCGATGGCTGTTTTGGTGTCAGGTGGCACAGTAAGTGTCAAGACAGTCAAATTGTAGACTATAACGAGCAGGATAGCTCCTGTGATGGTGCTTGTGTTGGAAAATGTGGAGAACCCACTACATGCGAAAACGGCGCAAAAGTCGGAGACACCTGGCCTGAATGTCATGGATGTGATGAGGGTATAGTCACCTGCAAAGGAGGTACCAACTACGACTGGACTTCGGTTAGAAATCCCTCACCTAACTGCGGAGCAGAATGTGGAACTGGCCCAGAACCCACCACATGCGAAAACGGCGCAAAAGTCGGAGACACCTGGCCTGAATGTCATGGATGTGATGAGGGTATAGTCACCTGCAAAGGAGGTACCAACTACGACTGGACTTCGGTTAGAAATCCCTCGCCTAACTGTGGAGTGGTGTGTGGAGGAGAAGGAACTCGTACTGCCCTTCAGGTCTGTCAAGAATACGGTGGAACTGAAAGTGCTTATTGTATTGCTGATCCTAATTGTAAAACCGCCAATGGCGGCGTTTGCTGCGATAAGGCGACTGTCAATTACTGTTGTTATGGCGATAGTCAAACCCGCAGAGATGGCGCTTGCTATCTAGGAGGACAGCAGGAAGATGTTGTCTGCGGAGGAAATACGATTACCAATAAAACCAACAAATCTTTTAATGTTTCGCGTTTTATCGGCGCTGATAGTAGCTGTCCTTTTGAATCACCATCAGGAGAAAAAACCCTCGCTCCCTATAGCAGTCTAACCGCCAGCTGCGAACAACTGGAAGTTCCCGGATACTGCGGGGTTTGTGACAGCTCAGCCTGCAGTGGTCCTGAACAACCAACTCCTCCTCCGGATGTATCTGCTCAATGTCAATCAATCAAAGTCTATGATTTGTCTTGGGGTCTTCTTGATGCTACTAAGCTTTCCTTGCTTCAAACTGGCGACACCATAAGATTTGCCGTTCTTGGGCAGACCACGAGCGGCACTTTTGACAAGGCCAGATTTAGAATTAATTCTGCTACTTGGCTGACGGAAACAACGACGAAAAAACCGGGAACCGAGGAATTTTATATCGAATATACCTTACCTGCTGGTGTCACCAGTTTTAATGTCGAGGCAGAAATCAATCATCAAAGTTTAGGGTGGCAATAATGAAGAAAAATTGGTTTTTATTTCTTATTGGGGCTATTACTTTAATCGTTGGTGTTATCGCGATAATAACCGCTTTCAGACTTTATCGAGGAGAACCCGTGGCACCCACCGCACCGAAAAAAACTCCGGCAGTTGCGCCTGGTTGTACTCTTGAATTTAGTATTTCCGGGCTTACGCCTACACCTACTCCTACCCCGACGCCCAGTGTAACACCAACACCCACACCCAGTATAACTCCAACGCCGACGCCTACCCCGACGCCAACACCGACTCCGACTCCCACTCCTACCCCGACGCCGACGCCTGGTGTAACAATTACGCCAACACCAACTCCAACACCAACGCCAACACCAACTCCAATCCCTGGTGTAACGACGACTCCCACACCCGTCCCGGGCGTCACCACCACACCAACACCCAGACTCACTACCACGCCAACACCGATACCAACAACCGTTATTGTGGCCGGTACTACACCCACGCCCACCCCAACCGCCGCCCAGCTTCCCAAAGCCGGATTTTCTTTGCCCACCATCGGAGCTGTCCTTGGCGGCATCCTTCTTCTTGGACTAGCTATTCTGCTTGCCTTCTAAAAATCAAACCCGAGTGTTAAAATAACCCCAAGAGATGAAAATTGCGATAATTGGCGCCGGCTTTACGGGTCTAACTGCCGCCTGGCGACTTTCTCAAAAAGGCCACGAAATCACTGTCTTTGAAAAAGAAAAAACCGCAGGAGGTTTAGCGGCTGGATTTAAACCCGCCTTGCCGGCAGGCAGGGAAACAGATTGGCAATGGTATCTTGAGAATTTCTATCATCACGTCTTTACCTCAGACACTGCTTTTCAAAAGATTGTCGCTGAACTTAATCTTTCAGACAAGCTTTTCTTTGAAAAACCTAAAACCTCAATTTTTTATCAAGGCAAAATCGCTCGCTTTGACTCGTCTTTCTCGCTTTTAACCTTTCCCCATCTAAATTTTATCGAAAAAATCCGCGCGGGACTGGTAACCCTTTATCTTAAACTCCTAAACGACTGGCAACCCCTAGAAAAGGTGACTGCCTACACCTGGCTTAAAAAATATTATGGCTATAATACTTTTAAAATTTTATGGCAACCCTTAATTGCCTCCAAGTTTGCCAAGCAGGCCAAAAAAATCTCTATGGTTTGGTTTTGGGCAAGAATTAAAAAACGAAGTACGAAACTTGGGTATATGGAGGGCGGTTTTCAGGTTTTGACCGACAAACTACTGGAAAAAATAAAAGAAAAGGGTGGAAGAGTTCTCCTAGGCTGCGAGATAGTCTGTTTCGATGATTTAAACAAATTTGACCGCATCATTTTTACCGTCTCCGCCTCAACTTTTTTAAAAATGGCGCCGAAGCTGCCCAAAGAATACCAAGAAAAGTTGGGGAAACTAGAAATGATTGGCGCAATTACTTTAATTTTGGTCTTAAAAGAAAAATTCTTGAAAGACGGTACTTATTGGTTAAATATTAACGAGCAGGGTTTTCCTTTTGTTGCTGTCGTTGAGCATACGAATTTTGTCGATAAAAAGTACTATGGCAACGGCCATATTCTCTATGTCGGCGGTTATTATCCTCAAAATCATCGCTATTTTAAGATGAACAAAGACCAAATTCTTAAGGAATTCCTGCCTTATTTACAAAAAATCAACCCCCAATTCCATCAATCATCAATCATCAATCATCAATCATCAATCAGTCTATATGCCCAACCCGCAATTCCATTAAATTATTCTCAAATCGTCCCTTCCCACCAAAGCCCTATCCCCAATGTCTATCTGGCCAACATCCAGCAAGTTTATCCCTGGGACCGGGGAATAAATTACGCCATTGAGGAAGGAGAAAAAATCGCCAATGAAGTTTAAGATTTCTAAGGACAACTATACTCTTTGCCTCTTACTTTTTACTTTGCTTTTGGGTGCTTTTTTTCGCTTTTATAATTTAAACTGGGACCACAGTTTTTTCTTCCAACCAGATGAAACTAACAATATTGCTATCCCAGCGGCTCATTTAGAATTTCCTTTTAAACCCGAGGAGTTTACTTATGGCTCGTTGACAATCTATTTTTATCGCGCAGTGGCATCTTCTGTTGCCTTTCTTACGCAAAATAAAATTTGGCTCGAGGCAAGCAATATTAATATCATTGGTCGATTCATCTCCGCCACTTTCTCCACCCTCCTTATATTGCTTACCTATCTTTTGGGTAAAAAACTAGGGACCAAAACTACAGGGCTTTTGGCTGCCTTTTTCTTAAGCGTCAATGTCGGCCTTATTCAGGCAGCGCATTTTGGCACCACCGAAACAATCTTAACCTTAAACGCCGTCCTTCTAACTTTTGCCCTTTTTGCTATTCTTAAGAAAGAGAAGTACCGAAACGGCTACTTTTTTACCGGTGTTATTTTGGGTCTAGCCAGTGGCGCCAAAATAAGCGCTTTTATTTTTGCACCTTTTTATCTTCTGGCTCACCTGGTTTCGCTTTCCAAAAAGAATTTTTTTAAAAGAAATATCCTTTTCGTTTTGGGTTTAGTTTTAATGGTGCTGGTTTTTCTAATAGTCTCCCCTTACACCCTTCTGGATTTTAACGCTTTTCGGGAAAGTTTTAATTTTGAATCCGGAGTCGCCACTGGTAAAATTCCTATTTTCTACACTGCCCAGTTTGAAAAAACCATTCCTTATTTTTTCCAAACCATCCATATTTTTCCTTGGATTTTAGGCTGGCCGATTTTAATTTTAGGTTTCTTTGGTTTAATTTTAATTCTTACCCTGGGTCTTAAAAAACCTAGTAAAGAATTTTTCTTTCTTGCTCTTTTACCCACTTTCTACTTCCTCTATAATGGTTCTCTTTTTGTCAAATGGACAAGGTATATAATTCCTCTTGTTCCTTTCTTTTGTTTGTTGGCCGCTTTCCTCCTTATTTTTCTTTACGAAAAGGTTCGTCGAAAAATATTATTGAAATTTTTAGCTATTTCTTTGATAATTTTTGTTGCCCTTTGGCAATTACTTTATGCTTTCGCCTTTTCCCAAATTTACCGAAAAGAGGACACCAGAATTACTGCGTCAAAGTGGATTTATCAGAATATCCCCGGCGGTAGTAATCTTCTTCTTGAGCCGCTGGATGTTGTCGGTCTGCCTCTACCAACAAATGGTTATTCTGCTTCGCGCTATAACCAAAGTTGGTTTGATTTTTATGCCCTTGATGATTACAATAATCTTCAGAAAAAATCGGAGACAATTAGAAGCTTGACCACTCAGCTGGCGAAATCAGATTACATTATTATCGGCAGCCGACGACTTTGGGCCAATCGCCTAAGACTTGAGAACCGCTATCCGCTTGGGGCAAAATATTACCGTTTACTTTTTAATGAAGAACTGGGCTTTACGAAAATAAAAGAGACTTCTTCTTATCCAGAAATTTTTAGTATTAAAATTAACGACGATTCAGCCGAGGAGACTTTTCAGGTTTTTGATCATCCAAAAGTTATGATTTTCAAAAACACGGGGAAATTTTCCTCGCAAAATTTAGAAAAAATTCTCTCGTATGACTAGCGATTTTTCCAACATTTTCTACTGGTGGTTTTTGCTTTTTGGACTGGGAATAATTTTTCTCCCTCTAACAAAATTATTCTTCAAAAATTTTTTCGATTTTGGGTACGCCTTTTCTAAAATAATTGCCATTTTGCTAGTCTGCTATCTCGTTTGGCTGGTGGGAAGCCTTCACCTTTTGCCTTTTACTCTACCGACTCTCCTTTTTATTATTTTCTGTTTGGTTATTCTCAATTTTTATCTAACGAGAAAATTTAAAAAAGAATTTTTTAACGATTTTAAAAAAGCTTGGAAAATTTTAATTTTCGAGGAATTGCTTTTCTTTTTTGCCTTATTCTTTTGGTCTTACGTTCGCGGCTTCCAGCCGGATATTGAGGGCTTAGAGAAATTTATGGATTTTGGGTTTGTTAATTCCATTTTGCGCAGTCGTTATTTTCCGCCCGCAGACATGTGGATGGCGGGTAAAACGATTAACTATTATTATTTTGGCCATTTGGTTGCCGCTGTTTTGACTAAACTCTCTAATCTTTCTTCCACTGTTACCTATAATTTAATGATTGCCACTATTTTTGCCTTTACCTTCACCGGCGCATTTTCTCTTGTTGCTAACCTAATATCCCATTGGAAATTGAAAATTTTTGGTGGTCTCCTATCCGCACTACTCCTAACTCTCGGCGGCAACCTACATGCCTTCTGGTGGTTCTTAACTCACAATCTCAGCTTCACTGGCTATTGGTATCCAGATGCGACCCGTTTCATTGTCGAAAAATTCGGCGCCTTAGACAACACCATCCACGAATTCCCAATTTATTCTTTTGTTGTTTCTGACCTCCATGGCCACGTTTCCAATATCCCCTTCGTTCTCCTATTCCTAACCCTTCTCTTTGCTTGGCTTTCTTCCCATCAAGATAAAACCTTAATTACCAATTACCAATTACTAATTACTTCTTTACTGCTAGCGGTGATGTACATGACGAATTCCTGGGACTTCCCGATTTATTTTCTTGTTTTTGCGATGGTGGCTGCTTACTCCTATTATTCAAAGTATAGATTTTCGCAGAAATCTATTTTCTCTATTGGATTACCTGCCCGCCGAAGCCTCGGCGCAGGCGGGTTGGTCGTATTGGTATTTATTGGTAGTATTCTTTTTTCTCTCCCTTTCCATCTCCACTTTTCGCAAATTGCCCAAGGGCTGGATTTTGTCCATTCCAGGTCACCTTTCTGGCAGCTTCTTGTCTTATGGGGTTATCAATGGGTAATAATGGTGAGTTTTTTAATCTTTCTTGCGGTCAAGAGATTACGAATTGCGGATTATCTGGCAAAGACAAATCCTGCTCTTAAGGACCAATTATCTGGCGAAGCCAGATCCCGCTCCGCGGGACTAATTCCTGATATCTATATCTTAATTCTTCTAGCGGTCGCCACTCTGCTTATCGTCATCCCCGAAATTTTTTATGTTAAAGATATTTACATCACTTCCTATCATCGGGCCAACACAATGTTTAAACTTGTATACCAATCATTTATGTTATACGCCCTTAGCGCAGGCTATATCATCGTAAGACTAATATCAAATATAAGCAAAGCTTGTCACTTCGTGATTAAATATCAAAAATCAAAAATTTTAAATTCTTACTCTGTATTTTTAATATTTACTTTTTTATTTTTAATTTTCGTGATGGTCTATCCTTATTTTGCCGTCAATTCCTACTATGGCAATTTAAAAAACTACCAAGGGTTGGATGGACTTACCTATCTGGGGAAAAACTATCCTGATGATTACGCGGGAATTTTATGGCTTAATAAAAATATCAAACAGCAACCGGTCGTCCTTGAAGCAGTCGGCGACAGTTATACTGATTTTAACCGCGTTTCCGCGTTTACTGGCTTGCCCACAATTCAGGGTTGGCTGGTCCATGAATGGCTTTGGCGGGGAAGTTTTGATGAACCAGGTCGTAGAGCCGCAGAGACAGACACAATCTACCAGTCGCCTGATCAAAATTTAACCGTCAGTCTCCTTGAGAAGTACAAAGTAGAATACATTTTCATCGGTAGCAAAGAACGAGAAAAATACCAAGTCTTTGAGGAAAAATTTAAAACTCTGGGGAAGCTTGTTTTCCAGCAGGGGAGCACAAAGATTTATTCTTTTGAGAGAGAAGACAACTAAGATAGAGATGTACTTCTTCCCACGAAGAGTCTCTTGGCAATAAAACCCATTGGCCAGAAGGATGTTTCTGGGGGTGATAAATCAGTCCACTCTCCTCCTGCCAACCATCAAGAACAAAACTTTGAGTCTGTCTGGCCTTGGGAGCGAGTAAAATTTTTCCCAAGAGGATAAAGCCATCTCTGCCCAAATCGCTTTGAATTCTTTTTTCAAAAATTTCTTTCAATTTTATTATTTTAGTGGGAGAAAGAAAAACTTTGGGCGAAAGAATTTTTGCCTTTAGGGCGGTAATTACTTTTTGTTGTCTTCCTGAGCGGGCTGTATCTGTTCCTTCCTCCCCTTCGGCATATCTTGAACGCACAAATTTCAAAGCTTGCTCTCCACCCAAATGTGTCTGGCCAGCCTCAAAATGGACATGCTCATAACGACAGCCAAACTCTGGGTCACCATCACAAAAATCTTCTTCCCGCCCCGCAATCGGATAACGAAAATCATCAAAAGTACGCTCCACAACTACCTCAACGCCGCCCACCAAATCCACTAAATCCTTAAAAACGGCAAAATCAACCAAAACTGCGTAGTCGATTTTCTGACCCAGAATTTCACTTAAAATTTCTTTGGTCCACAACAGACCATCCCCTTTTTCCTGGCCGTAGTAATGAACAGAGTTAATCTTCGTTTGCCAAGGTTGATACCACAGATCACGCGGCACAGAAACAAACACTGTTCCCTTTTTCTCAACAGAAGAAAAAATAATGCTGTCTGTTAAATTCGACCGGGTATTTTCTGGCCCGCTTCCCCCCAAAAGGATAAGATTTACTCCACCAACTCCCTTGTATCCAGAGGCAAAATAAACTAAGATAGAAACGCAAACAAAAAGAACCGCTAAAAGGACACCTCCGGCAAAAAATAAGAAATTTCTTTTGGTTAAAAAATTTAAAGACATGAATAACATTTTATTATACCAAACCATTTTAACTTATATCCTCTCTAAAATATCATGAACATATCCCAACTTAATAGTCGTCAACAAGAAGCAGTCACTCACCATGGTGGGCCACTTCTGATTTTAGCTGGCGCAGGTAGCGGCAAGACCCGAGTCTTAACTTACCGGGTTGCCTATTTAATCAGCGAGCGGAAAGTGAGCCCAGAAAACATTTTAGCTCTTACTTTCACCAACAAAGCGGCCGGGGAAATGAAGGAAAGAATTGCTAGATTACTAGATAATCAGAAAACTAGAGAACTAGGGGAAGGAAAATCCAATCATCTTCCTTTCGCCGGCACTTTCCATTCTTTCTGCGCCAAAATTTTAAGACGTGATGGTCAATGCTTGGGAATTTCGCCCAAATTTCTAATTTATGACGAAGACGACCAGATAGAAGCAATTAAAGAAGCGCTGGGAAAACTTGACCTCTCCCCCAAAAATTTTAACCCGTCGGCAGTCTTATCAACCATCTCTGGCGCTAAAAATGAACTCATTAGCGCTCTTGAATATCCCCAATATGCCCAGGGCCATTTCCAGCAAACTGTTTCGCAAATTTATCTGGCGTACCAGAAGCTCTTAAAGGCGTCAGATGCTTTGGATTTTGACGACCTTCTTTTTGAGGTGGTTAGACTTTTTCAAAAAGAGCCAGAAGTTCTGCGAAAATATCAAAACTTATTTCAACATATTTTAGTGGATGAATGGCAGGACACCAACCACGCCCAGTACATTCTGACTCGCTTTTTAACTAAGGGACATCGCAATCTTTGTGTTGTGGGTGATGCGGCACAATCAATCTATGGCTGGCGCGGAGCGGATTTCAGGAATGTCATGAATCTTCAGAAAGATTTTCCGGAAATAAAAATTATTAACCTTGAACAAAATTATCGCTCCACGGGCCATATTCTTGATGCCGCTTACCAAGTGATTAAAAACAACCATTCCCATCCTATCTTAAAACTCTGGACAGAAAATGATAAAGGAGCAAAGGTCACTCTCTATCAAGCAAGAAACGAAACCGATGAAGCCCAATTTGTCGTCCAAACTATCCAGCACTATACGCTAACCACTAACCCCTCTCCCCTTAACAATTTCGCTGTTCTTTATCGGACCAATGCTCAATCTCGGGCGGTGGAAGAAGTTTTCCTTCATCACGGCCTTCCCTACACTCTGGTCGGCGGCGTTAAATTCTATGCAAGACGAGAAGTTAAAGATGTTTTAGCCTACTTGCGGCTTCTGGCTAATCCTAAGGATACTGTTTCCTACAAAAGGATTGAGAAATTAGGCAAAACAAGACTGAAGAAGTTTTTGGATTTTGCCGAAAAATTTGATTTAACCAACTTAACCACCTTGGAAATTATGGATAAAAGTTTGGAGACGACTGATTATCTTGCCCTTTATAACCAAGAGGTCGAAGAGGACTTAGCTAGACTGGAAAATATTAAAGAGCTTCGTTCAGTGGCCACCGAATTTCCCAATCTTTCTGATTTTCTGGAAAATGTCGCTTTAGTCCAACAGGAATATTTACCCGATGATAAATCTACCAATCACCCAACTAGAGAGGCCGTCACCCTTATGACGGCTCACGCGGCCAAGGGTTTGGAATTCCCGGTTGTTTTTATGATTGGTATGGAAGAAGGGCTTTTCCCCCATTTAAGAAGTCTCTTGGAGGCTTCAGAGATTGAGGAGGAAAGGCGACTTTGTTATGTGGGAATGACAAGAGCCAAAGAGCGTCTTTTTTTAACTTATGCTTATCGCCGCCTTTATTTTGGTCAAAGAGCCTCCAATCTCGTTTCGCGTTTCGTCTGTGAAATTCCGGAAAATTTGCTCGAATTCCACGGCCAGCCTTTAGGTTTTGATAAAATAGAGAAATGAAAACCATCCGAGAGATTCAAGAGAGGGAAAAAGACCAGCACCAAAAAATCGTTGGCCATCTTACTCAATCCTGGCAGTGGGGAGATTTCAGAAAAGAAACCGGGGTTGGGATTTTTCGTTTCGGTGAGTTTGAGAACTCAAACCTCAAAAGCGCTTTCCAACTTTTCTTTCACCAAATTCCGCATACTCATTTTAATGTCGGTTATCTACCCCGCTCCCCCCTGCCAAGTGAGAAAATTCTTAGTTTTATTAAAGAAATCGGCAAGAAGAATAATTGCATCTTTATCAAACTCGAACCGAATATACAACAAACAACAGAGGGTAGACAACAGACACAAAAAAACTTGCGCCCTGGAAAGTCGGTGTTACCGCGGCACACTTTTTTCCTTGACTTGAACCAAAACGAAGAGGAAATCTTAAAAGGAATGCACGAGAAGACTAGATATAATATCAGGCTGGCCCAAAAACAAGGTGTTAAAGTAGAAGAGAAAGACGATGAAAAATCTTTAGAGACTTTCTTAAAATTCTTAGAAGAAACACAAAAGCGCCAGGGTTTTTATACCCATCCCAGCAGTTATTTTCGAAAACAATGGCAAATTTTAAAACCCGAAGGGATGATTCATCTTCTGCTGTCTTCTTATAAATCCCAACCAATAGCAGGGATTTTATTACTTCGTTTTAAGAACCAACTTTATTATACTTACGGCGGCTCATCAGAGACTCATCGAGAGAAAATGCCTAACCAACTTCTTCACTGGGAGGCCATTAAGTTAGGTAAAAAACTTGGCTGTCAACTTTATGATTTTTGGGGAGCTTATCTTGAAAAACCAGAACCTTCTGACTCTTGGTACGGCATTTACCGCTTTAAAGCCGGCTTTGGCGGTAAACTTGTCTCCTATGTCGGCGCTTATGATTTAGTCATCAACCCTTTTTTATATCAACTTTATCAAATCATCGATTGGCTCCGCTGGAAATTTTTAAGATTAAAAAGAAAGTTATTCGGGAGCCATCTCTAAATCCAAGCAACAAATTCGTTACCGAGCGAAAAACATGCAAGACTTACGTCAATCAGAAGAATTCGCCCATTATATGGAAAAAATCGGCTGGAAGGTCGAGGAAAGTAAAATCTACAATGTAAAATGTAAAATTTATTTTAAAAAAATACCCCTCTTGGGTTGGTTTGCTAAAATAACTCGTCCACAAAATTCACCCAATACTTCTTTTATTAATCAAATCGCGAAAAAACACAAAGCCTTCGCTGTTAAAATTGATTATTCCCCCACTAAAACTTTAAGGCTTGACTTAACCAAATCAGAAAATGAAATTTTAAAACAAATGAAAAAAGACTGCCGCTACGAAATTAGAAAAGCCCAAAAAAACAAAATTATCGTCAAACAATCTGTGGATATTGAATCATTTATCAAAATGTGGCATAAAAATGCCCTCCACCGCGGCTTCTGGATTCCTTTTGGCAAAGAAATCAAAAGTATCTATGAAGCCTTCGGTAAAAAGGCATACTTACTCCTTGTCTTTTGCTCTAATGATTCAGAGCATGATAGCAATCCTCTTGCCGGCTCCCTAATTTTAATCCATGATTGCATTGCTTCCTATTTCCACGCCGCCTCCACACCAAAAGGCAGAAAATTATCGGCGCCATATCTGGTGGTTTGGGAAGCAATAAAACTGGCCAAAAAAAAAAGGTGCCAGGTTTTTGATTTTGAGGGCATTTATGATGAAAGATTTCCGATTAAATCCTGGAGGGGTTTTACTCATTTTAAGAAAAGCTTTGGAGGAAAGGAAGTGGAATATCCCAGTCCGATTATAAAATTTTATAATCCAGTTCTTATTCTTGTTAACAAATTATTAGGCCCCAACTTACTTCTTTAATTTATCTTTGACTCGACGAGGCTCGCTATCTCCTGGGCAAAGTCGGCCCGTATTTCCATTCCCCCATGGCTACCGACGCTAGTCTCTCATAAGGTTGTAACAATTCCTTAATAAGATGATGGCACTCCCTGATTTTTTCCTCTGGCACAGACTGTCCAGCTAGGATACCATCGAGGGTTTCGTTTACATGCTCCACTTTCCTCTTCAGCTCGGGGATCTCGCTCGGGTCTGAGACAACCTCCACCACAGAATAGTGCCTTGGCCCTTTCCCAGGCAAGAACTTCTTCCCCAACTCAAAGGCTTCAAAGTCCCTAAGGCAATATTCATTACAAAATCTTATCCCTTCCCTTATCATCTCCATCGTTTCGGCATCTTTATTGCCACGACGATACAAAGTGAGACCACCTAATGCTCCGGTGGCAAAGGATAAAGGGGCCTGCAATTCCTTTGCTTTGGCCAGCGATTCTCTCGAAGACACATTTTTAAGGGTCTCAACCATCAAAATGCCTCCTTCTCGTCTACATTTTAACACATCTCAACACATTGTCGTCAAGTATAGCTTCGGCTCTATTGCCAAGCCTCGCAGAGAAGGCGGAATTCGCAAAAGTCGCACAGGTTACTGGGCTTAGGTGAAAAATCTGAACTTTCAATTTCTTTCTTTTTTAAAAGTAGGGTTTTTTTCGCTTCCTCAAGCTGCTGCCTGGTTCTTTGGAGAGAAATTTTCTCCTGAGTATCTAGAAAATAAAAACTCAGAATGACCTCTTCTGGATTTTTTCCATAAATCCCCTCGTCTTGCGCGGCCAGAGCGTAAATGGTCATCTGGAGATTTTTATCGATTTTCTCTTCACTTGGAACTTTACCGGTTTTGTAATCAATTATCTCCAGCTTTCCATCAGGCAGCTCATCAACTCTGTCAATCTTTCCCCCAATCTTAAAATTCGGACTAATCTTAATCGTAAACATCTGTTCTAAATCTTTTGGTAAATGCTTTGGGTCGTAAGCCTTTTCATAAAAATTCGCCAAAATCTCTTCTCCTTGTTTCTTCATTTTCATCTCATGGGCTTTTGAAGCATAACCAACCGAAGACCAGTTTTCCTCAAGAATTTTCAATAAATCTTTCTTCGTTGGGTTTTTGCCTTCTTTGGCAGCTTTGTAAAAAGCAAACAGGGTTTTGTGAATGGCATCACCAAAAGACAAAGCGCCAGAAGGAGTGACTGGAATCCTCTGGATATAACGATAGCGGTACTGAAGTGGACAAGTATCAAAGGTTTCGATTTGCGAATAGGAAAGATAGTTGACTGGTTGACTGGTTAACTGGTTGATTGGTGATTCTGGAAGTTTCTGCCATTCCAAAAGTGATAGTTGATTGTTAACCTGCCTGCCGGCAGGCAGGTTGCTAATTGCTTCTCCGCCTAAAGCTTCGAAAACAAAAGGCGAAATTTTTCTCTCTCTTTTCGCCTCACCATAATAATTAGCGGCGGTAAAAAACAAAACATCACGCGCCCGCGTCATCCCCACATAAAAAAGCCTTCTTTCTTCCTCAAGATGATAATCGCCGACTGGCAAAATTTCTTTAATCAACGCTTCGGGAATAGGTATCTGCTCTCTTCTTTCATTCGTCGGGAAACGTTGCCCTACTAAATTAACCAAAAAAACGACCGGAAATTCCAACCCCTTGGCCGAATGAACGGTTAAAATACTAACCGCATCAATCTCTGTCCAATCCATATTGGCCGCCAGTGGCGACTCCCCCAGCTCCAGCGATAAATCAATCCAATCCGAGACAGCAAAAACAGACGCGTCCTCGTGCTCGACTTCATAGGTTTTTAGTTTGTCGAAAAATTTAGAAATATTCTGAGCGTGACGTTCATCAGCTGGATTTTTATATTCGGTTAATTTGCGAAGCAGGCCTGAGTCTTCCAAGAAAAAATAAAGAACCTGACCGGCCGTCTCTTTTTTAATAAGCGCCAAGTGGCGATGAAACATTGCCACTATCTTTTCAATTGTCTCTCTGGTTTTTTGACTTACAAAAATTTTCCCAATTTGTTCACAGGCCTCAAAGAGGAAAAGATTAGTCTTTTTAGCAAAACTGGTAATCGCGGCTAAATCCCTTGCGGCTATATCGAAAATATCCATCACTAAAACTCGATACATAGCCACTGAATCCTCAATGTTCGCCAAAACTTTAAGATAAGCAATTAAATCTTTTACCTCGCTTTGACGGAAAAGCATTCCCGGGCCTAAAAATTGATAGGGAATTCCCGCTCTGGCCAGTGCTCGAACAAAAGCATCAGCGTGATTGTTGGCCCGAACCAGAATGGCGATATCGGAAAAAGCGTATGATTGATGATTAATGGTTGATGGTTGATTTGTTAACTCTTTAATTTTCTTGGCCACCATCTCGGCTTCATTTTCCACCCGGTCGCTGTGAAGAAACTCAACCTGCCTGCCGGCAGGCAGGTCTTTTTCACCATGAATTTCTCTTACCGCCGTAAGCTTTTTATTAATTTTTTCTTTTACCTCGAGCCGGTCAGGATTGTTGTTTTGAATAAGAGTATAAGCACAATCTAAAATTTCCTGGGTAGAACGATAATTTTTGGTCAAAACCACGATTTTTGCCTTGGGAAATCTTTGGCGAAATTGAATGATGTTAGAAATTGCCGCGCCCCTAAATCTATAAATTGACTGGTCATCATCTCCGGTAACGGTAATATTCGCCTGCTTTCCCGCCAAAAGAATGGCTAGCTCATTTTGGGTGTAATTTGTGTCCTGAAATTCATCAATTAAAATGTATTTAAACTGTTCTTGATATTGCTTCAGGATATTTTTTCTCGTTCTTAAAAGTTTGAGAGTATAAAAAATCAGGTCGTCAAAATCCATTACCCCGTTCTTAATTTTCAGCTCTTCATAGACCTGGTAAGCCTTGGCCGATTCCAAATATTTCTCACATTCCTCTCTGTTTTGAGTTTTAACATTTGAGATTTGAGATTGAACCCAGCGAAGATATTCGCTGGGTGATACATCCTCGTCCTTGAGCCTCGAGAAATGCTGCAAGAGTCCATCAATAAATTTTGTGGGGTTGCCCAGAGGGCGAAAATAATTTAAATCGAAATTAAAAAGATTTTGCCGTAAAAATTGAATCGCTTCTGCTTCGGTTAAGAGATTATATTTGGGGTCAAGGCCGATATTTAAAGCTTCCTGGCGGAGGAGGCGGTCGCCAAAGGAATGAAAAGTAGAAATCCACATTTGGGTATAACCCATCGGCATCGCCACATCTACTCTTTCTTCCATTTCCCTGGCGGCTTTGTCAGTAAAAGTCAAAGCGAGAATTTCCGAAGGCTTAGCCAAACCTTTAGAAACTAAATATTTAATCCGCTCTGTAATAACTGTGGTTTTCCCTGTTCCCGCACCGGCAATAATCAAAAGCGGTCCCTTACCATACTCAATTGCTTCTAATTGCTCTTGGTTTGGTTTTTTATCTTCACTCTCTGCCACGCGTCAATTATACCTCAATTTAGTATAATGTCTCCATGGGAAGAACCATTAATCTTGAAAGGGAACTTCTAAAACTTAAAAATCCTCAAAAGGCTAAAATTTTGCAGAGATTTTTTAAAACCGGTAAAGGCGAATACGGTGAAGGCGATATTTTTCTGGGTCTGACTGTTTCTCAAGAACGCCAAGCGGCAAAGAAATATCTCGATTTAAGTCTCCAAGAACTCCAAAAACTGTTTAATGGCAAATTCCATGAATACCGTATGGTCGCTCTTTTTATCCTTATGGAACAATACAAAAAGGCAGACGAAAAAGGAAAGGAAGAAATTTTCCAGTTTTATTTAAAAAACACCAAAAATATCAACAACTGGGATTTGGTGGATCTCTCCGCGCCAACAATTATTGGTAACTATCTTTTTAATAAGGACAGAAAAATTCTCTACCGGCTGGCTCGATCAAAAAGTTTATGGGAAAGGAGAATTGCTATCCTCTCAACTTATTTTTTTATCGGAAAAAATCAATTCTGCGATGCTTTAAAAATCGCTAAAATTCTTCTTCGTGATAATCATGATTTAATTCACAAAGCCGTCGGCTGGATGCTAAGAGAAGTAGGTAAAAGAAATCAGAAAATAGAAGAAAAGTTTTTAAAAAAACATTACAAAAATATGCCCCGAACCATGCTGCGTTACGCCATTGAAAAATTCAGCGAAGAAAAAAGGCAAAAATATCTCGGAAATTAGTGCTTATTCCTGAAGTTTTTCTTCCAACTCAATTTGTTTGGTTTCTTCTTTAACCCCTGAACCCAGCGATTGAGCTGAAGTTAACTTTTGTCCCAAAGTGTTAAACCCGGATAAAACGTTTGACATTTGGTTATAGGCATTTTGAAGATGTTTGCCCAAAACTCCCAAATTCTCATCCACTTTGTTGTAATCTTTTTGGATTGCTCTAATTGAAGATAAGATTTCCCGCGCCCGAGCTTCAATCTTCTGTCCTTCAAAAGACATTAAAATTGCCCGCAGATAGGCGTAAAAAGTGGTCGGTGAGACGGGTAAAACCCGCTTTTTTGCTGAATAATCGAAAAGAGCCGTATTGTTTACAATTTCATAATAAACACTCTCTGACGGAACGTACATTAAAGCATAATCAATTGTCCCCTCCTCTGTTAAAATATATTTTGCCGAAATATCATCGATATGCTTTTTGACATCTTTTACAAATTCTTTCTCAACTTGACCTTTTTCGGTCTCGCTTTCAACCGCGGCCAACCGCCTGAAATTTTCCAGCGGAAATTTTGAGTCTACCGGAATAATACCCGCCGCGCTTTTAATCGCCGCATCAACTATCGCCCCAGATTTAAAAGTGTACTGAAGATGAAAAGAGGCTTTAGGCAGCATTTGACCCAAAAGTTCTTTTAAGACCTGCTCCCCAATGTTACCTCGCAGTTTGGGACTTCTCAAAAACTCTTGAAGGTCCTTCATCCCCCGGCCGATTTCCGACATTTCACCGATGTTACGCTGAACGGCCGCTATCACCCGAGCCGCATTATCAAGCCTCTCATTTAAAACTTTAGTTGAAGATTGAATCGCTCCGGTAAAAGTTTTATTTTGCTCGTCCATCCGTTGGCTGGTTGAACGAAGCCATTCCAAAAGCTCCTCTGATGGTTTTGTTTTTTCTGAGAACTCCGACAACTTTTTGTTGATTAAAAAAGCCAGTATCGCTAAACCACCAAGCAAGAGTGCCGCCAAAAGATAAACCTCGTTTCCCATACTTTAATTATACCACCCGGGAAACTATAATGAATTTAGTGAGAGCAGTAAAACATCGCCGCAATTTCTTGCCCGCCTTTCTTTTAACTCTTCTTTTATGGCTCGGCTGGGTCTTATTCTTCGTTTCTTTTGCTCCAACAAATAATCTTTTAATCTTTACTTTCTATCTTCTCTTTTTTTGTGCTAACTTTCTGACCTTTTCTTTAATTTTAGGCAATTCTCGTCGTGGATTTCTCATTGGGGTTGCTTTTACCATCGTCCTTTTCTTAAAACAAATTGGACAAGCACATGTCCTTAATTTTGTTCTTCTTCTCGGAATAATTTTGTCAATCGAACTTTATCTGCGAACTCGCTATTGACAAAAGAATTCATCCAGTGGTATAGTTTGATTAATAAAATCGCGCCAAACGCGACAAGCTGCCCAAAGAGGCAGTTTTTTATTTCGATGAGAATCTCTGAAAAAAACGTTAACAAAAATCTCCAAAAAGAAATCGTGGCAATTTTCTATCAGCTTGTGGCCGATATTAAAAATCCCGAAGAAGCAAAAATATTTCTTGAAGACCTTTTAAGTAAAGCTGAGGTCGAGGCCATCGCTAAAAGACTAGCTATTGCCCAATATCTTGATAAAAACCGAAGTTATCAAAATATTAAAGATAATCTCAAGGTTTCTTCGGCCACCATCGCCAGTGTCGACAAATCAAGAAAATCACCCGGTTATAAACTTGCTTTAAAGAAAATTGAAGCCGACCAGTGGGCTACCCAGTGGGCCGGAAAAATCGAAAAACTCTTCAAAAAATAATCTCTTTTTGCCCCTCATCAGTTTTTAAGGTATAATTAGCCTCATGAACAAGAAATTCTATATCACCACGCCCATTTATTACGTCAATGACAAGCCACATATTGGTCATGCGTGCACCACGATTGTGGCCGACATCATTGCCCGATATCACAAACTTTTAGATGATGATGTTTTCTTTCTAACCGGCACTGATGAGCATGGCGCCAAAGTAGCCCAAGAAGCGGCCAAGGCAGGATTGGTACCACAGGACTTCGTCGATAAGGTAAGCAGAACTTTTGAAGAAATTTGGCCAAAATTAGGAATTAAAACCGATTTCTTTATTCGAACTACTAATCCCGAACATAAAAAAATTGTCCAAGAAGTGATTAGGAAAATCTACAAAAAGGGCGATATCTACAAAGCCCGCTATGAAGGTTTTTACTGTGTGGGTTGCGAGAAATTTATCACCGAGACTGATTTAGTCGATGGCAAATGTCCATTCCATCCTAATCAAGAGCCCCAAAAACAATCTGAAGAAAACTATTTTTTTAAACTCTCAAAATATGCCCGGCCACTGATTAAGGCGATTGAGGACCCAAAAGATAAAAATCATTACCAGATTTCTCCGCCCGGGAAAAAAGAAGAAATATTAAGCCGTCTTAAATCAGGAGTTGAAGATATCAGTATTTCTCGGGCCAATGTTTCCTGGGGAATTCCCGTTCCCTGGGACCCCACTCAAACGATTTATGTTTGGTTCGATGCCCTTCCTAATTATTATTCTGCCTTAAAAATCACAGGTAAAGAAAATTTTTGGCCGGCGGATTTACATCTTGTTGGAAAAGAAATTCTTTGGTTCCATGCCGTTATCTGGGAAGCGATACTTCTCTCGGCTGGAATTTCTCTGCCAAAAGAGGTTTTCGCTCATAGCTTCTATATGATTGACGGAAAAAAGATGAGTAAATCGCTTGGCAATGTCATTGAGCCAGAAGAACTCATCAAAAAATTTGGTGTCGACGGGACAAGATATTTAATCGCCTCCAGTTTCCCCTACGAAAACGACAGCGATGTCGGCTGGGAAAAATTTACGGAAAAATATAACGCCGACCTAGCCAACGGCCTAGGTAATCTAGTGGCCAGAATCGCCAAACTCGCCGAACAAACAAATATTAAATATAAAATATTAAATATAAAAATTACAGATAAAAAATTTAAAGATTTTCATCAGTCATTGGAGAAAAATCAATTTAATGAAGCTCTTACCTTTGTTTGGAATAGAATTTCTAACGCAGATAGATATATTGATATCAACAAACCCTGGAGTCTTAAAGGAGAGAAACTAAATCAGGTCTTAGAATACCTTATTCTAGAAATTCTAGAAATTGCTGTTCTTCTTGAGCCTTTTCTTCCCGAAACCGCCGAGAAAATCCAAAAACAATTCGCCGGGCCAAAAATTAAATCCGAAAAGCCACTTTTCCCCCGCCTGCGCTGAAACTGATAACCAAGGGCTGTATGGGAAGAAAACCAACAGTATCAATAATTATTATTGAAAAAAACCAAAAACATTTCTTGGAAAATTCTCTGGCGATGATTTTCCTCCAATCTTATCAGGGCTTTGAGGTTATCGCCGTTGATTCTGGATCAACTGATGGAACCCTTAAATTGCTCCAAAAGTTGTCAGTAAAAGTAGTGAGGACCAACCAATCTAATCTTCAAACATTTAACTATGCCCAGGCCAAAAACGAAGGAATAAGAGCCAGCCAAGGCAAATACATTGCTATTTTAAGTGGCGATGCTGTTCCAACAAGTTTTAATTGGCTCAAAAATTTAATTCGGGGACTAGATGGACAAGATGCGGCCGCCACGAACGGAAGCTATATTTTTTCTCTCAAAACTGACATTTTACATCAATTATGGTTTCGTCCAATATTTAGGTTTTCAAGAGGTGGTAGGCCGACAAGTTTTACCGGGGCTAATTGCGCTATTAAAAAAGGGGCTTGGGAAAGATATCCCTTTGATGAAAAATACGGTCCAGCAGAAGATGCAGAATGGGGCAAAATAATTACAAGGGGCGGTTTTAAAATAGTCTTCAATCGTGACGCGTCGGTTTTCCATCAACACTGGTCAGGAGTTTTAAATAACCTAAGGCAAATCTTGGACCAGATAGAAAAAGCTTTTGCTTACTTGAAAAATGCTTATTGATACTCACGCTCATTTGAATTTTCCTGATTATGAAAAGGATTTAGATGAGGTAATTAACCTGTCTGTCAGAAATGGTGTCGCCAAAATCATTTGCGTCAGCAGCAATGTCGCTGACTCCCAAAAAGCGATCGAAATTGCCCGAAAATATCCCGGCGTAGTTTATACCGCGGTCGGTATTCATCCCCAAAAAACTGACCCAAAAAATCACGATTCACCAGAAGAACAGATTAAAAAATTAACCGAATTGACAAAAGAAAAAGAAGTGGTGGCCATTGGCGAGTGCGGCTTGGACTATTCTTCTATTCCGCCAGGAGAAGCAGAGCGTTCAAAAGAAGAGCAATTTTCCCTTTTTAAAAGTCAACTTGAACTAGCACAAAAGTTAAAATTACCTGTTATTATTCATTCTCGCAAAGCCCTCAACGATGTTTTTTCAATCATCAATCAACAATTAGCAATTAGCAATTTATCTGGCGTTTTTCATTGCTATTCTGGCGGGAAAAGCGATATTAAAAAAGCCGAAGAACTAGGATTTTATTTTGGTGTTGATGGGAATATTACTTACGATGTGGGGTTGCAAAATGTCGTCAGGGAAATTCCACTTACAGAAATTCTCCTAGAAACTGATTCTCCATTTTTATCTCCCGAACCCTTCCGTGGTTTGCGTAACGCACCCGAAAATGTTAAAATTATCGCCGAGTTTTTAGCCAAATTAAAAGGGGAAAACTTTAAGAAGGTAGCTGGGGTAACAACTCAAAACACCAAAAGACTTTTTAACATTTAAAGACAGGTTTGAAAGGCCCCCTTTAAAAGTGCTAAACTAACAAGTGAATAAAGATGATTAAGAATTTTTTAGAAAAACATCCGGTCAAAAGCCAAAGAGCCCTAGAAATAGGGGTCGGCGCAATTACTTGGGCCGTCATCACCTCACCTCTCTGGGCTTCTTTTTGGCTGCCAACACTCATGGCTTATTTTATTTTACTGATGACCGTTTATTGGGTTTATAAATCAGGCGGGGCGGCATTTTTCCTGATTTTAGGCTATAAAAAGATGCAAAAACATCGAAAAATTGACTGGCTTAAGCGGGCTCGAAATTTAAAGAATTTTGAAAATGTTCATCACATTATCATCATCCCAAACTACAAAGAAACTCTGGAGAAACTTATACCTACACTGGAGGCAATTACCTCTCAAACTCTTTCCTCAAAAAAAATTACCGTGGTTTTGGCCCTAGAAAAACGTGAAGGACAAGAAGCAGTCGCCAGAGCCGAAGCCTTAAAAAATCTCTATCAAGAAAAACTGGCAAATTTCTACTACACTATCCACCCCGACATTATCGGGGAAGTCAAAGGCAAATCTTCTAATGAAGCCTGGGCCGGAAAGTGGATAAAGAAAAAAATTGTGGATGAGGAAGGTTATGATATAGACTTTCTGACCATTACTTCCTGTGATGCTGATGCTGTTTTCGACCACCAGTATTTTGCCAACCTTACTTACTATTTCCTGAAAAATCCAAATCGTTACCGCACCTTCTGGCAGGGGGCTATTTTAGAATACAGCAATATTTGGCGAGTCCATGCTCCAATTAGAATGGTCTCGGCCGTCTCTTCAGCTTTTAAAATTGGTCACCTCATGCGTCCTTATGAAGTTACTCCTTATTCCACCTATTCCGCTTCCCTAAAAATGGTGGATAAGGTTGGTTACTGGGACACGGATGTTATTCCCGAAGACTGGCGGATGTTTTTTAAATCTTTTTTTGCTCTTGGCGGAAAGGTAGAAGTAGAGTCAATTCATTTGCCTATCTACATTGATGCTGTCGAAGGTAAGAATTTCCTTCAGGAAATGAAAAAACGTTATGACCAAAACCGCCGCCATGCCTGGGGAGTAACCGATATTCCTTATATCGTCAAGCAGTGGTTTGCTCATCCTGAAATTCCTTTTTTGGCAAAAACCTATCGTGCCCTTAAGGCTTATGAGTCTCATTTTATGTGGCCGACTAACTGGTTTATTTTAACTTTAGGGGTCAATCTTTCTCCTCTTATTAATCCTGATTTCACGCGAACTATTTTGGGTTATACCACCCCCGGTCTTGCCCGAATGACACTAACTATTTGCCTTGTTTTTTCACTCATTTTCATTATTGTGGACTGGAAAATCAGACCCCCCCGACCAGCTTATTTTAAACGCCTTGCTTTTATTACCTCTTATGCTCAATGGATAATTATGCCTATTGTTTCCCTGTTTGTTTCTGCCTTACCAGGACTTGATGCCCACACGAGACTGATGATTGGTAAAGGTCTAGAATACAAAGTAGTAGAAAAATTTTAACTGCCCATGAATCAACTTACTGCCAGTCTTTGGGGGGATGAGTCTTGGGCGGCCACCCTCGCCATTAAACCTTACCTACAAATCGTCCAAATTGTTTCCCGCGATACTTCACCTCCTCTTTTTTATCTCCTTCTCCATACTTGGATGAAAATTTTTGGGACCTCCGAGATAGCGATTAGAAGCCTCACTTTCTTTTTCTTTTTGGGTACGGTTTTCACTACCTACCTCATTGCTTCCTATTTTTGGGATAAAAAAACCGGTCTTTTAGCTGCCCTTTTGACCTTTACCAATCCCTTTCTCTTCCAATACGCTTTCGAGGGAAGGATGTATTCTCTCCTCGCCCTCACTTCAACACTCTCAATTTACTTTTTTTTACGCAAAAATAGGGTTGGATTTATTTTGGCAACAAGCGCCGCTTTATACACCCATCACTTTTCAATTTTCATTGTCTTTTTTGAAGGAATTTGGAGACTGACCGAAACTCTCACTAAATCACCAAGTAAAATTATTAAAAGTCTCTCTGATTTTTTCTTTATTGGTCTTTTATATCTTCCTTGGCTTTATCCCCTTTACTTTCAAACCAAGCTCATTGGCGGTGGATTTTGGCTGGGCAAACCAGGCTGGAATGATTTGGGAGAAGTTTTTTTGAAATTTCTCGTTGGCCCCACTCGCAACTTGTTAGAAAAACTCGCCCTACTCTTTATGGCAGTCATTCTTCTCCTGCGCCGATGGCAAAAAGATTCTATTAAATCATTTTTTCTCCTCGGCTGGTTCTTCGCTCCAATTCTTCTTACCTTTTTAGTTTCACAAAAATTTCAATCTATTTTCTATGACCGTTATATGTTAATGGCTATTCCTGCTGTTTGTATCCTCTTGGCCTCGCTTGGTCGTCGAATTTCTCTGCCGCCTTTAATCTTGCTCATCATAATTCTGGCCGCCATAAACTGGCAGTATTTCACCCACCCTACCAAAAGACCTTTCAGACAACTGGCAGAATTTGTCAAACAAGAAGCAGACACAACTGTGCGTATTAATTATAATGGCTCCGCCCACCATCTTTTCGAATCAAAATACTATAATATTCCTGCGCCGATTTATTCACCGACACCACTACCTTTTTACACCGGTACTGCTTTGATGGAAAAGGGCGATGTTATTAACAGCTTGCCTGCGGCAAAAGAAATCTTAGCCATCTCCAGCGAGCCTCCTGAAAAAGTTATTCTTCCTGGTTGGCGACAGGAGAAAAACAAACAATTTGAGGGTTTGACTTTAGTCTGGTTTATCAAAGAAAAATGAAAAAAATAGCTTCCTATTGGTTGGTTTTTATTTTTGTTTTAATTTTTTTCTTGCGTTTGCCTTCTCTTTTTACTCCTTACTCTTACGGAGACGAAGGTATTTATTTAACTTTGGGTGAGGCGGCCAGACGCGGGCTGGTTTTCTATCGCGATATCTACGATAATAAACCCCCTCTTCTTTACCTTTTGGCAGCCGTCTCGGGCAGTCTTTTCTGGTTCCGTTTTCTTCTTCTAGGGTGGAATCTAGCCACCATCTATCTCTTTTTTAAGCTGGCTCAACTCTTATTCCTCAGAAAAGAAAATTTAATTAAAATTGCAACTCTCATCTTTGCTGTTCTTTCATCCATTCCTCTTTTTGAAGGCAATATTGCCAACGCCGAAATTTTTATGATTTTACCAATTACTTTAGGAATTTTCCTTTTCTTTAAAGAGAAAACCAAAAAGCCAATCAATTATTTCTTCATTGGTGTTTTATTTTCTCTTGCCACTCTTTTTAAAGTGCCTGCTGTTTTTGATTTTCTGGCCATCCTCGTCTTTTTCGTCTTCTTCTTAACAAGAGCTAAAGTTAATTGGAAATTGGAAATTGGAAATTTATCATTTCTCCTGCTTGGCTTTTCTTTGCCTATTATCTTCACCTTCATCTATTGGGGTCTTATGGGAGGGCTTAAACAATATTTCACCGCCGCTTTTATGCAAAATCTTCCATACCTTTCTTCTTGGCAATCAGGCAAGAGCTCTTTTGGTTTTAATTTTTCCGTTATAAATCGGGGAATTTTACTTCTTTTTGTTACCGCTATCTTGTGGTTTTTCAGAAAAAAATGGGAAGAGGTTAATTCTTTTTTGATTATTTGGTTTTTGTTCGCTCTTTTTGGCGCCACTCTTTCTGGGCGTCCTTATCCGCATTATCTTATCCAAATTTTAGCGCCAGCATCCCTATTGTTTATTGCTGTCTTCACTGCCAATAATTATCTTAAGATAATTATCTTAGGTTTCCTCAGTTTAATTTTAGCAAGTTGGTTTTATTTTCATTTCTGGTACTACTCAACTTTGCCCTACTACCAAAATTTTCTCTCTTTTACCCTTAAGCAAAAAACACATGAGGAGTATTTTCGGGCATTTGGGGATAGAACTCTTCAAACTTATAAACTGGCTGAATTTCTTCAAGTTCATACCCAAAAAGAAGAAAAAGTTTTCATTTGGGGAGAAGGCTCTGTTGTTTATGCCCTTTCGCGCAGACTGCCGCCCGGCAGATATGCCGCCTCCTACCACATCATCGACTTTGGCGGTTACGAGGAAACAATGAAGGCTCTTGTGAACCAACCAACGCGTTTTATCATCGACCTTAATGATGAAAATCGACCCTTTCCTGAGTTTGCTGCCTTTATAGCCCAAAACTATCATCTCTTTAGTAATATCGATAAGGCGGAAATTTTTCTCCACAACTTGCCAAAATGATATAATTAGCCAGTGCTAACTTCTTCTCAAAAAATCATTAAAGTAATTCCACAGGCTATTTGGCAAGACAATCTCTCCCGTCGCGGTATAGCCACGGCTGTCTTTCTGTGGCTGGCAGGTCTTCTCCTTTTAGTCTTTTTCTGGCTTCGTCTCCCACCGCAAGTGCCCCTTTTCTTTTCTCTCCCTTGGGGCGAAGAACAACTTGTCTCTCCCATTTCAATTTTTTTACTCCCTGGGGGAGTCATTACAGTCATCCTCATCAACCTTCTCTGCGCCATTTTCCTCTCCAGGGAAAAATTAATTTTAAGAGCCTTATGCTCTGGAAGTGCGATTTGCGCCTTCCTTGGCCTTTACGCCATCATCAAAATTCTTGAAATTTCCCTTTAAAGATGACCAATTTAAATTACTTTCTTTTTTTAGGGCCTCTTTTACTTTCGTTTCTCCTTGCCCTCCTTGCCACTCCTTTGGCAATTAAAATTGCCTGGAAATTCAACCTCATTGACGACCCCAAAAAACAAAAAAGGTCCAATGTCACTCATACTTACCCTGTTCCTAGAAATGGGGGTTTGCCAATTTTTATTGCTCTTTTTATCAGTGCTTTAATCTTTTTACCTGCCGATAAACATCTTTTTGGTATTTTACTGGGGGCTTTTTTGGCCACCGTTGTTGGTGTTTTAGATGACCGTTTTAACCTCAGTCCTTATTTTCGTCTTTTGACTTGTTTTGCCTGCGCGGCCGCGGTTGTCGGAGCAGGCATTGGTATTGCTTTTGTTAGCAATCCTTTCGGGGGAATTATCAATCTTTCTCATCCCCAAATTTCTTTTACTTTTCTGGGTCAGACAAGAACTATCTGGATTCTCTCATCTCTTTTTGCTCTTTTTTGGATTGTTTGGTGTATGAATTTTATTGGTTGGTCGGGAGGGGTAGAGGGACAACTACCGGGCTTTGTGGCGATTGCCGCCATTACCATCGGACTTTTGAGTTTCCGCTTCTCCGCAGATATTACCCAATGGCCAGTAATTATTCTGGCGGCTATTACCGCTGGCGCCTACTTGGGCTTCCTGCCTTACAATTTTTATCCACAAAAGATTATGCCCGGTTACGGCGGAAAAAGTTTAGCTGGATTTTTACTGGCTACTCTTTCCATTCTGGCCACCGCGAAAGTGGGAACTCTCATTATCGTTCTTGGCATTCCTTTAATTGACGCTTTTTATTCCCTTTTACGCCGCTTACTTGCCGGCCGTTCGCCTGTCTGGGGAGACCGAGGTCATCTTCACCATCGCCTTCTTGATCTAGGCCTAAGTAAAAGAAAAGTGGCCATTTTCTACTGGTTAGTAACGGCTATATTGGGAATTCTGGCTTTAAATTTGAATAGTGAGCAGAAATTCTATACAATTATCATGCTTGCCGTCCTGTTTGGCGGATTCCTTTTATGGATAAATTACTTTACCAAATCGCGCTCTCCGCAAGACCAGTCCAATGGCTGAAAAACCTTGCCCTTTTCGCCGCTTTGGTCTTCTCTGGCAATTTCTTCATCCGCTCTTCGTTTTTGGAAGTCCTCTGGGCAGTTATCATCTTCTCTTTAATGGCCTCCGCCATTTATCTCTTAAACGATATCGTTGACCTAGAATACGACCGTCTTCACCCCTTCAAAAAAGACAGACCGATTGCCAGCGGCAAAATCCCCATCCCTTTGGCGTTCTTTGTTTTCGTTGTTCTGGCTTTTTCAAGCCTAGCTTTGGCAATTGAAATTTCATTTTTCTTTTTTCTTACTTGTTTTACCTATTTGATTTTGCAGATTACCTACTCTCTCTTTTTAAAAAGTTATGTTATTTTAGATGTTTTAGCCATCGCTGGTGGTTTTATTTTAAGGGTGATGGCTGGGGCTTTTGTTCTCGGAGTCCATCTTTCGGGCTGGTTTTATCTCTGTGTTATTTCCCTCTCTTTATTTCTCGCCGTAGGAAAAAGAAGAAGCGAAATGGCAATTTTGGCGGAAAAGGCCAGCGATCACAGAAAAACTCTTTCTTTATATACCGCCCCTTTACTTGATGGCTATTTATCGATGTTCGGCGCCTCAGCCTTTCTATCCTGGTCTCTTTTTACTTTTTTTGCGCCTCCACCACCGGTGGCTCAAGCTTTTCCCATTCTGGCTCATCTTCCTTTAACTTTGGCGGGTATTAATAAATGGCTTATGGCCACAATTCCTATGGTCATCTACGGCATTATGCGTTACCAAAAAATTATCTATGAAGGAACACGGGCCCAATCACCAGAAAAAGTCCTTCTTTCGGACAAGCCTTTGTTGACTGTGGTCTTTCTTTGGGGGTTGATGGTTATCTGGATAATTTATGGGGTTGGGCAATAGTGGTTTTTATTCGAACTTCTCTGCGTACTGGCCGGAAATCCAACCGTCCTTATCTGTCTGATATGTAATCTTATACCAACCAGACTGCTCGTCAACCAAAGAAAAACTTTCGCCTGGACTCACCCGCACCAGCTCAGTGCTGTTTGTTGACGGCTCACTTCTGACCCTTAAAAACCCAGTCGGCGTCTCTTTTATGGTTACGTACGGTCTTTTTAATGAAACAGGACTAGGTGTAATTTTGCCGGCCGGTTTTGGCGTCGGGGTCGGACTCACCTTAGTCCCGGCTTTCGTGGTTGGCTCAGGTGTTGGTGAGATTTCTTCAATAGGTGTTTCTCCCTTCTCGGCCAATTTAACATTAAGAATTAATTTAAAGCCCTCAAGAAGTTTAACATTGACTGTTCTTTCCGCAAAACCAGAGGCGGAAAGTGTTATTTGCCTCTCTTGGGGCTCAAGTTTATCAAGCGATACGGGTGTGAAACCTTTAGGTTCGCCATCGACCTTCACTAAGCTTGAATCAGGAGAAGAAATAACCATTAAAGAAGCACTTTTCTTATCGGAAATTTTCTCCAGGGTCATAATTTCACCAGAAGAAGAGCTTTCGCTTTCACTAAATTCCCAGTTAACGATTGTTTGAGTCCCTCTTACCAATTTAATTTTTGTTTCCCAAGGAGAAAAATTGCCGGTTGTACTTTCCGGCACCAGCCTTAAAGTAACCTCTCCTGAGGCTAGTTTTTGGTCATCATATGGAGTCTGGCCAAGGTTCTTTCCGGAAAGGAAAACAGTGCTGGCAGGAACAGATTTCACCTGCAACCCTGCATCAGCTGGCTTAAAAATGGTATTTTTTAAAATCAGCCCCAAAACAGCCAAAACCAGAAGACCAAGAATAACGGTTAGAAAAGTTGCCTTTTTCATTTTCCCTAAAAGCAGGTAGCACTATAGCACAAAAGTTGGTCTTTTAGCAAGCGCCAATCTTAACCTGAAAAGAAATTGCTTTCGAGGGAGCTTTCATGCTAAAATAGCCTCTGTTGGCCTAGTGGCGAAGTGGAAACGCTGGGGTCTGTCCCGCAGAGCGGGATCTGGCTCTGCCAGACAAAACATTCTATGTTCTATGTCTATGTGTTAAAGAACGCCAAGAATAGAGATTTATATATCGGCTACACAGAAGATTTAAAAAATAGACTTAAGTTGCATAACTCTGGAAAAGTAAAATCGACAAAATCTTGTATTCCATGGGAATTAGTTTATTATGAAGCATATGCGGTTAAATCGGATGCAACTAAAAGAGAAAAAGAGCTCAAACTACATGCAGCGAAAGAACTTTTATTAAAACGAATCAAAGAGAGCCTAACACTCAGTTAACATTGACCTGGTGGTGAAGTAGCTAACACGTCGGTCTGCAAAACCGATATCCGCGGGTGCAAATCCCGCCCAGGTCTCAAAGCGAGAAGGTCTGTCCTGCGGAGCAGGATCTGGCTCTGCCAGACAAAACCTCGATGCGCGGGTTCGATTCCGGTCTAGGCCTCCCATAACTTGACTTCTTCTGCTTTTTTTGATAGGATACTTGCATCCTCGACCGCAAGGTTGAGGATTTTTTTTACGCCCTGCGAAGCAGGGCACTATGTTAAACCTCACCTTACAATTTCCAAAATACCGCTTAAAAATATCTTTAGCTAAGCGGCGACATTTACATCCAGAAAAAAGCTATTTACAAAAAATCCAAGGAGTTTTTGATATCCGCAGGGGTTCCCGTGTGAGCCGACCCTTCCGTAATATTTTTCAGCATAAAAGAATTAAAGCCATTCTTGGCGGTAATATTGCTCTTTTAACACTTGTTGTTTCCGTTTATTCGCCCTCAGTTTCGGCCTTAAGTACCATTAACCAAACTGATATGACCACTCTTTCCCCAGGGACAGTCGAGCTAACCACGAAACAAGGTGTTCGCATCCCCCTTGAGGAAATTAAACTGACTCAGGGCTACTCTTTTTTCCACCCTGGGATTGACTTAGACGCGTTGACTGGCGACCCAGTTTATCCGATTATGAGAGGAAAAGTGGAATCAATCGTCTATGACCGTTTTGGCCTGGGCAAACATATTATTCTTGCCCATGGTTCAGGATTTAAATCCATTTATGCTCATTTATCTAAAATTGAAGTTAAGGTTGGCGAGGAAGTCAATACCGAGGAAGAAATTGGTCAGGTTGGAGCCACTGGCCGCTCTTTTGGCGACCATTTACATCTTGAGCTTATCGACAACGACCGCCACCTCAATCCCGCCACCATTTTGCCACTCAAGTAATTCCTAATTCTTTAAGAATTACTGGTGTTTTCTCGAATCTCACCCTGTTTTTCTTTCTGGTGCCTTTTGTTCCGGTCTTTTTCTCAAGTAAAGCCGCTAATTCTTCTACGTCTTTTTGGTACTTATTCAAAGGGGTAGAAATCATGATGTTTTCGAGCCCAACATGGATTCCCAAACAAGAAAGAAGTTTGGGCATACCGTAGTTGGCGTCAAAAATAGGAAAACCTTGATAAAAACTAAGAAGCTTACAAGGCTCTTTTAATCTTTTTAAAAGTTCAACCGACAAAAAGCTTTTACTCTTCTTTGTACTTCCAACCAAAAACTTGACTGCTTTTCTAATAATTGGTTCCCTTTTAGTTGGCTCGATTTGGTCTGTGCTGAAACGATTATAAAAAGCAGCTAATCTTGATGATTGCCAGTAAAAAGTGATATCGTTTTGGGATTCTACAACTTTTCTTTTGTTAAAATAAGAATCGTAAGTAAGACCCAAAATCCTTAAAGCCGGAATTAAAGTGGAAGTATTGGTGGAAAGCTGACAAATAACCTTATCAGCCCGCAGTCTTTTAGTTTTGTCATAAACCAAAAACCCATCCACTCCAGCCAGATATTCCTTACCATTAACGATTAGGCCACCGGTTTTTGAGGAAAAAGAAAGTGTTTTCTTACCTAGTTTTATGTCAAAACTTATTGCCTTCACGAAGAGATTATATCAAATCCAACCCAATCAAGCGAAAATCAAAAATCCATCTTTTGGCGACCATTTACATCTTGAGCTTATCGACAACGACCGCCACCTCAATCCCGCCTCAATTTTACCCCTGAAATAAAAAATCCACCCCTCGGCGGACTGGTTTAGAAATAAGCAGAGCTTGTTGCTTCGCAATTAGAAATTAGTTATTAGGAATTAGTGGTTAGTATTCTCCCATTCCTCCCGGCGGCATGCCGCCGCCCGCTCCGCCCGCTGGCGGATTGTCCTTTTCGGGGAGGTCGGTAATCAAAGCTTCCGTGGTTAAAATCATGATTGCTACAGAAACAGCATTCTGAAGAGCGGTTCGTGTTACTTTAGCGGGATCAATAATACCTGCCTTAATCATGTCTTTATATTGACCATCAAGAACATCATAACCGAATCCAGCTGCCTCTTTATTAATCCCCTCCAGAATCACTTCACCGCTAGCACCAGCGTTTTCAGCTAGTTTCTTGGTCGGCGCCTCAAGGGCTCTTTTAACTATTGCAACACCAGTTGCTTGATCTCCCTCGCCGGGAACATCCTCGAGTAATTTTGGATCTAACGTTTTCGCTGCTTCAAGCAAAGCGATGCCCCCGCCCGGAATGATACCTTCTTCAATTGCCGCCTTGGTGGCCTCTACCGCATCTTTGACTCTTTCTTTCTTTTCGTTCATCTCAACTTCGGTGGCCGCGCCAACATTAATCTGGGCTACGCCGCCTGAGAGTTTGGCCAGTCTTTCCTGAAGTTTCTCCTTATCAAAATCGCTTTTCTCCGCCTCAATTTGGCGCTTGAGTTGAGCAATTCTTCCCTTAATCGCGCTCGCGGTCCCCTTGCCACCAATTATTCGGCAATTATCTTTATCTGACCAGACTTTATCGGCCTGACCCAAGTCAGAAACCTCAATTGACTCAAATTTTCTACCCGTATCCTCAGAAATAACTGCTCCGCCAGTTAAAAGAGCAATATCCTCCAGCATTTCCTTTCTCCTGTCGCCAAAACCTGGGGCTTTGACGGCCAAAAGATTAATTGTCCCGCGCAATTTGTTGACCACCAAAGTCGCCAGAGCCTCGCCTTCCAAATCATCGGCAATAATCACCAAATCTTTGGAAACTTTAATAAATTTCTCCAAGAAGGGCAAGAAATCATTTAAAGCGGAAATTTTCTTGTCAGTAACTAAAATATAGGGGTTGGTAATCTCTGCTTCCATCTTCTCGGGGTTGGTCACAAAATAAGGAGAAACATAACCATGGTCAAACTCCATTCCTTCTTTATATTCAATTTCCAAAGTTAAGCCTTTCCCTTCTTCAACAGAAACAACACCGTCACGACCAACTTTGTTTAAAGCTTCGGCAATTTTCTGACCAATTTCTGAACTGCCAGCGGAAATTGTCGCAACATTGGCAATATCTTGACCCTTAATTGGTTTTGCTTGCTTTTCAAGAGAAACAACAGCTTGCTGACCTGCTTTTTCAATCCCTTTTACAAGAATCATTGGGTTCGCCCCCGCCGTAATATTTTTAAGACCTTCCTCAACAATCGCCTGTACTAGAATTGTTGCGGTTGTTGTTCCGTCTCCTGTTACGTCATTGGTTTTCTCTGCTGCCTGTTTTACCAACTGAGCTCCCATGTTTGCAAATGGATCCTCCAGCTCTATTTCTTTGGCAATTGAGACGCCATCGTGAACCACGCTCGGCGCACCCCATTTTTTATCCAAGGCTACATTGCGACCCTTAGGCCCCAATGTCGTTCCCACTGCTTTGGCAACAGCATCAATTCCGCTCTTTAATTTTTGCCTTGCTTCTTCTGAATATTTAAGTTGTTTCGCCACCCTTCGACTCCTTTCAGTCGCTCAGGGCAAGTTAGCTCTCTATCGCTAAAATGTCCTCAAATTTCACAAACAAATATTCTTTACCTTCGATTTTGACTTCATTACCGCCCCATTGTTTATAAATCACTTTCTCGCCAACTTTACAAGGGGCTTTTTTATGACAGTCGCATTTACAATCACAAACTTCCTCTGGACCAACGGCTAAAACCTTTCCCATTTGGGGTTTTTCCTCATGAGTTTCAGGCAAAACAATGCCCGAGGCCGTTTTTCTCTCGGTTTCCACCGGTTCAATTAAGACATAACCGGCGGTTGGTTTGAGTGTTAGATGTTCTCTGGTTTTTGTTTTAACCATCTTTGATTAAAAAACCTGCCTGCCGGCAGGCGGGCCTGGCAGTGCTACCAAGCGATTGCTATTTTAAAAGCTCTTCTGTAATTTGTCAAGTCCCAACTATGCAAACTAATTGGGGCGCAGACCTCGCCAAAGCATAGGCGTAGGCGGGTCAAGGGGTATCTGGTTTAACTTTTTGGTTTCGTATACCTTTCTCTGGAAAGCCTTAAAACCTTCTCGCGGTTTTGGTTGCGTGAACGAGGTAAAGGCAGAGTAAAAGCATAAAACGGCCGCGAAGTTAAGTTATCGATGGAAATTTTGTTAATAATTTGAAAATTCCCTAAAGAAACAAGTTCACTTTCAGTATAGACGCTACCAAACTCTTTAGATAGAATTCGACTATCCTCCGCGCCCACCAAAAAGGACATCAATGTTCCCACATTGCCGAAAATTGCCTTTTGAATCTCCTCAGGCACTTGACCAATATATTGATTAGCCAAAGTTAAAGCCAGACGATATTTTCTTGCCTCAGAAAGAATTTTAATAAAAGATGAAGTGGCAAAATTCTGAAACTCATCAACATAAAGGTAGAAATCACGTCTTTGTTCTTCGGGAATATTGACCCTGTTCATCGCCGCCAACTGCATTTTAGTCACAAACATGGCTCCTAAAAGAGCGGAATTATCCTCACCCAGCTTGCCTGAGGAGAGATTAAGAATTAAGATTTTCCCTTCGTTCATTGTCTGTTCCAAATCTATAGTGGAATGAGGATGACCAATAATGTTTCTAATCATGGGGCTAGAGACAAACTGACCTACCTTGTTTAAAATGGGTGAGACTGCCTCATTCATCATCTTCTCAGACATCGTTTCAAACTCCGCAGTCCAGAAGTTTTTAAGAACACGGTCTTCGAGTTTTTCCACAATGCGGCGGCGAAAATCTTTGCTGGTCAAAATTTCCGGAACATCAACCAGAGTGCTTTCGGGTCTGGTCAAAAGCGTCATAATCACGTTGCGTAAAATATACTCAAGCCTCGGACCCCAGGAGTAGTAATAAAGTTTGTAAAAAATAGCCACAATGCCGGAGGCTACCAGTTCCCGATGTTCGGGGCTGGCTACCTCCAGGGGATTTAAATAGAACGGGTGGGCTGTATCTGAGGGATCAAGATAGCAAATATCGTTTAGCCGGTGTGAAGGCACAAAATCGAGCAAAATTTCTGATAAATCTCCGTGAGGGTCAACGACCGCCATTCCTTCCCGATTGCGCATATCATTAATCGCCATGTTGGCAATTAAAGTTGTTTTCCCCGTGCCGGTTTTCCCAATAACATAAACATGCTTGCGACGGTCATATTTTTTAATCCCGTAAGTGACCACCTTATTTTTAAATTCCGTCCGGGCGAAGAAATTAATCTGTTGTTTTTCTTCCTCTGTGGCGGTGGCGCCAATGGGCAAATTGTCGGGCGGCTCTCCAACCAGCTTTGTTCCCCAGGCAATGTTTCTTATCTCCTCTAAGTTTTTGCCGGGTAAATGAAAAATTGTCGCCAACTCAGTCGTATTTAAAATTTGCCGCGGCGGTACATACTTGGCTGCCCGACTTAAAATTGAGCTTAAGAACTTTTGCTCCTGCCAAAAGCGCGGCTTGGCTAAAGAAAAACTATTGCCTTCGCCTAAACTCAAGGCCCCAAAAGAGCCGGCTAAATTTTTAAGAAGCGAAAGGCTGGCCGGCTTGTTGGCCGCTGTGGTTAAAAGCTTTATCGCCACCCGAAAACCAGAAAGGCTAATTTTCTGCTCGATAAGATTTGCCTGCGGATGGGGTAAAACTTTGCCGTCTACCTGAGGGATTCCTTTCTGAACTATTCTGGCCCCGACTCTCTGCCAGCCCCGCGCGGGTAAAACCAAAATCTGGATAAGCATCTTCTCATCTTTTTCGACTCTTCCCATGACCCCCAGAACCGAAGAAAGGGGATCAATTTCTTTAAAATCCAAGTAAGTTTTTAAGGGAAAATAAAAGGCGCTGGTAAGTTTTAATTGGCCGGCCGAGACGGCCTGGTTTTCCTCAGTAAAGCTGGGTAAGAAGTCGGGAACAGCCAAAATCGTGGCCTTTGGGTACTGGGCTGTCAGCTGGCTTTCAAAATAAGTCTGATATTCCTGCGGCAGACAGGCATAAAAGTGAATAATCTGGTTATAGGAGGCAATTTCAAAAATCAGCGGCCTTTCTCGGCTTAAGAGTCGGTCAAAAAAAGAAGACTTGAGGTTAGCCAGAGCGGAAAAAATCCCCACCATGGCTTCTGGGGTTTCCTCGCTCTCCCTGGGAATTTTAATTTCCAGAATAACTTTTTCCTGAAATTCTTGGGGGGGCATACTTGAAGATAATTTTAGCAGATTTGAAACCATAAAAAAAGATCACTGAACCCTTATTGGGTAACCACCTCAAATAGGTGATTTTACAAGAATTACTTCTTATAATCAGTGATCGTTTTATTCAGTTTTAGTAAGGAGGTTCAGCGCCTTGGTAATTTCAGTACATCACCGGCGTGAATGAGCTGGGGATTAGTCAAGCTATTGGCTTGAGCAATTTCGACCCACCTTGAGCCATCCCCATAGACTTTATTGGCAATTCCCCAGAGCGTATCGCCTTTGGCTACGACATAAGTATCGCTCGCGCTTCCTCTCTGGGTATTATTTTCTGTTTTAACTGTTGGTTTGGTTGTTGGAACCACTGTTGACTCAATAGGAATTGGCTTATTCTGGTCAACTAAGGCAGCTACAGCAACATGAACCTTCTCTAGGTTTACCAAAATACCATTTGGAAACTTGATGGAAGTTTTCATTCCTCCCAAGGGCAAAACTGAAAGTTGCCAAACCAATAATCCCAGTAATAAAAAACCCAGAATGATCGATAGACAACCCGAGCGGTTACTTTTTTCAAAAATTTTACCCAAAAGCCAGCCTACAAAAGCGCATAGAAGGGTGAAACTAAACCCATTTACTATGGCTTGTCCTGGAGTTACGTACGGGCCAGTTACCGGATAAAGCGACAAGCCAAGCGTACTGCCGGCAGTTATCATACACCCTATTAAGAAACCCCAACCAGGACTTCGCTCCAGGGCCGAAGCAAGTAAAGCTGCCCCAAACACAGTATAGACAAGAGGTAAACCTATGTTTTCATAGGGACCATTAAGGCGGTAATTCTCCCAAAATCCCATAAGCAATGCCAACCCAAAAAGAGGGAGAATTTGTATTAATCGCCCAAAGACAACCCAGCCCGACTGTTTATTAACCTGCTCTATTGTCTCGGCATCTCCAGAACTATATGAACCATTCCCTCCAGACCAGGAAGAGCCTCCATAATAACCCCCATAAGAGTCTCCAAATTCTTCTTCCTCTTCTTCAACCTCATCTTCTTCCGCCATTATTTCCTCAAGAGACTTACGATCATACCCTGCTCCATATTCTTCCGACCTTGTTGCTTTTTCAAATCCCCAGACAGGATCAGCAAGAGGTCCATCTATGGGATGCTTCTCCATGTAGTTATCTCGTTCAGATCTGTCTTTTCGTCCTTCTCCAAAATCAACCCCCTTCCGATAATCATCATCAAAGGCGTACCTTAATAAATCTTTTTCACCTTTGCGTCCATCTTCTACCCCATCTTCAATAGAACTCATGTCCATCCTCCTTTTTGTCAAGGTGCTAAAACTGAATAATTTAAGAAAGAAATCTGAAATCTTCTGGGCATATCCAGAAAATTCCTTTTCTCTTTCTTTGAAATTTATTAATTCTGAGAAATTTCAGTCGCTTTCGACTAATTTTCCTCAACTTAAAGTCATTATATCATTCTAAGTAAAGAAAAAGAGGTTTCTAGAGGATTTTTTGGGGGACATACTTGAGGTAATTTTAACAAATTTTGGAGTTTAAGAAAAGGGGTTGGGGCACTGGGTTGCTAGTTGGTTAAGGTAAAGGTGTCTAAAAGAACCTACATTGCAACTCAGTGCCCCGGTTTCTGAGAATATTTCGACGCCATATATGAGATGAAAACCCGTGTTACGTTACATCGGACAGTAACGCATTATGCACGCACTCCTTTCTCAGAAAAAATTGGGGGAAGAAGAACTGTCTCACAGCCACACACATTGGCATTCTTCTAACCACGACTTCCTTTGCCGCTCAACAAATCCTCTTCCCCCGTCTAAGACGAGCACCCAGCTAAAGCTGAAAAATGGCTAGGTGCTCAAAACCCCCGCCGCCTCCCCACCTTTTGGGAAATTCAGACAAGCAATAGACAGATACCTCCTTTGCGGGGATTTTTAACAAATAGATGTGATGCTTGAGTTCTGGTTGTTCCATATGGGTTTTATAACCCCGCGCCTCTGCCGTATATGAAGGCCTTCTTTTTAGGACCAAACCAGTCCAAGACTAACTCTTCATCTATCTATTACCAACGAAAAAAATAAAAAGAGCGAAAAATAAAAACAAGAAAAGACAGCTTTCTGAGCTGATTCAGAAATGTCCTTCTATCTAGTTTTAATATATCACAAGTTGTCAAGGCCGTAAATCTTAAGTCTTTTTTGATACTCTTCTAAAACCCAATTTCGGGCGTCTTGAGGATGGAATTTGATAAGATTATCCGAAACCAGCTCGGTTGTCCTTTTCTTTCTCATATACCAGAGCTGAAGTTTTCTAGCGAAAACTTCCAAGATATTAAGTAATTGAGTTATCAAGTAATTAAGGAAATTTTCTTTTTTTCCCTTCTCAATAGCTAAATCGCTTAATTGCTTAATATCTTTCAAAACATTCGGTAAAAACTTCTCCACCCAGCGGTTTTCGATGAGGAATTTCTGATAGATATCACCTCGTACAAATATGGGCTTTAATAAACAAACTTCATGGGCTGTAAAAATATCTTCGGGCTCCATCTTTAAAGAACTTTCAGCCACAAACATGTTTGGACAAATCATATCTTTAAACTTATTTGGTCGTCGATATAGGCCCAAAAAAGATAAGATGAGTACAACAATTCCCCTAGTCAACCAAAGGCGATTTTGGGCGGCGATAAAGAATAAATCAATATCATCCTCTTCATCTACGTTATTTCGCGCCAGCCCTCCCGTGATGCCAATAAGTTTTATCCAGGGAATTAACCGCAAAATTACCGCAACTTTCTCCGCACGCCTTATTTTTGGCTTCGACCAAAAATCACGTTGTTTGCGAATAGGAAAAATCTCTTCCCGACCTTTTAAACAATAAAAACCCTCTTTTACGCTAATTAAATGCGAATCTAAAACTAATTGAAGCGAATGTGCGAATGCTTTTCTGTCTTCTGTTTTCTGTTTACCGTCCTCTGTTCTCCCTGCCTTGCCGGCAGGCAGGTGTCTTCCGTCTTCTGAAATGAGCCATTGCCAAATTTCTTCTTCTGTTAAAGGGTAATCAAAGATATCAGAATAAGAAAGAGTCGCGAGAATTGAAGATTTCATGCGCTAAGCCTATCTTACCACAGGTGAGGAAATTCCATATGTACCAAGTGTTTGAGAAACACCCTGAGCGGCAGTCGCGAGAGCTTCTTTAGCTGTTTTGCCCTGATTGATGGCGTTGACTGCGTCCTCAAAATACTTAATCACTTTTTCATTAAGGCCGTTATCAAAAGTACGTGAGCACATATACCAACTCCGGGCGGTCGGCGCTTGTTTAATATAGGCTCCCACATATGGTTGATTCTCAAGAAGTGAGGCCATATCTACCCGAGAATAAGGTTCGCCAAAAAGCCTTGTTCCTGAAGCTGTCTGGTAAAGCTTCTGTAAAACTTCTTTGCTGGAAAGATATTTTAAGAACTCCCAAGCGGCCTCCTGATTTCCACTCTTTTTTGAAACTCCTTCTGCCCAATAACTAGCCCAAGTGATATTTGTGTCCGGCAGTTGTGGTACGGGCACGACCTCAAAAGAAAAACGGGGATTGGCCATTTTAATTTCAAAAACTTCCCAGGAAGGACCAAAATACATTGCCAATTTCCCACCGGCAAAAGCCTTTGTCGAAGGCGGCAGGGTTTTATCCCAAACCTTATCGGTTTGAGAAAAAATGGTAAAGTAAGTCAGGGCGTCTTCTGCTAAACTCCCAGTCGGTTTAGCCAAATCTGCTCCGTTTTGGAGCATCATTAAAGCCAAAATATCGCTCCAGTGGTCAACGTTTTCAGTTCGGCCCAAAGCCACACCGGCGATTTGAATTTTGCCCTGACTATCCTTAACCGTCAACTCCAAGGCAGTCTTGCGCAGTTCATCCCAAGTCTTCGGTGGAGTTTTGGCCGCAGCCTTAAAAATGTCCTGATTAATAAAAAGCCCCAAGCCGTCAAACTCTAAAGGTACGCCGACATAAGTATTACTAACTCTTAAGTCCAGCCTTGCAACTGGATAAAAGGTCGCCTCAAAAGTCGCCGCATCAAAAACGCCGGCCGGAACCGGCACGAGCTCATTTTTCAGCATTGGCACCCAGGTATTGTGAAAGCGGAAAATATCTGGACCTTCCCCGCGCGCCAAAGCCGACTGGAGTCTCTCGCGGTAGTCTCGAGGAGACTGGCGCTCGTAAGTAATTTTTACATTAGGATGAGAACTTTGGTAATCAGCCAGAACTGTGGAGAGGACATTATCCTCCTCCCAAAGCCCCCAATAGGTTAAACTGACTTCATTTTTGCCCCCCAATGAGAAAAAACGGGGCAAAACAAACTTATAAACTGCGCCACCAATTGCCCCAAGGAAAATAATAATGAGCAAAATCGATAAAAATCGCTTAAATTTTCCTCCCGCTCCCCCTTCTCCCTCCACAAATGTCTTCGCTTTCTGGTCAAGGTCAGGCTTCTCTGTGTCTGCGGGAGCTATTGTTGCTTCAGTGCCAGCTGGAGGAAAGCTCTGCGCTGGGACATTGACCGTCTCTTCAATCTCTGGAGCTGCCGTTTCTGATTTAAATGGAATCGGTTCTTTTGGGTCGGTATTTTCCATTTTTAAACTATTCCTCTCTTTTCAAAGAAGACTATTTCTATTATATTGAAATAAAATTGAAAGTACAATAAACTACAATTCTAGAAGTGTGAATTTAGAAGTGCGATGTTAGAAATTGAAGTCTACTTCTCACTTCCGCATAATGATAATCTTAGGTATTGAAACTAGTTGTGATGAAACTGCCGCCGCCATTGTTGAGGATGGGACAAAAATTCTATCCAATACTGTCGCTTCCTCAGTTTCACTTCACCAAAAAACAGGCGGCATCATTCCCGAAGTAGCCGCCCGAGAACAAATCAAGTGTATTATTCCGGTTATTGAAGAAACAATTAAACAATCTAGCAATATAACAATTAACAATATCGATGCCCTCGCTGTCACTGTCGGCCCGGGTTTAATCGGCTCGCTTTTAGTGGGGGTGGAAACAGCCAGAACACTGGCGTATGTCTGGAAGAAACCACTTATCCCCGTCAACCACTTGGTCGCTCATATTTACGCCAACTGGTTGGCCAATTCCACCAAGCGAAGCGATCAACCATCTCCCCCAAGCGAAGCGATTCCCCATTTCCCCCTTGTCGCCCTGGTTGTTTCCGGTGGACATACCGACCTAGTCTTAATAAAAAACCATAGCGAGATCCAATGGATTGGGGGAACAAGAGACGATGCCGCTGGAGAATGTTTCGATAAATGCGCCAGAGTTTTGGGCTTGGGCTACCCTGGCGGCCCCGCCATCTCGGCTGAGGCCGAGAAATATCAAACATTAAATATCAAAAATCAAATAAAACTACCCCGGCCGATGATAAACAACAAGAATTTTGATTTTAGTTTCAGTGGTTTAAAAACAGCGGGGATAAACGAAATCAGAAAGCTAAAAAGCAATCAGCAATATAACAATTTAACAATTCAGCAATTATCTTATGAAATCCAAGAGGCAATCACGGATGTTCTAGTTACCAAAACTCTCCGCGCCGCGGAAAAGTATAAAGTAAAATCTGTCCTCTTATCGGGTGGTGTCGCCGCCAACTCCCGTCTGCGAGAGAAATTCTCTTCGCATCCCTTAATTACTAATTACCAATTACTAATTCCTCCTCCATCTCTGTGTACCGACAATGCGGCCATGGTTGCCTCAGTCGCTTATTTCAACTATAAGCCAATCCCCTGGCAAAAAATCACCACCCAGCCTGGACTTACCATCATCGGCGAAGAATAACTTTCTCCCAAGGGAACTCTTCTCGACCAAAATGACCATAACGAGCGGTTTCCTGATAAGGAATTGGGCGCTGCAAGTTAAGTAATTGCAAAATCTGTGGTACCGAAAAATCCAACAATTTTTTAGCCTTCTTGAGAATTTCTTTATGGGAATAACGCTCGGTTCCAAAAGTCTCTACTTCTAAATCAATCGGCTCTCGATGGCCAATCACGTAGGCAACCCGCATCTCAAGTCTTTCGGCCATTCCCGCCGACACTAAGTTTTTAGCCACAAATCGGCAAGCATAAGCCGCGCTCCGGTCAACCTTGGTTGGGTCTTTTCCGGAAAAACAACCGCCACCATGACGGGCCATACCACCATAAGTATCAACAATAATTTTTCTACCAGTTACTCCGGTATCCGCCGCCGGACCTCCTTGATGCCAACGGCCAGTCCCATTAATAATTATCTTGTTTTGGGGGAACTTTAAACGATATTTCTCCAAAGTAGGCAAAACAACCTTCTTATATAAATCAGTTTCCAGCTGTTTATCGACAATCTTCTCTTTGTGTGGCACGGCCAGCACCAAACGCTCTATCTTTACTGGTTTGCCGCGCTCATAACGAATGGTTACCTCTGTTTTTCCGTCCGGCCGCAGATATGGAATTAGTTTTTGCTCTCTTGCCTGGTCAATTCTTTCTGCCAGCCGATGAGCTAGCGAAATCGGTAAGGGCATCAACTCCTCTGTCTCGTCGCAGGCAAAACCAAACATCATTCCCTGATCCCCTGCTCCCCCATCATCAACGCCTTGGGCAATATCCGGTGATTGACGATGAATGTTAATAAAGGTCTTGCATTGGTCGCAAAAACCATAAGTAGGATCGCTGTAGCCCAAGCTTCTCACGACTTCGCGCGCAATTCTCTCATAATTAATCAGTTTCTCCGAGGTAACTTCTCCGGCCATAAAAAGTTTATTCGCGGTCACCATCGTCTCGACTGCCACCCTCACTTTTTTGGGATTTTTATTTACCTTATATGCCTCATCCACAATCGCGTCTGAGATTTGGTCGCAAATCTTATCTGGATGACCAGCGCAAACAGATTCTGAAGTAAAAGTATTTATCATTAAAAAAGCCCTCGTTTAGAGAGAGCTAGTTTTCCCTTCGACAATGCTTCGGGCCTATCTTTCCCTCAACGGGCTAGAGTTCACACCGTTCCGTAGCTTTTAGCGTAGGACGGTTGTGGGATGAGTATTAACGGGCTAGTTCCCTCCCCATCTCTCTTGATAGCTATCTTCAATTAAACCTTCACCTTTACTTTTTGTCAAGAGATAATTGCTCTCTCTTCAAAATTAAGCTTTTTCTTGTATAATAGGGCCATGGACAAAACCTACAAACACCAAAAAGTCGAAGACGAAATTTACCAAATGTGGGAAAAAGGTGGTTATTTTACTCCCAAATTAAATAAGAAGAAAAAGCCATTTGTTATCACCATTCCCCTGCCAAATGTTACGGGTGGCCTTCATGCTGGTCATGCCATGTTTGTCGTTGAAGATATCATGACCCGTTATCATCGGATGTTGGGTGAGCCTACTTTATGGTTACCAGGGTTTGATCATGCCTCAATTGCTGTCGAATATTTAGTTTGTAAACAGTTGGCTCAAGAAGGAAAAACCAAACAAGAAATTGGCCGAAAAGAGTTTTTAAAAAGAGCCCATCAATTTGCCGATAATTCTCGAGGCTATATTCGTGAGCAATTAAAATTACTTGGTTTCTCTCTCGACTGGACACGAGAAGCCTATACGATGGACGAGATCCGTAGCCAGGCGGTCAAAGAAGCTTTCGCAAGACTTTATAAAAAGGGGCTCATTTATCAGGGAGAAAGATTGATTAACTGGTGTCCCAATTGTCAAACCGCTTTGTCTGATTTAGAAAATGTTCATCGCGAAGAAAAAGGCAAGCTTTGGTACATCCGCTATCCCCTAAGCTCCAAAGGGTTCATCACGGTGGCCACCACTCGGCCGGAAACCATGCTTGGCGACAGCGCGGTGGCGGTTAACCCTCAAGACAAACGCTACCAAAAACTTATCGGAATTTCCGCAGAATTACCGCTGGTTAACCGCAAAATTCCCATTATCGCCGATGAGGCAGTAGACACTGAATTTGGCACCGGCGCGGTCAAGATTACCCCCGCCCATGATCCAGTCGATTTTGAGATTGGTCAGAAACAAAAATTGCCGGCCATTCAGGTAATTAGCCCTGAGGGTAAAATGACCCAAGCGGCAGGTGTCTATGCCGGCTTAGAAATCAAGGAGGCTCGGGAGACAGTCTTGGCGGATCTTAAAAAATTAGGGCTTCTGGAAAAAGAAGAAGACTATACTCACTCTGTTAGTCATTGCCAGCGCTGTGGTCACATCACCGAACCCTTAATTTCCAAACAATGGTTTGTTAAAACCAAACTACTGGCCGAAAAAGCTATTAAGGCGGTCAGAGGTGGAGAGATTAAAATCATCCCTAAGCGATTTGCAAAGATTTACTTTAATTGGCTGGAAAATATCCAAGATTGGTGTATTTCCCGTCAACTTTGGTGGGGTCATAAAATTCCCCTCAAGGGAGAGGATGATATTCTTGATACTTGGTTTTCTTCCGCTCTTTGGACAATCTCTGTTTTTGGCTGGCCAGAGAAAACCAAGGATTTCCAATATTTTTATCCCACCACTATCCGCGAAACTGGCTATGATATTTTATTCTTCTGGGTGGCTCGGGAAATTATGATGTGTCAAGAAATGACAGGCAAAACCCCTTTCAAAACCGTTTATCTCCATGGGTTAGTTAGGGATAAAGAGGGAAGGAAATTCAGCAAGACGACCGGGGTTGGTTTTGACCCGCGCGACATCCTTAAAGAATACGGCACTGATGCCCTCAGAATGTCTTTAGTTATCGGTAATGCCCCCGGTAATGATCTTCGGGTTGAGGTTGACAAGGTTATTGCCTACCGCAACTTTGCCAATAAAATTTGGAACGCGGCAAGGTTTGTAATAGGAAATAAGCAATATGAGATAAGAAATAATGAGAACTCCAGCAAATCTCTATCTCCTATCTCCTATCTCCTATCTCAATCATCCCATCCCGACGACCAATGGATTCTCTCAGAACTGGAAAAGACCATTAAATCAGTTACCATTTCCATGGAAAAATATCGTTTTGATTTAGCCGCTGAAGAAGTTTACCAGTTTTTCTGGCACTCCTTTTGTGATAAATATATAGAGATGGCCAAAAATCGTCGCGAAGAAGCTCAACCAACTCTCCTTTATGTTCTAGAAAATAGTCTTCAGCTCCTCCATCCCTTCATCCCTTTTATTACCGAAGAAATTTGGCAAAAACTTCCCGGCAAGCGGGAGCCGTTGATTATTTCACCATGGCCAAAGTAAAAAACAAAGTACCAAAAATCATCATCAAAGCCAAAACAAGCTGGCACGAAAATCAAATCCAAAGAATTAGAAGTCTGGCTGGCCGGCTGGCCCCTCGAGCCTCGCGCTTAGGCGCGTTTTTGGGTATTATTCTCCTCTTGGGAATTATTGCTGCCTCCAGCCTCCTTCCTAAAGACCGCTTCCAAGAGGCTAAAGAGCAAGTTTTGAAAAACCCCCAAGACTCGGCAGCTCATTTAATTTTGGCCGAAGAATTTTTAAACAATAATGAGATTGATAAAGCCCAAAAAGAACTGCTTGCCGCTCAGCAATATAGTCCCGCGAAGCGGGATCTGGCTTCGCCAGACAATCTGTCCAGCCAACCAAAAGTTCTCGGTGTAACTTCAAAAATTGAAGAGCTTTGGAATCGTTGGCGAGAACAAAATCCCCAGGCGATTGAAAAGGAAATTGCCAAGTGGCAAGAATTTGTACTCAAAAACCCCACCTACCGTGATGGCTATCTTCGCCTGGCGCTTTATTATCAAAGGCTCAAATATCTTGAAGAAGCGCGAGTCAATCTGGCCAAAGCATTAGATTTAGACCCTAATTTCCCCGGCACAAAAAAACTTCAGGGAATCTTAGGAGAATAAATTTCTAAATCCCACAGGGTTCGCTTTGAATAATATACCAATCCACTTTCCAATCAGCACACGCTGCACATTTGTTGCAATAAAACTTGCCATTAGAACCACAAATATAAGGCGGAGGGCTTATGCACTCCATGGTACAAACCTCAGGTCTTGGCTCATCGCAAAAAATTTCCTCCTCGCTGGTTTCCTGATTTTCTCCTGGCAAAAACTTAAAAGTCGAGAGAATGAGGTCTTGTTGATCTGTTGTTTTTTCCTTGTTATAGAAGATAATCGAATAAAGAATGTTATTTTTCTCAAGCCGCAGCGCATAGATTGGCTCATTTGAAGATTCTGGGCCATCTCCATATCCTTCTGGCAATAAATAAGTCTTCCATATCTCAGAATTAATGGTACGTTCTCCATTTGAAGATGTGTCCAAAAATGATTCAACATCCCCTGGAAGATAATCCCTGCTTGCCTCAATTGTAAATGAGTCTAAACGATTTTTATTGATACTAATATACATCCTATCGTCTTCGGGGAAAATCTCCTCTAAAACCATGGTTGGGGAATATTTAAAACTAAAATCATAGTTGGTGTTTGTATAGGTCTCCCAATTGGCGACTAAGTCTTCTCCCTTCGTCGACACTTCGGAGGGTAAAGGCGTTGGGGTTGGGCCTGGTTGAGATTGCTGCTGTCCAAATCTATAACCAGCAAAAACAAGACCACCAACTAAAACTAAACCTAAAACCGAAAGGAGAATAATTTTTAAGCGGCTGCCGGCTGGCTTAGGAGGAATTTCGGATATTTCTGGCTCAGAAACTGGCTCAACAACAGGCTGAGACTCGGGACCAGGTTCTGGAGCAATTTCTGGGGGAATTTTTTCTTCAGGCATTAATTAAAGTGTAGAGCGCGGGAGAGTGGATGTCAAATAAAGAGTTAATAAATTGCTATATTGTTAGATTGCTACCTTGTTATCTTGACGAAGGTTTCTTCGCATATTCAATATAGCAATATAACTATCTAGCAAAGTAACAATCTCGTTATTTTTCTTTTTCTTCCTCTGGAGCCTTATCGCCTTCAGCAGCGGCTTCGCCCTCCCCAGCCGGCGCTTCCTCGCCCTCAACTGGAACAGCTGCTTCCTCGCCTTCCGCTGGTGGTGGTGGCGCTATCTCTTCTTCCTTGGCTAGAGGCTCGATTTTGGCCACAACCTCTTCGGGGTTGGCTTTAATTTCCACTTTGGCCTTATCAACACCTATGTCCGCGACGGTTACCGCATCATTAGTCTGAGCAAGTCCCGAGATATTAATATCTAGATGCTCTGGCAAATCCTGCGGCAAGGCTTCAACTTCAACCTCACTCATTGGTTGAATTAAAATACCAATCTTTTGTTCCACCGCCGGCGACTCCCCCACTAACTCAATCGGTACGGTGGCAATAGTTTTCTCGGTCAGGGAAACTTTATGGAAATCAGCATGTAGGGGTTCGTCGGTGACCGGATGAAGTTGAACATTATGAATCAGAATGGGGTTTGTCTGGCCATCAATCATTAAATCAACCAAACCTGACTCGCCGACCTGCTCGTAAACTTTCTGAAATTCTTTAATAGGAATTTCCAAAGCTTGAGATTTAACCTTATCGCCATATAAATTGGCCGGCAAAAGACCCTCTCGACGAAGTTTTTTGACCTTTCGACCCAGGGTTGTCCTTTTTTTAGCTTGTATTTTTGGTCTATCCATATGTGAGTTAATTAGATTTTTTGAATTCTAAATTAAACTTCTTATCTTGCGATAAAGTAGTATTATAAGTGAAACCTGCCGTTTTCGCAACAGGTGGATTGTAAACCAGATTTCCAGAAACTTCTTCCTCCCACTTTGGTATGGTCATAAACCATTTCGGGTAAACAAAAGAAAGTGTCAGCGGGTCGTTTCTTGTCCCTGATTGTTTTTGGATAAAAAAGCTATATTGGCCAAAGGTAAAATCTATTGGCAATTCCCAACTCAACCTAATCTGCCGTTTCTCCCCTACCGGCACCTCTGCTAAAAAAGCAAAAACCGTTCTTTGGTGCTCTGTCGTCTCCTCAGTCTGACACGGATTATTTCCAATCGTGCATTGCCCTAAAACGCTTCCCTCTGGCACATAAAACCGAAGATAAGTTTTATACTTCCCCGCCGGAAAAACTTCGGAGGGACTTTTATTTTCATAAAAGACGGTTAGAGTTTTTCCTATTTTACCCTCGGGTGATATTCTGGTTTCAAGATTTAAACTCCGCGTCAGGAAATAGTTTGCCTTATTCACCCCCAGATTGGCCTCAACAATCATCAAATAATCCTCGAGACATTTTAAATTTTCAATTTTACATTTTACTTCTTTGAGTGCTCCATCCCAATTAAATTTGCTTATCACATTCATCGCTTTCTCATTCTGCAGCGAAATTAAAATATCCTTTTCCAATAAAGACTGGTAAAGAGAAAAACTGACCCCAACCAGTTCTCCCTGGTCGGCCGTTTTAATCTGCTCAAAAAGAGCGTTGGAAACTGCTCCCAAAAAATCACTTTTCGCCTGAGAGCCCGGGAAAAAACCAACCTCATTATGAAATTGAGCGCGCTCGAAAAAATTCTTCGCATTAATCTTCTCCTGATAATCCGGCAGTTCTATTTCACCAAAAGCCTCCAATAGGCGCTGGGCAACAAAAAGATTTAAAGCGATTGTACCGTCAACCCGTCTTCCTAGTTCTTTCTCTAAAAACCATTCTGCCTTAGCCGCGGAAGTCGGGAAATCCGGGTCCCAGTTTGAGTCGCGCAGATACCAGCTTGCCTGACCTAAAAACTGGGCTAGTTTTGCCGGCGGCTCAACATGTCCTTTAAGTTGTCCATCGGCGGCATAAACATCTTGAATTTCAAAATCCAAAAGCACCCCCTTATCTAAAGTTAAAAGGCCGAATGAGCCGATAAATCCTCCGGTAGGTCTTATCTCCATATTGTTTTGAAAAAGAACAAGATATGTTTTGCGGCCTTCTCTACCTAAAATTTCCGGCAATACACCGATTATTTCCTGGCCTTCCCAAATTACCGAGCGAAACATTGGTAATTCTTTTTTTAATTTTTTAACTTGTGGGCCAAAAAATCTTTCTTCCCCTGAGAAATTATTCAACAAACCTTGCGCCATCGAAGTCCGCTCGTAGGCCATGGATAAATCGGTTTTTACCTGACGCAGCTTTTCCTCAAGGTTAAAATTCTCGCCGTGCAGAATTTTTAAAAAAATTTGATTACCTATCTCGGCGGCTGAGAGCGAGTAAGCTAAACCATCTAAAGAAACTTCGGCGGCTAAAAAAAGACTTTCTGCTGTGTTAGTCTTTTGTTTCATCCCAAACAGTTCAAAAACCGGCTGACCAAATTTAATAAAATCCTTATTGCGTCCGAAGGAATCTCGGGCCCAAAAACTATATTTCGTTAAATTATGAAAATCTCTTTCATTAAAAGCGGTTTCTATTTTTTTTAAAGATAAAATTCCAATCCCTAAATTTATCCCAAAATATAAAACCGGAAAAAGGAAAATTAAGAAAAGAGAGATTAAAACAGTAATTTTAAATTTTTTCATCAAGAAAAAATAAATTATTATGGCCGCACATGAAAATGAAAGATGTTATGACGCAATTTAATACTTTTATATATCGAATTAAGTTTAACCGGACAAAGCGTTTTTAACTAGAGCGTCAGCTAATTTATTTTGGGTGCGGGGAATATGATGATAGTAAATTTTCCCTTTGACTTCTTGTTCTAACGCTTTTACTTTAATCACCAAAAGTCTTAGCCCATGATTTTTTATTTTATAAAAACCATTAAGTTGATTAACAAGGAGCTGGGAATCAAGAAAGAAAGAGATTGTTAGATTGTTAAATTGCTGATTGTTAGATTGATTTTTGAGCCACTCCAAAGCGGCAATCACAGCTTGGTACTCGGCCACATTGTTGGTGGCAATACCAATCTTCTTAGCTTGTTTAGATATGACTTCTTCGTCTTGATAAGCAACAAAGGCGCTGGCCGCCGGCCCGGGATTACCAATTGCCCCTCCATCACAGAAAATTGAAAAATTTTTTTCCATTCGCTCTATTTTAACATGAAGACTTAAAAGATTTTTCCTTTGGTTTTAATCAGCTCTATGAGGGTTTTAGGAAAAGTTATGTTCGGATACAGGGAAAAATTGCGTGCCAGATAAAAACTGGTTAAAACCAAAACCAACCCTTCGGTGGCAATGGTTACGGCGGCGGCGGCAAGATATGAATAGTGGGGAATCAAAATCAAATTAAGAGAGAGGTTCCAAATAAGGGCAATCACGGCCACCACTAACGAAACCTTTTGTTTGCCTAAAGCCACCAAAGTGTAGCCGGTTAAATGATTAAAATAGGCCAGAAAAGTGCCAAAGACTAAAATGCGCAGCGCCAAAACGCTTTGCCCAAACTGTGGACCACCAATTATCGAAATAATCACTGGCGCCAAAAAGAAAACTGAAATTAAAACAAAAAAGCCTGCTATAAGTAAAATATCAAAGATTTTCCGATAAATTGTTTGTAGTTTCTTTTGAAAATCAGATTTGGCAACCAACGAAGATATCACCGGGAAAAGGGCGGCGGAAAGATAGGCTGAGCCTAAAATCAAATTATCATGAACTTTATAGGCCAGACCATAAATTCCCACTGGCTCCGAGCCGCGTATAATCTGGAGCAGAAAAATATCTAAACGATTATAGACGGAAAAGACAAGAAGCAGCGCCCCCGTGGGTATCGCTTCCAGGGCAACTTTCCTCATTATCGCTCCGTCTAACTTAAAATTAATTTTTGCCAGAGCTCGAGCCAAGAAAAAAGCGACTATCGTCCCTAAAAGATTGGCGACGGCAAAAGCCAATATAATCCCAGAGAGTGTTGGCGCAAACCCAAAAATGAGAAAGGCTAATCCCAAAAGAATCAAAAAGGCAAGACTAATAACCACGTCTGTTAAAGCCATATATTCAAATTTTGACTTAGTCTGAAAAATAATATGGCATGTAGTTTTAAGTGAGATTAAAACAAGAAGAACGGAGGCAATTTTTATTGGGAGCGACAAAGGAAGAAAGATGGGAAAAAGCGCTAAAAAATTAATTAAAGCAATCGCAACAACAGACAAGAAAAAACGAAGGATAAAGGCATTGCCATAAAATTTCTCTTCTTCCTCTCTATTTCTAACCGACTCTCTCACAAAAATAAGGGTTGTTCCCCAATCGGCAATCGAGACAAAAAACATCACCAGGGCGATAATAAAAACATAAGCACCGTAGCCAGAAACTCCTAAGATTCTCGTCAAAAGAGCGGTCGTGAAGATGGTTATCAAAACCACCCCCGCTCGCCCTAATCCCTGGGCAAAAGTATTTTTAGCAACCTCTGGGAAAAGACTCATGCCTTTATTCTACTCCAAGAAAGGCCAAAAACAATGGCGACCAGAAGCTGATTTTGCTGAAGAGTTAACCAATAGTGATCGAAGAGTCCAAGTACCAAAATGACGATTAAAGCAGTAATTAGTAAATAGTAATTAGTAATTAGTAATTTTTTGAAGGTTAAAATGAGGAACCAGAGAAAAATTACCAAACCGACTAAGCCTGTTTCTGCGGCGACTAAAAGGAAAATATTATGCACTGGTTGAAGAAGATAGACCGACCCGCTTTGATAAAATTGAGGAAGATGGACAATAAAATTATTTAAGCCCACCCCAGATAAAGGGTTCATTTGAAACATTGAAATAGCTAATCGTGTCAGCTCTAACCTTTGCATGACTGCTTCCTGGCCAGAAAGACGTGGCGCGAGAAAGAAGATGGCACCAAGACCAATAAAAAAAGTAAAAAGTAAAAAGTAAAAAGTAAAATTACGGCGAACTCCCCTTTTCTTCAGGGCAACACTTAATTTAAACCAGAAACCGTAAGCCAGAGAGCATAAACCAACCAGCCAAGCTATTCTTGAGAAGGAAAGGAGAATGGCTGAAACTCCCAGAATTGAAATGAAAACCTTAAGCCAGAAAGGTAAGCTTTTCCCCAACCACCAAATTAAAATTAGAGCTACTAATAAAAAACCAGCTAGGCTGTTGGGGTGGGAAAAAGTCCCATAAGGCCGCAACCAGATTTTCCCTCCTAACTGGGCTAAAGCAATTCCCGGCGTGCCCGCGCTAAAACTTCGTTCCCCTAAAAACCAAAATAGACCGCCTAAGGACCCCTGTTTAAGAAATTGCGCCCAAGCAATTATTGACTGATAGACAACTGCAAGAGAGAAGACCTTAGCTATTAAACTATTAAGCAATTGAGCATTTTTGGCAACATAGAAACCCAAAAGGAAAAGTTCCCCCAATTTAGCTAATTTATAAAAAGCCGCACCTGGGTTTTTGGCTAAAAGACAAATTAAAAGAAGGTAGAAAAAAAGGGCGAGAACATACCAAAACCTAGAAACTAGAAACTGGAAACTAGAAACTGGAAATTTATTTTTCTTTTCCCAAAACCAGCTTAAAATAATTCCTATCACTAAGATGTCCGTAAAATAAATTGTGGGTGCCAGATAATCAATTCGCAGACCAAAAACAAAAGAAAACTGAGGCCAAAAATGTCTTCCCAGTTGTGTGGGGAGGAAAAAAACCAAAACCCAAAACAACACTTTATGAAGTTTCACAAATTGTCAGCGGGGTTTAATAACCAGTCTTCTTTCTTTACCTTCACCTTCGGAGTAAGTTTCAACCTCAGGGTGTTCTTTAAGGACAAGATGAATAATTCTTCTTTCTGCCGCCGAGAGAGAAGTTAAGCTCACCACCTCGTTGGAAAAATGGGCTTTTTGCGCCGCCGAAAGCGCCATTCGCCGTAGAGCCTCTTCCCTTTTCTCGCGATAGTCACCAACATTGACAATAATTCTTACCCAATCATCAAGCTTTCTGCTTACCATAATCCCCAAAATTAACTGAACGGCGCTAATTGTTTCGCCGTGATAGCCAATTAAAACTGCGGGTTCTTTGGCTTCAATTTGAACTTTAAAAGTTTTATTCTCCTCGTCTTCGCTTGTGGCCACAGTAGCATTAAAAGCCAGTAGCTTTAAAAGTTCTTCTGCTTCTTCCTGAATGATTTTTAATTTATTTTTCTTCATTTTTTAAATTTCTCCACCCAAGGAGTAAGCCCTCCCCAGCCAGTTAGGAAATACTGTTGGACAAGCTGAAAAGCGGAAAAAACAAACCAGTAAAGAATTAAACCTGAGGGGAAACTGTAGCCTATAAAAATGGTCATCACGGGGAAAAGATAGAGCATATTCGACTGCATAGAGCTTGCTAAATCGTCGCGCTTTTGGGGAGTTTTTTGGGCTTCTTCCTGGGCCACTTTAACCGCTGGAGTGGCCATTTTACCGGAGAGAAACTGCGAAAGAGCGGCTAATATTAAAAATAAACCCGGAACAGGAAGATTCCCAAGACGGATTACGTCTGGTTTGGCCAAATTAAGATAGGAAAATGAGAGGTTAACTTGGGTCTCCACTGGTAGTCTTAAAAAGGGGTAAACAGTGTCGTTGATTTTAGTGACAACTGTCGCTCCATCAACTTTTAAGACTTGAATAAAAGCCTGATAAAGAGCAATTAAAATAATAAATTGGACAATTAAAGGAAGACAACCGGCGGCAGGATTGGCCCCTGCTTGTTTATAAAGTTCCATCTGGGCTTTGGCTAATTTTTGTTTATCGTTAGCATGCTTCTTTTTAAGTTTGGCAATCTCCGGCGCCAAATCGGCCATCTTTTTTTGCGCTTTAAGCGCCGGTGTTGTCAGGGGAATTAAAAGAACCCTAATTAAAATCGTTAAGGCGACAATCGCCCAACCAAAATTACCCAAAAGCTTCAAGAGAACCACTAGGGCGCTCATTAAAGGCTGAAAAAGTAAGAGATGCCAAATTTCGCTCATCTTAAAGGATTAAAACCTCCTTTACTCCAAGGATGACAACGGACGATTCGCCGCAGTCCTTTCCAAACTCCCAAAAGTATACCATATTTTGCAATAGCTTGATAAGTGTACTGTGAGCAGGAAGGTTGAAAGCGACAAACTTTATCAGTAACAAAAAGACCCCGAGCCAACCCATTATCAAACGAAAGATATTTTTGATAAAAACAAATACTGGCAAGGATTAGTTTTTTTATTTCATTTACTATTTTTGTCATCAACTACTCCTGCTTGGATAAAAATTTTCTCTACTTCAAATTCTAGTTCTTTCTGCGACCTTCCAAAAATTTCCCTTTTACCCAGAAAAATAACATCTAAACCCGGCGCGACACGCGGTAAAATTTTCCTTACGGCTTCCCTGAGAAGCCTTTTTGCTCGATTTCTTTTGGTTGCTTTTTTAGAAATTTTTGTTGATAAAATGAAGCCGAAACGGGGAAATTCTTTGTCTGTAGGCTGGACTAAAAGGCCAAAAAACCTACTCTGAAATTTCCGACCCTTCTTTTTAACTTCCTCAAAATCTTTTTTCTTCAGTAGGCGGTTTTTGGGAGGAAGCATTTTAGATAGAGATTCTCCGTCGACCCTTTAGGTGTCGTCTCTTGAGCACCTTCTTTCCATTCAGGGTTTGACTGCGCCGGCGGAAGCCATGTCTTCTTTTTCTTTTACTTTTTTTGGGTTGATACACTCTTTTCGGCATGACTAAAGTATAACATAAAAACTAGAAGAAATGTATTTTAATTTTGATGCTTTAAATTCTAGTTGACAACTTGTGGATAACTTGCTAAATTAAAACCGCTTCTTAAGTCTGCTCTTTTGGCGGATTTCTGCCCCAAAATATGGATAGAGAAAATCTCTGGTCACAAGTTTTAGAAGAATTAAAAATTGCGGTTTCAAAACCAATTTTTCAAACTTTGCTTTCGCAAACCTCCCTCATCTCCTTGGAAAAGGATGTCGCTACCGTCGCTTGCCCGAACCCGTACGTCCAAAGTTTAGTGGAAAGCCGCTACTACAGCCTTATTAAAAATGCCCTTGATAGCCAAACAAAACACAATAACAGCTTAATTTTTATTATCAAACCTCCGGCAAGGAAAAAAACAGAAGGCGCGGGAGAAGAGAAGAATGCCCCGCTTTTTGCCTGGCAAAAAGAAAAAGGTAGTCTTCAGGAAGAAACAGGCCTTAACCCTAAATATACTTTTGAAACTTTTGTGGTCGGGAATTCAAACAATTTTGCTCATGCGGCGGCTTTGGCAATTGTTCAAAATCCAGGCATCTCTTATAACCCTTTTTTTATCTGGGGTGGAGTTGGTGTTGGGAAAACCCATCTTATGCAGGCTATCGGCCATGCTGTTTTTGAAAAATTTCCCAATCATAAAGTTCTTTATTGTCCATCAGAAACTTTTACCAACGAACTTGTTCAAGCGCTGCAGTTAAAAACAATTGCCAACTTCAAAAAAAAATACCGCGAGCCCGATGTTCTACTTGTTGACGATATTCAGTTTATTGCTGGCAAAGAATATTCCCAAGAGGAATTTTTCCACACTTTCAACGCTTTGTATTTAGCAGGAAAGCAAATTATTCTAACTTCCGACCGCCGACCGGAAGAAATTCCCAAAATCGAAGAAAGACTAACCAGCCGTTTTATGGGTGGGTTAACAGTTGATATTCAACCGCCAGATTTCGAAACAAGAGTGGCAATTCTTAAGGCTAAATGCCAAGAAAAAAAGGTTGATATTGAAGAACAGGCTTTAACTTTTCTCGCCCAGATGATAACTTCAAATATTAGAGAACTTGAGGGGGTCCTTTCTCAAATTTTAACTCAAGCCGCCGCTAGTGGGGTAAGCAAACCAAGCCTTGATTTTGTTAAAAACTACTTCGGTGTAAAAAATAAAAACCACACTAAAAATATCTTGCCTAAAAATATTCTTGCGGCTGTTTCTCGGCATTTTAACACTAAAACATCTGACCTTTTAGGCGCTTCGCGCCGCGCTGAGCTTGTTTTACCTAGACAAATAGCGATGTATCTTCTTCGTGAAGAAATTGAGGTCCCTCTGGTTAAAATTGGAGAAATTTTAGGAGGAAGAGACCACACCACCATCATCTATGGAGTAAAAAAAATAAATCAGCGTTTTACTACCGACTCAAACTTACGACACCAGATTATGTTAATTAAGCAAACTTTATATGGATAACTATTTTCTTTGGGGAAAATTAATAAGTTGTTTTCCCCAAAATAGAAATAATTATCCACAAAATATCAACTTTTTTAGTTTAATTAAAAACAAGAAAAAACCCGAAATAAAACATGGAATATAGGACACTAAATTATTTTTGCCAAGATAAATCCAATCATTATCTTATTATTCACAAAACATTTAAGGCTGTTAATACTCGCTTATTAACCTTTCCACAAGGCCTAACACTACTACTACTAGTAAAAATATGTTATTATTGCCTAAATTTAATTTACCTTAAATAAAATAAAATGAAACTTTCTCTTCTTCAGGAAAATCTAAGCCGGGGGTTAGGATTAGTTTCCCACTCAGTTGCCGTACGGGCAACTTTGCCAATACTGGGAAATATTCTTATTGCGACCGACAAAGGAAGACTTAAACTTTCCGCCACTAATCTTGAAACAGGTATTAATTTATGGCTCGGCGCGAAGATTGAAAAAGAAGGTTCTTTAACCATCCCCGCGAAAGTTTTAAATGAATTTATTTCTTCTCTACCGCCCGATAAAATTGAACTGGAAAGCAAAGAAACAACTCTTTTAATTTCCACCGGCGTTTATAAGGCAAATTTCGTTGGTACAGCCGCTGGTGAATTCCCCAAAATTCCCTCTTTCGCCGGAAAACCCATCCTTGTTTTTCAAAAAGACGAACTTGTTGCCGCTTTAGCGCAAGTTGCCTTTGCGGCCGCCCAAGATGAAGGAAGACCAGTCTTAACCGGCGTCCTAGTTAAAAATCAGGACGGAGAAAAAGTCACCTTGGTCTCAACTGACGGTTATCGCCTTTCCTTAAAAAACATTAAAACCAAAGAGAAAAAATTAGAAGGCGATCTTTTAATCCCAGCCAAAACTCTTCTTGAAGTTTCAAGGCTATCACAAGAGAAATCAGGGGAAAACCAAGAAATTCAAGTCGCCCTAACGGAGGAAAAAAGCCAGGTGATTTTTTCCCTTTCGGATGTTGATTTTTCCTCCAGGCTCTTAGAGGGGGAATTCCCTGATTTTGACAAAATTATTCCCCGTTCTTCTACGACTCAAACACAGCTTAATAAAGAAGAATTCACAAGAGCGGTAAAAATTGCCTCTATTTTCGCTCGCGAACAAGCCAATATCGTCCGCCTAAAAATCGAAGAGGGACGAGTTTTGGTCTCGGCGGAAACTCCTCAGGTAGGCGCCAATGAAAGCGAAGTGGCAGCTAAAACAGAAGGGGAGGCCTTAGAAATTGCCTTCAATTGTCGTTTTTTGCTAGATTTTCTTGGTTCAACTAAAGGTGAAGAAATTATTCTTGAGACCAATAGCTCTCTTGCCCCCGGGGTTTTTAAGATTAAAGAAGACAGCTCTTTCCTTCATATCATCATGCCGGTAAGAATACAAAGTTAAGGCTGAGATTGCTTTGAAAAAGCGGGAAGATAAATGGCGACCGGAACGGTCTGTTCGTCGAGGAGAGTGATTTCCCCCTCTAAAAGAAAAACAGGCTGAATTAATTGATCTGGAAGCGTCGGCTGGAGATAAACAAGACTGATTTTATTAAGGTTACCTCTTTTGAATTTTAAGTTAAAAAAGTCCTCTTGGGTGATTCCTAAAGAAACGATTTTACCCTCCCCCAGTAGGGTGTTTTTAACCTCACTTTCGGTTTTAAGAGAAAACTCTTCTGTTGGTGTAAATCTGGAGAAAATAATCAAATCTTCATAAGTTACGGTTTCTTTATTTTTGTCCACTATCAGACTAACCAATGGCTTGTTGGGATCTTTAGATAAGAATGGGAAGTTATTTAACTGAAGAGAAAAACCGACCTGGAGAAAATCAGCCTTATCTTGGGTTGTTGGCTCAAAAAGAGTTCCTCTTGCCAGAAGATATTTTTCCGGCAAAGGGAGAAAGAAAGAAATCTCTGGAGAGAGCGAAATTTTTTGGTAGAGATTTTTAAGGGATTCTTCAGCTTCTTGTTTGGACGGCAGCGAGCCAGTTTGAGGAGCTGATTGATTAAGAAGATTTTTACCATAGATGATTTTAGATGTCTCGAGGCCGACAATTAAATATTTTTCATTGGACGACCAACTATTAATGTCACCCAAAATGGTATCTCTTGAGACCAAAGGAGAGCCGGTAAAACCAAAAATTTGAGCGATTTCTCCAGCACTGTTGGTTAAAATTGTTCTGGCGGTGCCCCGATAGATATAAGCCTTCTCCAGCTTAGGAAATGATGAGAAAGAGGTTGTTAAGGAGCCGCTAAGACGCGTCCCTTCAATTTCCAGGGTGGGGATGGCCGTCGGAGAAGGCCCCGGCTCTCCAGTTGGCGGTTGATTCCTGGCAAAAAAGAATTTTATAAAAATAACCAGGGTGGCCAGGAAAGCCAACAGCACAATAAGCCAATAGCGTTTTAAGAAAATAATGACTTTCATTTTCATTTATTTTATCACGGCCAAGAAATACAACCATTACATTCAGGCGAAACTTGAGCAGGGATGTAAGGAGGTGCCATAGGAATTATGATTTTATAAGATTCATCAAGTTCGAATTCGTAGTGTAAATGAAGCCCTGTTCCATGATAGCCAATAATGCCAAGTTCGTCATTTAAATGGACTTCTTGACCGTCATTGACAAATCTAGGGAGGATTCTGAGGTAATAAGTACTGATTTCTTTGATAATATTAGTCTGTTTATCTAGGCATCTTCCCCTGACTTTAACATACTCTCCATAGGTTGGATTAGTCCCTAAGCTGACAATTCCCCTATGGGTGGCTTTTGCGACAGTCTGTAAGTTGTCGGGGAGCCCAATATCAATAGCCTGTCGACCTTGGTGTGAGTAAGTCCCACCCGGTCCTTGAGTGATAACACCATGAACGGTTGGCCATGGCCTGGGACAGTCCTCAGGTGGATTGCCCACAACCACCGTTAAGCTGGTGGTATTTATTTGGTTTGCGCCGTCAACATTGGCGGTTACCGTCACCGTGTTGGTAATAAGGCTATCTGTAAACTGATTATCAATATCTAAATTATAAGCCTGCTCCCAGGGCGCACTAGAAGTAATTTCGTCCACATTCCAGGATTGAGTGGGTATTGTGGGGGTACTGCCTTCACGAGAAACAGTTGTTTTGTCAATAATTTGAACATTTTTCAATTCTTTATCCTTGGCCCCAACAGTAAGATTGTAGGTTAATTTAGTTGGTAACTCCTCGTTGGTCAGTGAGGTTTTAGAAACAGTTTTTGAGATGTTGATGTAAGCAGAGATAGAGGGAGCTAAAGCTTCGGGCTTGATGGGTAAAATGAAAGCCCCAGAGGTGAGAATAACAATAAAAAAGGCCAAAGCGACGATTCCTGAAAACACCGCAATTAAAATAGCCGCAAAAGAAGTGCCCAGCGGACTGAGGGGAATTAAGCGAATAATCCCTCCAATCATGCCAATTCCTTGGCCGGCAGCCCCTCCCACCCCAGAAACAATCCCCGCTAAGAAAACAGGGCTAATTAAAACAGCTCCGATAGTCAGAAACGAAAGGCCAAAAAAAAGAAGGCTGACAGGAAAGGCAACCAGCAAACCCGCAATGGCTAAAACCACTCCCAGGCCAACAAGGAGGATTTTTTTAAGAATTTCCCGCCCCTTCTTACTAAAAAGCGCACGGAGGATGTCAAAGGCTGCCCAACCCACCGCAACCACTTGTGTGACGACGGAAGGAATGGCGGCTAGGCCAAGTTTGGCGGCGGCTAGGCCAAGTTTGGCTAAAATGGCGGCCGCGCCTTTTTTAACGGCCTGTCCAACGGCCTTTCCAATCGCGGTTTTACCTAAAGCCGCCGCTAAAGGTTTAATGGTTTTGTTGGTGATTAAGGTTTTAAGAGCGGCAAAACTTTGGACGCGTCCAAGAGTGACTAGGCGGGTAAGTTTATCAGGTAAGGCAAAGTAAGTGATGGTTTTTCCAGAAACCAGTGTTTTCTTCTCATAGAAGAAAAATCGGGTTCCAATGCTATCCAGGGTTCTTTTTAGTTTTAAAGAGTAGGTTTGTTTCCCTAGTTTATTAAACCAAGCTAGCTTGGGCGAAAGCCGGGGGAGAAAAGCTTGGATTTCTTTGGCGAAGATTTGTCTGCGGCCGGTGATTTTCGTGAACTGGTGGTAATGATCCAAAAGCCTACTAATTCGGGGATGGGCCTTTTCATACTCCTCCATTTTGCCTCTTTTTTCTTCCAAGGCTTTCATTTGAGGGGCCTCAGGAGAGACGCCCGCGGAAGAGAGCACATCGTAGCTTTGTTGAAGATCCGCAGAACCAAGTCCCTGGTGAAGTTTTTCGCGCCACTGAAGAATCATTTCTTTTTTTGTGGCGTCTTTGGCGATTTCCTTCTGGAGCTGGTCGCCCGCCACAATGTCGATAAACTGAAGGGTTTTAACCACTGGCGCTAAACCTACCTTTTTGGCGAAACTGGCTGCCACAGGCGGATTAAGAACCGTATAGACAGGAGCAAAGGCCACCCCCTCCTCCTCTTCGGACATTTTTTCCTTAACTTCCGGTGTGAAGAGAGTTTCCTCCACCTGGGGGATTTCTTTAGCCTCGGGGATTTGAGGTTCAATCTCTGGTTTAATTACAGCCGCAGCTCTTGCATTTATAAGTGAGGTAGTTTCTGGGGAAGTGTTTTTTAAAAGTTGCTGGGTAATGTTTGTTAGGGAAGTTTGGGGAACAACGCAGCCAGCTTTTTCAAGCATCAGAGGAAGTGAGGCAGTTAAAAATTGTGAATGTTCTTCAAGGGTAGACTTTGTGGGTTCTTCGTCAATCTGTGCTGCAAGAGTCTCGGTCAGTTGCCAAGCAGCTTTTCCAGCGATATCTGGTGCGACTGCCAGCTCTTTAACATTCTCTTGGAGAATGTTTCTATATTTTTTCGCCAGGCTGATTTTAGCCTCCATCTCTTTGGCCATCTCTTTGGCGACTTTTTCTGTAATTTGCTTTTTTTGCTCTTGACTCTTTTTTAATTCTTCCTGCCAGTATAAAAGGGTTTGCCCATCAGGGATATTTTGTGTAAAAAGACCTTGAGTAATTTGTTCCAGAATAGCCTTGGCTTGGGCAAAGCTGTCAACGCCGAACCCCCTTTTTAAAATTTCCAAAAAAAGTTCTGGGGGGAATTGATATCTCTCTTGAGCAAGCTCGGGGGTCAAAAGATAGGCATCAACCCGTTCTAAGTACCACTTGGCGATTTCAAGGTTCATATTAGTGTGTTTTCAGCCGGTTTTTCCTGGTATTGGTTCTCGAGTTGTTCTTGTAGCCGTTGCCTTTCAATTTTTAATTCTGCTTGTTGTTTCATCGCCAAGACCTCCTCGGGTTTCGAGGTGATAAGTTTATGTTCCTCGCCCGAGGCAACGACTTTCACTGCAACATGATTGGCCCCGGCAAAGAAAAGCCCTTCGCCTACCTCGGACGCCAAAAGCAGATGTTTCTCGCCCTCTGAAAGGTAAAACACTTGGGCCACTTTGTCGATAGCCGCGGGAGACTGTTTCATTAAAATTTGAATTGAGGAATTGGTGACGATTGCCTTGCCATAATCCCCAGCCAGAAAGTCTTCGACATCCTGAGTAATAGTCGTTAAACCCAGCCAGTATTTTCTGGCTCTTTTGGCAATTGAATACATAAAATTGGCCGAGTCGGGATATTTCATTAAGTACCAAGCCTCATCGACAATTAAAATTCTTTTTTTAACCTCTTTTTTAATTTTTGTCCAAATGAAATCTAAAATAATAAACATCGCAATCGGCCGCAGGGCTTCCTCAAGATTTCGCAGGGAGAAAACCGTAAAGGCATTTTTAATATCAATATTAGACCTTTGGTCAAAAATACCAACAAAGCTTCCCTTGACGAATTTTTCAATCCTATCTGCTAAGGAACGGGCGTCTGGTTCCTCCATCCCAATCAAAACCTTATAGAGGTCTTCCATTAACGGCGGTTCATTTTTCTGAGTTAAAGGGTCAGGCGTAATTCCTTTCGCCTTATAAGTAAGCACTAAAGCCCTGTCTAGAATCGCTTCTTCAGAAGGCGTCATCGCCCCCATAATAATTTTAAAAAGGGAATGGAGAGCAAGGATTTTTTGACCCAGCTGATTCTCGCCTTCCTCGTAAACTTGGGCGAAATCAAAAGGGTTAATTTTTGCGCTTGAGCCAAAACCAAACTCAATAAATTCTCCTCCGACCGCCTCGGTTAGAGTTTTATATTCCGCTTCAGGGTCAATAATCATCACCTCGGTGCCAAACATTAAAAGCCGCAGGGCTTCAAGCTTCACCAAATAAGATTTTCCACAACCGGATTTGCCCAAGATGAGTGAGTTGGAATTCTCAAGAGCAAAACGGTCAAAAATAACCAAACTCCCATTGTGTTCGTTAAGGCCATAAAGAATACCCTCATTGGCGGTCAACTCCGAGGAGGCAAAAGGGAAGGTAGTAGCCAGTGAGGTGGTATCCATATTGCGGGTAATCATAAGTTTGTCAATACATAAAGGCAGGGTGGTTTTGAAACCATCTTCCATCTGCAGCGTTGCTTGTTTGGCGATAATTAAAAGCGAACCAAGCATTGACTGGACCTCTTTGGTAATATGATTAAGCTCCTCCAGGGAATTGGCGGGGATTGTGACATAAAGACCAAATTGGAAGAAACGCTCCATGCCTTTGATAAGCTGCTCCTGTAAGGTTTGGGCATCCTCAAGTTTTGCTTGGGTTGTCGGTTGGACAATTTTCCCCCTTTGGATATCTGAGGAAATTTCTGCCTCCATTTCTGTAATTTTTCGGCGAAGCTCATCTAAAACGGTTTTGCCCTCAACCGGATAGACAAACATCGCAATATCTAAAGACTGGTCGAAGGAAATAAGAGGCGAAAGCCAATTAGCGGCAACAAAACGCGGATAGCCGGCAATAAAAAGAGTGCGAAAATAAGTATTATTAACTTTAATAAAATTAAAGTCCACTTCAATCGCCGAGGGAGCGATAATATCTTGGACCGAGACCATTCCCTGACTAAATTTATTTACTGCTTGGGAAGTCGCTGTTCCCGGGATGGATTGGTTTATTTGGCTTGGGGTTTCTTTTTTTGTTTTTTTTAAAAAAGGCAGGTTCATTTTATTTCTCCGTTTTCTGATTTCACCATCGGTGCGCCGTATCCCAAACCGCTAGCCAAGGTTTGTATTTCAGCCGACTCGGGATTATAAATGTTGTAAAAAAGTCGAACGAGTTCGATATTAGAAAGGGCATGTGTTCGCAGTCCAAGGCGGTTGAACTGTCTAATCACCTGGTCTTTCTTCGGATAAAGATTTATCTTGGCTCGCTGGAGAATATAATCTTTGGGGTATGGCAAACCCTTTCTTTTCTTCAGCGCTGAACCTAAAGCCTTAACTACCCCCAGCTCTAAAGTTGAAAAAGGAATAATGGCGAAGAATTCCTTGTCCAAAACGTTATTTTTTTTAACTATTTCTTGGATAAATTGGCGGTATTTCTCCATTTGCTCTTTTAAAAGTTTGTTAGTTTGTTTGGCAATTTGCTCGTCAAGGCGAGCAAGGTAAGAGGAAATGTTTTTCCTTTTGGAACGGATGACAATTTGAACCGAAAAGGTTAAGGAATTTAAAAGAGCGGCATAGGCATAAATGGCGGCATCCTGTTCTTTTTCTGACAACAGGCCAAAATTTATAGTAGTGATGTCTAGTGCTAAACAGCATGAGCCGTCTTTTAAAATGACGATTTCGTCTTTAATATCTTCAATTTCCAGATGTTCCTGGGTTGAAGCGCGAATTGGTATTTTTAAGGGATCCATAGTTAAAAAATTTCTAATTTCTAATTTCTAATAGCGAAGCGAAACTTCGATATATCGAATCTCTGATTCGCTATCAAACCCTAGTATTGAAAACAGAATACCGAAAACAGAAGACTGATTTTAAAGACAGAGGACAGAGAATCGATTTTTCCGTCATCTGTATTCTGTCATCTTGTTCTGTTTTCTGTTATCCGTCTTCAGTCTTCGAAACTTGATTGGTCATTTTTTAGGTTAATTAGAAATTAGGTTAATTAGATTAATTTGGTTTGGCTTTTATCTCTACTGGCTTCACAATTTCTCCTGTAAGTTCCACTTTGATAATATCGAACTGGAGCCCGTCTTTTTCAATTTCAACTTCATAGGTATCATTTGGAAGCGGCGTGACAATGCGAAATTGACCCAATTTATTTGTCCTGAAGGCCCGAACTGGATTTCCTTGACGGTCTCTGATTTCGATGATTGCTCCTTCGACAATTTTGCCGGCCTGGTCGCTGACCATACCCACCAAGACATTGGGGATGGTTGGAATACTGGGCATGGGAACCTGGGGCATAAAACGGGCTTCTTGGGCCTCTCTTTTTACCCGCTGGAAAGGACTTGTTGGCAAAGGAGGTGTATAACTGGGAAAAGTTTGCGTTTGGGAGGTTTGGAGAGTGGCTTCTGGCACCTGCCAACTGGTTGTTTGAATGGGAACTACCTTTACTTGTCCAACTGCCGCGGGTGCTTTAATTTCATCCAGTTTACCAATAGGCGGCAGGGGAGTTTTGGCAGGCTGAGCTGGCAAAACAGAGGAGAATAAATTTTGAATGCGCTCTATAAATCTTAATTCTTCTTGCTCACTGATGACTTGAGCTTCAGAGAGACTGGCTAAGTACTCACTGAGCCTTTTGGAGTCAGGAGAGAGCGGTGCGACTGCAGGGGCAGTTTGCTGCGCTGACGGCATCGCTTTTTCCCCAAAAACTTCGGGTTTTTGACCTCCTCTTTGCCAAATATATTGGGTGGGGGAATAAATGGCCCTTAAGAAAGCGATAATCCAAGCCTGGAGCGGTCTTTCTTCAAAGGGTAAAAAAGCAATAATAAAACCACCTGCTCCAAAAAGAACAATAAAGGGCCACTTAAGAAGGCCCGGCAGAGGCGAGGCATAAAGAAGAAGAGCAACAAGAACGCCGGCGGCGACCTGGCCAAATTGCTTTAAGGTCATGTCACCTACGAGCCGAAACTCGTAGGAGGAAATTTGTTGTGGGACAGGATGTTGTTCCATATTAATTAGTAATAACAACAGAGGGCAGACAACATAGGGTTTAAACAGATTGTCTTCCCAATGATTTCATTAAACCAGTTAGCATTTTTGAAATTTCATCACTGGGCCCAATTATTTTTAGAAGAAAACTTTTGTCTTGGGGTCTTACCTCAACAATAAGGTCGATCCAATATTCTACTTCGTAACTTGAGCCTCGAGAAATAGAGACAAAGCGGCGATAGTCGAGTTTGTAAAGTCTTCCATACCCTTCAGCCAGATTAGCGCCGATCGACGAAGTAGCTCGAATTAACTGATCCACTAAATATTTGTCTGTCCAACCAAGTTTTTTATTAGAGTAAAAATGAATTAAACCAAGAGCGAGGATTTTTGCTTTTTGGTAGACAATTAAATCCCTATAGCTTCTTACTCTGTTGTCTGTTGTCTGTTGTCTGTTGTCTGTTTTTGGCAGGTTCATTTTCCCCTCTGTTGTATGTTCTATGTTGTCTGTTCTAACTCTCTCTATTCTAAATATACTGCGAAGCCAATTCAACTGAGTCAAATTCGGTCAGACTACAAGCAAAATAAGTCAAGCTTGTTTTTCACTTCGCTCAAAATAGGATAATCACAATAGCTCAAGAAATTCCAGACGGTCTGTGGTAAAATTAATCAGGATGTATAACTGGAATACGGATATTAAATCATTTCGTTCTAAAAAAGAATATTCTCTCTGGAGGCTTAATCAGCTGGTAAACTTTGGTTTGGGGGGAGAGAAACTTAATTTAAGATTGGTCAAAAAACATTGGAACGAACTTTCTTTGGATCCCAAAAGAAAACAATTTTTAAGGTTTCTTCTATGGGGTTAACTATTTTAAATAGTGTTCAGACGAAAATTCGACCTGGTTGTTATAATTTTTTTAGTTACCAGCAGGAGTTATTTTTAAAAGGAGGACGGACTTTATAAGTTAAGAGGAAGATAAAAAATCTTCTTTGGCCAAAATGGGCGAATTTGGCCATTGCGGTGGAAATTTTTGGACGGGTGTGGTAAAATTTGGATAAGATGCAAAGTAAAGTTTTAAACTACCGAGTAATTGTAAAACCAGATAAAAGAACAGGAACAGATGAGCCTTGCTTTTCTGCATTTTGTCCTACCCTGGGCATTGCAGATGATGGCGATAGTTTCGAAAAGGCATTAGCTAATATTCAGAAACTAATAAAATTTCACCTTGAGTGTCTTACGGAGGAACGAGAAAAAATTCCAATCGATGAACCAGAAAAGGAGATAATTACCACCACCAGAGTAGAATTGCCTTTACGGGCATCCCTTGCTTCATGACTAAATTGCCCCAAGTCAAACCTTATAAATTGATAAAAGCATTAAACAGGATGGGGTTTGAAGTTAAGCGGAAAAGCGGGAGCCATTTTCGGTTAATTCATTCCGACGGCCGAAGAATTACGGTCGCTATCCATAATAAGCCAATTTCGAAAGGAACCCTCCGTTTAATAATTCATCAAGCAGAATCCTCACTCGAAGAAATTCTGAAAAACCTTTAGTAGAAATTTCCCGACTGGTTGTGGTGAAAATTTGCCTCGGCGTGGTATAATTCTTCTAAAGTTTTAAAACTACTAACTGCCCACCATGAATCATTACGGTCCATGGTAAACAAGGGCAGTTTTTTAAAAGGAGAAAAAAATGCAGGAAAAAATTGAAAGATATAAGGCAGAACAACAACGGGCGCAAGAAGAAGCTGCTCGTCTTGAGAGTGAAGCGAGGCTAAGGATTGCCAAAGAGAAAATTCCGCCACTTCTTGAGGCCTTAAAACAACTTCATTGCGAAGAACTTCTTACCCAAATAAGAGACGAGGTATGGAAATTGGGCGAAGTTGCTACAATTCCAGATATTACTACGATTACTTCCGATACGCCAATAGTAGCAAAAACTACCTTGTGGGTAGAATGGCCACATTTTGTAGCGGCTGGTTCCAGCGGTTTTGGTGACTGGGAGAAAACCTGGGGCGACCACCTAGAAACATACGAAGAAACTTTATCCATTATATTATCTTATGGTTTTGAAGAAAGAGGGCTGCTTCCTCCGGTCCCCAAGCTGGATGGAGAGATATACATACATGTTGACTCCTCTGTTTCTAAGTGTCCGCATGCCAGCTTAAGAGCGACCGATACTGATGCTTTATTGAAGGTTGAAGAACGTTTAGTGATCGACTGTATAGAAAGACAACAATCTTATGAGTTGGGTTGGAGTAGGCCTCCTTACAACCAGACGAAACTAAAGGCTGAAGATGGAATTGTGAAGGCAATAATTCAACGAGGTTTTACGGAGGCCCCTCAATACTTATTAAACCGTGCCAGAGAACGTCAACGGGAAGCCCCCAAAAGCCAAGAGCATAGTTAACTTGGCTGGAAAGAAATTTTGAGAAAATTGTTTGGGAAACAATAAATTTTTACTCTTCCACTCTTTCACTCTATGTTATTATTCTAAATATACTGCGAAGCCACTTCAACTGAGTCAAATTCGGTCAGACTACAACCAAAATATGGCAATTATTTTTGTAGTTGCGTTATTTAGCAAGATTTCTTTGAATAGATTAAGTCTGGGGAGGTCTAAAACCCGCGACCAAATCTCTCTTGAAGAGCACAATATACCTCAAGAGCACAATATACCTCAGACAAGGCTTTACGAAGTCTGTTTTCGTTCGAATCTTGGATAGGAATTTTTTCTGAAATATATTCTTCTTCATGAAACTGAAATCCGCTAAATACTTGGAGGACAGATCCACCTTCCCCAAATATAAACCCTATTTTCTTAAAATATTCTCCACCACCACCAACCCACTCCCGACTTTCGGTACGACACCAATCCCAGCTAACAGAAACGATAACTTTTTTGATATCTATAGTTTCAGGGTCGATAGAAGAGAAGTCTTTATTAAAAGATTTCCTCGCTTCCTCAATGGTTTTTGGTGCTTTGGTTGCTGGGAATGGCCAAGCGTTGCTTTCGCGAGGTCCATAAAGATTTTTGTAGGTTGTCAAAAAGCGGAGCTCGCCAATTGCAGCCCTTGCTTTGCCTCCCTCTTGAGCTTTTAACCCCATTTCATTTATCAATTCTTCCAAGATTTTTCGGCAGCCAGATTTTTCTATAGCGGAAAGATAAGGAGTGCTTACCCTATCGGCTTTTTCCCTTAGGGTTCTCGTTAAGTCTTTTATTTGTATATTGAGCGATTTTTCTTCGTTCTCGAGTTGTGCCGCTTTTTCTTGGCGAACCCGCTCGATTTCTTCTTTTATTCCCATTTGCGGCGGAATATAACATACTTATAGGCTGAAGTCAAATTTAAAAAATTTTTCTCTTTTACTCTCTTATGTTATAATTCAACTAGGAGAAACCATGCCCGACGAGATAAGAGAAACACCGCAGTCGCCAATGGCCACACCAGAATGGATGTCTATGACCGGCCCAGAATATATTGGGGCCATTTTTGAAACAGGAAGGGAGAGGGGGTTATATTTTGACTATAAAAAGCAAGAATTTATCGTTCCTTGTTTAGAGGTTACTGATAAGGAACAAAGACGCCAATGGGCCTTATATAACATGAGAGTTTTTTCTGATGGAACAACGGCTGAGCCAGAAAGTAAATGGAGAGGTATTTTAGACAGGTGGTTGACGGAGTTAAGGTTTGCTGCCTCGAGAGCGCCATATGATAAGGATAAGGGTGAAAAACCATGGAGGGATAGGATAAAAGAAAAAGGGGACGTTGAAGAAGAGGTCAAAGCCATGATGGCGGTCTCTGCTTCGGCTCGAGCCATGGAGACTTCAAGTGGTTCAGCCAAAAAATATGTGATGTGCATCGCTCCTCCTGAGCCCGGAGGACGAGATCCAGATTTAGATAAACAGGATTCTTGGGCTGAGTTTTTGCTTCACAATGATCCTGAAAAACTCAACACTGTGATCAGAAATCCGCTAATAGGAAGCTACTATAAAAGATTAATAGAAGATGCTGGTATCATGGTGAAAAATGAGTGGGATGAAGTTGAAGGCGAAGGGTGGGTTCCCTCAAGAGTTGATGTCGATAAGAATAAGGCCTTTAGGGGAAGTTTAGTTGATTATCTTTCTGACGGGAAAAAGCACAGTGAGCGTTTTAATGATTATATTACCGAAGTTTTGTTATCTAAGGACAAGGACGAGAATTTTGAGGAAGTTGATGATGGGTTAAGATGGGCAGCGGCTAAATTAGCTTGCGACGCCTTTTTAGTCGACAAGTTTACATCTTGGCAGTATCAATTGGGGCAAACAATCGAAGAGGAGATAGAATCGGCAAAAGCAAACAATGATAAACAGAAAGAAGAAGACTTGGAAAAACAAGCGAAGAAAGTAGGGCCTGATCTTAAACCGTCTCCTGGGTGGGGAGGAGATCCGTTAAGATCGGTAATAGAGCCTGCGTTTTTGCTAGGGACGATTAAAAGGGTATACCAAAAAGAAGATAGGGTGATTCTTGACATGCTCAATAACGCTTTTCGACCGGAGGATGCGTTTCCGGGGAAGCTAAAAGGGAAGTTGTTACCACCATCGATGGTGGTTCATCTGAAAGCCTATGCCCGTTATAGCGACGCTCATTGGGCCTTTTTAGGAAGTTCTCGAGGGATAGGAATTCCACAATGGTCAAAAGACACCATGGCGAGCCTTTCAACAATCACAGAATTGCTAGATCAAGTTTACGGAACCATAGAGTTAAAAGATAAAAATCTGGAAGATCGTGAATTGAAAGATAAACCAAAGAATATTGGTAAGCATATTGTTGGGATAATGATGGCTAGGATTTTAGAGTGTAAAGCATTGTCAACTGCCATTGAGTCGGCTCGTCCGGAATTCAGAGAGAAGTTCGGATCGCTCTTTGAGGAATCCAAGGGGCGTCCTTTTTACGAAGTTGAGCAGTTTATCTGGGGTCCCCACCTAGACGCAAAAGCTGGTTTTTTGGCCTCTCTCGCAGGAGGAAGAACAAGAATTGTCTTTAGAGATAATATTTTTGGGGCCGAAAAACTCTTAAGAGAAACATGGGAGATTCTATCCACCAACGATCAAGATCCAACAGGAAGAGGTAGGGCGCAGACCCTAAGAACGATTGGTTTTCTATTGGACGTGGCCCAAGCCCTAGGGCCGTTAGGGGGAGGTAGAAAAAGATAGGAATTATTAAGGTATTGGAGGTGTGGGGGGTGCGGGTGGTGGTCCTGCTCCCCTTTTTGGTCCGTATTTTTGCCAAGCTTCACCTATCTTTAGTACACTTCCAGCTGCACCCCCAGCGAAACTTAAAGTTCCGGCAGCTATTCTCCCGGGTGCCCCTATGGTTTCTCCAATGGCCGTGCCGTAAGCAAATGGTTTCTTTTGGATAAAAGATTGAATAATATCGGACACCTTGGGAGCCATCCAAAGAATTACCAGCCCAATAAGAGGCAGTAACATCCTGGTGAGAAATTGCAAATTGCCTATATTTTGGTTAGTAAGAGCATCAATAGTCATCGAAATATCGCGAACTCCGGGTATCATAAATGTGATTGTCTTTAAGAGAGATTGCCAGTCATTAAAGAATGAGGCCACTCCTTGAAAAATAAGATAGGCAGAGAGGAAAAGCATAGCTAACATTACAGGCAAAACCATAATACTAGCCAGGGTATTCCTAAACCAAGTGCCAATCATCTCGCTTCCTGGAAGAGCACCCATCAAGAGCATAAAAGGAGCAAAAACCAAATTAACAATAACCATCGCCCAGGCTTTAAGCAAAGTCCAGGCACAGCGCAACAGGGCAATAAGTCCAGTAATGGTGGCGATAATAATAAAAATCCAACCAAGGGGACCAAGAATAATAAGTCCAAGAAGCGTCATAAGGGATGTAACAACCATAAGAATAACAAGAACAGCATCTTGTATTCCTGGAGAAAGGTTAATATTAAGTGTTTCTTCAATACTAACTATAAAACTGCTGATACTTCCCTGCCCGAGAATTGGCATATCAAAGTCAATATTTCGAAGAACGGACATCATTAAATGGATAAGAACATACATAAGATCAATTAGAAAGCCGACAATGGCGTAAGAGAAAGTGATTAAAATAAGGACAATTACCAGCCTGGGAATGGCCGATTGAATCGTGACGACTGCTTGGGGAGAGATTTTAACCCGAAACATAATGGCAAAGCCAATCACAACGAAAATTAAAGCAAGAAAAATATAGGATATGTTTCTGAAAGCTTTCCAGATAGGCTGAATTGGCTTCATAATTTTAAAACCCATTCCTTCTGTTTGTGCGTAGGCGGGCTTGGCCAGTCCTAAACGGTGGCCCACATCAGCCAGATATTGGATTCCTGAAGCAGGGGGATTGGTATACATTGCGATAATAAAACTGCCGGTATCACCAATTAACCCAGGATTTTTTTCTCTTTCTTCCGAGCTACACGAAAGACAGCCGGTAATTCCACTAACCACCGAGGCGCCGGTGGCCTTGACGGTTTCTAAGACAAAGCTTTGAAGATTCATCTCGTTGGTTTTGTAGACCGCTTGCTCAAATTGTGTGAAATAGCTGACTCCACCCGGAGTGCTAAAAGCCGACGCATTTTTTGGAGAAAGAAGAAAAGCCAGCGCAAGAAAGATGGTAAAAAGAAGCACTTTTCGAACAGTTAAAAGTTTCAGCATGGCAGTTATTTAAACAATAACATTGTTTCTTGGTAATTTCAAGGTTGCTTATAAGGGGTCAGCGCCTTGGTAAGCCACTCCTTGCCTAGTTGAACTCCGCCTAAATGTTTGAAATGAAATTGGCCCGAGATAGACTTAGGTTTGTCATCAGTTCCATCAGTAGGCTTAAATGAGCCATCACCAGAATAACTATAAATAATCTCATCGGCGGCATCAATATCAGTAAATTTTGGATAGCCTGCTGGTCGGAAGAGGTTAAAGATACCGCCGCTTTCGGCGTTGGCGGTTTGGTTCCAGATATCATCAAGATAGGGATGATAGACATTAAGACCAATTTGGCGCTGAACCTCTTGCTCGCGAGTATCATCGCAAGGATCATGACAGGATTGACAATAGTTATTAAGAGCACTGGGGAGACAGTCGGGAATAGTGGTACAGGTGATTCCTTCTGCCCGACAGCTTTCATAATCTGGGTTGGAGAACCTATCAACCGCGGTGAACCCAACACTAATTGATTCTTGACAACAGAGAGTGTCATTGGGGTTGGTATCAGTCAGGATAGGGGTTTGGCAGGGTGGCACAGGCGCTGGAGCGGCCAAACCACAACTCTCATCGGTTGAGGCAGACAAAACTTGGGCGTCTTCATTTGCCAAAGAAAGCGGATTTTGGCTTGTTGCAGGAGGGGTGGAAACATAAGGGATGAGCATTCCTTGAAGAATTTGACTGGCCTCATACAACCGCGCCACATGGGGGACTTGTTCAATTTTGTCTTCAAAGTTTTTGTCATCGGGTTTATCTTCTGGCCGCCAGCCCAAATAGGGTTCAAGATAACCCGGCGTGTCTTCTCTGGTGACCATCGGCACCACCTTCCAGAGCCTAAACCACTTGCCATCATCTTTTTCTTTCCACTCCTGCCATTTTTTCTCATAATCTTCCTCGTTTGGGTCAGGTGGAAAATGACCAGCTAAGTCAGAAAGTTTTCCACGAACTCCTTCTTCCTCCCAATAGGTAACGAGGTTGACAGGGGACAAATTCATAAGAGAGAAAGCTGTTTTAATAAAGTTTATTAACTCATCATCAACAAGAGCTGAAAGACTAAACCACCCGCCCTTCTTGCTAAAAAAGCAATAGTGGTGAATTTTGGCAACTATCTCAGCACCGGGTACTCCTATTCTGCCGGCAAAAGCCGCCAGGATGTCAGCCCAAAAAGGCGCATCCCAACAAAGCCGACCAATATAATTCAGCGAGTAATCATGGATTTTTCCTTCCTCTAAGCTGTTTTTTTTAGAAGGGTCTTCGGGATTAAGAGAGTCTTGAGCGCGACCAACCATATCCTCTTTAAGCTGATTTTGATAGGCCATGGGGGTTAATTTACGTAAAGCCCCGGCATAATTGACGCCACTAAGCCAATATGGGCCAGCTTTAGTAAAGGGATTAAAACTAGCAAGAAAACCCTCTGCGTTAAAATAAGTAGTATAATACTCAGCGGTTCCTTCTAAATAATCCGCCAGATATTTTGTCTCATCTTCTTGTCCGCTTTTCCCGACAAAAGGGATGCTCACTTCGGAAAGGTCCATAGTGACTGTGCCACCCCAAGATTCTTCTATGCAGTGCGGCGCCTCATCATCGCCAGCACCGCGGCTATAAGTAACGGTGCTCTTTACGGTTGGGCTGGTAGCGCACGAGGAACTAAGGTTGTCGGTTAAATTACAGGGTTCGCACTGATTTGGTCGACTGACGCGCTCCTCATCCGAATTTCCAGGAGTACAGGTAAGAGGAGGATTGTTAATATCGATATCCAAAGCCTCAGCTGGAGGAGCCCAAGGGAAAAGAAGAAGGAAAAAAGAAAACAAAATCAAGACAGGTAGACTTTTCATTATTCAGCCACCAATTTTAAACTGAGTCACATGAACTCCGGTAAAAACTTCGATAAATCTTAAGATGAGCCAGATACCTACAAGGGCGGCCAGGCCAAAAATGGCATAAGTTAAGGTTTTTTGGGCTGATTCGGTCGCTTTGGGGTCGCCGCCCGAGGTTATGTACTTAAAACCGCCGATAACCAGCATGACAAAAACCGCCAAAACCGCAAAGCCAGTAACTACATTTAAAATCCGGGTAAAAATAACTTCCAAATCTGTTAATTGGGCGGGTTCATCGCCGGTTGTTGACCACTCGGCTGCATAAACAGAGGAAGAAAATCTAACAACACAGCGATGTAGCAATTTAACCATCTTCGACTTAGTCTACTATGGGAAGCTGTGATTCGTCAATAGCAACCGCAAAAACGCAAAATATACCGCAAAAACGCAAAAATAAGATTAGAAATTATTTACAATACGCTTAATCTCTAAAGTAGCCAGGGCGAAATTTAAAATCAGCCCCAATCTTTTGTTGGCAGTTTTAAGATAAGAAAGCATTTGCGCTTCATGAATATTGTTTAGCTCAGAAACCGCTTTTAATTCCAAAATAACTTCATTTTCTACCATAAAATCCACTCTCTGATTACCCAAAAATAGATCGTTATATTTTACTCTGATAATTGCCTGGTTGGTAAATTTAATTTCCTGTCCTTTGAATTCATAGGCTAGTGCTTTCTCATAAATTTTTTCAATAAATCCAGGTCCAAGTTTTTTATGAACATTAATTGCCAGACCGATAATCCGCCTGGAAAGATTATTTAGCTCACTTTGATTCATATAATTATTATAGCGTCTTTGTATTTTAATTTAGCGCTTTCGCGCCCAGCGAAGCTGGATTTTGCGTCTTTGCGGTTGCACCACACAAAAAGCATCGCACTAAGCGAGATTCTGTTGAAGATTTCAATCTCACCTAAGGATGCTTTTTAGAAAGGATTAGGAATTTGAATTGCTCCTCCGAGAATAGTTATTCCTAAGAATTGCTCAATTAATTTTGTAATTGCCCAGGCGGCAAAAACAATAATCAAACCAATTAAGGCAGCCGTAATTCTTCCCCGAGCTGACTCTGTGGCCTGCTTGTCTCCACCAGAGAGCATCCATTGAATTCCGCCAATGACCAACATAAAAAAGAAAATAATGGCGGCCACGATAAAAATAAGACCTATCAAAGCAGAGAGAAGTTTGCCTATATCGGTAATTTTAACGAATTCTGGTTGGTTGATGGTGATGGCTGCCAAAGCTCCCGTTGGCGAAATTAAAATTGCCCCAAGAGCCAAAGAAACAGCGCTTATAATTTTTTTCATCAGTTCACCCCCTTTCAAAATCATTATACGAGACTTACTTTTTCCTTGTCAATACTGCTTGCGCTGAGCGGCCAAGCCAACCTTGGCCGTCGAAGCGTCAACCTACTCAACTTTAGGCAGAGAAATTGGCCCGCCGAGGATAGTGATGCCCAAAAATTCCTCAACGAGCATAATAACCGCCCAAGCCGCGAATAAAAGTACTAGTCCAATCAAGGCAGCCGTAATTCTTCCCCGAGCTGACTCTGTGGCCTGTTTGTCTCCGCCTGAGGTCATCCACTGGATGCCGCCGATTAAAAGCAGGAAAAGGGCAACAATAACTCCTGCAATTAAAATAATTTGGATTAAAGCGCTGATAAAACTGCCAAGAAACCATTCTCCTGTTTTTCCTTCTCCCTGCAAATTAGGGCCAAGAGCTGGATTGGTGATTTTATTGTCCATTATTTCATTTTTTCCAGATATCAATAAGAAATTTACTTGGGCTTAGGATATCAAGGCCAATAATATTGCCGATTAAGTCGATGAGGAAAATGGCGGCGACCACAATTACCAAACCGATAATGGCGTTGGTGATTTTTTTTCGGGCGTTTTCCAGAGCAACTTTATCGCCGCCAGAGGTTAACCAAGTAAACGCTCCGATAAAAAATTGGAAAAGAAACCAAAGCCCGGCGGCAACGGTCATAACGCCGATGATAACGGAAAGAACTTTGTTAAAAATTCCCGCCGCCCCCGCGACATCTTTGTCAGCTATGAAGTCCCCGATTGGTCCTATTCCCCTAAGTTGATCTCCAAGAGGATACTCTTTTTGTGCTAAAAGAATTTGAATCATAGTTATTCTGGTCCGTAAATTTTTGGACTCAAAATGGCCGAAGCGTCGCCGAACAAGAGCCAGCCAAAAATAGCCGCCAAAACAAATGAGCCGGCGATAATTAAAAGACCAACTAAAGACTGCCAGATTTTCGCCCAGGCTTTTTCCACATTTTTTGGGTCGCCGCCGGCGGACATAAAACCATAACCGGCTAAAATAAGATTAACAAAGGCGTAAAGCCCAGCAATGACAATTAAAAACTGAATGAGATTATTTAAGAAATTAACCAGCCCCTCGTTATATGAGCCATATTTGGCCAGTGGCCCAGGCAGAGGAATGTCGCCAATAATGTTATCGTCAGCCGCTAAAGAATATTTTAATAGTGTCATTTAAAGTCCTGATTTTAAAATATCAACTCCAGTTATGACTTCAATTAATTGAATTATCCAATAAGATAAAAAAATAATCAAAAAACCAACCACGGCGGTGGTGATGGCCTTTTTTCCTTGACCGGTTTTTTGGGCGTCACCGCCACCTGCTCCCATGATAAGGCCAAACCCGCCAAAGAGCAAGAGACCAAAAAGTAAAAGGCCGGCGAGAATATAAACAGTGGGCAAAATGGTGGAGATTAAACTACCCACAGTGGGGAAGTTTGTCGCCGGGCCAAACTCTTTCCCGATATTAACTGCGTAAAGCATAAATAAATTGCTAGATTGCTATATTGCTATGATTGCTAGATTGAAAACCGAATTAACAATGTAACAATGTAACTATATAGCAATCTGACTATGTAATCTAACAATATAACAATTCTCTTTTGCCTGTCAAATTTTCACCAGTGGGGTATAATGGGAAGCGCACCATGGATTATAAAGAATATTTTCTTCCCTATGCCGCCGAAATAGACGTTTTTCTTCGTCATTTTTTCCAACAAAAAATTAAAGAGGCAAAAAGGATAACACCCATCGCAGCTGGTATGTGGGAACATTTCCAAAACTTTATTGCCGGAGGAAAACGTATTCGCGGTGGATTGGTAAAGCTAGGGTATGAGTGTTTAGGTGGGGTTGATGAGAAGAAAATTTTACCCGTTTCCGCGGCCGTAGAAATTGTTCATGGAGCTCTCCTAGCTCATGATGATATTATTGATCAAAGTGAGCTGCGCCATGGTCATCCGACAATTCACAAACAATACGAGAATTATCATCAAGCGCATTACCAAAAGGGTTTACCCATTCGTTATGGTGAAAATATGGCGATTGTGGTAGGTATTTTGGCTGAATATGAAGCGGTTTCTCTTGTCAACCAATCTCAGTTTTTACCTCAGCTTAAAGTTCAAGCGATTAACGAGCTGTGCCGCTTTCTCGAGGAAACCGGTTATGGCGAGGGACTGGATGTTGACCTTGCCCAAAGAGAGGAAATCAAAGAAAAGGAAGTTTTAACAATCCATTCTTTAAAAACCGCCCAATACACCTTTGCCGGCCCTTTAAAAATTGGCGGTATTTTAGCCGGTGCGGACGAAGCGCAATTAAAACGCTTTGAGGATTATGGCATGCCGGTGGGGATTGCTTTTCAACTTCAGGATGATATTTTGGGAATGTTCGGCACTGAGGAGAAAACCGGCAAGCCGGCCGATGATGATATTAAAGAAGGAAAAAATACCCTGCTTTATACCCAGGCTTTAAAAAGCGGCACAGCCAGCCAGCAAAAGAGGCTGAAATCTTTGTGGGGCAAGAAGGATATTACCCCAAAAGAATTGGAGGAGGCAAGAAGAATTATTAAGGATACTGATTCACTGGCCTATTCGCAGAATTTAGCTTTTGAATTAGTCAAGAAAGGAAAGAAGGCAGTGTCGAAAATTACCAAAAACAGAGAGCTTCAGGAAGTTTTTCTAAGCTTAGCAGATTTTGTTATTGGCAGAGAAAAATAAATGGAAAGAACTCTTTTTAACCAAAAGACCATTCAGAAAATAAAACAATTTATTGCCCATCGCGTGGAGGATGAAAATGAAGCGGAAGAAATCCTTCAAGATACCCTAATCTCGGCCTGTGAAGCTCTGCCTAGTTTTAGGGCTTGCTCTTCTCTTTTTTCCTGGCTTTGCGGCATTGCCAAACACGAAATTTCGGACTTTTACCGCAAGAAAAAAATTAAAACAATTCTTTTTTCCCATCTGCCATTTTTGGAAAAACTGGCCTCGCAAGCTTTAGGCCCAGAGGAGGAAGTTTTAGAAACAGAGCTTAAAAGAAAAGTGAAAATTGCCTTGAACAGTTTAAGCGAAGGATATCGGCAAGTTTTACGACTAAAATATATAGAGGGTCTTTCTGTCGCTCAAATTGCCACGCGTTTAGATTTGAGCCTTAAAGCGGTTGAGTCTAGGCTTTCGCGGGCAAGGCTAGCGTTTAGAGAAGTTTGGGATGAGGAAACTCAAAAGTTTTATTAGAATTTTTCTTCTAATTTCTTTAAAAGAATCCTATTTTTTCCTTCGCAATCTCTACGGTTTAATCGTTCATCCGTTTAAAACCATCGTTGAAATTCGTCGAAAACCCGACTGGTCGCAGACGATTTTAATCTTTGGTCTACCGGCTTATATTTGGCTGGTGATGACTCTTCTTTTCCTGCCGGTGTTTTATCTTTTTCGGAATTGGTATGGCACAAGGGTTCTTCTTTTTCTACTCTTCTACTCTTCTACTCTTCTACTCTTCCTTGTTGGTTGTTATCTTCTTTTTTGGGCTATCCAATATTTTTTAAGATGCAAACTAAAACTAAGAAACTAAAGATTAAAACCAAAAAAGGTCCCCAATTTATTGATATTACAGAAGATATTGTTGATTTTATTAATAAAAGCGGCATTAAAGATGGTCTGGCGGCGATTTGCTCCCAGCATACAACGGCCGCGGTAAAAGTGAACGAAAACGAACCTCTTTTAATCGAAGACATGACAAAATTCTTAGAAAAACTTGCCCCAGTTAATGGCGCTTATAATCATAATGATTTTAAAAGACGGACGGTGAATATGTGCGCTGGGGAATGCGCTAATGGCCACTCTCATTGTCAGCATTTGCTTTTGTCGACTTCAGAGACGTTGCCAATTATCGCCGGGAAATTGCAACTTGGGGCTTGGCAGAGAATTTTCCTCGTCGAACTGGACCATGCCCGAGAAAGACAAGTGATAGTACAGGTGATAGGAGAATAGAGAAATTTCTAATTAACCTAATTGACCTAAAAGGAAATGATATTTAATTTTGGAAATTGGGAATTGGGGTTTCTTTAGATCAATTAGAAATTAGATTAATTAGATTAATTTTATGAAGATAATTGTTGGTAAATATGCGGGATTTTGCCCGGGGGTTAAGAGGGCCTGGGCTCTAGTCGAAAAGGCGGCTCACAAGAAGAACGGGCCGATTTTTGTCTTAGGTGAGCTGATTCATAATCGGCAGGCAATCCAGCGGATTGAAAGTTGGGGAATAAAGACGATAGAGAGCTTGGAGGAAGTGAAGAATGGTTCGGGAACTCTAATTATCCGCGCTCACGGCGAGCCCCCTAAAACTTTTCAAAAATTAGCCAAGATTGGTCTGCGGGTAGTCGACGCAACTTGTCCCAGCGTCGCCCGAGTCCAAAAACTAGCCCAAAAAACAGAGACACAAGGTTATCAAGTTTTTGTTTGCGGTGAGAAAGAGCACCCCGAAGCTTTAGCGACGATTGGCTATACAAAGAGAGGAAAAATTCTTTCTTCGCCAGAAGAGGCCGCAAAAAAAGAGGAGATGGAGAAAGTCGGCGTTTTATCCCAAACTACGTTTTCACCTCAGACCTTTACGCAAATTTGTCAGATTCTACGAGGGAAATGTTGGGTATTTAAGTCGCTGGGGACGATTTGTAACTTTGTCCAACTGGCCCAGAAAGAAGGTGGCCAGATTGCCAAAAAGGTGGACTTGGTAATTGTCGTGGGCGGTAAACACAGTTCCAATACGAAACGACTGGCGGAGGTTTGTGGCAAAATTGTTACTACCCATCACATTGAAACTGCCTCGGAAATAAAAAAACAATGGCTAAATAGTGCTGGGAAAGTCGGTCTTCTCGCAGGAGCTTCAACTCCAGAATGGATTATTGAGGAGGTGCAAAAGAAACTTTGCAGTTTTGGCAACTGTGCTTTGGTAAGTTGAGAATTTATGGTAAACTTATCACTTGCCCGATAGTAAACAATGGAAAACAATCAGCAATCTAACAATTTAGCAATCAGCAATCATATCCCTCGTCATATCGGCATTATTATGGATGGCAATCGTCGCTGGGCCGAAAAGCAGGGCTTAACTGTAAATCAAGGCCACGAAGCGGGGGCGGAAAATCTTAAAAAAATTGTCGAGCATTGCGAGGAGCTGGGTGTTAAAACCCTGACTGTTTATGCTCTTTCGACTGAGAACTGGCAGAAAAGGACAAAAGGAGAAGTAAAAGGACTTTTTAATCTTCTTTTAAGAATTGCCAAAGAGAAAAAAGAGGAATACCAAAAAAAAGGAATAAGAATGGCAGTTTTGGGTTATTTTCAAGCTTTCCCCAGGAAAGTGGTTCGGGTGATTGAGGAAATGTTGAAAGTTGTTCTAAAACATGAGCGAATGAGGGTGAATTTAGCCTTAAATTATGGAGGAAGAGATGAGATTGTTAGAGCCGTTCAGGAAATTATTAAAGAGGGTATTCCGGCCTCGAAAGTGAACGAACAGCTCATTGCCAAACATCTTTATACCAATAGCGGTCCGGACCCGGATTTGGTAATCCGCACCGGCGGCGAGACTCGTCTTTCTAATTTCCTCCTGTGGCAATCTTCTTACAGTGAACTTTACTTTACCGACACCCTTTGGCCGGATTTTGTCCCCAGAGAACTGGATAAGGCGATTTTGGAATATCAGAAACGCCAGAGAAGGTTTGGGAAGTAGTCACCAAAGGTGACTTAAATTGTTAGATTGCTACGTTGCTATATTGTTAGATTGACAGATTGATGTTAGTGAGCTTAATTAAGTAATTAATTTCTTTCGGAAGTTTTCTTAATTCTCCAATAATATGCTCATTTTCCCTCCCGGAGATTAGTTTTCTTTGATAGGCTTTTTTACACCAGTGGGCGGATTCAAAGACAGAAGCCCGCGCATTGTAAAAAAATTTAATTTTGTCTTTTTTGTGGTAGCGACCAAACCCTTCAGCAATATTAGCCGCAATTGAATCAATTGCTTCTGTAAATTGTGCACCAACAGTTCTTTTCGCAAAATAATCCCATTTAACCACAGTGTTCCAAACATAATCGCCCAGTTCAGAAGCAGTTTTATAAGCGGGAATATCTTCCAATTTGAAAGTTTTCTTAATCATTTTTTCCAATGTAGCAATATAACAATCAACAATCTAGCAATCAAAACACCTTCGGTAATCCGAAAATCACCTGAAGAATCTGAACCAGCCAGTAGGAGACAAAGATGATAATGAAACCAATTACCGCTCCGGTTATTTTTCCTTTAGCCGACTCGGCTCTTTTGGGGTCTCCACCTGAGGTCATCAGCTGAAAACCGCCTAAAATTAGATAAACAAAAAGCATTAAGCCCGCCAGGACAAAAAGATAGGGCAAAAGCGCAGAAATGATAGTGCCAATGCTGGTAAATTCAGCCTTAAATCCTGGTGGAGGATTAATTATACATTCGCCATTACACTTACCAGGTAAAGTTAGTGCTAGTTTTGACATCTTATTTTTTCCACCCTGGAATTTGTAAAATCTGAGTGCCTATTAATTGTAACAAAAAGACGGAAAAAATAATCATCAGAAGACCAATTAAGGCGCTGGTGATTAATTCTTTACCGGCCTTAAGCCTTTCCGGATCACCAGCCGAGGTAATGATTTGAAATACCCCAAAAATCATTAGAAGAAAAGCAATCCCCCCCCCAATGCCGATGGCAAACTTCAAAATCCAGGCAATAAAAAAATCGGGGCTTTCGACATAAACACACCCAAGAGCGGTCTCTATGCAGGAGGTCTCTTTACCCTTACAAATGTATTTGCCGTTGATAACAGATTTGTTTATCAGAGTACAAGGAGCATCCTTTGGGCATTTGAATCCAGGAGTATTTTGGAGGCCAGGAGAGCAAGCGTCTCCCTGTTTCAGAGGTTTAGTTTCTTGCTCAATAGTGAAAGAAGCAACAGGCCCATATTGATTATTCGGGCGACAGTCTTGGTTCTTAAAAATTCTAATCTCACAATTTCCTCCTCCAAAAGCTGTCAATTCTGAACCGGCGAATCTGAAAGTGAAAGTTCCATTTGGAACAGAGAAGTCGGAGGATATTACTATTTTGTCTCTTTCGGGATCACCTCCTACCCTAAAAGCACAAGCGGAGTAGATGCTCATGCCATTTGGATATCCTGTTCCCTCCAATATAAACATACCGCTGTCGGGATCACGAGCGATCTGGAGTGTTTGAGCCAGGACTTTGGTAGGCAACTTAAAGAGGAAGATTGACAAGGGGAAGAAAAAAGAGAAAGTGATTGTTAATAATAATTTTTTCATCCTCTCCAGTCTAGCACAGAATTTTTATGAAAGGCAAGAAGGTAGAAGTAGCGTGCTATAATTTAAGGCAGGAATGAGAATTGCTAAATTGTTTAATTGCTTAATTGCTATATTGCTAATTGCTTTTTTTCTTATCTCTTATCGCTTATTTCTTATCACCCCCGTTCTTGCCGAATGTCCCGCCACTGACTACGATTGCCAAATTGCTGAGCTGCAGAGAGAATACGATGCTCGCAAAGAGGCCCACGAGAAGAATAAAATCACCTTGGCCGAATATGAGAAACAGCTGGCCAGTCTTAATAAAAAATTAACCGCCATTGAAGCTAGTCTTAAGAAATTAGAGAAAGATATTTTTGAAAGAGAGGTTGACCTTGGGGTTCAGGAAGAGATTTTAGCGGTTCGCGTGCGCAATTATTACATCAATAGCCGACGATTTTCTCCACTTCTGCTTCTTCTCTCTTCAGGTAATGCTTATGAGCTGACTCGACAACTTGCCTTTCGTCAACAAATGACCAATCAAGACCGCAACATCATTATTCAAACATCAGAAGAATTATCCCAGCTAAAAAATGATAAAGAAACCCTACAGAAGAGTCAAGCTTCACTTTCTGCCTTAAAACAAAAAACCGGAGCACAAACTAGCTTTATGAGAGAGGAAGTGGCTAAAACCGAGACTTTTTTTGCCCAGATTCAAGCTAAACAAAAAGAGCTTTTAGCCCTCAAGGCGGGCGGATTTCAAACTTCAGTTGGAGAAGTGCCGCCGGCGGACGATCCGGCTTCGCGTCCAGATTACAACCCTGGTTTTTCTCCAGCCTTTGCCGCTTTTTCTTTTGGTGCCCCTCACCGTAAAGGCATGAGTCAATACGGAGCATATGGGCGGGCTAAAGCTGGTCAGTCAGCCGAGCAGATTTTAAAAGCTTACTATGGAGATGGTATTGAGATTAGAAGAGACTACCCCAGTGTTAATATCACTGTTCGGGGTTACGGAACAGTCGATTTGGAAACTTATGCCAAAAGAATTTATGAAATGCCCAGCTCTTGGGGAGATGAAGGAGGGATGGAGGCCTTGAAAGCTCAGGCGGTGGCGGCTCGCTCTTATGCTTTAGCTTATACCAATAACGGAGCGGGTAGTATCTGCGCCACTGAGTCCTGTCAGGTCTACAAACCGGCCAATAAAGGTGGGAAATGGGAGGAGGCGGTCAATGCCACGCGCGGTTGGGTATTGGTGGCCGGTGGTCAGCCTTTCTCAGCTTGGTATGCCTCAACGGCGGGTGGTTACACATATTCCTACAGCGCTGGGGGGCATACCACCCCCGGCCTTTGGGATACTCCACAAGGTCGAGACGGCTGGACAAATGAGGCTTGGGAGAAAAAAGCGGCCAGCCCTTGGTTTTATAAAGCTTGGTATCGCCTGCGCTCTGGCAGTTCCTGTGGCCGTTCTCACCCTTGGCTGACCGAGGAAGAATTTAGCGATATTCTCAATGCTCTTCTTATTTACAAAAATGACTCAGGAAGCGTTTCCCATCTTTCTTCCCTTGACGCGCGAACTTGTTTTGGTCAAGATATTGCCGAAACTTGGGACCGCGCTCGGGTGCGCAGTGAAGCGGCTAAATTTGGTGGGCCAGTCACTCGCGTTGACTCTTTAGATGTTATTTACTCAGGCGGAGGTTTTACGCAAACTGTTTATTTTGGCACCGATAAAGGCCGAAAAGAATTCTCAGGTGAAGAATTTAAGTATATTTTCAATCTCAGGGCACCGGGGGCGATAGGACTTAAAAGTTCTCTTTTTAATCTGATGAAAAAATGATACAATGAAGTATGGCTGACCTCTATGTTTCCAAACCTAAAGATGAAACCAGAAATCCCCTCCGGGCCTATATACTTCACCCTGCAAAGGTTCGTTTTGGCATTCAAGAGAAAGACGAAGAAATAATTTTACTTCTGAGAAAGCACTGGCTCACCAATGTTCCCTGGCTTTTAGTTTTTTCTGTTCTGATTTTTGCTCCTCTGGTTCTGCGGATTTTCCCCTTAATTGACTTTCTCCCTGTTCGCTACCAGCTAATGAGTGTTATTGCCTGGTACTTGCTTCTAATCGCCTTTATTTTTGAAAAATTTTTAACCTGGTTTTTCAATGTCTATATTGTAACGGACGAAAGAATAATTGACGTTGATTTCTATAACTTAATTTATAAACAGGTGACCGAGGCAAAAATAGATAAAATCCAAGATACAACTTCGCGAGTTGGCGGCGTCATCAGGTCCCTTTTTAACTTCGGCGATGTTCTTGTTCAAACAGCCGGCGCTGAGCCTAATCTTGAATTTGAGGCAGTCCCATATCCTGACCAAGTGGTGAAAATTCTAGATGAACTGCGAGCTCAAGAGGAAAAGGAAGTCCTAGAAGGGAGAGTAAGATAAATGAATTTTCTACCGTTTGATAACTTAATTAATCTTGTTTTTTCAATTTCTATTTGGTCGGTGGTGAAGCTGATGGTTCTTTTTGCCCTTTTAATTTATGCCATCTTTGCTTTGGTTATTGTTAAACAAGTTAATTTGATGACGGAAACTCTTTGCGACCAGCTGGAAATTCCTCTGAAAATAGTCGCCGCTTTTCATTTGGCAGGAGCAATTTTTATTTTATTTTTGGCTTTTGTCATCCTTTAAAAAGTAATGAAAAGCCTGTCTGTGAAGCTGGCCAAAATTGTCGGAACACCAACTCTTAAGAATTGGTCGCAAGTTTATACATTTTTTCCCGAGGACGAAGCCAAAAGAAAACAAAGAGGTACTCTTCTGGCAGTTTTATTCTTTTCTTTCTCTTCTAGTACAGAAGAAACAACAGCCACTGGTCGGGAAATTCTTCTGCGCCTACATGAAGAATATTACGGCCAAACACAAGAGCCAGTTTTAGAAAGATTAACAAAAACTATAGAAAAAGTCTGCCAGGAATTTTCCACCGAGGAGCAGCGGTTGGAGATTACCGCCGCCGTGCAACTGGGGAATATTCTTTATTTGGCTAGCTTTGGCGCAGGCGAAGTTTGGCTCAAACGTGGAGGAGCGCTTGGTAAAGTTCTAGAGGGACGAGAGAAAGAAGGCCAAAATGCCAGCGGGTTTGTCGGAGAAGAAGATTTAATTGTTTTAGGAACCGCTTCCTTTTTTCAAACCTTAGGCGAAGGAGTTTTTCGGGCAGCACTGGAGAACAACCAACCCGATGAAGCGGTTGAGTTTTTGACACCTTTAATTCATAGCGGCGAGGCTGCCTCTGGTGCCGCGGCTTTAATCGGTAAAGTTGAAAGCGCGCAAGAACTACCCCCAGAGGAGGGTAAAGGAGAGGTTGTACCGGCTGAGGATATTTCCAAAGAAAAGCCTATAGGTTCATTTACCCGTTTTGTGGCTAAAGTTCGGGGGAAATTGCCTCAGCTATCCTTAGGGGCAATTTATGTGCGTCGGACTGACGAAGAAAAGAAAAATAGGAGAACTTTTTTTATTGTCGCCATTATTCTTATTTCCCTTTTGACAGTGAGTCTTTTTTTTGGAGCCAAAAAAAGAAATCAAAATTTAAAGTACCAACGATTTACTCAAGTCTATGGCGAAATCTTGCAGCTTTTTGACGAAGGGAAAGCCTTGGTAGTCTTAAATCCTCTCAAGAGTCGGGAGCTTCTTTTTCAGGCCAAAGCGAAGCTGGCGGAAATTGAAAAATTGGAGGTGGAAACTCTCAAAACAGAAGAACTTAAGGGGCAAATTGAGGCGGTGTTGGGTCAGGTTTACAAAGAGTACCAATTAAGCGAAGTCCCAATTTTTACTGACTTAACCCTAGTAACTGCTGAAGGTAGAGGTGACAGCCTTGCTTTAAACCAGGGATCTTTGGCGGTTTTAGATAGAAGCAAAAATCGAATTTTAACCGTTGATGCTGTGCGCAAATCAGCCGAAGTTTTGGTTGGCGGCGGTGCCATTGAGGCAGCAAGTTCGCTTGCCATAAATGAAGAGAAAGTTTTTGTTTTAGAGAAGGAAGGAGTAGCTGAAATTGAGATGAAAAGCAAGAAAATGGAAAGAGGCAAGATTAAAACCGACGAAGAGTGGGGCGAAATTGGAGCGATTAAGGCTTACGCGGGGAATCTTTACTTTCTTGACAAGGGCAAAAGCCAGATTTGGCGATATACGGCGGGGGATGATGGCCTGCCTGCCGGTCAGGCAGGTTTTGGCGCTCGTCAAAGTTGGTTTGGTAAAAGCACTCCGCCCAATTTCCAAAACACCATTTCAATGGCGATTGATGGCTCGATTTGGCTCCTTTCGGATGAAGGAAAAATTTTAAAGTTTGTTCAAGGAGCGCCGGCAGTTTTTGGTCTTTCTGGCCTGGCCAAAGCGTTTTCTAGCCCTTTAGTCATCTATACTGACAATGAGGCTCAATTTCTTTATATTTTGGATAAAGGCAATGGTCGCGTGGTAGTTTTAGCCAAATCCGGAGATTATCAGGCAGAGTATATTTGGCAGGGGCTCAAAGATGTTTCGGATATGGTGGTTTCAGAAGCAGAAGGGAAAATTTTCTTGTTGGCGGAGAGTAAAATATACGAGATAGAATTAAGATGACAGGTGATTATGAAAATTTTCAATCATCGTGCTAGGCGTGATTATCAACTGTTTGAAAAATTTGAAGCCGGGGTTTCCCTGCTTGGCTCTGAGGCCAAAAGCGCCAGAGAAGGTAAGATAAATCTGGATGAAGCTTATGTGCGAATTAAAAATGGCCAGGCATTTCTTCTTAATGCCTTTATTCATCCTTACCAGTTTGCCAACGCAGAAAATCTTGACCCTAGAAGAACCCGCCAGCTCCTTCTTCACAAAAAAGAGCTCTTGCTATTGGAGCAGAAAATGAGGCAGAAAAATTTGACAATTATACCTATTTCATGCTATAGTAAACGCGGTTTGGTGAAGCTGGAACTAGCTTTGGCCAGAGGTAAAAGAGAATATGAACATCGGGGAGAGATTAAAGAAAGAGATTTGGAAAGGGATTTAGAGCAGGAATTGCAATCGCAAAAGCGCTGAAAAGAGCAAAAACGCAAAGATTTTGCGTCTTTGTGGTTACTTTTGCGTTTTAGCGTTTCTGGGGACGATTGGATTCGACGGAAATCGCTCTTTTAAAACAGCAAGCCAACTTTGACCAAAAGTTGTGAAACAGGGTCAAAAAATAAACGGCAGCTATGAAAATGCTGGTCGTCTAGCTCCTGCTTACGCCTAAAAGCGCTTTGGCATGAGCTAGCCCCAAATGGTTTTCTCCTGATGAGACTTTTTGGGTGTGAACAAAGTCAGGATGCCTTTTACGAGAATGATTTCCTTGTAAAAGTAAGACAAAAAAATCTTTATCTTGGTTTTCCGGTTGATTGGATAAGACCAAGACGAGAATTAAAAGTCAACTAAGCTTGTAGAAGTTTTAAGGAAAAATTTTCGGATCCGGGTTCAATACCCGGCGTCTCCACCGCATAAACACGCGACCCCGCAGAATATTCTGCGGGGTTTTTGCGTGTTTGGCGGTGTGAAGGCTCGCCGTCTCGCAAAGCGCAAGCGCCGCGAGACTTTGCGAGCACACCCTTTTCGTCTATGATAGACTGAATTATGTACTTCGTTTATGTTCTCCATAGCTTCAAAGACAATAAGCTTTATATTGGCTACACAGAGAATTTGGAACAAAGGATAAGTATGCATCTTTTAGGAGAAGTTCCAGCGACAAAATCAAGATTGCCGATGCAGTTGATTTATTACGAAGCATACACTAATAAAAAGGACGCGAAAGGAAGAGAAAAGTTCTTAAAAGGCGGCTCAGGGCATATGTACTTAAAAAAGCAATTAAAATATTATTTTTATGACTATTCTTGACCTTCTTTTCCCTAAGAAATGCCTGGGTTGCGGCCGGACGGGTAGCTACTTCTGTAGCCACTGTTTAAACTTTGTTTCTCTCAGCAGCGAGAGAATTTGTCCGGTTTGCGAAAGATCTTCAATTGGTGGTTTAACTCACCCCCGTTGCCATAGCGCAACTTCTTTGGATGGGTTAACCTCAGTTTTTGCTTACAAGGGTTTAATAAAAAGGGCTATTGTTAACCTCAAATATCGCTTTGTCTCCGATTTAGCCCATGATTTAACTGAACTTTTTTTAAGTTTTTGCGGCGAAGATAAAACTTTTAGTCGAATTTGCCGCAGCAAAGAAGCAATTTTAGTTCCTATTCCTCTTCATCCCAGAAGAGAACGCTGGCGAGGTTTTAATCAATCTGAGCTTTTAGGAAAAATAATTGCCGAGAATTTAGGTATCAATTTTTCGCCTGATTTGTTAATAAGAATTAAAAATACCACTCCTCAAATTAAGCTAAAAGAAAAAGAGAGAAAAACCAATATTCAGGACGCTTTTCGTGTTTCCCCCAGTCATCCAATCATCCAGTCATCCAATATTCTTTTGTTTGACGACGTGTGGACTAGCGGTGCGACTTTAAAAGAAGCCTGCAGGACTCTTAAAAGGGCAGGGGCGAAGATGGTTTGGGGCTTGACTATAGCCAGATAAAATTACTATGGGTGGAATTTGACTGCTGTTAGTGGTATAATTATTTTATTCTTATCTTTGTGGTGAGAAACTGCGTTCTCAAGATAACCACGAGGATTGGATGCAGTTGGTTGGCACATTGAGAAAACATAAAAAAGAAGGAATAGAAGGAGGTAAAGTGGAATTAGGAAATATCATCAGCGACCTAAAGAACATGTCGCCGTGGCCCGTAGGATATCGACTTCCCAGGCAGGAGGCGGAGGAAATCGAAAAATTTCTTTCAAAGAGTCCTGAGGACTACAGGAGACTTCTCAAGTGGCTTGGAGATAACGGAATTCCTGTTGGTACCTTACCATTTGTGCTTCCATCTAAGTGTTCCCCCGACTGTTTGCCGCCACAGGTGGTGCAAATAATTATTAATGCACCTTTAACTGGAACAAAAGTGTCTGACGAACTGATGAATACGTTTTTCACTCATCAAAATAGAGGATGTCCAGCCTGCGGCCTAACTGTCGGGAGAATTAGAAAAGGACTTGTTTGAGTCTTTCCTAACCTAGGCCAACCAACCAAAAATAAAGGGGGTTTTGAGACTGAAGGTAGATTGGTGGAACTTTTCGCCAAAAACTTTTCTTTCCCAGACCCCCTTTTCCATTTTTAATTGAATTTTTAGCTTATTTTTGCTATATTTGAGTATCAAGGAGGGTTGCCAGAGTGGTAATGGAGCGGCTTGCTAAGCCGTGACGTCGAAAGGCGTTCACAGGTTCAAATCCTGTACCCTCCGCACTTCGATCGCTATTGGCGACCTCAGTGTAAACTTTCGGAATTAGTTGGGTTTACCCTGAGCGAAGCGAAGGGTGGGATGCCGGAGTGGTTTAACGGTCCGGTCTTGAAAACCGTGAAGGGCGCAAGTCCTACGTGAGTTCGAATCTCACTCCCACCGCTCACTTGATTTAGGATAAACTGGTATAATAAAGTTATGTCTGCTCAACCTAAAACTGAAAGTACTTTGAAAACTGAAGAGAGGCCTCTTGAGGTGATGCCGGTGCGCGAAGTAAAAACCCTTCTTGCCTGGAAGGCTCCGGTGAGAGTGTTCAAAAAACGAGACAGGGAATTTTGGACAACAGTTGCTTCGATTGCCATTTTAGTTGCGATTATCTTATTTTTTATCAAAGAATGGCTTTTAATCGCGGCCATTATTGCTCTTATTTTTGTTTACTATATTCTTTCCACGGTGCCTCCAGAGGAGGTGGAGCATCAAATTACAACGCGAGGCATTCGGTTTGCCGGCAAGGATTTTCTTTGGGATGAGCTGGGTCGGTTTTGGTTTTCCCAGCGCTTCGAACAGAAAATTCTCAATATTGAGACGCGAGGAAGATTGCCGGGCAGACTAGAGCTTCTTTTGGGACCGGTGGAAGAGGGAAAAATAAAAGAAATTTTAGTGAAGTATCTTTCTGAGGAGACACCCTTGCCTTCATTCCTTGACAGGGCTTCTGACTGGCTCTCGAAAAAAGTTCCCTTGGAGATTGGTAAATAAAAGTTAAGCGGCCATAGCTTAACGGATAGAGTAGCGGTTTGCGGAACCGCCGATCCCAGTTCGATTCTGGGTGGCCGCGCAAATTAAGTGGGAAGTTGGATTGTGGGTTTCCCGCGGAGCGGGATCGCGCTCTGCGGGACGATTCCCGCCAGGGGCGCACTGAAAATTAGTTCAAAACTAATTTCCAGCGTAAAACCTTTTATATATTGGGTTTACCCTGAGGAGTAAACGACGAAGGGAGGGTTGGCAGAATGGTAATGCGCTGGTTTCGAAAACCAGTGGGTGAAAGCCCTTAGAGGTTCGAGTCCTCTACCCTCCGCCACTCTCAGCGCGACGTCCTGTTTTAGGCCCAGGAGATTTGTTGGACGCTGGCCGCCGAGCGAGGAACCTGGAAATACTTTAAAACTGCTCCCACCGCCTCTTCCTGGCCGTATATTTTACAGGAGAAAATATCAACCAGAACTTGGTTGCTTTTGGTAAAAGTATGAATAGAAATATGGGAATAATCGATAATCACAAAGCCAGAAAGGCCAGGATTTTCAGGGATTCCTTCAGCGACCACCGGCGGATGGAGGACACGCATACCAATCACTTTAGGCAGTTCACTTAGAAATTTTTCTAAACCTTTTGCCTCCGTTAGTTTTTGTTCCGAAACCCCAGTGATGTCGATGATGATATGATAGCGCTGAGCAGTCATAAAACGTATCCATCAATTAGTATGTTGAGAAAATTTTTGCTTGTCAAATTTTCTTATTTTTTGTTGCTAATTTGAAGCTAATGATTTAAAATAACAGTGGTTTTAAAATTTTTTAAAACGGTTTGGCGCTTGTAGCTCAATGGATAAGCGGAGCTTGCCGCTTTGCAGTAGAGCACCCGCCAAAATTTCTGCCCTCGTAGCTTAACGGATAAAGCAGTGGCTTCCGGAGCCAAAGATTGAGGGTTCGATTCCCCCCGAGGGCGCACTGAAAATTAGTTCAAAACTAATTTCCAGTGTAAACACCTTATATTACCTGGAGAGGTCGCATAAGAACCTTGCTTCGCAAGAACCTTGAGACTAGCGTCTTAAGAACCTTGCTTCGCAAGAACCTTGTGCTATTCTCCTCGATAAATCTTGGAGAGGTCGCATAGTGGTCTAGTGCGAACGCTTGGAGAGCGTTTGTCGCCGCAAGGTGACCGAGGGTTCGAATCCCTCCCTCTCCGCAGAGGTTTTAGGTATGGATCAAATAGAAGAGGTACGTAGCAAAATCGACATCGTTCAGCTTATCTCCGAGTATCTTCCCTTGCAAAAATCGGGCAGAAATTTTAAGGCGCTTTGTCCTTTCCATTCAGAAAAAGCACCCTCTTTTATGGTTTCGCCCGAGCGGCAGATTTTCAAATGCTTTGGTTGCGGCGCTGGCGGCGATGTCTTTGGTTTTTTGATGAGGATGGAGAGGATGGAGTTTGGCGAAGCCTTGCGAACGCTGGCCAAAAGGGCCGGAGTTGTGCTGACTTCTTATCGTCCTACCACCGATGAGGCGGAAAAGGAGAAGTTTTACAAAATTAATCATTTAACCAGTGAATTTTATCACTATCTTTTAATTTCTCATCCAGTAGGGCAAAAAGCTTTAAGTTATCTTTTAAACCGAGGAATAAAAAAAGAATCAATAGAACTTTTTAAACTTGGTTTTGCCCCGGCTCTTTGGGAAGGTTTACAGAAATTTTTGGTAGGCAAACGAGGGTACAGGGATGAAGACTTGCTTAAATTAGGCTTAATTGTTAAGCAAACCAGTGGTTTTCGGGATTTTTTTAGAGATAGAATTATTTTTCCCCTCAAAGATAATCGTGGGAATGTTGTTGGTTTTGCCGGGAGAGTCATTGGGGTTTGGCAAGAGGAACAGGCGGCTAAAATCGGACCAAAATATATCAACACCCCCGAAAGCCCGCTTTATCATAAAAGCGACCTTCTTTACGGCTTAGAAACAACCAAAAATGCCATTAAAAGTAAGAATGAAGCGGTGGTAGTTGAAGGAGAGTTAGACCTTATTTCTTCTTATCAGGCCGGAGTGGAAAACGTGGTGGCGATTAAAGGCAGTGCTTTGACAGAAACTCAATGTCGTCTTTTGAAGAGATTTTGCGAAAATTTAATTTTGGCTCTAGATACGGACATTGCTGGCGACCAAGCAGCGCGGCGAGGGATTAAAACTGCCGATTCTTACGGTTTGGCGGTGAAGGTAGCGAAAATTCCCGAAGGTAAAGACCCTGACGAACTGGCTCGAAAGAACCCCCAGCTTTTGCGAAAGACAATCAGTGAAGCAATTGGAGTTTATGATTTTCTTATCGAGTCTGCTTTTGGCCGTTATAATACCCAAGAGGCAGAAGGCAAAAAGAAAATCGGTCAGGAAATATTGCCAGTTTTAGCGGAAATAGGAAATGAGATTGTGAAAGATTATTATATCCATTTATTAGCCAACCGGCTCGAGGTGACGGGCGAGTCAATCTTGAGGCAAATGGCCAAGGTGGAAGTTCCCGTCGGAGAAACCCCGAGAGCTGTTCCGGGGGCGGAAAAACCGGCGACAAAACTAAGACGCGAAATTTTAGAAGAGTATCTTTTTGCCCTTCTTTTTCAAGATTCCCAACCAGAATCACTTTTAGCCCCTGAAGTTAAACGATTAGTTTCAGTTCCAGCCCTGCGGCGGATTGTTGAACATCTGGAAAAGTATTTTGCCGGGAAAACAAAGAAATTTACAAGCGAGAAATTTGCGAAAAGCCTACCAAATGAGCTGTTGGAAATCTTTAATAATTTTTATTTAGTTGATTTGGATAAACAGATATCTGATAAAGCTTGGTTTGGACGCGAAAAAGAGAAAACCTTCAATAACCTTGAAGAAATTGATTTACGCGAAAAAATTAAGAACCTGAGCGCAGAAATTAAAAAATTAGAAAAGGAGGGTAAAGAAACAAATGAAGCAAAAAGACGCTTTTCACTTCTTTGCCGCAGATTAGGGAAGCTGGCGTCTTTACCCACAAAGAGGTATAATGAAAGCAATGATTAAACCAAAGTCTGAGGTCAAAAAACTTCTAGAAAAAGGAAAAAAACAAGGCTTCATTACTCAGGAAGAAGTTTTGGAGGTTTTTCCTGATGCGGAAATGCGTTTGGAGGAGCTGGATGATTTATACCATAGACTTCTTGAGGAGTCTGTGGATGTGTTTGAGTCTATCACTGAGGAGGAATTAAAGGAAGACGAGAAAGCCTCAAGTGAACTGGCAAGGGAACTGGAAATTCTCGCCACCTTGCGAGATACCGCCATTACCGATCCGGTAAGAATGTATCTTAAGGAAATTGGACGAGTATCTCTTTTAAATGCGAAAGAAGAGGTTGATTTGGCGAAAAAGATTGAGGTTGGTTCAAAGGCGGCGCGTCGAAAGCTAATTGAAGCCAACTTAAGACTGGTTGTTTCCATTGCCAAAAAATATGTCGGTCGGGGACTCTCGCTTTTAGACCTCATTCAAGAAGGCAACCAAGGCTTGATGCGGGCGGTGGAGAAGTATGATTGGCATAGGGGTTATAAATTTTCCACCTATGCGACGTGGTGGATAAGACAAGCTATTACCCGCGCTATTGCGGACCAAGCGCGGACCATCAGAATTCCGGTTCACATGGTGGAGACAATTAATAAGCTCATCCGCGCCTCGCGGAAATTGATGCAGAATTTGGGGAGAGAGCCGACTTTTGAAGAAATTGCTCAAGAAATGGACTTATCAGCCTCTCGGGTGCGGGAAATTTTCAAAATCGCCCAAGAAACAACCTCACTGGCCACCCCGATTGGTGACGATGAAGATTCTTTTTTGGGAGATTTTATTCCAGATGAGACCCAACCTCAACCTTATGAGCAGGCCTCAAAACAACTCTTAAAGGAGAATATTGAAGAGGTTCTTGCGACTCTTTCTGACCGCGAGGCTAGGGTTTTAAAGATGCGCTATGGACTGGATAGCCATAGGGCGATGACCCTGGAGGAAGTTGGTCGAGAGTTTGGAGTAACGCGAGAACGCATTCGCCAAATTGAAGCCAAGGCCCTTAGAAAATTAAAACATCCTTCACGACGCAAAAAGCTTCAAGACTATCTTGAGTAAACGGTGGATTTATGCCTCAAAAAATGGTAGAATTTCATCAAATCGCTGATATTCCCCTGTAGCTCAATGGTAGAGCGCCCGCCTGTTAAGCGGTAGGTTCGTGGTCCGAATCCACGCGGGGGAGCCAATTTGGTATAATCAACATATGACTAAGAATCCTATTATTAATGCTCTTAGCGCTTCAGCATATATTATCCTCGGTGTCACGGTTATGACCTTCGTGACACAGCCATTAAAGAACAAACCTGATACTTTATTCGCTCCGATCGTATTTCTATCGCTTCTGACTTTATCAGTTGCCGTAATGGCATTCCTGTTTTTTTATCAGCCGCTTCTGCTTTTTATTGAAGGAAAGAAGAAAGATGCGGTCAACCTTTTTATTAAAACAGTGGGAATCTTCGCTACTCTTACAGCTGTAGCTTTAATTCTGCTGTTTTTTGGTTTAATTTAGATTTAAAGTATTTTTAAAAACTCATTTGTCAAAGTATAGTAAGTTCGAACTTTATCCACTATGGGGAGCCGGTTGGCATTTAATATACCCAAAACAGATTAGACAAAATTAAAGTTCTATGATTTGTTTATGACAGAAGGTAAACGAGAGTTACTATCTCATCCCAAGGGAGAAAACTTGCCTGCCGAAATCGAGAATCGAGTTTTAATCTTGGGTTCAAGAATAAGCGGGGCTTTTAGATTAGGAGGTGCTTTTCAAAAATATCTCGAGCAAAAAGGCATTCCTGAACCCAGTGTCGAAGTATTGCGTGATGCAGGTTTAATTGAGTTAGCCGTTTTAGGTAGAACAACCATAGAAGAAGGGAGAGAAAACCCGTGCCCGCCCGAAGGGGTGATTTTGCTGCCGGAAATGCGACAATATTCATCATCTAGTATGGGAATGTCGTTAGAGACATACGAATGTGGAATAAGTGACCATGTTGAAGCACTTTGCCAAAAATACGGTATTCCTTTAGTTCAAATTAAGGAGTATCGGTCGTCTGAGCAAATTGAGCAGGGTTTAAGAAAACTTTTGAGCCCGGGAGACAAGTAAGGCTTAACCCTTTCTGTCTCTTCCCGGATTTGCTGAGCAAGCCTAAAATCTTCAAATGTCTTGAAGATACAAGCTAATTGAGTGGTTACTTCGAGAGAAGTCGAGAAGTAAACTTGTTTATATTAGAGTTTAGATTCTCGAGCCATCTTTCGCCAAGGCTACAGATGGCTTTGCCATGTGCGCAGTTTTTCCCTTATCAGTGGGCTTCTCATAGATTCTGATTAAGATTAATCTCAAGTTGCTACTTGACAACTACTACATTTATTTGTAGTATATGAAGTATGACAACTAATAACGACAAACAACGAGTAACCCTCTTTATTAATCCCGCTATTGCTAAACACGCTAGGGCTCAAGCTGTTGTTGAGGAGTTAACTTTGACTAATCTTGTAGAAAAAGCTTTAACCGCCTATTTACCCAAAGAAACAATAATTAAGAAAGCTGATATCAGAGTGGATTATAATCCTTAGGTTCAAAGCAATGAAGGTGGGTGACAAAGAAAAATTAACATTAATTATAAAGGAGGTGATAATATATGAGTCTTTCTCTTACAAATTTGAGTCCTTTGGCATCATTAGTCTTTGGGATACTAATCCTTATTTTCCCGAAATTTCTTAACTATCTAATAGCCGCGTACCTCATTATTGTTGGACTTCTTGGTCTGGGTTTAATGACATCCTTCCCGTTTTGAAGAGGGGGGGGTAGAGGATGACATATCAGCGTTCAATCCACCCCTCGACTAAGAGTCGAGAATTTTTGAACGCTGTTATAAAATAATACTTGGTGAAATTAAACTTTAGCTTGTGGTTGTAAAATAAGTCCTTAATCCAAGCACGAATTATAAAGCGGTAATTAGTATTAATTCGGACCGCTCAAAGTATACCTTCTACGTTAATCACTGTCCCAACGACCAGTGCTTCTAATACTTTGGTTTACTTTTTAACAAATGTTTTCCAACCAACGTAAACGGCAGAAAGACCAACCAGAATATAAACAACTTTAGAGATTAAAGACGCCGCTCCAAAAATACTGTCGACCAGATTGAAATTCAGCAAGCCCACCAGCCCCCAGTTTAAACCTCCGATGACGAGCAGGATTGTGGCAATAGTAGCAAGATTCATATTTCACCTCCTTTCAACTTTTTGCATTACTTATTCCATTATAATCATATAAAATTTTATTCGCAAGAAAGTATCTTTGTTAAAAGGTGGTTAAGAGGAAGTATTAAAACAAAATCAATGGAGAAGTCTATGCAAAAATGGCGGACCCCTTAAATGAGCCTAGAAGCTATACGCTTTCTTTACCAAAACCTGGATGGGTGTGCTCTATTTTAGAGGCCCGCCATTCCGACTCTTGAGATTGAGGTTCTGGGTTATGAAAGAGAAAGGTGGCTATCTGGACAATAATGCCATCCTTCACCTGAGGAACAAACCCTTTTTTGCCCTTTTTAGCTAGGTTGTCCATATGCGATAAAGTGAATTATATAGATTAGGCCTTACAGAACAATAAAGAGAGTAAATCTTGTCGTTTTTTTACTGAGAAATTGGAAGTTGGACGATGAATTTATTACCAATTTCTTTTTTACTTTCTGCCCAGATTTTACCTCCCATTAAGTTGACTAGTTTTCGACAAATATAAAGTCCTAGCCCTGAGCCAGCGGACCCTTTTTTAACTTGTTTGCCTCGGTAAAATCTTTCAAAAATTTTCCTAAGCTCTGCTTTGGGAATAGCCTGATTATTATCTTCAACAGTAATTCGGATAAGTCCATTAATTTTTGTGGCTATTAGGGCAATTTGAGGTTTGCCGTTTGAATGGACGATGGCATTCCTTAACAAATTCGTCAGAACTAAGCGAGTTTTTATTCGATCGCCACTCAATTTAATTGAACAGTGACAGTGAAGTTTCACTTTTGGATTAATATTCTCTTTACGAACACCCCCAATTACATCATGGATAGTTTCTTCCAATAGATTTTTTAAATTAAATGTTGTTTTTTGGAGAGATTCTTGACCGATATCTAATCTTGAGGAAAGCATTAAGTTTTTGATAATTTGCGCTATTTGGTCTACTTTCTTATCGACTAGTAAGAATTGTTTAGATTGTGGGGTTTTATTATCTAGTTCTGATTCTACAACTGCTTTAATAACAGAAAGGGGAGTTCGCAGTTCATGGCCGATATCGGCGATAAATTCTCTCTGATATTCAACAAGATTGTTCAATTTTTCTGTTCTTTCTTTAACGGTTTTTTCTAGACTCTCAGAGTAGGCTTTTAATTGAACCCTTTTCTTTTCCAGTTCTTTCTCTGTTCGTTTGCGCTCAGTGATATCTCGTATAATCACAAGGTCGGCAGTATTCCCTTGATAGGTGATGGTTCCCGCGTTCAGTTCAGCATAAAAGACTTTGCTCCCGTCTTTCCGTTGAAGGACTGCCTCATATGCCGATTCTGTCTTCTGGCCTGCCATGCGTTTCTGATAGCGCTGTATCACTTGAGGCAGATCCTTGGGATGAACATAATCAGTAAAGGGACTGCCTATAATTTCGCTGGGACTTTGTCCGCCCATTACCGCCAGACGCGGATTGGCATATTTGACTATCCCGTTTTGAATAATGGCAATGCCGTCATTGGCTCGTTCAATAAGATTTCGATACTTCTCTTCGCTTTCTCGCAAAGCTTCCTCTGCTTGTTTACGCTGAGTGACATCTCTGGCAATAAGCATTAATCCTACAACTTTATTTCCTACTTTTATGGTTGATGCGGAACAGTCTAAATATAGTTTTTGGCCTGCCTTGTTTTTCAGATAGATATTAAGGTAATTTTTTCCTTGAGCAAGAACTTTTTCCAAGTTATTTTTTACTCTTTTTATTTCTGAAGGAGCGAAAACAGTCAATTTAGTAATCGTCCTTCCTATAAGCTCTTTTTTTTGACCTCCATACATTTCTACCCCCTTTTCATTGACATCGAGAATTTTACCATGTTTATCTGCAAAGACGATACAATCGTTAGCACTTTGAAGGATGTTTTTGAATCTTTCTTCCGATTCTCTTAGCGCCTGGTTAGCTCTCTGATGTTTAATAATTGTTTCCCTCAAAAGGGCATTAGTTTGGGAAAGAGCGCTCGTTCTTTGACGAACCTTCTCCTCTAAATCATCGTAGGCCCTCTTAAGTACCTCTTCTGCTTTCTGACGTTTGGCGCATTCATCAGCTAGTTCGAGGGCGTTTGAGATGTGCTGGCTTAAATTTTTTACCGAGGGGATTAAGTATTTTGCTAAATTGGTGGAGGTCATGGCAAAAACACCAATAATTTTTCCTTGCCGTTTCAGGGGAGTGAGGATAGTTTTTTTATTCTCGTAACCCATTTTTTTTAAAATCAAGGAGGCGAGTGGTTTGGGGAATAGCTCGTTTATGATATCAAAGACCCTTACGTGGAGCGTTTTGCCCTTTTTTATAACCTGGTTGTAGATAGTTGACTTTTCAAGATTAATCTCATAAGTTTTTAGCCGGAGTTTGACCGATTCCTCCGCAGTTTTTATTTTCTCAATGGGTATCGAAACTTCTACAGGCTTAAGTTTTAGCTCGTCAGCCGTTAATAGCGCGATACTGGCGGTGTAATGTTTTGTTCTGGCAAACTCCTTGTTAATCGTTTGGAATATTTCCTGTTCATGCAGTATCCCATGTATTAGAGTAGAGACATGCTCGGTAAAATGAATGAGTTCGATTAAATCACGTAGGGGTTTATTTGGCATTTCTTTTTATTCCTCAAGCTCCAATTTATATCCCAGTCCATGGACTGATTTTATAAAATCTTTTTTGGACAATTGACGAATTTTTTTTCTCAGAGAACTAACGATGGCGTTGACCGTGTTTGAAAATAGATCGATGCCCTCACCCCAAACATGATCCATAATCTCAAGCCTAGTTAAAACTTGCCCTTTCTTTATGAGCAAATATTCTAAGATTGCCTTTTCCTTTTTGGTTAGCATTACGGATTTCCCTTTCGATTTCAATTGGCCAGTGATGGTATTAAATTCAAAGTCATTAAACTGAAAGACCGAAGAGCGGAACTTATCCTGAAGATTTCGATCAAGCAATCGATTAATCCTCATCACTAATTCTCTTAGAGAAGCTGGTTTAACCAAGTAATCATCGGCGCCAACATCAAATCCTACAACTTTATCTTTGATTCCGTCTTTGGCAGAGAGGATGAGAATGGGGATTGACCACCTTTTTCTAATTATTGTGCACAGTTTAAGGCCGTCGATATCAGGCAAACCCAAGTCTAAAATAATAAGGTCATATGAGTTCTTTTGCAATTCTTCCAGACCTTCTTTGCCAGAGAAAGCGCATTTAACCCCGAATTCGCTTCCTTTTAAGTAGGAGGTGACAATTTCGGCAAATTCTTCTTCATCTTCAATGAATAAAAGTTTCTTTGGCACTTTAATTTTTAGATGGTATAACCACCTTTACAATTTTTGACGATGCTTTTGTGAGTATCGCCTATTTTTTTTCGCAGTCTTGAAATCGTAGTAATCACTTTTGCCCTTCCGGGGTTGGCATTTATATCCCAGACCGATTCTATAAGTTCTTCCATTGAGATTTTTTTACTCTTATTTTTTACTAAGTAGCTGAGAACCCTGAATTCGTTCAAGGTGAGTTTTATCGGCGCATCATTTTTAAATACTGTTTGGTTTTTAGGGTCTATTTTTAGGAAGCTAGCTTTAAGTATTTCTGAAGCTGGGTGATGTTGTGAGCGGTAAAGCACTCTTAACCTTGCCATAAGCTCTTGGTGCGAAAATGGTTTAGTCATGTAGTCGTCGAAGCCTATTTTTATGCCTTCTACTCTATCTTCTTCTTTATCTTTTGCCGTTAAAGCCAAAACGGGGGTGTTAACTGTAGATTTAATCTCTTTTAATAAGCTAGCTCCATCAATGTCTGGAAGAATCAGGTCTAAAATTATTACGTCGTATCCTTCACTTCCTTCTAGCAAACGAAGCCCTTCCTCTCCAGAATAGGCTGTATCTACAGCAAAGCCTTGTTTTTTTAGTGTTAGAGCGGTGATGTCTGCCAATTCAATGTTGTCTTCGACGATTAAGATTTTCATTGTTGTCCCGGCGCAAGCTTTTCTTATTCCAGCTTATTATTTTAGCACAACTTGGCTATTTTTTCGGTAATATCTCTGGTTTTTTTGATCAAAGAAAAAGATTCTGCCGCACTGGCAAAGCAGTTTTTTAACTCCATTATCCCCTGCTTCCACTTTGGCTTTCCTCAAGGACATACCGCAACTAAAACATTTTCCCTGAGATAGCAGCCATGCTTGGATGGGGGTAATAATACTTTTAGACATATAAGCTTCCTGAGTAAATATTCTCAAATTCATCCTTACAGGAATATAAAAATGTCTTTTGACCTCTCTGTCTGAAATATTTTCTTCTTATAAGCTTCTAGGTTATAATTAAGGAGAGATAAATGAGAATTTGTCTTGTTTGTCCTTATTCTTTTGCCTTTCCTGGCGGGGTTCAGGAGCATGTTAAGGCGCTTTATAAACAGCTTAAAATTTTAGGCCACCAAGTAAAGGTGATTACTCCTTCGGCCCGCTGGGGAGAAAAGCCTAAAAATCATGATTTTGTTTATGTTGGTCGAAGTCGACGAGTTAAATTTAGCGGGACCAGAGCGCCGGTTACTTTTGGGCTAAACTATTCCCTGAAACTGCGAAAATTTTTTAAAAAAGAGAATTTTGATATCGTCCATCTTCATGATGCTTGGCTGCCAACCCTTTCTTGGTTTGTCATGTATCATGCCAAATGCCCCATGGTGGTTACTTGTCATGCAACCAATGAAAAAGTGCCCAAGAAACAATCTCTGATTTTAGAACCGCTTTTTAAGCCGATTTTCTTGCCTCTTTTGGGTAGGTTTCAAGGCCGGATTGCCGTTTCTCGTGTGGCCAAAACCTATGCTCAAAGATTTCTAAAGAAAGATTTCCAGATTATCCCCAACGGGGTGGACACGAAAAGATTCAACCCTAAAGTTGCTCCTATTGCCAAGTTTAAGGACGGGAAAATCAATCTTTTGTATGTGGGGCGGCTCGAGGAGAGAAAGGGGCTTTTATATCTTTTGGAAGCCTACAAAAAACTAAGCAAGAAAGATAAAAATAACCGTTTAATTGTTGTCGGTGATGGCCCCCTAAAAGGAGAGGCGAAAAAATTTGTTAAAACCAATAAACTGGAAAATGTTTTTTTTGCTGGTCGAGTTTCTGCTAAAAGTTTGCCCTCTTATTACGCCACGGCTGATATTTTTTGCTCACCGGCGACTCACGGAGAAAGCTTTGGTATCGTTCTTCTGGAGGCAATGGCCTCAGGCCTGCCTGTGGCGGCTTCCAAAATTCCCGGATACCAGGAAGTTTTAACAAACAAAGAGGGTTTTTTAGTTCCTCCCAAAAATCCCCAAAGACTGACAAGGGCTCTTAAGCTTTTAATCAGCAAGAAATCTTTACGGCAAAAATTGGGGAGAGGGGGTCTGACAAAAGCCAAAAAATATGATTGGGAGGTAGTAGCGAAAAGAATTTTATCTTTTTATCAGAAGACTTTGCGTTATAATGAAATAAGAAAGGAGGTGTCAGAGTGAAAAAGAGTGACAGTCGCAAGATTTCCCAAGGTTTGATAGTTGCCGCTTTGGTGACGGTCATTATGGCGGGAATTGGCGCCACGGGCACTGATCTTTGGCTCGCCTCAACCCAATGGCTCTTGGTGGCCGCGGTTTTGGTTGGGTTTGGGATTTATCTAAGATAAAAAGCTAATTTAGATTAAAATTTAGCCCTCCTTCGCCAAGGCTTCGGAGGGCAAGGGAGGTGATTATAATGACTGGTTATACTGATAATATCGAGCAAAAAACGCTGGCTAATACTAATTTCCGCGAGGTTGTCTTTACGGGAACTTATTGCCAGTTGGTATTGATGAATCTTCATCCAAATGAGGAAATCGGGATGGAGGTTCATCAGAGCGTCGATCAATTTTTCCGTTTTGAGCAAGGAGAAGGGAAAGTAATTATTAATGGTGAAGAACATGTGGTTGGTAATGGGATAGTGGTGGTTGTTCCAGCCGGCTCTCAACACAATGTAATCAATACTACCGCCGACAAGGAGCTTAAGCTTTATACTATTTATTCGCCGCCCAATCATCCAGCGGGCACAATTCACGCGACCAAAGCCGACGCGATGGCAACGGAAGAGCATAAGTAAAATTAGCCCTTGACAAAAACAATTGTATAGACTATCATCTATATTTAATGGTGTGAGCAATTAAATACAAGCTCACCCCAAAAGGGTTGATTATGGCAGCGACTATAATCAGCTTATACGATGAAGCTAACTTCTTCTTGTGTAACTTGTTTTTGCGGTCTGTCTGTCGGTAGCCGAATTGCGATTGTTAATCTCCTTCAAGAGAAAGAGAAAATGTCAGTTTTGGAAATTGCCAAACATTTTAAACTGCGCCAGCCGACGATTACTCATCATCTTCACTACCTAGAAAAAGCTGGTCTTCTTGCCTCGGAGAAAAAGGGTCGGCGAGTTTTCTATTCTCTTCATCCTAAATGCAAGAAAGGAGAGTGTCATGTCTTCACTTGAAGAAAAAGTCAATCAAGTTTTAAAGAAAGTTCAACCAGAGATTCAAGCTCATGGCGGCGATTTAAAGTTAATTTCGGTGAAAAACAAACAGGCGACAATTAAAATTTTAGGTGCTTGTTTGGGCTGTCTGATGGCTCAGGCGACTTTCGGGGCCGGAATGGGAGAAATGATTAAAAAGGAAGTACCAGAGGTGAAAAAAGTCAAGTTTGTGATTTGATAGATTGTCTGGCGAAGCCAGACCCCGCTTCGCGGGGTTAGATTGAAGATGAAAAAGAAAAAAAGAGTTTATCTAGATTATGCAGCCACTACTCCTGTTGACAAGGAGGTTTTGACGGTGATGTTGCCTTACTTTGAGAAAAAATTTGGCAATGCGTCAGAAATTCACTCTTGGGGAACAGAAGCTAAAGTTGCCATTGAAGAAGCCAGACGCAATGTGGCCAAAGCCTTAGCGGCCGGCGAAAAGGAGGTTATTTTTACTTCCTGTGCCACAGAGTCAATTAATTTGAGCCATAAAGGACTTATAGAGGGGATAGTAAAGGGAGAGCGGTTAGGGAAGCCACATATTATTACGACCCAGATTGAACATAAGGCAGTGATTGAAACTTGTAAGCATTTAGAAAAACTTGGCCGGGCAGAGGTGACTTATTTGCCGGTTGATAAAGATGGGTTGGTTTCGGTTTCAGCAGTTGAAAAAGCCATAAGAGCCGAGACGGTTTTAGTTTCAGTGATGTTTGTTAATAATGAGGTGGGAACAATTGAACCAATAGAGGAGATAGGGAGGTTAATCAAAAAAATTAACCAATTACGAATTACTAATTCCCAATTACCAATCTACTTCCATACTGATGCGACCCAGGCGATTGGGTATTTGGATTGCGATGTTAACAAGCTAGGCGTGGATTTGCTTTCTTTGACTGGCCACAAAATCTATGCGCCAAAAGGGGTAGGAGCGCTCTATGTTCGCCGTGGAACACCAATTGCAAGACAACAGGATGGCGGAGGACAGGAATTCGGCTTGCGAGCTGGTACAGAAAATGTGCCATATATCGTTGGCCTTGGTGAAGCGATTAGAATTGTCAAATCACAAATCACAAATCACAAATCACAAATCACAAGACTGAGAAATAAATTAATCGAGGGTGTTTTGCAAATTCCTGGAACGAAATTGACTGGACATCCCACCAAGAGGGCACCGCATATTGCTTCTTTTATTATCGAGGGAGTTGAAGGCGAAGCCTTACTTTTGTTGCTTAATGAATATGGCATTGCTGCTTCGACAGGTTCGGCTTGTACCACCGGTGATTTGCAGCCTTCTCATGTTCTAACAGCTATGGGTTATAAGCCCCAAGAGTCGCATGGGTCCTTACGATTTTCTTTGGGTAAAGACACAACCGAGGAGGAAATTGATTATGTTTTGGAAGTGTTACCCAAGATTATTGAGAAGTTAAGAGGGATGGCGCCGAGAATATAAAAATTAACCTAATTAACCTAATTAACCTAATTGGCCTAATGTCTAAATAAATCCCAAGCACCAAATCCCAATTTGGGCATTAAGAAAATTGGGAATTATTTAGGTCAATTAGAAATTAGAATAATTAGGAATTTCAAAATTTATGGATATTTCTGATCTTTATTCTGAAAAAGTTTTAGACCATTTTAAAAATCCCAGAAATATGGGTGAGATTCCTGATGCTGACGGAGTGGCCACAGTTGGAAATCCCGTCTGCGGAGATATTATGAGAATGTTTATTAAGATAGGGCAGAGAACAGACAATAGAGGGCAGAGGGAGGAATATATTAAGGATGTTAAGTTTCAGACGCTCGGCTGTGGCGCCGCGATAGCCACTTCCTCGATTGCGACAGAGATGATTAAGGGGAAAACCCTAAAAGAGGCCCTGAAGATTACTAATAAGGCTGTGGCCGAAGCTTTGGGTGGATTACCTCCAGTAAAAATGCACTGTTCGGTTTTAGCCGAAGAAGCTATTCAAAAAGCAATCGAGGATTATCAAAAGAAAAAATCTAGTGTAAAATGATACCCTATGGAAGGTGATGTTTGTACCTCGGCCGGTTGTTTTTTAGGCAAAGAAGGCGGTTTGGTTTCTTTGCCTTTGGTGACGATTGCGGGGCTGGTGGATGGAGTTAACCCCTGCGCCATCGGCATGATTATTCTTCTTCTGGGTTATCTTTTAGTTTTTGTTCGCAAACCAGAGAAAGTTTTGCCCTTAGGTGGTCTTTATATCGCCGTCGTTTATTTAACTTATTTGGCGGTTGGATTTTTTTTCTTTAAATCAGCTCAATTTTTAAGTTTAACTAACTGGCATCAGGGATTTGAGAAGGTAATGGCGACCGCCCTGTTTTTAGCCGGCGCGATTAACATCAAAGATTTTTTCTGGCCGCAAAGCCCGATTCATCTTCAGATTCCCCAAGGGTCAAGAAAATACCTTCTTGGTCTGATTGAAAAAAGCAGTATTCCAGCGATTTTGGTTTTAGCCGTGTTGGTAACTTTGCTTGAAACACCTTGTTCTTTGCCTATTTATGCCGGTACGGCGACAATTTTGGCTTCTTCTGGCCTACCAGTTTCCTTAGTTATCACCTATTTTCTTTACTATAATCTTCTTTTTGTTTTGCCACTGCTTGTCATTCTCTTTTTAACCTGGAAGGGCAAACAAATCGTAGAGCTTAAGGAGTGGGAGCATAGGCATAAGAGGACGATGAAGCTTTCTTTGGGCCTACTTCTTGTCTTTATGGCTTTGTATTTATTGCTTTTTTGAGCCAAGAATTTGTTATAATGTTGAGAGATGCTGTTTATCAACTTCAAGACTTACCCCGAAGGGACAGGAGAAAAGGCATTGGAGCTGGCTAAGATTTGCGAGGAAGTAAGTAAAACTTCAGGTGTTGAAATTATTCCGGTGGTTCAAGCAGTTGATTTATACGCTGTTGCCCAAGTCGTTAAACTCCCTGTTTGGGTTCAGCATGTGGACCCCTTCCTTCAGGGACAGTTTACCGGCTGGATAAATTGTGAAGCTGCGGTTGAAGCGGGCGCTTTGGGGACTCTTCTGAATCACGCCGAACATCGAATTCCACCTGGAACAGTAAAGCAAGTTATCGAAAGGCGCAATCAGCAATCTGGCAATTTAGCAATTAAGCAATTTAAGGTTATGGTTTGTGCCAGGACGCTTGGACAGGCGCAAAAGTTGGCGAAATTTAAGCCTAACTTTTTAGCCTATGAGCCGCCGGAGCTTATCGGCGGCGATTTAGCCGTTTCCGAGGCCGAGCCAAACGTTATTAAAAGAATTATTAAAGCTTTACCAGAAATCCCGATTATTGTCGGCGCGGGTGTCAAATCCGGTAAAGATGTGAAGAAATCACTAGAGCTTGGAGCGGTTGGTGTTTTAGTTTCCTCAGGCGTCGTTTTGGCCAAGGATAAAAAACAAGCGCTGATAGATTTGACCTCGGGTTTTAAGAAATAAATTTATGCAACTGCCTGATTTACGCAATTTTGATTTAGTTGGTAAAAGAGTTTTGTTAAGGGTGGATTTTGATGTACCTTTAATAGAACAGACAACAGAGGGCAGACAACATAGGGTTGTAGGGGACCAGACGAGGATTGAAAAGGCTTTGGCGACAATTAATTATCTTCTTTCTGTTGATACCAAAATTATACTTCTGTCACATTTGGGCAGACCGGAAAGAAAGACTGTTCCAGAACTTTCTTTAGCACCGGTTGCCAGCGTTCTTTCATCGTTTCTTGGGATAGAAGTTCCCCTAGTTTCAGCAATTGAGCAATTTAGCAATTTAGCAATTAAGTTGGTTCTTTTGGAAAATTTGAGATTTAATCCTGGCGAAGAGGAAAATGATTCAGAGTTTGCCCAAAAGTTAGCCTCTTTAGGAGATTTTTACATCAATGATGCTTTTGCCGCTTCTCATCGTGAGCATGCCTCAATTGTGGGTTTACCAAAGATTTTGCCCCATGCAGCCGGGTTGGGACTTTTACGGGAAGTTGAGGTTTTGTCCGGTGTTTTGGAAAATCCAAAAAGACCAGTCGTGGTTATTTTAGGCGGAACGAAAGAAGACAAATTAGAAGACGCGTCTGGTTTATTGAAATTTGCCGATTACGTTTTATTGGGCGGTAAATTACCATCCTTAATTACTAATTACCAATTACTAATTACTAATCCCAAAACAATTATTGGGGAATTGAACGAAAACGGGAAAGATATTACACTGGAGACGATAGAAAAATTTTGTGAAATTATTAAAAAAGCAGGAACAGTTGTTTGGGCAGGGCCGATGGGGAAGTATGAGAGCGAAATGGGAAATGGCCCGCCTGCCGGCGAGGCAGGGAAATGGGAAATGGGAACGAAAGAAATAGGACGAGCGGTAGTAGAGTCGGGAGCTTTTACAGTAATCGGTGGGGGAGATACAGAGGCAGCGTTAACTAAATTTGGAATGGTCGAAAAAATTGATTTTGTTTCCTCGGGTGGTGGAGCAATGCTGGGATTTTTAGCGAATGGTGATTTGCCGGGGCTTGCCGCGTTGCGGCATAAACTCTAAGCACGGAATACGAAATTCTAAACAATGTCAAAATTCTAAATTCGAATGTTCAAAACAATTTGGAATTTGGGGTTTTGGGAAATTGGAATTTATTTAGGATTTAGAAATTAGAATTTAGAAATTTATGATTAAGGTAGCTATTAATGGTTTCGGTCGTATCGGCAGGGTGGCTTTTCGGGCTGCCCTGGAGCGTTATGGAGATAAAATCGAGGTGGTGGCGATTAACACATCCGGTTCGATGGATATCGCTGGCTGGGCGCATCTTTTAAAGTACGATACGGTTTATGGCAAGCTTCAGCGGGAGTTAGGACAAACAACAGACAACAAAGGGCAGAGGGATGAAATTGGGACTTTGATAATTGACGGAAAGAAAATCCCGGTTTTAGCGCAAAAAGAACCAGGTAAGATACCCTGGGAGCAATATAAACCGGATGTGGTTTTGGAGGCAACTGGAGTTTTTCTGACAAGCAAAGATTGCCAGGGTCATCTGACCGCTGGGGCTAAAAAAGTCATTATCTCCGCTCCGGCCAAAGATGACACTCCGACTTATTTGGTTGGCGTTAATGCAGATAGGTATCAAGGCGAGAAGATTATTTCCAATGCTTCCTGCACAACCAATTGTATCGCGCCGATTGCCAAATTAATGCAGGAAAATTTTCATACCAATATAGGTATAATGACGACGATTCATGCTTATACCGCCGATCAGGAACTAGTTGACGGTTCGCATAAAGATTTAAGAAGGGCCAGAGCGGCTGCAAGCAATATCATTCCGACCACAACTGGTGCAGCTGAGGCTTTAGTCCGTGTTTTACCTGATTTTCAGGGTAAGTTTAACGGTTTGGCAATTCGTGTCCCTGTTGCCTGTGGTTCGCTGGCGGATTTTACTTTTGTCCTTGACCACAACGCTAGAGTTGAACGGGTAAACAGAATTTTAGACCAAGCCTCAGCTGGCCAATATCAGGGGATTATTGAAGTGACCAATGAACCTCTTGTCTCCAGCGATGTTATTGGTTCTTCAGCCTCAGCATTGGTTGATCTTAATCTCACTTCGGTGACGGCGGGCAATCTGGTTAAAATCGTCGCTTGGTATGATAATGAGTGGGGTTATGCTTGTAGACTAGTAGAACTGGCGGACTTAGTAGGACAATATAAGTAAGAAAATTAACCTAATTTCTAATTAACCTAATTACCCTGAGTATTAGAAATGAGATGTTAGAAATGGGAAGCTAGATATGGAAGTGAGAAATACGATAATCGCACATCCCATATCAAAAATCCAGCCTCTCATCTCGCACTTCTCATTTCTGAGTTTAGAAATTAGAATAATTAGTAATTATAAATTTTATATCTATGATTAGAAATATCACAATCTTAGGTTATTCTCAAGCTAAGCCCGGGGACGAACTTTATCAGAGTACTTTTGAGGTTGCCAAAGCCTTGGCCGAGGCGGGCTACAATATCGTCAACGGCGGCGGCCCGGGAGTGATGAAAGCCGCTTCCGAAGGAGCCAAGGCTGGTGGCGGCAAGGCGATAGGTGTTTATTTTAGCCCTAAAGGAATGATAAATTATGAGGGTCGGGATTCTTCTAACCCTATTGATGAAGAAGTAATGATGCCCAATTATGTTGAGCGTACCTTAAAACTTCTGGAGTTGGGGGATATTTATATCGTTTTTAACGGTGGCACTGGGACGATTTCTGAGTTCGGCATGGCTTGGGGGCTGGCGCGACTTTATTTCGGGCATCACAAACCGTTGATTTTATACGGAGCTTTTTGGCACGACATTTTGGAGACAATCGCCAAAGAAATGCTCCTTCGCGATGAAGAACTGAAGGTTTATCGTATTGTGACTACTCCCCAGGAAACGCTTATTGCCGTTCGGGAGTTAGCGGAGAAGTAAATTAATGGATAAAGCAACTTTGGCAAAATATCTTGATTTAGCCAATCATCATCAAGAGGCTACTTTAGAGAAAATTAAGTCTCTTTGTGCCCAGGTTCTTGAATACGGGTTTAACGGCGCCTTTGTTAATCCTGTTTTTGTGGCCGATGTGAAGGCTTTTCTTCTTGGTCGGGCAAAGGTTGGGACTGTCATCTCTTTTCCTCTAGGTCAGGAAACGCAAGAAATTAAACTGGCCGCGGTGGCCAAAGCGATTGAAGACGGCGCCGATGAGCTGGATGTAAGCTTGAATGTAGGCTATTTAAAATCTGGTCTTTACGAAGAAAGTTCAGAAGAGATGCAAAAGATTGTTCAGGCGGCCAAAACCCAAAAAGAAACAGTTTTAGTGAAGTTGATTATCGAGGCAGGATGTCTTACTGACGAAGAAATCAAGAAAGCTTCCGAGCTAGTTCTCGGGTCCGGAGCTGATTTTATCAAAACCTCTTCCGGTTTTGGCCCGCGAGGGGCAAGTCTTCGGGATGTTGATTTGATTAAAGAGGCAGTAGGTGAAAAAATTAAGATTAAAGTAGCTGGTGGGATTGACACACTTGATGAAGCGATGGCTTTTATAGATAAAGGAGTGGCCAGAATTGGCACATCAGGAGCGATTAAAATTATTCAGGAACTTGAGACCCTTTCACTTGAATGAATATCGGTGAAGTTTTTACCAAAGCAGAGAATGAAGGTTATGCGATTGGCGCCTTTAATGCCGGGGATTTCGTGATGGTGCGAGCCATTATTCAGGCGTCTCAAGCTCTTTCTTCCCCAGTGATTATCGAGTCCTCCCCTGGAGAAACTCAGTTTATTGGCTCCCAAAACCTAGTGGACATAGTGGAGAATTATCGGTTAGCGACTTGCTTGCCGATTTTTTTAAATCTTGACCATTCTGTTTCTTTGACGGCGATTGAAGAGGGGCTCAAGAGCGGTTATGACCTTGTCCATTTTGATGGTTCAAGCTTGCCCCCAGAGGAAAATATCGCCAAAACTTTAGATGTTGTTGCTTGGGCTCATCTTCAGGGAGTGTTAGTAGAGGCAGAGATTGATAAGATTACCGGTGAGTCAAGGCCGCATCGGGAAGCGGCGGAGAGTTTTCAGGCCGCTGGTGTTTACACTGACCCAGAGAAAGCTGCGCGTTTTATTAAAGAGGCCCAGGCTGATATTTTGGCGGTTTTTATTGGTAATGTTCATGGAGTTTATAAAAACCCGATTAAGCTCGATTTGGAGCGTCTCAAATTGATCCGCCAAAAAGTTTCTGCTTTTTTTTCGTTACATGGAGGCTCTGGCATTCCTGAGGAGGAGATTAAGAAAGCCATTAAGATTGGCAAGATTGTAAAGATAAATGTGAGTACAGAATTAAGAGTTGCTTATCGGCAAGCTTTGGAAAAATCTCTTAGTGAAGGGGAGGAAGTTGCATCCTATAAAATAATGGAGCCCGTCGTGGAGGCGGTGCAAAAAGTAGTTGAGGAAAAAATAAAACTTTTTGGCAGTGCAGGAAAAGCAGGATAAAATGTTTGATATTATTTCTATTGGTTCAGCCACTTGTGATCTTTTCTTAAAATCAGCCAGTTTTCCGCTGGAGAAAAAGGATATTGGCGGTAAGATTGAAATTGAAGAGTTGCTTATGTCTTCCGGTGGGGGAGGAACGAATACCGCCGCTGGTTTTGCGCGCCTGGGTCTTTCGACTGCCTGCATCGCTCGCTTTGGCGATGATATTTTCGGTAAATTTGTCCTGGAAGACTTAAGGAAAGAAAACTTTGACCAGAAGTATCTGATTGAGAAAAAAGGCGACAATACAGATTATTCAACTATCTTAGTTAATCCTGATGGTTCCCGGACGATTTTAGTTTATCGTGGCAAAACCCGAATTGATGAGTCGGTTTTTCCCTGGCCGGCACTGGAGGAGGTAAAATGGCTTTATGTTGCCTCCATAGAAGGGAATGTCGAACTCCTGATTAAGGTGGTCGATAAGGCTCAAGAGAAGGGGACAAAGATTGTCTTAAATCCAGGCAGTCGGGAACTTAAGGAAAAAGAAAAATTATTGGCTATTTTCCCCAAACTTAAAGCCTTAGTGGTTAATAGGGAGGAAGCGGAAAGTTTTGGTCTAATGGAGAGCCCCGCCTTCGCCAAGGCTTCGACGGGCAGGCCGGAGATTGTGGTGATTACCAGTGGTCGACAGGGAGCAAAACTTTACTCCCCAGGGAAAAATCTTTTCGCCGAGGCTTTTGTCCATTCGACTGTTGATGAAACAGGAGCAGGGGATGCCTTCTCAGCCGGATTTGTGGCGGGTCTGGTTAAAGAGTTTCCCCTAGAAAAAGCCCTTAAATTGGGGATGGCCAATGGGGCCTCAGTCGTCAGTCAATTTAGTTGTAAGCCTGGTCTTTTATACGAGAAAGATATTGAAGGTTGGATGGGACGAAACTTAAAAATTGAACAAATAATTTAACCACCAGAATGTCCTCTTGAGATGGCCGAACAAAAGACGAAAATCCATGGCAATTGCTGACTTTTTTAAAAAACGAAACCAAGAAGAATTTAGACCCCGAGAGCTGCCGCTTTTAAGAGCAAAAGAGCGGGAGAGTAAAAAGGTAAAGGAAACAAAAGGAAGCAGCAAGTGGGTTTTTGGACTGCTAACAGCAAGCATTTTTCTCAGTCTAGTTTTTTGGCTTTGGGGTAGTTTCTCAAGGGGCGACCTAATCAAAAGAGGAGCCAGAAGCCCGGCTTCTGTTTCTTGGCCTTCGCCAACACCAACACTAATTCCTAAAAAAACCGAAGAAATTAGGGAGAAAATTAAAGCTTTAACGGCACCACTTAAAGGAACTTATGGTGTTTTTGTTTTTAACCTGACCACCAAAGAAAGCTACGGCCTTTCCCAAGACGAAGTTTTTACCGCTGCTTCTTTAATTAAACTACCGGTGATTTTAACTTTATATCAGGAGGTAGAGGAAGGAAGTTTAAGTTTAGAAACAAAATATACTCTGTGGCAAGAAGATAAACGGTCGGGTTCGGGGAGTCTGGTTGGTAAGCCAGTAGGGACGGTTTATACTTACCAAAAACTAGCCGAACTAATGGGACAGCAATCGGATAACACTGCTTTTGCCGCTTTGACGCGAATTTTAGGCGAGAAGAAAATTCAGACAACAATTGAGAGCTTGGACATGAATAAGACCTCACTGGCCAGAAATGAAACGACTCCAACAGATATTGGTTTATTTTACAGAAAATTATATGGGGGAAGTGTGGTTACTCGTGAGCATCGTGATGAGATTTTGGAATTTTTAACAAACACGATTTACGAAGACAGAATTCCCGCCGGCGTCCCCGAAGGTACCCGCGTGGCTCACAAAATTGGGACAGAGTTGGGTGTTTTTTCCGATAGCGGGGTTGTTTTTGCCTCCCGGCCGTTTGTTCTGGTTATCATGTCCAAAAATGCCTTAGAAAAAGAAGCCAAAACCGCCTTGGTGGAAATCACCAAAGCCGTTTGGGAATTTGAGAATAAATAAATGGTCTTTTAAAGACTGAAGGCACCGCGGAAAAAGTAGATTTGTTGTTCAAAAACAACTCTTCTCTCTTTTCTTTGGTGCCTTCTTAGATACCTTCTTGCACTTTTTTTGCGGATTTGTCACTTCGGGGCACAATTCACCAGAGCTTGTGCTGCCAAAATGAGCACAATGATAGCAAGAGCTAAGAGAACACTGACTTCGATTCTGAACTTTGTCACTTTTCTCTCCCTTGCTCCAGGACTTCGATTCTTACGGTTTTAATTTGGGTTTGAATTTGGGGGCCAGCGGCCTGAGGCATCGGGCCGAAAAAGGGCCACAAGGCTCCGATTATCAGCAAAATGAACGCGAACGCCTTCAGTCCCAACACTGCCTTTGCTTTCATCTTCCCTCCTTTATGTAACCGCAACCTTAAAGTGCAAAAAAGTGCAAAATGCTCAACTTAACGAAAATAAACCTCATCAAAATTGGCTTAAGTTCGTTCTTGATAGCTGAAGGTTATCACGGAAGATATTAAAAGTCAAAAATAGTTCCTTAATTATTTAATTTTCTCCTCTAATACTTTTTTAATTTCCTCTTCACTGCAGGCAGTTTTTGGTTCGCTGCCGGGAAGAAAAACTTCCCATTTTTTTGATGGGCAAGCATCGCAAGCTAAAGTGCCTGTCAGGCTACAAATTTCCACTCTGACCAAATTCTCAGGCCCGCCTACCGGCGAGGCAGGCAGAGTAAACTTTTCGTCCGGTTTGTCTTTTAAGAGCTCGACCATAATATTGTGCCAAATAGGCGAGGCGCCGGTCACGCCGGAAGCGACATAACTCATCGGTGTGTTATCGTTATTGCCCACCCAAACAACGGCCACAAAGCTTGGAGTATAGCCGATTGTCCAATTATCGCGCAAGTTCTGGGTAGTACCGGTTTTTACCGCCACCGAAGGATGGTTGGGAATAACCAGCTGTGAATTGGGACCAAAGGCCGGGGTACGGGCACTGTTATCGGAGAGAATATCGGTTAAAAGATAGGTGATGTCAGGCGAGAGAGCTTTCTCACCTGCAATTTCTAATTCCGAATTTCTAATTTCTAATTTTTCTAAGATTTTTCCTTTATAATCTTTGACTTCTAAAATTGGTTGCAGGTTAACTTTTACGCCTAAGTTAGCCAAAGTACCATAAACCACCGCCATATCCGTCATTTTTACTTCTCCACCACCCAAAGTTAAAGACAAACCAAAGCGCGAGGTGTCATCCCAGGTAGTAATACCCATCTTTTTTCCTTGTTCAATCATCCGGTCCACCCCTAAGGCAGAGAGAACTTTGACGGCGGGCACATTGTAGGAAGAACCAAGAGCGACTCGCAAGGGAACATTGCCATGAAAGCGATTGTCATAATTGCGAGGTGTGTAAGGGGGCTGACCGGGAATTTGATAGGTGATAGGCGTGTCAGGAATAATTGTCGCGGGCGTGAAGCCCATCGAAAGGGCAACGGCGTAATTGACAGGTTTGATGGAGGAGCCGGGTTGGCGGGCGGCAGTGGTGACATTAAAATTGCCACCGCCACCCGTGTCAAAATAATCCTTGGAGCCGACCATAGCTAGAATTTCACCGGTTTTAGGACTGGTGACCAAAGCGGCCCCATTGGTAACATGAAGAGAATTAAGTTTCGTAACCTCACTTAAGACTATTTTTTCGACCAGTTCCTGAGTTTTAAAATCCAATGAAGTTCTGACCTCCAATCCTCCTTTTTCTACCACCGTTTCACCGTACTTTTTAACAAGAAGGTCCTTAATATACATCACAAAATGAGGAGCTTTAATGTCAGTTTTTTGAGGAATAAACTTTAACTCTTGCTCTCTTGCTCCATTACTCTCTTGCTCTGTTAAATAGCCATCCTCAACCATTCTTCGCAGGACTTGTTCCTGTCTTTCCTTGGCCGCTTGGGGATTTGCCCCAAAAGGAGAGTAGCGGGTGGGCGAAGCCGGCAGGCCGGCCAAAAGCGCTGCCTCGGCCAGATTAATATCCTTGACGCTTTTACCAAAATAAAGCTGAGAAGCCTCTTCTACCCCATAAGCAGCGCCGCCATAACCAACCTCATTTAAGTACATCTTTAGAATTTCATCTTTGGAAAATTTTGTTTCCACCCAAATTGCCAGGATAACTTCCTTAATTTTCCGTTGCCAAGTTCTCTCCGGCGTCAGGAGGGTATTTTTGACCAGTTGTTGGGTGATTGTTGAGCCGCCGCTAAGTTTACCCAAAAAGAGATTGCGATAGAGAGATCTGGTGATGCCGCGCAAAGAGAACCCATGGTGGGTATAAAATTGGGAATCTTCTATGGCGATAGTTGCTTGGCGCAGGAAAAGAGGAATTTCCTCAAGGTTAACCAAAGTTCGGTTTTCCTCCCGGTAGATTTTATAAAGGAGCGTCCCTTGACGGTCAAAAATTTTCGTGGTCACTACTTGGTCCCGAGTGGACAATTTATGGGGATTAGGCAGGTCTTTAAGAATAACCCGATAACTCCATAAGCAAGCCAAGATGAACAAGAATAAAACCGAAACGAAAGCAATTATTCTTTTCTTGATTTTAATCTTCGGCAGCCGAATTTTCTTAGAGGATAGTTTTTGAGCGAGATTAAAAACAAAACGGCCCGCACTGGAAAAAAAGAAGACCAGAAAATATCCCAGGTAAAGGAGGGCGTAAAAAATGGGACGGCCGAGAAGCGTAAGAAAAAAACCAAGCGCGCCAAAAGAGGCCTTAAGAGATGACCTTGGAGACTGATAAATAATCGTCTCGTGCTCGATGGATTTTCCTGTCCTGGCTGTCATGGCCGAGATTATACCCCATCTGAGGCTCGTTTTGAAGAGGGCAACTTTAAGGAGTCGGAGAGATTAATTTGGGAAGATTTTCTATTTTTAATTTTGCCGAAGCCGTTCCGGCGGGCGAGGGTGGACAATCGAGGCAGAAAATTGTTCCCAGAAGATCGATAATAACCTGGTGGTCTTGAAATTCGATATTGGGCGGTGATTCTTCCGGCATGACCGGCTGGCCAGTATCTTTATTAATCAGAATTGTTTGTTTTAAATTTTCTGTTTGAGTTGGGACCGTCCCTTTGAGAAAATATTCAAATCGTGTCGAACAGCCGCTTTCTCCAGGAGAAAGTCCCGAGAGAGAACAGACTGTTCCGCCAACAACCTCTTCTGGTTTGCTTGGCCAATTCTGGTATGAAGGCACTTTTACCTCTGCCAGCTCTTCAAGGGTCTTGCCGGTTTTTTCAGCATGTTTTAAAAGGTCATTTTTTCGCAGGGTAAAACCCATGATTTTGTTCCAGGCCGGAGAGGCACCGCTGACACCTGAGGCAACTGCTCCCATGGGTGTGTTGTCATTATTACCCACCCAAGTGACCACCAGAAAATCGGGGTTGTAACCGATTGTCCAATTATCGCGTTTATCATTCGTTGTTCCTGTTTTGACCGAAACTTCAGGATGACCACTGATGGTAAGATAAGAGGAAGTGCCGAAAGTAGCCGCTCGGGCGTTATTATCCAGAAGGGTATGAGAGATAAGGTAAGAGACATCTTCAGAGAGCACCTCCTCACCTTCGGCAATTTCCGTTTCTTGCCAAACTTTACCTTGGTAATCTTCAACTTTCAAAATTGAAATTAAGGGTTGTTTGTCCCCCAGATTGGCAAAAACACCAAAAGCCACTGCCATATCGGTCATTTTCACTTCCCCTCCTCCCAAGGTTAAAGAAAGACCATATTTTTTAGGGTCTTCAAGAGTTGAAAGGCCCATTTTTTGGGCAAAAGGGACGAATTCTTCGAGGGTATTTAAGGCCAACATTTTCACCGCTGGTAAGTTATAAGAATTACCTAGGGCAAATCTTGCCTGGACTGGACCATGGAAGGAATTATCATAATTTTCTGGACAGTAAAGAGGTTGCCCGGTAACCACAAAACAAGTGGGCATATCATTAAAGACAGTTGCCAGCGTTATTTTTTTGCTTGCCAGACCCAAAGCATAATTTACAGGTTTTATGGCACTTCCCGGTTGACGAAGGGCAGTTGTGACATTAAAGTTGCCCTGAGCCTCTTTGTCAAAATAATCTTTCGAACCGACCATCGCCAAAATTTCACCGGTTTTAGGACTGGTGACCAAAGCGGCGCCGTTGGTGACATGAGCTTTTTTTAATTTCCCAACCTCTGTAGCAATGGCGCTTTGGGCAAAATCTTGAATTTCGAAATCCAAAGTGGTGGTGACCCGCAAACCCCCTTGCTCGACTATTTTTTCACCATAGTGCTGGACGAGCTGGTCTTTAATAAACATCACAAAATGGGGCGCTTTGATTTCGGCTGCCTGAGAGGCAAAGATTAACTCCTGCTTCCTTGCTTCCTGGTCCTCACTCTCTGTGATATGTTTATCCTCGACCATTCGGGACAGGACAAACTCCTGCCTTGTTTTAGCGAGCTCTGGCTGGGCGCCAAAAGGGGAGAAGCGGGTGGGCGAAGCAGGCAGTCCGGCCAGAAGAGCTGCTTCATGAAGGGTTAAGTTGGCGGCGCTTTTGCCAAAATATGTTTTTGCTGCTGCCTCAATACCCCAAGCAGTACCACCATAAGGCGCATGGTTAAGATACATTTCCAAAATTTTATCTTTAGAGTAGATTGTTTCCACAGCCAGTGTGAGAACAAACTCTCGAATTTTACGTTTGATTGTCCGGTCAGGAGTCAAAAGAGCAGTTTTGACTAGTTGCTGGGTAATCGTTGAGCCGCCCTGAAGTTTGCGCTTGAAGACCGTGTTAAAAGCCGCCCGGGTAATACCAGTATAGGAAAAACCATGATGGCGATAAAATTCCTTATCTTCCGCGGAGATGGTTGCCCATTTCACAAAGGTTGGTAAATCAGCCAGTTTGACGGGCGTTCGGTTTTGCTCGGTGTAGATTTCGTAAAGGAGGACGCCTTGCCGGTCAAAAATTTTTGTTGAAACGGGATAATTAGTGGAAGTAAGACCCCAAGGGGTGGGTAGTCCCCAAAATAAGTAGACCGATAAACCAGTAAAGACCAATAAGCCCAAACTCACAATGAGGAGTTTTGCGTGACGAAGAGGCAATCTTCGTGGTTTGATGTTGCCAGACTGTTTATTTCTCACCCTTGATTATTATACCAGAAGGGAGTGTATAATTAAGTTAAATGGGCGAAGAGGACAAAAAGAATAAAATTCTTTTTTCGATTTTGTTTGCGGTCGCCGGTTTCGCCGGAGGGCTTTTTTTCTTGGCTTTGGCCGTGATTATCTTATCGGCTTTGGGGCTTCTTTCTCTCTGAAAAAGTAATGATAAAGAAAATTGCCTTAGTTAAAAATGTTGTTAGTCTTTATGTTTTTATTTTTCTTGTTTGGGGACTTTATCGTCTGCTTTTTCGACTGCCTGAGGGAATTGAAGAGATTGTTTTAAAACCAATAATCTGGCTTGGGCCATTAATTTGGTTTCTTTTTAAAGAAAAAGCAAGTCTTAGTTCTATTGGCTGGTCAACAAAAAATTTTTTCCGCAATCTTTATTTTGGTTTAGGTCTTGGTCTTTTCTTTGCCATTTTGGGCGTGTTAACTCATTTAGTGAAGTACCAAGGTCTTTCTTTTGCACAGTTGCCTTCTTTGGTTAGTCCAGAACTTTTATTCGTTTCGCTGGGGATTTCTTTTATCACTGCTATTTCTGAGGAGACAGTTTTTCGGGGTTATCTTTTTAATCGTCTTTGGCAAACACTCGGGGATGAATGGCTGGCCAATATAATTTCCAGTTTCGCCTGGACCTTCATTCATTTACCGATTGCTCTTTTTGTTTTTCATTACGGTCCAAGCCAAACTCTCATTTTTCTTTGTCTAACCTTTATTTTTGGGGTTGGTTCGGCTTTTGTCTTTGCTAGAACCGGGGCAGTGGTTGCTTCCGTTCTTCTTCATGTTTTTTGGGGCTGGCCAATACTGCTTTTTAGATAAGTTGAAGATAAGCTTAGAACTTTTTGGGGTATCTAAAAAAAATTCTAATCATCGTCGATAACGAGATGAGAAAGAACGTCGTCAATTTGCCACTTTTGTGGCCCGGTCAATTCATAATAATGCAAACCAACTGCCTCTAAAGTCGCTTCAATGATAGCTTGATAACTGTTGGTGTATATTATTTTTTCAACGGCATCAGTAATTAGTTCCACTCTTTCTTTTAAATTTAAACCTTTGATTTCTTTAGGCCTTATATCCAGCTCATTTTCCGCACTTTCAACAGCAGCGAGGAAATTATCGAATTTCTCTTTAATTGAATCGACTTTCTCTTTAAGGCTCAACTCTTCGATATCTTTGGGGTCAAGACCCACATTTTTTCCGATTTCAGTAAGACCCTCTGAAGATTTTTTAATCTCGCTCTGAAAACCCTCCTTTTGTCTCATTTGCTCTTCGGTTATTGAGGCTATCACTTCCATTCTTTTTTGAAAATTAAAATCTCGGATGAAATCTTCTTTTATTCCCAACGTTGCTTCAAGATTTTCAAGGGATGGGGAATATTCGGCTGTTTTATTCTTAAACCTTTCAAGAAATTGGTCTGCTTGGTACTTCGGCAGAAGCGCTTTGGCAATAACTTCCAAAACATTATAGAGATCAGCTGGCGTGTTTTCAAAGTTTGCTTCTGGAGATTTTGGATTCTTAGTTAATCTTTCAGACATTTAGATTAGCAATTTGGATGAACGATAACACCTCTTTTTTAATTTGTCAAGAACTTTTTCTAACTTGACATTACAGAAAGAATAACTTAAGATTTGTTTGGCAGTGTTAAAATTGAAAAATTTATTTCTTATTTTAGCATCCTTGGTTTTTGCGGTTGGTATTTTGGGTGTTTCTGTTGTTAGAACCACTGCCCAAACAAGCACCAAGTTTAAAATTGCTCCTCTGGCTAACGTGAGTCCTTCGCCTGCGGTTACTCCCACGCCCGCCAAAGTCGATTATTATCTTGCCTACCCGGGTATTTTACCCGACCATTTTCTTTACTCTATAAAGATGGTTAGAGACAGGGTACTTCTCTTTTTTACCAATGAACCCCTTAAAAAGGCAGAACTGCTGCTCTTGTTTGCTGATAAAAGATTGGGGGCAGGACAAGCTTTAATTGAAGGCGGCAAAGCGGAATTGGGAGTCTCCACTCTAACAAAGGCAGAAAAGTATCTTGAGCGGGCGATAGAGCAGGCAAAGGTGGCCAAGAATGCAGGTAAAGATACAACGGCCTTTTATGAAAAACTAAGAGGCGCCACTCTTAAACATCAGGAGGTTTTAGAGGGAGTTGAACAGAAAGTCCCAGAGCAGGCAAAGCCGGTCATTGAGGAGCTTAAAAAATATTCGCGCGCCGGCTATGAATCAGTCGTTGGGGAGGCCATGAACAAATAATCGCGACTTTTGCATCTAAAAATTACTCAAAGTTTTTTACCAATTCTCCTTTAAAAAAGTATAAATCGCCACAATTGTGATACTTTCGATATCTTTTGATATTTTTATTGCTAGTTGACAGTCTAGATTTAGTGCTTTAACCTTGATTTCGGTACTATATTTGGTGATAAGCAGATGAAGTGTCCATTTTGTGGCCATAGTCAGACAGCGGTTCTGGAATCGCGCATTTCAGAGGATGGTAATTCTTTTCGAAGAAGACGAGAATGCGAAAAATGCCAAAAGAGGTTTACGACTTACGAGCGGGTTGAGGGACCAAATCTTTTAGTTATTAAAAAAGATGGCCGGCGTGAGACATTTGACAGAGAGAAAATTAAAAGAGGAGTTTTGAAAGCTTGTGAGAAAAGGCCAGTTTCACTAGAGGCGATAGAGGGAATTACCAACGAAGTTGAACAGGAACTTTTAAAAAAAGATACGGTCGAAATTCCTTCTAAAACAATAGGAAACATGGTTTTAAGAAAGCTGAGGAAGTTTGATAAAGTTGCCTGGCTGCGCTTTGCCAGCGTTTATTTGGAATTTGCAGACCTGGCGGATTTTGAAAAAGCGATAGAAAAAGAAACAAAATGAAAAAAAGAAAAAAAGAAATTCGTTGGGAAGAAAAAGTCGAAAAAGTTCATGAATTTGGTCGGAAAATACCGCCTGTGCCTAAGGATTTGCCGGAGCCTCAACTGACACCGACGGGTGAATATATTGCCCGCAATAACTACCTAAAAAGAGATGATAACGGCCAGGTTTGTGAGACGCCTAAAGAAATGTTTTGGCGGATTGCTCACAACATCGCTTCAGCTGATTTGCTTTATGGCTCAAAGCTGGAAATGGAGCGGACCAGGGAGGAATTTTACTATTTGCTTTCCAGTTTAGAATTTGTCCCCAATACTCCCACCCTGGCCAATGCGGCCGGTAAACTCCAACAGCTTTCCGCCTGTTTTGTCTTGCCGATAGAAGATAACATGGACTCCATCGGTAGAACCCTTTGGCAGACAATGATGATTCACAAAACCGGCGGCGGCACGGGTTTTTCTTTCTCGCGCCTTCGACCCCGAGGCTCTATCGTCCGCTCGACCGGGAGAACCTCTTCGGGAGCAATTTATTTTATGTGGATGTATGCTGATGCGACTGACCGAGTGCAGCAGGGAGGATATCGGCGGGGAGCAAACATGGGCGTCATGCAGATTAACCATCCTGATATTTTGCGCTGGATGACGATTAAAAGCGTCGAGTCAATCATCAACAGCTTTAACTTATCGGTGGGGATTACGGATGAATTCATGAAGCAGGTAGAGAAAGACAGCCTTTTTGCTCCGGAAGGTCTTAAGCCTCAAGAAGAAGAAATAAGCGAAGTGGTGAACGCTATTCAAACGGTTCTGCGCAATCCAGACCTGAATTTTGGCGATCGGGTTCTGGCTTTTGAAAAAGAAGTGGATAGACTGAGAAGCTTGCTTGAAGCCAAAGAACCAGAGGAAGGGTATGGTCTTATCAACCCCGATACCAAACAGGTAGAAGTCAGGCTTAATGCTCGCAAAGTGTTCGAACTGATTGGTAGAATTGCTTGGGAAAAAGGCGATCCGGGGGTCATTTTTATTGACCGCATTAACAAAGATAATCCTACTCCCCAGTTGGGCCCAATTGAGGCAACCAATCCCTGTGGAGAACAGCCTCTCTTACCTTATGAGTCGTGTAACTTGGGAGCAATTAACTTATCCAGAATGGTTAAGGTAGGTGAGGCTGGCAGCCTTGAAATTGACTACGAGAGAATTAAAGAGATGGTCACTAAAGCCGTCCACTTTCTGGATAACGTCATTGATATGAATCATTACCCGCTGGCGGAGATAGATGAGATGACAAAGGGAAATCGTAAGGTTGGTTTAGGGGTGATGGGTTGGGCGGGAATGCTGGTCCAGCTGGGCATTGCCTACAATAGTCAGGAAGCCTACCGTTTGGCAGAAGAGGTGATTTCCTTTATAAGGGGAGCCGCCAGAGAAACTTCTTGCAAGCTAGCTAAAATAAGAGGTGTTTTCCCTAATTTTAAGGGTAGTATCTATGATTCCCAAAGTCCACATTTTAAGGGTGAGGCCTTACTTTTGCGCAATGCCGCCCTAACGACGATTGCCCCTACGGGAACAACAAGTATGTTGGCTGATGTGAATTCCGGCATAGAACCATTTTTTGCTCTTTGTTACAAGAAAAATATTGTTAATGGCGATCAAGTGGAAACACTTAATCCTTATTTCGTGCAGGTGGCCCAAGAAAAAGGCTTTTGGTCGGAAGAGTTGGTTGAGAAAGTTAAGAATAATAAAGGCTCAGTCCGCGGCTTAAGTGAAATCCCTGAGGAAGTTCAAAAAATCTTTCCTATTGCTGCCGACATTTCCACTCAAGACCACATCTTAATGCAGGCTGCTTTTCAGCGGGGAGGCGTGGACAATGCCATCTCCAAGACCATTAATATGCCAAGCGATGCCACGGTTGAGAACGTGATTGAAGCTTACCGTTTAGCTTATGAAGAAGGTTGCAAAGGGGTGACTATTTATCGTGACCAGAGTCGTAAAAAACAAATTTTGATTACTGAACAATCTAAAGAAATACAAACGACGGTTGGAGTTACTGCTAAGGATGGCGAAGCTCTTAAGCCTCGACCAGTTAAAGTTGAAGGAGCAACTTATAAAATTGAAACGCCATTAGGGAATGCGTTTATTACGGTTAATCATGATGCGGCCGGTAATCCGTTCGAGGTCTTTATCACCATCGGTAAAGCGGGCAGCGAAGTAGCGGCTATGGCCGAGGGTCTGGGGAGAATGATTTCTACGACACTTCGTTTTGGTAATCATTTGCCGCCGATTGAACGCGCTAAGGAAATTATTGAGCAGTTGCGGGGGATTGGCGGAGCGCGCTCAGTGGGTTTTGGTGCTAATCGAGTCCGCAGTCTGCCTGATGCGGTAGCTAAAGCCATTGGGATACATTTTGGCTTGATTGAAT